>Ga0315336_1000092_pt1 | contig 452959 bp, 437 predicted proteins | sample ASW5metaG_FD_204512 | JGI IMG/M metagenome (GOLD analysis project Ga0315336, IMG submission 204512) | Ammonia-oxidizing marine archaeal communities from Monterey Bay, California, United States - ASW #5 | ecosystem: Environmental > Aquatic > Marine > Intertidal zone | place: USA: California...
GCCGCCTGGCCCGCGAAGTGGCCGGCGACATATCCTTTATCGAAGCCTACGTCGATACCCCCCTCGACATCTGCGAAGCCCGCGACCCCAAAGGCCTCTACGCCAAAGCCCGCGCCGGCCAGATCACCAACTTCACAGGCATCGACAGCCCCTTCGAACCCCCACAACGCGCCGACATAACTCTCAACGGCGCAACAAAATCACCTCAAGAAATGACCGACGAAATATATAAAAAGCTGGGTATCTGAAGCGGCCCCTAAGCCGCCAAACCCCTTAGCTACCCCGGTCCTGACTGGCCAGGTCTTGAGGGGACACCCGCCGCCGCCTCCTTCGCTTCCCCGGTGAAAACCGGGGTCCAGCAGCATAGCCCGAGACTCCGCCGCCAGTTGTTATGCTCATGGACCCCGGCGTTCGCCGGGGCAGCGACGGAGAGGGAAAAGACCCGGAGCCCTTCACCCTCTTGGTCACCCCGGCCTTGGGCCGGGGTCCAGTACACTCAGCTTTTCCGATTGCGCCCCGAACGGCACCTTACGCAAACGCCCAGCCTATCCGAACAGGTCCAGCGTCAGTTCCGGCTCGGGCGCGGGCCTTGGTTTTGGCCGCGCCTTGGGTTTGGCAGGCGTTTCGGCCACAACGTTTTCAACCGCTTCGGGCGCCGGCGTCTCCACCACGGGCACTAGAGGTGCCACCCAGTCCCGCAGCGAAACAAGCGCACCGGGAGCCAGCGAATAAAGCCGCCGCTGCCTGTCGGCCCTTACGGTCACGACGCCCGCATCGCGCAGCACTTTCAGATGCTGGGAAATCGCCGGCTGCGTCACGCTGGGAAAAGCAGCGACAAATGCGCCGGCCGGCAATTCGCCGCCAACCAGCATTTCGATCATCCGGCGCCGCGTAGGATCGGCAACAACAGCAAAAATGTCCATAAGCGCCGATTTATACACTCGGGCGCCGAGCGCAAGGGTGCCCGGCGCCCGCGCGTCTCAAGGCTGTGGAAATCTACTCCAGCAGCTCTGCCAGCTCGCCCAAAGCCTCGTGCCATGCATCGATTGAAAATATTCGCGATTCAGCATCGGCATGCGCCTCGGCGATCTCGACGATGGTGATTTCCGTGCTTGAGCCGTCGACCGGCGCAAACGTCACGATCAGCGTGCTGTCGTGTTCGGCGTCCTCACCCTCCATGTGCCAGAGCTCGACCAGCTTGCGATCCTGCTCGTAGCTGGCCACCGTGCCGCTGATGACATGGCTCACGCCCGGCTCGTCGGCATCTGAGGTCTCGAACCGGAATTTTCCGCCCTCGAAGGGCTCGAACTCGACAATTTCAGCCTGCCATTGCTCGAGCAGGGCCGGATCGGTCCACGCCGCAAACAGCTCGTCGGCTGGTGCGTCGATGGTGCGCGACAGGGTAATGGAATGCTCCGCCTGATCTGTCATGTCAGTCTCCCGTGTTGGGCAGCAATGCCGTCAACAGCCCCACCAGCGGCAGGAAAGCGCAAAGCTGGAATACAAAAATGATGCTCGTCGCGTCTGCGACAACCCCGAGCACAGCGGCCCCGAGCGCACCCATGCCGAAGGCAAAGCCGAACATAAGGCCCGCAATCATGCCAACCCGGCCCGGCAGCAATTCCTGCGCATAAACCAGAATGGCCGAGAATGCCGAGGCCAGGATGAAGCCGATAATCGCCGTCAAAACGATCGAAAGCTCAAGTCCCACATAGGGAAGGGCCAGTGTAAAGGGAAGGGGGCCCAGGATCGACACCCAGATCACAACCTTGCGTCCGACCTTGTCCCCCACCGGCCCGCCGATAAACGTGCCTGCCGCAGCAGCGCCAAGGAAAACGAAGAGATAGAGCTGGGCCGAAGACGCGTCCAGGCCGAACTTCTCGATCAGGAAGAACGAATAAAAACTGGTCATGGAAGCCATGTACACATTCTTGCTCATCACCAGCATGGCAAGAATGGCAAATGCACCGATTAACCCGGAGCGGGAAAGCCCGTGCGTGCGCGCCGCCACGGGCTGGGGCTTCTTCATCCGGTTCTGGCCCGCATACCAGCGGCTGACGGCAAACAGCACGGCTATGGCTGTCAGGGCCACCATGGCAAACCATGAGACGCTGCCCTGGCCCCGCGGGATGATCATGAACGCTGCAAGCAGCGGCCCCATGGCCGTCCCAACATTGCCGCCGACCTGAAACAGCGACTGGGCAAAACCCAGCCGCCCGCCCGAGGCCATGCGTGCGACGCGCGAGGATTCGGGATGAAAGATCGACGACCCGACCCCGATCAACGCCGCAGCGACCAGCAGCATTGAAAAGCTCGACGCAACCGAGAGCACAAGCAGCCCGCTCAGCGTCGAGCACATGGCGATGGGCAGCGAATAGGGTTTGGGATACTTGTCCGTGTAGTACCCCACCAGCGGCTGCAGGAGCGACGCTGTAAGCTGGTTGACCAGCGTAATCAGCCCGATCTGGGTAAAATCGAGCGCATAGATCTCGCGCAACAACGGATAGACTGCAGGCAAAAGCGCCTGCATCAGATCGTTGAGCATGTGTGAAAAGCTGATGGCGAACAGGATCCACAGGGACGTGGTTTGTCGCGCGGGCTGGTGCTCCGCTGTCGTGGCGGTCATGAGAATAAATCCGGAAAGGCAGCGGCGTGGTGTGTCCACGCCGCTCTTGTTTTCCGAAAAGGGTTACGTCCGGCCCGAACTTTCGTCAAGCGAACCCGGACAGTCGGCTCACGGGTTGGAGGGGGTCTCGCTCTTTAAATCCTCTGGCTCGACATGGTCCGTCTGCTGTTCAAGCGGCGGATCGTTGCGGGTTTTCCAGAGCGAATAAACCACCCCTGCAGCCAATATCGAAATCGTGACGATCAGCGAGAGCAGCGTGTCGATGTGAATATGCAGCGGCACGAGGAAAATCTTGATGCCCACGAGGATGAGCACGATCGCCAGCGCGGTCTGAAGATATCTGAAGCGTGCCATGGCGGCCGAAAGCGCGAAGAACAGTGCCCGCAACCCGAGAACCGCAAAGACGTTCGAGGTATAGACGATGAACGGGTCCTGCGTGATCGCAAAGATGGCCGGCACCGAATCGACGGCGAAAATCACATCGACGATCTCGACCATCAGCAGCGCCACAGCGAGCGGGGTCAGCCAGAGCACCAGCTTGCCCGATTTGGGGTGCGGCTTTTCGACGAGGAACTTGTTGCCGTGAAATTGCGGCGTGATCCGGAAATGCTTGCGCAGGAATTTGAGGATCCTGTTGTTCTCGATGTCCTCTTCCTCTTCGACCTTGGTGAACATTTTCACCCCGGTAAAGATCAGGAAGCCGCCGAACAGGAACAGGATCGGCTCGAACGATTGCACCAGCGCCACGCCGGCGCCGATCAGGATGGCGCGGAACAAGAGCACACCGATAATGCCCCAGAACAGCACGCGATGCTGATAGACTCGCGGTACGCCCAGAAACGCAAAGATCGTCGCGATGACGAAGATGTTGTCCATCGCAAGGCTCTGCTCGATGATGTAGCCGGTGAAATATTCCAGTCCGGCATCGGCGCCGCGTACCGCCCACACCCACGCACCGAACGCCACGGCGACGGCGACATAAAAGCCATAGAGAACAAAGCTCTCCTTGGCGCTGATCTCTTTTTGCTCCTTATGCAGGAAGCCGAGATCAAAGATCATGATCGCAACGACGATCACGATGAAAGCAACCCAGAACCAGGCAGGGGTATCCAGGAACGGGGTCGATAAAAATAAAGCGAGATTTTCCATCGCCGGGACCTTCTCCATGTAAAAGTGGAGCAGTTCCGACATCACGTAGCGATCAAAGGCGCTACGCCAGAGGGGCCCGGCACTGCGCGGCGAGATATACGCCCTTTTTCCCCCCTATAAAAGGGGTGCCGATAAAACAACGCGAGCCGGTCAAAGCCCGTGCTTTTCCAGAGTATCTATATATTCGTCCATGACCGTTTCCCGGTCGCGGCCCGAATCCCATCCGGCATCGATCTGCGCCTTGATCGCCGGGTCCAGCGCATCCCACTTGGCCTCCCAGTCCTCGCTGTTGGCAATCCAGTACCCGACCAATTCGTACCGCTCGGGCGGAAAGCCCAGTTCCTTGCGCACGAATTTGCGGATGCCGCGGACCACCTTCTGCTCGCCGGCCACCCAGACATAGCCAGGCGTGGCGGGCAGGGGCACGCCGCGCACGATCTCCTCGAGCCGGCTGGGCGCAACCCCATTGCCGCAGCCATGCAGCCAGGTCACCGTCGCGGCGACGTGGTGGGGCAGGATCTGCTCATCGGCCTTCTGCGCGACTTCCACGAACACCCGCGACTGAACGTGCTCCGGCGTCTGCTCGAGAATGCGCGACAACGCCGGCAGTCCGGTTGCGTCGGCAACCAGCAATTGCCAGGCATAGTCCTTGGGCGGAGTGTAAAGCCCACGCGGCCTGTTGATCGTTATGTGATCGCCCGGCACGGCTTTCTGGGCCCACTCGCTGGCCATGCCCCCTTCGTGCACCACGAAGTCGATATCGATGGTGACATCCTCGCCATCCTGCGCAAAGCGTCGCACCGTATAGGTCGAACACCGCACGGCATCCTGTCCGTCTGGGTAAGTCCAGCGGCCATCCTCGGTGATGTGGGGAAGATGGAGCTTGCCGGTCTCTTCGTTGGGAAAGAACAGCCGCAGATATTCGTCACCAATTCCCGTCGTCTGGAACGCCTTGAGCCCCTCGCCGCCAAACGTGAGCCGCACCATGCCGGGCGTCAGCGCCTGCCGGTCAAGCAACGTCACATCATAAAACATCTGGCTCATCGCGCTCGCTCCGCCGGTGGACATCTCACGCACCGGGATAATTTATCTTGATAACAACAGTCAAGAATTTAAGCACAAAAACAAGCGGAGTTCCGCGCGCGCGCGGCGAGGGTCATAATCGGCGTCCTTCAAATTTGAGTTGATACTCTGGCGTATCGTTGTGGGGCAACTGAAAGCAGGCTACAGGCCAGCAGATTGTGACCGTTGCAAATCGGCCATCGTCGTCCCGTTGGCCGGTATTTTGGGGGAATTATACGGCATTTCGTATGCGCCATGTGCGTCGTGGGGTTGGTCGGCTTTCCAACCGGCGTCAACGCGCAGGCCCTGGGTGCGACGCATTCGGTTTCAGTTGGGCTGTCTTTTCGGTTCCGATCGCGTCCACTGCAGTCGTCACTAAGACTGGACGATGAGACGACGCTTAAAACTGACGTCGAGGGCCAAAGGCGGCCAGTTTTCCACAGGCCGCGTTGCCCGCGCCAAAATTGCATCGGCTTGTTTGTGGATTTGCAGGCTATTGGCTCCCCGGGCCGGATTCGAACCAGCGACCAACCGGTTAACAGCCGGTTGCTCTACCACTGAGCTACCGGGGAACGCGTAGCCTGCTCGGCAGGTGGCGATCATCTAGCCAATTTGGCGGCGCTTGCCAACCCCCCATTTGCCATTCATGCGTCCGGATGGGTGACCCGGCGCGAAAGGGCCAGCAAGTCGGCCAGATCGTTGACCCCTGCAAACGGGTTTTCCGCGCTGATCGGCGCATAGTCGAGCCGCCGCGCGCCGAGCGCTGCCTGAACGTCCCGGATGCGCGGCCCGCGTGGGGCAGGGGGGATAGCCTCGAGATGGTCGATAAGCGGATCGGGGCGCCACAAGGCGTTGGTGGGATAATCGCGGTCCCCAAACGCACTGACAACGCAGTGAGTCGCCCCGGTGAGCAGCGCCGTCGCGCGCTCGGCAAAATCGGCCGGCCAGAAGGGCGTATCCACCGAAACCGATAGCATCAGGGCGCCCGGCGCGTGTTCGCGCACCCACAACGCCCCCGCCAGCAGTCCCGCCGCGGGCCCGGTGATACCACCCTCGGCGTCAGCGACCGAGACCAGGTCCGGCGCGAGGGCAACGCCATCCGAACCGCTGGAAACCACTATAGTCCCACACTGATGCTCAAGCGCCCGCGAGACCCAGTCGATAAGCGCGCGATTGTCGAGCCGAAGATGCGCTTTTCGCACGCCGCCCAACCGTCGGCCGCCGCCCCCGGCCAGAATCAATCCAACGATTTTCATGGGCTTCGTCCTGTAATTCCGGCTGTCCACATATCCGATGCAGCCGTTCGGCATAATGCGATAGCCCGATTTTCACAAAATTCAGGTCACCGCCGCATCCGGCCTTGCCTAACTCCCCCAAACTACAATAAAACCCCGCTCCAGAGGCCTCGTGGCGGAGTGGTGACGCAGCGGATTGCAAATCCGTCCACACCGGTTCGATTCCGGTCGAGGCCTCCATTTATTCGGCAAGAAATTGCATTGATCCAACGCCCTGCCGACCCCGGTGGGGCGTTTTTCATGGCGCAAATCAAAAGTGCATTGCCCTCATTCATCGGCCTCTGGCGCTTGGTGAATCACGTTGCCATCGCCGCTAAAGAAGGTCGCTCCCGGGGCGGCCCTATTTACAACGCCGACGAGGTATTCGTTAAGCTCGGCGTGGCACTCGGTCTCGGCGATAAAGTCGGGATGAAGTGCGTTGCATCGCTGGAGCCGCGCATCATGAGCTTCCGTGCCGGTTTCTTGCTCGTGCAGGAAGCTGATGGACATGAGGAACAATTCCCGCCAGCGGTCCTCCTCATCCCAAAGCAGGCTGATCCGATCCATGCAGTCCGCCTTGGACATGTCGTTCTGCTGGCAGAATTCGTAGCGCTGGCCCAGTTTGATGGCCTCCATCTGCGCAACGATGGAGAGATATTCCTTCTCGGTTTCGGGCGGCGGGTCCAATCGATCGCGGAGTTCATCGAGTGTCCGTGCCTGAACAGCGGCCGCCAGAGTGAGTGCGACGGCTACGCCGATCCCAATCGCGGCATTTCTGCGTTTCATATCGTCAATGCTCCACGCCTCGATCCGTAACCGTCACCGCCCGGCCGCGCTCACCACAAACTCGAGGTCGTCCGCAACGGCCTGCCAGTAATGAGCCGTGGCAAACTCGACGCGCGTGATCGATTTGTAGTCGGCGGCGAAATAGACCGGCCCATAGGCCGAAAGCGCAAACTGGTCGTCATGGACCAGCGTGTCGCCGCGCCAGGCGCGAATACGCAAGGTTTCGCCCTCGGCGCTGCTCCAGGCCACGCCAAAATTGCCCCCCACAAAATCGAACGGCGTATCGCTGAAGGTCGCCGTAGGATGGCCCGAGCTTGTATAGGCGACAAATTCGCCCGAAACTGTATTGTTGATATAGCCCTCGCCCTCATAGAATCGGCCGTGGGTGGCAACCCAGTTCTCCCACCGCAACCCGCCATATCCGTTCGGCACTTTGAGCAGTTGATCGCCGACGATAAGATCGTCAAAGCCGACGGTCACCGCGTCGCCCTCGGTGCCCGTTTCGTCCGTCCAGTCCTGTGGCAAGGCGACCGGCATGAGGCCAACCTCCACCTCGCGTGCGCCGACGGTCCAGCCCCCCGGCGTCGCGGGAATGCTGTAATTGTCATGCTTGTCAGGTTGAACCCGAACGGCTTCGCCATTGGGGCCCGCGGCAACAATCGCCTCAGATGACGCGCCCGATCGGCCCCGTATCTCGATGTCGGGAACAAGCCCGACCGGTTGGGGCAAACTGGCGGCAACGATATCGCCCGGCGCACCTTCGAGAATGGACATGGGAATGGTCTGTTCGCCATTTCCCGTCGTTATGGTCCAGCCCGGAGGCGGCATAACCCGGAAGCTGTAGGGACCGGCCTCCGCAATCTCGGCGCCGGCAACCGCCAGCGAGGCATTAAAATTGGCGTAACCGCCAACATTTGTGCGTGCCATTGCGAAAAGTCCTGACGGCATCAGCAATTCCACGGCAACATCGACGAACACCCGATCCCCCAGATCGTATGTGCCATTGGCATTGATATCGCGGAAGACGAACGAGGAGATATTCATCGAGCCGTTGTTGGGCCCATTCCAGTCACGCGACCCGTAATAAATGTCCTGCGAAATCGCCGGTAGCGGCCCGAGCAGGACAGGAGCCATAACGATGAGAACGCGTAGTGCCCGGGAAAACAGCATGCTTCCTGCCTTGTTTTTGTATGCAGCGAGAGGCTGACCAACTTGTCCTGCCGGGTCAATCCTCGGCAATGATCTTTGCGGCATTTGGGGCGGAACTTGCGGGCCATGTGGGACGTTTCAAATTGCCTGCCCAGTTGAGAACGACAAAAATGAAGACGACGACCATTCTGACCCCCATCCCCTCTCATGGACCCACCACCGTGGTGCCGACGGGCAACACGGTTCTCGGCATGATCCAGGGAGCCATCCTGCTGGCCGCCGTCGTCACCATAGGGGCCGCGCTGCTCGTGATCAGCATCCTGTCGTGGCCGATCCGCCTCCTGCGCCGCCGCTTTGGGTACAACAGGACGCGGCTCTAGACCGACGGCTGTGCAGCCGGGCCGTTCGAGCCCCAGCTTGCAGCCTTTTCGCCCAGCTTACGGAATTTGTTCGAAGCGCCTTCGATACGGCTCGCCCATTCCGGATCAGGCACCTGGCCCTCGATCGCTTTGAAATAGACCTGCAGCATCGCAGCGATGGCAAACGGTTCGATGACCGCCGCCTTGACCGCCCAGGCAAAGATCAGCGCAAAGACAAAGCCGCCGGCCGACCATCCGCCCGGGATGAGATAGGCAACGGCAGCCGCCGGGGCCAGCATGACCAGAAACACGAGGAAGGCCAGACCATAGGTAAAGACAGTGAGCCAGGCGGCGTTTTTGAGCATGGTCTTGTAGTTCTGACCGTAAAGCACCAGCGCCGTCTGGGCAGAATCCCATGGGTTGGTCGAGCGTGTGCGGATCGAATAGGCGAGAATCACCTCGTCGATCAGCCCGACCGCAATCCGCAGAAACGCCTTGACGATCCCCATGACATTCTGGAGCCCGGGGATGGGAAGGATCGAGGCGATACCCTGCACGATGCCCATGATCGCGCCGATCACGCCGCGCACCAGCTGGTCGATGGCGAACAGCACGCTTGCCTCGGCGAAGCGCTCCTTGACCACTGTGCTCGCATATTCGATCTGCCCGCGACCGTCGGGAATCGAATTGCCGTCGATCAATTCGGTCAACACAGCGATATGGCCCGCCTTGACGATATAGAGAATGTATTCGCGCAGGAAATAGAGGACGCCCGCAGTGAGCGCGAACCCGATGGCGCCACCCCAGAAGGTCGATGTCACCTGAAAGTCGGTGTCACCGAACGCCCCGACACCCCAGCCCACGCCGGCGCCCGTTCCGGTTACCAGTACATAGGCAACGGCAATGCCGAAATAGACGATCATTCGGAAAATGACGAAGGGCAAGGTCTTGCCCACAAGGCCGATCGACCGGCCGACTGAAAAATCCCACATGGTTTTGCGTCCCCTCGTGTGGCCCCTGCTGCGGCAGCCCGCCGCAGGGGGACCTTAGAGGGTTTCCAGCAAAAGTGGCTACTCACTTTTGCAGTTCGGAAAGCCGACAGGCAAAACCAGGGTTTCCAGCAAAAGTGGCTACTCACTTTTGCGGTTCGGAAAGCCGACAGGCAAAACCAGGGTTTCCAGCAAAAGTGGCTACTCACTTTTGCGGTTCGGAAATCCGACGGCTCAAATCACAGATTCCCAGCAACGACCGTTGTTATGTTCGCCGCACTTCCCCTTCGCTGCTCCGGCGAAAGCCGGAGTCCATGTGCGCTGCCGCGCCACCGGTGGCCGGCCGGACCACTGACTTGGCCCAGCACCACGCCTTGCCACGCACGGATTCTGCAAGCCGTCAGGACCCGGGAATGGGCGGTCGCTCCGTCTGGAAAGCCGATCCGTCGGGGCTCGAGCGGAACATTGTCAGCGTGCCCGACCACAACAGGCGAACGGGATCTTCGGTGTCGTTGGACCAGCAGTGGCTGCGGTTGCCGCGGAAATGCAGGCTGTCGCCCGGGCCGACCACCGCTTCTTCGTCCTCGATGCGCAATGTCAGCCGGCCATCGAGAACATAAACGATCTCTTCGCCTTCGTGGTTGGCCACTTCTGAGCGGTAGCCCGGCGCGATGGTAATGAGAAAGGACGACAGCAAATTGCCCGGAAACTCGGCATGCAGTCTTTCATAAGAGATCAGCGAATCGTTGACGGAAAAACGCATCCGCTCGCCTGTCCGTGTCAGGGCATCCTGCGCACTCGGCGTCGCTATGAAATAGTCGACCCCGACGCCCAGGGCGCGCGCGATCGAGGCCAGCGTGGAAAGGGAAGGGGACGCCTGATCGCGTTCGACCTGGCTCAGATAGCCCACCGATACACCTGACTGGGTACCGAGCGATTGCAGGGTCATGCGCAGGGAGTGGCGCCGCGCGCGGATCAGGGCGCCAACTTTCGCCGCCTGCAGGCTGTTGGCGATTCCTTCGGCGCGGTTCATGCGATCCCCCTTCATTCTTGCCAATATGAACTTTATCCAGTCGGCCCTGTTTGACCAACCCATAAACGCGGGCGCCCGCGCGGCTGAATCGGGCGGGAAAGCTCTCTGAAAACGTCAATATTTACCGCTGGTTAACCCTATTTACGTGGCATTTGAGCAACAATGCTTCTTTGCCCTAATCCTGCCACGAGGCGGCCCCACTTCGTCCGCACTCGGAAACGACAGTCCGGCCCATCGCATTGGTGCGGAATTCCGTACGGCGCAGTTGTGGCAGCAGGGCAACACTCCCGGCCCTGTTCTCGGATTGCCGCTCTCGGAACGGAACCAGTGCTCACCGGCACCCATTAGTTGCACACCAGCCGGTATAAAGGAGAATACATATGAACTCGCTCAAGAAAGTGGCCCTCGCTGCCCTTCTGTCCACGACCGCTTTCGGCGGTGCTCTCGCTGCTGACGCCATCGGCGTCCCGGCCCCGGCCATTCCGGCTCCCGCTCCTGTTTACGACGCCGGTAGCGGCTTCGATTGGAACGGCTTCTATGCTGGTGCAAGCGCCGGCGCCCAGAACAACATCGACGCTGGCGAAACCGAATGGACCATTGGTGCCCAGGCTGGTGTGAACGCCCAGTTCGACTTCTTCCTGGTCGGTGCTGAAGTTGCCCTCGACGGCGTCTTCGACGATCCGGACATGTACGCCTACGGTTCGGCTCTGGCCCGTGGTGGTGTTCTGGTCACTGAAGAACTGCTCGCATACGGCGCCATCGGTTACGGCACCGACTTTGATGCTGCGACCGGTGTTGGCGATCACATCCTTGCTGGTGGTGGTCTCGAATTCGCAGCAACCGACGACGTTTCGGTCCGCGGCCAGTACCTCTATGGTTGGGATCAGTCGGGCGACGCGACGTCGAGCGACATCCACAAGTTCCAGATCGGTGCGAACTTCCACTTCTAATCGATCTTCAACGACGATTCTCAGACGGCCCCGCCTCGTGCGGGGCCGTTTTCGTATACGGTTTCGTAAGGTTACCAAAATCCCTGTGCCACAAAGGCAACAGGACGGAGAATTGATGGCAATATTGTGCCGTTTGAGGGGGTTGAGGGCCTGAAAGGTATTGGAATTGGGCAAGGATTGGGCAATATGGAGGGAGATCAACCCCCGTGCTGTGAGGTACTATAATGTCCATGCTCAAAACTACGCTGCTTGCTGCAGCTGCTACCGTTGCCTTCGCTTCGGCCGCTCAGGCTGCTGATCCGATCATGCCGATGCCCGTGACCCCGGTCGCTCCGGTTGTCGATCCCGTTTACGACTGGTCCGGCTTCTATGCTGGTGTCCGCGTCGGTGGCCTCAATGACACTGTCGATACCGACTGGCTCATCGGTGGCGAGCTCGGCGTGAACGCACAGTGGGACATGTTCGTCCTCGGTGCTGAAGTTGCCCTTGACGGCGTGTTCGGCACTCCCGACACCTATGCATACGGCGAAATCACCGCTCGTGGCGGTGTGGCATTCTCTGAAGTGCTGCTGTACGGCACCGCCGGTTACGGTACCGACTTTGATGCTGCCGCCGGTGTTGGCGATCAGTTCCTTGCCGGTGTCGGTGTTGAGTTCGCTGTTTCCGACAGCATCTCGGTCGATGGCCGCTATGTCTACGGTTGGGGCGTTGACGCCGCTGACGACGACATCCACAAGTTCACCATCGGTGCGAACTTCCACTTCTAGGATCGGAGCGCGGCCCGGAAAAGCTTCAGACTTTTCCGGTTCGGCCGCGCGGCTGGCAAGGCGGGGGCAACGCCAGCTAATAACCGATTTCGAAAAACGGTCCGGCATTTGCCGGGCCGTTTTTTTTGTTGCCAATATTTGGCAATCTGATGGGGCAACTTCACACAAGTCCATAGATTTTCGCGCCATTGTTGCCCATGTTTTTGGGCGTGGGGCAGGGCGCAATTTTAGTAAAATTTTATCCACGTTTGCAGGCTTGGCTTGAGAGCTGGGCCATCAGCGCAATAATGGCGTCAATTAACCTTAATGGAGTGACGCCAATGTCTTTCGCTGTTCGCATGGCGGCCGTTCTCGTCGCCGGCCTGTCCTTCGCCGGTCACGCCTCTGCCCAGGATTACGGGCCCTACGGGGTCACCGGATCGACCAGCCTTGGAAGCGGCTATGGCTTTGATTGGGATGGCTTTTATGCCGGCGTTTACGGCGGCGGCGTTCCCTTCGGATCCACATCATGGAACGCCGGCGTGTTCTCTGGCGTCAACGTTTCAATCGACACCGCCGTCGTCGGTATCGAAGCCCAGCTCGGCGCCGATCTTGATGGCACCAACTCCATTGACGCCCTCCTGCTCGGCAAGGGTGGTGTCTCGCTCGGCAGCACGCTGGTCTACGCCACCGGCGGCACCGGCATCGTCTCTGGCGGTTTCGGCTATGCCCTTGGCGGCGGTGCGGAATACGGCTTCACCGACTACATGAGCGCGCGCGGTGAAGTGCTCGGTACGGGCGCCTGGGGCTCGATGCCTTCGGATATGCGCGTTACCGCCGGCCTTGCGTTCCATCTCTAGGATAGATCGCGGGCACCGGCCGGTGCTGATCTCGAAAAAGTGTTTGCGGGCAGGTCATTGGCGCGCAATCTAATTAATCGCATTCAAGCCCGCCAAACTGGGCGGGCGGCCTGCATTTGCCCTTGAAACCGGCGCCGTCGACCGGGTCGCAATCTGACTTTCAAATATGATTGAAACAGTCAGTTTTATCTCCCCTTGAAACCACATAGGGGGTGGGTTAAGCCCTGTCCAAAGACAGGGGCTCGGATAGCCGCGAGTCCTTTCGCTCGGCTCCCAACCGGGCCCTATTGAAGGCTTGGCTGTCAATGAACGAACTGCTCAGCGCTTATCTGCCGATTCTGATTTTTGTGGGGCTCGCCGCCGTCATTGGTTTGGCGCTTCTGGTTGCTCCATTCCTGATCGCCGTAAAACGCCCCGATCCCGAAAAAGTTTCCGCCTACGAATGTGGTTTCGTCGCCTTCGACGATGCGCGCATGAAGTTCGATGTCAGGTTCTACCTGGTCGCGATTCTCTTCATCATCTTCGATCTCGAAGTGGCGTTTCTTTTCCCCTGGGCCGTGGCCTTTGGAGAGGTCGGCTGGTATGGCTTCTGGTCGATGATGATCTTTCTCGGGGTCCTCACTGTCGGCTTTATCTATGAATGGCGCAAAGGTGCTCTGGAATGGGATTGAGCGACAACAATACTTTGGTTGCACCCCGGCCGCGTGGCGTTCTCGATCCCGCGACCAGCCTGCCTGTCGGCGCGACCGATCCGTACTACGTCGAAATCAACAACGAGCTGGCCGACAAGGGCTTTCTCGTTACCTCCACCGATGAACTCATCAACTGGGCCCGGACCGGATCTTTGATGTGGATGACGTTCGGGCTCGCCTGCTGCGCCGTCGAAATGATGCAGATGTCGATGCCGCGCTATGACTGCGAGCGCTTCGGTTTCGCGCCGCGCGCGTCCCCGCGCCAGTCCGACGTGATGATCGTTGCCGGCACGCTGACCAACAAAATGGCGCCCGCGCTGCGCAAGGTCTATGACCAGATGCCCGAGCCGCGCTACGTCATTTCGATGGGTAGCTGCGCCAATGGCGGCGGCTATTATCACTATTCCTACTCTGTGGTGCGCGGCTGTGATCGTGTGGTGCCGGTCGACATCTACGTCCCCGGTTGCCCGCCGACCGCCGAAGCACTGCTCTATGGCGTGCTCCTTCTTCAAAAGAAGATTCGGCGCACCGGAACCATCGAGCGATAAGGCCAATCAATGGAAGACGCTCTTTCTGAACTCGGCGAGTACATTGCGCTCAAGCTGGGCGAAGCGCTCGATGGGTACAACGTCGCCTTTGGCGAGTTGACGCTCGAGGCAAAGCCCGACGCGATCCTCAATGTCATGCGCACGCTGCGCGATGACCCACGCTGCCAATTCATTTCCATCATCGATGTGTGCGGCGTGGACTACCCCGAGCGCGCCCAGCGTTTCGACGTGGTCTATCACCTGCTCAGCCCGCAGCAGAATCTGCGCATTCGCGTGCGGGTCGTGACCGATGAAGTCACACCTGTTCCGTCCATCACCGGCGTCTTCCCCGGGGCGGACTGGTTCGAGCGCGAGGCCTACGACCTGTATGGCATTCTGTTCTCCGGCCACCATGATTTGCGCCGCATCCTGACCGACTACGGCTTTGACGGCCATCCGCTGCGCAAGGACTTCCCGCTGACCGGCTTTGTCGAGGTTCGCTACGACGAAGAGCGCAAGCGCGTGGTTTATGAGCCGGTCAAGCTGGCGCAAGAATTTCGGAATTTCGATTACCTTTCGCCCTGGGAAGGCACTGATTACGTGCTGCCGGGCGACGAGAAGGCCAAGCAATGACAGAGCACGATGTTCGCACGTTCAACATTAACTTCGGCCCGCAGCACCCTGCGGCTCACGGTGTTTTGCGGCTCGTCCTCGAGCTCGACGGCGAAGTGGTCGAGCGCGTCGATCCCCATGTCGGCCTGCTGCATCGTGGCACCGAAAAGCTGATCGAGGCCAAGACGTATCTTCAGGCCATCCCGTATTTCGATCGCCTCGACTATGTGGCGCCGATGAATCAGGAGCACGCTTTTGCCCTGGCCATCGAAAAGCTTTTGGGAATCGAAGTGCCGTTCCGCGGGCAGCTTATCCGTGTGCTCTATTCCGAGATCGGCCGTATTCTCTCCCACATGCTCAACGTCACGACGCAGGCGCTCGACGTCGGTGCGCTGACGCCGCCGCTTTGGGGGTTCGAACAGCGCGAACAGCTCATGGTTTTTTATGAGCGCGCTTCGGGCTCTCGCATGCACGCAGCCTATGTGCGACCCGGTGGCGTGCATCAGGATCTGCCGCAGGATTTGATCGATGACATCGCCAAATTCACCGAGACCTTCCCTAAAGCGCTTGAGGATCTCGATCAGCTCATCACCGGCAACCGCATCTTCAAACAGCGTAACGTGGATATTGCCACGGTCACGCTAGAAGACGCCTGGGCGTGGGGCTTTTCCGGCGTCATGGTGCGCGGCTCGGGCGCTGCATGGGATCTGCGCAAAAGCCAGCCCTATGAATGTTACGATCAGCTCGAATTCGACATCCCGGTCGGCAAGAACGGCGATTGCTACGACCGCTATCTCATCCGCATGGAAGAGATGCGCCAGTCAAATTCTCTCATGCGCCAGTGTATCGATCTGCTCAATTCGCCCGAAGGGCAGGGGCCGGTTTCGACAATGGATGGCAAGGTCGTGCCGCCCAAGCGCGGTGAGATGAAGCGCTCGATGGAAGCGCTGATCCACCACTTCAAGCTCTACACCGAAGGCTTCCGCGTGCCCGAAGGTGAAGTTTACGCCGCCGTCGAGGCCCCCAAGGGCGAATTTGGCGTCTATCTTGTGTCCGATGGCACCAACAAACCGTATCGCTGCAAGATTCGGGCCCCCGGGTTCGCGCATCTGCAAGCCATGGATTTTCTCTGTCGCGGGCACCTTCTGGCTGACGTCTCGGCCATTTTGGGTTCCCTCGACATCGTGTTCGGAGAGGTTGATCGCTAATGAGCGTGCGTCGCCTTGCAGAAGAAACTGTCCAGCCGGCAAGCTTTTCCTTTTCGAAGGAAAATACGACCTGGGCAAAAAAGCGCATCGCCATGTATCCGGCTGGCCGCCAGCAGTCGGCGGTTATTCCGCTGCTCATGCGTGCTCAGGAACAGGATGGATGGGTCTCGCGCGCAACGATCGAATCCGTCGCCCAGATGCTCGATATGCCCTATATCCGAGTGCTTGAAGTCGCGACTTTCTATACCCAGTTCCAGCTCCAGCCGGTCGGCACCCGCGCCCATATCCAGGTTTGCGGCACGACTCCCTGCATGCTGCGCGGCGCCGAAGATATTCGCGCCGTTTGCCAAAAGCACATTCACACCGAGCCGCACCATCTCAATGACGATGGAACGCTGAGCTGGGAAGAGGTCGAATGCGCCGGCGCTTGCGTCAACGCTCCCATGGTGACCATCGGTTTCGATACATACGAGGATTTGACGCCGGAACGCTTCGAGGAAATCCTGATCGCCTTCCGCGACGGGGAGGGCGATAACGTTCCCACCGGCCCTCAAAATGGCCGTAAGTTCTCCGCGCCGCTTGAAGGGCAGATTACGCTACTGGCCGATCCGACCAAAGCGCCGCCGCATCAGGATACCGGTCGCGTTGAGCCCGAGCCGAAAGCGACGAAGCCGGGCCGTAAGCAAAAGATCGATGAGGAAGCTGCTCCGGCGATCAAGGGACCGTCTAAAGACGGCAAGGTTTCCTCTGACGAAGCTGAAGCCGCCGAAAAGAAGGCGGCGCGTCCCACACGACGTAAGCCCGACCAGGCTGCGCGCGAAGGCGCGACCGGTGCGGAATCCGCCGCTGTTGAGAAGACCGCCAGCGAAACTGGCCAGGAAACCAAGACCACCGGGCGCACGCCCGGCAAGGCCGACGAGACAATAGTAACATCGGTCGGTACGACGCCGGATAGCGCGCCGCTGTTCGAGCGCCCGGCTGGTGCAGCCGACGATCTCAAGCTTATTTCTGGGGTCGGACCTGTGCTTGAGCGCAAGCTTAACGATCTGGGCATCACGCGGTACGCGCAGGTCGCTGCATTTACCGATGCCGAGGCCGAACAGGTCGATGCAGTCCTCAATTTCAAGGGGCGCATCGCCCGGGATAACTGGAAGGGCCAGGCAACAGCGCTGGCCGACGGTGGCGTTGACGAATATGTCCGCGTCTTCGGCAAGAAGCCGCGCTAGGGGATTTGATCGATGCTCACGGATCAGGATCGCATTTTCACAAATCTCTACGGCCAGGGCGATTGGGGCCTTGAGGGCGCGCGTCGTCGCGGCTCATGGAATGGCACCAGGGAACTGCTCGACCAGGGCCGCGAGTGGCTGACCAACGAGGTTAAGGCCTCCGGCCTGCGTGGCCGTGGTGGTGCGGGCTTTTCGACCGGCCTCAAATGGTCGTTCATGCCAAAGGTTAATGACGGTCGCTCGCATTATCTCGTCGTCAACGCCGACGAATCCGAGCCGGGCACCTGCAAGGACCGCGAAATCCTGCGTCACGACCCCCACCATCTTATCGAAGGCTGCCTGATCGCCGGGCGCGCCATGGATGCGCACGCTGCCTATATCTATGTGCGTGGAGAATTCATGCGCGAGCGCCAGCGGCTCGAAGCTGCTGTCGAGCAGGCGTATGAAGCGCGGCTCATCGGCAAGAACAATATCCACGGCTGGGACTTCGACATCATCGTCCATCATGGCGCTGGGGCGTACATCTGCGGCGAAGAAACCGCGCTGCTCGAATCGCTTGAAGGCAAGAAGGGCCAGCCGCGCCTCAAGCCACCGTTCCCGGCGGGTATGGGCCTTTATGGTTGCCCGACGACGGTGAACAATGTCGAGTCGATTGCCGTCGTGCCCGAAATCCTGCGTCGGGGTGCGTCCTGGTTCGCTGGGCTCGGCCGTGAAAACAACACAGGCACCAAGCTCTTCTGCGTCTCCGGGCACGTCAACAATCCGGCGACCTTCGAAGAAGAAATGGGCATCCCGTTCGACGTGCTGATCGAAAAGCATTGCGGCGGCATTCGCGGCGGTTGGGACAATCTGCTGGCCGTAATCCCCGGCGGCTCGTCGGTTCCATGCGTGCCGGGTGAAAAAATTCGCACCGCGCATATGGATTTCGATGGCCTGCGCGAAGTCGGCTCATCGCTCGGCACCGCAGCGGTTATCGTCATGGACAAATCGACCGATATCATCAAGGCCATCTGGCGCCTTTCGGCTTTCTACAAGCACGAAAGCTGTGGCCAGTGCACACCCTGCCGCGAAGGCACGGGCTGGATGATGCGGGTGATGGAGCGCATGGTGCGTGGCGAAGCGCAGAAGCGCGAAATCGACATGCTGTTCGCCGTGACCAAGCAGGTCGAGGGACACACCATCTGCGCTCTGGGCGATGCTGCGGCATGGCCGATCCAGGGCCTTATCCGCAACTTCCGTCACGTGATTGAAGAGCGGATCGACGCATACACCTACAAGTCCACCTCCGATGGCGCTGTGCCCTCGGTTGCGGCGGAGTAAGAACCAATGGCGCAATTAAAGGTCGATGGCGAACTGATCGAAGTTCCCGATCACTTCACGCTGATGCAGGCCGCCGAGGCGGCGGGCGCAGAAATCCCGCGTTTCTGCTACCATGAGCGCCTGTCAGTGGCGGGCAACTGCCGCATGTGCCTGGTTGAAGTGAAGGGCGGGCCGCCCAAGCCCCAAGCGAGCTGTGCCATGAGCGTGCGCGATCTGCGCCCCGGCCCGAACGGCGAAGCGCCCGAAATGTTCACCAACACGCCGATGGTCAAAAAGGCCCGCGAAGGTGTGATGGAGTTCCTGCTCATCAACCACCCCCTCGATTGCCCCATCTGCGATCAGGGCGGCGAGTGCGATTTGCAGGATCAGGCCATGGCCTATGGCGTGGACACCTCGCGCTATTGGGAAAACAAGCGCGCCGTCGAAAACAAGCATATCGGTCCGCTGGTCAAGACCATCATGAACCGGTGCATCCACTGCACCCGCTGCGTGCGCTTCACCACCGAAGTTGCCGGCGTGTCAGAACTCGGCCTGATCGGCCGCGGCGAGGACGCCGAGATTACATCCTATCTCGAGCAGTCGATGACCAGCGAGTTGCAAGGCAACGTCATCGACCTTTGCCCGGTCGGCGCATTGACCTCCAAGCCCTATGCCTTTCAGGCCCGCCCCTGGGAACTCAACAAGACCGAATCCATCGACGTCATGGATGCCGTTGGCTCAAACATCCGGGTCGATTCCCGTAATGGCGAAGTCATGCGTGTCCTTCCGCGGATCCACGAAGGCATCAACGAGGAGTGGATATCCGACAAGACCCGCTTCATCTGGGACGGCCTGCGCACCCAGCGCCTCGATCGTCCCTATGTTCGCAAGAGCAAGAAGCTTCAGGCCGCATCCTGGAACGAAGCCTTCGCGGCGGTTGCTGCCCTGGTCAAGACCGCTGAGCCGGCCCGTATCGGCGCCATCGCCGGCGATCTGGCTGGTGTCGAGGAAATGTACGCTCTCAAGCAGCTTATGACCGCGCTTGGCTCGACCAACATCGACGCCCGCCCTGCCGGATCGGCGCTCAACCCGAAAAAGGGCAGGGGATCGTATATCTTCAACCCCACCATCGCCGGGATCGAACAGGCCGACGCCATCCTCATCATCGGTGCCAACCCGCGCCGTGAGGCGGCGGTGCTCAACGCCCGCATTCGCAAGGCATGGCGGGCAGGTGGTGTGGAAATCGGTGTTATCGGTGAAGCCGCCGATCTGACTTATGATTATGCGCATCTTGGCGCCGGCATCGACTCGCTGTCCGAACTCGCTGCAGGAAAAGGCAGCTTCGCCAAGGTGCTCAAGAATGCCCAACGCCCCATCATCGTCGTGGGCGAGGGTGCTGTCACGGGCGCGTCTGCCAAAAATGTTCTCGGACTTGCCACTGAAATCGCCAGGACCGCTGGTGCGCTGACTGCAGACTGGAACGGCTTTGCCGTCCTGCACAACGCCGCTTCGCGGGTCGGTGCGCTCGATATCGGGTTCGTTCCCGGGCGTGGCGGTCTCGATACCGCTGGCATGCTTAAGGCGGCCGGCGCCGGGAAGCTCGACGTTCTCTTCGTGCTCGGCGCCGATGAAATCGACATGTCGGCACTTGGCGAAACCAAAGTGGTCTATATCGGAACGCACGGCGACGCCGGCGCACACCGGGCCGACGTCATCCTGCCGGCCGCGACCTATACGGAAAAATCGGCAACCTACGTCAACACCGAAGGCCGTGTGCAGATGACGGCGCGTGCCGCCTTCGCGCCCGGCGATGCCAAGGAAGACTGGGCGATCCTGCGGGCATTGTCGGCCGTTCTCGGCCAGCCGCTGCCCTTCGACTCGCTTTCAGCCCTTCGGGCGCGGCTTTATGGGGAATATCCCCATCTTGCCCAGCTCGATGCCATTGCGCCGGGCAGTGCTTCCGATGTATCCGCACTGGCAGATACTGCAGCGCCGAAGTCGACTTACACCCTGATCTCTCCGGTCGGCGACTTCTACCTCACCAACCCCATAGCGCGTGCATCCGCCGTCATGGCCGAATGTTCGCAGCTTATGTCGGGTCTGAAACAGGCCGCGGAGTAAGGCAGCGATATGGACTGGATTTTATACGCGCTCGACTATCTGCTCGGTGCCCCGATCCTCGGGTTGGGCACGATGGTTGGGTTTGTCTGGAAAGCGCTGCTGCTTCTGGTGACCCTTCTGGTGTTCACCGCCTACGTCCTGCTTGCCGACCGCAAGATCTGGGCGGCTGTGCAGATTCGCCGCGGTCCCAACGTGGTTGGCGCCTTCGGTCTGTTCCAGAGCTTTGCCGACCTTCTCAAATTCGTCTTCAAGGAGCCGGTTATTCCCGCCGGCGCTGATAAGGTCGTATTCCTCCTTGCACCGCTGGTCAGCGTGCTTCTGGCGCTGTCGGCCTGGGCCGTGGTGCCGGTTGCCGAAGGCTGGGCGCTGGCCGATATCAATATCGGCATCCTCTATATCTTCGCGATCTCGTCGCTGGGCGTCTATGGCATTATCATGGGCGGCTGGGCGTCGAACTCGAAATATCCGTTCCTAGGCGCTCTGCGCTCGGCTGCGCAGATGGTGTCATACGAAGTCTCCATCGGCTTTGTGATCGTCACGGTCCTTTTGTGCGTCGGTTCGCTCAATCTGACCCATATCGTGATGGCGCAGCAGGCCGGTGGCCTTGCCCACTTGCTCGGCGTTCCGTGGCTGACCTTCCTGAACTGGTTCTGGCTGCCGCTGTTCCCGATGTTCGTTATCTTCTTCATTTCGGCCCTCGCCGAAACGAACCGCCCGCCCTTCGATCTTCCCGAGGCCGAATCCGAACTGGTTGCCGGCTTCATGGTTGAATACGGCTCGACCCCATACATGATGTTCATGCTGGGCGAGTATGTGTCGATCATTCTCATGTGTGCGCTCACCACCATCCTGTTCCTGGGTGGCTGGACGGCGCCGATCGATCTGCCGCCCTTCACCTGGATCCCGGGCGCCGTTTGGTTCGTGCTCAAGCTATCGCTGGTCTTTTTCATGTTCGCCATGGTCAAGGCCTTCGTCCCTCGTTACCGCTATGACCAGTTGATGCGTCTGGGCTGGAAAGTGTTCCTGCCGATCTCGCTGGTCATGATTGTTGTCGTTGCCTTTGTTCTCCAGCTTACGGGCTGGGGCTGGCACGGCGGCATGGCATAAGGAGAGAACCACAAATGAAAGCCTTGCGGTTTCTCGACGCTCTGTTGCTCAGGGAGTTCGTATCGACCTTCTTTTTGGCGATGCGCTATTTCTTCGCGCCAAAGCCCACAATCAACTACCCGTTTGAAAAGGGCGAGGTTTCGCCGCGCTTCCGTGGTGAGCATGCCCTGCGCCGCTACCCCAATGGGGAAGAGCGTTGCATTGCCTGCAAGCTGTGCGAGGCGATCTGCCCGGCGCAGGCCATCACAATCGAGGCCGGTCCACGTCAGAACGACGGCACGCGCCGCACGGTCCGTTACGACATCGACATGGTCAAATGCATCTATTGCGGCTTCTGTCAGGAAGCCTGCCCGGTCGATGCGATCGTTGAAGGACCGAACTTTGAATTTGCAACCGAGACGCGCGAGGAGCTCTACTTCTCCAAAGACCGTCTCCTGGCCAATGGCGACCGTTGGGAGCGTGAACTCGCTGCCAATATCGCCCTTGATGCGCCGTACCGTTAGGAGCGACAGGTGACCTTGCCGCTGTTTTTCTTCTACCTGTTTTCGGCCATCGTTGTTGCTTCGGCGATCATGGTGATTTCGTCGCGAAATCCCGTGCATTCGGTGCTGTTTCTCATCCTGGCCTTCGTCAACGCCGCCGGCATATTCATGCTGGCTGGGGCTGAGTTTCTCGCGCTGATCCTGATTGTCGTCTATGTCGGCGCGGTCGCCGTGCTGTTCCTGTTCGTCGTCATGATGCTCGACGTGGACTTTGCCGAACTGCGCCGGGGCATTCTGCAATATGCCCCCATCGGCTTTGTGGTTGGCATCATACTGCTGCTGGAGCTGTTGCTGGTCGCAGGCTCGGCGTATCTGGCGCCGGACGTTGCGACGGGCGGCGTGCTCCCAATTGATGGTGGTGTCGAAAACACCCGTGCGCTCGGGCGCGTGCTCTACACCAACTATATTTATCTCTTCCAGGCGTGCGGCCTCGTGCTTCTGGTGGCTATGATCGGGGCGATCGTCCTGACCCTTCGCCACAAGCCGAACGTCAAGCGACAGGATATTGGCGCGCAGGTTGCGCGGACCAAGGCGACGGGCCTCGAGATCGTCAAGGTCGAGAGCGGAAAAGGGCTGTAAGGGGGATTATGATGACACCGGCAATCGGGCTCGGTCACTTCCTGACCGTAGCAGCAATTCTGTTCACCATTGGCGTGTTCGGGATTTTTCTCAATCGCAAGAACATCATCATCATTTTGATGTCGATCGAGTTGATCCTGCTTGCGGTCAACATCAACTTCGTCGCCTTCTCGTCCCATCTGGGCGATCTGGTGGGGCAGGTGTTCGCACTTCTGATCCTGACCGTCGCCGCAGCCGAGGCCGCCATTGGGCTCGCGATCCTCGTGATCTTCTTCCGCAATCGGGGCTCGATTGCTGTCGACGACGTCAACATGATGAAGGGCTAGGGCGGCCATGATCCAGGCAATTGTATTCCTGCCGCTGATCGGCGCGCTGGTGGCTGGCCTTTTTGGCCGCGCCATCGGCCACAAGCCCGCGGAAATCATCACCACATCGCTGCTGATGATCTCGGCCGTGCTTTCATGGATTGTCTTCCTGCCGTTCTTTCTGGGCGATGGTGAGGCCTATAAGGTCACCGTCCTGACGTGGATTCATGCAGGCGATCTCCAGATCGACTGGGTGCTGCGCGTTGATACGCTGACGGCGATCATGCTGGTCGTGGTCAACACGGTCTCCTCGCTCGTTCACCTCTATTCCATCGGCTACATGCAGGAAGACCCGCATCGCGCCCGGTTCTTTGCCTATCTCTCGCTCTTTACCTTCGCCATGCTCATGCTGGTGACCGCCGACAATTTCGTCCAGATGTTCTTCGGCTGGGAAGGCGTTGGATTGGCGTCCTATCTGCTGATCGGCTTCTGGTACAAAAAAGAGTCCGCCCGCGCCGCCGCCGTAAAGGCGTTCGTGGTCAACCGCGTGGGCGACTTCGGCTTCTCGCTGGGCATTTTCGGCACGTTTTTTCTCATCGGAACCCTGGGCTTTGATGAAACCTTCGCCGCGCTTCCAGGCGTCGCCGAGGCTTCTATGCCGTTCCTGTGGTGGGACGCGCACGCGATGACAGTCATCTGCCTCTTGCTGTTCATGGGCGCCATGGGCAAGTCGGCGCAGTTCCTGCTCCACACCTGGCTGCCTGACGCCATGGAAGGCCCGACGCCGGTTTCCGCGCTCATTCACGCCGCCACAATGGTGACCGCAGGCGTGTTCATGGTCGCGCGGCTGTCGCCAATGTTCGAAATGAGCGAAGCGGCCACCCTGTTTGTTATCTATATCGGGGCCATCACCGCATTTTGCGCGGCGACCATCGGTCTTGTTCAGAACGATATCAAACGCGTCATCGCCTATTCGACAATGTCCCAGCTTGGCTACATGTTTGTAGCTCTGGGCGTCGGAGCTTATTCGGCAGGTATCTTCCACCTGTTCACCCACGCCTTCTTCAAGGCACTTTTGTTCCTTGGTGCTGGCTCGGTTATCCACGCGATGCATCACGAGCAGGATATGCGCAACATGGGCGGTATCGCCCGCAAGATCCCCATCACCTACGCCATGATGCTCATTGGCACGCTCGCCCTCACCGGTGTCGGTATTCCGGGCACATCATTGGGTTTTGCCGGGTTCTTCTCCAAGGACGCGATCATCGAGGCATCCTATGCATTCGGTGGCACGGCCGGCTCATTCGCCTTCTGGCTCCTGGTCATCGCCGCGCTGTTCACAAGCTTTTATTCATGGCGCCTTGTGCATCTCACTTTCCATGGGCCGACCCGCGCCGATCATCATACCTTCGATCATGCTCACGAGAGCCCGAACACCATGCTGATCCCGCTCTACGTGCTGGCTGCCGGAGCGGTGCTGTCGGGCGTTGTGTTCTACGATGTCTTCTTCGGCCATGCCGAGCACATCGAGCACTTCTTCCACGGCGCCATCGTGGTCGATGAACACATTATCGAGGAGGCCCATGGCGTCCCGACATGGGTCAAGTGGTCGGCGACGGTTGCAATGCTCGTTGGCTTTGCGACCGCCTGGTACATGTATATCCGCAACCCGGCGGCGCCAAAGCAGCTCGCTACCGAACAGCCGCTCCTTTACAAGTTCCTGCTCAACAAATGGTACTTCGACGAGCTCTATGACCGCATCTTCGTGCGGCCCGCCCGCTGGATCGGAACCGCGCTCTGGAAAGGGTTCGATGACTGGCTGATCGATCAGACCCTTGTCGAGGGTCTCGGCCGCCGCGTCAGGCAGGTAACGGGCTACGTCACCCGCCTGCAGTCGGGCTATCTCTATCACTACGCCTTCGCCATGCTCATCGGCGTTGCCGCCCTGATCACTTGGGCCATCGCCGCCGGGGGACTTCTGGGATGATCCTTGAAAACAACATCCTGACCATCGTTACCTTTCTGCCGCTGGTCGGGGCCTTCTTCATTCTGCTGACCCCGGGGGGCGACGCCGTCGCCCAGCTCAACATCAAGCGTATTGCGCTTGCCACCACCGTGGTGACATTTGTCTTCACGCTGGTCATGTGGGGCATGTTCGATCCAGACACTGCGGACTTCCAGTTCGTCCAGAACCACGTATGGCTTGGTGATGTCATCGGCTACCGCATGGGCGTCGACGGCATTTCGGTGCTGTTCATCGTTCTGACCGGGCTCTTGATGCCCATGTGTATCCTTGCGAGCTGGGATTCGATCACCTTCCGCATCCGCGAGTACATGGTGCTGTTCCTGGTTCTCGAAATGCTGATGATCGGCGTTTTTGCGACCCTCGATCTGGCCATGTTCTACGTGTTCTTCGAGGGCACGCTGGTCCCGATGTTCCTCATCATCGGCATCTGGGGTGGCAAGCGGCGCATCCAGGCGTCCTACAAGTTTTTCTTTTACACCTTCATCGGCTCAGTCCTGATGCTGCTGGCCATCATGGCCATGTACTGGCAGGCCGGAACGCTCGATATCGCGCGGCTGCTCGATTACGATTTCCCCGAGAACATGCAGTATTGGCTGTGGCTTGCCTTCTTCGCGTCGCTGGCGGTCAAGATGCCCATGTGGCCATTCCACCGCTGGCTGCCCGAGGCGCACGTCGAAGCGCCCACAGCCGGCTCGGTGATCCTTGCGGCAATTCTGCTCAAGCTGGGCGGCTATGGTTTCCTACGCTTCTCGCTGCCTATGTTCCCCGATGCGTCACTGTATTTTTCGAACTTCGTGTTCTTCCTGTCGGTGGCTGCGATCATCATCACCTCGCTGGTGGCGCTGGTTCAGACCGACATCAAGAAGCTGATTGCCTATTCGTCAGTTGCGCACATGGGCTTTGTCACCATGGGCATTTTCGCGGGCAATATTTACGGCGTTCAGGGCGCGATCTTCCAGATGATCTCGCACGGCATCGTGTCGGGCGCGCTGTTTTTGTCGGTCGGCGTCATCTATGACCGCATGCACACCCGCGACATCAACGCCTATGGCGGGCTCGTCGAGCGCATGCCCAGATACGCCTTCGCCTTCATGGTGTTCACCATGGCCAATGTCGGACTGCCAGGCACGTCCGGCTTTGTGGGCGAGTTCCTGACGCTTGTGGGCATCTTCCAGGTCAACACGTGGTTTGCGGTTTTCGCCACCACCGGTGTTATCCTCTCGGCCTGCTATGCGCTCTGGCTCTATCGCAAAGTCATCTGGGGTGCGCTTGAGAAAGAGAGCCTGAAATCCATTCTCGATCTCAATGCCCGCGAAATGGTGACGATCGTTCCCCTGATCATCCTCACCATTCTCTTTGGTTTTTACCCGGCGCCCCTGATGGACGCGATGGCCACTTCGGTGGGCGCGCTTGTCGATCAGTATCAGGCCGCCGTCGGCATCGAACCGATGTCTGCGCTTGTCGATGTGACGGTGCCTGCGGCCGAAGCCGCAGCGCCCGCCAGCACGGCTCATTAGGAGGTGAATGTGGTGTCTGAATTTGCCGGTTTCGCCTCTCTGGCGCCTGCCTATCCCGAAATGCTTCTCGCCGTTGGCGCGCTGGTGCTACTGCTGGCTGGCGTCTTCGCCAAAAAGGAGATCGCCACTGGCATAACGGGCATCGCCATCGGGCTCCTGATCGCCATTGCCGTCTTGATCTCGTTTGTGCCCTCCGAAGGCGTGATCTTTTCAGGCGGATTCATCAATGACGGTTTTGCCCGCTTTATGAAGGTCCTGATCCTTGCGGGCTCGGCCTTCGCGCTGGTCCTCTCGGTCTCCAGTGCCGTCGAAAACGGCCTCAACAAGTTCGAATATCCGGTCCTCATCGTCCTTGCCACGCTGGGCATGATGATGATGGTCTCGGCCAACGATCTCATGAGCCTGTATGTCGGTCTCGAGCTGCAGTCTCTTGCGCTCTACGTCCTTGCTGCATTCAAGCGCGACAGCGGCAAGGCGACCGAAGCGGGCCTGAAGTATTTCGTCCTCGGCGCATTATCCTCGGGCATGCTGCTCTATGGCGCTTCGCTTGTTTACGGCTTCACCGGCCACACCCAGCTCGACCAGATCGCTGAGGCCGTAGCGCTCGGTGAACGGACTCCCGGCATCATCTTCGGTCTCGTCTTCCTGCTTGCAGGCATAGCCTTCAAGATTTCCGCAGTGCCGTTCCACATGTGGACGCCGGACGTTTACGAAGGCGCACCGACCCCCGTCACCGCATTTTTCGCATCGGCCCCCAAGGTTGCTGCGATGGCGCTGCTCATCCGGATCGTGTTCGATGCGTTCGAGCCCATCGCCAGCGATTGGCAGCAGGTCGTGATCTTCCTCTCCATCGCCTCGATGGTATTGGCCTCGTTTGCGGCCATCGGCCAGAACAACCTCAAGCGCCTCTTGGCCTATTCGTCCATCGGCCATGTCGGCTTTGCTCTCGTCGGGCTTTCGGCGGGCAACATCATCGGCGTGGAAGGCGTGGCCATCTACATGGCGGTTTACATCACCATGACCGTCGGCACCTTCGCTTGCGTCCTCGCGCTCAAAAACGACGATGGGTATGTCGAAACCATCGACGATCTGGCAGGGCTGGCAAAATCCCGTCCGTTCGTCGCGGCCATTCTGGCGCTCTTCATGTTCTCGCTGGTCGGCCTCCCGCCGCTCGCCGGGTTCTTTGCCAAATGGCAGGTATTCCTTGCTGCCATCGAAGCCCAGCTGTTCGTTCTGGCGGTCATTGGCATGCTGGCCAGCGCGGTGAGCGCGTTTTACTACCTGCGCGTCATCAAGGTTATGTATTTCGACGAACCCACGCAGTCCTATGCCGTGCCAGCGATCGAGTTGCGCGTGGTGATGGCGCTTACCGGCTTCTTGGTGCTCAGCTACTTCTTCACCGTCGGCGCGCCTCTGACGGCCATTGCCCACGCTGCTGCAAACTCTCTGTTCTAGAGCAGGGACGGGTGGTCGCCTTTCCCCTTCCCAAGAACGCTGTCGAGGCCGGTTATCGCGTAATCGGTTTTGACAGCGTGGGATCGACCAACGCCGAAGCCATGAGAGCCGCCATGGCCGGCGATGCGGGAAAGATCTGGTACGCCGCCCTGCAACAGACCGAGGGCAGGGGCCGCCGGGGCCGGGCGTGGGAAAGCCCCCACGGCAATCTCGCTGCTTCGCTGATGATGGTGCCTGATGCGCCGTCCGCTAGCTTGGCGGGCCTTGGCTTTGTCGCAGGCGTTGCGCTTAACGCCGCGCTGGCCCGCCTTATGCCAACAGCGGCAATTCGCAGTGGGATCGATGGAGCCGATGGCACCGGAGTGTGGGCAGGAAAAGTTGGAGACTTTTCCGGTTCGTCCACACGACAAAACGAAAACGCTAGCGACGGAGGCAGGGCGCGCATTGCGTTGAAATGGCCCAACGACGTGCTCGCCGACGGCGCCAAGCTCGCCGGCATCCTGCTTGAAGCACAAAAGCGCCCCGACGGCCGCACGGCAATCGTTATCGGCATTGGCGTCAATGTTGTCGCAGCGCCTGAAGGCTTGTCTTATCCAGCCACGTCACTGGCATCGCTGGGCGTACCCTTTGATGCGCCATCGGTCTTTGAGGCGCTGGCCGAAAGCTGGGTCGAGTGTTACGAGACCTGGAACAATGGGGCCGGCACCCGGCAGATCATCCGCCGCTGGCGTGAGAGCGCCGCCGGGATCGGTGCCGAGGTTGCCGTTCAGCGCAGCGATGGAGTCTTGCGCGGCATATTCGAAACAATTGATGATGCGGGCCATCTGATTGTCCGCGACGACGAGGGACATCGTATCGCAATAGCAGCGGGCGACGTCCATTTTGGAACCACGGCAACGCTGCGCTGAGAGGGCGATTGCCACTCAATTTTGAAAGGGCGCGACTGCAAGCCGGTCGCGCAGTAGCCTATGGCAAATAAACAGTCCGGACAGGACGAAATGGTCTTCCTGCCCCTTGGTGGTGTCGGCGAGATCGGCATGAATATGGGGCTTTACGGCTTTGGCCCGGCAGACAACCGCAAATGGCTGGTTGTCGATTGCGGTGTCAGCTTCGGTGGCCCCGAGCTTCCGGGCATCGAACTGGTCATGCCCGACCCCTCGTTTCTTGAGGAAGAGAGCGACAACGTGGTCGGGTTGGTCCTCACCCACGCGCATGAAGATCACTATGGCGCCATCCTCGATATCTGGCCGGCCTTCGACAAACCGGTGTTTGCCGGGCGCTTCGGCGCGGCCATGCTCAAGGCCAAGCGGATATCGAACAACATTGAAGACGATGTCGAAATCCAGATCTTTACGCCCGGTGTGCCGTTTCAGGTCGGCCCGTTCAAGGTCGAGCCTATCGAGGTTTCCCACTCGATCCCTGAATCGAACGCTCTGCTGATCGAGACCCCCGCCGGCCGCGTTATCCACACCGGGGACTGGAAGATCGATCCGTCGCCCATCGGCACCGCGCCCACCAACATCAAACGGTTCAAGGAAATCGGTTCGGATGGCAAGCCGCTCGCCCTGATCTGCGATTCGACCAATGCGATGAAGGAGGGCGACAGCCCGTCCGAAACCGAGGTTGGCGTCAATCTCGAACGGCTGATCGCTGCCGCAAAAAATCGCGTGGCCGTCACCATCTTTGCCTCGAACCTGGGCCGCATGATTTCCATCGCCCGCGCCGCAGCAAAGGCCGACCGGCAGGTCGTTGCGGCGGGCAGGGCAGTGCACCGCATTGCCGGAATTGCCCGCGAGTTGGGGCTGATGGAAGGTGTTCCCGATTTCCTCGATCAGGACGCCTATGGCTACCTGCCGCGCGACAAGGTCGTCTTGATCGCAACAGGCAGCCAAGGCGAATCCCGCGCCGCGATGGCCCGCATCGCCGATGGCTCCCATCCGGTCATCGATCTTTCGCCCGGCGATATGGCGATCTTTTCGTCCTGGGCGATTCCGGGCAACGAAAAGGCCGTGCAAGACATCCAGAACAAGCTGGTCGGCAAGGGCGTTCAGATCGTCACGGGTCGCGACGAAATGATCCACGTGTCCGGCCACCCGCGGCGCCATGAACTGGCCCAGCTCTACGACTGGCTCAAGCCCGATATCCTTATCCCGGTTCACGGCGAGCCCATGCATCTCGAAGCCCACGCCACCTTCGGGCGCGAAAAGGGCATCAAGACCGTTCTGTCGATCCGCAATGGCGACATGGTTCAGCTGTTCCCCAACACCAAGCACCACCGTGGCGAAGTGCGCACCGGCATTCTCTATCTCGATGGCAATCTCTTGTGCACGCCCGAGGAATCGAACGTGCGCGACCGCCGGCGTTTGGCGTTCGGCGGTGTCGCGATTGTCAGTTTGGTGGTCAACGGACGGGGGCAGATCGTCTCAGGTCCCGAATTCGATCTGGACGGGCTTCCCGATCTGGCAGACGATGACGATCCACTCAGCGCCGTCGCGCAATCGGCGGCACGGGGGGCGATCAAGAGCTTTCCGGAAAAGCGTCGCGCCGATACCGGGCGGTTTGCCGAAGCGATCCGCCGCGCCGTACGGTCCGAACTCAACGCTGCCTGGGGCCGCAAGCCCATCGTCAAGGTCTTCGTTCATAAGGTGTAGCCTAGATAATGCAGCCCTTTACCTATGTAGCGATCTATTTCGTGGTCTGGTGGACGGTGCTTTTTGCCGTCCTGCCGTTCGGCGTCCGCGGCCAGCACGAAGACGGGGAGGTGACCGACGGCACCGACCCGGGTGCGCCGGTCAAGGCCCATCTATGGCAAAAGGCGCTTGCCACCACGCTCATTTCCGCGGTCCTGACGGTACTTATTTTCTGGGCGATGAGCAGCCCCTGGCTGCAGGAATACTGGAGCTAGGGCGGTCAAACGGACCAGTTCGTTCAATTAATTCAGAACAAAAAAATGCAGGGCTAAGGCCCTGCATCTAATAAAAGTTTCGCGACAATCCACTGGTCTTACGGCGCTCAGATCGGGCGGCCAGTGCTCCTCCCTTGACGTTGTCAGCGTCGGCGGGTTGTACCCACCTCTCTTTATATGGCGCGGACCCTATCAAGGACAAATTGTCGCGACAAGCAGAAAATTGGTGATTTGTCGCGCCATGACAAAAAACCGACAGGAAAGCCGTTGAACCCTGCCGGACTTGCCTTTTCACCGTTCCTTGCGCTTGATTGCGCAGCCCGGTATTGAGCCCTTGAGTCGGTTCCCGGCAAATCGGAGTTCTCATGCGCCTGTCCCGTTATTTCCTGCCCGTCCTCAAAGAGACGCCCAAAGAGGCGGAAATCATTTCCCATCGCCTCATGCTGCGCGCCGGCATGATCTCCCAGCAGGGCGCCGGCATGTATGCGTGGCTGCCTCTGGGCTACAAGGTGCTGCGCAAAATCCAGCAGATCATCGAAGAGGAGCAGAACCGGGCAGGGGCTGTCGAACTCCTGATGCCCACGCTCCAGAACGCCGACCTCTGGCGCGAATCCGGGCGCTACGAGGACTATGGCAAGGAAATGCTGCGCATGCAGGACCGTCACGAGCGTGACATGCTCTACGGTCCGACCAATGAGGAGATGATTACCGACATCTTCCGCTCATACGTGCGGTCCTACAAGGATTTGCCGCTCAATCTCTACCACATCCAGTGGAAGTTCCGCGACGAGATCCGCCCGCGCTTCGGCACCATGCGCTCCCGCGAATTCCTCATGAAGGATGCCTATTCCTTCGATCTCGACAAGGACGAGGCCGTCAAGTCGTACAATCGGATGTTCGTGGCCTATCTGCGCACCTATTGGCGCATGGGGCTGACCGCAATCCCGATGCGCGCCGAAACCGGCCCCATCGGCGGCGACCTGTCCCATGAGTTCATCGTCCTGGCCGATACGGGCGAAAGCGGCGTCTTCTGTCATGCCGATATGCTCGATAAGCCTATCCCGTCCGCCGATACGGACTTCATGGGTGACCTCTCGGACATCGTCGCCGATTGGACCTCGCTCTACGCGGCGACCGAAGATATGCACGACGAAGCCGATTTCGGCGCAAAGGTGCCCGAGGACAAGCGCATCGCTGCCCGCGGCATCGAAGTGGGCCAGGTCTTTTATTTCGGAACAAAATATTCCGATCCCATGGGCGCCAAGGTAACAGGCTCAGACGGCAAGGACGTCGCTGTCCATATGGGCTCTTACGGCATCGGGCTGACCCGGATCGTTCCCGCCATCATCGAAGCCAGTCACGACGAAAACGGTATCATCTGGCCGGTTTCGGTCGCACCCTTCGAGGTTACCCTCATCAATCTCAAATCCGGCGATGCGGAATGTGATGCGGCCAATGAAAAGCTCTATGGCCAGCTTCACGCCGCCGGTATCGACGTTCTCTACGACGACCGCGCTACGGGCGCCGGCCAGAAGTTTGCGACGTCCGATCTTATCGGTATTCCCTTCCAGCTTATCGTCGGCCCGCGCGGCCTGGCCTCGGGCGAAGTGGAGATCAAGCATCGCAAATCCGGCGAGCGCGAAACCATTGGCGTCGAGGACGCCGTTTCCCGCCTCAAAGCGCTCATCGAGCCCGAACGCAGGGACAACGCTTGACCTCCACCGACGCCGCCCGGCAGCAAAAGGGAACGCGACCGTTTTCACGTTTTGAGTGGCTGGTATCCGGCCGCTACCTGCGCGCACGCCGCAGCGACGCGTTCATTTCCGTCATCGCGGCCCTGACAATGATCGGCATCGCCATCGGCGTTGCCACGCTGATCGTCGTCATGAGCGTCATGAACGGGTTCCGCGACGAGCTTCTGTCCAAAATTCTGGGGTTGAACGGCCATTTCACCGCCTTCCCCATCGAAGAGACGTTTGACGATTACGAGGCGGTCCGCGATCGCCTGGAAGGCGTCGATGGCGTCGTTTCCGCCGTGGCATTTGTGGAAGGGCAGGCGCTGGTCACCGGCACCTACAATTCCACCGGGGCCAATGTGCGCGGCATGACGCTCGACGATATTGAAAAGCTGCCGCTGCTCTATTCGAGCACTCTGGCTGGCGGATGGGACGATTGGGACGATCTCCAGGGCGTCGCCATCGGCGGACGCATGGCGTCCCAGCTCGGCGTCACCGTGGGCGATACAATCACGATCGTCACCCCCAACGGCCCGCGCACTCCGCTCGGTTCGACTCCGCAGATCCGTTCCTATCCGGTGAACGTCGTCTTCGACGTCGGCATGGTCGAGTTCGATTCCCTTTTCATCTTCATGCCCATCCGTGCAGCACAGAATTACTTCCGTCTCTATGAGGACCGGCTGCGCGAGGGCATGGAAGAGCTCGACATCATGGCAAGCGATGAAGAGATCGACGCGGCCTACGAACGAATCTATACGGCAACCGCGGTTGAAGTCTTTCTCTCCAACCCTGATGCCACTTGGGACAAGCAGCTCGAACTTGAACAGGCTGCCGGCCGTCCAATGGTGTTCACCGATTGGCAGCGGCGCAACGCAACCTTCTTCTCGGCCCTACAGGTCGAGCGCGTTGTGATGTTCACGATCCTTTCGATGATCGTTCTCGTCGCGGCCTTCAACATCATTTCGAGCCTCGTGATGCTGGTGAAGGACAAGGGGGCAGATATTGCCGTTCTGCGCACCATGGGCGCCACGCGCGCTTCGATCATGCGTATTTTCTGTATTACCGGCACGGCCATCGGCTTTGTCGGCACGATTGTCGGCTTTGTGTTCGGTGTGGTGCTGGCCATCAACGCCGAAGCCATCAGAGCGTGGGTGTCAAATGTCATTGGCGTGGCACTGTTTCCACCTGAAGTCTTTATGCTCTCCCAGCTCCCCTCGCGCGTCGATGCGCTCGAGGTGACTGTGGTGCTTGTCATGGCGCTTGGGCTCTCCTTCCTGGCCACCCTCTATCCCGCCTGGCGTGCGGCCCAGTATGACCCTGTGGAGGCGCTGCGCTATGAGTGACGTGCTTCTCGAACTCAAGGATGTCCGCCAGACGTATGGCGATGGGGCAGGGGCAGTTCACGTACTGAACGGTGCTGATTTGACCGTCAATCGAGGTGAGATCGTCGCGCTCATTGCGCCATCGGGTGCCGGAAAGTCGACATTGCTCCACATCTGCGGCTTGCTCGAACGCCCGACGGACGGTGATGTCGATATCGACGGAGAACGGACGGCGAAGCTTGCCGACCGCCAGCGCACGCTCCTGCGCCGCCACCTCATTGGCTACGTGTACCAGTTCCATCACCTGCTCCCCGAGTTCAGCGCGCTGGAAAACGTCACCATGCCGCAATTGATTGCGGGGGAAAGCCAGCGGGACGGCGATGAGCGCTCAAAGGTGCTGCTCGATGCAATGGGGATCGGCCATCGCGCCACGCACCGCCCGGCCGAACTTTCGGGTGGGGAGCAACAACGGGTGGCGATCGCGCGCGCTGCTGCCAATAAGCCAAGCCTCATCCTGGCCGACGAGCCCACCGGCAATCTCGACCCGGCGACCTCCGACACAGTGTTCTCCGCGCTGGCCGAACTGATCCGCGACCAGAATGCCGGCTGCATCATCGCCACGCACAATCATGATCTCGCTCGCAAGGCCGACCGCATCGTGACGATCGTCGACGGCCGCATCCAGCCCGCGACCCTCTAATACGTCTTCCGGCCTGACTTGGCTCGCTCACGCTGCTCCGGCGAAAGCCGGGCCGGCGGCGCGGACCGTGCCAACGGAACACATCGACTCCCTATAGTCCCTGACCGCATTAACCTTCTGTATCAGCGAACGGATGTGCGTTGCTGATAAGGCTTTCTTAACCAGCGTGGACAGCCGCCTGTGAACTCTGTGGACAAGAACAAAACATGAATATATAAGAACAAACCATAAACACTGTGCAACGGAGGCTTCCATGCTCGATTTCGTCAAGGACTTCATGGCCCTGGTTTCGCTCACGGCCTTTGGTGGCGTGACACTGGTTTATCTCGATATGATGCCCTACCTCGTCTGATTCCCGCCTGTGCATAAGCTGCCCGCGAGGTGGCATCGCACAGCGCGGAATGGCACAAAGACAGTCCAGTATCTTCGGGTAGCTCACAATGTCCGGTCCCGGTTTCGTCCATCTCCACGTCCATTCGGCATTCTCCCTGCTTGAGGGAGCATTGCCGCTCGGCACAATTTTGGACATGTCCAAATCGGACGGACAGCCCGCCATCGGTATTGCCGACACCAACAATCTCTTCGGCGCGCTGGAGTTTTCCGAAAAGGCCTCGGGCAAGGGCATTCAACCAATCATCGGGTGTGAATTGGCCCTCGATTTCGGCGCCGATGCGGAAAAGCCATCCGACCGGGTCAATCTGGGCAAGGGCTCGGTGGTGCTTATCGCTGCCGATGCAGGCGGGTTTGCCAACCTCGCCGAACTTGTCTCGCGGGCGTATCAGGAAGGCTCTGGCGGCCATACGGCCATCCATATCGATTGGCTGGTTGATAACGCGCTGGGCCTTTTGTGTCTGACCGGAGGCCCGGAGGGGGCGATCGACCCTTATCTCGCAGCGGGCCTCGATGCCCAAGCCGAGGCACGGTTGTCGGTCCTGCATCGTGTGTTCGGCGACCGGCTGTATGTCGAAATCCAGCGGCACGACCGCGCGCTGGAAAACGCCGTTGAGCCGCGCCTGATCGATCTTGCCTACCGGCTCGATCTACCACTGGTTGCCACCAACGAACCCTATTTCCCCAAGCAGGACGACTACGATTCCCATGATGCCCTGCTGGCCATCGCAGCGGGTTCTGTCGTCGCGCAAACCGAGCGCCGCCGGCTTTCCGACCAGCATTATTTCAAGACACGCGAGGAAATGATCGCGCTGTTTTCCGATCTCCCCGAGGCATTGGAAAACACTGTCGAGATTGCACAACGTTGCAGCTATCGCCCGCGCACCCACGATCCCATTCTGCCCAAATTCGCCGCCGCAGATGGCGTAGGCGACGATGAGGCTGTTGCCGCCGAAGGCGAAGAACTGGCGCGCCAGGCGCGTGAGGGCCTCAGGATGCGCCTCGCGGATTACGGCCACGCGCCCGAGCGCACCACCCAAGAATATGAGGAGCGCCTCGAATTCGAGATCAAGGTGATCCGGGACATGAAGTTTCCCGGTTATTTCCTTATCGTTGCCGACTTTATCAAGTGGGCCAAGGCGCACGACATTCCGGTAGGTCCGGGCCGCGGGTCCGGTGCAGGGTCGCTTGTGGCCTACGCGCTCACCATCACCGACCTCGATCCGCTGCGTTACAATCTGCTCTTTGAGCGCTTCCTCAATCCCGAGCGTGTGTCGATGCCGGACTTTGACATCGACTTCTGCCAGGAGCGCCGCGAAGAGGTCATTCGCTACGTTCAGGACAAGTACGGCTACGAGCAGGTCGCCCAGATCATCACCTTCGGAACGCTGCAGCCGCGCGCCGCGCTGCGCGACGTGGGTCGCGTGCTTCAAATGCCTTACGGGCAGGTCGATCGTATCTGCAAACTGGTCCCCAACAATCCCGCCAATCCGGTGACTTTGGCGCAGGCGATCAACGACGAGCCGCGCTTGCAGATGATGCGCGACGAAGACGAAACTGTCGCCGAGCTGTTGCGTATTGCCGGAAAGCTGGAGGGCTTGTTCCGCCACGCCTCGACCCACGCTGCCGGTATCGTGATCGGTGACCGCCCGCTGCAAAAGCTGCTGCCGCTCTATCGCGATCCGCGCTCGGACATGCCGGTCACCCAGTACAACCTGAAATGGGTTGAACCGGCGGGACTGGTGAAGTTCGACTTTCTGGGGCTCAAGACGCTGACCACGATTCGCTATGCGGTCGATATGGTCAAGGAAACCGGCGTCGAGCTCGATATCGACGCCATCCCGCTCGAGGATGCACCGACTTACAAGCTCTACGCCGACGGCGATACCTACGGCATCTTCCAGTTTGAAAGTCCGGGCATGCGCCGCGCGCTGGTCGAGCTCAAACCCGACCGCATCGAAGATCTGATCGCGATGAACGCGCTCTATCGGCCCGGCCCGATGGACAACATCCCGAGCTTCATCAACAGGAAACACGGGACTGAGAAGGTCGTCTACCCCCACGAAACGCTCGCCGCGGTGCTCGACGAGACCTACGGCATCATCGTTTATCAGGAACAGGTGATGCAGATCGCCCAGCTCCTGTCGGGCTATTCGCTGGGCGAAGCCGACATGCTGCGTCGCGCCATGGGCAAGAAGATCAAGGCGGAAATGGACAAGCAGCGCGTCCGTTTCCAGGAAGGCGCGATCAGGAACGGCATCAAGAAGGGTCAGGCCGATACCATCTTCGACCTGCTGGCCAAATTCGCGAATTACGGCTTCAACAAGAGCCACGCCGCCGCCTACGCGTGGGTTTCGTATCAGACAGCCTATCTCAAGACCCATTATCCCGAGCAGTTCTACGCGGCGTCCATGACGCTCGACATGGCACAGACCGACAAGCTGTCCGATTTCCGCCGCGAAGCGCAGAAGAAGGGCATCGAAGTCGTCCCACCCTGCATCAATCGCTCAGAGGTCAATTTCTCTGTGCGCGACGGCCGCATTCTTTATTCGCTCTGTGCAGTAAAGGGCGTCGGCCGGAACGTCGCCGAACATATCGTCGAAATCCGCGGCGACCGCCCGTTCAACGATCTTGCCGACTTCGCTTCCCGGATCGACCCCAAGATCATCAACAAGCGTACGCTTGAAACCCTTATCAACGCTGGTGCTTTTGATCTGCTCAATAAGCGGCGCGAGCGCCTGGTTGAAGTCATCGACACCATAGTAAATACCGCTCAGCGCGAGACCAGCGGCCGGGCGGACGGTATCGTTGATATGTTCGCCGCCAGCCAGCCCCAAGCGATAGTGCCCCCCGAGCATGTCGCGCCGTGGAGCCTCACTGAACGCCTGGCGCGCGAACATGCTGCCATCGGCTTTTATCTCTCCGCCCATCCCCTCGATGATTATAGCGAGCTGTTCGAAAAGCTACGTGTGCAGCAGTGGTCGAACTTCGAGCGCGCGGCCCGTAACGGCGCCGTGGCCGGACGTCTCGCCGGAACATTGATTTCCCGCCAGGATCGCCGCACCCGCAAGGGTTCGACAATGGCCATCATGATGTTCTCCGATCCGAGCGGGTCTTTCGAGTGCATCGCCTTTTCCGAGCAGATCAGCGATTTCGGTCGCTGGCTCGAGCCCGGCAAGTCGATAGTGCTCGAGGTAGGGGCCGATTCTCGTCCGGATGGGGTTCGGCTCAGGCTGATCAACTGCGAGCCAATCGACGCTTCGGTTGAAAAGCTCGGCCGTCGCATGACGATTTTTGCTGGCAATGAAAGATGTCTCGGCCCCATCAAGTCCCAGCTCCAGCCGGGCGGGGAAGGGGTCGTCAGCCTCGTTCTGGTCAGGGATGAAGGCGAACGCGAGTATGAAATCGAGCTTCCCGGGCAGTTTCGCCTCACGCCACAGCTGGCCGGAGGGCTCAAAGCCATTACCGGCGTGGTCGACGTGCGCTTGAACTAGCCGGTAACGCTTGCCATATGGGTGGGGCTGCTATATAGCCCGCAGCGTCAAATCCACATGCAAAGGCGGGCCTGTGCTCAAACAGGTCCATCCGGTGGCGGATCTCCGCCTCTTTTCCTTTGCAGAGGCATAACCGGTAAAGGAGTATACCAGATGGCATTGCCAGATTTTTCCATGCGTCAACTGCTTGAGGCCGGCGTTCACTTCGGCCACCAGAAGCATCGCTGGAACCCGAAGATGGAACGCTACATTTTCGGCGTCCGCAACGACATTCACATTCTCGATCTGAGCCAGACCGTTCCGGCTCTTTATCGCGCCCTTCAACTCATCAGCGACACCGTTGCCGATGGCGGTCGCGTGCTGTTCGTTGGCACCAAGCGCCAGGCAGCTCCGCTCGTTGCGGAAGCCGCGCGCCAGAGCGCCCAGTATTACGTCAACTCCCGCTGGCTCGGCGGTATGCTGACCAACTGGCAGACCATTTCGAACTCGATCGCTCGTCTGCGTGAGCTCGAATCGCTCCAGGCAGAAGGCGCTACGGGCCTGACCAAGCGCGAGCGTCTGCAGCGCAGCCGCGAACAGGAGCGGCTTGAGCGCGATCTCGGCGGCATCAAGGACATGGGCAACATCCCGAACCTGATGTTTGTCATTGATACCAACAAGGAAGCCAATGCGATCAAGGAAGCCCGTCGCCTGGGTATCCCGGTCGTAGCCATCGTCGACACCAATTGCGATCCCGACATCGTTGATTATGCGATCCCGGGCAATGACGACGCTGCGCGTGCTCTTGAGCTCTACCTGTCGCTGGTCTCCAAGGCTGCGATCGACGGTATCGCCCGCTCGTCCTCCTCGATGGGCCGCGATATGGGAGCTTCCGAGGAAGTGCTTGAAGAGCCCGCCCTTGAAGCCGAGCCCGCTGCAGAACAGCCGGCTGAAGGTGAAACCGCGCAGGCATAATTGCCAGCGCGTCATCTCTCCGACACGCATTTATCATTATCCGTGCCCATGACCCCGCGCCGCCCGGCGCGGGAACTGGGGCAGACAAAGAGGTATCGAGATGTCAATCAGTGCAGCAGACGTGAAACAGCTCCGCGAAATGACCGGCGTGGGCATGATGGACTGCAAGAAGGCGCTCACCGAAACCAACGGCGATATTGAAGCCGCGATCGATTGGCTGCGCTCGAAGGGCTTGGCCAAGGCTGCCAAGAAGGCAGACCGCGTGGCCGCCGAAGGTCTGGTCGGTATCGCCGTCGAGGGCAACCGCGCCGCCATCGTCGAAATCAACTCCGAAACCGATTTCGTTGCCCGTAACGAGCAGTTCCAGGGCATCGTTCGTAACGCTGCCAAGCTGGCGCTCGAAGCCAATGGCGATGTCGATGCGCTTGCTGCTGCCCCGTTCCCGGGCACCGGCCGCACCGTTTCCCAGGAGCTGACCGAAGCCATCGCCAAGATCGGCGAGAACATGACGTTGCGTCGTGCAGCGGTCATGGAAGTCGCCCAGGGCGCCATCGGCAGCTACGTCCACTCCTCGATCTCGGAAGGTCTGGGTCGCATCGGCGTGCTCGTTGGTCTCGAATCGGCTGGCGACAAGGACAAGCTCACAGCGCTGGGCCGCCAGATCGCCATGCACGTTGCTGCGACCAAGCCCTTGTCGCTGTCGTCCGATGATCTCGACCCCGAGACCGTCGAACGCGAGCGTGCCGTGTTCTCCGAACAGGCCCGTCAGTCCGGCAAGCCCGACAACATCATCGAAAAGATGGTCGAAGGCCGCATCCGCAAGTACTACGAGGAAGTGACCCTTCTGGCCCAGACATTCGTCATCGACGGTGAAAATACGGTTGAACAGGCCGTCAAGAACGCCGAGGCCGATGTGGGCGCCCCGATCAAGGTCGCCGGCTATGTGCTCTTCGCTCTCGGCGAGGGTATCGAGAAGCAGGAATCTGACTTCGCAGCCGAGGTTGCCGCCGCTGCGGGCTCCGCGTAACGTAGCCGAAATTTTTTCGGATTCGTTGTCGCAATAAGCTCGAAAGCAGGACACCTTAATGTCCAGAACCGGCTATTCACGCGTCTTGCTCAAGGTCTCCGGCGAAGCCCTCGCCGGAGACCAATCATATGGGATAGAGCCTGAATTCCTCAATGCGATCGCCCGCCAGATCGTGGATCTGACTCGCGCCGGGATGCAGGTCGCCATCGTTATCGGCGGCGGCAATATCTTCAGGGGCATGGCCGTGGCCGCCAAGGGCGGTGACCGGGTGATCGGCGATCACATGGGCATGTTGGGTACGGTTATCAATTCCCTGGCTCTTGGCGATGCGATCCGCAGGGCAGGGGGCAGGTCCCACGTCTTCTCATCGGTTTCCATGCCCTCGATCTGCGATACCTTTACCCAGCGCGCCGCGATCGCTGCGCTTGAGGGCGGCGCAACAGTGATTTGCGCCGGTGGCACGGGCAATCCGTTTTTCACCACCGACACCGCCGCGGCGCTCAAGGCCATCGAGTTGCGTTGCGATGTGCTGCTCAAGGGCACCAAGGTCGATGGCGTCTATTCCGCCGATCCCGAAAAAGATCCCTCTGCCACGAGATTCGACGCCATCTCCCATGAGGAGGTGATTGCTCAGGACCTACGAGTCATGGATACGGCCGCATTTGCTCTTGCGCGCGACAATGGCTTGCCGATAATCGTCTATGCCTTGTCGGACAAGGAGGGTCTGGTGGGCGTTCTCGATGGACGGACACCGAGCACGCGTGTCGGCTGACGCCGCGCGCTTCGATTGTAAAAATGACATGATCGTTTGACCGATTGGTCAGGCGACTGCGGGCCGAGCCGCCCAGCAGACGACCGGGAGAAAACTTGATGTCCGAAGCGTTCTCACTCGAAAACCTCCGCACGAGGATGAAAAAGTCCATTGAATCGATGAAGGGCGACCTCGCAGGATTGCGCACCGGGCGGGCCAGTGCCAGCTTGCTCGAACCGATCATGGTCGATGCCTACGGCTCGATGATGCCGCTCAACCAGGTTGCTACTGTGTCAGTGCCCGAGCCGCGCATGCTCTCAGTTCAGGTCTGGGACCGTTCGATGGCTGCTGCAGTTGATAAGGCGATCCGCGAATCCTCACTGGGCCTCAATCCCATAGCTGAAGGTCAGATCATTCGGGTGCCGCTTCCCGAATTGAACGAAGAGCGCCGCCGCGAACTTTCCAAAGTTGCTCATCAATATGCCGAGCAGGCGCGGGTGGCCGTCCGTCACGTACGCCGCGACGGTATCGAACTGCTGCGCAAGCTCGAAAAGGATGGCGATCTGGGCCAGGACGACGCGCGCACTGAGACCGACAGGGTTCAGAAGGCGACCGACGAAGCGATTGCTGAGATCGATCAGCTTGTGGGCGCCAAGGAACAGGAAATCATGCACGTCTAGGCGGGCGCCGGATTGGCTCCGGTCTGAGGAAACCGATGTCTACACATCCGGCAACAGTATCGATAGAGCCGCAGCGAGATCTCAAGATCCCGCGCCATATCGGCGTGATTATGGATGGTAATGGCCGCTGGGCGAAACAGCGCGGCTTGGGGCGCTCGGAGGGCCATAAGGCAGGAGTCGAGGCGGTGCGCCGCGCCGTGGCGCTCGCCATCGACTATGGCGTTCAGTGCCTGACACTTTTCTCGTTTTCGGCCGAAAACTGGCGCCGTCCGCCCGACGAAGTGCGCTTCATCTTTGGCCTTTTGCGGAGGTTTGTTGCCTCCGATCTGGAAAAGCTCCACGCGCAAAATGTTCGCATTCGCATCATCGGCGATCGCGAAAGCCTGGAGCGCGGTCTGCGCGGCATTATCGATGACGTGGAAAATCGGACGGCTGGAAATACCGGCCTCGACCTGATTATCGCCTTCAACTATGGCGCCAAGTCCGAGATCGTGACCGCTACCCGGGCCATTGCACGCAAGGTCGCTGCCGGCGAACTCAAGCCCGAAGAGATAGACGAGGCGACCATAACCCGCCATCTCGATACCTCGGGCCTTCCAGATCCGGACCTTATCTTGCGCACCAGTGGGGAAATGAGACTCTCAAACTTCCTGCTCTGGCAGTCCGCCTATGCTGAACTCGTCTTTGTCGATGAGAACTGGCCCGATTTCGACGAATCGGTTTTCGTTCGTGCACTCAAGTCCTACACTGAACGCGACAGACGGTTTGGCGGTATCAGGACGTGACCGAAAAAAAGGGTAGGGCGACGACAGCTTACGCAAGGTTTTGGCCTTTCGGACCGGATCTCCTGCCGCGTTTGCTCTCGGCCATCGTCCTTATCCCCCTCACTGCCATTGCCTTGGTCGCAGGCTGGATCCCCTTCGCCCTTCTCATCGCGCTCGTCATGGCGGGCGCCTATCGCGAATGGGAAGCCATGATAACCGGACGCCAGTCGGCATGGCCGGCAGTATTTTTCATGGGAATGATTGCCATAGCCGCCGTCGCCCATCCGATGAATGGGGCGTGGACCAGCGCCATCGTTTTTGGTGTCGCTATTGTGTTGGCTCTGTTTGTCAAAGCGCCCAACCGGCACTGGCGTATTGGTGGTATCGTATTTTTCGGCTTCGCAACCATCGCGTTTCTCGCCATTCGGGGGAGTTCGGGCGTTGGCATATGGGCCGGCGTTTTTTTGGTGTCGGTTGTCTGGATGACTGACATCGGCGCATATTTTGTCGGCCGTATCGTCGGGGGAGCCAAATTGTCCCCTGACGTGTCTCCCTCCAAGACCTGGTCGGGCGCCGCCGGCGGGTTGTGCACGGGCACGTTAAGCGGCATTGCCGTTTGGTTTCTCGCCGGCTGGGCGCTCGATACGCCGTCGCCCTTTGCTATCGGGCTTCTGATTTCGGTCGTTATCTCGATTTCCGGTCAGTTGGGTGATCTGGCCGAAAGTGCGGTAAAGCGCCGCTTTGCCGTCAAGGACAGCGGTGACATAATCCCCGGGCACGGGGGGCTCATGGACCGTATCGACAGCCTGACTTCGGCTGGCATCGTCCTTTGGTGTATCGGTCTGGCCAATCGCGGGCTCGGCGCGGTACCGCAAGGCATTCTGTTCTGGTAGAACGTCAATTCGACGCATTGAGCCGCCATAGCCTGTCGCTTGTGACGGCGCCGCTCCAAAGGGATTTCGATGATCAGTGAACTTCCGTTCTTTCTGAACTACATCATACCCTTCCTGGCTGTTCTGACGGTCATCGTCTTCGTCCATGAGATGGGGCACTATCTCGTTGCCCGCTGGAACGGTGTGGCGATCGACGCCTTCTCGATCGGCTTTGGGCCCGAATTGATCGGTTGGAACGACAAGCGGGGCACGAGGTGGCGCATCGCGGCTTTTCCGCTTGGCGGCTACGTCAAGTTCACCGGCGACATGAATGCGGCAAGCATGCCCGACCCCGATACTGACCGGTACGACCCGGCAGTCCGGGCCAATCTGTTCGCCAACAAATCCGTCTTCCAGCGCATGGCCGTCGTCGTTGCAGGCCCGGCTGCAAATTTTATCCTCACCTTCCTGATTCTCTATGCGATGCTTCTTGGTTACGGGCGCCTCACTCTTGATCCTGTAGTGGGTGACGTGCTCGCTGATTCGCCGGCGGCCATGGCGGGGCTGGAATCCGGAGACCGGTTTCTGTCGGTGGATGGCTACGCCATCCGCGGCTTTGAGGATGTTCAAAGGATTGTCTCAACAGCACCCGAGCGCACAGTTCCTATGGTCATTGAGCGCGATGGCGAGCAGGTGAGCCTGTCGTTGGTCCCGCGTAGCGAAACGATCACGACCCGTTTCGGACGTGATCTCAAGGTGGGTCGGATGGGTGTCACCCGCGATGTCGGTGAAGGCGACATCGTGCTCTACCACCCCGGACCTTTGGAAGCGGTCGGTATGACGTTTGAGGAAATCTCGTTCATCATCGACCGGACGCTGAACTTCCTTGGCGACATTTTCATAGGCAGGGCCGATCTCGATCAGGTAGCCGGACCGGTCGGTATGGCGCAGGTTTCGGGCGAAGTCGCTACGCTCGGCCTGTTAGCATTGGTTAACCTTACGGCACTTTTGTCGCTAAACATTGGCATAATTAACCTGTTCCCAGTCCCGATGCTGGATGGTGGGCACCTGATGTACTACCTCTACGAGGCTGTGCGCGGCCGTCCCCTGAGCCAGCGCGTTCAGGAAATCGGATACCGCATCGGCTTTGCCCTGGTGTGTACGCTGATGATTTTTACGCTGATCAACGATCTGGTCTGAAGTCTGGCCAGCGGCAGGCAGCGCACGGTATCAAGGGGTTAGCAAGTGTTGCATGAATACATGACTGGCCATCTTTTGGCCGCAGGGCAGGGGGTTTCGCCTTGCTCGTTGAGTAAAAACAGGTAAAACCTGTCATCGGAGTATGGGGGAATCCATGTCTTGAGACGATTCCCGGTCCAAGTCTCAAAAGGCAAGCAAGAACAATCATGATGAAATCAGCCAAGCTTTTGCACAGCGTCCTCCTAGCCATGGCGCTTTTCACCTTTGCGCCTTTCATCGGAAGTGCTGCGCTGGTTATGAGTGTCTCGCCTGCGCAGGCCCAGGTGGCTGAGGGGACCGAGGTCTCGGCAATCGGGTTCGACGGCAACAGCCGCTTCAATGATAATCAGCTTTCGGCAATGGTCGATGTGGCCCAGCGCCGGGTTTACACCCAGGCCGGTATTGCCAACGACATCCAGACCATCCAGGCCGCCTACACCCAGGCCGGCTATTCCAACGTTACAGTGACCTCAAGGACCGAGCCGGCCACGGATGGCCGGGTTCGCGTCTTCTTTCAGGTCAACGAGGGTGATCGCGCAGGTATTGCTGCGATCAACTTCACCGGCAACAATTCCATAAGCTCGATGGTGCTCAAGGGTGTCGTCAGCACCAAGGAAACCCACATTTTCAGCTGGCTTTTCCGCGACGATCTTTATAGCGAAGACCGCCTTGCCGTCGACCGTGAGCGCGTCCGGCTTTACTACGCCAATCGCGGCTTCCCCGATGCGCGCGTGCTGTCCTCGGTCGCCGAGTTCGACGCAACCCGCAATGCCTACTTCATCAACTTCACGGTCGACGAAGGCCAGCGTTACGATTTCGGCAGCGTCGCCATTGAAACCTCGATCCCTGGCCTCGATGCCAACGCCTTGCGCGGCGGAATCAGCACCGGGTCGGGTAGCCGCTATTCGATCTCTGAGCTGAGCCAGTCCACGTCAGAGCTTGCGGTGCGTGCCACCAATCAGGGCTATCCCTTCGCTGAAGTTCGCCCGCGCATTGATCGTGACATCAACAACAATACCTTCAACATTACCTATCTGGTCGATGAAGGTCCGCGTGTTTATGTCGAGCGCATCAACATCACCGGTAACACCAAGACCCGCGATTTCGTCATCCGCCGTGAGTTTGACTTCGCCGAAGGCGATCCGTTCAACCGCGCGCTGGTGACCAAGGGCCGTGCGGATATCGAGGCTCTGGGGTTCTTCTCTTCGGTGCAGGTTACGTCTGCTCCAGGCAGCGCGCCCGATCGCGTCATTCTCAATGTCTCGGTCGTCGAACGCAGCACTGGCGATTATGGTGTCGGCGCCGGCTACTCGACGCGCGATGGCATTTTCGGTGAAATCTCGCTCACTGAGCGCAACTTCCTGGGACGTGGCCAGTATCTGCGTATCGCCCTTGGCCGTTCCGAAAACGGTGAGACCTATGATTTCAGCTTCACTGAGCCGCGGTTCATGGGTCTGCGCATCTCTGCTGGTGTAGACGCCTATCGCCGGGTGACTGTCGAGGGTTCGACCTTCTCGTATGGCACCGAAACCACTGGCGGTCAGCTGCGTTTCGGCCTTCCGGTTGCTCAGGACCTGACGCTCACCACAAGGCTCGGGCTCGAACAGGTAACCTTCACCGATGATGAGGCTCCTGCAGCTCCTGCCTATATCGGTGGAACGCGCGACAGGCTTACTGTCGGCTACACGCTGACCTACGATACTCTCGATAACCAGCAGCGTCCCACCGAAGGCATGATTCTCTCCTTCTCGCAGGACTACACAACGCTCACTGCCGACTTCCTAAAGACCGAAGTCCGGGCGCGCGTTTACTATCCGATATGGGAAGAAATGGGCGTCGTTGGTAGCTTGCGTGGCCAGGCCGGCACGATCACCGATATTGGTGGCAGCGGCATCCATCCCACCGATACTTTCCAGCTCGGGCCAAACCTCGTTCGCGGCTACCGCTTTGGTGGAATGGGCGCTCGAGCAGCCGGAACCGGCGACGCGCTTGGTGTGCTCTCCTACGCTGGGTTGTCCGCCGAAATCGACTTCCCGCTGCCCTTCCTGCCCGAAAACTGGGGTTTGCGCGGTGCGGTCTGGGGTGATGTTGGCTGGATCGACGGCATTCCCGCTGGCGGATACGAAACAGCCGCCGGCATCGGCAACCCGCTGAAATCTTCGGTCGGCGGCTCGCTGATCTGGGAATCTCCGCTTGGTCCGCTGCGGGGTGATTTTGCCCACGTGATCGAACCCGATACCTTCGATCGGACCCAGGTGTTCCAGCTGACGCTTTCGACCCTGTTCTAAATCGTCCGCCCTTATTGAAAAAACGGAAACCGCGGCGTATCAGAGCCGCGGTTTCTTTTTCAGGCGCAGCAATGATCGATCCCCGATTTCACGAGTGCACTGGCCCGCTGCTTCTGTCCGATCTGCTAAGCGCGGCGGGGCACGAGGCACTCGCCGACGGTTTGACCTCGGCCCCGTCCATCGACGGGGCAAGTGATCTTGCCGACGCCGGTCCTGCCAGCATTTCTTTCGCCGCCAGTAAAGCTTATGCCGATCAGCTTGTGCGCAGCGGAGCAGGAGCGGTGCTGGTCACCGCTGAGCTTGCAGTGTCCGTACCGGGGCATGCCACGGCGATAATCTGCGAAAAGCCCTATGACGTCTTCGTAGACATCCTCAACGTCCTATATCCCGATGATGGCGCTGCAATCATCCGCGCGTCGATGCGCACTGAACCCCTACCACTGATTGAGCCCGGCGTGGTTCTCGGTGCCAATGTTACGGTCGGCGCAGGCGCTCAGATCGGGTCGGGTACAGTTGTCGGCGCCAACACCACCATCGGCGCCGGTGTTACGATCGGCCGCGACTGCGTCATTAGCTCCAACGTTTCAATCGAATGCGCCCATCTCGGCAATGAAGTCGTCATTCAACCCGGCGTCGTCATCGGGGCTGAAGGTTTCGGATTCCAGCTGCGCGCAGATCGGCATCGCAAGATTCCCCAACTGGGGCGTGTCATCATCCAGGACCGCGTTGAGCTTGGCGCCAACACCACAGTCGATCGAGGCACACTCGGCGATACGGTCATCGGTGAAGGCACCAAGATCGACAATCTTGTTCAGGTAGGCCACAACTGCCGTATCGGTCGCAATTGCGTAATTTCGGGTATGTGCGGGCTGTCGGGCTCCACCGTTCTCGAAGATGGGGTCGTCATGGGCGGCGGTGCGGGCACTGCGGGGCATCTGCGCCTCGGCGCCAACACACTGGTTCTTGCCCGTTCCGGAGTTACCCACAACTTTCCGGCCGGCTCCAATATTGCCGGAGCGCCCGCGCAGGATGTAAAGATGTGGAAGCGAGAAATCGTAGCGATAAGACGGTTGTCAAAAGGGGATAAGACTTGAGTACCCTCAGTCCAGATGCGGCCGGACAGGCCACCGAACTCTCAACCATGCAGATCGATGATGTTCTCAAGGCGCTGCCGCATCGCTATCCGTTCCTGATGATCGATCGCATCATTGAAATTAATGGCGACGACTCCGCCATTGGTATCAAGAACGTCACGTTCAATGAGCCGCAGTTCCAGGGGCACTTCCCCGGCGAGCCCATTTTCCCCGGCGTGCTTATCATTGAAGGCATGGCCCAGACCGCCGGTGCCATCGTCATCAACCTCGAGAACAAGTCCGGCGACAAGCACATCGTCTATCTCCTGACGGTGGACGGCGTGAAGTTCCGCAAGCCCGCCAAGCCGGGCGACAAGCTTGAATACCACATCAGGAAAATTCACCGCCGCAAGACTGTCGGACGCTATGAAGCAAAGGCCATCGTGGACGGCGTTGTCGTTGCCGAAGCTGAAATCGGCGCGATGATCGTCAAGGAAAAAGCGTGACCGCATCCATCCATCCCACGGCCATCGTCAGCAACAACGCTACGCTGGGCGAAGACGTTCAAGTCGGCCCTTATTGCATTGTGGGCGACGATGTTACCTTGGGTGATGGGGCGAGGCTCGTTTCTCATGTTTCCATCGACGGCCGCACCGCGGTAGGCGCTCGAACGACCATCTACCCCTTTTCGTCCATCGGACACCCGCCGCAGGATCTCAAATTCGAGGGTGAGCCGAGCACGGTTTCGATCGGCGACGATTGCGTGTTGCGCGAATACGTGACGATCAATCCCGGCACGTCTGGCGGCGGCATGGAAACCCGGGTTGGCAACAATTGCCTGCTCATGGTCGGCGTACACATCGCGCATGATTGCCTTGTCGGCAATCATGTGGTCATGGCCAATCAGGCGTCCCTGGCTGGCCATTGCGTCGTCGATGATTATGTCCGGTTTGGCGGCATCTGCGGCGTCCATCAATTCGTCCGCATCGGCGCCCACGCCTTCGTCGGCGCCATGTCCTTTGTCGAAAACGACGTCATTCCTTACGGATCGGTTCTTGGGAATCGTGCCTATCTCGGTGGGCTTAACCTTGTGGGGCTCAAGCGCCGCAAGTTCGATCGGGAATCAATCCATGCCCTGCGGGCCGCCTATCGCATGATTTTTTCGAGCGAGGGTACGCTGCGCGAACGCATCGAGGACGCCGCCGAAATCTTCGAGGGCGAAGCGCTCGTTGAGGAAGTCATCGAGTTCATCCGCAAGCCGTCCGAGCGCGCGCTCTGCATGCCGCGCAATGGCACGCCACCCGAGCAATGACAATGCCCGGCCGATTGGCGCTGGTCGCAGGGTCGGGCGATCTTGTCCCCCAGGCCATTGCTGCCGCGCGCGCTGCCGGCTGGGAAATCCGCGTCCTCGCGCTCCATCCGCGCGCCGATCTGGATGCCGAGCATCCCTTTCAGATCAAGGTGTCCCGCCCCGACCAGGTTCTTCGCGAAATCCGGCGGTTCAAGGCAACCCACGTCTGTGCCGTGGGCGGCATGCACATGTCGGACCGCGAACGCGAGACCTTTGCCGAGTTTGCCGGCGACAACGACGTCGCTTCGAAAGGGGACAGCAAGCTGTCGCAACTCGGCGCCGCGCTGCTCAAGATCTTGGGCCTGCCTTTCATCGGTGTGCATGAGATTGTTTCGGACCTTCTCGCACCCGAGGGGCAGATTGGTGCGGTGTCTGCCGACGGCGAGCTGCTTCGCACCGCAGAGTTTGCCTTTGCCGCCGCCCGGAGGGCTGGCGCCCTCGATCTCGGGCAGGCGCTCGTGGTCGCTGGAGCTCGAATTGTTGCGACCGAAGACATCGGCGGCACCGACGAACTCCTCACAAGGTGTTGCGTCTACCGCGAGCGCGGCCTGATCGGAGACGGGCGCGGCCACCTGGTTCTGGCCAAAACCGCAAAGCCCGGCCAACCCCTTCATGTCGATCTTCCTGCTATCGGCAAAAATACAGTCACTTTGGCGCAAAAATCCGGCATCAAGGCCATTGTCGTCGAGACCGGCCGTACCCTGCTGATCGGACGGTCCGAACTCATTGCCGCTGCTGATGCCGCGGGCATCGCACTCATCGGCATAGCGGCGCAAGATGACTAGCGTTTTCATTCTCGCTGGCGAGGCTTCAGGCGACCGCATTGGTGCCAATCTGATGGCCGGCCTGCGACGCTCTCGGCCCGACCTGTCTCTATCCGGCGTTGGCGGCGACGCCATGGAAGGCGAGGGGCTCTCCTCGCTCTTCTCCATCGACGATCTCGCGGTCATGGGCTATCGCGACGTCATTGTACGGCTTCCCCTGCTGCTGTGGCGGGCGCGTCAGTTCGTCTCTGCCGTCTTGCGGCAGCAACCGAATGTGGTCGTCCTCATCGACGCACAGGTCTTCTCCAAGGTCGTGGCGCGATCCCTGCGTAAGCGTGGGTACCAAGGCGCCATCATCCTCTACGTTGCCCCGGCCGTCTGGGCCTGGGGTGCCGAGCGGGCCCGAAAGCTGGCAGGGATTTTCAACGAGGTGCTCAGCGTCCTCCCGTTCGAGCCTGAAGCAATGCGAAGTCTCGGCGGGCCGCAAACTGCCTATGTCGGGCACCCAGCTCTTGAAAAATGTCCCATGCGGTTGGCCCAGCCAGCCGCCGGCCCCATCCTGCTGCTTCCCGGCAGCCGCAGGGGAGAGATCACCCGTCATCTCCACATGATGGCCGATGTGGCCCAGCGCTTGTCGGCCCACCCGTCTGTCACCGGTTTCATCATTCTCTCCACACGTTCACAAGCGGCCCGCATTTCGCGCATGGTGGCTCAATGGTCGATCCCGGTTTTGGTGGTGGTCACTCCACAGGATCGCCAGTCGGCCATCGAACAGGCTATTGCTGCGGTTGCGGTGAGCGGTACCGTTACGCTTGAGCTCGCCCTTGCCGGCGTACCGCACATCCTGACCTATGTCGCCGAGGGCGCCCAGGTGCGCATGTTCAAGAAGGCGACGACGCGTTTTATCGGACTGCCCAACATCATCGCTGGAAAAGAGGTGATCCCGGAAATCCTGTTCGCCCATAAGGGAGACTCGGGCAAACTGGCCGACGCAGCCTTCGCTCTGGTCGATGCGTCACAGGCGCTGGCTGCCCAGGCAAAAGACTTTCGCGAGATCCGTGCCCTAATGGAAAAAGGGGCGCCGGAGGCGCCCCTTCAAGATCCAGTCGGAAGAATTCTGGCCCACATCTAGCGGCCGGAGATATCCACATAATCGCGCATCGTCGCGCCATTGTAGAGCTGGCGCGGCCGCCCGATCTTTTTCTGCGGGTCACCGATCATTTCTTTCCACTGGGCGATCCAGCCAACCGTGCGCGATAGCGCAAAGATCGCGGTGAACATGGACGTCGGAAAACCGATCGCATCAAGAATGATGCCGGAATAGAAATCCACGTTCGGATAAAGCTTGCGATCGACGAAATAGGGGTCTTCTAGCGCGATCTTTTCGAGTTCCTGAGCAACCTGCAGCGTCGGGTTGTTTTCAACGCCCAGCAGGCCGAGCACCTCACGCGCCGATTCCTGCATCACGGCGGCGCGCGGATCGTAGTTCTTGTAAACCCGATGCCCGAAGCCCATCAGCCGGAACGGATCGTTCTTGTCCTTGGCCCGTTCGATGAATTCGGGGATGCGATCCACAGTTCCGATCTGGCGCAGCATATTGAGCGCCGCTTCGTTCGCGCCGCCATGCGCGGGGCCCCACAGGCACGCTACGCCGGCAGCAATACAGGCGAACGGGTTGGCGTCCGAAGAGCCCGATAGGCGCACGGTCGAGGTCGAAGCATTCTGCTCGTGGTCGGCATGGAGCGTGAAGATGCGATCCATAGCCTTGGCGACCACCGGATCGACCTTGTATTCCTCGGCAGGCACCGCAAAGCACATGTGAAGGAAGTTCGAGGCGTAATCGAGATCGTTGCGCGGATAGACGAAGGGCTGGCCCACCGAATATTTGTAGGCCATCGCTGCAATCGTCGGCAGCTTGGCGATCATGCGGATTGAGGCGATTTCGCGCTGCTCGGGGTCCGAGATATCGGTGGAGTCGTGATAGAATGCCGCCATGGCGCCGACGACGCCGGTCACAATCGCCATTGGATGCGCGTCGCGGCGGAACCCGCGATAGAAATAGTGCATCTGCTCATGCACCATGGTGTGGCGCGTAACCCGGTTTTCAAAGTCCCTGAGGTCCGCCTTGGAGGGCAGTTCGCCGTAAAGCAGCAGATAGCAGACTTCGATATACGAGCTTTTGTCCGCAAGCTGGTCGATGGGATAGCCGCGATAGAGCAACTCGCCCTTGTCGCCGTCGATATAGGTGATGGCGCTGTCGCAGGCTGCCGTCGATGTGAAACCGGGATCGTAGGTAAACATTCCGGTCTTGGCGTACAGCGAACGAATATCGATGACATCAGGCCCCACTGTGCCGCTGAGCACCGGGAACTCGTAGGTCTCATCGCCCAGAGTAAGTTTTGCCGATTGTTCGCTCATTCATGTGCCTCCCGGGTTTCGGCTCAGATATGCCGCAAGCGCTGGGCTAGCCGGCTCTAAGCACGCACAATGACGTCTTTGAAAAATGCTCCGCTTGGGTATCCGAAATCGTCACGCCATGCAACTACGTCATGGTTCTTGACGTATAGGTAAAACGAAAGTCGCAATCCAAAAAGCAGCGCGCATGGCGCTAGGAATGAGCGCCGGCGCCAACGCCTACGACATCTGAAAGCCTTGCAAGGCTCTCTTCGCGCCCGATGAGCACCATGACCTCAAAAATGCCCGGCGATATTGTCCGCCCCGTCAAGGCAGCCCGCAAGGGTTGTGCAACCTTGCCCAGCTTGAGCCCCACAGTTTCGGCATAAGCCCGCACTGTCCCGTCAAGGCTCTCCACCGACCAGCCATCGAGCGCCGAAAATGCGCTCGTGAGCGCCGCCAGGTGCGCCACGCTCTCCTGATTAAGCAATTGCGCCGCCTTTTCCTCGATGGGAAGCGGGCGTTCGGCATAGATGAACTGCGCCAGGTCGATCAACTCCAGCACGGTTTTTGCGCGTGGCTGCAATTCGGGGATAGCCGCCAGCACCGTATCCTTGTTGGAAACCAGTCCGGCATAGTCGGCATTGCGCCCGGTTTCCGATGCGGTCTCGACCATCACGTCGTAGAGCCGGACAGGATCGGCCGAACGGATATAGTGACCGTTGAGATTATCGAGCTTGACGAAATCGAACCGCGACGCCCCCTTGTTGAGCGCCTCGAGCGAGAACCACTCGACCATCTGGTCGGTCGAAAAGATCTCGTCATCGCCATGCGCCCAGCCCAGTCGGGCCAGATAGTTGCGCAGAGCTTCTGGCAGATAGCCCATCTGCCGATAGGTTTCGACCCCCATGGCGCCGTGGCGCTTGGAAAGTTTTGCGCCGTCTGGCCCGTGGATTAGCGGAATATGCGCCATTTCGGGAATGTCCCAACCCATGGCGCGATAAATGACGATTTGCCGGGCGGCATTGGTCAAATGGTCGTCACCCCGGATGATGTGGGTCACGCCCATCTCGTGATCGTCGACAACCACGGCATGCATATAGGTGGGCGTGCCATCCGAGCGCAGAATGATGAAATCGTCGAGGTTTTCGGCCTTGAATACCACGTCGCCCTGCACGCGATCCTTGACCACGATCTCGCCGGACTGAGGCGCCTTGATCCGGACGACCGGTTTGACGCCTTCGGGTGCTTCCGACGCATCGCGGTCGCGCCAGCGCCCGTCATAACGGGGCGGGCGGCCTTCAGCGCGGGCCTTTTCGCGCATTTCGGTGAGTTCTTGTGGCGTGCAGTAGCACTTGTAGGCGTTGCCGCTTTCCAATAGCTGCAGCGCAATCTCGGCGTGCCGGTCGGCGCGCGCAAACTGGCTGATGGGTGCGCTGTCCCAATCGAGCCCCAGCCAGCTCATGCCGTCAAGAATGGCTGCCACCGCGGCCTCGGTCGAGCGCTCCCGGTCGGTGTCTTCGATGCGCAGCAGCATCTTGCCGCCCATCTTGCGCGCGAACACCCAGTTAAACAAAGCCGTTCGCGCGCCCCCGATGTGCAGGAAACCTGTGGGGGAAGGCGCAAAACGCGTGATGACGGGTTTGGACATGAGGCTTACCGCTTGGAGAAATGTTTGGCCCGTGTGTACCATAGCGCCCGACGAGCGCAAGGGTTGGGGGCGCGCCAAGATGGTCGACTTTCCGGTCGCCAAGAATCCTGGGAAAGGACGGGCCATTGGCCCGCTCGCTTGGCTCTTGGCGCGAGCGAATACCCTCGGTTACGGGCTGAGAGCGGCAATTCTCGATGCCGTAACCCAGCGTCGCAACTTTGTTCTCTTTCCCTTCGCCATGATCGCCGGGCTCATCGTCTATCGGGTGCTTCCCGGCGAGCCGGCCTTTAGCTCCCTTGCCCTCCTGATCGGTTTCACATTCGTTGCCGCCTGGCTGGGACGTGATCATGCCGCTATCCGCGAAACCGGGCTCCTCGCGGCGATGCTGGCCATAGGAATGGCTCTCCTGCCTGTTCACGCCGCGCTTTTCGGTACGCCCATGCTTGAGACGCCGCGTTATGGTACCTACACGGCGCGCATCGAGGCAGTCACATATGACGATGGCGACCAGCAACGCTGGGTGCTCTCCAACATCACAGGCACCCCTGACTGGACCGTCCCCGACATCCGCTTCGCCCGCGTCACGGTGCCGTCGGCCCTCGCTGTATCGCCCGGCGACACCCTCACTGCCCGCATCCGCTTTTACCCCGTTCCGCCACCGGCCGTTCCGGGTGGTTATGATTCGCAGTTCGTCAGCCATTTCGATGGCATTGGTGCATATGGCACCGCATTTGGTGATATCGAGATCGAGACAAGCGGGGACGGCGGTCTTGCGCGTATTGTCAAGGAGATCCGCGCTGCAATTACTGCGCGCATCGTATCCCAATTGGGAGAACGGGTCGGGGGCATCGCCGCGGCGCTGGTCACCGGCGATCAAAGCCGGATCACCGAGGAGGATCGCAATCTCATGGCGTCCGCGGGCATCGCCCACGTCATCGCCATTTCCGGGCTCCACCTGACGTTGGTGGCCGGCACCATGTTCGCGTGCGTGAGGTTTTTTCTCTCACTGGGTCACGGTGTTACCCAGCGCTTCCCCATCAAGAAGGTTGCCGCGGGCTTCGGCATCGCCACGGCTTTGGCTTACATGGTGATTTCGGGCATGGTCATTCCTGCAGTGCGTTCCACCATAATGCTGGCGTTGATCTTTGCCGCCATAATTGCAGGTCGTCAGGCACTGACCATGCGCAATGTTGCAATCGCCGGTCTGGCGATCATTATCTTCGAACCGACCAGCGTTTTTCGTGCGTCCTTCCAGCTCTCTTTTGCCGCGGTCATTGCGTTGATCGCGGCTTATGAACTGGCCCGCCGACATCGGGAAAATCGGGAACGCCCGCGGCGGGGCAGGGCGCTGGCCCTCATGCTCGACATTGCCACCACCAGCGTCATCGCTGGTTTGGCAACCCTGGTCTTCTCGGCCTACCACTTTCAGCAGACAGCGCCCTTTGGGGTGCTGGGCAATCTCATGGTCATGCCGATCGTGAGTTTTGTGATGATGCCGGCCGCACTGCTCGGCACCCTGCTGCTCCCCCTCGGTCTTGAAGCCTTACCTTATGCCGCGCTGGGGTGGAGCATCGAGGCTATGCTCTGGTGCGCAGGGTTTGTGCGCAATTTGAGCGGCGGTTTCGATCCCAGCCCCATTCTGTCGCCCCTAGCACTCGGTGTTGCGTTGCTCGCGTTGGCTTGGCTGGCCTATTTCAGAAACCGCATGCGCATCATCGGACCGATGGTTGCGATCCCATTAATCGCTTTTTTCTGCCTTGAGCGAGCCCCCGATATTTTCGTTGCCGATCAAAGTCAGGCATTGGCTGTCCGTAGTGGAGATCGCGTCGCCCTGATCGCTGGCCGCAACAATACTTTTGCCACAACGATTTGGTCGGAACGCTATATGACGGTGATCGAGAACACCCATGACGGAACTGGTTGCGACAGCCTTGGCTGCGTCCTGTCGACCGAAGAGGGCTATACCCTTGCGCTGGTCAAATCCCGCGATGCCTTTGACGAGGACTGTCGCATTGCCGACATCGTCATCACCCGCCTGATCGCTCCGCCCCAATGCGCTCAGGCCGCCACACTGGTCATCGACGCACTCGACCTCGCACGGCACGGCGCGCATATGATCGATTGGAACGGTCCCGGTGTGCCACCAACAATCCGCACCGCAATAGACGGTCCGGATCGCCCCTGGCGCATCCAGCCTCAGTAGCGCCGCAGCAACCCCACAAGCCGTCCCTGAACCTTGACGCGGTCAGGGCCGAAAATACGGGTCTCGTAGGCCGGGTTGGCAGCTTCCAGCGCCACCGCATTGCCCTTCTTGCGCAGTCGTTTGAGCGTCGCCTCCTCATCATCGACCAGCGCGACGACGATCTCCCCATTGCCCGCCGCATCCTGCTTGCGGATCAAGACCGTATCGCCGTCGAAAATGCCCGCGTCGACCATCGAATCCCCGCGCACTTCGAGCGCGAAGTGCTCGCCAGAACCCAACATTTCGGGTGGAACCGCGATGGAATGGGAATGGGTCTGGATAGCCTCGATCGGCACGCCCGCCGCAATGCGACCCATCACCGGAATGGATACCGATCCGCCATTGTCCTGTTTGGGCGCCATGGTCTTTGCCGGAACCTTGCCCAGCGTGCCCTCGATCACCGAAGGCTCGAACCGCGCCTTGCGTCCGCCGAGCGAAGGATTCATCGAATCCGGTAGCTTCACGACTTCGAGCGCCCGCGCCCGATTGGGCAGCCTTCGGATGAACCCGCGCTCCTCGAGCGCAGTGATCAACCGGTGAATGCCCGATTTCGACTTCAAATCCAGCGCTTCCTTCATTTCATCGAAGGATGGCGGAATGCCGCTCTCTTTCATCCGTTCATGGATGAACATCAAAAGTTCGTGCTGTTTGCGCGTCAACATTGGCGGATCCCTCGGCGGCGTCGAATCGGAACAAATATTGAACGTTTATACATGTTCCGTAAATGTTCCGCAAGCATCCCCTGCAGTTTCCGCCATCAGGACAAAGTTTGTCTGACGAGTCGCGCGTTTTACTGGTCGCTCAAACGCACTGCATATTCATTGGAAAGCATGTCGAGTATACGCCGGCGCACCGTTGGATCGATCGTCGTTCCCTCAAGGAACAGGGCTTCCGCCGCCCGGTCTGTCACCTGTTCATAGGCGCCCAGAACGGCACTCACTTCAGCCTGATACTCGGCATCTGCGAAGATGTCGCGCCATGCTTGCCGCCAAACCTCGACGATGTCGGGCGGCGTCCCTTCGGGCAAAATTACCATCTTTTGAGCCGCAAATCCCGCGATGTTGAAGGCGCGAAAGGCTTCGTAGTCGGGCCCCGACGGCGGCTTTCCATGGAGCATTTCATACACTTCCTCCAAGATGGGAAGATCTGGAAATGTCGGGTCGCGCTGCATCGCCCCGTTCTCGTCCAGAACGCCCCAACTCATCAGTGGCACGGCATCGCCAGCCTGAACCATGGGCACCACGTTTCGCAGATAGGATGCAGTGGTCTGATAGTCGATGCTGACTTCGCCGCGATCCATCGCGATCAGCCCATCGCCGCGGCCGGTGTAGCCGAACACATAGCTGACATCGAGGCCAAGCAGCCGGAAGGCCAGCATGGGCACCAGATCGAGCGAGGTCGGTCCCTGGCTGGCAAAGACCAATGTCTGGTCGCGTAATCTGCCGATGGTTTCCGGGCCATCGACGCCAGTCTGAGGTGACACATAGACCACCCCGCCGGTCGGCGCGACCATCACGACTTCCCAGTCCTTGTAGTCGTATCGCACCCGCAGATCGCCTAGAAGGTAGGGAAACTGGACAGAGCCCGAAGTTCCCAGAATGGTCAACCCGTCCGGGCGCGCCCGGCTGGCGAAGGTGTTGGGGCCACGCGTACCGCCCCCACCTGGTTCATTGACAATCCTGATTTCGGGATTACCGGGCAGGTAGCGGCTTAAGAACGGCGCATTGAACCGCGCCCAGGTGTCCGATCCTCCGCTTTGGGTAAAGGGAATGATCCATTCGATGGTCTTGCCCTCGAAACTGACTTGCCCGAGCGCCGGCGCCGCCGACAAAAGCAAGGCAAACCCCGCGCCAAGACCTCGCGCCCACCGCAGTAGTCCGTGCATAATCCTCCTCCAACGACTGTCGCGAGCCGATAGCCCTCCGGCTCGGTCGACCCGGCCAACCTCTAGCCGCTGTCAGGCGCCGAGGCCAGCCCTCAACTAAATTTGCTTGCCAGCCGGGACCCGCCGAGGCCACATTGCCGAAAGCAGAATGGGGCATTCGCGGCGTAAGACCCCTGCATTGGCAAAAGACGAACGGAAAGGGACAGCGCTTGCGCATCGTTCTGATCGAAGACAACACAATGCTGGCGCGCGCGGTTATTCAGTCCCTGCAGGACGAAGGCCACGCCGTCGACTGGTTGGCCAATGGCGATGATGGCGCGCAGTTTCTGTCCACAGAAGGCGCCGATCTGGCCATTGTCGACATTAACCTGCCCAAACGCAGCGGTCTGGATGTCATCCGCACTCTTGGCACTGAACGCAATGACATTCCCGTTCTCTTGCTGACGGCCCGCGACAGTCTCCAGGACCGTATTGTTGGGCTCGATGCCGGTGCAGACGATTATATGACCAAGCCATTCGAAATGGCCGAACTCAACGCACGCGTCCGGGCCCTCGGACGCCGGAGGGGGCAGCGTGTCCTCAATATCGAGACCCTCGGCCAACTCAGCTACGACAGGCTCTCACGCCAGCTCTCAGGGCCGGACGGGCTGATCGTCCTGCCCAGACGCGAACTCGCGCTGTGGGAAGTGTTGTTCGATCATGCCGAGCGCGTGGTGCCAAAGGACGCGCTTTGCGACAGCATCTATGGCACCGGAGCCGACATTGACGTCAACGCCGTCGAGCTTCTCGTTTCCCGTCTGCGCCGCAAGATCGAGCCCTTCGGCATAACCATAAGGGCCATTCGCGGGCTCGGTTATGTGCTTCGCCCGGTCATTGTCCAATGAACGCGGGGCTCGGCCGCACGCCCAGCCTACGCACGCGGCTATTTGTGTTGCTGGTCGTGCCGCTGGTGTTTGTTGCTCTGGCGTCAAGCGTCGTGCGCTATTGGTCAGCGCAGGACATGTCCAAGGATCTCTATGACGATACATTGAAGGTCGTTGCTCACGCCGTCGCTCGCGAAGTGGTCCTGACCAAGGGCGATCTTGTGGCCGATGCCTTGCTCGATTCTCTTGTCGGTGCTCTGGGCGATCCCATCTTCTATCAGGTTCGCGCCGCCGATGGTCGCTTTGTCACCGGACACTCCGACGCTCCAATCCCGTCGGAAGGACTTGATGTCCCCGGCGGCACGCCGGTTTTTTTCGACAGTCACTATCATGGTCGCCCGGTTCGGGTGGTCATCCTGCGCGAGTTCATTGCCGATATCGATTTTGACGGATGGACTACAGTTCAGGTCTGGCAGACGGTTACCCAGCGTCAGGCGCTCAGCCTGTCGCTCGTCGGGCAGTCTGTGTTCAATCTCTTGCTTATCGTAGGCTCTGCAGCGATCTTGTTCTGGTTCGGCATCAATTGGGGCCTGACCCCGCTCACCGATTTGCGCAGCGCGGTGGGTCTGCGTTCGGCCAGCGATTTGCGACCCATCCGGCGCCCCGTTCCGCATGAAGTCGCGCCGCTGGTCGAAACCATCAACAGCCTGTTCGCCCGGCTCCGGGCGGAACTCGACAGACGGAACGCCTTTATCGGCAATGCGGCCCATCAGTTGCGTAACCCCGTTGCGGCCATTCAGGCACAGGCCGAAGCAGCTCTCAGTGCGAGCAGCGACAGTGGCCGCACGGCGCGTCTCGAGGATCTGGCTCAGGCGGCCCGCCAGCTCTCGCGCATGAGCCACCAATTGCTCAATTTCGATATAGCCAACGAGGGCAGGGGTGACGACCTCCAACCGCCTTCCGATCTGACCGGACTCGTCGCCGACGTCGCGCGCCGCCATGTCCCTCGCGCACTCAGGGCTCATGTCGATATAGAACTTGAACCTGCCACCGAGCCGCTCCCGATCGCTGGCAACCGCGTGATGCTCGAGGAGGCGATCGACAACCTCATCGACAACGGCCTCAAGTATGGCTGCGCCGAAGGTGGGCGGCTTTCGCTTGTTGTGGAGCGCATGGGAAATATGGCCGCGCTCACCGTGGCCGACGACGGTCCCGGAATTCCGCCTGAAGCGAGCGAACAGGTATTCGACAGATTTGTGCGTCTGTCAGAAGACAGCGACGGCGGATGCGGCCTGGGCCTGTCTATCGTCAGGGCCATCGCGCAACGGGCGGGGGGCGATGTCGGCATCATCGCTGTAAATAACGGTTGCACCGTGCGCATGAAACTGCCGATCGCCCAGCTGGAAAATTCCGGAATCGACAGCATGGCGGCCGAATAGAGCACTGATCCAGCCCCGATTACCCGCTTTTGACCCGGACAGCTTTTCGACAGCTTGGTGTTGCATGATGCGCGTCAGCAGACATCCGTTGTCCCCGCATTTTCTTGCCATGCCTGGCAGAAGGCCGGATAATATCAGGGTGCAACGCTCGGATGGACCGAAGGCCGGCTGAGGAGGCGGCGTGGGGGCGATGCGGAGGTCTAGCTGCCAACTCTATGGGAGGATCCTATATGAAAAATGCACTTCGCTTCGCGCGGGGCCTGGCTGCGTCCGCTGTTGTGGCGGCGTCGATTGCCATCGCGGCCGTTGCGGTTCAGGCTCAGGAGGTCGATTTCTCCGGCCAGACCGTCGAATGGTGGATTCCGTTCTCGGAAGGCGGCGGGTCCGACGTTTGGGCGCGCTTTTACGCGCCCTATCTGTCCAAGCACCTGCCGGGACAGCCCAACGTGATCGTTCGCAACGTTCCCGGCGGCGGCTCGATCACCGGGACCAACGAGTTCGTCGCTCGCGCCGAACCCGATGGGCTCTCGCTGCTCGGAACGTCTGGTTCAACCCAGTTCCCGTTCCTCCTCGGCGATAGCCGTGTTCAATACGACTATGCCGATCTGCAGCCCGTTCTGGTCTCTCCGACCGGTGGCGTCGTTTACGTCCCGGCCAGCCTTGGTATTTCCGATGCATCCGAACTCGGGCAGCTCATGGGCACCGAGCTGGTTTACGCCAGCCAGGGCGCAACCTCGCTCGATCTCGTTCCGCTGCTCGCCTTCGAGGTGCTTGGTCTGGATGTTCGTCACGTCTTTGGGATGACCGGGCGTGGCGATGGGCGTCTGGCCTTCGAACGTGGCGAAGCCACAATCGACTACCAGACCTCGTCGGCCTATCTTACCAACGTGGTTCCGCTCGTTGAATCCGGCGACGCCGTGCCGCTCTTTTCCTGGGGCGTGCTTGATGGCGAAGGTAATGTCCAGCGCGACCCGACCTTCCCCGATCTGCCGCACTTTCTCGAGGCCTATGAGATGGTCAACGGCGAAATGGGCGCAGCAGGCATTGAATTGCAAGCCTACCTCGCCTTCTTCGGTTCGGGCTTTGCTGCTCAGAAGCCGGCAATGCTCCCCAACGGAACGCCGCCGGAAATCGTAGAGGCATACCGCCAGGCCTTCGTCGACGCCGTCGCCGATCCTGAACTGCAGGCTGCAAAGGTCGAGATTCTTGGCGAATACGACCAGGCCGTCGGTGACGAAGTGGCTGGTGTTTACACCGCCGCCACGAGCATCGATCCGGTTGCTCGCGACTGGGTGCGCCAGTTCCTGTCCGAAAACTATCAGGTCACCCTCGAATAGGCCCTGATCTCGGCGGCGCCGCGACTCCAACGGGTTGCGGCGCTGTATTTTTCCTGATGCGCGCTTGTCCTGCTCTGCGATAATGCTGCGCCTGCACCCGAACCAGCGTTCGGCAAAACTCACGAGTAACCAACATGCTCGACATACTTTTTTCAGCACTCGCTGAACTGCTGACCCTTCATCACATGATGTTTTTGACCCTCGGCGTTCTGCTGGGTCTCGTCATCGGCATTCTGCCCGGTCTGGGCGGAATCGTAGGCCTTTCGCTGCTCCTGCCCTTCCTCTACGGGATGGACCAGACGTCTGCGCTGGCCATGCTGATCGGTCTTGTCGCCATCATTCCGACCTCCGATACCTTCGCGTCCGTGCTGATGGGAATTCCCGGCTCGACGGCCAGTCAGGCGACAGTTCTCGACGGGTTCCCGCTCGCCAAGAAGGGCCAGGCGGCCCGCGCGCTGTCCGCGGCCTTTTCGGCGTCGCTCATGGGTGGTTTGTTCGGCGCGCTGATCCTTACCGGCTTCGTGGTTATCGCCCGCCCGCTGATCCTGAGCTTTTCGTCAGCGGAACTGTTCGCGCTGACCCTGTTCGGCCTCTCGATGGTCGGTGTCCTTTCGGGCAACAATCTCGCCAAGGGCGTCGCTGCAGCGGCACTGGGTCTGGCATTCGGCGCCGTCGGCGCTGCCCCGGCCACCGGCGAATACCGCATGGATTTTGGCCTGCTCTACCTCTCGAACGGCATTCCGCTGGTCATCGTGGCGCTGGGCCTGTTCGCCGTGCCTGAAATCGTCGATCTGTTGCGCGGCGGCTCCTCAATCGCCAGCAAGTCCTCGTCGCTCGGGCAGGGATGGCTTCAGGGGCTTAAGGACACCTGGACCTACAAATGGCTGGCCCTGCGTTGCTCGGGTCTTGGTGCCATCATTGGCGCCATCCCCGGACTTGGCGGCTCGGTGGTCGATTGGATCGCCTATGGCCACGTCGTCCAGACCTCCAAGGACCGATCGCAATACGGCAAGGGTGATATTCGCGGCGTCATCGCGCCGGAATCGGCCAACAATGCCAAGGAAGGCGGCGGGCTGATCCCCACGCTCCTGTTCGGTATCCCAGGCTCGGGTTCGATGGCGGTGTTTCTTGCAGGTCTCATCCTGCTCGGCATTCAGCCCGGCCCGGCCATGGCCGATCGCAATCTCGATGTGACCTACACAATCGTATGGTCGCTGGCCCTGGCCAACGTCATCGGCACGCTGCTCTGCATCGTTGCCGCGCCCGGCATCGCCCGCCTCACCACGATCCGCTACACACTGATTGCGCCGTTCATGATCATGGTCATAACGTTCGCATCCTTCCAGGCGACCCGCTCGCTCAACGACCTTGTCGCCTTGCTGATCGTTGGTGCCGTCGGTGTGCTTCTCAAGCGTTTCGGCTGGCCGCGTCCGGGCTTCCTGATCGGTTTCGTTCTTGCCACCCAGGCCGAACGCTACCTCTATCAGGCCGTCCAGTTTTCGGGCTGGGGCTTTCTCACCCGTCCGTTGGTTATCGGAATCATCGTGCTCACCGTGGTTTCGGTCTGGCTCGGTGCTCGTACTCGTCCGGGCGAGGAGGCTGCCAAGGTCAGTACTGAAGGCACCTCTGAACTCGCTCAGGCAGGTCAGATCTGGCCGCAGATCCTGTTCGCGGCCGCTGTGCTGGCCGGTTTTGTCTTCGTGTTCTGGGAATCCTTCGGGTTGACCCAACTCGGCGGTATCTTCCCGACATGGGTGGCCGTTGTGGGCGTTGCGGCAACGCTTGTTGCCATGGTGCCCTTGGTCGGGGGTAAGGTGGAATCCACGGCCAATTTCGACACTGAGGCCACCCCGCGCGAACACGACGTTCGTGGCGGCGCCTGGGCCATGCTGGGCTGGCTGGCGGCGTTCGTTGCTGCCGTCGCGGTCGCGGGGTATTTTGCAGCGCTGCTGGTGTTCTTTGTCGTTTTCCTTAAGACGATGGCCAAAGCCAGTTGGGTCAAGACAATCGTTCTGACCCTTGCGGCTGCGATCTTCATGATGGTTCTGGCCCGTTCGCTGAACCTCGTCATGCCGGCCGGTTTCCTGCAGGGGCAGTTCCGCCTGCCCTGGCCGTTCCGTTAAAGCTGCTGAAGGGCGGGGAGCACGATATGTGTCGTCCCGCCCTTCATTGCCAAACCGCGATGCCGGGCAACACCATTGCTCAATCCTCCGTCGAATGCGGTTCTGCTAAAGCGCGTCCGATATCGAACCGAGTTCTTCCGGTCCCCTCAGGGGGCCGGGCACAACTGTGAAGGCGACGATGACCAGACAAGCTGCCATTCCCTGTATTCTCATCCGCGGCGGGACCTCCAAGGGACCGTACTTCGTGACCACCGACCTGCCGGCCGATGTCGAAACCCGCGACAAGGTTCTCCTGGCGGCCATGGGGTCACCCGATGCACGCCAGATCGACGGGGTAGGGGGCGCCGATACGCTCACCTCCAAGGTTGCCATGGTCCAGCCGTCCACCCGTGAAGGCGTGGATGTGGATTATCTCTTCGCCCAGGTCTCTGTCACTGAAGCGTTCGTCGATACGGCGCCCTCCTGCGGCAATATCCTTTCGGGCGTCGGCCCGTTTGCCATCGAGCGCGGCATGGTCAAAATCACCGGCGAAGAAACCGCAGTGACCATTTTTAACATCAATACAAACAGCCGCATCGAAGCCATCGTCAAGACAGACGCTGACGGTGTGGTCTATGACGGCGATACTGAGATCGCCGGCGTGCCCGGCACCGCAGCGCCCGTGCGCCTCAATTTCATGGACATCGTCGGCTCCAAGACCGGCAAACTGTTGCCCACTGGAAGTCTTGTTGAGGAGATTGATGGTGTCGAAGTGACGTTGATCGACGTTGCTGTCCCCATGATGATCTTCCGGGCCGCCGACTTGGGCAAGACGGGTCACGAAACACCCGCCGAACTCGATGCCGACACCGATTTCTTTGCCCGCATGGAAGCCATGCGAAAGATCGCCGGCGAGCGCATGGGGCTTGGCGATGTGACCGGCAAGGTTATTCCCAAGGTCGCGATGCTGGCCGCCCCCAAGGGCGAAGGGCACATCGCTGCACGCTATTTCGTCCCGCACAAAGCGCATGCGGCTTTCGCGGTCACGGGCGGTCTGTGCGTCTCCACCTGTGCCATGCTCGAAGGCTCGGTGTCCGATGGGTTGGCAAAGCGCCCCGACGGGGACGATCGGTTGGTTTTGATCGAGCATCCCTCCGGGCTCCTTGACGTGGCGCTCAAAACCAAGGGCACTGGTGCCGATCTCGAAGTCGTCAGCGGTGGCGCCATCCGCACCGCTCGCAAGCTGATGGCTGGCGAAATCTACGTTCCTGCCCATCTGCTCGGATAGGGCCAGTCTTATGAAACTTCTCGTTCTTCCCGGTGACGGCATCGGGCCTGAAATCATGGCCGCCAGCCTCGACGTGCTGGCCGCCGCCGATGCAAAATACGATCTGGCGCTAGACTATACCCACCGCCATGTCGGTCTCGCCGCACTTGCCACCCACGGCACGAGCCTGCCCGACGACATCCTACCGTTGGCCAGAACGCTCGATGGCGTGCTGTTAGGGCCGATGTCCAATCTCGACTATCCCCCGCGCGACAAGGGCGGCATCAACTATTCGGCCGCCTTCCGCATCGGGCTCGATCTCTACACCAATGTCCGGCCAGCGCGCACAAGGCCCGGCCTTCCACATCGCGGCACGGACATGGATCTGGTCATCATGCGCGAAAACACCGAAGGCATGTACCCCGACCGTAATATGTTTTCCGGCCCGGGCGAATTCATGCCCGTCGAAGGCGTTGCGATCTCCATGCGCAAGATAACTGCCTTTGCGTGTGAACGAATAGCCCGTCGCTCGTTCGAACTCGCCCGCAAGCGCCGTGGCAAGGTCACCGCCGTCCATAAGGCAAACGCCTTGCAGGTCACCGATGGGCTGTTTCTCAAGACCGTCCGCGAGGTGGCAAAGGATTTCCCCGATGTCGAACTCGACGATGTCTTGATCGACGCCATGGCCGCCCTGCTGGTCCGCGACGCATCCCGTTACGATGTGATCTGCACCACCAATTTCTATGGCGATACGCTTTCCGACCTCGCCTCCGAGCTTTCGGGCAGCCTCGGCTTGGCCGGGTCCCTCAACGCCGGCGACGTTCACGCTGCCGCTCAGGCCCAGCACGGCTCGGCTCCCGACATCGCCGGCCAGGACAAGGCGAATCCGACCTCGATGATCCTCTCCTGCGCCATGCTGCTGGATTGGCATGGCCGCAAGTCGGGCAAGGATGCATTCATCGCCGCTGGCACGGCGATCGAAAGTGCAGTCGACAAGGCGCTGGAAAATCCCGACACCCGCACCGGCGATCTTGGCGGATCGCTGGGCACCAAAGACTTCACGCAAGCGGTTATCGCAGCGCTCTAAAGAGCGAACATCCAACTTGTTGGGGAGGGCTCTGGTCCCGGGATAAACGCCCGGGACCAGCTTACAGGCATTCGCCTATTCCACCGGCTTTTCCGAAACCAGTATTCCGTCCGCATCGGCATAAAGATAATGCCCGGGCGTAAACGTCATGTCCCCGAACGTCACTGGAACGTCCATGAACCCAGCGCGCGTTTTCGTCGATTTCTTGGGCGATGTCCCGACGGCGAACACGGCGTAATCCATCGCATCGATATCGACGCTGTCCCGGATCGAGCCGTTGAGTACCAGCCCGGCCCAGCCATTGTTCATCCCCAACGCTGCAATCTGATCGCCCACGATTGCCACCCGGGTCGAAGCCCCGCCATCGACCACCAGCACCCGTCCGTTGCCCGGCTGTTCGAGAACCTCGCGCAACAGCGCGTTGTCCTCGAATGTTTTGAGCGTCACGATTTCGCCCTCGAACCCCTCGGCCTGACCGAACTTGGTCAGCGGATAATCGCAGAACGTGAGCTTGTCGTCATACCCGTCAACGAGATCGGCGGTCTTTCTGATGGCCATTTATAAGTCTCCTCTTATGGGTGCTTCCGGCGCCGCGAGCACGCGCACCGGCGCATCCTCCTGCCAGGCAATGATGTTCTCGACAATGTCGCGGTAGAAAAGTTCGTAGGCTTCTTCTGTGACATAGCCCAGATGCGGGCTCAGCGTGACGTTCGGCGCGCTGCGCAACGCATGGTTCGCGGGCAGGGGCTCGACATCATAGACGTCCAGCCCGGCCCGTATCTGCCCCCCATTGAGTGCCTCGATCAGCGCGGCCTCATCGATCAGCGGCCCGCGTGACGTATTGACCAGAATGGCGCCCCTCTTCATCAGCCCGATTTCGCTTCGGCCCACGACATGGCGCGACCGATCCGAGAGGATCAAATGCAGGCTCACGACATCGGCTTCGCGAAGCAGCGTTTCCTTCTCCACACGCCTGACCCCGCATTCGGCCGCTCTCTCGTCGGTCAAATTCTGGCTCCAGGCGATCACCTCCATCTCGAATGCCTTAGCAATGCTTGCCATCCGGCTGCCCAGCTTGCCCAGCCCGACAATCCCCAGTGTTTTGCCGCCCAGCTTGGTTCCGATGGTGGTCTGCCATCCACCGGTGCGCACCCGCTGATGCTCCTCGGCCAGATGCCGCGCGCTCGCCAGAATAAGCCCCCACGCCATCTCCGGCGTCGCATTTTTGGAATCCCCTGCATAGGTGTGGCAAACGGTGATGCCCCGGGCCACAGCCGCATCGAAATCGATAACCCGGACCCGCGCGCCGGTCACGTTGACCAGCCTGAGGTTGGGCAAACGTTCGATCAGCGAGGCCGGCAGCGCCATCCGCTCGCGCATCAGGCAGATCACGTCGAACCCTGCCAGCGCCCTTGCAGCCTCGTCTTCGCTGCCAAGGTTCCTGTCGAACACCTTGATCTCGACGTCCGGCCCGAGCTTGCTCCAGTCGGCCAGCTTGAGCGCCACGTTCTGATAGTCGTCGAGAACGGCAATCCTGAGTGTCATGACACGCCTCCTTCGATATAGGCCGATGCGTCAACGCCAACGGCACGCGCTTCACCGGCGATCATCTCGAGATCGGCCGCACCGAGCGAAATCCCGTTCCGCCGCCGCTCCTCAGCCCGCAACGCCTCTGGTTCGCCCGGCATCAGCACCGGCTGATCGGGATAAACCGACGTCGAGCCTTTGGCGCGCGAAACCAGATCGCCCATCCGCTCCCGATAATCCTCGCCCATGAACACCCCCGGCTTGAAGGCCACCATCATGTGCCCGACATTCTGCGGCGCATCGAATTTTTCATACTGGTTTCGCACTTGGCCCCCGAAGGCAGCCCCGGTCATCACCCCTGCCATAACTTCCATCATCAGCGACAGCCCGGATCCCTTGGGTCCGCCCAGCGGCAGGATCAGGCCCTCATAACCGGCCTGTGCGTCGGTCGTTGGGTTGCCGTCCTTGTCCAGCGCCCAGCCTTCGGGAATCGGCTCGCCTGCCGCCGCGGCGCGCCGTATCTTGCCGCGCGCCACAACCGATGTGGCCATGTCCAGAATGATCGGTGGATTGCCCGGCGCGCCGAACGCGAACGGGCTCGTTCCCAAAAGCGGCTCGCGCCCACCCCACACCGGCATGGCCGGCGATGCGTTGGTGAACACCAGGGCTGCATATCCCGCCTCAACCGCCTGCAGCAGGTAGCACGCTGCCATGCCGAAATGGTTGGAGTTCTTGACCCCCACCATGCCGATCCCGAATTTCTCGGCCCGCTCGGTCGCCATCTCCATGGCTTTGGTCGCGGTGAGAAACCCGAACCCGTTGCCCCCGTCGAGGAGCGCCGCGACGGGGCTGGGTTCGCTGACACCGAATTCCGGCACCCGCTCCACCATGCCGCGCCTTAAGCGTTCGAGATAGATCGAAAGCCGCGACACCCCATGCGATGCGACGCCCCGGAGATCGGCAAGCACCAAACATTCGGCGATGCGCGCCGCGTCTTGTTCCGGTACGCCCTCGGCGCTGAAAATGTCCGCAACGAGCGTCTGCAGCTTTTGCGCATCGACGGTGCGGGCAGGGGCCGCTGAATTCATTGTGCGTCTCCTCCAGTTGGTCCGGCGTCCGGACTCTATTTGTGTGCTGCCGGGCTGGCAGAACCGCCACCCGGTTGGTGTCAGCCCGCGCGCCGATACTCCGCGCGCGCCAGTTCGAGAAAGCTGGTAACCGATGCAGCGATCGCCATGCGCGGGCGCCGGGCGATCATCAGCTTGCGCACCGCCCAGCTCTCGGCCAGCGGCGCATGTACCAGATCGGTTCCGGCGAGGAGATGGATCGAAGTGTTGCGCAGAAATCCGATCCCGAACCCCGCTTCGACCATACGCACGAGCGAGGGAAAGCTCTCCACGTTGACCCTGGCCCCCAGAGTGTGCCCGGCCTTGCGCGCCGCCTCATTGATAAGCCGGTCGAGCGCCCCCATGTGGTGAACGCCGACGACCTCATGGCCCATAGCCATGTCGAAACGTATCGGACCTCCAGCCAAAATGTCCTTGGCCAGCGGATGATCGGGCGAGGCAATAACTCCAACATCGTCATCCTCGAACTCTTCGGCATCGAACGCCGAATAATCGTAATTGTCGGCAAAGATCGCCACATCCACCTGAGCGTCCTCAAGCGCCGTCAGCGTGGCTCGCCCCGCCATTTCGCGAATATCGAGTCGCACACCCGGGTGTTGCTTTGCGTATGTTGCCAGCAATTCGGGCAGGCGGCCCGACAGGGCCGAGCTCGACGAGGCAATGCGTAATTGCCCGGCGTCTCCAGAGGCGAAGCCGCTCATGGCCGTGTGAAGGTCGCTGATTTCCCGGAAAATCCGTCGGCAGCCTTCCGCATAGCGCGTTCCGGCAGAAGTCAACGATACCCCGCTGGCGGAACGGTCAAACAGAACAATTCCCATACGGGCCTCGAGATCGGCGATACGGCGGCTGACGGCCGAAGGAGCAATGTTCTCGCGTTCGGCCGTTTTGGCGATGGACCCGTCACGCGCGAGTGCGAGGACGAGGCGGGCCGTAATGGGGTCAAAATGCTGCATGAACCAGTCCGGGTTTTCGGTTGGGCCCACTATAGCAATTTCTCCCCTATTGCGACCAAGCCTTTGGTCTGGTGCAAAAATTTTATTCGCTGAGGCCCAGATGGCGGCGTGCGAGCGGCAACAGCGTGTCCGCATTGCGGTGCAGGGATAAAGCCCGGTAGAGCCTGATGCGGTCCATGTGGTTTCCGATGGCCATTGCGGCAGCCTTGGCTCTTGGCAGCATGTTCATTGAATTTCTCCTAGAGTGAGATCAGGAAAAGTTGCAGACTTTTCCGGTTCGATCTCGCGACAAAATAAGGACTTAGAGCGGCCGGTCCGATTCAATCGGGACGGATCAAGCTCTTGGTGCAAACTGTTGCCATGGAGATATGCTCCTGTCGGGAAATCTGCCATCGCCCTTTGGCGAGAGGGGTGGTCGCGGCACGGCACGGCGGAGAGCGCAGTGTCATGACTTGGTCTCAATCGAGCTGCCGGGCTTGGAAATCCAGAGTGGAACGAGAAGGGGCAGGAACACCAGCACCAGAACCACCCGGAACAGATGATGGAGGCTGACAAAGGCCGCATCCAGTCCCAACGCAATCGAGATTAGGCTCATCTCGGGCAGTCCGCCCGGCACCAGTGCGATCAATCCTGCTGCAAAGGGAATGCCCAGCCATGTCTGAAAGGCCAGCGCGAAAAGCGCCGCTACGCCCAGGTTCACCACAGTCAATCCGCCCCCCACCACCAGCCCACCCAGCACCTGCCGGAGCGTCGTATTGTTGAAGAACTGGGCAACCGAAGTGCCGATGACGATCTGAGCAACCACCACGATCAATTGCGGCGGACTGGAATGGGTCAGGCCGAAATAGTGAACGATGGCGGAAAGAATCAACGGACCGGTCAGGTGCGATCCGGGCAGCCGTATTTTCTTGCCACCGATCACTCCCACAATCAGGCACGCACCCAGGATTGCATAATCCTTGAGGGGCATGGCCAATGAAAGATCCAGCGTGCGGTTCATCTGGGTCGGACCGTTCCCGGTCCCAACCCAGACGATAACGAACGGTACGATCACCAGGATGACCGTGAGCCGCATGCCATGAACCAACGATAATGACCGGACGTCGGCGCCATAGGACGGTCCCAGGACCAGAATTTCCGAAAGCCCGCCCGGTGCCGCCGAGAACGCTGCGGTTGCGCGGTCGAGCCTGCCGACCTTCAGGCAGATAAACAGCCCGATTGCCGTGATGATGACGCAGTAAACAGCGACCCCAGCCAGCGAGAATGCCCACTCTCCCGCACGGCTGACGACGTCGGGTGTAAAGGCAGCCCCCGCCATCAGGCCGATCGTTCCGATCATCATCGATCTGAGGCCCCAATGGGTCGGAACCCGAACCCCGGCCATCGCGCAGGGAATGGTCGAAAGCATGGCGCCCACCAGCCAGCCAAGCGGAAAATGGAACAGATAACCGACAAGCCCGCCGAGAGCGCCAATAGTTAGGGTGCGGAAATAGAGAAGAAACTGGGGCATGGTGGGGTCGGTGGGGGCCTTTGTCGGGAGCATGGCGTAGAAACCCACTGCCAACCCATCACGCGTGCCCTTACAATTGCCCAGCCGCGATTGGGGCATCGCGAGCGGGCAAGGGGTTGCATCTAAGCGCAAGCCTGTTGTATGCAATTGGATACAAAGGAGCGGGAATGCCGAGTATTGAGCACCGTACAGAAATTCCACAGGGTCGGGACGCCTATCAGCGCCTGATTGCGGAAATTCGCGCGGGTACCCTCATGCCTGGCGACCGCTTGCTCGAAACCGAACTCGCCACCCGGCTCGGCATCTCGCGCACACCGGTTCGTGAGGCCATTCGACGTCTCGAAGCCGACGGGCTGGTCAGTCACGTGCCGCGATCGGGCGCAGCCATCCGCAAGCTCGATTATTCCGAAGTGACCGAACTCTACGAAATGCGCGTCGTGCTCGAAACCACCGCCGCCCGGTTGGCCGCCCGCACTGCATCGGAGGTCGAGCTTTCGGAAATGGAAGCGATCAATGCCGAAATGGGCGACGCGCAGGCCGACGGAGCGCGCCTTTATGAGCTCAATCGCCAGTTCCACCGCGTGATCTTTGACGCGGCGCGCAATCGCTATCTCGGTCATTCCATGCGGGCGCTGCAAAAAACCATGCTGATTCTCGGCCCCTCCACCATGGAAGAAACGGGCCGGGCGGCGGAGGCGATAGCCGAACACGCCAATCTGCTTGTCGCCATGCGCAATCGTGACGAGGCCAGCGCCGAAGCGGCAATGCGCGAGCATATGCTCGCCGCGCACCGCTCGCGCCTGCGCCAGTTTCGTGAACGACCCCTAAAAGACGAAGAGGAATAGGCTATGGGCGAGGCTGCCTCACAGGCCACGCTGACAGAAACGCTGTGGGACGTGATCGTGGTCGGGGGCGGCAATGCCGCGCTTTGCGCTTCGATCGAGGCCGCGGAAACCGGCGCCCGTGTCCTGTTGCTCGAAGGCGCCCCCAAACCCTATCGCGGCGGCAATTCGCGCCACACCCGCAATTTCCGCTGCATGCATCAGGGCCCGTTGTCCGTCCTCACCGACGCCTATGAGGAAGACGAATATTTCAACGATCTGATGCTGGTCACCAAGGGCAAGACCGACGAGCATCTGGCCCGCATGGCAATTCGCACCTCGGAGACCTGTCTGCCATGGATGGAAAAGCACGGTGTGCGCTTCCAGCCCTCGCTTTCCGGCACGCTCTCGCTCTCGCGCACCAACGCCTTTTTCCTCGGCGGCGGCAAGGCTTTGGTCAATGCCTATTACAACACGGCCACAGACCTAGGCGTCACCATCGTCTATGAGGCCAAGGTTTCCCATATCACCATCGAAAACGACACTTTCGAATCGCTGCGCGTCACCATCGATGGCAAGGACCTCGAAATCGCGGGCAGGGCGGTGGTCCTCGCCTCGGGCGGTTTCCAGGCCGATCTCGAATGGCTGGCCCGTGCATGGGGCCCGGCCGCCAAAAACTTCCTCATTCGCGGCACGCCCTACAACCGCGGCGAAGTGCTCAAGGACATGCTCGATACCGGCGCCCAGAGCGTCGGCGATCCGACCCAGTGCCATGCCGTCGCCATCGATGGCCGCGCCCCGAAATATGACGGAGGCATTGTCACGCGCCTCGATTGCGTGCCGTTCTCGGTCGTCGTCAACAAGGACGGGCAGCGCTTTTACAACGAGGGCGAGGACGTCTGGCCCAAACGCTATGCCATCTGGGGGCGTCTGGTCGCTGCCCAGCCCGAGCAGGTCGCTTACGCCCTGATCGACGCCAAGAGCTCAAATCTGTTCATGCCCTCGGTCTTCCCGGCCATCAAGGCCGACTCCATCGCCGAACTGGCCCAGAAAATGGAGTTGCCGGTCGAGGCGGTCGAAAAAACCGTCACGGAATTCAACGCCGCCTGCCGCCCCGGCACGTTCTATCCCACCGAACTCGATGGCATGGCGACCGAGGGCATCGAGCCCGCCAAAACCAACTGGGCCCGCCCGCTCGATACGCCGCCCTATTACGGCTATTCGCTCCGCCCCGGCGTTACCTTCACCTATCTCGGCCTCAAGGTCGACGACACCGCCCGCGTCAGCGGCGCCAATGGCCGCTACGCCAACGTATGGGCCGCCGGTGAAATCATGGCCGGCTCGATCCTCGGACAGGGCTATCTCGCCGGTTTCGGCATGACCATCGGAACCGTCTTCGGACGCACAGCCGGCAAGGAGGCCGCCGCTCATGTCAATTGATGCCCTGGGAACCCTGTCGAGCCGTACTGCCGTCGATTTTGACACCGGCGAAGACGCCGCCATCAACGAGGCCCGCCGTCAGCTCGAAATCTGCAACGCCTGCCGCTATTGCGAAGGCTATTGTTCGGTCTTTCCGGCCATGACCCTGCACCGCGCCTTTTCCGATGGCGAGGTGACCCAGCTCGCAAATCTCTGCCACAACTGCCGCGGCTGCTATTACGCCTGCCAGTACACCGAACCCCACGAATTCAATCTCAACCTGCCGCGCGCCCTCGCCGAGGTCCGCGTCGAGAGCTGGGAAAAATTCATCTGGCCCAACGGGTTGGCTGCGCTTTTTCAGAAAAGCGGCATGGCGCTGGCCGGTGCCCTGGCCGCCGGAATCGCCTTCATCATGATGATCGCCTATGCCATGCGCCCCGAAAGCGGTGAGGGGTTTTATGCAGTCATCTCCCACACTGTGATGGCGACGCTGTTCACCGTAACCTCATTCCTCCCACTGGCCCTGGTCGCCATCGGTGTCTGGCGCTACTGGCGCCACGTCGGCGGCGAATGGGTCACGATCAAACACCTGCAGGACGCTCTGATCGACGCCGGCAAGCTCAAAAACCTCTCGGGCGGCGCTGCCGAGGGCTGCAACTACGAAAACGAGGACCGGTACACAATGGCGCGCCGCTGGGCGCATCAAGCCGTCATGTGGGGCTTCGTCCTCTGCTTCGCTGCCACGTCCTCAGGAACCGTCCTGCATTACGTCTTCGGCATGGAAGCGCCCTACGGCCCGTTCTCGCTGCCCAAACTGTTCGGCGTCCCCGGCGGCATCCTGATGACCGTCGGCGGCATCGGGCTGATCGCCCTGAAACTACGCGCCGAAAAGAACCTCGGCGCCCCGGCGGTGTGGGGCGGGGAAATGGCCTTTGTCGTGTTGCTCACGGCAACCGCCGCCACCGGTCTTGCCCTCTATTGGGCCACAGGCACCCCGGGCGTTCGCCCGCTGCTCATCGCTCATCTGGGCGCCGTATTCGCGCTTTACCTGACGCTGCCCTACACCAAGATGGTCCACGTCCCATTCCGTCTGGCCGCTCTGGTCCGCGACGCCCAGACCAAGCAGCCCTGACCCTACAGTATGTGCGCGGCGACAATCTCGCCGCGCCCCTTACCTGGACAATTTTCGTCCTGAACGATCAATACATCGGCTGCAGCCAGCGAGGATAAGTGCCCGCTGTCGGTCTGACGGCTCGGCTCGACCATCGTTCCACGCTCAGCATCGCTCACCAGCCGCCCGCGCAGAAAATGCCGTCGCGGCCCATTCGGCGGCAAACCGTCGGCCAGTGGCAGATAAAGGGGCGCGGGCAGGGCGCCGCCCATCATTTTGAGCAGGGCCGGCAGAACGAAAATCCGCGCCGTGACCAGCGCCGAAACCGGGTTGCCCGGCAGCCCGAACACAACGGTCTCGCCCTTCCGCCCGAACATCAACGGCTTGCCCGGCCGCATGGCGATGCGCCAGAAATCGATATCGACGCCATTGGCCTTGAGCATGTCCTGCACGAAATCGTGCTCGCCCACGCTGGCCCCGCCCGTCGTGAGCAAAATGTCGGGCTCGCCCTGCAGCGCCCGCGCCAGCGCATCGCCCAGCACGGCCCTGTCATCGACCACGATCCCCAGATCGCCAACCTGCGCCCCATGCCCGGCAAAGAATGCGCCCAATCCCACCGAATTGGACGCAACGATCTGGTCGGGCCCGACTACGCCCCCCGGCGCAACCAGTTCATCCCCGGTCGCCAGCAGCGACACGCGCGGACGAACCGAAACCGCGATCTCCGCCACGTTGCCCGCCGCCGCCAGCGCAATCTTGCGCGGGTCGAGCATCGCCCCGGCCGCAACCAGCACATCGCCCTGCGCAAAATCCTCGCCCCGAAACCGTATGCTGCGCCCGACAGCAACATCGCGCTCGAAGGTAACCGCATCGCCCTCGGCCCGCGTTTCCTCCTGCATGATGACCGCATCGGCCCCCGCCGGCACCGGCGCACCGGTAAAAATCCGCGTGCATTGGCCCGGCTCAACCGTCCCGCCAAATCCGGCCCCGGCCTGCGAAACGCCGATCATTTTCAGCGTCGCGCCCGGTCGCACATCCTCGGCGCGCACCGCGTAGCCATCCATGGCGCTCACATCGAACGCCGGATTGAACAGCTGTGCGCCGATATCCCCGGCCAAAATCCGTCCCGCCGCCTCGGACAAGGCAACCGTCTCGCTCCCAAGCGGTCCCACCGATCCCAGAATGCGCTCAAGCGCCTCATCGACCGAAATCAACCCGGCACCCGCTTGAAATCGCCGGACTTGCCGCCGCTCTTTTCAATCAGTTGTACGCCCGAAATGGTCATGGATTTGTCCAGCGCCTTGGCCATGTCGTAAAGCGTCAGCGCGGTCACCGACGCCGCCGTCAACGCTTCCATCTCAACCCCCGTCCGACCCACCGTCTCGACGGCCGCAGCGATGGCAATCGTTTCGGGTGTCTCGCCGCGCTCGATGTCTACGGCAATTTTCGTCACCGGGATGGGGTGGCAGAGCGGGATAAGCTCGGATGTCTTTTTGGCCGCCATGATCCCGGCCACCCGCGCCACGGCGACAGCGTCGCCCTTCTTGAGCGTGCCACCAAAGATCGCCTCGACGATCTCGGGTGTTGCGTGCAACACGGCGCCTGCAACGGCCCGCCGCACGGTTTCATCCTTGCCCGAGATATCGACGATCCGCGCCGCGCCCGCCTCATCCAGATGGGTCAAATCGCGCGCCATCTCAGGCTCCCGTCAGAAGGACGCGGGTCGCAGCCGCCACGTCGGCCTGCCGCATCAGGCTTTCCCCGACGAGGAAACATCCCACGGCGGCTTCGGCCTCAAGGTATTTGATGTCGTCATGAGTAAAGACGCCGCTCTCGGACACCAGCAATTTGTCGTCCGGCATCAGTTTGGCCAATTCAACCGTCGTCTCCAGCGTCACGTCGAACGTGCGCAGATTGCGGTTATTGATGCCAATGAAATCGGCACCCAGCACCAGCGCGCGCTCGGTCTCCTCGGCGTCGTGCACTTCCACCAGCGCATCCATGCCCCATTCGGTAGCGCTCTCGAGCAGGGTCCTGGCGGCATTGTCGTCGACCGATGCCATGATGATGAGAATGCAGTCAGCCCCCCAAGCCCGCGCTTCGACAACCTGATAGGGCTCGAACAGAAAATCCTTGCGCAGCGCCGGAAGATTTGTGGCCGTCCGCGCCGCGCCCAGAAAGTCCGGGCGTCCCTGAAACGATGGTGTATCGGTCAGCACCGACAGGCACGCCGCGCCGCCATCTTCATAGGCTTTGGCCAGAAGCGGCGGATCGAAGTCGGGCCGGATCAACCCCTTGGATGGGCTGGCCTTCTTGACCTCGGCAATCAGCCCGTATTGCCCGGCGGCGCGTTTGGCGCGCAGCGCAGCGGCAAACCCGCGCGGGGCATCCTGCTCACGCGCCATGGCGGTTAGCTCGGCCAGCGGTACAGCCGATTTGGCTGCCGCGATTTCCTCGCGCTTATAGGCTTCGATCTTGCGCAGAATGTCGGTCATTGCGCCCCCGATACCGCTACCAGCTTGTCGAGCGTTGCTTTGGCCTTGCCGCTGTCGATCGCTTCGCCCCCCAGCGCCACACCCTCGGGTAGCGTTTCGGCCTTGTCGGCGACGATGAAGGCGGCAGCTGCGTTGAGCAACACGATATCGCGATATGGACCCTTTGCGCCATCGAGCAGCTTGCGCAACTCGCCGGCATTGTATTCGGGATCGCCGCCAACGATATCTTCGAGCCTGGCGCGGGGCAGTCCGGCATCCTCGGGCGTCACTTCGAATGACGTCAGATTGCCGTTCTTGATCTGCGAAACAAACGACGGCCCAGTCGTCGAAAGCTCGTCCAGCCCGCTGTCGCCGTGCACAACCCATGCCGACTGTGCCTGATTGGCCAGAAGCGCCGCGGCCACCGGTTCCACCCATTCATTGTCGAACACGCCGAGCACGTAGCGCTTCACCCCGGCGGGGTTCGATTGCGGGCCGAGCAGGTTGAACATTGTCCGAACGCCCATTTCGGCGCGAGTCGGGCCGACATGGCGCATGGCGGGGTGATGGTTGGGCGCGAACATGAACCCTATTCCCGCCTCGCGGATGCATTTCGAAATCTGCTCGGGCGTTAGTTCGAGGCTGATGCCCAGCTTTTGCAGCGCTTCTGCCGATCCCGATTTGGACGACAGCGCCCGGTTGCCATGCTTTGCCACCGGCACCCCGGCAGCGGCCACCACGATGGATGCGCCGGTCGAAATGTTGAGGGTGCCCGCGCCGTCCCCGCCCGTGCCCACGATATCGATCGCATCGGCCGGCGCTTCCACGGGCACCATCTTGTTGCGCATGATCGAGACCGCCGCCGCGATTTCGCCCACGGTTTCGCCTTTGACCCGCATGCCCATCAGGAACGCGCCGATCTGCGACGCCGTCGCTTCCCCGCTCATGATGATGTCCATCACCTGGCGCATTTCCGTGCCGGTCAGATCCTTGCCATCGGCAATACGGTTCAGCGCTCCCTTGATGTCCATGCTCGTCTCCAGCCTGTCGTGTAACTTCCGTCTGGGGATTAGCGCAGTCTTATGGGGTTCGGCAAGCAATGCCGGACATTCACTTCATGCAGTTGCTGGCCTCGATCATCCAGCATGCCGCAGTGAACCTTACGGTATCGCCGTCAATGAACGGATCGAACGCGGGGCGCACCGCCGCAATCACCTCCGTGCCCAGTGGCTCTTCAATCTCCTGAAGTGCCATACCGACCGGTCCAAGCCGCGTGAAATAGGGAACAAGTTCGTTTTCAGGCATGGCGCAAACCACGTCGACTGGCGTTATCGCGATATCGCTCCAGCCGCTGGCCCGCAGGATTTGATCGACCTTTTCAGTATCGGCAAACGCGAACTGTCCAGGCTCGTCTGGCCCACGCAATGGAATGTCCGGCAAAAGTGCCGCAGCGGCGCGCTCGGCAGTCGTCATGAAAGGGTTTTCAGCCTTGCTGCGCCATGCCAGAGCGTGCAAACGGGCGCCGGGCCTTGATGCACGCCGCAAATTGGCAAACGCCGCAACGGAATCGGGGAAAAACATCACCCCGAAGCGCGAAATAAGAACATCGAAACTGTCGGGTGCAAAGGCATGGGTCTGGGCATCGGCAACAACGAACTCCGGCCCCGGTTTGTCCCGCTCGCGGGCTGCCGCAATCATTGGCGGGGAAATATCGGCACCCACGCAGCGCGCGCCGGATCCGAGACGTCTTGCTGCGGCTAGCGTCGTCGCACCCGTCCCGCATCCGATATCGAGCAGTCTCAGTTCCTGACCTTCCGGCAACCGGGCGACGAGCATGTCTTCCATCGGCCGGAAAAGGTCATCCAGCAACTCCTGCATGTCGACCCACGCGTGCCCGGACCCCGCGCGCCACTTCGAACCCTGGTCGTTTGCATTCGTCATCCTGAGACCCCTTGTTGTCCTGATCCTTGAAAAGCTGCATCCTGCCACTTCAACTCGACTTGAGGTCAAGGGACAAATTACTATGGACATCGCCGAAGTCGCACAGCGCTCGGGTCTTGCTGCCTCGACATTGCGCTTCTACGAGGAAAGGGAGCTGATCGCCTCAGTCGGCCGCAACGGGCTGCGGCGCCAGTTTCACCCCGATGTGCTCGAGCGATTGGGATTGATCGCAATCGGTCGCGGTGCGGGGTTCACGCTCGAAGAGATTGGTCGCATGTTCGCTCCCGATGGAGGTGCCAGCATCGACCGCATAATGCTTTCAGCCAAGGCAGACGAACTCGACACCACAATCGCACGCCTGAGCGCTGTCCGAAAAGCATTGCGGCATGCAGCTGCCTGTCCGGCTCCCAATCACCTCGAATGCCCTTCATTCCGCGCCATCCTGCGCAAGGCGATGTCGCAGACGGAAGCCGGTCGCGAGGGCCCGAGTTAAGCGGCACGATCCGCGTTGAAATCGCGCGCGATATTGAGAAAATTCTGCAGGATGGCGTGGCCGTTTTCCGAGGAAATGCTCTCGGGATGGAACTGCACCCCATGCACCGGCAGAGCGCGGTGTTGCAGCCCCATGATCTGCCCGTCATCGGAGCGCGCCGTCACCGTCAGTTCGCCGGGCAGCGTTTCGTCGCGCACCACCAGCGAGTGGTAGCGGGTTGCCTCGAATTGCCTGTTGAGCCCGCGAAACACCCCGCGCCCGTCATGGGTGATTGTCGAAACCTTGCCATGCATGGGATGGGGCGCACGCACCACATCGCCACCGAAAGCCTGCCCCATCGATTGCAGCCCCAGGCACACCCCGAACAGGGGAATTTCCCGGGCAAAGCGCGAAATCAACGGCAGGCAGATGCCCGCTTCATTGGGCGTGCACGGGCCGGGTGAAATCACGATGGCGTCGGGTGCCTTTTCGGCGATCTCATCGAGCGTGATCTTGTCATTGCGCACGACGTCGACCTCGGCCCCCAACTCGCCGATATAATGGACGAGGTTGTAGGTGAAGCTGTCGTAATTATCGATCATCAGAACGCGCATCTACTGACCCACCTTGGCCTGGCCGGCATAGCGTAGCGCTTCTTCGGCGGCGCTGAAAAGAGCCCTCGCCTTGTTCTCGCATTCGAGCTGTTCCAGCTCGGGCTTGGAATCGGCGACAATCCCGGCGCCAGCCTGCACGTAGAGCTTGTTGTCTTTCAGGATCGCGGTGCGCAGGACGATACAGGTATCCATGCGTCCGTCGGCCCCGAAATACCCCACGCACCCGGCATAGACCCCGCGCCGCGCCACTTCGAGCTCGTCGATGATCTCCATGGCCCGCACTTTCGGCGCGCCCGATACAGTGCCCGCCGGAAACCCTGCCGCCAGCGCATCGATGTTGTCATATTTGGGGTCGAGCTTGCCCACTACGTTGGAAACGATGTGCATGACGTGGGAATAATATTCGAGGAAATATTTGTCGGTGACCTTCACCGTTCCGATCTGCGATACCCGTCCGACATCGTTGCGGCCCAGATCGAGCAGCATCAGATGCTCGGAAAGTTCCTTGGGATCGGCCAGCAACTCCTCGGCCATCTCCTTGTCCTGCTCGGGCGTGGCGCCACGCTTGCGCGTCCCGGCAATTGGCCGGATCGTGACTTCGCCCTCATCGACGCGGACGAGGATTTCCGGGCTCGATCCGGCGACGGCGAAGTCGCCGAAATCGAGGAAATACATATAGGGCGAGGGGTTGGTGCGTCGTAGCGCGCGATACAGCGCCGTCGGCGGCAGCGTGAAGTCGGCGGAAAACCGCTGGCTGAGCACCACCTGAAAAATGTCGCCCGCCGCGATATAGTCCTGCGCCGTGCGCACCATTGCGAAGTAATCCTCGCGCGAGGTGTTCGATGTCACCTCGATCCTGGCGAGATCGGGGATTTCGCTCATGCGGGGCAGGGGCTTTTCCAGCCGCACGATCGCGTCCTCGATCCGCTCGTTGGCCGCCTCGAAGGCTTGCCGGGCCGTGACGCCCTCGCGGGGATAGACCGGCGCGGTCAGAAACAACTCGTCCTTGAGCGTGTCGAACACGGCAAGCATCGATGGCCGCATCATGATGGCGTCCGGCACACCGATCGTATCGGGATTGGTGTCGGGCAGCTCTTCCATGAACCGCACCATGTCGTAACCGAGATACCCGAAAACGCCAGCCGAGTTGGCGGGCAGCTCCTTTGGCATGTCGATCTGGCTTTCGGCGATCAGTGCCCGCAGGGCGCCAAGGGGAAGTGTATCGAGTGCGCGATAGGCGTCGGGGGCCGTCTGAGCCGTCCGGTTGATTTCGGCAACGCCGTCGCGGACTCTCCATAGAAGGTCCGGATCGAGCCCGATCATCGAGTAGCGCCCGCGCACCGCTCCGCCCTCGACCGATTCGAGAAGGAAGCTGTAGCGCCGGCCGTCGGCCAGTTTCAGATAGGTGCCGATCGGCGTTTCGAGGTCGGCCACGATGCGCTTGTAGAGAACCTGCCCCTTGCCAGCATCGTAGATTTTCGCAAAGGAAACAAAGTCGTAGCCGTCCGACATGGCGAACCTATTCGAGCCCGATCACACGATTGACGGCTTCCTCGTTGATTCTGATCCCGACATCGGAGCGCAGCCCTTCGACGAAATTGGCAAAGATCAGATCGGGGAAATCCACCTGCAACGCCTCGGCAACCTGCGATGGCGTGTCCGCCGTGGCCGGCGTCACGTCGGTCACCTGGAATACAACCACATCACCATCCTGGGTCGAGACATAATTGGCATACCCCTCACCCCCCTGGAACGCCGCCTGAGCGACATCCGGGTCAATCGCCGCACCGGCACTGTTGCGCGAAAAGGGCGCCGAACTTTGGGGAATCTGGCCCCGCTCGGCCGCAACCGTGAAGACGTCGCTCCCGCTATCGATCGCCGCAACGATATCCTCGGCGGTGCGGGTCATTTCCATGTCGGTCTGCAGATCCTGCCAAGCAGCAACGACCTCGTCGCGCACCTCGTCCAACGTCTGGTCGCGCGCCGGCTGAACCTCGGAAAGCTCAAAGAACACAGTGCGGTTCGAACCAAGGCTGATCGCCGGCGTAACCCGTGCATCGGGCGAGGCGGAAAACACCGCATCAGTGATCGTCTGGGTCGAACCCTGCGGAAGCGTAGCGATATCTGCCAGTTGCGCGCCGTCCGCCGTCAAATCCAGATCGTAGATCTCAAGCCCATACTGCTCGGCAACATCAGAAATCGGCTGAAACGCCGCCCGGGCTTCTTCGATTTCGTCATAGACGTCAAACAGCATGTCCTGCGCCTTGCGCGCCGCAACAGACTGCTCGACCTGATCGCGCACGACCTCAAGGGGCTGCTGTCCGCCTTCTTCGATCGCACTCACCCAGACAACGCGATAGCCATTGCTGCCTTCAAGCACCACATAGCCATTCTGCTCGAGCCCGAACGCTGCCTGCGCCAGATTGGCGTCGGTGATCTGGTTCTCGGCCAGCGTTCCAAGCGATGCGACTTCGGTCTGCAAACCCGCTTCGGACACGACGCTGGCAAAGCTCGCGCCGCTTTCGGCCCCGTCGATGAACGGCTGCGCCGCTTCGGCATCGGCCAGCACCAGCTGGCTGATGGCCCTACGCTCGGGCGCAACGAACTGTCCGGCAATCCGCTCATACTCGGCGGCAATTTCCTCTTCGGTGACCTCGACGCCCTGCGCCAGTGCATCGACCGTCAGGGGCAAAAGGCTCACCGAGCGGGTTTCGACTGTGCGGAACCGGGTCTGGTTTTCAGTAAAGAACTGCTGCAACTCTTCGTCGCTCGGCTCGTCCACCACCGAAAACAGCACGGGGTTGAGTTCGACATATTCTATGGTGCGCTGGTCGCCGTCATAGGACCGCGCAATATCGAGTGCGACCTGTGGGACACTGGCGCCCTCAAAAATCGTCCCGATTTGTTCGCGCCCCGCAGCGCGGCGCTGGAGGTTGAGGTATTCGGTCTCGGTGTAGCCTGACTGACGCAGCATGGCGACGAACTCGCTCGCATCGAAAAGGCCCAGCGCTCCAGCGAAATTGGGATCTTGCCGCACCAGCTCGGCAAGCTTGGCGTCCGAAGCGCCCAGACCAAGATCGCGGGCCAGGATTTCGATTGATGCGTCATTGGCCAGCCGCGCGATAGCCGAATTGGGAATGCCGAAGCTCACCGCCTGCTGCGCGCTCGGCGCCATGCCGGTCTGCGCTGCGAACTGGTTGACCTGGTTGCGATAGACCCGGTCGAAATCGCGCACCGAAATGTTCTGGTCCCCGACCCGGGCCACCGTATTGGCGTTGAGGTCCAGAAAGACGCTCGGAATACCGAAACCGGCGACCGCGATGATCAAAACACCCAGGAAGACTTTGGCGACCCAGCTGCGGCCGAAATTGCGAAGATTATCGAGCATTTAGTACCGATCGGTTGAAGGCGAACTCTAGCCTATTATCGTAGGGCCGCCCTATGGCATTCGAAGCGCGCGCATAATAAACAGGGTGTATCGGGCCCTGCAAGCCGCACTCAGGACGCCCGGTTAAGCCATTCTCCGTGTGCGTGCAAGGTGTTGTTGGGGTAGGGATGCACGAGCGATTGCGGCCACTGATTGCCGGAAACTGGAAGATGAACGGAACCGGCGCAGCGCTCGAGCAGATCGCCCGGCTCAGTACTCTCCTGCAGGAAGCCGGCAATATCGATAGTGAGGTGCTCCTATGCCCTCCCGCCACACTGGTCTATCGGGCTGCGCAGGTGGCGGAGGGCAGCCCGATCCGCATCGGCGGCCAGGACTGCCACGCAAACCCCAGCGGCGCCCATACGGGCGACGTCAGCGCGTCCATGCTGCTCGATGCCGGTGCCTCTCACGTTATCGTGGGCCATTCCGAACGCCGGGCCGATCATGGCGAGACCAGCGAAGCTGTGCGGGCAAAAGCCCAGGCTGCGCTTGCTGCCGGTCTCATCCCGATCATTTGCGTCGGCGAAACCGAGGCCGAGCGCATCGGCGGTATCGCGAATCAGGTGGTTGGCGAACAGGTCGCGTTTTCACTGCCGGACAGTTTTGGCGAAACACCCATTGTCATCGCCTATGAGCCGGTTTGGGCCATCGGCACCGGGCGCACACCGACAATCGACGATATCGCCACGATGCACGCCCATATGCGCGCGTTGCTGGCCGCGCGATACGGCAAGGCGGGCGAAACGGCTCTTTTGCTTTACGGCGGCTCGGTAAAACCTTCCAACGCCGAGGAAATCCTGCGTACGCCCAACGTGAACGGTGCCCTGGTCGGCGGCGCCAGCCTGCTCGCCAACGACTTCTTTTCCATCATTGTCGCCGCCTGAAATCTGAACGGGAAACACTCGCTCCGGAGGGCTGGCCAATGCCGATCTTTGCGTGTAGAACGCCCGCCAACGCGATGCCTGTGCAGAGCCTTGCTTCCCGGCCAGACGGTCGGGGCAGGGCTTGAGCCGTTAAGCCCTGCCGGGCAAGAACGAACCACGTGCATCTACCAGATATTGCGTTTCCGGGGATCGCTTCCCATATGTCCCGGCTTGAGCGCGAGAGCATTGAAGGACGAACCGTTAAATGGCCACAGTACTCATTGTCGCCTATCTGTTGATCGTGATCGCCATGATCGTGGTGATCCTGCTCCAGCGCTCCGAAGGCGGCGGCCTTGGGATGGGCGGAAGCGGCGGCGGGAACTTTATGTCCTCGCGTGGCTCGGCCAACCTGCTTACCCGCACCACGGCGATTTTGGGCACGCTGTTCATGGTCACGGCCATCGGCCTCACCATCATCAGCCAGACAGATCGCAGCTCCACCTCGATCCTCGATCAGGCCGCGCAGAATGCCGATGGCAGCCCAGCGACGGTTCTTGATGCTCTGGACGCGCTGGGCACCGAGAACGACGATCTGGCCGTTCCGTCGCAGCCCGCCGCGACCAATGACGATCTTGTCGTGCCGGCGGTGCCCGAAGAAACCGCTCCGGCCGAACAGTCGGAAGTGATCGACCCCGGTGCGTCGATGATGTCGACCATGCCGGAGGAACCCGCCGCCGAAGAGGCACCGGCGGAGGAAACGGCGCCCAACTAGAGGCGCCGGAATAGGGTACGAAGAACGGGGATGGCGACATCCCCTTCTTTTTTGTGGGGGCGCGATCATTTTCGCGCTTCGAATCGAACGCGGCTTATGTAAGGTAAAGTTCCATGGCTCGGTACGTTTTTATCACCGGTGGCGTGGTCTCCTCGCTCGGAAAAGGTCTTGCTTCGGCGGCACTGGGTGCCGTGCTGCAAGCGCGTGGGTACAAGGTTCGGCTGCGCAAGCTCGATCCTTATCTCAATGTCGACCCCGGCACGATGTCGCCCTATCAGCACGGCGAAGTGTTCGTGACCGACGACGGCGCGGAAACCGATCTCGATCTGGGCCATTACGAGCGCTTTACCGGCCGCTCGGCTAACCAGCAGGACAACGTGACGACGGGTCGGATCTATTCCGACATCCTGGCCAAGGAACGCCGCGGCGATTATCTCGGCGCCACGGTTCAGGTGATCCCGCACGTCACCGACGAGATCAAATCCTTCGTCACGTCCGATAATGACGATTTCGATTTCGTGCTTTGCGAAATCGGCGGAACGGTCGGCGATATCGAAGCCATGCCGTTCCTCGAAGCCATCCGTCAGCTTGGCAATGAACTGCCGCGCGGCGATGCTGTCTTCGTGCATCTGACCCTGATGCCGTTCATTCCCAGCGCGGGCGAGCTCAAGACCAAGCCCACCCAGCACTCGGTCAAGGAACTGCGCTCGATCGGCATTCAGCCCGACATTCTGCTGATCCGCTGCGACCGCCCGATCCCCGAAGGCGAAAAGCGCAAGCTTTCCCTGTTCTGTAACGTGCGTCCTTCGGCCGTCATTCAGGCGCTCGATGTCGCCTCCATCTACGACGTGCCGATCGCCTATCACGAAGAAGGGCTGGATGACGAAGTTCTTGCGGCGTTCGGCATAAAAGACGCACCAGTGCCCCAACTTGACGGCTGGCGGGAAATTTCACGCCGCGTCCACAATCCCGAAGGCACCGTCAACATTGCCATCGTCGGCAAGTACACTGGCCTCAAGGATGCCTATAAGTCGCTGTCCGAAGCCCTGGCGCATGGCGGCATCGCCAACAACGTCAAGGTCAACCTCGAATGGATCGACTCCGAGGTGTTCGAGCGCGACGACCCGGCGCCCTACCTCGAAGGCATTCACGGCATCCTCGTGCCCGGCGGCTTTGGCGAACGCGGTTCGGAAGGCAAGATCAACGCAGCGCGGTTTGCCCGTATCCGCGACGTGCCCTATTTCGGAATTTGCTTCGGCATGCAGATGGCGTGCATCGAGGCCGCCCGCAACACCGCCCACCTTCCAAAAGCCTCCTCGACCGAGTTCGGGCCGACCAGGGAAGCTGTTGTTGGCCTGATGACCGAATGGGTCAAGGACAATGAAAAGCGCGAAGGTTCGGACAAGGATCTGGGCGGCACCATGCGGCTGGGCGCCTATCCCGCGCAGTTGGTTCGCGGCAGCCGGGTGGCCGATATCTACGGCACCAACCGGATTTCCGAGCGCCACAGGCACCGCTACGAAGTGAACATGACCTATCGCAAGGTGCTAGAGGCCAACGGCCTCCTGTTCTCGGGGCTGTCGCCCGATGGGACATTGCCCGAGATTGTCGAGCGCACCGACCACCCCTGGTTCATCGGCGTGCAATACCATCCCGAGCTCAAATCCCGCCCGTTCGAGCCACACCCCTTGTTCCGCTCGTTCATCGCCGCCGCGGTCGAACAGAGCCGTCTGGTTTAGGGCAGGGGAGCCGGGCATGGCCGAGATCGTCAATCTCCGTCAGGCCCGCAAGAACAGGCTGCGCGCCGAAAAAGAGCGCGCAGCCGACACCAATCGCGCCAAATTCGGCCGCACCAAAGCTGAGCGCGAAATGTCTGAAAAACAGGCGGAACTCGACGCGAAGCGTCTCGATTTTCACAAACGTCTATCTGACGACGAAGAGTAGGAACCCGATCGGTTTGGGGGCGTTGTTTACGCGCATAATAAAAGACCCCAAAAACGGAGGTTGCTCATGCCTACTGCATCCGGACACACTACCGCCATTCGCGCGACGCGCGCTGTCGGCACCGATGTCTATAATCTCGATGGCAAAAAGATCGGCAAGGTCGAGGACATCGTTCTCGACAAGACCGACAATTCCATCATGTTCGCCGTCGTCGGCTTTGGCGGTTTCCTTGGAATGGGCGAGAAATACCACGCGCTTCCCTGGGCAACGCTCGATTATGACCAGGATCAGGAGGGCTATGTAGTGCCCTTCACCCGTGACGAGCTTGAAGCCGGGCCTGCCGATACCATCACCGAATTGACCAAGGATGACGGGCTGCATGCCCGCCAGGAAGCTTATTCCTACTACAAGGTCGATCCGTACTGGCATTAGCGGGCGCCGATATAAGCGCATATCTATACGGTCCGGTGCTCCGTCATCGGGCCGTATTATTTTTGCGCCAAGCCCTTCCTAAGCCGGGCCGCCTTTATTAGAAGGGCTGCAACCGGGTTTACCCATGAAAACGAAGGGCGCATCTATGTCTGCAATTGTTGACGTCATTGGCCGTCAGATCTTTGACAGCCGCGGCAATCCGACCGTCGAAGTCGACGTGGTTCTCGACGATGGCAGCTTCGGCCGTGCTGCGGTGCCCTCGGGGGCTTCGACCGGCGCGCATGAAGCTGTCGAGCTGCGAGATGGCGGCGAAGCCTATCTCGGCAAGGGCGTCCTCAACGCCGTCGATAACGTCAACACCCTGATCGCCAGCGAGATCGAAGGTCTCGATGCGCTCGATCAGATCGCCGTCGATCAGGCGATGATCGATCTCGACGGCACACCAAACAAGGCCAAGCTGGGCGCCAACGCCATCCTCGGCGTGTCGCTTGCCGTGGCCCGCGCCGCTGCCGAATCCAGCGCTCTGCCCCTGTGGCGCTATGTCGGTGGTCCGAACGCCCGCCTTTTGCCCGTGCCGATGATGAACATCATCAATGGCGGCGAGCACGCCGACAATCCGATCGATATCCAGGAATTCATGATCATGCCGGTGGGTGCGGATTCGATCGCCGACGCCGTGCGGATCGGCACCGAAATCTTCCACACCCTGAAAAAGGGCCTGGCGGCCGAAGGGCACAACACCAACGTTGGCGATGAGGGCGGCTTTGCGCCCAACCTCAGCTCCACCGACGACGCTCTGGGCTTTATCATGAAGTCCATCGAAAAGGCCGGTTACGCGCCGGGCGAGGACGTCTATCTGGCGCTCGATTGCGCCTCGACCGAGTTCTTCAAGGATGGCAGCTACAACCTGAAGGGCGAGGGCAAGACGCTCGGGTCTGATGACATGGTCCGTTACCTCGAGGATCTGACCAACCGCTTCCCGATCATCTCGATCGAAGACGGCATGGCCGAGGACGATTGGGACGGCTGGAAGGCCCTGACCGATGCCATCGGTGACAAGGTGCAGCTTGTGGGCGACGATCTGTTTGTGACCAACACCGAGCGCCTGACTTCGGGCATCAAGATGGGCGTCGCCAATTCGATCCTCGTCAAGGTCAACCAGATCGGCTCGCTGTCCGAAACCCTCGAGGCCGTAGAGACGGCGCACAAGGCGTCCTACACGTCGGTCATGTCGCACCGCTCGGGTGAAACCGAGGATTCGACAATCGCCGACCTCGCCGTTGCGCTCAATTGCGGGCAGATCAAGACCGGCTCGCTGGCCCGTTCGGACCGGCTCGCCAAGTACAATCAGCTGATCCGCATTGAGGAATTCCTCGGAACCTCGGGCCGCTACGCCGGCCGCTCGATCCTCAAGGGTCGGTAATAGAGCAGGGGCGCTTCGGCGCCCCTTATTTTGCGGCCGATGACCCTGCAATCAGGACGGTCGCCTTGATCGGAAACCAGTCCTTAAGCATGGCCGTGCGATAAGCGGGCTTCCAGTTCCTGCGTATCGTCAGTCCCATGCCAACCCGCGTCAAACGTCCTTCGATACTCGTCAAGCTCGGCATTACCGTGGGCTTGCTCGCGTTCCAGGGGTATCTCGGCTATCATGTCGTGACCGGGACGTTCGGCATCGAAAGCCAGCGAGAGATGCTGGAAGAGATCAAGGTTCTTGAGGCCCGCAGGGCGGCCCTGGAAACCGAAATCGAATCCTATGAGCATCGCATAGCGCTGTTCGACCCCCGGCAGCTCGATCCGGATATCCTGACCGAGCGGGCCCGCGCGCTCCTTGGACTGGTCCATCCCGACGACATCATCATCGTCCCTGATGAACGCAGTTAATCGCTTTCCGATTAATTTCTACAATTAACAGAAATTCGATTAATCAAATTTAATCACAAGATATCAATATGATATGACCTCAAGCAGCCCGATTGGGACGCTTTGTGGCTGGCGTCCTTCGGTCTATTGTGCATCAATGCATCCGCATCCCGTCCAGCCCGAAAAGGGCGGCGGCAGCGATTACGTTCTTTCCGGAGATATCGCATGGCGCGTAAAGCGACGGCCGCCAAGGCCAAATCCAACTCCCCCGAATTCACCAAGGACGAAGAACTCCACGCTTTCCGCGAAATGCTGCTCATCCGGCGCTTTGAAGAAAAAGCCGGCCAGATGTACGGCATGGGCCTGATCGGCGGGTTCTGTCACCTCTATATCGGCCAGGAAGCCGTCGTCACTGGCATCACCATGGCCTCGAAAAAGGGTGAGGACGCCCAGATCACCGGCTACCGCGACCACGGCCACATGTTGGTCATGGGGCTGGACCCCAAAGGCGTCATGGCCGAATTGACCGGCCGCAAGGGCGGGCTGTCCAAGGGCAAGGGCGGCTCGATGCACATGTTCTCCAACGAACACCGCTTCTACGGCGGCAACGGCATCGTGGGCGCGCAGGCATCGTTGGGCACCGGGCTGGCCTTCGCCTCGAAATATCGCGGCGACGGATCGGTTTCGATCACCTATTTCGGCGACGGTGCCGCCAATCAGGGCCAGGTCTATGAGAGCTTCAACATGGCCAAGCTCTGGAAGCTTCCCGTTGTCTATGTGATCGAGAACAACAAATACGCAATGGGCACATCGATCGAGCGCTCGGCCTCGACCACCGATCTCTCCCAGCGCGGTGTCTCCTTCGGCATCGAGGGTGAGCAGGTCGACGGCATGGACGTACGCATGGTCAAAGATGCTGCTGAACGGGCCATCGAGCATGCACGCTCGGGCAAGGGGCCCTACATCCTCGAAATGCTGACCTATCGCTACCGCGGCCACTCCATGTCCGATCCGGCCAAGTACCGGTCCAAGGATGAAGTGACCACCATGCGGTCCGAGCGCGACCCGATCGAGCAGGTCAGGAAGCGGATCATCGAGCAGAAGTTTGCCAGCGAGGACGAGCTCAAGGACATCGAGAAGGACATTCGCGCCATCGTCACCGAAGCAGCGGATTTTGCCACCAACGATCCCGAGCCCGATACGTCCGAGCTCTATACCGACATCACAGTATAAGCGCCGGCACGGAGACCTCACGATATGCCAACCGATATTCTTATGCCCGCGCTCTCGCCCACCATGGAAGAGGGCACCCTTTCCAAATGGGTCGTCAAGGAAGGCGACAAGGTCGGCCCGGGCGATGTTCTGGCCGAGATCGAAACCGACAAGGCCACGATGGAAGTCGAGGCCGTCGATGAAGGCGTGATCGGCAAGATCTTCGTCGCCGAAGGCACCGAAGGCGTGAAGGTCAACACCCCGATCGCCGCTCTGCTCGGCGAGGGCGAAAGCGCTTCGGACGTGTCCGCGCCTGAAATTGCGCCCGACGAACCCAAAGAATCCGAAAAGCCCGGTCCCGATACCGAGGTGGCCGAAAAATCCGAGCCGACCACAAAGGCCAAGGACGCGCCAGCCGCTCCGCAGTTCAAGCCGCAGGACGATCCCGATATCCCCGATGATGTCGAGATGGTGACGATCACCGTTCGCGAAGCCCTGCGCGACGCTATGGCCGAGGAAATGCGCGCCGACAAGGACGTCTTCGTCATGGGCGAGGAAGTGGCGGAATATCAGGGTGCCTATAAGGTAACCCAAGGCCTGCTGCAGGAATTCGGCGCCGAGCGCGTCATCGATACCCCGATCACAGAGCACGGCTTTGCCGGTCTGGGTGTCGGCGCGGCGTTTGCGGGCCTCAAACCCATCGTCGAGTTCATGACCTGGAATTTCGGCATGCAGGCCATCGACCAGATCATCAATTCCGCCGCCAAGCAGCTCTACATGTCCGGCGGGCAGGTGACTGCCCCCATGGTGTTCCGCGGCCCCAATGGTGTGGCTTCGCGTGTTGGCGCGCAGCACAGCCAGGATTATTCGGCGTGGTATAGCCACGTGCCCGGTCTGACGGTTATCGCGCCCTATACGGCTGCCGATGCCAAAGGGCTCCTCAAGGCCGCAATCCGCTCGCCCAATCCCGTGGTCTTCCTCGAAAACGAACTTCTTTACGGCACCACGGGCGAAGTGCCCAAGATGGACGATTTCGTTCTGCCCATCGGCAAGGCGCGCATTGCGCGTGAAGGCAAGGACGTGACCATCGTCTCGTTCTCCATGGGCATGCGCTACGCCACCCAGGCCACCGAAAAGCTGGTTGCCGCCGGCGTCGATGTCGAACTGATCGACCTGCGCACCTTGCGCCCGCTCGATATCGATACGGTCATCGAATCGGTAAAAAAGACCGGACGCATCGTCACGGTCGAAGAGGGCTGGCCACAGGGCGGCATCGGCTCGGAAATCTCCGCACGCCTCATGGAACGCGCCTTTGATTACCTCGATGCACCCGTCACCCGCGTGACCGGCAAGGACGTTCCCATGCCCTATGCCGCCAACCTCGAAAAGCTGGCTCTGCCCAGCGTTGACGAGGTGATCGCCGCGGTCAACGCCGTGACGTACCGGAGCTAGAGCCATGTTTGGTAAGCGGCCATCCCCTCCTGGCGGATACGGACCCGAGGAATTGCCGATTCCCGGCGATGCCGTCGGCAACGATAGTGCCGAGATATTGCGTGTCTGGATCGTCAACGGCGGAATGCACGTCTCACTACAGCAGGGATTCGATGATCCTCGCATGTGGGGGATAGCGCTTGTCGATATGGCAAGGCACGTGGCGCGCGTTTATGAGCGCGAGGGCGTAATGACGGAAGCCGAGGCGTTGGATTCGATCAAGTCCCTGTTCGATGCCGAATGGAACCATATGACGGACGCAGGTCGCACAGGCCTTGCGAGACAGTAGGTGAACTAATGCCCATCAACATCACGATGCCCGCCCTGTCGCCCACCATGGAAGAGGGCACGCTGGCCAAATGGCACGTCAAGGAAGGCGACAGCGTTTCCTCCGGCGACGTGATCGCCGAAATCGAAACCGACAAGGCGACCATGGAAGTGGAAGCCGTCGATGAAGGGACCATCGGCAAGATTATGGTCTCGGAAGGCAGCGAGAACGTCAAGGTCAACGCGGTGATCGCCGTGCTGCTCGAAGAGGGCGAAAGTGCGTCCGACATCGGCGATGCCGCCCCGGCGCCCAAGGCGGAAACGCCCAAGGACGAGCCGAAGGCTGATGTCGAAGCACCCAAGGCCGAGCAGAAAGACGAGCCCAAGGCGCCCTCATCCAGTTCCGATGCCAAGCCGACGCCCGAACCGCTTCCAGCACCGAAAGCCGACGGCAAGCGCGTGTTTGCTTCGCCGCTGGCGCGGCGTCTCGCCAAGGATGCGGGTATCGATCTGGCCGCCGTTTCCGGCTCGGGCCCCAAGGGGCGCTTGGTCAAGGCCGACATCGAGAAGGCCAAAAAGGACGGCGTTTCGGCCAAACCCGGCGCCGCGCCCGCAACGGGTGCTCCGCTGTCTGCCGGCATGGGCAAGAACCAGGTGCTCGCCATGTATGAGGAGGGCACTTACGACATCGTGCCCAATGACGGCATGCGCAAGACCGTTGCTGCCCGCCTCACCGAGTCCAAGCAGACAGTGCCGCACTTCTATCTCACGCTCGATTGCAATATCGATGCGCTGATGAAGGCGCGCGAGGAAATCAACGCAGCCGCTCCCAAGGACAAGGACGGCAAGCCCGGCTACAAGCTTTCGGTCAATGATTTCATCATGAAAGCCTGGGCCATTGCGCTGCAACAGGTGCCGCAGGCCAACGCCACATGGGCCGGGGATTCAATCCTCTATCATCACCGCTCGGACGTCGCCGTCGCGGTCGCCGTGCCTGGTGGGCTCTTTACGCCGGTCGTCAAATCCTGCGACACCAAAAGCCTTCGCCAGATCTCCGACGAGGTCAAGGATCTGGCCACGCGCGCTCGGTCCAAGAAGCTGGCGCCCCATGAATATCAGGGCGGCGCGTCCGCGGTCTCCAATCTGGGCATGTATGGCATCAAGCATTTCGGCGCCGTCATCAACCCGCCGCACGGCACAATCCTTGCCGTCGGCGCGGGCGAAGAGCGCGTCTATGCCGAAAAGGGCCAGATCAAGACCGGCAGCTTCATGACCGTGACACTGTCCTGCGATCACCGCTCGGTCGATGGCGCACTCGGTGCCGAACTGCTCGCAGCGTTCAAGAAGCTGATCGAAACGCCCGTGATGATGCTGGCCTAGTCCTGTGGCAGCGATGAAAACCATCCTGGCGTTCGGAGACAGCCTGACCTACGGCACCGATCCGGTGGTCGTAGGCAGGCGCCATGATTATCAGGATCGGTGGCCAAGCAGGCTCGAGGCCGGGCTCGATGGCAAGGCGCGCGTGATCGCGGAAGGGCTGGGTGGACGGACCACCGTGTTCGACGACTTCTCATCGCCCGCCGATCGCAATGGCGCGCGCATCCTGCCTACACTGCTCTCGAGCCACGCACCGCTTGATGCCGTGGTCATCATGCTCGGTACAAACGACATGAAGACCTATATCTGCGGCAGCGCATTGGGTGCTGCAATGGGCATGAAGCGGTTGGTGGAAATCGTCCGGATGCACCCCTGGCCGCAAGGTGCTGCGATTCCCGAAGTGGTGCTGGTTTCGCCGCCGCATTGCGTGGACACGGAACACCGGGACCTCGATCACATGTTCAAGTATGGCATCGCGGAATCGAAATTGCTGTCCGGCCATTACGGGCGGATTGCAACCGAACTGGGATGCGGCTTTTTCGATGCAGGCACGGTCGCCAAGGCCTCACCGGCCGACGGTGTCCATCTCGATGCGGAAAACACCCGCGCAATAGGCGACGCCCTCGCGCCGCTCGTCAAAGACATGCTTGGGCTCTAGGCCCTGAAACCAAGAGGAAAGCCATGGCGGATCAGTACGATATCATCGTGATCGGTGCCGGCCCCGGCGGCTACATAGCGGCCATCCGTGCGTCGCAGCTGGGTTTGAAAGCCGCAATCGTCGAGCGCGAGCACATGGCGGGTATCTGCTCGAACTGGGGTTGCATCCCCACCAAGGCGCTGCTGCGCTCGGCCGAAATCTACGGCCACATGGATCACGCCAAGGATTACGGGCTGACCGCCGATAAGTTCGGCTTCGATATCGATGCGATCGTCAAGCGCTCGCGCGGCATCGCAGGTCGCATGAACGACGGCGTGCAGTTCCTGATGAAAAAGAACAAGGTCGATATCATCTGGGGCGAAGCCACGATCACCAAGCCCGGTGAGATCAAGGTCGAAGCGACCAAAAAGAAAGCCGTCGAGCCCCAGCATCCCAAGCCCAAGGTGACGCTGGGCGAAGGCACCTACAAGGCGAAAAACATCATCGTCGCCACCGGAGCGCGTCCGCGCGTGCTGCCGGGCATCGAACCGGATGGCGAAAAAATCTGGACCTATTTCGAGGCTCTCAAGCCCGCGAAAATGCCGAAATCGGTCGCTGTGATGGGCTCGGGCGCCATCGGCATCGAATTTGCGTCCTTCTATCGCTCGCTGGGCGCTGAAGTGACGGTCATCGAACTCCTGCCGCAGATCATGCCGGTCGAGGATGCGGAAATCGCCGGTCTGGCCCGCAAGCGCTTCGAAAAGCGCGGCATCTCGATTTTGACCGATGCGAAGGTGTCCAAGGTCGACAAGACCAAGGACGGCGTAACCGCCCATGTCGAGCTCAAGAACGGCGACAAGAAGGAAGTGAAAGCCGATGTGCTGATTTCCGCGGTCGGCGTTCAGGCGAATTCCGAAAACCTCGGACTGGAAAAGGCAGGGGTCAAGATCGACCGCGGCGTCATCGTTGTCGACGGCCATGGGCGCACCAATGTCGATGGCATCTGGGCCATCGGCGACGTGGCCGGCCCGCCCATGCTGGCCCACAAGGCCGAGCATGAAGCCGTCCTCGCCGTCGAAACCATCGCCGGCAAGAAGGTCCATGGCCTCGACAAGTCGAAAATCCCCGGCTGCACCTATTGCGAACCGCAGGTGGCCAGCGTCGGCATGACCGAAGCCAAGGCCAAGGAAGCCGGACGCGACATCCGCGTCGGCCGCTTCCCGTTCGTGGGCAACGGCAAGGCCATTGCGCTGGGAGAGCCGGATGGTCTGGTCAAGACGATCTTTGACAAGAAAACCGGCGAGCTTCTGGGAGCGCACATGGTCGGTGCCGAAGTGACCGAACTGATCCAGGGCTTTGTGGTGGCGATGAATCTCGAGACCACCGAGGAGGATTTGATGCACACGATCTTCCCGCATCCGACCCTGTCGGAAACGATGAAGGAGAGCGTACTTGACGCATACGGTCAGGCCCTCAACATATGAAACGCAACCGGGCTTGGCGGCCCGATTGCTCGTAACGTGAACTCAAGGTTGATAATTCGGTAAGCAATTCATCTAATGTTCCCGCAGGGAGCGCAGCACTTATGGTAAATATGGCGCGGATATATGTCTGAAACCGTCCATATTGAGGTTCGTCATGGCTCAAGAGCTGTTGATGTACTGGGTGCTGGTCGGACTGGCCATTGGCCTGATCGGTGCATTTCTGTTTGGAACAGGGTTGGTCTGGCGTTATCTGGCCGCTGGCGTGGCCGGAGCCGTGGTAATCAGCTTCGCGATTGCTTATTTTGGTATTGACGTACCGATAGCAAACTGGCTCGTACGCCAGCTCAGCGTTGCAGCCGCTGGGGCCGTATTCGTCGTAACTTTTGTCAGGGTGGTGGACACATCAGCCTGACGGGTTCGGAAAAGGACACAATGGTCACTCTTCTCGATACCGTAGGCACCAATTCACCAAGACACCCTGAAAAGGCAAAGCGTCCGGACACCGAGATGCTGCGCAAGCCCGACTGGATTCGCGTCAAGGCGCCCGGCTCGGCGGTCTATCGCGAAACCCAGCAGATCGTGCGCGAGAACAATCTCGTCACTGTTTGCGAGGAGGCCGGCTGTCCCAACATCGGGGAATGCTGGAGCAAAAAGCACGCGACCATGATGATCATGGGCGAAATCTGCACCCGCGCCTGCGCCTTCTGCAACGTGCGCACTGGCCTGCCGACCGCTCTCGATCCCTATGAGCCCGAAAACGTTGCAAAGGCCGTGCAAAAGCTTGGCCTCGAGCACGTGGTTATCACTTCGGTCGACCGTGACGATCTTGCCGATGGCGGCGCGCAGCACTTTGCCGACGTGATCCTCGCCATCCGGGCCCGCAATCCCAGGACCACGATCGAGATCCTGACGCCCGATTTCCTGCGCAAGCCAGGCGCCCTGGAAACTGTCGTTGCCGCCAAGCCCGACGTCTTCAACCACAATCTCGAAACCGTGCCGTCCAAATACCTCACGGTCCGCCCGGGCGCGCGCTATTTCCACTCCATCCGGCTGCTGCAGCGGGTCAAGGAACTCGATCCGCAGATGTTCACCAAGTCCGGTATCATGGTGGGGCTGGGCGAGGAGCGCAACGAAGTGCTTCAGCTCATGGATGATTTGCGCGTTGCCGACGTCGATTTCCTAACTATCGGCCAATACCTCCAGCCGACCCGCAAGCACCATAAGGTTGACCGGTTCGTCACGCCCGAGGAATTCAAGTCCTTCGCCACGGTCGCCAAGACCAAGGGCTTCCTTCTGGTGTCGTCCAGCCCGCTCACCCGCTCCTCGCACCACGCGGGCGAGGATTTCGCGGCCCTGCGCAAGGCGCGGCAGGAAAAACTCGGACTGGCTTGATGCAGAAGCATTTGGAGCGGCATGTGCCGCATTCGGCTGCGCAGATGCTTGCGCTGGTTGCGGACGTGGACACCTATCCCCAGTTCATTCCCCATTGCGAGCGCATGGAGGTGCGCCGCGACGCGGCCGCCCCTGACCGAAAACTCGACGCGCGCATGCACATTCGCTTCGGCCCGATCAGCCAGTCCTATACGAGCCGGATCGTGGTTGATCGAGAAGCCATGACATTGAAGGCCCGGGCGGTTGACGGCCTGTTCAGCCATCTCGACAGTACCTGGCGCTTTTCCGATGACGGGCAGGGGGCCACCATCGTCTTCGATATCGAATTCAAGATCGCCAACCCGTTGATCCGCTCGGTCGCCGAACCTGCCTTCGCCGCCAAGCAGGAAGAGATCATGGATGCGTTTGTCGCTGAGGCGCAACGGCGCTACGGCGCGTAAGCCTCAAGGATCATCTCAAGCGCGACCCGCACCGTTTCCTGCCTGATCATGTCGCGGCCAAGGTCGCCGAACCGCTCTCGATGATGAATCGTGTGATCAGGCGTTGCCAGTCCGAAATGCACAAGCCCGATGGGCTTTTGATCCGACCCGCCGCCCGGTCCGGCAACCCCGGTCACCGATATTGCCAGATCGACACCGGCTCTACGCAGCGCCCCCTCGGCCATGGCCCGCGCCACCGGTTCGGAAACCGCTCCGTGTTGTTCGATGAGCGCTTGGGGGACATCGATCATCGCAGTCTTGGCGCGGTTGGAGTAGGTGACGAACCCGCCGTAAAGCATGGCGGAAGAACCCGACACCGAAGTGATCGCTCCGGCTATCAACCCGCCGGTGCAGCTTTCCGCGGTGACCATCATATGGCCGGCAAGGATCAGCCGGTCATTGACCTTTTTCGCCAGCGCCAGCGTTTCATTGTCGAGCATGGTCTAACTCCGCGGCAACTCGATCGTCGCGACGGCCTGCGCCGCAATACCTTCCTCGCGGCCGGTAAAGCCAAGCCGCTCCGAGGTCGTGGCCTTGACCGCGACCCGGTCGACGCTCACGCCCGTGATCTCGGCGATCCGCGCCCGCATGGCTTCAACGTGCGGCCCGATCTTGGGATACTCACAGATTATCGTCGCATCCATATGGACGAGCCGTCCGCCGCGCTGCCGGACCAGCCCGGCGGCATGCTCGAGAAAAATCGAGGAGTCGGCGTTCTTCCATTCCATTTCGCTGGGCGGAAAATGCTTGCCGATGTCCCCATCGGCTAAAGCACCGTAAATGGCGTCCGAAAGGGCGTGCAGAACTACATCGGCATCCGAATGGCCCTTGAGCCGCGCCGTGTGCGGAATTGTGATATTGCCCAGAATGACCGCGTCGCCGTCAGCGAACGCATGAACGTCGTATCCTGAGCCCACACGTGTTTCCATGGCCTGTCCCTCGGTCATCATGCGTTCGGCGCGTTCAAAATCGTCCGGCAGCGTTATCTTGATGTTGCGCGTATTGCCTTGCGCAAGCGCAACGCTCAGGCCGGCCCATTCGGCAATCGCCGCATCATCGGTAAAGCCATCGCTCATTTCGATGGCGCGCCTGTGTGCATTGTAAATCGCGTTGAAACGAAACCCCTGCGGCGTTTGCGCAGCAAAAAGCTGGGTCCGGTCTTCCGTACCGCCCACTGTCTTGCCGTCGAGGGAGCGCTTGATCGTGTCGGTCACGAGCGTCACCGGCAGCGCGCCGTCGGCATCGGACAACGCCGCAATGACATTGCCGATCAACACCGCATCCACGAAAGGCCGGGCTCCATCGTGGATCAGCACAATACCAGGTGGCTGTTCCGCCAGTGCCTGCAGCCCCCTCAGGACCGAGACCTGACGCGTATCGCCGCCAATCACCGGGGCCGAAAGCCGTGCATCGGACAGCCCAAGATCAGCGAACATCGCTTCCTGTCCAGCGCCGATCACAGGTACGACCCGGTCAATTGCCTTGATGGCGAGCAGGGCCCTCAGTGTCATCGCCAGCAGCGGCTCACCAGCCACGGACCGATACTGCTTGGGCAGGCCCGCCGTGCCGGCACGTTCGCCGCGCCCCGCAGCGACAACAAGCGCAACGATTGTTTTGTCTTCACTCATAGGGCCTTGCTCGTTCCCGGCGATGCGTTGCGCAAACTTCATCCGCAATTATAGCCCCACGAGCCGCGAAACAAGGTCAGCACCACTGTCTTTAGCAAACTGATCCAATATGAGGCATTGAATGGGATCGAATTTTGACTAATCTGTCACCAAATTGCAGCCCTTGTATAGTTTTAAGGCAATAAATTGGCCAAACGTGCCTCTGAAATAAGCATAGGTGACCTTCGTCTGCCAAATCGTGCATTTCTCGCACCCATGGCCGGAATCACCGATCGCCCGATGCGTGATCTTGCCGCCCGCTTCGGAGCAGGGCTCGTGGTGTCGGAAATGATCGCCAGCGCCGCCCTCGTCACAGGGCACAAGGAAATGATCCGCAAGCTGACCCCCAGCCACGGTCTTCCTCATATCGTACAGTTGGCTGGCTGCGAGGCCGATTGGCTCGTGCGCGGCGCCAAAATTGCCGAGGAGGCCGGGGCCGATGTCATCGACATCAATTTCGGCTGCCCGTCCAAACGCGTCACCAATGGTTTTGCGGGGTCCGCGCTGATGCGGGTGCCCGATATTGCCCTTTCGCTTGTCGACGCGGTCGTGGCTGCCACCAGCCTGCCGGTCACCGTCAAGATGCGGCTTGGCTGGGATGACGACAGTCTCAACGCAGCCGACATCGCCCGTCGTGCCGAAAGCGCCGGCGTAAAAATGATCACCGTACACGGACGCACCCGCCAGCAGTTCTATAAGGACATTGCACGCTGGCACCTCGTGAAGCCTGTCACCGAAGCCGTCACCATTCCCGTTGTCGTCAACGGCGACATTGTCGGGAGGGACGAAGCCGACGCCGCACTGACCCAATCGGGTGCCAACGCCGTCATGATAGGCCGCGGAGCACAGGGACAGCCATGGATCGTAGGGCAGGTGGCCGCGCACCTCGAAGGACGCGAAGCGCTCGCAACACCGGCCGGCGACGACCTAGTCGCCCTTGTTGGCGCCCATTACGAGGACATGCTGTCCGAATACGGCACCGAGCTCGGCGTCCGCATGGCCCGCAAGCATATCGGTTGGTATCTCGACGCCTCGGGCGAGCTTTCCAATGCGCAACGGCGCCCGATCATGACTGAAAACGACCCGCGCGCTGTCCTGCGCCTGATGCCCGAACTTTTCGAACAGACCTGGAGTCAGGCCGCATGAGCGCGCTCATGGAACTCGATCTGCATGCGTCCATACTCCAGTCGCTGCCGCAACCGGTGATCGTCTGCGCGCAGGACGGATCGATTGCCTTTGCCAACTATGCAGCAGAAGCCTTTTTTCACGCCTCCGCATCGATCCTGACGCGGCAAAAGCTGTCCGATTTCATTGCGTTCGGCTCGCCCATTCTGGGCTTGATCGAAAGCGTTGCATCGCGCCTCGCTCCGATGATCGAATATCGGGTTCAGGTCGGGACCGCCCGGGTGATCGAGGACAGGGTGGCAGACGTCTATGCCAGCCCCATTCCCGAGATGCCGGGTCACGTCACGCTCATCTTTCAGGAGCGGACCATGGCTGACAAGATCGATCGACAGCTCGTGTCTCGCGGCGCGGCGCGCTCGGTCACCGGTCTGGCTTCAATGCTGGCTCACGAGATCAAGAACCCGCTTTCCGGCATCCGCGGCGCCTCGCAATTGCTCGAGCAATCTGCTGTCGGCGATGACCGTGCCCTGGCCCGTCTCATCCGCGACGAAACCGACAGGATCGTCGATCTTGTCGACCGCATGGAAGTGTTTGGCGACGAGCGTCCCGTCGAGCGTACTCCGATCAACATCCACGTCATTCTCGAGCGGGTTAAGCTCCTTGCATCGAACGGTGTCGCCAAGGGCATCACCTTTTCGGAGGACTATGACCCGAGCCTGCCGCCGGTGCTCGGTGACCGCGATCAGCTGATCCAGATATTCCTGAACCTGATCAAGAATGCCGCAGAAGCGCTTGAACGGACTGCGAAAGCCGAAATCAAGATCATGACAGCATTCCGGCCGGGCATCCGCATCAGCGTATCGGGCAACAGCAATCGCGTCTCACTGCCGCTCGAAATCGTCATCGAGGACAATGGGCCGGGTGTCCCTTCCGACATTCTGCCGTTCCTGTTCGATCCCTTCGTCACCACCAAGCTTTCGGGTTCGGGGCTCGGCCTTGCGCTGGTTGCAAAGATCGTGGGCGATCATGGTGGGGTCATCGATTGCGACAGCAAGCCGGGACGAACGCGCTTCCGTATCCTGTTGCCCGTCGCCCAGAACACCGACATCAGCCAAGCCGAAGACCAGGACTAAGACCATGGCCGGACAGACAATTCTCCTCGCAGATGACGACGCCGCTATCCGCATGGTGCTCAATCAGGCGCTCTCGCGAGCCGGTTACGAGGTCCGGCCCACCGGCAACATCTCGACCATGTGGAACTGGGTGACGCGGGGCGAGGGTGACATCCTCATCACCGACGTCTCAATGCCCGACGGCAATGCCTTCGACGTCATGCCCAAGATCAAGAAACTCCGCCCCGATCTCCCCATCGTCGTGATGAGCGCGCAGAACACCTTCATGACGGCCATCAGGGCGTCTGAGATGGGCGCTTACGAATATCTGCCAAAGCCGTTTGATATCACTGAGGTTCTCGCCGTAGTTGGACGCGCCCTCGCCGAAGCCAAGCGGCCCGCGCCCGATCGTCGTCAGGAAGATCAGGGCGAAAACATGCCTCTGGTCGGCCGATCCGCCGCCATGCAGGACATCTACCGGGCGCTTGCCCGCCTCATGCAGACCGATTTGACAGTGATGGTGACTGGCGAGAGCGGCACCGGCAAGGAACTGGTGGCCAAGGCGCTGCACAATTTCGGCAAGCGCAAGAACGGACCGTTCGTTGCCATAAACATGGCCGCAATTCCCCGCGATCTGATCGAAGCCGAGCTGTTCGGGCACGAAAAAGGAGCTTTTACCGGCGCGACGTCGCGCTCGTCGGGTCGTTTCGAGCAGGCTGAAGGCGGAACGTTGTTTCTCGATGAGATCGGCGACATGCCCATGGATGCGCAAACCCGCCTGCTGCGCGTGCTCCAGGAGGGTGAATACACAATGGTCGGGGGCCGCACGGCCATCAAGACCGACGTGCGCATCGTCGCCGCAACCCATCGCGATCTCAGCCAGTTGATCCGGCAGGGCCTGTTCCGCGAGGATCTCTATTACCGGCTCAACGTGGTGCCCATCCGCCTGCCGCCGCTGCGTGAGCGCATCGATGATGTGCCGGACCTTTCCGCGAGCTTTCTAAAGGCCGCGCAGCGCGAAAACGAGGCGCCCAAGGTGCTCTCGTCCGATGCCCTCAAGCTGATGCAGCAATATCATTGGCCGGGAAACGTCCGCGAACTGGAAAATCTCGTCCGGCGCCTGGCTGCGCTTTATGTCGATGAGGTCATTTCGCTCGAGATTGTCCAGAATGAACTCAATCTCGCAGACCGCGCCAATTTCTCGTCAAAGCCTGGCCCTGCAGACATCGTGACGGTTATCGAAAGCGATCTGGCCGAGCTTTTCCGGGAGTATGAGCCGAATCTGCCGCCTGCCGGCGTGTACCAGCGGATCATCGACAAGGTTGAAGTGCCATTGATTTCAACGGTCCTCAATTTGTGCGCAGGCAACCAGATCAAGGCTGCCGAACTGCTGGGGCTTAACCGCAATACGCTACGAAAGAAAATCCGCGGCCACGGAATTGAGATCGTCAAACAGTCGCGGCAATTGGGCTAAGCACCGTCCGGCAGAAGCAACCGGCTAGGGTTAAACCGGGGTCCGGTCCTGCGAGCATAGCTCTTCGGGCGTTTGCCCCTTAAAAAGGTCCACCGGACCTTTTTAGCCGGCCTTGCCGGCACAGGGTAAACACTGTCACATTTTGGCAACAATAATCTTGAACCAAGGGCCAAGTTGGGCCAGACTCGCCCAAGCGGAACGTTTCCGGCCATTGTAACCGTCAGCGCGGACGATCTTATGCTTAAAAGCGCAGCACTCCATAGCGGCCCCGGAGCCATCGCGCGGCCTGGCCAGTCGGGCAAGAGAGGCGGTGTGCATGGCGGTTAGCGCAGGCAACCGGCAGATATCGCACTCGGGGGACAAATCTGCGCCGCTGTTCAATGACAACCGCCTGCTTCGGCAGGTTGGCTTCGTTGTCGTCCTGATCTCGGTCGTTGTCGCCACCGGCTCGTTCCTGATCATGAGCGGAGCGACCGACATCGAGCCGGGGCCCGATGTCTGGACCTGGATATGGATTGCCAACGCGATCCTGATTACGCTTGTCGTGGCGCTGGTCCTGACCGAGCTTGTCATGCTTGTGCAGACGCGCATCCGCAAGCAGGAGGGCGCGCGGCTTCAGGTCCGCATCGTCGTCATGTTCGCGATCGTGGCGGCCGGCCCCGCCTTTATCGTTGCCGTCGTCGCGACGCTCTCGCTTAATCAAGGCCTCGATCAGTGGTTTTCCGAGCGCATGCGCTCGATGGTGGAGAGTTCCCGCCTCGTCGCCCGCTCCTACATGCTCGAGCATGCGCAGGTGCTGCGCGACGACACGATCTGGGTGGCAAGCGAGCTTGAAGCCTCCCGCGACAGCTTCACAAACGATTCCCCGCGTTTCCAGCGCATCCTGACCGCGCTTGCCACCACCCGTTCGCTACCCTTTACCAGCCTGGTCAATCAATCGGGCGAAACCGTCATGCGGGCGCAGATCAATATTCCTGGCGCCATACCGCGCGTTCCTGACGAAGTGCTCCAGGCGGCCGGTGAAGGGGCGCCGACGCTCATCGCACCCGGAGCCAGCAGCTCGCTCGTGGGCGCGGTGGTCAAGCTGCGCGGTTATGACGATCTTTTCCTGTTCGTCGCGCGCCCGGTCGATGCCGAGGTGCTCGAATATGTGCGGCTGACCGATGAGAACATCACCGATTACCGGCTCTATGATTCCAGCCGGCTGGTGTTCCAGATCACTTTCGCGTTGATGTATGTCGGGGTGGCATTCGTCTTCCTTCTTGCTGCACTGTGGATCGGCATAGCGCTGGCCAACGGTCTCATCGACCCCATCCGAAACCTGATGATCGCCTCGAACCGCGTCTCCAATGGCGATTTGGACGTCCAGTTGCCCGTGCCCGAACGCGGCGGCGACCTGCATGACCTTGCGGTACGCTTCAACAAGATGACGGCTCAATTGCGCAATCAACGCGCCGCCCTCGTGGCCGCCAGCCGAACAAACGATCAGCGCCGCCAATTCACCGAAGCGGTTGTGGAAGGCGTCTCCGCGGGCATCATTGGTCTCGATGCCTTTGGCCGCATTACGCTTGTCAATTCCCGGGCCTGCGCCGCGCTTGGGCAGACCGAACTGGACTTGATGAACCAGGAACTGTCGCAAATCGCTCCCGAACTCGCCCCCACCATGGAACGGGCTCAATTGGCGCGCCGGGGCAGGGTGCAGGACCAGGTACAGCTTTCGACTGGTTTCGATCGCCGCACCTATCAGGTGCGGCTCACCCGCGAAGGCACCATCACTGAATCCAAGGGCTATGTGGTCACCCTCGACGACATCACAGAACTCGTCGCTGCCCAGCGCAACAGCGCCTGGGCAGATGTGGCACGCCGTATTGCCCATGAGATCAAGAACCCGCTGACCCCGATCCAACTTTCAGCCGAACGGCTGCGCCGCCGCTACGCCAACAAGCTCGCCGACGATTTCGACGTCTTCGACAAATGCATCTCGACCATCGTACGGCAGGTGGGCGATATCGGGCGCATGGTCGATGAGTTTTCCTCCTTCGCCCGCATGCCGTCGGCAACGATTGTCCGGGCCGATCTTTCCGATACCGTCCGGCAATCGGTGTTTCTCGAAAGCGTCCGCCAGCCGGAAATCAACATCAAGGCGGCATTGCCCGACGAGACGATATACGCGCAGTTTGACACCAGACTGGTGTCTCAGGCGCTCACAAACCTCATCAAGAATGGCGTGGAAGCCATTGAAAGCGTGGGCCTTGATACAATTGAGGACCCCGAAGTCATCGTTTCGGCTTCGATCAATGGTGACGAAGCGGTCATCGAAGTCAGCGACAACGGCAAGGGCTGGCCTGAGGAAAACCGCCACCAGCTTCTTGAACCCTATATGACGACCCGCGAAAAGGGCACCGGACTTGGTCTTGCTATTGTCGCAAAGATCATTGAACAGCATGGCGGCCGTGTGGATCTGCGCGATGCCGCTCCCGACTCCAATGGCCGCATAGGCGCCTGTTTCGCCTTCACGCTACCGTTGCAGGAAAGTGGAAAACAGCCGGTCGCATTCCAAGGCGACGGTAATAACGCCGAAAAAACGACCCAAGAGGAGACATCGCGCGTATCCGCGATGGCAATTAAGTAAATGGCTCGTGACATTCTGATTGTGGACGACGAAGAAGATATCCGGGAACTGATTGCCGGAATTCTCGAAGATGAAGGCTACGAGCCGCGGCAGGCTTCTGATGCCGACGGCGCTCTGAACGAGATCGCCAAACGACGTCCCAATCTCGTATTCCTCGATATATGGATGCAAGGGTCGCGCCTCGACGGCCTGCAACTGCTCGATGTCCTCCAAGCCGATCATCCCGATCTTCCAGTGGTGATGATCTCTGGCCACGGCAATGTAGAAACTGCCGTCTCGGCCATCCGCCGCGGCGCTTACGACTACATTGAAAAGCCCTTCAAGATCGACCGGCTGCTGTTGATCACCCAGCGCGCCATAGAGGCGAGCAAGCTCCGGACCGAGGTGGCCGATCTCAAGGAGCGGACCGGCGATGAAACCGAACTGGTCGGCGTCTCCGGCGCCATAGCGCAGGTGCGCTCGTTGATTGAAAAATCGGCCGGCACACGCTCGCGCGTCTTCATTTCGGGCGGGGCAGGGACCGGCAAGGGCATGTGCGCTCGCCTGCTGCACTTCAAAAGCCCGCGCGCCGCTGGTCCATTCATCGAAATCAACGCCTCGCTCTACGCGCCGGACGAAATTCCCGTCGTTCTGTTCGGACGCGAAGTGCGCGACAAGAACGGCCTGCGCACGGAAGTCGGCGCGCTCGAACGCGCCCATGGCGGCACGCTCTATTTGTCCGAAGTCGCTTCGCTCCCCCTTGAGGCGCAGACCTCGCTCCTGCGCGCGCTTGTCGAAAACAAGTTTACCCGCGTCGAAGGCCACGGCCAGGTGCCGGTCGATGTGCGCATCGTCTCTTCGAGCTCGCAAAACGTCGCCAACCTTATCGAAGACGGGAAATTTCGCACCGATCTGTTCCACAGGCTCTCGGTCGTCCCGCTGCAACTGACCTCTCTGCGTGAGCGCCGCGAGGATATTCCATCGCTGGTCAGCCTGTTCGTCGCCCAGCTTTCGCGCATGCACAACCTGCCGCGCTTTCTGTTCGGAGACGACGCCATAGCCGTTCTCCAGGGCCAGGACTGGCCCGGCAATGCGCGCCAGTTGCGCAACGCCATCGAGCGGCTGCTCATTCTGGTGCGCGACCAGCAGCCCGACGATGGCATCATCACGGCCTCCATGCTGCCGTCCGATATTTCCGAAGTGCTGCCCACCATCGGCGATACCGACTCATCGGCCCATTTGATGAGTCTGCCTTTGCGTGACGCGCGCGAGGTTTTCGAGCGTCAGTACCTGATCGCCCAGATCGAGCGGTTTGGGGGCAACATCTCGAAAACCGCGGAATTTGTGGGCATGGAGCGCAGTGCGCTGCACCGCAAGATCAAATCGCTCGGGCTTTAGTGAGAGCTGATGGCATGCTAACACATGCGCCGTCGCTTCCATCTGGGACGCTGAAATGAGAGTTATTATCTGCGGAGCCGGCCAGGTCGGCTACGGGATCGCTGAACGCCTGTCGGCCGAAGGCAACGAAATCACCGTCATCGATAACAATCCGGCATTGGTGCAGCGCGTGCGCGACACGCTCGACGCGCGCGGCTTGCATGGCCACGGGTCACACCCGGACGTTCTGGCCCAGGCCGGCGCGCGCGATGCCGATATGCTGATTGCCGTTACGCAGGTCGACGAAGTCAATATGACCGCCTGCCAGGTGGCCCACTCGATCTTCGAAGTGCCCACCCGCATCGCGCGCATCCGCTCGCAAAGCTATCTCGATCCCGAATGGAGCAACATGTTCTCCCGGGATCATCTGCCCATCGACGTCATCATCTCGCCCGAGGTGGAAGTCGGTGAACTCATTCTGCAGCGCATGGCCTATCCCGGCGCCAACGAGATCGTGACGTTCGAAGACGATCAGGTGGTGGTGATCGAGGTCAACGTGACCGAGGACTGCGCGGTGATCGATACCCCCCTGCGCCACCTCACCGACCTGTTTCCCAACCTCCAGGCCACCGTCATGGGCGTGCGGCGTGACGGCGAAATGAGGGTTATCCATTCCCACGAGCAGATGATCGCTGGCGATCAGGCCGTTGTCGCCGTGGCGCGGGACCAGGTCCAGCGCGTGCTCGGGCTTTTCGGACGCGACGAGGTTCCGCCCAGCCGCGTCGTCATCGCCGGCGCCGGCAATGTGGGCCGTTATGTCGCTCGGCGGATCGAGGAAACCGATCCCACGGTGTCCATCCGCATCATCGAGAGCAACCGCGAGAACGCGCAGCGAACCGCCGAAGCCATGAAGCATTCCATCGTCGTGTTCGGCGATGCGCTGGCCGAGGACATCATGCGCGAGGTCGATATCCGCGACGCCCACATGTTCCTGGGCCTTACCAATGATGACAAAACCAACATCCTTTCCTCGGTCATCGCCAGCGAAATGGGCTGTCGCGCCAATATCGCGCTGGTGAACCAGAGCCAGTATCCCCGTGTCGCCCGGCGGCTCGGCGTCGATGCGTTCATCAATCCGCGCGCCATTACCGTCTCGAAGGTGCTCCGCCATGTAAGGCGCGGGCGCATTCGTGGCGTCTATACGCTTGGCAATGGCGCTGCAGAAATCCTTGAGGCGGAAGCGCTCGAAACCTCTACGCTGGTCGGAAAGCCGCTGCGCGAGTTCAAGCTGCCACCCGGCATCCGCATCGGCGCCATCGTGCGCGGCAGTCAGTCGATCATGCCGACAGGCGACACCATCGTGCGCGCCGGCGACTTTGTGATTGTCTTTGCGCTCGCCGCCAGCCTGCGACAGGTCGAGCAGATGTTCCGGGTCAGTATCGACTTTTTTTAGAGTGCTTCCAGCAAAAGTGGCTCCCACTTTTGCGGTTCGGAAGCGCGACAAGGCAATGACTTGGAGCTATTTGAGCGTTTCGAAGACCCGAAGGGCCGCGCCAGCGAAATGCAAAAAATGCTCCAGGCGGTATTTGCGAGGGGATGGGTTTGCCCACCATCGGAATTCTATCGGCCGGTGTGTTCGGGGTTTTCGCCCTCTCATTGGTGTTGCCGCTATTCGTCGCTCTGGTCGAAGGCAATTGGCGCGCGCTCGAAGCCATCTTTCTTGTCGGCATCGCCTACGGATTTCTGTCCGCCGTCACCATCCTCTCGCTCAGCCGCCGGGCCCGCACCCTCAACAGGGCGGGGGTATTCATGGCGGCAATCACCGTCTGGCTGTCCTTGATCGCCGCCGCCGTGCCCCTGTTCATGCTGGTCGAGGGCCAGCGGCTGATCCCGGCCATTTTCGAGGCCAGTTCGGCCGCCGTAACGCTCGGGGCGACCCTGCGCCCACCCGCTGACCTCTCTCCATCCATGACGTTCTACCGCGCCACTGTTGCCTGGGTCGGTGGCCTTACCACCCTGACATTGGCTGTCTATGTGTTGGGACCCTATCGGGTTGGCGGCATACCCAATGCCAATCTGCGGCAGGTCCAGCATGCCCGTACCGAACACGATCCGCGCATTCTCCTCACATTGCAGTCGATCGCCGTGCCCTATCTGACCCTGACGATCATCTGCGCCGTTTTGCTCGTCATCGTCCGCGTGCCGGCCGACGATGCCATCGTGGTGGCCATGAGCATGCTCTCGACCAACGGTTTCGTCCCACCAGGATCGACCACTTCGGTCCTCGACAACCGGCTCGCCGAAGTCGTGATGATGGTCTTCATGCTGATCGGGGCTACCAGCATAATCTGGCACCGGCTGCTTATCGGACGCGCAGGCGAAGGCTCGCGCGAGCATCATGAAGGCATGCGCTATCTTGCAGCCATCGGCGCATTGGCGGGCCTGGCTATCCTCGCCTCTATCTTTGCCCCGCCAACCGGGCGGCAAGGCTTTGAGAGCGCCTTCAATTACGTTTTCGACATGATCTCGATCGCAACGACGACCGGGGTGACCCACGATCAGCGGCTGGGCGTTTTCTTGCCCTTCGAGGCCATTCTCATCATCGTCTTCATCGGTGGGTGCTCATATTCGACCGCTGGTGGCATCAAGGCATTCCGCCTGCTGACCATGCTCAAACACGTTGGCAATGAACTCGACCGGCTGGTCTATCCGAGCGCCATCCTGCGTGACGACGTGCAATATGATACCCAGCAGCGCATTATCGCCAAGTCGGTCTGGAGCACTTTCTTTCTGGGCCTTCTGGCCCTCACCATGGCGCTGATGATTTTCGCCGCGCAGGGCCATTCGCTGCCGGCCGCCATGGCCATCGCTGCCGGCGCGTTTTCTCAGGTCGGCAACCTCGTCGACTCGGCCATTCCCGGTCTGTCGCAGGGCGTTGCGTCGGACGCAACTTTGCTGACGATCTCGGCAGTGGCCGCCATCGCCCGCATCGAAATCCTCGTGGTGCTGGCGGCAATTACAGGAAATCGCTGGTAATTCCGCTCTAGGCTCGCCCAAAGAGATATGCAATAGTTACGACGTTGACATGAAATGCGTCAAAACGGGCAGGGCGGCACCCAAGCTGGTTGTCAAACAATAGGGTCGGTCGGGGCGTCTGACCGGTGCCTCGTGCCCAACGCAAAACAAGAGGCCGTACAATGCCCAGTGAAAAGGTGCAGAACCTTCAGGATGCCTTTCTCAATCACGTTCGCAAGAACAAGGTTCCGGTGACGATCTTCCTCGTCAACGGCGTCAAATTGCAGGGCGTCATCACCTGGTTCGACAATTTCTGTCTGCTGTTGCGTCGCGATGCCCAGAGCCAACTGGTCTATAAGCACGCAATTTCGACCATCATGCCGGGCGCGCCCATTCAGCTGTTCGACCCCGAGAGCAATACCGATTGATCGATAAAGAAGACGACGACGATGGAAAGGGCTTCGTGGACCTTCGCGAAGTCCCCACGCGCACTGGTCTCGTAACCCCCGACGTCAGGCACAACCGCTATTCGCGCCCAGCCGAGGCGCGGCATGCCGAATTCATCGGGCTTGCCGCGGCGATTGCGCTCGACCTTGTGTTCACCGAGATTTTCCGCGTGCGCGAAATCAAGCCCGCGACCTATCTCGGTGGCGGGCAGGTGCAGCAACTTGCCGATTGGGCCAAGGAACAGGAAATCGAGCTGCTCGTCGTCGACGCGCCGCTCTCGCCCATCCAGCAGCGCAACCTCGAGCGTGAAGTCGGCGTAAAGGTCCTCGACCGTACCGCCCTGATTCTCGAAATCTTCGGCGAGCGCGCGGCAACGCGTGAAGGCGTGCTGCAGGTCGAACTCGCTCACCTCAATTACCAGAAGGGCCGTCTGGTCCGCTCCTGGACGCACCTCGAGCGCCAGCGTGGCGGCGGCGGCTTCCTCGGCGGTCCGGGCGAAACCCAGATCGAATCCGACCGCCGGCAGATACAGGATCGCATTCTGTTGCTCGAACGCCGGCTCGACAAGGTTCGCCGCACCCGCCAGCTCCAGCGCGGGCCTCGCGATGCTGTCCCGTTCCCCGTGGTCGCTCTCGTTGGCTATACCAACGCAGGAAAGTCGAGCCTGTTCAATGCCATCACCGGCTCGGGTGTGATGGCCGAAAACCTGTTGTTCGCAACGCTCGACACCACGGTCCGCCGTGCCTCGCTCCCCCATGGCCGCGATATTATTCTCTCCGATACCGTCGGTTTCATCTCCGACTTGCCCACAGATCTGGTCGCCGCCTTCCGCGGCACGCTCGAAGAGGTGACGCAGGCCCAAGTGGTTCTGCACGTCCGCGACGTGTCCAATCCCGATCACCCGGCACAGGCCGCCGACGTGCTCTCGGTCCTCGCCTCGCTCGGCGTCACCGGCGAAACCACCCCCATCATCGAAGTCTGGAACAAGATCGACAATCTGCCGGCCGAAGCTGTCGATGGATTGGCGTCAGTGACCCCGGCGGGAAAAGTCGCCGCGACCATTCCTGTCTCGGCAGTGACAGGGCAGGGGCTGCCCGATCTTCTGCTGGCGGTCGAAAAAACGCTCGCCCAGGATTCGCGGCTGTTCAGCGTTTTGATCCCGCACGAATCGAGTTCGGAAACCGGCTGGCTCTACGCCAACTCCGAAGTCGTTGAGCGGGGCGAGCCCGACGATGAAGGCACGCGCTACACGGTCCGGGTTCTGCCCCGGCACCGTGCGGAATTTTCGGAAAAGTTCGCCGGCCGGATTACCGGGCTCGACGGCTCAAGCTGATTTGTCGGCTTTGCGAATCTCGTTCCAGTAACCGTCCAACCGCTCCAGCCCCGCTTGAGCAATCTCGACCTCATCCTCGCGACACCGCGCTTCGACATGCTCGAATCGTCGCACGAATTTGGCGTTGGCATCGCGCAGCGCGGCCTCGGGGTCGATCCCCGCATGGCGGGCGAGATTGGCAACCGCAAACAGCAGATCGCCGATTTCCTCGGTCTTGGCCGCTTCGTCGCTTCCCGCAAGAGCCTCCTCGACCTCGCCCAGTTCCTCTTCGATCTTGGCAACAACAGAGCCGGTATCCGGCCAGTCGAACCCGACCCGCGCCGCGCGTTTGGCGAGTTTCCCCGCACGCGTCAGGGCTGGTAGCCCCGCTGGCACGTCGTCCAGCAGCGACGGTGGCTTTTCCCCGCCGCGCCGTTCGGCCTTTTTGGCCCGTTCACCGGCCTTGATAGCCTCCCAGCGGTTTTCGCTCGACGCCGCATTGCCCGCCTCGTCGTCCCCGAACACGTGCGGATGGCGCCGAATCAGCTTCTCGGTGACCGCATAGATCACGTCCCCGATCTCGAACAGCCCCTCTTCCTTGGCCATTTGCGCGTGATAGATCGGCTGCAATAGAAGATCGCCAAGCTCGTCGCGCAGATCCTCGTAATCCTCGCGCTCGATGGCGTCGGCCACCTCATAGGCTTCCTCGATCGTATAGTGCCGGATCGATCTGAAATCCTGTTCGACATCCCAGGGACACCCGGTTTCCTTGTCGCGCAGGCGCGCCATGATCTCGATGAGGCGGGAAATATCGCGGGAGGGCTGCATGGAAAAACCTTGGAAGGAGAGAAATGCAAGACAAGTTCTATCGACCGATCCCGTAGGCCGCCACCCCGATCATCCCGCCTTGATAAGCGGAATGGCCAGATCCTTGCGGAAAATATAGAGCAGCGCCCTCAGCGCCTCGCCTTCCGGCCCCTTGAGCCCGGGATTGCGCTCGAGCGCCGCGCGCGCGTCGTCATGGGCCATTTCCAGCAGATGCTTGTGGACGTCCGGGACCGCGATTCGATAGCCCGGCATCCCCGACTGCCGCGTGCCTAGCAGATCGCCCTGGCCCCGCAACTCGAGGTCCTTTTCGGCGATTTCGAACCCGTCATCACTCTTGCGGATCGCTTCGAGACGCTGTCTGGCCGTTTCGCTCAACGGCTCGGAATAGAGCAACAGGCAGGCCGAGCGCGCCGAACCGCGTCCCACGCGGCCGCGCAACTGATGCAATTGCGCCAGCCCGAACCGCTCGGCGTGCTCAATGATGATGATTGTGGCGTTGGGCACGTCGACCCCCACCTCGATCACCGTGGTTGCGACAAGGATCTGCGCTTCCCCCGACGAAAACCGGGCCATGGCCTCTTGTTTGGCCGCGGCGCTCATCCGCCCATGCACAAGCTCCACCCTGTCGCCAAAGCTGTTCTTGAGGTCTGCAAACCGGTCCTCGGCAGCAACAACATCGAGCACTTCGCTTTCCTCGACCAGCGGGCACACCCAATAGGCCTGTGCGCCTTCGGCCAGCCGCGAGGCCAGCCTCCCCACCACCCGCTCATATTCGGAAATCGGCAGTGTTGCGGTATCGATCGGCTGGCGGCCGGCCGGCTTTTCGCGCAACACCGATACATCCATGTCGCCGAAATGGGTCAGCACCAGAGTGCGCGGGATCGGCGTTGCCGTCATGACCAGGAGATCGGTCTTGTGCCCCTTTTCCGACAGCGCCAGCCGCTGATGCACTCCGAACCGGTGCTGCTCGTCGACCACTGTCAGCCCGAGATTTTCAAATTCGACCCCGCTCTGGAACAGAGCATGCGTGCCCACGGCTATGGTGATCGACCCATCTGCCAATCCCGCCAACGCCGCCCGCCTTTCCGCGGCCGGCATTTTCCCGGTCATCAGGACGACCTTAAGCCCGGCCATCTCGGCCAGCGGTTGCAGCGTTCGGAAATGCTGGCTGGCCAGAAGTTCGGTCGGCGCCATAAGGGCTGATTGCCCGCCATCCTCGGCCACCATCGCCATGGCCATCAGGGCAACCACCGTCTTGCCTGACCCCACATCGCCCTGCAAAAGCCGCGACATACGCGTGGGCTTTTCAAGATCCTCTCGGACATCGGCAATCGCCAGCCGCTGCCCGTCGGTCAGCGCAAAGGGAAGGGCGGCCTCTACCTTCTCAGTGATCTCCTCGGTCACCCGCCGCGCAATGCCCGAGGATTTGACCATGGTTTCCCGGATCAACGACAGCGCCAGCTGGCCCGCCAGATACTCGTCATAGGCCAGCCGCATGCGCGACGGCGAAACGATGTCGCCTTCGGTTGGGCGCTGCGGAGCATGAATATGGTGCAGCGCTTCGGAAAAACCCGGCCAGTTCATGATCGTGCGCCGGTCCTTACCCGTCCATTCGGGAATGATCGGCACCAGTTCGAGTGCCGAAGCGATCACCTTGCGCAGCGCGCGCGAGGAAAGCCCGTGGGTCAGCGGATAGACCGGCTCCACCATCGGCAGGCTGGAAAGCTTTTCGGGCTCGACGATATAGTCGGGATGCGTCATCTGCTTCTCGCGCCCGAAAAACCCGATTTCGCCGGATACGTAGCGGATCTCACCAATGGGCAGTTGCTTTTCCACCCATCCGCCCCTGGCGCCGAAAAAGCTGAGCGTGATTTCGCCCGTCTCGTCATGCGCCTTGATTCGCAACGGCGCTCGGCTGTTGCGCGGGGGGACGATATGCTCATCGATATGCAGTTTGAGGGTGGCGATAGAGCCCACCGGCGCATAGGCAACCCCGTTCTGCGCCCGCCGGTCGATGACGCCGGACGGCATGTGCATGAGGACATCGAGCACCACTGCGTCCTGCCCATCGGGCGCGCCGAAGAATTTGGCGAACAGCGCGCCCAGTTGCTGCCCGACGCCTTTCATCGATTTGAGCGATTTGAACAGGGGGTTCAGCAGATCGGGGCGCGGCACGACTCAAAACTGGGCTAATATGAACGGAAACGGAACAATATATGCTTGTGGGCCATGGCAAAAGGCTGACAGCGCCATCAAATGTCTCTAATAACTGCCGTCCCAAGCCTTGATACCTGTCTGGACCATGACCGACCCCAACGCCATCGAAATGCGCCGCAAGCGCGCGCTTTACCGTGCCCAGCACCGCGGCACCCAGGAAATGGATATCCTGATCGGCGGATTCGTCGCCGATCACCTCGATACGCTCGACGCCGAGATGCTCGACCGGCTCGAAGCCCTCATGGATCATGAGGAAACTGATCTCCAGGCCTGGCTCATGGGCCAAAGCGACATTCCCGATAACGCCGATCGCGACCTGATCGACACGATCCGTAACCACAAGCTTTCACAGAACTAGTTTCATGGACGATTTACTGCGCGACAGACCCTCGAGGATTCTGGCCAATCTTCCCGACGGGATGCAGCCGGCGGTGCTGGCGCGCGAAATCGAGCAACGTCTCAAGGACGCGCCGCAAGCTCCTGTTTCGCTTGTTTTTGTTGCGCGCGACGGTCGCCGCCTGCAGCGCATGGCCGATATCCTGCAGATCATGCTGCCCGGTCATCCCGTGCTGATCTTTCCCGCATGGGATTGCCTGCCCTATGACCGTGTTTCGCCCAACGCGATAACCATCGCTGCGCGCATGTCGGCCCTGGCCCAATTGGTCGATCCCAAAATCAAGGGCGCCATCGTTCTCACCGCCGTCAACGCACTGATCCAGCGCGTCGTGCCGCGTGAGGTGGTGGCCGCCATGACGTTCTCCGCTGCGGCGGGGCGCATGGTCGATAGCGACAAGCTGATTGGCTGGGCCACCAATAATGGCTATCTGCGCGTGCCCACCGTACGCGAAGCCGGCGAATACGCGGTGCGAGGCGGGCTGGTCGATCTTTACCCGGCGGGGCAGGACGCGCCACTGCGCTTTGACTTTTTCGGCCAACAGCTTGAAACCATTCGCGCTTTCGATCCTGAAAGCCAGCGTACCACCGGCAACGTGAAATCGGTGACCCTCGTCCCCATGAGCGAGGCCATGCTGACCGAAGACACCATCCGGCGCTTCCGCCGCAATTACACCACGGCCTTCGGCGGCAACACGGCCGATGATCCCCTCTATGGCGCCATCAGCGTCGGCCAGCGCTTCGCGGGCATGGAGCACTGGCTGCCCTTCTTTTACGAAGAGATGGAAACGCTGCCCGCCTATATCGGCGATGCGCCGGTCTATTTCGACGATCAGTCACGTGAAGCTTATGCCGAACGCCGCGACCAGATCCTCGACTATTTTACAGCCCGCAAGGAAGCCCGCGAGCAGGGCAGCACCGCCGGCGCACCGTATAAACCGCTCAAACCCGAGCTGCTCTACAATGTGGAGCAGGGACCGTACGAGCTGGCGCGCGGTCACGAGATTTCCGAACTCACCCCGTTCCTGCCCGCCGATGAAAACCTGCCGGTCATCGACTGCGCCGGTCATCTCGCGCCCAGCTTCGCCGCCGAACGTCAAACCGCCGATACCAACCTCTTTGAAGCGGTGATTTCGCGCATCAAGACCGAGGCGCGCGCAGGGCGCAAGACAGTCATTTCGTGTTGGACCGAGGGCACCCGCGACCGCATGGGGCAGGTGCTCAAGGATCACGGCCTCAAGGCCGTCAAAAAGCTTGAGAACTGGAAGCAGGTCGACCTTCTCAAGGTCGGCCAGCTCGGCCTCGTCGTCCTGCCGCTCGAAACCGGCTATCTGACTGACGATATCGCCGTCCTGTCCGAACAGGATATTCTGGGCGAGCGCATCATCCGCCAGACACGGCGCAAGAAAGCCTCCGACGCGCTGACCGAGGCAAGCGCGCTCTCGGCGGGCGATCTTGTCGTCCACGTCGATCATGGCATCGGGCGCTTCATCGGGCTGAAGGCCATCGAAGTGCAGGGCGCGCCTCACGATTGCGTCGAGATCGAATACGCCAAGGGCGACAAGCTCTACCTGCCGGTCGAAAATATCGAACTGCTCTCGCGCTATGGCGCCGAAGGGGCTGAACTCGACAAGCTGGGCGGCGTGGCCTGGCAGGCCAAGAAGTCCAAGCTCAAAAAACGCATCCGCGACATGGCCGAGCAGCTCATCAAGATTGCTGCTGCCCGCCAGACGGCGCATACCGACCCCATCGAAGTCCAGACCGGCGCCTACGACGAATTCTGCGCCCGCTTCCCCTACGAGGAAACCGAGGACCAGCTGGCCACCATCGACGCGGTGTTCGACGATCTGACCTCAGGGCGCATCATGGACCGGCTGGTGTGCGGCGATGTGGGCTTTGGCAAGACCGAAGTCGCACTCCGCGCCGCGTTCGTCATGGCCATGAGCGGGCGGCAGGTCGCAATTGTCGTGCCCACAACCTTGCTGTCGCGCCAGCACTTCAAGACGTTCTCGGACCGGTTCGCTGGCTTGCCGGTGCGCGTCCGGCAAGCCTCACGGCTCGTGCCCGCCGCCGAACTCAAGGCAACGAAAGAGGGCCTCAAGGATGGCAGCGTCGATATCGTGGTGGGCACCCATGCCTTGCTGTCGAAATCTATCGAATTCCGCGACATCGGCCTGATGATCGTCGATGAGGAGCAGCATTTTGGCGTGGCGCATAAAGAGCGTCTCAAGGAGATGCGGGCCAATGTCCACGTCCTCACCCTCTCGGCAACGCCCATCCCACGCACCCTGCAACTGGCACTGACCGGCGTTCGCGATCTCTCGCTTCTTGCCACCCCGCCGGTGGATCGCCTCGCCATCCGGACCTTCGTTTCGCCGTTCGATCCGCTCGTCGTGCGTGAAGCCCTGCTGCGCGAAAAGTATCGCGGCGGCCAAGCCTTCTATGTCTGCCCACGCATTTCCGATCAGGCTGATATTGCTCAATTCCTGCGCGATCACGTCCCTGAAGTGAGCTTCGTCGTGGCCAACGGCCAAATGGCACCGCAGCAACTCGACGACACGATGAATGCCTTTTACGATGGCAAGTTCGACGTGCTGGTGGCCACCACGATCGTGGAATCCGGCCTCGACGTTCCGACGGCAAACACTTTGATCGTGCACCGCGCCGACAAGTTCGGCCTTGCCCAGCTCTATCAGATCCGTGGACGCATTGGCCGCTCCAAGACGCGCGCCTACGCCATCTTCACTGTTCCCGTCGACCGCAAACTCAACGATCAGGCCCAACGCCGCCTCCAGGTCCTTCAATCCCTCGAATCGCTCGGTGCTGGCTTCCAGCTCGCCAGCCACGATCTCGACATCCGCGGCGCCGGCAATTTGCTGGGCGAGGAACAGTCGGGCCATATCCGCGAGGTCGGGTTCGAACTCTATCAGTCGATGCTCGAAGAGGCCGTCGCCTCACTGAGGGCAGGGCAGTCGGCCGAGGAAGAAGAAGCTGGCCAGTGGTCGCCGCAGATTTCTCTGGGCATGCCGGTGATGATCCCCGAAGCCTATGTGCCCGACCTGCAGGTCCGCATGCAGCTTTATCGCCGTTTGGGCGATTTGACCGACGCCAACGAAATCGACGGGGTCGGCGCGGAAATGATCGACCGTTTCGGTCCTCTGCCCGAAGAGGTCGAAGCCCTGCTCAAGGTGGTGCTCATCAAATCGCTCTGCCGCGCTGCCAATGTCGAAAAGGTCGATGCGGGCCCCAAGGGCGCACTTATCACGTTGCGCAACAATGTTTACCCAAATCCTGCCGGATTGGTGCGCCATATCGCCGACCCTGCCCAGGCGGCCCGGCTGCGTCCCGATCAAAAGATCATGTTTGCGCGCAACTGGCCGACGGCTGAGCAGCGCCTCAAAGGCAGCGCGGCAATCCTCTCGCGCCTTGCGGCCCTTGCCGCGGGCTAGAGGGCTTCCAGGATAAGTGGAAACCACTTATCCGGTTCGGAAGCGCGACAAACAAAGACCTGGAGCAATTGAAGCGATTCGAAGAAAAGCGGAAATGCTTCAGTGACGCCTTTGAGCAACAGGAGCGGTCCAAGCGCATTGGCAGTGTCTCAACGTCATGCTATTGCCCGATTTCGCCGCTCTTGAACGTATTTGAACCTTATGATTCCGGCGGGGTCCACCTGCCCAGAGCAACAGGAATGTCCATGAAACTCAAAAACGCGATACTTGCCGGCGCTGTTGCCACGGGACTGGCCTTTTCCATGGCTGGTGCTGTCCATGCGCAGTCCGCAGACGCGGGAATGATCGACCAGGCTGAACCTTCCGAGGGCTCGGCCGAGAACAATTGGCTGAAAGTCTGTAGTGAACTCGATGACGGCGGTCAGGCGTGCATTATGCGCCAGGTTGTCAGCAACACCGGCGTATTCACCGGCTCGTTCCTTCTTCGTGACGACCCCAGCCAGGAAAGCCGCCTTCTTGCAGTCGCCTCCGTGCCGATCGGCGTGCTTCTGCCCTTCGGCCTGACCTGGCAGATCGACAGCGGCAAGCCCGTGCGCGTCCCCTACATGCTGTGCGACCCGCAGGCCTGCTCGGCGCAGCTCGTCATCAACGAATCCTACATCCAGAGCCTCAAGCGCGGCAGCAACCTCAAGCTGATCGCCAAGAACCGCCAGAACGAGGATATCACCATCGATATCACCCTCGCGGGCTTCACGGCTGTCTATGACAACCCCGAAGGCATCTCGATCGAAGAGCTCAATCAGGCCACTTCGACCGAAAACGTCCTCGAGCAGGTCCTGCAGGACCGCGCCAACCAGCTCCGTGAGGAAATGGAAGGCGGCGAGGCAGCCCCGGCCGACGGTGCAGTGACCGAAGAGGCACCTGCCGAAGCAGCACCGGCCCAGTAGCGGCCAGTCAGACTTTGCATATTAAAAAAGGCGGACCTTCTGGTCCGCCTTTTTTAATGGCCCATCCCGAAAGAAACCGCGTGCTTTCGCAGCATGGGAAATGTCTTGAGCCCCCAAAGCCCGGCGCTTCTCAGTGCCTGCGCCGGCAGGTGTGGCGAGAGCAGTGAGGTAAACAGCCCGTCGACAAACGCCCCGGTTCGCGCCATATCTCCCCGCCGCGCCGCGCCATAGCTGCGGGCGACCGCATCGGCCCAGCCATATGATCCTGGATTGGCCGCCTTGAGACAAGCGTTCAGGCTCGCGACGTCCCGCAGCCCCAGATTGAGCCCCTGCGCACCGATGGGCGGAAATGCATGCGCCGATTCTCCGACCAGCACCGCGGCATCGCGCCCCGCCACATCCACCGACAGAACGGACAGCGGAAACACGAAGTTGGGACTGGCCACTGAGATCGCGCCAAAAAGATTCAGCGATTTTTCGTTGAGCAGGGAAACGAAACGCTCCGGCTCGCGCCGGGCATCCTCGAGCATCTCCAGCTTGTCGATCCACACAAGGTTGGCGCGATTGCCGCCAGCTGGGACCAGCGTGAACGGACCATTGGGGTAGTGAAATTCCACTGATTCCCCATCGAGCCCACGCCCAAGTTCAAGATCGCACACAAGTGCAGCCTGATCGAACTTGCGTTCGCGCACCGCAATCCCCGCCGCCTCGCGCACGCTCGACCCCTTGCCGTCGGCGCCGACCAGCAGATCGGCGGTCAGCGTGCCGCCCTCGTCGAGTTCGAGGTGCCAGACGCCCTCGACCCGCTTGGCCGATTTAAGCGTTGCCGCATGAAGATCGAGCTTTTCGCGGCCGGCTCCCACCCTCGAAAAGCTCTCCCCAAGCCGGGCATTGGCAAAATTCCAGCCAAAGGCCCGATGTCCGAATTCGGATGCGCTGAACACAGTTTCGGGCGCCCGCAAGAGCCGGTTGGTCGCATCGATAATCCGGATACGGGAGAGGGGAACGCCGAGCACTTCGGGGTCGCCGATCAGCCCTGCCTGGATCATGTAGTCGACCGATGGCCCCATCAGCGCCGAGGTTCTGCGGTCCGCTGGCGCTTCTGGCGCAACATGAAGCGTTGAAAAGCCTGCGTTGGCTGCTGCAACTGCCGTTGCCTTGCCAACGAGCCCGCCGCCGATAACGGCGATTTGTGTGTGACTGGCCATGCTCACCTCGATACTTGCCCAAGATGTAGGCCGCCATGACGGTGCTCGCAAGCTGCACAACTGCTTCTGCCGCTTTATTGCCGTTGTTGCCCGCAAATGTGCGCTTTTCGCGCGCCGGGGCGGTCGCCGTTCTCTCCATGGGCATCACATGGATGCCCATGTCCCAACCGCTGAGGGCAAAAAATGCTGGATTTCGTCGTCGAACCGGCCTTCTGGGCCAGCCTTGTTCTCCTGATCGGCATCGAAGTGGTGCTTGGCACCGAGAACGCCAACCTCATCGCCAACCGGGCCGCGGCGCTTCCCGAAGAGCAACGCCGGCGTGCCGCGCTCCTGGGGGCTGGCATCGCCACGATCGTTCGATTGGTTCTTCTCGCCATCCTTCTCTGGCTCCTCGGCCTTGATCGGACCGCTTTCAACTTGGCTGGTTGGTCCCCCAATTGGGGCCAGGTCGTTCTTTTGGGCGGCGGATTGTTTCTGATTTATAAGGCCGTTACCGAACTCCATCTCATGGTTGAGCCATACTCCGATCCCGGCGACGCACCGGACGCCGGACTTTCCGATCGCCCGACGCTCGCCATCGCGCAGCTCGTCGCACTCAGCGTCGTCTTTTCAGTCGATTCGATCATATTGGCCGTCGGAATGACCGCTTATGTCCAGGCCATGGTCATCGCCATCATCGCAGCGGTCGTCATCCTGTTCGTAGCCGCGGTCCCAATAGCCAGCTTCATTGCCCGGCACGCCGCGATAAGGGCCGTAGCGCTCGGCATTTTGTTCGTCGTGGGCACGGTGCTGGTTGCCGAGGGCTTCGGCATGCCGGTCCTGCGCGATTATCTCTATATCGCCATGGGCATCGGCGTTCTGGTCCTGGCGCTCTCCAAGCTCATCCATCGCCCACGGGTGGCGGGCGATCTCGAACCTTCCGCGCCCACGCATGCCCCGGCGGCCCCGCCGATTGCTCCCGTTCCGGCCACCATGCCTGTTCATGACCGCGCTGAACCGAGCCTTGAGCCGGCAATTCTGGCTCCTGACATCGCGATCCCAGATCCCCAACCGGATACAGTCACCGAACTCGAGCCGGATGAGCCAATGCAAGAGGACCAGCCCGGCACGGCCCAAGCCGAGGAACGCGAACCGGTCGACGAGTCATTGGAAGAGGAAATCCCGGACAGCGACGAACCGCCCCTTGGCGAAGACGATACCGCTGTGCAAAAGTCGCGCCGGAAAAAACCCGTCCTCCTCCGGCGCCGGCCCCAAAGGCTGCGTACGGCCAGAAGAAGAGAATAGGCAGGAATATGAAAGCCATTGTCGTTGACCAGTTTGGTGGCCCCGAGGCCCTCGATCTCCGTGATGTCGAGATCGGCGAGCCCGGGTCCGGCGAAATCCGCGTTCGTCATCACGCCATCGGGGTCAACTTTATCGACACCTATCACCGCACCGGCCTTTATCCCAACCCGCTTCCCTTGATTCCCGGTTCAGAGGGCGCAGGCGAGGTGATCTCGGTGGGTGCAGGCGTCACCGGCTTTAAGCCGGGCGACCGCATCGCCTACCAGGGCACCATCGGCGCCTATACCGAAGAGCGGATTATGCCAGCTGCAAAAGCGGTGCTGCTGCCCGATTCTATTGATTACGAAACCGCCGCCGCCATCATGCTCAAGGGGCTGACAGCATACTACCTGCTGTTTCTCACCTGGCCTGTGCGCTCGGGCGAAACCATTCTTTTCCAGGCCGCCGCGGGTGGCATGGGCCTGATCGCCGCCCAGTGGGCCAAATCGATCGGCGCCCGCGTCATCGGCACAGCGGGCAACGGTGAAAAATGCGCTCTCGCCAAGGCCAATGGCTGCGACGAGGTCATCAATTACACCGAAGAAGATTTCGCCGTGCGGGTCCGAGAGTTGACCAACGGCAAGGGTGTCGACGTCGTTTACGACGGGGTAGGGCAGGACACTTTCGAAAAGTCGCTCGATTGCCTGCGTCCCATGGGCCTCATGGTCAGCTATGGCAACGCAACCGGCCCGGTTTCCATCCCTGATCTGGGTATTCTGGCCCGTAAGGGCTCGCTGTTTGTTACCCGTCCCACCGGCGCTCACTATTTCGCCGAGCGTCCCGCTCTGCTCGCCGGCGCAAAGGCCCTGTTCGCCGCCATCGAATCGGGCGCGGTAAAACCCCATATCGGCCAGCGCTTCGCCCTCTCGGAAGCCGCCGACGCGCATCGTGCCCTCGAGGGCCGCCAGACCGTCGGTTCGACGATCCTTCTGCCCTAGTCTGGTGCAATCGTGGAGGCCGTGATACGGCCTCCACCCCACGCGGGCAAAGGAAACAATTGTGGTTCGTCCAACGTTGATCGGATTTTCGGCGATCCTCATGTGGTCGCTGCTGGCGTTGTTCTCCAGCCTGTCGGGTGCGGTGCCGCCGTTCCTTCTGTGCGCCTTTTCCTTTGCCGTCGCGACACTTGTCGGGCTTTTGGCAACCAGCCGTCGCGGCAGGCCCCGCGCACCCGCCGCAAAGGTCCCGCTCATGGCGTGGATCGTCGGCGTGGCGGGCCTGTTCGGCTACCACTTTTTCTATTTCACCGCCGTCCGGAACGCGCCGGTCATCGAGGCCAATCTGATCAACTATCTTTGGCCGCTGCTGATCGTTCTCGGGTCGTCGCTGATGCCGGGGGAAGGCCTGCGCTGGCATCATGTGGCCGGAGCCCTGCTGGGATTGGCCGGAACCGTACTCATCGTCTCTGATGGCGGGCGCTTCGCTTTCGACGCCGAATACCTTTTCGGCTATGGCATCGGTATCCTGGCCGCCATCACATGGGCCAGCTATTCGCTCATGTCTCGCCGTTTCGCTCAAGTGCCCACCCGCATGGTCACATGGTACTGCGCCGCGGCCGCCGTACTCTCGCTCGCGTGCCACTTGATACTCGAAGAAACAGTGATGCCGGCCGACACGGTCCAGTGGCTGGCCGTGCTCGGCATGGGTTTGATGCCGGTCGGGGGTGCGTTTTTTGTTTGGGATTACGGCGTCAAGCACGGCAACATCCAGGTGCTTGGCGCCGCCAGCTACGCCGCGCCACTTCTTTCGACCTTGCTGCTGATCGTTTTCGACATTGGTGCCCTGACCTTGCCGATCGCCATCGCCTGCGTACTCATCACCGGTGGCGCCGTGCTGGCCTCCAAGGACATGATTGCCCGTCCGCGGCGCAAACCGCCGATAACGGTCTCCTGATCCTCTGGACAGCCCCGCGCCGAACCGCTAAACGCAATCCAATCAGCCAGCCCGGTGAGGGCTTGCGGCTCACGGGTGGGTGGCAGAGTGGTTGATTGCACCGGTCTTGAAAACCGGCGGGCGTGAGAGCGTCTCGGGAGTTCGAATCTCCCCCCACCCGCCACCTCTGCTGTCGGGGTAAATGAAATCAGACGCTTAGCTGGTGTTTTTGGCTAACCTTTTTCGAGGTTAGCCATTCTTGCGTTCACGGTCTGACCCTTCAAGCGCCCGCATGGCGCGGTCGGACAAGCGGAGCTGGTCGGCGGCGGCGGTGTAGCGGCCGACTTCCTTATCAGTCTTGTGGCCGGTGATCGCCTTGATTTCCTGGTTCGAGCAGCCGGCTTCGGCGAGGCGTCTTGCCGCCGCTTTGCGAAGGCCATGGGCAGAACAATCTTTCAGGCCAGCCTCGGTGGCTCGCTTTTTCATCCAGGCGCCGAATCCTTTGACCGAATGGGGTTTGCCGTACTCGGTGATGAGAAACGTCATGTTCTCCTTCGGCAGGCCCGCTATCGCCGCCTTCAGTTCGGAGTGCATGGGAATCGAGATGAACGCACCGGTTTTGGTCTGGCGGACGCGAATCCGGCCGCCATCGATGTGCTGCCAACCCATTTTAACGACGTCAGAGCGGCGCTGGCCGGTATAGAGCAGTAAGGTCAGAGCGAGGTCGGCTTTCGAGCCTACCACGTGCCGTTTGCGATACTGGGCGATCTCTTCATCGCTCCAGGTGTGGAAGCCATCGCTGTCGATCTTGAAGCCCTTCACACGATAGGTCGGATCATCGGTCCGCCAGCCGTCGTCCATGGCGATCAGCATCAACATCTTGAGGCGACGCAACAGGTTGTTGGCGGCGGCAGGTCGGTCCTCCATTTCGCCAATTATGGCGCGCACATGGGTGCGCTGCAGGCCAGCGACCGAAAGGTGGCCATAATCCTCGCGGAAGCGCTCCAGGATGCCGCGATAGGTCACCTTGGTGGAATCCTTGAGTCCGCGAAACTCCGGGCTGTTGTAATAGTGAGCGATCAGCGCCGACATCGAGCCGGGCTTGACCCGCTGGGCTGTGCGCTGGGCAATCTGGGGTTCCATTGCGACGCCAGATCGGCATGCTTCCAATTCCTGATAGAATTCAGGAGTGTGCGCACGGGATTTGAAGTAATAGGTCGGTTTGCCCTTGATCCGGAACCGCAGTCTCCAGCGGCCGTGCCTATCCTGAAATTCAGTTACGTTTTTGGGCAGTCCGTTCTTTTTTGGCACTGATTGCGCTTCCCCACTCATCGTCGCCATTCTCCAGGGAGGGGGCGCCGCCTTCGCCCAACTGTGCAACGATCTTGCCGGTGGGGTCAATTTCGACGCGTGAAACGGAATAGCCGGCCGACCTTGCGCCCTTGAGCAGCTTGGAGATATCGCCCTGGGTGAAGACGGCGGGCCTGGTCATTGTTCTGGCGCGATCATGTCGTCGAGCAGCTGCTGGGCCAGCTCGGGATGACCGCGATCACGCAGCCAATCGGCGCAGGCGTTGATAGACTTCAGCGCCACGGCCTCCTTGATGGCTTCGATCTCGCGGTGAACCGAGAGATGCTGATGTGAGTCAGCCATTGGTGTTCTCCTGATCCGCAAACGGCTCGCAGCAAACAACGCGCCTGGACCGGAACTGTTCGGCACTTTGCACCAGAGCCATCACTTCAACCCCAGCGCAAAGTAGAGGTAGCTGTCGAGCGCCACATGAGCCTGTTCGATGTTCTTGTCCCAAGGCACGTATTTGATGGCGCGGCCAAATGGTGGAGCAGGCGGGCACCAGTGGGGTGTCTTGCCGTGCACCACGTCGCGGAACTCGGTGGCGAGCGCGCGCTGGTCGGTTTCGTGTACGCGTTCGGCCGTCTCGCGCGAGGGCGCGGGAATGCCGAGGCGTTGATAGATTAAATTCATGAAGCGCCGTTCGATGGCGTTCACGTCCAGCCCTTTCGAATGGAAATAGAGCTTCCATGGCGTGGAGACATCGCCGCCCAGCAGCGCCTCTGGCCAGTCGTGGATGAAGCCATAGATCTTATCTTCGGCTTGCGTGAGATTTTCGGCCACAATGATGGAATGCTGCAGCACCGAATAGGGCCAGGCGACATTGCCGCCCCAGCGCGGAATCATCGCCAGTTGGTGCATGATGCCGTGCGGCTCGATCATCGCGGCAGTCGGCCTCTCGATGTCGAACGCGATTCCGCCTGCGATATTGATCCAGTAGGGTGAAAGTTCGGTCATTGAACCACTCCCTTGCGCGTAAAGCCAAAGGAACCGGCGGGATCGGCCGTGACGACATAGGTGACCTCCTCCGACCAGTACCAGATGGCCATGGCCGAGAGAAAATCGCCGCTTTCGGCCATTTCGCGGCCCGCATCTTCGGGTGTGGCCTCGACGATGAGATCGGACGGACTGCCGAACAGATTGGCGTGAGGCGGATATTCGCCCAGCACCTTGACCCCCATGCCATCCGGCCCGGGTGTCAGTAAATATTGGAACTCGCCGAAACTCTCGGTGTAGCCAAAGCCTATTTCATCACCGACGGCGAGGGGGCGCGGTTCGATGTGCCAGGTGTCGGGCGTCAGCGTGCCGTCGAGGAACATTGCATGATCCTCCAGCATGACAAGAAAGGGCATGCCGTCGCTCTCGACGATGAAATCGGACGGCGAGGTGCCCAGCTCGGGCACGACTTCGTCCACCCAGTCGAACGGACAGCATTGATTGGTCAGAACGACGCTCATGAGCGCACCCGCTTGGTTTTGAGAACGATGGCGTCCTCGTTGCCGGGCTGGGCCTTGGCGCGCGCCTGGGCGTCCTTGGGCGATTTCGCGGTAACATCGACGGTGACCGGCACCATGGCGGTGCCGCGCTGGGCCGAGAGATGAACGCGGAAGGTGATCAGGGGATGATCCATGGTCAGGTCCTCACGATAAGGTCGACAGGGCGGCCGGGCGTCCAATAGCCCTTGGCGGCCCGGCCGTCGGACAGGTCGACGGCGACGCGGAAATGCGGCGTCGCGCTGCCCGGCGATCGCAGCGGCCGCGAAAAGCGGACATGCCCGGTCACCGGATCGTTGATTTCGTCGCGGCCGGAAAACACCGGCCGGTTGCGCAGGATGGTGCCGCGCACGGGTCTGGACTGGCGCCTCATGGGCGGAATCCTTCTATGGCGCAGGCCCAGACAAAGCCCATGATGGCTATGGCCAGCGCTGCTGACTGGAAAAGCTCGATCATGCCGCCTCGCTCTTGCGCTGGCGGGCAGGATCCTGATCGGTCGGACGGCCCCGGAAATAATCGAGCGCGCTTTCCGCGACGGCACATTCGGCCAGCTCGGAAAACTTGCGGCCCAGTTCGCGCGCGATGACTTCCATGCGAGCTTCGGTATCGTCGGGCAGATGAATGGTGAGGATCCTGCTCATTGCGCACCGCCAGCGTGTGCGAAGGCATCGGCGGCCGAGGCGATGGCCTCGGGAAGGATGTCGTCGAGTTCGGGCTTGGTGAAACTGCGCGATTGCAAAGCGGCACAGATTTCCTGGGCTGACGGCACCAGGTGCCCGATCAGGAGGGCAGCTTCCTTGATGCGCGTCGGGCGGTCATAGGTGTAGTGATCGCGCCGCCGCACCAGATGTGTGCCGGCGATCTCGGTGGCTCTTGGGCCGTGGCTTTCAATTTCGAAGGACGTCCAGCCCCGCTGGCGCAAGCGGTCGCCGGTGGCATCACCCTCGGCGGCGAGGTCGATCAGATCGTCCGCCATGCGCTCGGGAATAGACTTGATGGGCTTAGGGTTGGTCCGGACCTTTCCGGCCTGTTCAGTATGCAGCATGACTGCCTCCAGCGGTTGAACTGGAGGCAATATAGCCGCAACGGCTACTTAGTTGTCAAATGAAAATAGCCGCAACGGCTACTTTCTAATCCATGTCCGGCACATTCCCGTGCTGAAACAATATCTTGGGTTCGCCGTATTCACCAACATCCGGATGCGCCTCACGCGACCACGCAACGATGCCCTCATGCATGCCGACAAGGGAACGGGCAAATCGCTCGGCTCTCGCTTCGCTATCGAATTGGGCAGCTTCGAACGCCGGGCGCAAGCCGCCCTCGCCGTCAGCGTCGAAAGCCAAAACGACGATGAGATGGGGCGGGGCTTCGGTCATTTCAGTCCTCTCTCTGCACCGAATACTTGACCCGCCCGACAATGCGGACGGTGGTGTCTTCAACATCGTCGAGGGCAATCGGCTCCTGGAAGCGTGGATCGGTTGATTCCGGTACCAGCCAGAACTTACCGGCATCGTCCTTCCACAGCAGTTTGACGGTCGCTTCGCGCATGCCGTCGGCACGTTCACGTTCGACAATGTAGCGTTTTCCGGGAACTGGTTTTTCACGCACTTCAATGAGACTAGTACAAACTACCACCGTCGCCTCGGGATAGCGCTTGTTCATCGAGGGACCTTTGGTCTCCGCGCCGAACAGCTCGTACGGCCGTAATTCGGGATCGTCGGGTATGGCGACGTCATACCAATCGTCCTCGTTCCACTCGATCGCTTCCGCCCAGTGGCCCGCCTGCACGCTGTATTTGACTTTGACGAGGCGGACGGCCGGCGGTGCCGCCAGAATTTGTTCGGGCGGAACACCGAACAGTTCGGAAAACTTGTCGAGCCATGCCGTATTGAGCGGCATCTTCCCGCTGATGAGTTTGGACACTGTAACCGGATGAGCATCGATAGCGTCCGCAACGTCGTCGCGTGACAGCTTACGTTCTTTCATCAGGGCTTTGATACGATTGCGCATTTTCAAGTTATAGCCGCTCCGGCTATTGATGTTGTAGCCGCTAAGGCTATTTTCTGCTTGACAGTAAAGTAGCCCATGCGGCTACACTGGACACATGAAGCTCATTGACTGGCGCAAACATCATCAGAAAACCCTCACGGAGGCGGCATTGCTCATTGGATTGAGCGGGTCGAATCCGGCGCGGGACCTTCAGCGATTCGAGACGGGCGAGCGTCGCCCCTCCGCGTTCATCGTTGAGGCCATCGTGGCGGCAACGGATGGCGCGGTGTCCGCCCAGGACATGCATGAATGCCGCTTGTCTTGGGAACGCGAGAATTTCGAGGCCGCCCAATGACCCGCTCGATGTCACGCCGCTTCGCAGATGCCTTTTGCGTTCTTGCGCATGGCCATACGCGCCGGGATCTCGACCGAACCAAAATAGCCAGGGTTCGATGCCTGACACTAAGGGGAATAGCCCGGCGTAAGGCAAAGGAGGCGCATTGGCGCGAATTCGGCCTGGATGACCTGCCGATGTATCGCGAGTTTTCATCGCAAGCGCTTGAAAATCGACTGGGCGAGATGGCGAAGTCGGTCAACGGTCCGATCTACGCCGCTCTGGTGCGCCAGGTCGAAATCGACCGCGGCAGCCTCCACCTCGCGCGAAAAGATCTTTGGATCAGGGATGAAGTTTCTCGCGCTGGTCTCGATGGATGCCATTACGACTTTGAACCGTCGTCTGTCGGTCGCGGCAAATTGTACGGCAAGCTCTATGAAGGCCTGCTCGATTGCGGCCCGCTGCATCTTTTCGATCACCAGATCAGTTTCGGCGCTGGGTATTGGCATTCGGTTTTCTCCAGACTGAAAGCCGCTATCAGAACGGCCATTGGACGGGGTGGGCAATGATTTCGTCGTTCCATAGCCCCACAATCGCCTCAATAATTCACGACTCCGTGAACACCCCGGTTGCGGCGAACCTCCCCGTTGCGGGGTCGGGCCGGTCTGCATCATTGAGCCCCCAATCTCAGCAGGCCGGTCCGTTTCCGGAGGCGATTGCTCTTGCCCCGAGGGCAGGGGGGAACCTTTTCCCTCTGCCCGCCGGACAGCAAACATGGCAACGCCGCGGCCGTCATGGTGGCGGCGCAGGGCAGGTGGCACCATGAGCCCGGCCCGCCATCTCCCCAAGCGCGATTATGACGCGCTCAAGGCGGCGTTTCGCGCGCTGGTGCAACTGGTTGGCGGTACGCGGGCCGCAGAGCGTATCACCCGCGTCTCGCACCAGCAGATCGACCGCTACGGTTCCACCCAGCCCGATTTCGCCGACGTGTTCGCCCCCATGGACGTGGTGGCCGACCTCGAAGCCGAATGCGGCCAGCAGACCGTCACCCGCAAGCTGGCCGAACTGGCCGATCACGTCCTGATCCCGCTGCCTTCCGTCACCGGATCGTCGGCGCGGATCGACGTCATCACGGCGCGCACCGTCCAGAGTTTCGGGCAGATGTTGACCGAATTGGGCGAAGCCCGCGCCGACGGGCAGATCGATGCGGCGGAAGCCCGCAAGCTCGACCCGCAGTTTTCCGAGCTGATTACCAAACTGGTCAAGATGCGCCGCGAGGTGGCCCAGATGGGCGAAGGCGAGGATTTGCCATGAACCGCGCCGTGCCGCTGCGCGCCAATCCGAACCCGATGCTGGCGCGGGGAAAATATGAGCCGTCCGGGCTGCACGAACTCGAACTCGATCTCGGCATGAGCGGGGTTCTGACCCTGCCGGCCGACCAGGTGCAGCGCGTCAAGCGCGCTATCGAGGCGTTCGAAACCGAGGGCATGCGCATCGACGGGCATTCGAACCTGATCAATCGCGTCACCCGCACGCTGGGGGAATTCTGATGGCAGTACTGCGCACCAATTCCCACGCTCACCTTAGCGACTTTGAGATGCTTTGCCTCGCCGCCTGCAAGCACATGCACGGCCGCGAGATGTGCGGGTGCTTCGACCGGGCTTCGCGTCCTTGCGCAGCCGTTCAGAGCATCGTGCAGCACATCGCTCACGAGGTTCGGGAGATGGATCGCATCGCGGCAAAAGCCCGCCGAGCTGAGAAGCGTGAGGCGAAATTGCAGGGGGCCTTTAATGCTTGAGTTTCACCCGATCGCCAATCTGTTTCCGCTGATCGAGGGCGAGGATTTCTCCCGGCTCGTTGCCGATATCAACGAGAACGGCTTGCAGGAAAAGATCGTGCTGCGCGAGGGGAAGATCCTCGACGGGCGCAACCGGTATCGGGCGCTCGTCGCGCTCAAGCGGTTCGACCAGTTCCGCGACACGATCGATTTCGACCATCTGGCCTTCACCCATGCGGCGCCCAGGGACCCTCTGGTCTGGGTACTGTCAAAGAATTTGCACCGGCGTCACCTTTCGGAAAGCCAGCGCGCCATGGTGGCCGCCAAGTTGGCAACGCTGGAGCCGGGGCGTCCCTCGCTCTGGAAAAAACCGGCAGATTTGCCGGATTCTTCACACGTGGAACACGCCGAAATTTCCCCTGGGCTCACCCAGGCCGAGGCGGCGGATACCATGCATGTTTCCGAACGCTCGGTGCGCTCGGCACGCAAGGTGATCGAGCAGGGCGACGACGAGCTCATTGCGGCAGTCGATCGCGGCGAGATCGCGGTATCGAAGGCCGAAGGGCTGGCGGGCCTGCCCAAGGACCAGCAGAAAGAGCTGATCCGCTCGGCGGACCCGGCCGCGCTGTATGCGATCATCAAGGAAGACAAGGCGAAAAAGACCGCCGAGAAAAAGCAGCGCCGCGAGGTTCGCGAGTCCGAACTGGCCGGGCGCCAACGAGCACTACCCGAAAAGCGCTATGGCGTTATCTATGCCGACCCCGAATGGAAGTTTGAACCCTACAGCCGGGAAACCGGCATGGACCGGGCGGCGGACAATCACTATCCGACCTCGGAGCTGGCCGATATCAAGGGGCGCGACGTTGCCGCGATCGCCGCCGAAGATTGCGTGCTGTTCCTCTGGGCCACGGCGCCCATGCTGCCCCAGGCAATCGAGGTCATGGAGGCGTGGGGATTTGCGTACAAATCCCACACCATCTGGCGCAAGGCGGGGGATGACGGGCTGGTGCTGGGCACGGGCTACTGGTTCCGCAACGGCCACGAGCTGCTGATGGTCGGCACGAGTGGCAAGGTCGTTGCCCCGGCCATGGGGGAGCAATTCCCCTCGGTCATCGATCATCCCGCCCTGAGGCACTCGGAAAAGCCGGCGCGGTTCGCGGAAGTGATCGAGGCCTATTTCCCGAACCTGCCGAAAATCGAACTCAATGCCCGCGCGGCCCGGCCGGGCTGGGATGTGTGGGGGCTCGAAGCTCCCGACACGGAATCGGAAGCCGAGCATGACGGCTCCTCCTCGGGGATCGAGGCGCGCCCCGCCGATGAAAGCGCCTCGCCGGAGGCGGAAGCTCCCATATCCGCCTCCGGCCCCACCGATATCAACGCCATAATTTACGAGGGCTATGCCCGCGATGCTTCGATCACCGAATTGATGGCACTGACCGGGCTCGGACGCAGCGCCGTGAAAATGCGCGCCAAACGGCTCGGCCTCTCCGATCCCGAACGCCAGCGCGAAGCGGCGCGCCAGAACATGACCAAACTCAATGCAGAACGGGGAGGGGCGGCGTGACCGGGTCTCTTAGCGTTCTTGTCGCCTGCGAGTATTCGGGCATTGTGCGACGCGCCTTTGCGGAATTGGGGCATGACGCGTGGTCGTGCGACCTGGTGCCGGCCGAGGATCGCAGCAATCGCCATATCGTTGGTGATGTCCGTGATCACCTGGACGACGGCTGGGACCTGCTTGTGGTTGCCCATCCCCCTTGCACTCGTCTGTGCCGTTCCGGCCGACGCTGGTTGTCCGGTCCGGGAAACATGACGCCGCCCAAAAAACTGCCGATCGGGCGGACATGGGACAGCATGAAGGCCGAGTTTGAAGAGGGCCTCGATCTGTTCGTCGCCTGTTGGCGGGCTCCAATTGAGCGGGTGGCCATCGAGAACCCCGAAATGCACGACATCGCCAAATCGCGCATGCCCGAAGATCTGCCAAAACCTCACACCGTTCAGCCTCATTGGTTCGGCCATCCCGAATACAAGGCGACCGGGTGGTACCTGCGCGGTCTCAATCCGCTTCAGCCGACCGATCGCCTGTCTGAACCGGAGCGGGGCAGCGACGAATGGAAGGCCTGGAACCGTGTCTGGCGCATGCCGCGCAGCGCCAGTCGCGGCCATGAGCGCAGCCGGTTTTTTCCCGGCATGGCGAATGCGCTTGCTGCCCAGTGGGGCGGCTACGCCGAAGAGAGAGCCAGAGCATGACCATCCGTTTCCTCGATCCGCTCGCCGATGACGAAATCGCCCTGGCCTATATCGCCAGCAGCTTCGTTTTCGGCCAGGCCGTGGGCGCATTCCCCCTTGATCGCGACGGCCCCACGGGTGGCGAATGCTGTGTCCTCGCCGTGACGCAATGGCAGACACCCATCGGCTTTGCGACCTTTTACGAGACCGGCCACGGCAAGGCCTGGCTCGACCTGGTGTGGGTCGAGGGAGCCTATCGCGGCAAGGGGCTCGGCAAGAAGCTGCTGGCCTCTGCGCGTCGCGAGGCGGCCGCCATGGGCCTTACCCGCCTCGAATTCGGCACGCAGCTCAACAACGCTGCCATGCGCGGCCTCGCCGCCGGCGTCGGGTTCGTTGATCGCTACACGCTGATGTCACAGGCGATCGGGGAGAGCGAGAGGTCATGAATGCCGCTAGCCTTACGGACGCCCTCGATCAGGCCTTCGCGCTATTGAAAACCATTGATCCGCCCATAGGCAATGATGAGGGGTTTGGGTCGGCAATCCTGCGTTCGCCGCTGGGCCATCCAGTTCGTGACTTCCTTTATAAGACGACGCGCTGCGCGGCCTGCGGAAACCTGGCCCCGTTCATCAAGACGCAGTTCGTTGTCGATGATGGCTTCATGTCCCCCGATTGCAAGCGCTGCGGGTCGCCCGAGGTCCATATGTACGACGAAGGAGAGGTCGGCCATGCGTGACCTTCCGATTTCATTCTCTGGCCCGATGGTGCGCGCGATCCTGCGTGAGATCGATCAGCCCGGCACCGGCAAGACGCAGACGCGTCGGGTGATCAGGCCGCAACCGTTTCCGGTTGGTGGACCATTCTACAGACCGAGCCCAGCAATCGCGCCCCGCGAATGGCACAGCGTCGGTGCATCAGGTCACATCGCAAATATCCAAATGGTTCGCTTCGCTCCCGGTGACCGCCTCTATGTCCGCGAGCATTGGCGAACGACGTTGGCCTTTGAGGACTTGGCGCCATCGCAGATGAGTGGTTCGGAACGCCTTCGCTACGAGGCTGATGGCTTCATCGATGCGCGGGGGAAATCTTTCGACCATTTCCATGCGGGTCGCTTCCGCCAAGCAATGCACATGCCGAAATGGGCCAGCCGGATCACGCTGATCGTCACGGACGTTCGGGTCGAGCGGCTGCAGGATTGCAGCGAGGCGGATGCACTCGCCGAAGGTGTTGTCGAATTCTTTCGTGGGCCCGACCGTCTTGGATGGCCCGCCGCCGCAAGCGGAGAAATTGTGGCGGCAGCTTCTGATGCCCTTGGCGGGGGTGGCCCGATCGCAATGTATCGCGACCTTTGGGACAGCATCAACGCAAAGCGCGGCTTCGGCTGGGCATACAATCCGTGGGTGCTCACGGCCACATTCCGCGTCCACCGTGGCAATATCGATACGATGGGGTCGGTATGACCCTCCCGCCGCATCTTGAAGCCCTCAAAAACGAAGCGCTGCGCACCTCTTGCGAAAGTTGGGCGATCCGCAATCGCTGGTACCTCTCGCCCGGTATTGAGCGCGTTGGACCATGCCCGAAATGCGGCCACGATCCTAAAAAGGGCGAGCGCGGGTCTGACCGGTTCTCGATCAACACGCAAAAGAACGTCTTCAATTGCCGCCGTTGCGGCATCAAGGGAGAGGGCGTCATCAGGCTGGTCATGGAAGTCCGCGATGTCGATTTCATCCCGGCCTGCGAGATCATCACCGGCTGGACGGCCGAGGATCAGTTCGATCCCGAACGCGCCGCGCAGCTCGCCAGAGAGGTTGAGCAGCAAAAGGACAAGCAGATCGAGATCGGCGAGCAAAAACGCCGGCAGGCGATCAAGGCCGGGCGCAAGGTCTGGGACAGCACCCAGAAGGTCCGTTGGGAGCCTGACTATGAGATTTTCGAGTATTTCATGGTGCGCGGCCTCGATGTGCGGCCATTCCTCGAGCGCTTTCCCGATGCCCTGTCCTGTCTGCGATTTGCGCCGATGCTCAATTGGGCAGAGCAGGGCGCCGATGGCCGCTATGAGGTCATCGCGCGGGCGCCTGCCATGGTGGCCGGCATACAGGATCCTTACGGCGGGTTCTGTGGTGCGCATCGGACATGGATCGACCTTTCCCAGCCCAAGGGCCGACTAATCCTTCCGGAGGGGCCGGGCGGCAAGAAGCGCGACACCAAGAAGGTGCTGGGCACCCAGAAGCGTGGAGCCATCCGGCTTTACACACCGCAAAACCCACGCCGTCTGGTTGGGGGCGAGGGCATTGAAACCACAATGTCGGTCATGCTCTACGGCTTTGAGCCCGACACCGCCTATTGGTCGATCGTTAATTCCAACAACATGGCCGGCCGGGCGCTGCGGCTCGAAAGCCGCAAATTTCTCCATGACGAACCCGACATGGAAGACGACGAGGCGTTCGTGCCGCCCGAGTGGTGCGAGGAACTGTTCTATCTCGACGATGGCGACGGGCCGGGCTCGAAACTCAAAGAAAAGCTCACGCGGGGTTTGCGGCGCGCCAGGCGCCTGCGGCCCGGCCTCAAGGGCTTCATCGTCCCGGCACCGGGACAGGGTCAGGATTTCAACGACGCGGCAATGGCCATGGCGGCTGAGATCGGCTCCGGTCGTGATCTCGCCGGCGGCGCATATGGGGCAGGGATTTGAGCGGCAAGAATATAATAAAGGGGCAGCTCGAGCAGGCCGAGCCAGTCGAGGACGACGGGTTCGGTCTCTATGGCAACGCAGCCAATGACCAACCGCCCGATGACGAGGATTCTCCCTCCGATTTCGGCGACGATGGCAGCAATGAGCGCGGCCATGAACTCGGCATGCTCACGCCCGAGGAGATGGACAATCTGCGTATTTGCGCCGAACTCGATCAGAACGATCGCGACAACGGCCGCCGGCTCATCATCTGGTACGGTCTTGACCTGGCCTATGTGCCCGGCATGGGGTGGCTGTTGTTCAGGGGTAGCCATTGGGAGCGCGACGAAGCCGATCTGGCGGTGCGCCTCAAGGCCCAGGACCTGGTGGACTGGATCAAACGCGAAGTGTGGTTCATCGAGCCGACGCACGGCGTCCGCCGGTTGATCGCGCTTGCCGACAAGATCGCCCTCAAATCCGCCATCGATCGCACGGGCGAGGAGGTCGATGTCCTCAACAAATCCCTAGAGGCCCGAAAGGCCTTGAGCAAGAAGCGAAGCGCCCGCCGCACCTTCGGGGTGTCGTCGGGCAATGCAGGAAAGACAGATTCGATGCTCAAACAGGCGGCCAGCCGCAAGGCGACCAATCCAGAACTGCTCGACAAGGACAAGAAACTGTTCAACGTCCAGAACGGAACGCTGAAGTTTTCTCGCGTCGAGGACGAGGAATCAGACCCTGACGATCCCCGTTATATCGGGCAGTGCGAACTGGTCGAGCATGACCGGGGCCATATGATCACCAAGACGGCCGACGTGACATTCGATCCCAATGCCGAGTGCCCGCGATGGCTCGAATTCCTTGAACAGATGCAGCCGGATGCGGATATCCGGACCTTCCTGCAGGTCAGCCATGGCTTTGCGCTGCTGGTCGGCGGCAATGATGCCCAGAAGCTGTTTTACCACTATGGTGGTGGCGCCAACGGCAAATCGGTGTTCATCGAGACCATCGGCCGGATGGCCGGGCCGTATCGCGCCGTTGTCGATCCCGCCACAATCACTGGCGATTCCCAGCGAGATGGTTCGAAGGCAAATTCAGACGTGGCACGCCTGGTCTCAACCCGGCTGGCGACGATCGAGGAGCTGCCGCGCGACGTGCCGCTCAAGGAAAACCTCATCAAGGCCCTGACGGGCGGCACACGCATGGTGGCGCGTTTCCTGCAAAAGGAAATCTTTGAATTTGATCCCGAGTTCGTCGCCGTGATGAGCGGCAACGATATGCCGACGGTCTCGGGTACCGATTACGGCATCTGGCGACGCCTGTTGATCATCCACTGGGCGGTGACCATACCGCCTGAAAAGCAACGGCCGTTTGGGGAGATGCTGGCCATGTTCGATGATGAGCGATCGGGCATCCTCAATTGGCTGATCGAAGGGGTTAAGCTCTACCTGGCGAATGGCCTGACGCCATACATCCCACTGGCCGTGACCGACTTCACCGATGACTATCGCGAGGAACGCGATCCCGTCGGCACCTTCGCCGCCGCGTGCCTGGCGGCAAAGCCGGGCAACAAGATCAACGCCGGCGACATGCATGCCCAGTACGAAAAATGGTGTCACGCCAATGGCATCAAGCCTTACCAGCAGACAGCGTTCGGCCGGCGCATGAACTCGCTGGGTTTCAAGAAAAAGCGCGGCAGTCATGTCTTCTATCTCGACGTCATCTTCGCCAATCTGACCGATAAATTCGATCCTCGCGACGACGAACGCCCCGAGCCGCCATTGCCCGAGGCCTGACGCCTGACGGCCGACAGACCGGCGTCCAACCCGCCGCTTTGCCGCCGCCCCACACCCCCCTCACAAGATAAGAGCGGAGTCACAACTGTCACCCGCGCTGCCGCGCGGCGACATGACAGTTGTGACAGTTTTCGACAGATTGAATGCAACTGTCGGCCCTTAAATTCAATAGCAAAAACAGCATGTTACGCAAATATCGTGACGGTTGTGACAGTTCCCATCGCGTATATTAGCTGTGAGGGGGTCCGGGTGGCCCATGGCTGTCGCCGAGAATAATTTGAGCCTTATATGCACGGCAAACTGTCACGACCGTCACAACCGTCATAACCCATTGAACCCTCGCCTTTTTCTGTCTCCGACAGTTTCTTTCAACTGTCACAACCCTCATGAGGGGAACGAGAGTGAGTAAAAGCAGAGAAAAGATGGATATTGAAAGGCTGGTGACCTGGGCTTTGCTCGATCAGGGGCTGGGCTGGTCGAGCGGGCAGAGTTCGGGCGGCAATCTGATGACGCTGGGCACGCGGATCGATACGTCCGGGTTTTCGGTTCCCTCGATCTCACTGCAAAGCGATGACGATGCTCTGATCGTCAGGGCCGCCATCGATGCGATGGCAGCCGACGTGGCCGAACTCATCATTCGATATGGCCGGATTGGCGACCAGCCCGATTGGTGCGAGGAGGGGGTGGGCGATTACGAGCAGAAGCGCTCGGCCAATGGCAAACTCGCCTGGATTTACGAAAAGCCGGGCGATCGGCGGTCGCCCAAACAGCCGGTGATGCAATTTGTGGGCTGGCGAAAAGAGCAGGTCGATTATTTCCGCGCCACATATCGGCTTTGGTGGGTCGGGCTCGCCGATATGGTGCCGGTGCTCAATGATCGAATGGCCACCCATGAAGCGACCGGGCCGAAAGCGCCTTTCGAGCCGTGGCTAAAGGAAAAGCCGGTGATCCACACGCCCGATGGCCCTTTGGAGCCAAAAGAACGCCGGCTGGTGCGCACGAGCCGGGAATACATCGAAATCGATGGAAAACTGGTTCGCCGCTTCTGACGGCAATCGAGGGGGATTGACTGTCACTGGGAATTTGACAATGTTCGGGACAACACATTAGGACTGATTCCGACCCGCCAGCGAAAGCCCGGCGGGTTTTGTCGTTTAGGGGTTCGCCATGCAGGCCATGGAAATCCAATGGCGCGACATCGAGAACCTGCGCAGGTTCGAACGCGCGGCCCGCATGGTGGGAAGCCAGTTCGAATTTGCCAACGCCTCGCGGCGTGTGGTCAACCGCACTGGTGATATGGCCCGGACACAAGTTGTGCGGACGCTCTCGCGCCAAACGGGTTTGAAGCAAAAGATCGTGCGCAGCGCGGTTAAACCCCATCGGGCCAACTATGACCGCATCGCCTATGTCATGCGGGCGCGTGGTGGGGACATCTCGCTCAAATATTTCAAACCGCGCGAGACGCGTAAGGGTGTGAGTGCCGCGCCATTCGGAAAGCGCACGGTATTTTCGTCCAGCTTCATGCGGGGCGGGCGTTTTCCCAACCGCGTGCCGGCCCCGCGCTTTCATGGGCATGTGTTCGAACGCGATGGACGTGAACGTACGCCGGTCACCAAGCTCAAGTCCGGTGTCATCATCCCGGTTGAGATGGTGCAGGGCGAAACCGCCAAGGCATTCGAGGCTTCGGTGCGCAAAGTACTTCCGCGCCGCTTCGCTCATGAGATCAATCGGCTGACCGGCGGCGCTTTCGCCTGATCGGCGGCGGTTTTCAGGCCCGATCGGCGGCGGTTTGGCGCTGTGGCGGGTCTGCAACACTTTTAGGGACCGTATTTTCCCTTTTCAGCCTGCGGTGCGGAAGCGGCCCGGGTTTCTGTCAGTTTTTCAGGTGCGAGCGAACGGTTGTCAGGGTTGTCAGAATGGCTACTGGCGTTGACAGCATGGTTGTCATGTACAGCCCGGGAGAGATTGCCGCGCGGGATGGGGTTTCCAAGCAGGCGGTGAGCAAAACGCTCTCGAAGCTCCTGCGCGATCACGACGATATCCCGGTCGAGCGTGATGCGCGGAACCGGGTGATCAAGGTGAGCCTGGCTCACTACGATCATCACCGGGGCTTTTTTGGAAACGCAGCCCAGGCGCAAGCGCCGAGGGGTGCAGACGATGATGGGCCGGAACAGCCTCGGCAAAGGGAATCCCGCGACGAAGCTCTGCGGCAACAGGCATGGCTCAATCTGCAGCGTGAAAAGCTGCGCCATGCGGAAGAGCAGGGGAGCCTCGTGCGCGCCGACAAACTGGCCGACGCGCTGGCGCAGGCGGGACGGACGATCCAGAGCGAGGTGAACCGGCTGCAAAACAGGGCAGACGATATCGCGCTGGCGGTTTCCAAGGAGGGGACGAGCGGGGCGCGGATGGAACTGCGCAAGATCGCCCAGGAGATCAACACACGGATCGCTGACACGCTGGCGGTGATAGCCGAGGCCTCGCCTGAAACCGATGAGGTCATCGCGGGAGCGGACGAATGAACTTTCATCCCGGCGCGGCGCGACTGGTTGCCGAACGGCTTAGCGCCGCGACCCGCCCCGTGCCACCCACGCCGTTCCGGGAATGGTTGCCTGCAAATATTGTTCTGGTCGATGGCCCCAAGAAGGGAGAATTCTGGAGCGAGCACGACGCTCCCTATCTCGGGCCGATCGCCGACGTCCTCGATGTTGATCATCCGGCCAATCTGGTATCGATCCGCAAGTCGCAACAGACGGGCGTTTCGATCCTCGCGCTGGCCTGGTCGCTCTATCTGGCCGAAACGGCTCCCGACAATATTTTGTATGCCGTACCCGGCATCGACGCGCTGCAGGACGTCAACGGCAAGAAGCTGCAGCCGATGATCGACGCCTGGCAGCGTGAATCGAAAAAGCGGATCATCCTGCCCAACGTTTCGCGTTCGGGAAGCGGATCGACGACATACGAAAAACGATTTGCCGGTGGCTCGTTGAGCCTGGCCAATACCAATTCGGTGATGGACCTGTCGGGGGATACGGCTCGGTATGGGGTCAAGGACGAGGTCTCCAAATGGGGCAACAGCCCCAATGGCGACGATCCGGAAGTCCTGTTCTTTGGCCGTTTTACGGCTTTTCGCCGATTAAAGCTCTGGAAAATCCTCGAGCTGTCGACGCCGGAACTTGATAGCGGCGATCCAATGGGGGACGAGCCCGGCCATTGTCGGATCGACCGGAGCTTTCGCCGGAGCGATCAGCGGTTCTGGAACATTTCCTGCCCGGAGTGTCAGACGCCGTTTTTCCAAAGCATGGACGGGTTCGTTCTCGACAGGGCACACCCGCACAAGTCCAGCTATGAATGTCCCCATTGCGGGCACCATATCAGCGAGATGGAGCGCGTGCCGGCAGTCAGGGCTGGGCGGTTCATTCCGACGGCGGAAGGCGAAGCGCGGCACCCGGGTTTTCACGTCGACGCGTTCATCTCGCTCATGATGAGCTATGAGGCGATCGCAGAGGACTGGCTCGAGCAGCAAAAACACGGCGAAGAGGGCGCCAAGAACTTCACCAATCTGGTGGGCGGGCTGCCCTATGCCATGAAGGGCGACGCGCCGGACCACAAGCGGCTCTACGAGCGACGGGAAACCTATCCGCAAGAGATCGTTCCGGCCCCGGGCTTAATCTTCGTGGCCGGCGCCGACGTCCACCATGACAATATCATGGTCGAGGCTGTGGCCTTTGCCGAGGATCGCCAGAGTTGGTCGGTAACGATCGCCTATCTCGACGGGCCGACTGACAATATCAACGCCGGTGCATGGCTCAAACTCGATGCTTTCCTGACCAAGGCGTTCAAAGACGCCTACGACCAGGACCGCCACATCGAGGCGATGGCCGTGGACTCCGGCGACGGGCTGCGCGCCAACCAGGTTTACAGCTGGTGCGCGACCCGGACATCGGCCTATGCGATCAAGGGTATGCAGGGGCGGGGCGTGCCGGCCATCGGTACGCCTGCGAAGGTCTCGATCAAGAAAAACGGCAAGCGGGTTCGTATCGGCAGCGCCAAGGTTTGGCCAGTCGGCACCTGGGCGCTCAAGGGCGAACTCATGTCGAACCTGCACAAGCTGGGGGTGCATTCGGGCGAGCCTGCCGATCCCCCGGGGTTCTGCCATTTTGGCCAGTTCCATGACGAGGCTTACTTCAAGCAGATCACCGCAGAATATTTCGAGCGGAAATTGGTCAAGGGAAAGCTGCGCGAGGGCTGGGAAAAGGTCCGCCGTGACAATCACTGGCTCGACGTCCGGGTCTACGCAATGGCCATGGCCGAGCTGCTAGGCATGTCGAAGCTGACCAGCGATGGCTGGGCGCAGTTGCGGGCCCGGATCGTGCCGAGTCAGCCTGTCGATCTGCTTTCCTCGCTCACCGAGACCATCGCCGCCATTAGTGCCGACGCCCCGCCGCCTGCACCTTCTAGCGAGAGTGTCGCCGAAAAGCGCAAGAAATGGAGACGGAGGTCATGAAGGTGCCGAGGGTCGGCCGGATGAAACCGGCAAATTTGCCGGTTTCTGCCGCGACGCCGGCGGATGCAACGCTTGCACCCCAGCGGGCCCGCGCCGGCTATCTGCGCGACACCCGCTCGGGCGTTTTCATGACCCGCCCGTCGGCACTGCGCGAAAGCAGAGATGACATCAGGGTCGCATGGCGCCGCTCGGCGTCTCTGGCGCTGGACATTATCCAGAACTCGGGCCGTCTGCGCGGTGTTGCCGACCAGGTCATCGCCGACACAGTGGGTAGCGAACTGACGCTGAACTATCGGCCAGACCCCGACGTTATGAGGCGGCTGGGCTACAGCGAGAAGGAACAGAGCGCCTGGATCAAGCTGGTCAAACAGCGCTGGAAGCGCTGGGCATGGAACCCACGTGAGTGCGATTTGCGGGGGAAATTCACCGTCCCGCAAATGGTCGATATCGGGTTGCGCTGGAACATGGCGTTCGGCGAGGTCACCGGCGTCATCACCTATATGAGCCGCGCCAAGCGCGCCCGCCTCGGGATAACGACCGGGACTAAGGTATGCCTCGTTCCGCCAATGCGCCTGGTACAGGATACATCGTCCATGGAGAAGCTGTTTCAGGGGGTCTATCACGATGACGACGGCCGCCCCACGGGCTATTTGTTCGAGGAACGCGATACCGGGTTTGTCACGAAACGACGCTGGCCGGCACGAGATGCCAAGGGCAGGCCGATTGTCATGCACATTTTTGATCCCGTGGATGCGACGGATGTGCGCGGGATATCGGTAATGGCGGCGGCATTCCGCAAGCATATCCAGCATGAAATGCTCGACGATGCCACGCTGCAGACGGCGATCCTGCAGACCCTGTTTGCGGCCACCCTGACCAGTGGCGCACCCACGGCAGAAGCATTTGAGGCCATCGAAGCGATGCGTGAGGGGAATTCTGCCGACGGAAAAGCCGTTGCCGAGGATTTCTACGGGCTGATTGGCGCCCAGCTCGAAGCGGCGCGGGAGGGCACGATATCGTTTTCCGGTGATCCGCAGGTCAGTCACCTCGCGCCGGGCGAGAAACTCGAAATGCACGGCGCCAACACGCCGGGCGGGCAGTATCAGCCGTTTTCCAATGCCTTAGGCCGGGACATGGCGCGCGCCATCGGGATCACCTATGGCGGCCTGACGATGGATCATAGCGGCGCCACATATTCGAGTGTCCGGATGGAGAATTCTTCGATCTGGCCCGTCGTCGTGCGGCGGCGTGAGCGGATTGCGGCCCCGCAGGAGCAGATGATTTTCGAGTCCTGGCTCGATGAAGAGATTGGCGAGGGACGGGTGCCGTTCAAAGGTGGGTACAGGGCCTTTGCCGCCAACCGGGAGGCACTCTACTGGGCACAATGGCAAGGCCCCAGCAAGCCGACCGCTGACGATGGCAAGAGTGCCAAGGCCAGCACGGAAAGGCTGCAGAACGGAACTTCGTCAATCGAGATCGAAACCGGCGATCTGGGCGTCGATCCTGATGAGCTTTTCGACCAGAGAGTTGCACTGCACCGTCGCTATGAGGCTGCAGGAATGCAAAGCCCCTACGCGCCGCGCAGCCGATCGGTCGCAAGCGCACCAGATGAGCCCGACGATGCCGATGGGCGGCCGGAGAAGCGGGCATGAGCAATATGGTGGTGATCGGCGGCGTCGAGGTCGATATCGAAAACCCGTGCGATGTCCTGGGCGAACTCAAGAAGGCACGGCTGGTCATTGCGACCGGCGGCTCCGTCTCAATGACGCGGTTCGATCAGGATGAGGTTCGTTTCACCGCCGCCAATGGCGGTGAGCTCCAGAACCTGATCGGCATCTATCAACGAGAATGCGACAAGGCGAACGGCAGGATGGCCGGCCGCGCGCGTCGTGTTCGCTGGACACAGTAGGCCATCATGTCGCTAGACCGCATCAGTGCTGCGCTGTTCGACCAGCCTCATCTCTACCATCCGCGCAAGGCGGAAACCTTTGTGCGGGCGTTTGGTCCCCGCTTGACGGGGACCAACGTCACCATCGTCAATGGCGAGGGTGGTGTCGAACATACGGCATTTGCCGGCGGACGCCCATCGGCGGGCGTGCTTGGCGATCGGCTGGGCCGCGCCTTCGACCGGCACAGTGTGCGTCCGTTCGATATGGTGGACGGTGTGGCCGTGATCCCCATCGAGGGCACGCTGGTGCAAAAGGGTAACTGGATCGGCCAGTCATCGGGGGAAACATCTTACCAGGGCCTGCAAACCCAGGTCGCCCGCGCCGGACGCGATGACGTCAAGGGAGCCGTGTTCGAAGTCGACAGCTTCGGCGGCATGGTCAATGGCGCCTTCGAAACGGCCGCCGGCATTCGGCAATTGTCCGCCGCCAAGCCGACGATCGCCATCCTGACCGATTTTGCCTATTCGGCGGCGTTCCTTCTGGCCAGCCAATGCCGCCAGATCATCGTGCCCGAATTTGGCGGGGCGGGGTCGATCGGTGTTGTCACCTTGCACGTCGACTGGAGCGCGGCTCTGGAGAACGACGGCATCAAGGTGACGATTATCCATGCGGGTCAACATAAGGTCGATGGCAACCCTTACGAGCCCCTGCCTGAAGCGCTTCGGGCCGAATGGCAGGCGCGCGTCGAAGCCATTCGGCAACGTTTTGCCGAAACCGTCGGGCGAGGGCGCGGCAAGCGTTACACCAAGGCCGCTGCGCTCAATAGCGAAGCCAAATCCTATGATGCCGCCGAAGCCGCAAGCCTTGGCCTGGTCGATGCCGTTGGCGACCCGCAAGAGGCGTTCGCCGCGTTCATCGAAGAAGTCAACCGGAGACCCTGACCATGGCCAATTCCATGCTGGCCGCAGTCCGCGACGCTGTCGCGGGCGCGGTCGAGATGTCCTCTATCGAGGACGAACCGCGCGCCCCAGGTAGCGGGCACGCACACTCGCAACCAGGAGGACAATCCATGAGCGAGACGAATGGCAAGCCCGCTGCCACCAGTGCGGGCATAGCACAGGCAGACCACGATGCAGCCGTCGAATCGGCCCGTGCCGATGGCGTTGCCGCCGGCACCAAGGCCGCGACCTCCCGCCTCGGCGAAGTGCTCGGTGCGGAAGGTATCAAGGGCGATGGCGGCCGGATGGCCGCCGCCCTCGATCTGGCTGTCAAGTCTCCGGACATGGCTGCCGCAGACGTATCGGCATACGTCGTCACCAATGTTGCGGCCAATTCAGGCGTTTCCTCGCAGGATCCTGCATCCTATGAGGCCGAGCGGCTCGATGCCGCTGGCCTGGCGGCGCCGCAGCACCGTCCCGGTGCCAAGAAAGCCACCATAAACCGGAGCGAGATCTATTCGGCTCGCGCCAAGCAGTCGAGGGACTAAGCCATGGACATCAAGCACGAAGGTCCCCGCAATCTGGGTTTCGTACTCTCGGAAGCCAGTCGCACCCGTTCCTATGACACGGTCACAATCGCAGCCGGTTCGGGCAAGCTTGAGCCCGGCACCGTGTTGGGCATGGTGACTGCCGATGAGACGTACACAATTTCGGCCAATGCCGAAGTTGTGGATTTCGAAGGCGCGGAAACGGCCAAGACGATCCTCGCTTATGGCGTCGATGCCACCGACGATGACGTCGACGCGCTGGTTATGGCCCGCGATGGGGAAGTCAAAAAGCTCATGCTCGTTTTCGACGACAGCGTCGATGACGACACCAAGATCGCGGCCAAGCATGCCCAGCTCGCCGCGGTCGGAATTATCGCCCGGTAAACGCCGGTCCATCTCACCTTTCAATTCACATCTGGAGAACGTCGATGCCTGGAGCCGACATCTGGGATGGCGACGGCTTTACCATTGAGAGCCTCACCGCCGCCATTAACAAGGAATCCTACCGCCCCGGTCAGGTCAGTGCGACCGGGATTTTCGAGGAAGACAGCGTCACCACGACGCGTGTCTCGATCGAGGAGCGCGATGGGAAAATCTCGCTGGTCGAGCCGACATTGCGCGGCGGGGCCGGTGAAACCACCGATGATGATGATCGTCGCAAGATCCCGTTCGATATCGAACATTATCAGCGTGACGATTTCATCAAGGCCGACGAGGTCCAGAACGTCCGCGAGTTCGGTACCGAAGATCAGCTCGAAACCCTGCAGAGCCGGGTCGAGCGCAAGGCAAAACGCCATGCCCGTGATCTGACCATGACGCTCGAGCATCAGCGGGTCGGGGCCATCAAGGGCGTCGTCACCTCCAAATCGGGCAAGGTCCTGCACAATCTGTTCAGCAGGTTCGAAATCGCGGTACCCGCCGCCGTCTCGCTCGAGCTTGACGTTGAAGCCACCTTGGTGACCAAGCTGTTTCAGGATGTGACCTACAGCATCGAGGACGACCTCGATGAGCCCTATGACGGGTTGCACGTCTTTACCGGTCGCGGATTTCATCAGGCACTGTGGCAACACAAGTCCGTGCGCGACACCTTCCTCTATCATGGCGGGGCCGCTGTCCTGCGCCAGGATGTTCCCGACGTCTTTACCTTCGGCGGTGCGACCTGGGAGCGGTATCGCACGGGGGCAAAGGCGACTGCCGATCTTGGTTCGCCCTACATCGCGGAAAACGAGGCCCGCGTGGTGCCCAAGGGCGTTCCTGAGCTGTTCATCACCCGCTTTGCTCCGGCGGACTACGAGGAAACGGTGAACACCGAGGGCCTGCCGTTCTATGCCAAGCAGTATTCGAGCCAGAACGGGAAGGGGCGGCATCTCGAAGTCCAGATGAACGCCATTTCCATCTGCACGAGGCCGAAGGCCCTGCGGCGCTTGACGCTTACCTGATCTCATTAGACCAACCCGATGGCGAAGGCCCGGTCCAGCACCGGGCCTTTCGTTTGAGGCGATGGCATGCCGTGCGACCACCTCAACCGAAAGGAACCCGACCAATGTCGAAGCCCAAGACAAAGAAAATCGCCTTTGCAGGCGGCGGTATCATTCCCAAGAGCATCTCGCTCACTGGCAAGGATCAGGTTGTTGCCGCCCACGCGCCAGTGGCCGTTCCGGTCGAGTATGCCGAACACCTGATCCATGAACGGGTCGCTTATGACCCTGATGGCAATGACGCGCCGAGCAAGCCGGCAAAGACCAATCAGTCTGCCGACAAGGCTGACGATATCGTCGCGGCAGCAGAAGATAAGGCCAAAGGTCTGATCGACGCGGCCGAAACCAAGGCCAGGGAGATCACCGAAGCCGCAGAGGCCAAGGCAGGCGAGACCGTGAAAGCCGCCGACACCAAGGCGAGCGACACGGTCACAACGGCCGAAACCAGGGCCAAGGAAATTACTGACGCCGCCGAGGTCCAAGCGGCCGATATCGTCAAGGCCGCTGAAGAGAAGGCGAAGAGCGCCGGACAGAGGGACAGCTAAGCCGTGTCTGCCCGCTATCACACCCTGCGCGACCGCACAGTCGCCGCTGTCGATCGGGTTTTTGCCGAGCCGATCCGGATCATCTGGAAGGACGAGCGGGTACCGGTGGACATTGAGGCCGTCTTGCGGACGGCCGCGCAGGTGGCACAATCGATGGCGGGAGGGCGCGGGCAGGCCTGGAACGTTGAAATCTCGGGCGCATCGGGCCTGCTTTACATCGACCGTGCCCGGTATCCGGACATCCTTCCGGGCCGGGGGGATGAAATCAAGGCGCCGGCGCGCGGCGATGCCTATTTCGAAGTGCTGCGCACCGATACGCGCAATCCGACGCGGCTGATCTGTCATCTTGCTGAAAGCGGGCGAGCCGGATCATGAGCCTTGTTCGCCTTGCCGCCAGAATCTCTGCCGTCCGTGCACTGGAAGGGCGCCTGTTCGAGGGCACCGAAGTGCTCGACAGCGAAATCGGCGCCATCGGTCTGGGCCCCGACGGATCGCTGGTGGCGGATTCGGAGAGCCGCTTCGTTGCGGTTTACACCAATGACGGCCAGGCCCTGATCGGCGAATACGAACCTCGGGCCCTCCATACCGGCGGCACCTGCGAGATTACCTTCGAAATGGGGATAACCGCTGCGATGCTGGTGCGGGATCCGGAGACGGAAAGACAGCAAGTGATGGCCGGAGTGCCCGGCACCGACGCGGCGTTTGAATTCTACCTCGACATGGTCGGACGTCAGATCATGGACGCTCTTTCCGACCCTGCGAACGAATGGGCCGACGTCTGGCGGGCGTTGTGTCCGGTCGTCGTCAAGATCGAGAGGGTTCGCACCGACGATGCGCAAATGGTGCGGTTGGCCGGGCATCAGATCAAGTTGACCTGTCAGATTGTCGACGATCCGGTGCGTGGAATTGACCTAGAAGAGGGCGGTGCCTTCTGGCGGTTTCTCTTGGCGCTGGACGCGGTCGGCTCGGCCGAAACAGTAGCCCAGGCAAATCTCATCCGGGGCGCCCTGGGCGTTGCCTCCGTTGCACGGTCGGTCGAGCGCGACAGAACGCTGGGGCTTACGGAGGCAGAAGCGGCAGCGCTTGGCGGTAATGAAGTGGTCGATGACGCCGGTGCGCCGGTCGAAACCGCAACGCTCGTTGTGGAGGTCGATGGCCTGGGTACGACAGAGGAGCAGTGATGCTGACCGACCTGCTGGCCATGAAGATCGATATCGAGCGCCTCAAACAGGCCTTTGGGGCTTCGCTCAAGGTGGGACCAGTGGCCGCCGTGGATGCGCAGCGCGGTTATAGGATCAAATTGGGTGAGGGGCCAAACGGGGCTTTCCTTTCGCCCTGGTATCCACACCCCGAATCGGGTGGAGACAATTCGAGCTGGATGCCGCTTTCGGTCGGGCAGATCGTGGGTATGGTCAATCCGAACGGCGACCCCAGACAGGGCTTTCTGATCCGTGGGGGATTTTCCGATCAGAATCCGCCAATCGCCGACGACAGCCAGACAGTGCGGTTTGCGTTCGGGCCCCTGACCATTACCGCCGTCGATGGCGGCCTGACGGTCGACGCTTCGGCACCCGTCACGGTCAACGCGCCCAACGTGAACCTTGGTGGCTCTGGCGGCCGGCCAGTGGCGCGGGTCGGCGACATGGTGGAGGTGGGCGCAGGATCGTCTGCCGGACAATGGCCCATCGTATCCGGCAGTCCAGTGGTGACGGCGCAATAGATCGAGGACAGGACATGGACAAGAGGGATTACAGCGTCGCGGCGCATGTGAACCGGATCAACGGCCAGATCGTATCGCGCACCCGGCGTGTCAGACTTTCCGATTCCGAGGCACTTTATGAACGGGCGCTTGGTCGGGTCCAGCCCGTCGCGATGCCGAAACGCAATCGCCGTCGCAAGGCGCCGACGAAATGAGCGGGATCGATCGTCGGACGGGCACCATTATCGACAATTTTGCGTCCGCCTGTCAGTCGCTCGAAACCATCTTTGCAACGCCTATCGGCGAACGCGTCATGCGGCGGCAGTTTGGTGGCGGCATCGTTGAGCTGCTGGGACGGCTCATGCGCCCAGACCTGTTTCCGGTGGTGATGATTCTGATCGCGGCGGCCATCGACGTTTGGGAGCCGCGCTTTCGGGTCCGATCGGTTCGGTTTACCGGCTCGGTGGACGCCGTCCGAGCCGGACAGGCGGGAATCGCCATCGAAGTTGACTGGCGTCCTGACGCCCATCGCGGCGATTTTACCATCGAGGGAACGCGGGCCATGATCTTGCGATATTCAGGCCGACGCTGGGTGACGACATGAGTTTGCCGTCCGAATTGGCAGGCCTGCCGGCACCATCCATCGTCGAGGAAATCGGGTATGAAACCCGGCTGGGGATCCTGCGGGATCGCCTGGTAGCGCTGTTTGATGCGGCCGGGATCGACTATGACGTCGAAAACCTCGAGACCGACCCGGCGCAGATCCTGTTGCAGGTTTCGGCCTATCAGGATGTCCTGTTGCGCCAGCGGGTCAACGAAGCGATCCGGTCGACCTTTCTTGCCTATGCCGTGGGCGGCGATCTCGACGTTCTGGCGCAATGGTATGACGTCTATCGCCTGGTGGGCGAGGATGACGATCGACTGCGCCGCCGGATCATTTTCGCCATACAGGGGCGTTCGCCGGGTGGGACGGAGGCGCGCTACAGGGCGATTTCGCTGGGTGCTGATGTTCGGGTGCACGATGCGGCGGTCTATACGGTCGGGCGTGACCCCACGGTGCGCGTGGCGGTGTTTTCCACCGAAGCAGGCGGCGTTGCCAGCCCTTCGCTGCTTTCTGCTGTTGACGGGGCTTTGCAAGCGCCGGATGTGCGCATGGTCAATGATGTGATCGTGGTTGCCAGTGCCGCGCAGCAGCTCGTTAATGTGGTTGCCGATATCTGGCTGTTGCCCCAGGCGCCCGAGAGCACCATCACTGTGGCGCAGGCTGCCCTGGCCGCTGCCTGGTCAGGATTGTCGCTGGGCCGGGATGTCACCATGAGCTGGCTGACGGCCATGTTGCAGGTCGATGGCGTGCAGCGGGTTGTCGTCACTGCACCCACCAGTGACGTCGTGATGCCATTCGACCAGGCGGCCGGGCTCGGAACGATCACACTCAACAATCGCGGGAGAGCATTTTGACTTCTGCGCTCCTGCCGTCCGCTTCTGCGCCATGGGAGCGGGTTCTTGCCGATGGCATGGAGCCCTCTGGGGCTTTGGGCGTGGCGATCAATGGCATCGTCGGCGCCAAGCTGCACCAGCCAACGGCGTCGATGCTGCCGTTTCTGGTCTGGGAATACGGGCTGGGCGAACTGACGCCTTATGTACCGGCCATCCATGAACTGATCGACGAAGGCTTGATCTGGCAGCGGTTGCGCGGGACTGTCAGCGCTGTGGCGATCGGGTTGGGCTGGGTCGGATACATTGGCGATATCGAGGAGGCATCGAGCGCCCGGCGGTTCTGGAATTCGTTCCAGCTTCGCTTCGACGCTTTGCCGGCCTCGGATGTGCCTGACCTTGAGCGGATCGAGGCCATCACGCGGCTATCGATTCCGTTGCGCTCGAAACTGCGGCGCGGTGTACATCTTTACGATATCGAGGCCGCGCAGGGTGACCACACGGCGCTCGACGGCTCCTATCTCGATCACGAGAGCGGGGTCATTGCTACGCCTGGCGGCACGCTCTGGTCGTTCGGGCGCACCACGGAAATCGCTCATGCCCTGGGCAAGGCCGAACTCGACGCTGCCGGATTGTGGATCGAACCCAATTGGGACGTGCCGCTCGATGCTTCGCCCGCATGGACCACAATCGAGACCGCATGGACCGAAATTGCGACGCCTTGGGTGAGTGGGGGCGCCGAGGCGATAAGAGAACGGGCCATCGTTTCGTCCCTGATCGCTGGTGAGATGTTTCTGCGGCTCTTCGATGAAACTGGCAACAAGATTGGACATCGCAAATGCCGCGTGGTGCGACCCGTCTGGTCCGAGGCAGCCGGTGATTACAAGTTTGGCGGGGTACGGTATGGCCGTCAGGCACTGGCCACCCGCGTCTATATCGAGGCAATTACGCAGTTCGGCGATGTCGACGGTGTGGTGTGCGGCACGGTCGCGCTTGTCGTCGGGGGCGCGCGCAAGGTGGGCGTGAAACCCGGACGGCTCTGGTTGGCGCCCGATGAGATCGAAGGCGGCTTTGAGCTGGCCGTGAGCCCGTTTGGGCACGATTTGCGCGCGACGGTTCGCGAGCAGGTCAAGTTTATGCTCACGCTGGCCGCGCCGGTGCAGCCGTGAGGTTCCCCCCGTCAGCGATTTCGCCAACAAACCATACGCCGAGCGCTCCTGGGCTCTGGCCATTATTTTAACGAGGTTTCCAATGCCGTTCGAGCATCCCTCGGGGCTGCCTTACGCCTATCAGCGTTCGGTGGGCGATCCGTCTGTGCAGAGCGTCGTGCATTTCGGTGCCCGGCCCTTCATCCAGGGGGCTGATCTTCACGATGCCCAGCATATCCAGCGGGCCCGCTCGCGCCGGGTGAGCCGACTGATTGCCGCCGACGGTGATCGGATCGAGGGAGCAGCAGCAATCGTTGATCGGGAAGCCGAGACGGTCAATCTCACTGCGGGTCGCATCTATGTCGATGGCGACGTTCTCCTTGTGAACGCCGCCCAGATCGATGACGTGTCCATGGACACCCGCGTCGAGATCGGCGTGCGCCTCGTGCGGCAATGGATCACCAGCGAGGATGATCCCACATTGATGGGACTTGTTCCGGGATCTCTGGCCGAGGGCGAGGATGGCGCCGCACGCGAAATCGTCTCGCTCGCCTGGGCACTGTCGGATGATGGCGGGGACGGGGCCTTTTACCAGGTCTATGTACTTCAGAACGGCACGATCCTCGATCAGCCCGAACCGCCCTTCGTGCAGGGGATAGTGCAGGCGATTGCTTCTTATGACCGGGTCTATGGCCATTACATCGTGCGCGGCTGCCGCGTTTCGGCGCTGGGCGCTAATGGCGATGCGCAGGTGTTTTCGATCGAAGAGGGCGAGGCCAATATCGACGGCTTCAAGCGCACTCGCTTTACCGCGTTGCGGCACAGCGAAGTCGAGGACTGGGACGTTTCGGCCGTGCCGGGCGAAACCCACACCTATGACGGCAGCCCCAGCCAGATCGTGACGATCGCCCGTGCGCCGATCGATGGCGTAACCTCCGTCCTGCTCGATAAGGAAAAGACGGTCAGCGTGGTGCGCGGGGCGATCGCCAATGGCGCCGACAACCTGCCAGACAATTCGGTGATCGAGATCGTCTCGGTGGTGCAGGGAGCCACGACCTATGAGGCCGGAACCGACTTCAACCGGGTGGGCGATAGCGTCGATTGGGCGCCGGCTGGGGCAGAACCGGCCACATCCACCTCGTACGATGTGACGTACCGGTACCGTGCTTCGGTGGTGCCTGATGCTGTCACCAACACGACGCTCGAAGTTTCGGGTGGCGCAGCGGGAGGCGACATCATCATCGCCTATACCTGGAAGCTGCCGCGCATCGACATGTTGTGCCTCGATAAGAGCGGGGCTGCCGTCTATGTCCATGGCGTGTCGGCGGTCTCCAATCCGGTCCCGCCGATCCCGCCAGCCAATGTCTTGCCTTTGGCCGAAATCCACAATGACTGGTTCGGGATGCCCGGGGTGATTTCAGACGGGATCCGCACCGGGGTCCGCGCCCCAACCTGGAGCGAATATCGCCGGTTCATGAACCTGCTCGAGGATCACTCGCGGCTGATCCAGCTCGAGCGGTTGAAATCGAATGTCGATGCGCGCGACCCGGCCGCCAAGCGCAACATGTTCGTCGATCCCTTCGTCGATGACAGCCTGCGCGATGTGGGGGAAGCCCAGACAGGAGCGATCGGCAACGGGTTGATGCAACTGGCGATCGAGCCGACGTTCTACGATCTCGACCTCTCCGGCCCAGTGACGCTTGACTGGGTTGAAGAGGTGATCGTCGAGCAGGCCCTGAGGACCGGGTGCGAAAGGATCAATCCCTACCAGAACTTTTCGCCCATGCCCGGTGCGCTCAATCTGACGCCGGCCGTAGATTTCTGGACCGAGAGCGCCACCCAATGGGCCAGTCCGCAGACCATCGAGTTTAACCGCGGCGTTTCGATTTCGGGCGCGCGGGTGCAATCGAGCACGGCCACGCAAACCGTCAGCTCGACGACCGAAGAACTGCCCTTCCTGCGCCAGCGCGATGTCGAATTCGTCATTGCTGGCTTTTTCGAAGGCGAAATTCTCGACGTTTTGACCTTCGACGATATCGACGTCAAACCGGCTGGCGAGCAGGCGGCCGACGAAAACGGTGAAATCACCGGCAGCTTCACGATCCCCGCCAACGTGCCGGCGGGCACCAAGGAGGTGATTGCCGAGGGGCAGGGTGGCACATTGGCGGTGGCCTCGTTCACCGGCCAGGGCACGCTGGAAACCGACGTTATGCGACGTGTCACGACCGTCCAGCGCTGGGACGCCGCAATTGTTCAGCGGCGCCAGAACGATGACGATGAACACGAGGAAACCAATGGCGAGCGGCGCATGCGTGAAACCGGCTCGTTTGATCCGCAGGCGCAGATTTTCAACCTGCCATCGACACGCCAGATCGTGGGAGTGGACTTCCATCTTTGTGCGCTGGGTGATCTGACCAATCACATTCTGATCCATCAGGTGGGTGTGGATACCGGCTGGCCGACGACCGATGTCGAGGCCGAAGCGTTTGTTCCCATGGCGGGAGCGCAGACGGGCTGGAAATCGGCCCGTTATGGCCTGCCGGTGACCGTTTCGGCGGGGCTTGATCGCGCCGTCGTCATCAAGACCGACGATGGTGAGCACGCGATCAGCTTTGCCAGCCTAGGCGGGTTCGACGCCGAGGCACAACGCCCGGTGACGACGCACCCTTATCCGATCGGGCCGCGCCTCTCCTCGGTCAACGCGCGGACATGGACCGCCCATCAGAACGACGCCCTGGCCTTCCGGCTGGTAGCGGCGCGCTATACCCAGACCACCAAGACAGTTGAGCTGGGCACTGTCGACGTCGTCGATTGTTCCGATCTTCAGGTTCGCGCCGTTGTCGACGTGCCGAGCCCGGTCTGTTCGGTGGTGTTCGAGATTGAGCGGGCCGGCGGCGAGATTTACCGGCTTCTGCCCTGGCAGGTTCTGCAACTCGACGAGTTCATTACCGAGACGGTGACCGTGCGGGCCATCCTGACCGGTACCGAGCGGCTTTCGCCGGTGCTGTTTGCCCCGGTTGAGCTGATCGCTGGCGAGATCGCGACAGAGGCCACCTATGTTTCCAAGGTCATCGATATCAGCGATGCGATCCGGGTTTCGGCCTATCTCAAGGCAGCGGTGCCTGCTGGGGCTAGCCTGACGCTTGAATACGATTATGCCGACGATGGCTGGGAAGACCTGCCGCTTCACGCCACCGAGATTTCGCCCGATCCGGCATGGGTCGAGCGCAACTTCAGGGCGGCCATCGACGGCCAGCAGATGCGTATCAGGATTTCGCTGACTGGTGGCCCAGCAGCGCGGCCGGTTATTTCCGACTTCGGCGTAGGCATCATTTAGGAGGATTTTCGATGTCGGCCGTTACCGATTTGCTCAATCTACCCAAGCCAGATTCCCGCTCCGAGGAGCAGGAGAGTGTTGTCGATGCATTCCTGGCGACGGCTGCTGGACTGGATATGATCGATGCGATTCTTTCGGCCTACGCCACGAGCATCGCAGGCAAGGCAGAAGCCGCTCACGGGCACGCCATCGACGCAATAGAGGGGCTGGCGCATGCCCTGGCGTCCAAGCGCGATAAAGACGTTCTCATCGAGTTCGATGAAGTTTCGGGGTTTCCGTCGCTCCCCGGGGTGCCGCTAGGATATGTGCTGGCCAGGTCAGAAGTGGGTCTGGCGTTCCTGTCTCCGGCCGCCGCCATCGGAGCGCACCAACATGCAATGGGCGAAATCGTCGGACTTTCTGGCGCACTTTCGGCACTCTCGGATGACATCGAGCGGGCGACATCGGCAGGCACCGTCACGTTCTTTGCCGGAAGCACGCCGCCGGACGGATGGTTGAAGGCCAATGGCGCAACGGTCAGCCGTTCAGCCTATGCTGATTTGTTTTCGCGGATTGGCACGACGTTTGGTGTAGGCAACGGCTCCACCACCTTTCAGATTCCCGATCTGCGCGGTGAATTCATTCGCGGCTGGGATGATGGACGCGGTATCGATGACGGGCGCGCATTTGGTTCAGCTCAGAGCGACTTGAACAAGGCGCACAGCCACGACGGCACGGCCGAGAGTGCCGGCGCCCATAGCCACTCCGGCTCAACCAACACCGACACCCATAGTCACTATTTTGCTACTAATCCTGGCAGCAGCTACGACTACGGTCGGAATATTACCAGCACAAGCCTAACAGACGCCGCAAGAGATGAACGCGGCAACACGTCATCCGACTCTCATAGCCACACGCTCTCCATTACATCGGGGGGTGTACACACACATACCTTGGACATCTGGTCCGAAGGCGGCACCGAGGCCCGTCCGCGAAATATCGCGCTCCTCGCGTGCATAAAATACTAGGAGGGTACGTTGGTAACGCCGAACGTTTATCATTTCCATCCCGGAACCGGGGCGTTGACTGGGATCGGCAGTGCTGATCCGTCGCCCAAGGAGCCCGGCGTGTGGATCGTACCTGCCAATGCGACCAGAGAGACGCCGCCCGAAGTCCCGGATGGGCATGTAGCGGTCCGTGATGGGAATGCATGGACGGTTGCAGAGGATCATCGGGGAGAGGTGCACTGGATCAACGGCACGCGGGTCATTATCGAAGAAATCGGCCCGTTGCCTGACGACATTTCCGAGGAACCTCCCGAAGCCGGAGAGGGCCAGCAAACCGTCTGGCAGGATGGTGCCTGGGCGATCGTCGAGGATCATCGGGGGGAAATCTGGTACACCGGCCCCAATGCTCCCTTCGTCGTCGACTTTCTGGGTGACCCGACCGACCATGGGCTGGTTTCGGCCAACCCTGCGGCGGATATCGACCAGGATGGACTGCCGCCGCTTGAACGGAATCTGACAAAGCGACAGATTAATGCAGCGCTCATTGCGGCCGGACAGATAGAGCCTGACGGTTTCATCGAAACGGCTGTTGCCTCGATTGGAGATCCGACACAGAGGGCGCTGGCGCTCAATGATTGGCGCTATGCGCCCTACTACGAGCGAAACCACCCGCTGTTCAACGATCCTGCCATGCTCGCAGCAACGGGCCTTTCCGAACAGAATATCGATGACCTCTGGCTTGCCGCCCTCCAGCAGCCGGCCTGACACCATGGCACAAATCCAGCCTGGCGACGGCTGTACACTCTGGATCGACGGACTTGCCGGCGTCGACTGGCGGCACTGTTGTGAAGTTCACGACGCAGCCTATAGCGCTCTTTCCGACAAACTGATGGCCGATCTGGGACTGGCGCAATGTGTCGCCCAGAGCGGCGCGCCGATCATGGCCGTGGTGATGTTTTGCGGCGTGACGTTTTTCGGATGGATTTGGTACGCGCGGGCCCGCCGCACCAACCGTCCCTGACTGTCGGCGCGAGCCGACCTATCCAAACTCAACCCCAGACAGGAGATACCGATGTCGGCACCGACTTTCGGCATGACTTTCACGCGTCCCGAGACCGAACCCGTACCGGTCCTCGGGGCTGATTTTTCCAAGGCTCTACTGATCGAAACCAGTGACGATGCTTCGGCGGAAACCTATCCGGTCGACACGCCGGTGCGGATTTCCACATCCGATGCGGATGCCGTGGCGGCGCTCGGGTCCGGACTACTGGCCGATGCCGTCCGGGGCATCAACGACCAGCTCACGACCGGTGCCGACGTCATCATCGTTCGCGTGACCGAGGGCGGCACCGTTGCCGAGACCGTCGCTTCGATCGTCGCGGTGCTCGCAGATGTCGCTTCAATCCCGCCGGCTGTCGGCGCCACGCCCCGTCTGATCTGGGCAGGTCGGACAGCAGCGCAGCTCGTTGACGGTGAAGAAGAACCGATCGCCAACCCAGTCCTCGCCGCGCTTCCGGCGGCTTGCGAAAAGCTGTTGGCCATCGCTGTGGTGGACCTCGATGATACCAGCGCGGCGATCAGTCTTGCCCAGCGTGAGGAGATCAACTCGCCGCGCATAATGCCGGTTGGCGTCGCCGCCACGGTGATGGTCGAAGACGCCGCCGTCACCCGCCCCATGGCGCCCCGCGTGCTGGGACTGTTCATGCGGGAGGATTTTGGACGGGGCGGATTGCCGTTCGATCCGATCGCCAATCGCGTCGTCAACGGACTTGTCGGATTGTCCCGCGATCTACCGTTCTCGCTGCTAGACGGTTCGACCGAAGGTCAGCAGCTTCTGGAAGGTAACGTTTCGATCGTGACGCGTGGCGAGCGCGGCGTCGATGCTGCGGTCGCCGATGGCGGGTTTGTCTTCATCGGCACTGATGGCGCCGGCACCGGAGAACTCTGGCGGCAAATCCACCAGGTGCGTGGCGCCGATTATCTGACCGTCAAGATTATGGCGATCACGCGCAGCTTCCTTGGGCGGCGGATTTCCGGCGACCTTGTGGAAGCCTGGCTCAATTCGCTCAAGTTCATGTTGCGGGACCATAAGGCAGGCAACGACATCCTTGGCTATGACGTCCAGTTCCTTGCCGACCAGAACAGCCCCGAGCAGATCCGGCTCGGCCGGCTCAAGGTCGATCTGGCGGTCGAGCCGGCGCCGGCGTTTCGCCTGGCCGAACACGATGTGCGCCGCTATCGCCCCGCAGTCGAAGGGCTGGTCGCCGATATCGTTGCACGGCTTTCGAGCGCTGCCTAAACGATCTCACGGCGCGCATCGCTTCAGGCATGACGGCGCTAAGACCGCGCCTATGCCGGCCGCTGCGCCTGCGATGGCGTGGCGAAAACGTTCGCCGGGGTCCTCACTTCGTTCGTCCAACCCTTCTTACCGAGAGGCATCACAATGCAGCCCTTTTACATGTTGACCGCCGTCGACGTGCGCCGCGCTACCGAGCCCGAAACCTCGCGCGCCACGACGATATCCAAGCTCTCCATTCCCTCGCTTTCGTTTGCGACTGCTAGCCACAATCCGGGTGGTTCGGTGATGGCCGTCGATTTCACCCAGCCGCGCCTCGAGGCGCCAGAGCCCAAATTCGAGGCCAAGGGGATCGACATCGAGATTTTTCGCGGTATGGGCCAGCGCGAACGCTGGGTGTTTGCTGGAGCCTATGTGAATAAGGCACCCGGTGGTGGCCGTCCAGTCCCCGGCCGTTGCATCATTGAAGGCGCGATCACGGGTTGGGAGCCGGACGACAGCGACCCCGCCGAGTTCCAGGGGTGCACGCACACCTTCAAGGAGGTGACCCATATCGAGTTCTCCATCGACGGGCGGGAGTTGTTCTATGTCGACGTTTTCGAGCGCGTGTTGCGCGTCGACGGCACCGACATGTTCGAGGATCAACGCCGAGCGTTGGGCATCTAGCCCGGCTCCTCTCCCTTTTCTCGCGTCAGGATCCTGCGTGACGCTTGCCAGCCAATAGGACAAACAATGACCAAGACACCGCCCGTTCCGGCCGATGATAAGCCGCGCACCATAGTGGTTCCGCTCGAATTTCCGGTCGAAGTGACGATCGAGGGAGAGGGCAGTCCGCGCAGCTACAACCAACTGACGATCCGCCGCATGAAGGCGCGCGACAGCTATATTGCCGAGGATGAGGGCAGCAAGGTCAAGGCGGGCTATCGCATGTTCGCCGCCTTGGCCGGCGTGCCGCTCGCTGTCATCGAAGAACTCGACACTGTGGATGTCGCGGCGGTCGGGGAGGCTGTCGCGAAAATGATGGGAAAGCGCTTGACGGATCTGATGGGGGAGATGGACAAGCCCAAGGCGGTTACTGGCGCGACGTCATAACCGGCCTCGCGCGCCACACCAACACGCCGATTGATGAGATCGAGGATTGGGACATCGACAAGGTTGTCGATTTTTCGCGATCGCTCAACCGGGTTCTGAAGGCGGAGCGGCCGAAGAAGAAGGGTCAATAGACCAGGAAGCTGCAGGCGAGCATGTCGTCGTCCTCGCGTACTTCCAGCTTTACCGACCCAAAGTCGTGGTGGGCTATGCCCGCCACCTCGGCCACGCCGAACGTGATGCCGATTGTCGATGCAATCTGCTCGACATCGCGTTTCAACAGGCCCGACGCTGCTCCGGCGCACATGAACATGTAATCTTCAGCGTCGATTGAACTCGATGTCGGAATATCGACCAACTGCCCGGTTGCTTGCAGGACCGTTGGGTCGAGATATCCCCAGCATGCGTTTGGGTTGTTGCAGGGGATTTCCTGCGAGTCCTCGACTTGAAACCCCGCCTGCTCAAGGCCGTCCTTCGCTGATCGGTAATTGTCCAACGGGGCTGCATACGCCGCCCCAAGGCTCACAAGCATTGCTGCGATAGCGATCAAATATTCCCGCCTCATGATTCACGCCTCTTCCTGACAAGTGGGGCAATTGTAGCGACTTCCCCAAATTATAAAAAGGCTCACTCATGGCCAGCATGGTTTCCGAGTTGATCGTCCGGCTTGTCGACATGGCCAGCGCGCCGGCGCGCGCCATTGCCGGCCAGGTCGAAAGCCTCGAGCGCGCGCAGGCGGCCAACAGCCGCGCCATGGCCAATGCCCGTGGCCAGATGCTGGATTCCGCTGCCATGGCAATCGCCTTTGCCAAGGCGCTGGGGGAGCCGGTCCAAGCCGCAATGGCCTTTGAAAGCGCAATGGCGGACGTTCGCAAAGTCACCGATTTTGATGACAGCGGGTTGACGGATTTCGCTCTGGGCTTGCGCAATCTCGCGGCGACCGAAATCCCGATGGCAGTCAATGAACTGGCTGATCTCGCCGCCAATGCGGCCGCCAGCGGCATCGCTGACAACGATCTTCTCGATTTCACCCGCATGACCGCAGAGGCCGCCGTGGCCTGGGGGATGGCTGGCGGCGAGGCGGGGGAGAACCTCGCAAAAATTCAGGCCGCGCTGGGCATGACTATTGACGAGACCCAGCGCTATTCCGACGCGGTCAACCATCTTTCAGACAATACGGCTTCGACCGCTCCGAACCTTGTCGATTACGCCCGACGCGTGGCCGCGCAGGGCGAATTCTTCGGCTTTACTCGAGAGCAAACGCTTGCGTTCGGCTCGGCAATGATCGGCACGGGTGCGCAGGCAGAGGTTGCAGCAACCTCTTTCCGCAACATGGGCCGTGCCCTGACGCGAGGCGCCAGCGCCACGACGCGCCAGAAAGATGCGCTCAACGCATTGGGACTCGATGCTGCCGGCATAGCGCAGTCCATGCAGGAGGATGCGGTTGCCACCACCATGCTGGTGATCGATCGTTTGGGGCAGATGCCCGAGCATCTGCAGGCATCGCTCATCACTGATATCTTCGGGGATGAAGCGCGAGCACTGGCGCCACTACTGAACAATCTGGACCTGCTGCGCGATACCCTGGGTCTGGTTGCTGAAGAAACCGAATATGCCGGGTCGGTCGCCCGAGAATTCGCCGTGCGGTCGGCCACGACTGAATTTGCGGCCCAGCGCTGGAGGAATCAAATCAACGAAGTGGCCCTGGCCATAGGCAATGCGCTGCTTCCGGCTCTCAACGCATTCTTCGCGACGACCGGGCCCCATCTCCTCGCGTTGGGTGGGTGGATCACCGAGAACGAGCGGCTAGCGGTTACCATCACCGCGCTGGTCGGGGGTATGATCGCCCTGCGTGTCGCGACTGCTGCGGCACGCTATGCCATGCTGTTTTTCAAAGGTGGGCTGATCGAGATCGCCTTGTTCGGCACGCGAGCAGTGGGGACCATTCTGGCCCTCCTCAACCCGCTCAATCTGGTGCGCGGAGCGTTGGTCGCCCTGCGCTTCGCGGTGATCTCAACCGGGATCGGCGCGATCCTTGTTGGGATCGCGATGGCCGGTGTCTGGATTTACAACAATTGGGAACCGCTTTCGGCTTTCTTTTCCGGGCTATGGGCCGGGTTTGTTGCGGCCGTCGACCCGATCATGCCGGCGCTCGAGCCGATCATCGGATGGGTGCAGGGCGCTGTCGGCTGGTTCACGCAGCTGCTGGGGCCGATCGATTCCACTTCTACAGAGGCATACAATCTCGGGACAGCTCTTGGGGTGGTTGCCGGCCAGAGTTTGCGTGGACTTATCGATGCGATCAGCTCGATACCGACGTTGTTCGCGAACGCCGGATCGTCCGTGCAGCGATGGGTGGCCAGCGTCAACGACCAATTCAACCAGTTCATGGTGGTTACTCTGCGCGATTGGGGCAGCGACCTTCAGAGCTGGGCGAGTGGTTTCTTCAACACCGGGCTTGAGATCGCGCAAGCAATATTTGACGGACTGGTCGCCAAGTTTCAGGACATTCTTAGCTGGTTCGGTCAATGGCCGCAGATGATCCTCGATGCGATCGGAACGATCGATGTTGGGCGCGCGGTTGTGGGGCTCGGAAGCGGCATTGCCGAAGGCGTTGGAAACGCGACAAGCGGGATGGCGCAGGATGTCGGCGACGCGTGGAACGGCCTTTGGAGTGACACCCGCGCCGTTGGCGGCGCTGTTGCTGGCGGGCGGACCTACCTCGTAGGCGAGGAAGGGCCGGAACTCTTCACACCGGGCGGGCAGGGCTATATCAGCACGGCCGCCGACACTTCCCGAATGATGGGAGGCCGCGCCGCGCAATTGGCCATTAACGCGCCGCTGATCGGCAATCTGCATGTCACCAAAGAAGCTGATGTCGACGCGGTTATAGCAGCGCTGGATCGTAAGCTCCGCGACATGCTGGCCGGGCTGCAAGCCGACATCGAATTTGCGGGGTAGACCATGCTTTATCAGATCGGCCCGATCACCCTCGATACCATGCCGTTCAATGCCGACGCGATGCGGCGTACCAGCAGTGCCGCTATTGCGGAAAAGGCGGTGATGGGCTCACCTCCGCCGCTCGAATTCATGGGCAAGGGCGAGGACCGTATCACCCTGTCCGGGCGATTGCTGCCCACCCGCATTGGCGGGATGACCGAACTGGAAACCGTGCGGAGCCTGATGGACGCGGGAACCCGTGTGCCGGTGATGCGCGGCGACGGCAACATGTTCGGCTGGCACGCCATCGTACGGGTCGACGAAGACCACGCAAATCTCGACCGGTTCGGTGTCGGGTTTACGCTTGCCTACACGATCGAGATGACCCGCGACGGAGCTGAGCCGTCATTGGGCGCGCCGACCTCGATATTTGAAATGATGCTCGGGCTGTTCGAGGAGCTATGATGGAAACGGTCACGGTGTCCCGCGAGAACACGACGCTCGATCTTTTGCTGTTCCGTCGCTTTGGCGCTGCCGGACAAACCCTGCTCGAAGCCGTTCTCGACGCCAATCCGGGGCTGGCCAGAATTGGGGCCGTGCTGCCCGTCGGGACCATTGTCACACTTCCCGCACCGTCGGCCCGCCCCCCGAAGACCGATCGTCCGGTCATTGATCTGTTCGGTTAAATCATGGCTTGGACAACAGACTGGCAGGTATTCATCAACGACCAGGACCTGACTACGTCCTGGAGCCGTTATCTGATCTCGATCGGCATCACCGACCAGGCGGGGACGTCCAGCGATTCCTGCACGCTTGATGTCGACGATGCCCATGGTCAGGTGCGGCTGCCCCAGGGCGGCGAAAAAATCAGGGTAATGCTTAACCGCGTACTTGCGTTTGAGGGTGTGATCGACAGCGTGACCTCAAGCGGAGGGCGCAGCGAGGGCCGGAAACTTTCGGTAAGTGCCAAGGGGTTCGATACGGCAGGCGACGCCAAAAAGGTCCAGGGGTTCCATCTCGACGATGCGACGCTTGGCGACTTCCTGGCGGCGGCCGGGGCCGAGGCGGGGTTTTCGGTTACCGTCGATCCTGCGCTCGCCAGCTTCGCCCGCGATTATTGGTCGGCGGAATTCGAGAGCTTTCTATCGTTGGGCGAACGTCTCGCTCGCCAGTATGGCGGGACATTCAAACTGCGCGGCGACAAGGCCGTGCTTGCCCGGCGCGGCGAGGGGCTTTCCGCCAGCGGGCAGGCTCTCCCGACCATTACGGCGCGCTATGGCAAAAACCTGATCGGTTGGAGTCTCAAACCCAGAGATCCGCGCAGAACCTTCGCGGCGGGCGAGACACGCTATTTCGATCGCGCTTCAGGGGAAGTCAAAGCCGAGCGGGTCGATTTCGAAGGCACCGAAGGCGTGGGCGACAATGTCCTGCGCCTGGCTGAAGCATCCCAGACCGATGCCAGAGCTACGCTTGAGGCGCGCGGCCGTGAGAGCGACCGCGAGGCCGGTGGCGGCACCATAACCCTTGATCTTGCCCCCGAGGCGCGGGCCGAATGTTCTGTCATCCTGATCGGCGCGCGACCGGGGATTGATGGGTCTTACCGCGCCGACAGCGTATCGCACCGATCCGATCGCGCCGGCGGCGCAACCACGACGATTTCGGTCAAACAACCCGCTGGCGGGGCGGGAACCGACGCCCGATGACGCGGCGCATTCCACATTTAAGGATCGTTACCGGTTTGGGACGCGGCCCCATCCCGCTAATCGAACATCTAATCAGTTCGAAAATTGGTCCCGTTGCTGAGGAGCTTGTGCAGATCCTCGTTCGGTCGTGTTTGCGTAAAGGACCGCCACACCAATTAAAGCCGCAAGAGCGAGCAAGAGACCAATTGCGAAGGGTGAATAGGACTTCTGATTTTGATTTTCCATCCGCCAGCGTAAGCTATTCTCTGCCAAGGCGATACAGCAATAAAAAGTGATGGTTGTCCGGCGAGCCGCCTGCACGTGGGGGACGTGACAGGCGGCCCTACGACTGTCGGAGGTATCTGACAGCCGCGCGATAGCCTACCACGAACCACGCCGCCCGCTGAGGCGGCATTTTTTATCCAGGACATAATGCCTTGGGTGGAAGTCCCATAGATCACGCGAAGGTCGCGTCCAATCTGTTTGAATATGATGGTATTTTCAGTGCCTGAGCCGGCTGGCAGTAGTTATTCGCTGCGGGGGACTGCAAATGGCGTTCGAGCAGAGAAAGGATATGCGTGTCCTTCTCGGCATCGAATTTGCGGGCGAAAAGGTCTGGGCTACGCTGTAGCCGATTGAAATCTTTTTTACCGTAGTCTCGGGGGCGCAGTTTGATATCTCCGTCAGGGACCCAATCGATCATTCGCAAATCGTCGTTCATGATAATGCCCTGATCACCGCTGTTCATGATCACAGTCTGGAAAAATGCCTCATCTGCAATGAAGCTGTTGCGGTAGAACGCCTTGAACCGCTCAACTCGAGGATCGTGACACACAAATGCGCAAAAGCCACGCGTCACGGCTTTCCACTGCGTGCCGATGAAGGGTGTGTCACCGTCCAGGTATGGACGAGCCACGCCTGTTGCGGTCATCTTGCCATGCTCTTCAACGAACAGGTGACTAACCCGGTTTAGGGTGTCAGGTCGCTCCTTGCGCTGGTCAAGCGCGCGGATGAACTGCTTGCCCGGGTTTGCAGCGAAGAATTCCCGGATATATTTCTGGCTCTTGAGCGGAAAGTCCTGTCCAGACAGATTGATGTAGTGGGTCCAGACGCTATCCATTTCGAGTAAACGCTCCATGCCGCGCAGTTCGGCATCGACGAGGCTGTACCCGCCCCAAAGTGCGTCTTGCGGTTCCAGGAGTTCGACACCCTGATAGGGCTTCAAGAAGGTTGAGATTTCCCTTTCCAGGGCTAGGCCCGAGCTTTTGTCGACATGGACAACATACTGGTTTCCCGGCTGGTAAATCGCTTTGAAGAGGCGTTTGAACTGCAAGGGATAACGGTGAACGAGCAGGAAATAGGCGATCATCAGGCATACCTTTCCAGTCGCCACACCCGGCTGTCGAACCGCCAGGCACAACGATTGCGTTTCCGATCTCGGAAAAAGACAATCAAATGAATTTCTGATCGTAAAGAGACGGCGCCAGACAGAGTTGCGCTCAAATGACCGCAATAGCGCACCCCATATGTGGCTATTGGAAGCCGCCTATACAAGTGACGGCCGCGCGCCTCACACGAAGCGAGGCGCTCTTTTCGCAGGCGGCGCCGTTGGCGAATGGCTAATCCATCAATTCCTCTGGGAGTGACCCTGTTCTGAACAGAACGCGCGGCTCATCATAGGAATCGGTTTCGATATCCACCTCTTGCGAGAATGCCACGACTCCAGCCTTTGATGGGGCAAGACGCTCTGCTGTCGCTATGGCGTTTTCTGCTGATTTTGCTCGCTGCAAGGGATCAGAGACCAGTTTGCGTCCGCGCTGTTGGAACGACTGAATTATGAACGTTGTGGTCATCGCACCTCGCTGGTTGAGGCAGACCCTATCACTCGCCTGCTGATATGGCGGGACAATTCTTTTCTTAACATCGATAGGAGGCCAGCATGGCCCTTCATCCACCCGTTGACGCGGAGGTGGCCCTCGAGGTTGCGGCCCATGAGGCCCTGATCCGGCAAACTTACAAGGACAGCGTCGGCATCCTGACCTGGTGTGTCGGTATGACCAGCGCCACCGGCCACAAGGTTGATCGCTACATCGGCAATCCCGCCCCGCTCCAGCATTGCATGAACCTTTATGCCTGGGCGCTCAAGAATTACGCTGCGGGCGTCTATCGCGCGTTCGCCGGTCACAAGCTGACCAAGGCGCAGTTTGCCGCGGCGCTTTCCTTCCACTGGAATACCGGCGCCATTGAGCGGGCATCTTGGGTGAAGCTCTGGAAACAGGGCAGGGTGGCCGAGGCGAAGCGCGCGATCATGAACTGGGTGACACCGCCCGAGATCGAGGGACGACGCGAGAAAGAGCGCGACCTTTTCTTCGATAGCAAGTGGTCGAACACCGGCACGATGATCGAATACACCCGCGTGCGGGCAAACATGACCCCGGACTGGTCGAGCGCCAAGCGGATCGACGTTGCCACCGAGCTGCGCAAAGCCTTCGCCAAAACCCCGCCCGTCACGATCGATCAGCCGTCCCAGCCCGATGCGCCGGTTGAAGTTCCGACGCTTTCGCCCAAGCCCAATGCAGCCGGCGTCATTGCAATCTTCGTAGCGGCCATAGCGGGCTTCGCTGGCTGGCTTTTCACGCACCGCTGACCCCTTCGCCAATTCCCGATCTTTCCCGCCGCCCACCGAGGCGGCTTTTCCATAGGAGCAATCACCATGTTCTCGTTTCTCGCCGGTCTGGCCGGCAACGTCGCTATCGGATGGCTTGGCCGCCGCGTTCTTGAGGTGGGCGGATGGCTCACCACCATCATCGGCTTTATTGCCATGCTGCCTCCCGAGCATCAGGGCACGATTACAGTGCTCCTGACCGGGCAGGGTGGTGGATTGTCCATCGCGGCCTATTTCGGCCTCGCTGCCTATCTCTGGTCGCAGATCATGAGCTTCCGCTCGACGGTCAAACCGCACGTCGTCACCAGCGATACCAAGCGCAAGATCAATATTCCTGTCCTGACCGAAGCCGAGGCGCGGGAAAAGACCGGCTATCACGGGCCCATTGAGACCCGGAACCGCTAGGGCACGACAATCACGCGCTCCGGTGCATCCGGGGCGCACCTTCGGGCATTAGACTAAAGAGGCTACCCCTTGGTGGATGATATGAACCGCGACCTGGGCCGCGTCGAAGGTAAGCTCGATGCACTCATCAAAACCGTAGAGCGCCAAGGCGAGAAGTCAGACGCCAGCCGCGCCCGACAATATGAACGCATCGAGCTCGTGGAACGCAACACACACGATCTGGACGGGCGCATGAAGACCGTCGAGGGAACCGTACTCAAGATGAGCCCGCTTGTGGATGAGTTCGGCAGGCTCAAGCAGCGCGGCGTGGGCATGCTGATGCTGCTCGGCTTTATCTGGCTGATCGTCGGCGGGCTGATCCTGCAGGGTCTGGGCTGGTTGGTGGCCCAAATCGGCAAATTCGTCGGTCAGTGATCCGCTGCCCCTGCTGCCAGCGCGAGGTGTCAGACTGGCGGCCCTATCGGGGCGTGGCCGGTCTTTCACTTGCCGGCGTCACGACGGCGCTCGCCGCATGGTTCGGCGACACGCTGCCGTTCTGGGTGCGAAGCTGGCTGTTGTTGGGGTGATGATAACCAGATACTTCGTGCTAGGCGGCTTTCGACCCCAAGTCGGTCGTTCAAATCCTTTGCCAAGAATGGCAGCTTCGAGCCGAAAGCGGTTGTGCGGGTCAAGCCGAGCAAAGCAACCGATCCCACCACGCAGAGCGGCTTGTTCAGACTTCATGCTAAACGCGAGGCTTCCGCTTTGAGATCGAGGATGTCCCCGATCAATAAGTAGGTATGGATTACAAATCGCTGGGCCTCGGAAAGGTCTATTTCCGCATGAGAACCTTTTTGCGCGGCCGAAAATACCGCATCCAGCCTTTCGCCGATATATTTAAGATCTGCACTCATCACTTTGAGAGAGACACCAGATGCAGTTTTGCTCTCACAGAACATGACAAGCCTGTTGATGTAATGATCTTTACCAATCTGAATAATTTTCCCACTGGCCGACTTTACCGGCTGGTCAGAAGATGGGTAGAGCACATCTGCGACAGCCTGCAATAGTCTGCGACAGCTGTGGCCAGCGTTAGCCCAATCCTCTGGATTGTCGGACATGAGATTGCCTCGAATCGAGTCTAATCGCCGTAACTCGTCGGGAATGAGGTCGCCGAGATGCTCATCGACTCTCTCTCGATAGCCGGCGAAAATGTCTTCTGCCGCTGAAGACACACGTAGCTCGAAGTGCTTGGCTAGCGCAAAACCGTAAACAAACGCGCGCCTCGCTGCCAAGACGGCCATCTCATCACGATAACTAGCAGCGATCTCCGCCTCAACTCGAAGATTACGAAAAGGAGCTTGGACATATTGATTTGGGTTTGCTGACGAAATATTAGTCGGCTGTGGCTGGAAGAAGCTAAGGCGCATTTTTAGCGTTGCCGCATTTTCTTCAATACTCGTTATCGATCTTATTTCTGCACGCTCGATGGTTTCCCCCGTGTCATTGCCTTTGTCATCTTTTTTCTTCACCTGCTTTATGCGATCCGCAGCTTTGAGAAGACGCCATACCTCTGGCTGAACTCCATTCGGCGTCGAGGGGTATCCTGAAAGTTCATTCCGAAAAATCAAGAAGTGATCATCGTCTCCGATGAGGCGTGCAAGACGTGCTGCTTTCATGACGCAACCGGCAAGCGGCAGACGTTCAAGTTCTAGGTCCGCCAGGAGATCATTTGTCAGTTCATACGATTCCGCAGCAGACGTTTTCGAACTAGCCATTTCTATCCAACTTCGTTGTAGCCCCATTTGATTAGGGCCGCGGACTTGGGGATTGCCGTAATGCACCAAGCATTTGTTTGGGTTCGTGTCGACAACGCGCGTTTCAGTTATCGTCCCGACGTTGCGGTGAGACCGAGATGAAAGCAACTATTCGATTGCTAGGTGTGGAAACATTTCCCTTGGGCCTTGCGCTGTGCGTCAGCGATCATTTCTGCGTCAGCTCAGTCCGCATTGCCGCCGTTCCCATCAGAGGATGATAATGGCAGCTAACCACCCCCAATCCGTCATTCCATGTCCGGCACCGGCCCAAAACTGAACAGTATTTCGGGTTCGCCATATTCGCCTATATCCGGCCGCGCCTCCCGCGACCAAGCGATCACTGCCGGATAGGTGTTCACGAGCGATCCGGCTTCCGTCCTTGCGCGGTTCTCGCTCTGAAACTCGCGGGGTTCAAATGCGGGGCGCGGGCCGCCGTCGCCGTCATCTTCAAAGGCGATGACGACGATCAGCTTTGCCGGTGGCGTTGGCTTGTTCATTGCTTTCGCTCCAGTTCTGCGATCATTGCCAGGCAGGTTGCCTCACCCTCATCGGCGCACTCGGCCTCACGTCGGGAGGGCGGGATGCGCTCGAACTGGGCTAGCCGCTTGTAATAGTGAGCCAGCAGCTTTTCGCGCTCTTGGACTTTGGGGCCGGATGTCGGGACGCGCATCAGAGCAACTCATCCTCTTTGCCGCCGCGCCGGACGATTTTGAGCACGCCATCGGGCAGGGGGCGCTGCAGCGCCTTGGCTTCTTCCCATGGCGCGGTCAGCCAGGTCTCGACTTCGTCGGGCGTGGTCAGGATAACCGGCATGGCCTTTTCGTGGATCGCGCCGACATTGTCGTTTGGCTCGGTGGTCAGGAAGGCGAACAGGTCGGTGGTGACCGTGCCCTCTTTGATCTTGCGCACGCTGGTCCATTGCGGGGCCCAGATGCCAGCAAAGAAGGCGAGCGGGCGGGTGTCGTCGAACGCAAACCAGATGTCGCCGCCGGCATCCCTGTTGAACTCGGAAAAGCTGGTGAATGGCACGACGCACCGGAACCTGGGGGCCAGCCACCGGCGCCAGTGCTGGCTGTCGGTGTTGCGCACATTCGTAATCCCGCGATCGGGCTCCTTGCGCAGCAGCTCGTCGAACTCCTCTTTTGACAGGTCGTTACCGCGTTTTTTTGCGATACCATCCGCCCGCTTGCGGGCCGCCTGATACAGCGCCCTCGATGACGACGGCATGCCCCAGCGGACCATGGCCAGTTCTGCGCCGGCATCGGTGTTGCGCACAATCGGGGCAAGATAGTCGGGAAAGACGCCGGGCTGGGGCGGGAAGTTGCCGAGATTATCATGCAGCGCAATTGGCCGCGTCGCCTTCACGAAATCGCGGATGGCCTGGATATTGGTGGTCATCGAATAGAGATTACACAAGGCCGCCTCCGCGATCAGTGCCAGTTCGTTCAAAGTGAGCGGAAATTCTTTCGGTGTCCACTTCATCCAGTTGTGGCCGCGACCGCGCTCCTTGGGGTCGATCCAATACCCATCAAAAATCCGTCCGAAACGCTCGGCCGGGGCCCGGTCGGCAAAGCAGTGCACATCCCACCAATGGTTGTCATGAAAGATTGTATGGCCGCGACCGCAAGCGCCGAGCAATTGGGCGCTTTCCCCAAGGCGCGGCCCCGTGCGCACGGCAATTTGGAACGGCCAGCCGCGGTCGATATCTCCTTTCGACAGCTCCCCCTTCCTGCGCGACATTTTGTGATCGCTCCTGCTACTTGTTCCAGTTTTGTTCTCATATTATGACTCAAGAGCAAGGAGAACAAGATGGCAGCTTTATCCACCGCAGAAAGCGACCAGGTTCGCTGTACGATCCATCTCAATGGCCGCGATCCCGCCTGGCCGCAGCTCACGCTCGAGGAAGCACTTGAGGCGTTGGCGGCCGGCATCCGGTTTTCGATTTTTGACGAGCGCAAGGGTGAGTTCAATATTTCGATCCCGTATTCGACGTTGCAGCGCATCGATCGCGATACGCTGACCATCATGCAGGAGTGACGGCATGGGGCGGCGGCGAGAGGGTGAATATTTCAGCCTGAATTCTGCGACCGAGCAGGGGCATATCGTGCGGGTACGCTGTGGCGCTTGCCGGCGTGCGGCCAATTTCCTGCCCGAGGATCTGGCGGCCATCTATGGCGGCAACAGTTTTGCGCTCGAGCCGCTGTTTCCCTGCAGCAAATGCGGCACGACAGATTTCGTGCGGGTGACGACCTACAGCCCGGAAATCGCCGATTTCGGCAGGATCACCCTGCGCCGGCCGGGTCCGAAGAAGGTTGTGCAGACCTGGGCAAACGAGACGTTCACCGAGCGCAGCAGGGCGCGGTATGTGCGGGATCCGGGTTTCAGGGTTTGAAGCGGCGCACTTTGGACCTCAAATTGTGACACTAGACGGGTCACAGAGTTGAAGCCGGCGGCACTTGAGCGCTTGGTGAGCGTGAGGTGCGCAAAGGTGCGGTTGCCTCTCAACGACAACAGATACTGAGCAAACGCGGCCCTGCCGTTAGGAGACAAAGCTCCATCTCAGGTGAAGAACGCAAGCTGATCCAGCGTTAGAAGGGCTTGTAGCGCGCGCGTTTGAGTGTAGCTGTCGCTTTCAGCGGCGCCATGACCGACTGCATGTCGTGAGCCAGCATTACCATTTCCCAGAGCGGGGTTAAAATTGGCAAACGTGTAGCCCTCAAGATAGCGTCCGAATGCCGCTGGAAACATGAGGGTGTCAGGCTGTCCGCGCTTTTCTTCGGCTGAGCGCACAGCGAAGTCCAGTAGTTCTTTCTGCTTCGCTCCCGTACCGTACAGTTTGCGGTATGCCTCGTTGAGGATCCCCTCGATCTCTGTGAGCACGATTTTTATTACGGGCACTGGATCGCCAGCAAGGTATGAGTTGAGTGCCGAACGAAGTAGACGTTTTTTGCCAGCGAAGTGCGGCTTGATCATCCAACGAGCAAACATGCGCTCTAGCCTTTCAGCGTCGAATTTTTCACCTAGTTCACTTTCGAATTGGTCAAGTCCGAAGTCGACTTCACAGTGCTGCGCAAGCCGAAGGAATTCGGCTCCTATTATCTCAGCAAAGGGGAACCAGCCTGCATGCATTAGGCGTTCGAAGACGGCACTGTTACCGATGGCGTCATATACCTCCCTGTAGCGCAGTCTTCGGTGCAGGGTGCCTAGATCTCGCTCCATGTTGGACAGAGACAAATTTCGGTCGGGATTGAAATCGCAGAAGAGCGCGAAGCGCCAACCCTCACGGAATAGGCACACAACCCGGTCTGCTTTTCCAATGTGCACCATTGGAAATGACATTCCTGTTACGTCGGCAATGTCATGCTCGAACACGACGGTTCCAGCTTCCATAGAGCGCTTCGGAACCACACTTAGGGAAACGGCTGCCGTGTCTAGCCAGATCTCACCGCTGTTGTCAGGCCGCACCACTAGTAACATCGTCCCTGCTTGGGCGATGTTGACATAGTGGCCGGCTTCCCTCGCCCGAAATTCCAAGTGGCTCACAAGCGATTTGGCTACCTGGTGAAAGATCGCCTCATCGGAAGTAAGTGATAGCCGGGTCCATATACGGACGCTCGTCCCCGCTTTGGCAGCTTCGGCTGAAATACCGTCGAGTTGCAGCCCTGAAAGAAATATCGGCTCGCCCAGGTTGCCAACCAATTTGCCGGCGGCTGGATCCGTATTTGGGGGCTCGACCGCTTCGCTCATAACCTTATGTCCTAGCTCAACTGCTGGGCATCCCCTAGCGACAATGTTGCCGCCTCAATTGCCTCAATGAGGCAAAACTTCAAGTTTTATCACTCACGCTTGAACATGGTTCCACCGTTCTCCAGCCTCCCTCCCTCCAGAAAGGCGGGGTGCGCGGCGCGCTAACGCCGCCCAACCGGGTAGTTGAGTTGCTGCTCGACCCGGCCCAGTAGACCACGGCCCTAAACCTGGCCCCGCCACCCTCGAGGGCAGGGGCGTTTTAAGGCACATCCCTAAATGGAAACTTACCTTGAGCCGGTTCAACCGGTGTCTCCGCTCGCCCCGTATATGGGTGGCAAGCGCCTTCTTGCGCCAAAAATCACTGAGCGGATTGGGCAAATCCCGCACACCGTCTATGCCGAGCCCTTCATTGGCATGGGCGGAATATTCTTCCGCCGCGCGTATCGGCCGGCATCCGAAATCATCAATGATCGCAATGGCGATGTAGTGACGCTGTTCAGAATCCTTCAGCGGCACTATCCCGCTTTCCTCGATCACCTAAAATTCCAGCTGACCTCGCGCCGCGAATTCGAGCGGTTGTCGCGCGTCGATCCCTCAACCCTGACCGACCTCGAGCGCGCTGCGCGATTTCTGTACCTGCAGCGCACTGCCTATGGCGGTAAGGTGACAGGGCAGAGCTTCGGGGTGGCACCGGGCAGGTCGGCGCGATTCGATTACACCCAGATTGGACCCGCCCTCGAGGACGTCTATGAGCGCCTCGCCGGCGTCGTCATCGAAAACCTCGACTGGGCCGAGGTGATCGACCGCTATGACGGGCCAGGTACATTGTTCTATCTCGATCCACCATATTGGGATTGCGAAGACGATTATGGCTCCGGCCTGTTCAATCGTGAGCAGTTCGAGAAAATGGCAGAGCGTCTCGGGCGGCTGCAAGGCAAGGCGATCGTTTCGCTCAACGATACACCAGGGGTGCGAGAAACGTTCGGAGCCTTCCGCATGGAGGAGGTCGACTTGACCTATTCAATTGGCCAGGCAACGGGCGGCACCAAGGCCGTCGGTGAGGTATTGATCTACACCTTCCCCGAACCGAGCCTGCCATTGTTTGAGTGAAGCAGTCGGGGAAGCTGTCGGGCGAAGGAAAAGCCGGGACCCGCAGGTCCCGGCTTTTGTTGGTCGGAGTAGGGTGATTCGAACACCCGACCCCCTCGTCCCGAACGAGGTTGCAGTGTGCAAAACCGGCTGTATGGTCGTTTGGTCTCACCAAATGCATACTGATTGGGGATAGCGTGCTGGATACTTTCTTCGAAAATAACTGGGAGTTGATCGCTGCCCATACAATGGAGTTCGTACTGTTTGGCGGCCTCGCATTCTCAGGTGGGTTTGTATTCGCGAGGATGCTCCTGAATGAGCGGATGCAAGTCGCGGAGTCTCGAGTTCAGGCATATCGAGAAAAGCTGGATGGCAGATCTCCCGATGAAGCCGCACAGGCACTCAAGAGATTGGAGTCGCGTCTAAACGCGATCACAGGGCCCGTGCTTAGTACGGCTCAGAAAGCCGCTATGCTGACTGAACTACGTAAGTCCTCTTCGTACGTGGTCGTCGGATACGATACTTTGGGGGTTCGGGGGCAACATCAGGCATCACAAGTAGCGTCAATTCTGAGAGAGGCAGGTTGGCAAGTTTCGATGGCAGCGGTGGTCATGGATGACTCGACAGAAATGCCATCCGGGATAGGTATTCGTCGTGGCACAAATGTCGGGTCTATGAGCGGACACGAAGAAGTTGAGGCAGCCTTGCGACAAGCTGGACTACAGTTTGATATCTTAATGCCACACGACAGCAACAAGCCGCCGGAGCGCATTGAATTGATATTCTCGGATGGTGTCGACCGGCTTTAGCCTCAGCGGCGGCGCCATAGAGCTGGAAGAAACCAGGGATTTGCGCTTGGTGTGCTGCCGGAGTTCTGCGTCACGCCACAAATCTGATGCAGGGGGGATTGCTGCGCGCCCCTGCAACCAACACCAACAGCATTACATGAACTTCGCGAGGGAATCACCAAACTGGGAAGCTATGGGGAAAAGGAAAAGCCGAGACCCAAATGTCAGTCTCGGTGAGCGACCCGAGAGATAGGTGACGATTTGCACCGGACCGGAATCAGACACATGAATATGAAGTGGATGGGAACCCCGAGAACGGCGGCCAAACGCGGAGAAAGGCAATGAAGCGCAAAAATGTCAGACTGACTAGGTCCGCGGCGATAGAGCGTGTCGATCGGATCATGCCGATCCTCTACAGAGACCTTCGGTTTGCGATGGCGTTAGAGGCATCGCTTGAAGAAGCGAATGCTGTCGTTGGCAAGCTCGACGCTCGAAAGTTTTATGGTGCCGACACCTTCAATTCGGTGAAGGTGGCGACCCAATCATCGCTGGCTCTAGTACTCGCAAAAATATTCGAGGTGCCTCCCAAACGGGGCAAGCTCGCGAACCGTTTCAATGGATCAGATAAGGCTTCGATTCCCGTAGTATTGTACTTCTTGCGGCAAAAGCGTGTGCGCTCCGCCATGGTGGAAAGGGCGATAGTTGAAGGGGGCTCCCAAGGGACCGATTGGTGTCGGCAAGCGCTGGAATCTGCTGAACGCAAATACCGCTCGCTCAAAGGTTCGCGAAGGTTTCGGCTCAAACTTCAGTCGATCACGGACTTTCGCAATGGCACCGTGGCTCATAGCCTTCATTCGGTCGAACCCGCGAGACTTCCGACGTACAATGATCTCTTCGAGCTGCTCGATGCGGCGGCCGATATAGTGTCCCAAATAAAGCTGGCTACCGAGGGGACAAACCTGTTCCTTGACGACTTTGAGAAGGAGGATCGTCGAAGTGCCGCTGAATTTTGGGGCAAGGCACTTCCTGCCGCGATGAGAGATTAACCTTGCAGAGCGGGCGGCTTACCACATCTAAAAGCTGTTCCCACTATCGTCGATTTGGAGCACTTTCGGTCGAGTGGAAAGTGGGAACTTTCGTTGGCTGGCCGAGCGAAATAGAGGGCCTGTCACGCCGGCGAGCACGGGTGTGGGTTCCCCGGTCGGCTTGGCCGTCCGGGTGAAAATACAAAATATTATTTACGTCCTGGTGCAAGAATTGTAAGGCAAGTGCAACGTGGGGCGAATTTTATTACATGAATTCACAAGCATGCAGCCATCAATACCCAGTTCATGTGCAGTTTTGCCCTGTATGTGGTAGGTTCGTCGGGTATCCGAACGTAAGAGCGGCGAGTGATGAAGCCGAAGCTTTAGCGTTAAACCGGCGGCGCGAGGCGGCCGAAAATCAAGCGGGTGTAGGCGGATACGCCGATTTGTTCTCGGCATTTGGGTCGGCGGTGTCAAATTCAGTCGCAGTGACGGTGCGCAGCCTTGCTGCGTTGGACAGTTTTGTTGCCTCTGACTCCCAACTGATGATTTCGTATCACCGGATGGTTCGCGCAGGCTCACGAATTCCGGAAAACAATGATTGGGATCCTTATCGAGCCGCCGCGGACAGCACCGTGAACCCCCACTACTACGAAGAAATACAGTTTGGCGCTCTGTCATTAGATGGGCGGGGCGTCAAATGGTTCGGCGACTACCACATCACCTTTGATGAAGATGCGATCTCGCATCGCAGCACAATCTTTGAAGAGAACCCTTTCATATTCTGCCGACGAAAAAAGATTTCTGCCGGCCAAGGCGTGCCAGTGGGATATCGGTCTCTATGGCAAAATCGGGGCATTCTTGCGCAAGCTAAGCTCGGAGCTAAGTTACGCGGTGGGGAACCAGCGGCCTTCCAAGCAATTTTGGTTGAGGACGCTGCAAAGAATGGTGAGGCTGACTATATTGAAGTTCACATCTTCGGCGATCTGCACCGGCGCGCCATCAAACGTGTCATCGGTCCTCGTCCAAGCACCGACGAGGGAAGAGTGATATGGCGGACCGTTAGACGCAACTTAGAAGAGGTCGGCGCGGAGCTTGTAGAGACCTAATGAAGTTCGCATCATCATCGCAGATCGGAAAGTTCGCGGAAATCGCGGGGCAAACGGCGCATGTCCATGATGTCGCGGATGGTCGGTCTTTTTCGATCGACGTCAAACACCTCAAGTATATTTTTGCGGGTGCAAATGATGTTGAGATAGCGACTGCTAAAAGCGTATCTGCCCACAAAGATCTGCTTGGCGCAGAATATCGTCGCTATGTGACTTTGCGTCTTTTCATCGCATTTTTGGATGAACGCGAGAGCGCTGACGAACGGGCCGAGGTCGCGGTGCTTCTGGGGAAGCGTCTGTCCGATATATCGACTGTGAATTTTTTAGAGAACAACCTCTACGCTAGTCCGCTACCCCCGGACACAAAATCTGAACCGCTATTAACTGCGGCCGAAGGCATTTTGCCTCTCCACGACCTTGCGGTTAAGTTGCTTGAAAACCAACCGGCCATAGCAAAAGTTCGCAAAGCCTTTAACCGGCTGCCCTACGACTTGTTCGAAACCATTGATCGGGTGTCGTTCGTCGAAAAGGCGATCTCCGCCGGCGCTTTCAAAATGATCGTGACTGCTGTTCAAGGTGGTGACGTGAACTTCGCCCTATTGAACTTGTTGCGTACAATGCGCGGTGTTGACGGTGCTTCCACCGTTTTGCAGCGCTGGCTCGATCCATTCAGAACACAACCGCAGAGGAGACGTCGTCAAAACGATGAACCCGAAGCGGAGTACTTTGATGATAAAGCTCCTCACTTGGGTGACCGAGCGGCATTCGAGCGAGCGATGGTGCAGCAAGCAGCAATCGTTCAAAAGCTGCGAACTGGGCAGATCGATGTCGCGCGCCGATTTGCTGACGATTTGGTGACGCGACAGCGACTCGAAGGTTCTCCTGCTCATGTTGCGATGTCGCTTTGTAAGTTGAGCATGGAGGCAAAAGCACTGCAAATTCTGCCACTCCAGCTGGAGTGGGCCGAGAAGGCAGTCACCGAGTGTGCCGATGACCCGAAAACGCACGGGCACCTTGCCGACGCGTTGATCGCTTTATCCCGCTATTTGGAGGCGAGCCTGGCTCTAAAAAACGTGGAAAAAGCTGGCAATGCGGCATTTGCTGCTACAGGCCACGCGCGAATACTTCGGGCTCAGGGCCGGCTGACTCAGTCGCGAACTGCATTCCTGAGGGTGCTTGAGACGGATCTAGATGCAGAAGACCGAGTTCATGCCTTGGCAGGCGCCGCTGGCGTGCTACGAGAATTAGGGCGATTTGACGAATCCCTGGCGGAGTTCGACCGGGCTCTTTCCGAATTTCCTGCAAATCCGACGCTTGAGCAAGGACGAGCTGCCACTCTGACTGAGATGGGAGAGCTGGAACTCGCCCGCGACAGCTTTGTTCAGCTGAAAGATGCTGGTGAAGCGGCGATCTTTGCGCGGAATGGTCGAGCAAATTTGTATCGATTAGCTGGCAACCTCGACCGAGCACTGCGAGAATATAAGGATGTGGCGGCCCAATATGGATATGATTATTGGTCCCGATGCGGCATCGCTCAAGTTTTGCGGCTCCAAGGGCATGCCTCCAAAGCGGTTAGTGCATATCGGGAAGTTGTGGAAAAATTCCCGTATGTGCCGCAAGGCTATATCGGCCTAGCAGATGTGTTGGCAGAGCAACGTCGAATGCTGGAAGCGATCAGTACGCTGGTAGCTGCCGCAAAAAAATTCCCTGAAGTACCACGCATAGCAATACGGCTAAACGCATTCAGATCTCGAATTGGTTCATCATCGACAGCCCTGGCAGATCTCGACAGGCTTCTAGCGGAGTACCCCGACGATATTGAGGCCAAAGCGCAACGGGCAGATACCTATCGCATCATGTGGCGCTTTGAAGAGGCCCTGCAAGACTATGAAGACATACTACAGAGCCATCCTTGGAACCGTTCTGCCAAGAATGGAGCGGCTAGCGTCCATTTAGCTATGGGCAACTTCGCAAAGGCAGAATTTCTCCTTGAAACTGGCGTTGCGCGAAGTCAGGAAGAATGGAGGGCTCAGCTGCTGTTAGCTCATGTTCTAATTCAGAAAAACTCTTATCGCGAGGCGAGGCACTTGCTGAAAGGCGCGTTGCGGCGCATCCCTTTTGCCCGAGAAAAAGAACTTATGGCAGCGACGCTAGCCTCGCTTGAACTTGAAAGCGGCGCGCCTAGCAACGCAGTCCATCTTATGGAAAAGTCAACAATGTCAGCGTCGAAAGTCGTTCGATTGCACGCGCTTGCGCAAGCGCGACGAAAATCTGCTAAGTCCGACCTCGAGCTTGTGATGTCAACCACGGACAAACCTTTTAGACCGCTCATCAATGCCATCGCGCTGAGATACGGAATAGCAAAAGGGCGAAGCACGCAGGATCATAGGTGGATACTTACACAGGAACGCAGCGCAATTCTCTCAGCAGCATAATGACGAATGCCGCTTGCGAGCAGTCCAGCGACGCAACAATTACGCTGTAATCCTGAGCCATTCTGGGAAATTGTTTATTGCAATCAATTCGCCCTTTAAGGGCGATGAGCCGCCCTAAGCGCTTGATATTTAACTTTAAGCCCATTCTCCCCCCACCCGCCATTTGCCGTCAGCCTTACACCATCGGCGGATTGATCCGAGCGAAGCCCTCCTGCCGGCGATAGGGGAAATAGGGGTACGGCGCGGTGACAGCGCTGGCCTCATCGAGCCTGGCGATCTGTTCGTGCGTCAAACTCCAGCCAACCGCCCCGAGATTCTGGCGCAACTGCTCTTCGGTGCGGGCACCAACTATCACCGAGGAGACAGTCGGGCGTTGCAACAGCCAGTTGAGCGCGACCTGTGGAACCGACTTGCCGGTTTCTTCTGCTATCGCATCGAGAGCATCGACTACGCGATAGAGATGGTCTTCTTCCACCGGCGGGCCAAAGCTGGCGGTTTCATGGAGGCGGCTGCCGTCCGGTAGAGGCGTGCCACGGCGGATCTTTCCGGTTAGCCGGCCCCAGCCCAGAGGGCTCCAGACCAGTGCGCCCAAGCCCTGATCCTCGCCGAGCGGCATCAGTTCCCATTCGTAGTCGCGCCCGACCAGCGAGTAATAGACCTGGTTGGTGACGTAGCGCGGCCAGCCATGCCGGTCCGACGCAGCCAGCGATTTCATAACCTGCCAGCCCGAAAAATTCGAGACGCCGACATAACGAACCTTGCCGGCACGGACCAGCATATCGAGCGTTGAAAGCACTTCCTCGACCGGCGTGCCTGCATCGAAGGCGTGAAGTTGCAGAATGTCGATATAATCGGTCCGAAGGCGACGCAAAGCATCCTCGACAGAGCGGATCAACCGGAAACGGGAGGTCCCGCCATCATTGGGGCCATCGCCCATCGGCAGCCCGGTCTTGGTCGAGATCAGCACCGCGTCGCGCTTGCCCTTGATAGCCTGACCAAGCACCTCCTCCGAAGCGCCGTCCGAATAGACGTCTGCGGTGTCGAACAGATTGACACCGGCTTCGAGGCAGATGTCGACGAGACGGCGCGCCTCGGTGGCGTCGGATGTACCCCAATTGCCGAAAAGCGGGCCCGTGCCGCCGAATGTGCCGGCGCCGAAACTGAGGACCGGCACCTTGAGGCCGGATTTGCCAAGCGATCTATAGTCCATCGAAGTGCTCCTTAGAGAATCGGATTGCAGGAGGGTGTCGCCACAGGTCGCTGGCCGGCGCGAACGGCGATCAGCGCCGTGACGATGGCGAGAAGCGGGAAGAGCGCGGCAATAATCGGCACGAAGGCGAGGCCGGGACCCTGGTCGATCACGACACCGCCGGTCCATGCGCCGATGGCGTTCCCAAGATTGAAGGCGCCGATATTGAAGCTCGATGCGAGGCTCTGGCCTGCGCCTTCGGCCTTTGAAAGCACCCACATCTGCAAAGGTGCGACCGTAGCGAAACCAGTCGCACCCAGAAGGCCGGTGAAGAGCACCGCGGCGACCTGATTGTTAAACGCGAAAGTCATCAGCCCCAACACGGCCGTGAGTGCTGCCAGCGTTCCGAATATGGAGGGCACCAGGCCCCGGTCGGCGAACCTGCCGCCAAGCAGATTGCCCGCGAACAGACCACCCCCGAACACCAGCAGGATCGGCGATACGGCGCTGTCGTCAAAGCCGCCGATCTCGGTCAGCAACGGCGCGATGTAGGTGAAGACCGCAAAAACACCGGCATAGCCGAACACAGTCGTCAAAAGGCCGAGCAGCACGGGACGCCGGGCGATGGCACGCAAGTCGGAGCGCCAGTCTGATGCTTGCGGCCGCGTCCGGTCCTGCGGCACCAGCGCAGCGAGCACGACAATGGCGAAAACGCCGACCCCCGTTACCGCCCAGAACGTCGCACGCCAGTCATACTGCTGGCCGAGCCATGTGCCAAAGGGCACACCAAGCACTGTCGCGACAGTAAGGCCGGTGAACATGATGGCGATGGCCGACGCGCGCTTGTCCTCGGAAACGAGGCCCGTCGCCACCACCGCGCCAACGCCGAAGAAGGTACCGTGGGTCAGTGCCGTCAGCACCCGCGCGGCCATCAGCCAGCCATAGCTCGGCGCAAGCGCGCATGCGGCATTGCCGATTACGAAGATGACCATCAGGCCGACAAGCACCCGCTTGCGCGGCCAGCGCGCAGTGAGCACGGTGAGGATGGGAGCACCGACGGTCACGCCGAGGGCATAGCCGGAAATCAGAAGTCCGGCGGCAGCTATAGTGACATCTAACTCGCGGCTGACCTCCAACAGGAGGCCCATGATAACAAATTCGGTGACGCCGACGCCGAAAGCGCCAACTGTCAATGCGTAAAGTGCCAAAGGCATAGTGGGGTCTCGATCTTCATTCGGAAAGGTTCGGAGAAGATAGACCTTCAACGCACGATGAAATAGAATGCGCACTGGAACAGCACTTGTGAGATGAAGTCATAATGGCACGGCTAGATGTGAACCGCTCCGGCGAGATGGAGGTATTCGTGCGCGTGGTCGACCTCGGCGGCTTCTCGCCCGCTGCCCGCGCCGCGCGCATGACGCCATCTGCGGTCAGCAAACTGATCGCACGTTTGGAAGCCCGGCTCGGTGCCAGATTGCTCAATCGCTCTACGCGGCAACTCCAGCTTACGCCCGAGGGTTGCGCCTTCTACGAGCGGGCAACGCGCGTCCTGGCTGATCTGGAGGAGGCTGAACGCGCCGCGAGCATCGGCGAGGAGGCCGTGGGGCGCGTCCGCATAAATACCAGCGCCTCATACGCCACACACATCCTCGCACCTGTCCTGCCGGACTTTCTGGCAAGCCATCCGGGTATCACGCTCGACATTGTGCAAACCGATGCCGTGGTTGATCTGCTTGCAGAGCGCATGGATGTGGCTATCCGCGCTGGGCCCCTAAAGAGCTCCAGTCTCGTCGCCCGCAAACTCGGCGATACGCCGCTGGTCGTCGTTGCCGCACCGTCCTATCTGGAACGATGTGGCGAACCACGGACCATTGCCGATCTCGAGAACCATGATCGGATCGGCTTCGGCTACGCGCGTACCGTCGATGGCTGGCCACTCCGGGAAAATGGCAAAACCAATGTCGTGCCGGCCAGCGGGCGCGTCCAGGCGAGCGACGGCGAAGGTCTGCGCCAACTTGCTTTGGCCGGAGTGGGTCTTGCCCGTCTGGCAGCCTTTACCGTTCGGGGTGACATTGCCGCGGGGCGCTTGATGCCGGTGCTCGGCCATCTCGACACCGGCGATTGCGAAACCTTCCACGCCGTCTATGTCGGGCAGGGCGGTCCGCTGCCTTCGCGAGTCAGGGCGTTGCTCGATTTCCTTGCCAAAGATGGAAGGGTGTCCTGAAGAAGCCTTTGCGGCGTTAGAACTCGGATTCGTCCGCGTCGGGAGCGCGCAGATCCGCGGCGCTGGGCAGGGCGCCCTGATTCGTGGCAAGCGTCGCGGCCAGTCCGAACTCGTGTGACGTCGTGCACCCGTTGGGCTCGAAATTGCTCGCCACGCACTCGACCTTGGTCTTCTGGCTGACGCTAAGCTCGGGACTGCCCGTCGATGTGGAAGAACATCCTGCAAGGACAATCAGGCAAAGCGCGGCGGTAACAATTCTCATTTGGTCCGTCTCTTTAACCGGTCAGATATCGATCCTATGCCCCGAACGATGGAAATTTTCCAGCTTTTCTTCCATGGCGCGCTTGAAGCGTTCCTTGTCGGGATCGCACGCTTCGAGCAGTTCCCGGACTCTCCAGAATTCCATCAACCCGAACGGATTGACGGCCGGTCGAACGTATATGTCGGGCGGATGGCGCTCCAACTGGGCACGCACGATGGTCTGGATCATGATCTGGGTTGCAACAAACCCCAGATCGACCATCCCCGGTTCGGCCTCCTGGTTCGGAGGTTCGGGACTTCCGTTGACGTCAACGGCAACCAAGATGTCGGATCCATCGATAACCTGATCGACCGGCACCGGGTTGATGACGCCACCATCGATATAGGTGCGGCCATTTAGATGAACGGGCTTGAACGCAGCGGGAATCGCCATCGATGCGGCAATGCCGATCCGCAAAGGGCCGGAGTCGAACACCACCTGTTCCCAGCTGTAATAATCGGCGGCGACGGTTGAAAACGGCACTTTGAGATCGGAAAAATCGTCGGGAAAGCCCTCAGGCAGAAAGGCCTCGGTTATGCTCTCGGGATCGACCTGAAAGCTCAGCCCGTTCTGCAGTATGCCGATCAGGCTGGGCCGATGCGCCGACCACACGGTTCCGGCAACGAGCTGGAAGCTGCCGAGCACGCTATAGGCGTATTCGCGCAGTTCTGCACCTGTCATCCCGTTTGCCCAGCCGGCCCCAATCAGAGCGCCGATCGAACAGCCCGAAATCCGGGACGGCTTAAGGCCAAGCTCATCCATGGCTTCGATGTAGGGAATGTGGGAAAGCCCGCGCGCCGCGCCGCCGCCAAGGGCAACGCCGATGCTCGGAGATGATGCTGCAGGAACAATCTCAACGTCCATGGCCGCGCCCTGTTAATCGATGCAGGGAAATTTAAGCAGGCACTGGCGTCGACGCAACGGCTAGCGTGGTTCGGTCGCACCCTTGTTGCGGAAGGCCCACTGGGGCACCACGATAACATTGTCATGGCTCTCGCCGCTATTGCGGCGATAAGCCAGCTCCCACGCCCGTTCGATGATTTCCTCGATCGACAGGCTCAGGCAGCTTGGCAGGCTCTGTGAGCGGCCAAGATTTTCCAGAACGGCTTCGGCCTGGCCGCACACGGCGCGCTGCTGCAATGTTTCTGATGTCATAGGCTTCATGGGACCATTGGACCATCAAGATGCCAAGACCCGGCAAACGCATTGGAGAAAAATTGAATAAATCGCGTGTTGGCCGATCAATCTCTAAGGAAGGCTGGGAGGCTCGCGATCATCCTTGTCGCTGTCACTCATGCGCTGATAGCGCCGCCGCGTGATGATATACATCACAACCGCAACGACCAGCGCGCCCCCGAGCATGACGAACCCGAATTCGGCCGCCGAAAGCCCCAGCGTCAGCAGCGCGACAACCAGAACCACAAGACTGGCCGCTATGATAAAAATCCGCATGGTGCCTCCATCCCTTAGTCCATCGTGTCGTGTTTGACTTGCCAATGCAAGCGCACCCGGCTACGCCCTGACAGGCATTGAAGAAGGTAGGGACCACGCGGTGGATAGCGTTACAGAGATCGTTCCTACACTCATGCCGCTGGGCGATACAGGCGTTCTCATCCGCTTCGCCGACCGGCTTGATCTGGACGCCAATGCTGCCACAATTGCCTTTGCAAGGCGCCTCGAATCCCGCCCCATTCCTGGCGTTATCGAAATCGTGCCCAATCTGGTTTCGGTGCTCGTGCGCTACGATCCCCGGCGTATCGGCTATGCGACCCTCTGCGGCGAATTGCGCCTGCTCGACCGCGGCGCTCAAGACAATGTATCCTTGGCCGCACATGCAATCGCCATCACATATGGCGGCGAGGATGGCCCCGATATCGAAGCGGTGGCGAACGAATTGGGGCTGACCGTTCCCGCCTTCATCGATGCCCACTGCGCTCATCGGTTGAGCGTTCTCGCCGTCGGCTTTGCCCCCGGTTTCGTCTATTGCGGCATGCATGGTGACGACCTGCTCGTGCCGCGCCGCGAGACCGTCAGGCGCTCCGTTCCACCCGGCAGCATCCTTTTCGCCGCCCGCCAGACGGCCATCGCCGCCACGGCCATTCCCACCGGCTGGGCAGTGATCGGGCGCACCCACCTCATCAATTTCGACCCCGCCGCATCCCCGCCAACGCAATTGCGGGCGGGGGACACCATCACCTTCGAGGCTGCCAGATGAGCCGCATCGTTCTCACCCGCGTCAGCCCGATGACCACGGTCCAGGATGCAGGGCGCCCCGGGCTTTTTGCACACGGTGTTGGCGCGTCCGGCCCCATGGACCGCGCCGGCTACGCGCTGGCCGCCGCTATTGCCGGGGTCCCATGCGGTGCCGCAATCGAGATCGGCCCTCTCGGCCTTGATTTCACCTATCGCGGCACCCCGCTATCGGCTGGCGTCGCCGGTGGCGAATTTTCGCTGACCGTCGACGGCGAGCCCAGGCCCTGGCCGTCCCGCATCGATCTTGTCGAAAATACAAAAGTGTCCATAAAGCCCGGCCCGCAGGGCAATTACGCCTATCTGCGTTTTGCTGCCGAAATCGGCGTTCCCGCCATTCTTGGCAGCCGCTCCACCAACGCAACAGTAGGGCTCGGCGGGTTTGATGGCCGCATGCTGGCAGCGGGCGACGAACTTGGGCTCGAAGATTTGCCCGACACCCAAACCGAGCCGACGCGCCCTGAAACTGCCGCACCCGGCGACCCCATCCGCTTCGTCTGGGGTATCCATGCCGATCTGTTCAGTGGCCCGGTCCGCTCGGGCTTCACAACGTCCGAATTCCGCATATCCGCGCGCATGGACCGCATGGGCGTCAGGCTCGATGACTCAGGGTCCGTTTTCGCTGATGCAAAACTCCTGAATCTGGTGTCCGATGCCGTGGTCCCCGGCGATATCCAGATTCTGGGCGACGGCACGCCGATCGTTTTGATGCGCGACAACCAGCCAACCGGCGGCTACCCCCGAATCGGCACCGTAATCGACGCCGATCTCGATCGCTTCGCCCAGATCCGCGCCGGCAGGATGGTGCGTTTCGAACCCGTCACCATCGCGCACGCCCATAGGATTGCCAAATGGCAACCCTGATCGACCTCAACGCCGATCTGGGCGAGGGCATCGGCGATGATCTCGCCATGCTCGAAATCGTCACCAGCGCTTCAATCGCCTGCGGCGGGCACGCGGGCGACGACCGGACGATGCGCGCCGCCATCCGTGGGGCACTGGCCAATGACGTTCGCATCGGCGCCCATCCCGGTTTTGCGGACCCCGACCATTTCGGCCGCCGCCGCCTCGACCTGCCGTTCGCGACCATACGCGATCAGGTGCTCGCCCAAATCGCCCGCCTCGCGTCCATTGCAGCAGAGGAGGGGGCAAATATCGCCTATCTCAAGCTGCACGGCGCCCTCGCCAATATGGCCGCGGAGGACGAAACCCTCTCCCGCGCTGTTTTTTCGGGTGTTGCCGAGAATTACCCCGGCATGGCCATTCTCGCGCTTGCAGCCTCGGCGCAGGAACGAGCCGCCAACGCACTCGGCCTTGCCGTTATCGCCGAAGCCTATGCCGACCGCGCCTATACGCCCGACGGCTTGCTGGCCGCTCGCGGTTTGCCCGGCAGCGTGCTTGAAGACACCAGCGCCGTCGTCGCCCAGTGCCTTCGGCTCGCCGAGCATGGCGAAATCGTTGCCCTGGACGGCACGATTTTCAAATCCGACGCCCGTTCGATCTGCCTGCATGGCGACACAACCGGCGCGCTTGAGCATGCCCGCGCGGTGCGCCATGCCCTCGAGTCTCGCGGCCTGATGTAGCATCGCTGCCCCCAAAGATTGCGCTGCCGTTAAGAAAACCTACACAAACCTATGGTTTTTGGGAGGTTCGACACGCGAAAGCATCGGCATTTTGCGGGAGTGCTTTCAGCAAAAATGGAACCTTTTTTGCGGTTCGAAAGCACGACAATCTTGTTAGTACTGGGTCAGATTGTATGAGCTCGAATATTGGATCGGCGCGCCGCCGTTCTCTTTTTGCCGCCTTGGGCACATCTGTGGCTGCTGCCGTCTTGCTGGCCGGTTGCAGTGGCGCCGATCTCTTTGCAGGCAATGAATTTTTCTCCGAATCCTCGATGGGCGTCAAAGCCTCGCCACGGGTCACCACCTCGCGCAACGTTCCCAAGGGCGGCGGGCGCTACGTGGTCGGCCAGCCCTATACAGTCGCAGGCAATCGGTTCGTCCCGCGCGAACAGCCCGATCTCGATGTAACGGGCCGCGCCTCATGGTACGGCCCTGCCTTCCATGGTCGCCTCACTGCCAATGGCGAAGTCTTCGACATGTACGCATTGTCGGGAGCCCACCCCACGCTTCCACTGCCATCCTATGTGCGCGTGACCAATGCCGATAATGGCGCGTCGACCATAGTCCGCATCAATGATCGCGGCCCGTTCTCCTATTCGCGCACCGTCGATCTCTCGCGGCGCGCCGCCGAAGTCCTCGGCTTCCAGCAACAGGGCACAGCCAATGTCCGCGTGCAATATATCGGCCCGGCCCCGCTCAACGGCGATGACACAAAGTTCCTTGTCGCCTCGATCAACCAACTGACGCCGTACGAAATCCAGAACAACACGCGCATGGCCTACCAGGAGCCCGTGCAGGTCGCTGATACGTCGCCGGCACCAGTCGCAGCCCCCGTGGCGCCTACGCCCGTGCCGCGCCCCGTGACCGCTTCAGAGGCGGCGGGCAGCATCGCGGCACCCGAGTTCATTCCCTTCCAGGTCCTGTCCTACGCTGGCGCAACCAGCCTAGAAACGGCCTCCGAGCCCAACGGTACGCCGGTCCGCATGGCGCTTGGCACATGGGATGACGAAGCTCAGGCGCGTGACGTCGCCACCCGTTTTGCCGTCCTTGGCGCAGTCGACACCACGACGCTGGTTCAGGGCGATCAAACGGTTACCCACCTCATGCTCACCCATCTTCGCGAAGGTGTGACCGAGACTGACGCCATAGACATGGCAACCTCACTTGGCTTGTCGTCCCCGATTTTGTATTGATGGAACAAGGCTTAACAAAAATAGGGGCGCCACGGCGCGGCTGGCTTTCATGGTTCGTCTGGAACGTGCCTTCCGCTTGATGCTTGTTGGACTAGCCCTCGTGGCTGCTCTGGCCAATCCTGCCAGTGCCCAGCTCGATTTCGATACCAGCGCCCCTTACGCCATTCTCGTCGACTACGAATCCGGAACCGTCCTGTTTCAAAAAGAGGCCGATACCCGGATAGAACCGGCCAGCATGGCCAAGCTGATGACCGTTGCGGTCGTCCTCGACATGGTCAAACGCGGCGCGCTCAGCCTTACCGATCAGTTCTTCATCTCCGAGCATGCCTGGCGCACAGGCGGGGCGCCCTCGGGCGGTTCGGCGATGTTTGCCGAGCTCGGCTCGCAGGTCAGCGTGGACGATCTGCTCCATTCGGTCATCATCCAGTCGGGCAATGATGCGTCGATAGCACTGGCCGAGGGCATCGCGGGCAACGAAGGCACCTTCGCGGCCATCATGAACGAATTTGCCCACGACATCGGGATAACCGATTCCCATTTCACCAACGCCAGCGGGCTTCCGGACCCCGACATGTACGTAACGGCGCGCGATCTCGCCGATCTGGCCCGCTACATCATTCGCGAGTTTCCTGACTATTACCCGGTCTTTGCCGTTGAGGAATTCACCTGGAACAACATCCGTCAGTCCAACCGCAACGGCCTTCTCGGTCTGGGCATCGGCGTCGACGGGCTGAAGACCGGCCACACCGAAGCCGCTGGCTATGGCATCGTCGCCTCGACCACCGAGGGTGGCCGTCGCCTCGTCGCCGTGCTGCACGGCATGGACAGCGTCAACCAGCGCAACGAGCAGGCGCGTGCGCTCATCACCTGGGGCGCCCGCAGCTTCGAGCGAATTCCCGCCTTTGCCAATGGCGCCGTCGTCGGTCGGGCCAGTGTTTATGGCGGTGAACAGGCCAATGTCGGTCTCGTCGGCGAGGGCAGCATCGACATCTACCTGCCGCGCGGCAACCGGCGCTGCCTTTCGGCCAGCATCACCTATGCCGCGCCCATACTTCCGCCGGTGCGCGCTGGCGACAGGCTTGCGCAACTCAACATACTTTGCGATGACCAGATCATTCAGACCGCGCCGCTTTACGCGGCAGAGGCTGTCGGACAAGGTGGCATCATGCGGCGGGCGACCGACGCGCTTTGGGAACTGGCGTTCGGCTGGTTTTGACACCGGGTGATTTCGGTCTGGCGGCCGCAACAGGATTTGATACGGACACGATGGCGGCAGATCAGCACCGATCGATCACACCCCGATTCATCACTTTCGAGGGTGGCGAGGGCGTGGGCAAGTCCACCCAGGTCCGCCGTTTGGCCGGACGCCTGGCTGAACGCGGCATTTCTGTGGTCCGCACGCGCGAACCCGGCGGCACGCCCAAGGCCGAGGCCGTCCGCTCCTTCATCCTGCAGGGCAAGCCTGAAAGCTGGGGCGTCGGCGCCGAGGCCGTGCTGTTCGCCTCCGCCCGTCTCGATCACGTCAACCAGTTGATCGCTCCGTCTTTGGCCGAGGGCAAATGGGTCATCTGCGACCGCTTTGCCGATTCCACCCGCGCCTATCAGGGCCTGACCGGCGGCGTTGATGACAAGCTGATAGACGCTCTCGAACATCTGGCCCTCAACGGCCACACGCCCGACCTGACGGTCATCCTCGACATGGACCCCGATATCGCGTTCGAGCGCGTACGCAAGCGCGCCACTGAAGACGGAATGCCTGCCATCGCCGATCGCTTCGAAAAAGAGGATCTTTCCTTCCATCGCCGCCTGCGCGAAAATTTCCTCGCGATCGCCATTGCCAATCCGGGCCGCTGCGTTGTCCTGTCGGCCGATACCGAAGAAGATGTTCTCACCGAGGCCATCTGGCGGGCCGTCCTCGATCATTTTCCCGATCTGGCCGGCGAAGGGTTGGCCAGGTGAGTGTGGAACGCCGCGAAGCTGACCAGATTGCGAATGTGCCAGCGCCTGAATTCGGGACGCTTGTCGGCCATGAAGCGGCGCTCGCTTCGCTTCTGGGCGCACTGGAACGCGATCGCCTGCCCAGCGCCATCCTACTCCACGGCCCGCGCGGCATCGGCAAGGCAACCTTCGCTTTCGAAGTCGCGCGCCAGGTTCTCTCGCGTACTTCCGACGAAACCGAGGAGCGGATAGGCGCGCAGATCGCCGCGCTGTCCCATCCCAATCTGTTCCTGTTGCGCCGCACCACCGACCCCGCCAATTCCGAAAAATACTACTCGGCCATTCGCGTCGACGACGTACGCGCCATGCGCGATTCCCTGCATCAGACCCGGGGCAGGGCGGGCTACCGCATTGCGATTATCGACAGCGTCGACGATTGCAACATCAACTCGGCCAATGCGCTGCTCAAGACCCTTGAGGAGCCACCCGCCGACACCATGTTCATCGTCTTGTCCCATCGCCCCGGCGGCATGCTGGCCACCATCCGCTCGCGCTGCCAGAGCTTTGGCCTGCGCCCGCTCGCTGATCTGGACACCGCTCAGGTGATCGCCCGTATCCGCGCCGATATTTCATCGGACGACGTTTCCCGCGCCGTAAGCTTTGCGGCCGGTCGCCCTCGCCGGGGTCTTGAATCGCTCATGCTCGAGGAGGGCGACGTTCTCGATGCGCTCCAGACATGGCTTCAGAACCCCGCCGCCCATCCCACCCGGGCCCATCTCAAGATCGCCGACGGGCTGGCCGCGTCCAAAGGGGCCGAGCTGGGTTTTGCCCAGGACATGATCCGCGATTGGCTAGCCACCGAGGCCGAAACTGCCGCCCGCGCCGGTTCTGCTGCACGTTTCCGCCTTGCGTCAGCCAATGGCCTGTGGGAGAAGGCCAACGCTCTTATCGCCGATGCCGATATCTACAATCTTGACCGGCGCCAGACGCTGGTCGCAGTCTTTGATTCCCTGCGCGACCATGTGCGCAGAACCACGCCCGTGAGCTGATTTTCCTATGAGCCGCCCGACCTTTTACATCACCACGCCGATCTTTTACCCCAACGGCGTTCCCCATATCGGCCACGCCTATACCGCCATTGCCAGCGACGTCATCGCGCGCTTTCACCGGCTGGACGGCAAGGATGTGTTCTTTCTGACCGGCACCGACGAGCACGGCCAGAAGATGCAGCAGACGGCCGAGAAGGAGGGCATCACGCCCATCGAGCTGGCGACGAAAAACTCGCAGGCCTTCAAGGATCTCTGGAAAACGCTCAACATCTCTTACGACGACTATATCCGCACCACCGAGGCGCGCCACCACGCTGCCTCACAGGCCATCTGGAACAAGATGGTCGAAAAGGGCGATATCTACCTCGACTCCTACTCGGGCTGGTACTCGGTCCGTCAGGAAGCCTTCTTCGACGAAAAGGAAACAACACTCGGCGACGATGGCATCCGCCGCGAACCGCTCGGCTCACCCGTCGAATGGGTCGAGGAGGAAAGCTATTTCTTCCGCCTCTCGGCTTATGGCGACAAGCTCCTCGCCCATTACGAGGCCAATCCCGGTTTCATCCTGCCCGCCGAGCGCCGCAACGAAGTCGCCAGCTTCGTCAAGTCGGGCCTGCGCGATCTCTCGATCTCGCGTACCACGTTCGATTGGGGCGTGCCCGTGCCCGGCGATCCCAAGCACATCATGTATGTCTGGGTCGACGCCCTGACCAATTACATCACCGCCGCCGGCTACCCCGACAAAACCGACGAGCGCTGGAAATACTGGCCCGCCGACGTCCACATGATCGGCAAGGACATCGTGCGCTTTCACGCTGTCTATTGGCCCGCCTTCCTCATGAGCGCCGACATCGAACTGCCCAAACGCGTTTTCGCTCACGGGTTCCTGTTCAACCGCGGCGAGAAGATGAGCAAGTCGGTCGGCAACGTCGTCGATCCTTTCGAGCTTGTCGAAAAATACGGCCTCGACGCCATGCGCTACTATTTCCTGCGCGAAGTCTCGTTCGGCAGCGACGGCTCGTACAATCACGAAGCCATCGTCAACCGCATCAACGCCGATCTCGCCAACGATCTGGGCAACCTCGCCCAGCGTTCGCTGTCCATGGTCGCCAAGAACTGCGAAGGACAGGTGCCCACGCCCGGCGAATTGACCGCCGAGGATAAGGCCATTCTGGCCGCCGCCGATGCCCTGCTCGAAACCTCGCGCACCGCGATGGACGAGCAGGCCATCCACCAGATGCTCAATGCCGTCTGGCAGGTTGTTGCCGATGCCAACCGCTATTTCGCGGGGCAGGAGCCCTGGGCTCTGCGCAAGACCGACCCCACCCGCATGGCGACAGTGCTCTACGTCACGATAGAAGTGGTGCGCCAGGTCGCCATCCTCGCCCAGTCCGTGATGCCGGCGTCGAGCGAAAAGCTGCTCGATTTGCTGGGCCTGCATGCCCAGGGCCGCTCCTTCGAGCAACTCGGCTCCTATGGCCGCCTCGTGCCCGGCACGGCGCTGCCTGCGCCAGAGGGTGTCTTCCCCCGCTATGTGGAAAAGGACGAAGGCGCGGCCTGATGCTTGTCGACAGCCATTGCCATCTCGATTTCGACGTGCTCGCCGACGATATCGACGGCGTTTTGGCGCGGGCGCGGGAGAACGGGGTGAGCCATTGCGTCACCATTTCGACCCGCATTCGGCGCTTCGAGACGCTTCTTGCCATCGCCGAAAAGCACGACAACGTCTTCTGCTCAGTCGGGACCCATCCGCACAATGCGCATGAAGAACTTGACATAAGCATCGATGACATAATCGCTTTATCCCAGCATCCAAAGTGTGTCGCCATCGGTGAAGCCGGGCTCGATTACCACTACGATTCCTCGCCCCGCGACGCCCAGGCTCAAGGCTTCCGCAACCACATCGCCGTCGCCCGCCAGACCGGCCTGCCGCTGGTCATTCATGCCCGCGCCGCTGACGACGACATGATCGCCATTCTCGAGGATGAAACCGGGCAGGGGGCTTTCCCCTTCGTCCTGCACTGCTTTTCCTCGGGCGTCGAACTGGCTCGCCGTGGCTTGGCGCTTGGCGGTTACGTTTCGTTTTCCGGCATCGTCACCTTCAAGAACGCCACCGAAATCCAGCAGGTGGCTCAGTTCGTCCCCGAAGATCGCTTCCTCGTGGAGACCGATGCGCCGTATCTGGCGCCCGTTCCCCATCGCGGCAAGCCCAACCAGCCCGCCTTCGTGCGTCACACAGCGGAAAAACTGGCCGAACTACGCGGTGTCCCGTTCGAAACCGTCGCAGAGCAATCGACCCGCAACTTTGCACGCCTGTTCTCAAAGACAGGGCTGCAGGTATGATCGACAAGCCCGCCACCCGGCTGACCGCCCGCATCCTGGGCTGCGGCTCGTCCGGCGGCGTGCCACGTATCGGCAATGTTTGGGGCGCCTGCGACCCCGAAAACCCAAAGAACCGCCGCCTGCGCTGCGCGCTGCTGATTACCGGCACGCGCGACGATACCGACGGCGTCACCCGCGTTCTCATCGATGCAGGCCCGGATCTCCGCGAACAGATGCTCGCCGCAAAAGTGCCCGCAATCGATGCCGTGTTCTTCACCCACGAACACGCCGACCACACCCATGGCATAGACGATCTGCGTGTTCTGGCCCTCAACGCCAAACGCCGCGTCGACGCTTACATGTCGACGGCCACCGAAGTTCGCTTGCGCGAGGCGTTCGGCTATTGCTTCACGGCCCCCGAAAACAGTTCTTACCCCCCGATCCTCAACACCCACTCCATCGCCGATGGCGAGGAGATCGTTGTCGAAGGGGCAGGGGGCGCCATCACGCTAAAACCCTTCGAACAGCAGCATGGCTCGATCACTTCGCTTGGTTTCCGTATAGGGAAACTTGCCTATTCCTGTGATCTTTCGGGCATTCCCGAAGCGTCGCACTGGGCGATAGAGGACCTAGATACCTGGATCCTCGACGCCCTGCGCTACACGCCCCACCCGAGCCACCTCGATCTCGAACAGGCGCTGGCGCTCATTGAAATGCACCGGCCGCACCAAGCCGTGCTCACCAACCTTCACGTCGATATGGACTATGCGATCCTCGACGGCGAAACGCCTGATCACGTCACCCCGGCGTTCGACGGGATGGAGATCGTCGTCAGGGTCTAGCGTCCCACAGGCGCATGAGGCACACTGGCCACATCCCAAGGACGCGCCATGAGCAATCTCGACAGTCCCGAAACCGCCATCCGCGATACGCGTTGGGTGCTTCCAGCCACAATTCTCGGCTCCAGCCTTGGCTTTATCGATGGTTCGGTGGTCAATGTCGCGCTGCCCGCCATCCAGTCAGACCTCGATGCAGGGCTGGCGACGGCCCAATGGGTGGTCAATGGCTATATGCTCATGCTCGGCAGTCTCATCCTGCTCGGCGGCACCATCGGCGACCGGTTTGGCCAGCGCCGCGTTTTTCTTTTCGGCCTCGTCGGCTTTGCGTTTGCTTCGATCGCCTGCGCACTCGCGCCATCTCCGCTAGCTCTCGTTGCTGCGCGAACCATCCAGGGCATCGCGGCGGCCGTTCTCGTGCCGTCCAGCCTGGCGCTGATCGGCTCGGCGTTCACCGGCGAAGCGCGCGGCAAGGCCATCGGCACCTGGGCCGCCGCCGGGGCGCTGACAACCGCGCTCGGTCCACCGTTTGGCGGCTGGCTGGTCGATACTGTCGGCTGGCGCGCCATCTTCTATATCAACATTCCCATCGCCGCTGCGGCGCTGATCATGGGCTGGCGCATCGCCGCTGCGCCCGCCGGCCGCACCTATCGCGATTTCGACATCGCGGGCACCGTCGCCATGGTCGTCGGGCTCGGCTTGCTTTCTTACGGCCTCATCACGGCTGGCGAGGGCAATACCGTTATGGGCGGCCTCGCCATTGCCGCTTCAATTCCCTTCGCCATCGGCTTTTTCTTCATCGAACGCCGGGCCAGCGAGCCGCTTGTCCCCATGGCGCTATTTGCCAACAGCCAGTTTTCTGGAGCAAACCTGCTCACCATAACGCTCTATGCGTCGCTTTCAGGCTCGTTGTTCATCCTGCCCTTCGTGCTGATCTATGCAAACGGCTACAGCGCTGCGATGGCCGGCGCCGCGCTCTTGCCGATCTCCATCCTTCTTGGGCTCGGCTCGCGCTATGCAGGCGCCCTCGCCAAACGGATCGGCACCCGCATCATGCTGATTGCCGGCCCGGCCACCACCGGTGTCGGCTATGTCGTCTTGGCCCTCACTGTCGATGCCGGAGGGTATTGGCTGGCTCTTTTCCCCGGCCTCATCATCATCGGCCTGGGTATGACAGCAACTGTTGCGCCCCTCACCACTGCGGTCTTCGACGCCGCCCCAGACGATGCGGGCGGCACGGCCTCTGGCATCAATAACGCCGCCTCACGCGTCGGTGGCCTTATCGCAGTTGCCGCCCTCGGCTTCGCCTTTGGCGGATCCGATCTCTCAACCTTGCCACCCGAAGCCCTGCGAGCATCTTATCGCTGGATCATGGTAGCGGCGGCCGGCCTGGCGTTTGCCAGTGCGTTGGCCGCCGCCGCAACGATCGGAGTTGGAAAGGGCAGGGCGCTCGAAACGCCTTCAACCTAGCGCACAAGCCGCGCTTCCAGCGCCGCGATGTCAGGCACAAACCAGAGGGTCGAGCCCTTGTTTGTCTCGTAAACGTAGTCATGGAACGCGTTGCTCGCCGTCACATGGCCCGAGACGTCGCCGACGATAACCATCCCCACGCGATAATTGGCGGCTTTCTGTGCAATTTCGCCGAGAAGTCCCGACCGCAGGTCGAACACTTCGGCCGGCAGGCAATCCACTGGCACGGCGACCATCTCTGCTTCATGCTCCCACGCCAGCCCGATCAAATCATTGGCCAGCGTCGGGACCGCGAAATCGCACGAGGTTGCGCCGAGAACAGCGACGGTAACATTGGCGATCTCAACAATATCCTGGCTCATCTGCGTGATCTCACGGTTTGAAAAACCAGGCGCTTGTATCAGGCACCTCCACGCACCGCCATAGAGTGATGCGATCCTGGCTTTGGTCACCGGAGCGTTCCCAGCGCAAATGAAGTTCACTTTTTGCTGGAAACGCCCCAAGTGCCAGGCAGGAGGATCAATCGCCATCCATGGCAAATACCGTCTTTGACTTGTCGGTCGCCAGCATGCGCCAGATGATCGGGCCAAAGATTGCAGCGGCGGCGATGGCGTAGATGGTAAGAGCGATCGGCGAGGTCAAAAGGAACGTGACGTCACCCCGGTTGATCATCAGCCCACGCCGCAACTGCTCTTCCGCGAGCGGCCCGAGAATCGCACCCACGAGAACCGGCGCCAGCGGATAGCCAAAGCGGCGCATCACAAAGCCGATGAGGCCAAAGCCAAGCAGCAGCACCAGCGCAAAGACCGACCCCTGCGATCCGATAATGCCCAGCGTGGCAAAGGTCAGGATACCCGCATAAAGCCATGGCCGCGGGATCATCAACAGCCGCACCCAGACCCCGACAAAGGGCAGGTTGAGCACGACCAGCATCAGATTGGCGATAAACAGCGAAGCAACCAGACCCCAGACCAACGCCGGACTGTTCGTGAACAGAAGGGGCCCCGGCTGCAGCCCATATTGCTGGAAACCGGCAAGCATCATCGCCGCGGTTGCCGAAGTCGGCAGGCCCAGCGTCAGCAGGGGAATCAAGGTACCGGCTGCCGACGCATTGTTGGCAGCTTCCGGTCCTGCGACACCTTCAATAGCACCTCTTGGTCCTTCAAACTCTTCCTTGGTAACCCCTTTCGCCGATTTGCGCTCGGCTGAATAGGAAAGGAACGTCGGAATTTCCGCGCCGCCCGTTGGCAGCGGTCCGAACAGAAAGCCAAGTCCGGCACCCCGAATATAGGGCATGATACAGCGCTTGAGATCGGAAAGGCTAAGCCATACCGAGCCTTTGACCGCCTCGACTTTGTCGACCACTGCAGCCTTCTTTGATGCAATGAACAACGTTTCGCCGATGGCGAAAAGACCGACAGCCACAACGGCAATCGAGATGTTGTCGCGCAGGTCGGGAACTCCGAAGCTGAGCCGGGGCTGCCCGGTAAGCTTGTCGATACCCACAAGGCCGATGGCGAGACCGATGAACAGCGCCGTCAGGCCGCGCGCGACCGAACCGCCAAATGCTGCCGAGACCGTCACAAACGACAGCACCATCAGTGCAAAATACTCGGCTGGCCCAAATGAGAGGGCGACCATGACCATGAAGGGCGAAACGATCGCCAGCCCCAATGTGCCAACCATCCCGCCCCAGAACGACCCTATCGCAGCAGCGCCAAGCGCCTTGCCGCCGCGGCCGTCGCGGGCCATCTTGTTACCCTCGACCGCCGTCATGATCGAGGCCGTTTCGCCGGGCGTGTTGAGCAGGATCGAAGAGATCGCGCCACCATACATGCCGCCATAATAGATGCCGGCAAACATGATCATGGAGCCCGTCGCTCCAAAGGAAAGAGAGATCGGAAGCAGCAGCGCAACCGTCAGTGCCGGCCCGATGCCCGGCATGACCCCGACCGCCGTACCCAACAGCACGCCGATCAGCGCAAACATCAGGTTCATCGGTTGCGCGGCAACCAGCAAACCCTCAAACAGTAACCCGAATGTATCCATATCAGGGCCTCCCTATCGCCTGAACAGGCTATTGACGGCCTGCTCGAGCGGTCCGTTGGGCAGAGAAAGACCAAGCCCGTGCCGGAAAAGTACGTAAAGCAGCGTCGTTACGCATACACCGACGAGAAACGTCAGCCAGAGCGGCGTGCGTCCCAGTCCCCGTGCAGCGAGCCCGAACAGCGCCCCTGATGCGATGATAAAGCCCGCGCCCGCGTAGATGAGCGCGATCTCCGCCACCACAGCCGAGACAACCCAGCCCACGGCCTGCCAGTTCAGCGGCTCCCGTTCCGGAAATGATTTGCGCAGAGCCATCACAATCGTCGCGACGCCGAAAACGGCCAGGCCAGCGGCAACAATGTACGGGACGATCTCCGGGCCGAATTGGGCGTAGGACCGGCGGATGGGATAGGTCGAGCCATCCCATGCGATCAAACCCGCAAACAGGAACAGTCCGGCGGCAATCGCCAAGCCTCCCAGATCGGCAGACTTGCGAAGGTCTGGAGACCGGCTGGCGCCGGTCTCCCCATTGTTGGTATCCGGGAAGGTCACTCGACGATTCCCAACTCTTCGAGGATCGCCGTCGTCGCGACGATCTCGTTGGCGAGGTAGTCGGCGAAATGGTCGCCATCCATGTAGGTATTGACCCAGCCCTTGGTGCGAAGTTCATCGTTCCAGGCGTCCGAGCTGGCCATCGTCCGGATGGTGGTCAGGAGTTCATTGCGCTCGTCGTCCGATATGCCAGGCGCTGCAGCAATCATGCGCCAGTTCTGGATGTCGACCGCATAGCCCTGCTCAACAAAGGTCGGAGCGTCGGTATATTCCTGAGCTTCCAGAGCAGTGATCCCGATGGCACGAACCGTGCCGGCATCGAGCTGTCCGGAAAACTCGGAGTAGCCTGAAACGCCCACCGTCACCTGGTTGCCGAGAATCGCGGCGAGAGCCTCGCCGCCACCGGCATAGGGAATGTAATTGATGAGCGCGGGATCGACACCAGCCGCCTTGGCGAAAATGCCGGCCGCGATATGGTCGACGCCACCGGCCGAACCACCGGCCCAAGTGACAGAGCCCGGATCCGTACGCAGCATTTCGGCCAGATCATCCGCGTTCTGGAGCGGGCTTTCGGCCGGCACGACGACGATGACATACTCGCCGGTAAGCCGGGCAAGCGGCGTGATATCTGCAAGTCCGACCGGGGAGGCGTTGGCGATCACCGCTCCGACCATCACATAGCCGCCAACGATTGTTGCGGTCGGATCGCCGGTCGAGGTGTTGATGAACTGCTGCAGCCCGATGGTGCCGCCAGCGCCGGCGACGTTTTCGACCTGGATGTTGGACGCCAGCCCTTCGGCCTGAAGCGTCGCCTGGATCGTGCGCGCGGTCTGATCCCAGCCGCCGCCGGGACCGGCCGGTGCCATGATCTTGAGACTGTCGAGGGCCAGTGCCGGACCGGCAAGTAACATGGCGGCCAATGCCGCCGGTGCGCCAAGCTTGAAGCTCAGGGAAAAATTCACGTGTCATCCTCCTCAGGTGTTTGTTTCAGTTAAGAAAAACAGGGAGGATGGTCACAGAACAACCGCTCGGACAGAGCGTGTTATGCTCGTCCGTTCCTCCCTATTGCCAGTGGCCGAAAAAGCGTCTTTGTGACACTATTGACCGATGGCAGTTCCTCAAGAGCGACACTAGATCGAACTAGCTGTCATCAACCTGTCAGGGAGGCAGAACTGCGAATTCTTGTCATTGAAGACACCGATGACGTTGGCGAGGCGGTTGTTCATGCCTTTGAGCGCATGGGCCATGCAGTCGACTGGGAGAAGACACGCCGGGACGCCGAAGATGCGCTGGCCGTCCAAATCTACGCGCTCGTCGTCCTCGACATAAATCTGCCAGACGGAAGCGGGTTCGATTTGCTGTCGGGGTTGCGCAGCCGCGGTTCGACAACACCGGTTCTGGTGCTCACAGCGCGGGCTCTGGTGGACGACCGGGTCGATGCGCTCGACACCGGGGCCGACGACTATCTCGTCAAGCCATTCGATTTCCGCGAGCTCGAGGCTCGCGCACGGGCTTTGCTCCGGCGGCGGCAGGGCAGTGCGGTCTCGGTGCTATCGACGGGCGATCTTGCCCTTGACCAGGTTGCGCGCGCTGTCACCGTGGCTGGCAGGCCGGTAGAACTGACTCGCCGCGAAATCACACTCCTTGAGGTTCTGATGGGGCACCCGGGCAAGGCATTTTCCAAAAATGACCTTCTCGACCAGCTTTACGGCTTTGAAAACGAAGCTGGACCGAACGCCATAGAGCTTTATGTCGGTAGGCTGCGACGCAAGCTCTCTGGCGCCAATGTGGAAATCCGCACCCTGCGCGGGATCGGATACCAGATTCTTGCGCCAACGGCTTCCGGTCAATGACGCTGGCGCCGGGCATGCCCAAGGCAGGTCGTCGGCGATTTTCGCTGTTCTGGCGCCTGATGGGCGCCATCGCGCTCGTGTTGCTGGCGGGGGCAGGGGGCCTCACCTTTGCAGCGTATACTTACGCCGGTGCCGCCGCTGATAATGCCTACGACAGGCTTTTGATCGGCGCCGCGCGCCAGATCGCCGATACCGTCAGTGCCGAAGGCGGCACCGTAGCGGTCGACGTTCCAATTTCGGCTCTGGAAACGCTGTCGATCTCGCGCACCGACCGGGTCTATTACCAGGTGGCAGCGCCCGATGGCATGATGGTGACGGGATATGAGAGCCTTCCCGTGCCGCTTGGCGATGCCGAACCAGGCGATGGTGCGCTGACAGCCGACGCCCGCTTTCTTGGCTATGATATTCGGCTCGCCTCCGTTTGGCGTTACATATCCGAACAGGGCGCCACCGGCTGGGTTCGCGTCACGGTGGCTCAAACGCGCGAGGCGCGGAACGCTCTGACGCTCGAACTCACGCTCGGCGCATTGTTGCCGGTGCTGGCGATGAGCCTTCTGGCGCTTGGTGTATTGATGGTAGCGGTCAGGATCGGGCTCCATCCGCTGCGCCGCGTCGAACGGGCGCTCCAGAATCGCGATCCTAACGACCTGACCCCGCTTGACGTTGATACCCCCGTGGAAGTCGACGCGCTCGTTGATGCCATCAATCGGTTCATGGGGCGGCTATCGCACCGGCTTGATGCGATGCAGCGCTACATCGAAACAGCCGCCCATCAGATGCGCACGCCGCTGACCGGTATTGCCGCCCAGGTAGAACTGCTCGACAGGGCACGCGACGAGCCAGGGCGACGGGCCGCCACGGCTCGCCTGCGCAAGCGGACGTCCGAGGTGGGGCGGCTGGCAAACCAGCTGCTCAGCCACGCCACCGTTATCCATCGCGGCGAAGTTGTGCGGGCCGGAACGATCGATCTGCGTCAGGTCGTCCAATACGCAAACGCCGACGCGGCGCTCGACCTTGCCGGCCGCGATCTTACCGTCAGGTTCGATATGCCGGCCGAGCCGGTCATGGTGGCTGGCGACCTCATCGCGCTGCGCGAGGCCCTTCGAAATCTGATCGAAAACGCCATCCGGCATGGCGCTGGAAGTCGCGTCACCATCGGGGTGGCCGATACAGGGCAGGGCCCGACCCTTTCGGTCCATGACGACGGACCCGGAATCGCGACCGATGACTGGGCGCGCTTGCTTGAGCGGTTCGTAACCGGCAAGCCGGGCGGCACCGGACTCGGGCTTGCCATTGTTGCCGACGTCGCGCGCGCCCATAAGGCGCAACTCCTCCTGCGTCCTGCCGACAATGGCGATTTTGGCGTCGTTCTCGTTTTTCCTTACAATGGAGGCACCAGATGAGATGGGCGGTCGCCACAGTTATGGGCCTGTGCCTGTGCAATCCGGCCACGGCTCGCGAAGAATTCCTTTTCCCCGCGCCGGGCGGGGAAGTCGAAAGGCTGACCATCGAGGCGTCAGCCGATCTCGCCGCAATGGAGCCGCTGATCCGCGATTTCCAGCAGGTCGAACCCAACATTACGATCCACTACGCCGATTCCCTGACCAACGAGGTGTTCGCAGCCGCAATGGAAGCCTGCACGTCCAACACGAGCTTTGCAGACATCGTGATTTCATCCTCGGTCGACCACATCGCACGCCTTACCAATGATGGATGCGCGCAGCGTCATGATTCCGCGCTCACGGCCCGCGTACCGGCATGGGCAAACTGGCGCGACGAGGCTTTTGGCTTTTCGTTCGAGCCGGCGGTCATCGTTTACAACACCGAGCTTGTGCCACCAGAGGACATTCCGCTGACCCGCAATGCGCTTGTCGAGCTCTTGCGCACCAAGCCCGGGATCTACGACGGCAAGATCGGCACCTATGACATTACCCGTTCGGGGATCGGCTATCTCTTTGCGTTTTTCGATGCCCAGCAATCGAGCGTTTTCGGGAGGCTGCTTGAGGGGTTTGGGCGGGCGAGGGCGGTGCTTGAGCCAACGACAGGCGGCATACTGGATCGGGTTGAATCCGGTGAGCTTCTGATCGGATACAACATGCTCGGGTCATATGCCTATGGACGGTTGCGCGCCGGGGCGCCAATCGGAATCGTCCTTCCGCATGACTTCACAATCGTCCTCTCGCGTGCGGCCCTTATTCCAACCCATGCGGAAAACCGCGCGGTTGCCGGCCGTTTCCTCGATTACCTGCTGGGCGAACGCGGCCAGGCCGTTGCCGCTTCTTCCTCATTCTTCTTTGGCTTCGACCGGCCGCCTCCACAGGGCGTAATCGCAGCCGACGAGGCAGGAGGCGCAACGTTTTACCGGCCGATCGTTCTCAGCCCGGCGCTCCTGATAACGCTCGATCAGTCCAAGAGAACGCGGTTCCTCGCCGAATGGAACGACGCCATGGCCCGCGGAGAGGAAAACTGAAGCACGGCACACCAGCCGCGGGCAAGGCCCGCGCCAGGAGGAGCAAGATCATGTGGTGGATGGCTATCTGGTTCTCCGTATATTTCTGGCGACACAATGGCCATAAACCCCAGAAATCCAGCGTTCTTATTCATCCAAAAGTTCCATAATATATATTATGCGAATATCAGATGTATGGAAACTCTAAGTTCGACGCGGCCCGGGACTCAGTCGATTGAGTGCATGCCCCCACCGGCAAGCGTCCCCTCCCTGAGGATAGTCGGCCCGTCAGTGTTCGAGGAACGATGACTCAACCGAAACCGGCGGATAAGGCGCGATTTTTTCGCTGGCGATGTTTATTGAGTTGATTTGGCATCCTTTTGCTGGTGCATAGGAGAACGCGCGGGAGTCTCTCCTTCGTTCAGCAAACCAATTTTGTATGCGCCTCTGATGTATTCGTATTTTTTTCGCCGCCTGAGCATGATGGCGGTCACGCTGTTCGCCATCATTACGCTGACCTTCTTCCTGATGCATGCAGTGCCCGGAGGGCCCTTCGTTTCCGAGCGCATGCTGGCCCCTGAAATCGCTGCTGCGCTCAATGCCAAATACGGCCTCGATTTGCCGATCTGGCAGCAATATTTCAACTATCTCGGTCGCATCCTCACCTTCGATCTCGGCCCCTCGTTCAAATACCCTGGCGTTTCGATCAATTCGATGATCGCAGCTGGCCTGCCGGTTACTCTGCGCACGGGCCTGCTCGCCGTGATCTGCGTCGTGGCCCTCGGTGTGCCGCTCGGCATCGTCGCCGCGCTCAATCGCAACCGCTGGCCCGACACGACGGTAATGTTTATCGCCACGCTCGGCGTCGCGATCCCGTCCTATGTCATCGCGACAGTCTCGCTCTATGTCTTTGCCTTGCGCCTGGGCTGGGTGCCCACCTTCGGGCTCGATGACTGGCGTGGCTATTTCCTGCCGGTGTTTGCCCTTTCCGGCTTCTGGATTTCCTTCGTTTCGCGCCTCACGCGTTCATCGCTTCTCGAAACGCTGGACCAGGATTTCATAACCACGGCCCGCGCCAAGGGTTTGCGCCCGGACCAGATCCTTTTCAAGCACGGCTTGCGCAATTCCCTTTTGCCGGTCGTCACGGTCCTTGGCCCCGTCGTCGCCAATCTCATCACCGGTTCCTTTGTCATCGAGCAAATCTTTGCCCTTCCCGGCATCGGCCGCCAGTTCGTGCTCTCGATCACCAACCGCGACTACACAGCGATCATGGGCATTACAATTTTCTACGCGGCCATCCTTATGGTGATGATCCTGATCGTCGACCTGCTCTATGTCTGGCTGGACCCGCGCATCAAGCTCACCAAGGCTCCAGCATGACCGAAATCTCACCCCAGATGTGGGACAAGCTATCGCCCGACGCGACAGCTTCGGCGCCGCCGCCACCAGCGCCGACCTACGGCCAGGAAGTCCGCCGTCGCCTGTTGGCGAATAAGCCCGCTGTTGTCAGCATCGTCTTCATTATCGTCCTGATAATCGCCGCCTTTTTCGGCCCGATGCTCTCGCCGCACACCTATTTCCGGCAAGAGCTCAAGCTCGCCAACATCCCACCGTTCTTCGAGACCTATACGGTCACCGACAGCGCGGGCGACACGACGCGCTTTTTCCTCAACGCCTCCAACTTCAATCTTTACGAGGTCGATGCCAGCGGCCAGGTACTTGGCCTGCTCCGCGGCGGGCGCAAGGACATCCTCAAGAAAAGCCAGCCCTATGAATTTGGCGACCAGGCTTTGACTCTCGACTATTCCAGCCTCCCCGCCCGGCTGTTGCTCGAAGACGGGACCGAACTGCGCCCTTCAGGCTGGAACTGGAACCGCACCTATCTGTTCGGCACCGATCAACTTGGCCGCGACATACTCGTGCGCCAGCTCTATGGCGCCCAGATTTCCCTTACCGTCGCTTTTGTCGCGACGCTTGTGAACTTCTTCATTGGCGTCTTTTATGGCGGTATCGCTGGGTATATGGGCGGCAAGGTCGACGCGGTCATGATGCGCATCGTGGAGGTCATTTCGACCATCCCGCTGACGCTTTATGTCGTCTTGTTGATGGTGGTCTTTGACTCCGGCCTCCTGTCCATCATTATCGCCATCGGCTCGGTGTTCTGGGTCGACATGGCCCGAATCGTGCGCGGCCAGATTCTTGGCCTGAAATCGCAGGACTATGTTGCAGCTGCCCGCACAATGGGCGCCTCCCCGGCCCGGATTCTGACCAAGCACCTCTTGCCCAATTCGATCGGCCCCATCATCGTAACCCTCACCATGCTGATCCCCTCGGCCATCTTCATCGAAAGTTTCATGAGCTTCATTGGCCTTGGCGTGACGCCGCCTCTCGCTTCGTGGGGTTCGCTGACGTCGGAAGCTGTCGAAACCCTGCGCGCCTATCCGCACCAGCTGTTTTTCCCCGCCACCGCTATTTCGCTGACCATGTTTGCTTTCAATTTTCTGGGCGACGGTCTGCGCGATGCGCTTGATCCGAAGGTGCGCGGATGACGGGCCCCATTCTCTCCGTACGCGATCTGGCCACCTCGTTCTTCACCCACCGTGGCGAAGTACAGGCGGTGCGCGGCATCAGCTTCGACGTCCAGCCTGGCGAAATTCTGGGCCTTGTGGGCGAAAGTGGCTCGGGAAAGTCGATCACCTGCATGTCGGTCCTGCGCCTCCTCAAGGCTGGCGGCCGCATCAAGTCCGGATCGGCAAGCTTCGCCGGCAATGATCTTCTCTCGCTCGATGAAGCGGCGCTCTCGGATCTGCGTGGAAACCACATTGGGGTCATTTTCCAGGACCCCATGACCTCGCTCAATCCCACATTGACCGTGGGCGAGCAGGTGATGGAGAGCATTCGCCGTCATCGCAAGGCCAGCCGAGCGCAGGCGCGTGCTCGCGCCATCGAATTGTTCGAACTTGTGCGTATTCCCTCGGCCGCAACGCGGCTTAATTCCTATCCGCACGAGTTTTCCGGCGGCATGCGGCAGCGCGTCATGATCGCAATGGCACTGGCCTGCGATCCGCAACTGCTGATCGCCGATGAGCCGACTACCGCGCTCGATGTCACCATCCAGCGCCAGATCCTCTCGCTGCTCAAGGACCTGCAGCGGCGCCTTGGCATGTCGGTGATCCTCATCACGCACGATTTGGGCGTCATCGCGGAAGTGACCGACCGGGTGCTGGTGCTCTATGGCGGGCTTGTCATGGAAGCCGGTCCGGTGCGCGATATCTTCGCCCGCCCGGCGCACCCATACACGGTTGGGTTGCTGGGCGCCGTGCCGGATCTGCGCGACGACACACACCGTCGCCTGACGCCCATTCCCGGCAGTCCGCCCAATATGCTCGCCCCGCCGCCGGGATGTCCGTTCGCGCCGCGCTGTCCTTTTGCCATGGCGCAGTGCGTATCCGCCCTGCCCCCGCTGTTTGGCGAGGCGCATCAATCGCGCTGCTGGCTGCAACATGCCGAAGCGCCTAAGGTCGACGCCATTCATGAGGTGGCCGCGTGACCCAGCCCCTGCTCGAACTTCGTGACCTGAACAAGCATTTTCGCCTGCCCGCCGGACCGTTCGCGCCCAAGCCCGTGCTGCGCGCGGTCGATGGCGTTGACCTCACGCTGAACAAGGGCGAGACTCTGGGCCTTGTCGGCGAATCCGGCTGTGGCAAGTCGACCCTGGCGCGCACCGTGATCCGGCTGCATGAACCCACTTCAGGCAGCATTGTCTTTGATGGCCAGGACGTCGGCACCGTGTCCGATCGCCGGCTCGGCAGCTTTCGCCGCCGCGTACAGATGATTTTTCAGGATCCCTATGCGAGCCTCAACCCGCGCATGAGCGTGGGCGATCTCATCGCCGAGCCCTTGATCATCGCTGGTATGGGCGCCCCCGCCGACCGCCGCAAAAAGGTCATCGATCTCCTCGACCGCGTCGGCCTGCCTTCCGACTCCGCACAGCGCTTTGCCCATGAATTTTCCGGTGGCCAGCGCCAGCGCATTGGCATTGCCCGCGCTATCGCGCTGGAACCCGATCTCGTCATCTGCGACGAGCCCATCTCGGCGCTCGACGTCTCGGTCCAGGCGCAGGTGGTCAACATGCTCGAGGATCTGCAGGCGGACCTCGGCCTCACATACCTTTTCATCACCCACGATCTCTCGATGGTCCGGCACATTTCGGATCGCATCGGGGTAATGTATCTGGGCAAGATCGTCGAGCTCGCCACCAGTGCGGACCTCTATCACCGCCCCTCGCATCCCTATACGCGCGCACTCCTTTCGGCCATTCCTGTTCCGGACCCCGAGGCGGCACGCGCCGCAGAACCGATGCAGGGCGAGATCCCGACCGCCATCAACATCCCTTCCGGCTGCCGCTTCCGTACCCGATGCCCGCTCGCGACCGAGCTGTGTGCCCGGGTCGAGCCGCCGCTGCACGAGCTTGGCAACGGACACTTGTCCGCCTGCCATTTTGCCGAAGAGCTGGCCGCACAAGCCAGCCTCAATCCGGCGCCACAACAGGAGTGAACACAATGAACAAACTGGTCTTGCCGTTGATGACGGCAGCTTTGCTTGCCTCGACCGGAGGGGTCTGGGCCGCAGGTGAATTGACCTATGTGGTCAACAATGAAAGCGCTCAATACGATCCCGGCACGACCGCCGAGACCTTTGCCGCGCCGATCATCGGCAATACTTTCGAAGGCCTGGTTCGCCTGAGCCCCGAGGGCGAGGTCGTGCCGGCGCTGGCCGAAGCCTGGGAAATTTCAGAGGACGGTCTGACCTACACGTTCACCCTGCGTGATGCCAATTGGAGCGATGGCGAGCCGATCACGGCATCCGATTTCGTTTACGCATGGCAGCGCGTGCTCGACCCGGCGACGGGCGCGATGAACTCCCAGATGCTCTACCACATCGTTGGTGCCGAGGAAGCCTATGGCGGCGCTGACCCGGAAGCCATTGCCATTTCCGCCCCCGATGAAAAGACGCTGACGTTCACGCTCAAGCAGCGCGTACCCTACATGCTTCAGCTTTTGAACTACCCGGCCTTCTATCCGGTGCGCGAAGACATCGTCTCGGCAGACCCCGATGGCTGGACCCGCAATCCCGAAACCTTTATCGGAACCGGCCCATTCCGCGTCACCGCCTTCAACCAGGGCGAGTCGGTGGTGTTCGAAAAGAACCCCAATTACTATGCAGCCGATGAAGTCAGCCTCGACAAGCTCACCTTCCGCCTGATCCCTGACCAGGCAACGGCACTGGCCGCCATGGAAGCAGGAGATGTCGATGGCATCGAAGCTGTCCCTGCCCCAGAAATTCCCCGCCTCTCGGTTGAATCCGACGCCTTCCTCATCGTGCCTGCGCTCGGCACAACCTACGCGTTCTTCAACCCGGGCCAGGAGCCGTTGGACAACGTCCATGTCCGCAAGGCACTATCGATGGCGATCGATCGCTCCGAGATCGTCGAATTCGTGCTGCAGTCCGCCGACACCCCGGCGCTCGGCCTTGTGCCTCCCGGCATGAGCCTGGGCGGTGAGGATTTCACCGATGGCCGCGACGGGTTTGGACTCTCGGAAACCGCCGATGTCGAGGGCGCAAGGGCCGAACTCGCCGAAGCCGGTTACGAGAACGGCGAAGGGTTCCCCGAGACGCTTTTCGTCACCTACTCCTCTCCGCCAATCGAGAAGCTGCTTGAAGCCATCCAGCAGATGTGGAGGGAAAACCTCAACATCGACGTGCAGATCCAATCCACCGAATGGCAGGTGTATTATCCCGAAGTGCAGAAGGTCGAATACCAGATCGCACAGATGGGCTGGGGCGCTGACTATCCGCACCCGATGACCTTCCTCGACAACTTCGTCTCCGGTAGCGCCAACAACCTCAATGGCTGGTCCAATCCGGACTACGACGCTGCCATCACCGCTGCCAAGGCGGCGACCGATGAAGCGGAGTCGCGCGACTATATGCGGGAGGCTGAAGCGATCTTGATGAACGATCACGTCATCCTGCCGCAGTACCACCGGTATAACTACATGATGATGAGCCCCGAGGTCACCGGCTTCTGGCGCTCGCCGCTCAATGTCCCTTATTTCCGCGACGCTGAAATAAGCGAGTAGATACGCCTATTGCTCCCGCCTCAGGGCGGGAGCTCCCTCCTCATACTGAAGGCCGCACGTGACCGTTCCTGTCCTCATCGAAACCGAACTTGGCGCTTTTACCCTCGACATCGACGATCAGCGCGCACCGATCACCGGCAGAAATTTTCTGGCTTATGTCGATGGCGGACATCTTGATGGCGCGACGGCCTATCGGATCGTGACGCTCGCCAACCAGCCCGTCGAAACCGCGCACAAGATCGAGGTCGTGCAGTGGGGCATACAGGCCTCGGACGAAAAGCCCGCTCCGTTTCCGCCCATCGCGCATGAAACCACTGAACTGACCGGCCTCCGTCATAAGCACATGACCATTTCCATGGCGCGCCTCGATCCCGGCACCGCAGGGTCCGAGTTTTTCATCTGCATCGGCGATCAACCCGAACTGGACTTTGGTGGCCAGCGCAATCCCGACGGTCGGGGCTTCGCCGCGTTTGGCACCGTCGTGGATGGTCAGGAAACAGTGCTATCGATGTTCTCCAAAGCCGAGACAGGCGAGTACCCGGCCGCGCCGATCAGGTTCTCCCGATGCCGGCGAGTGCAATCTGACTGATCCACCCGTGGCTCACCAATGGGGATCCTTAGCCGTCACCCCTTCACGGCACCGGCAGTTAGTGAGCGGCTGATCTGGCGGTACATCACGAGCCCCAGCACAGCTGGCGGCAGCGCTGCGACGATCATTACCGCCGACGCTGTGCCCCATTGGATGCCGCCTCCACCGGAGGAAAAGAAGAACGATGCCCCCACGGTCATCGGCACCGCATGACGCGTCGTCAGCATCAGGCCGAACAGAAATTCGTTCCAGGCAGTGATGAAGCCGAAGATGAACGTCGTGACGATTGCCGGGCGACATACGGGCGCGATGATCGAGGTGATTATCTTGAACCGCCCTGCCCCATCCATGTGGGCCGCCTCGTCGAGCTCGACGGGAATGTCGGAAATGGCGTTGACGAGAATAACCAGCGCCAGTGGCAGGTTGACGATGACCAGGATCAGCCCGAGCCCCAATTGGGTATCGAGCAAGCCGACCCATTGAAACATCATGTAGATCGGGATCGCGAAGATGATGAGCGGCAGCGCGCGCAGGTTGACGATGAGCGGCAACAGCGTCTGCCTGCCATACCCGGCCCGCGCCACGGCATATGCCGCGGGAAAAGCGAGGACGATCGCCAGCGTCGTGCCGATCAGTGCCGCCACCGTCGAGTTCCAGAGATAGGCGAAGATATTGAGCCTGTCGGTCACCTGAAGCACAGCGATGTAGTTTTCGAGCGTCGGCGACTCGATCCATAGCCCGGGGTTGGTGGCGATTTCGCGACTGCTCTTGAACGAAGTGACGAGCGTCGCAATGACGGGGAAATTAAGGGCAAATGCAGCGATGGCAAAGACCACCCAGCGCAATGCGGACAAGATCATTTCGCTCTCCTCGCAAGACCCTGGTTGATCGTGAACAGCACCGCGAATGACGCGATGAACAACAGGACCGACGCGGCCACGGCCGGGCCGATTTCGCCCTGGCGGAAAAACGCCTCATAGACGTAAATCGAAAGCGACCGCGTGGAGCCGCCGGGACCGCTGCCGGTGAGCACATAGACGTTGTCGAACACCCGGAAACCGTCGATGAAGCGAATAAACAGCGCTATGGCGATGGTGGGCGCCATTAGTGGAATTTCGATACGCCACAGCATGTCCCAACCCGTCGAGCCATCCATCTGCGCGGCCTCGCGCACCTCGAGGGGAATGGCGCGGTGCGCCATGTAAAACAGCAGAAACGCAAACGGCGTCCATTGCAGCGTTTCGACCACGACAAGCGTCCAGAAGGCGTTCGCGACGTTTAGGAACGCCGGAGCCGAACCGAACCAGGACCACAGGTAATGGGGAACCGGGCCCACGAACTCGTGCAGCACGAGGCGGTACATCAGGCCCACGAGTGCGGGCGCCACCATGAGCGGCAGCATGATGATGGCCAGCAGCCAGGAACGCTTTTCAAACAACGGCGCAAGAAAAATGGCGAGAAAGAAGCCGATAAGGCACTCGGCGAGCGCGGTGATGGTGCCAAAGCGCAGAGAGAACCAGATGGCGCGCCAGAAATCGCCATCGGTAAGCACGGCGGCATAATTGGCAAAGCCGCTCAATTCCGGCGCGCGCAGCGTCTGAAAGCTGACGCTGGACAGCGAATAGACGATGTTGACGAGCGCGGGAAAGCCAAGAAACAGCAGCAGGAAAATGACCATGGGCGCGCTGAGCACGCCCCATTCGAGATGCCGCCTGGTATCCATCCGCTTATCCATCAAGCCAGTATCAGAAAATGAGAAATCGGGCGGCGCGCGGGCCGCCCGGTCCTTTGCACGGTGACTATTCGGTCAACAAGCTTTCCATGCCGCTGGCGACGGCCGCAAGCGCCTCGTCGAGCGTCTCCTGACCCGTCCAGTAGCCTGTGAAATGCTGAGCCTGAAGTTCATAGACGCTGAGCGCACTGGCGCCGGTTGCCCCGTTCATCACATAACCGTACTGGCTCGCGAATTCGCCAAGCTGGACAAGGTCAGGGCGTTCGTCGGCAATGGCCGCCACGACTTCGGGCGTCAGCGCCGGAGCGCCGCTGTTTGCGGCATAGGCAAGCGCTGCCTCTTCGGTCGAGAGGTACTGCAGGAAGGCCAATGCGCCATCCTTGTTGGGCGCATTCTGGTTGAGGCCGAGCCCCAGCCCATGGATATGTGTGGCACGCCCTTCGTCCCCGGCGGGCGGAGCAACGATTGCCACGGTATCGGCGACCGCGGGAGCGGTTTCAGGGTTGGTCAGCTCGCCGGCGGCCCCGTTCCATTGCAGCATGGTGGCTACCTGGCCAGAGACGAACGCAGCATTGGCCTCGGGGAACTCGTACGACGTCGAGTCCGCAGGCGTAGCGCCGGCATCGTAGAGCATCTTGTAGAGTTCGAGGCCGCGGCGGTAGGCTTCTGAATCGACAGTAACGTTGCCCTCGTCATCCATCCAGTTGCCACCATACGAGCGCGCCGTGGACTGCCAGACCATCATGTTGAACAGCAGGTTCTGCATCTGCAACACCGTGCCATAGCGCGTTGGGCTGTCGGGGTTGACGGCCTGGGTGAAATAGAGCGCTGTCGCGGCATAGTCGTCCCATGTCCACTCATCGGGCGCCTTTGGTTCGAGGCGCTGGCCAAGATACTCTTCAGAGATGTCGCCATACGTCTGGGCGGCATCCGCGTCGCCCAGAAGCGCGTCAATCAAGTCCTCGCGATAATACATGAAATGCAGAGAAAGATCGGTGGGCACGCCATACTGCTGTCCCTCGAACTGCATGGTCGAGAGAACAGACTCGCCATAAACGCTTTCGGCCTCGTCGGACAGGGCTACCGGCTCCATGAAAGGCGCATACCGGCCGATGGAGTAAGTGGCGATAAGGTTGAGATCGAAAGCCTGCGTGCCGGCAGCAAGATCGGCCTGCAGCTTGTCCCAGAACCCGTCGCGGGCAAAGAACAGCACTTCCACGCGATCGTCGTCGGCCAGCCCTTCCTGGCTGTTGTAGATTTCCGCGACGGCACGCAGCGCTGTTTCTTCCGGCCCACCCGGCCAGCCGAGCACCGTGACAGCAGCTTGCGCACTGGCGAGGGGTGCCGCGGCGACCATAAGCCCGAGCGTCAGACTTTTGAGTGTTGTGTTACGCATGATCATGTTCCCTTTGGTTGATTTCATTACGTTTCAGGCCAGCTGGGCGATCCCCACGATCCCCGCCTGCCCTCCCAATTGTGCCGCGACGAGCGTTGGCCGCTGACGCGGCGGCAAATTTGCAAATGATGAGGCGATGCGAGCAATAAAGCCGGGCGCGAGACCGATCGAACCGCCGATGATGATTTTCTCCGGGGCAAGCCCGAGCTGAATGTTGCCGCAAAGCGTGGCTATGCGGCGCGCCGAAAGGGCGATGATTTCGTCGGCCCAGCCGTCTCCGTTTCGCGCCGCTGCAAAGACGCCGCGCGCGTCGGTGGCATGGCCCTTGGCCTGTGCCATCTCGGCCATCCAGCGGCCAGCGACATGGCTCTCGATGGGCGCGCTGTCGGCGATATCGCTGCGCAGTTGCCCGAAATGTCCGGCAAGACCGGTCAGCAATCGCTCCCCAATCACCACCCCGCCGCCGATGCCGGTGGAGATGGTGAGAAAGACGCAGCCTTTCGTCCCCTGCCCGGCCCCCAGACGAAATTCGCCCCACGCCGCGGCCTGCGCATCGTTGAGTGCCACGGCAGGTACACCGGCCAGTTCAGCCAGCGTGTCGGCCAGCGGAAAGTCTCCTGGGATTGAAAGGGTCTTTGGATTGAGCGCAGACCAGCGCCCGCTTTCAACGACACCCGTCACCGCAGCACCAACCCGGCTGTACCGGCCGCGCCAAGCGGGCGCGCGGTCGAACAGGTCGGCGACCCATGCGCGTGGGTCACCAGCGGCCGGCGTGGGAATTTCCACAGCATCCGCAATGGTCTTCCCAGCCACCAGCGCACCAAGAATCTTGGTGCCGCCGATATCGATGGCCAAAACTGTATCGCTGGACGCGGGCTGGGTCATCGGCTCAGCCCCTCGCCCTGTCGCGGTCATCACGCCCTGAGGCATCTATGGCGTCCTTGTACCAGGATACGATGTGTTCGGTGCGGGTAATGGCCGAGCCGACCACAACGGCATTTGCACCCATCGCCAGGGCGTGGGCAGCCTGTTCAGGGCTGCGGATGCGACCTTCGGCGATAACGAAGCCGCCAAGTGCCGCCATCTCTGCGATGAGATCGAAATCTGGAAGTGTGGGTTCGGGACCCGCGCCCAGATACCCCGACAAAGTCGACCCGATACAATCGGCTCCGGCAGCAAGAGCGGCTCGGGCGTCCCCGATCTCAGCGCAATCGGCCATGGCCAGGGCGCCCCCATCGTGGATCGCAACGAGTATGGATTGGATGCTGTCCGGTCGCGGACGGGCTGTAGCATCGAACGCTACGATACTGGCGCCCGCGTCACACAGGTCGCGCGCCATTTCGGCCGTTGGCGTGATCCGAACATCGAAATCATCAAGATCGTGCTTGATGATGCCGATGATCGGGGCATCGGTAGCCAAACGGACGGCGCGAACGTAAGCCAGCGACTCGATGCGCAACCCGACGGCGCCGGACGCGAGAGCCGCGAGCGCGAAGCCGACCACACAGGCCGCATTGTCCATCGGCCCGCCCGGTACGGGCTGGCAGGAAACAATCAATCCGGCATCGAGTTTTTCGAGCAGCGCGTGCAAAACATCCATCCTTGGTTGGACGGAAACGATAGCACTGCCGATTGCGATGGCAACTGGTTTCTTACTGGTATTATCGATGCAATTCGAGAACGAAGTCGTACACGTCGCCCCTATAGCGGGTCTGGGTATACTCGACGACACGGTCGCCGTGAAAGCAGCGGCGCTCGACGATCAGCAGGCTCGCATGGTCCTCAAGCATCAAATGCGCCTTGTCGAGCGCGTCTGCTGGCCCTGCCTGCATACGTTGCACCGCCCTCTGGGGCAGAACCCCAACGGCATCGAGCGCTTGATAGAGGGAGTCCGTAACCAGTTCCGGGTCACCGAGAAGGGCGGCCGGCACGACGGCGATTTCCATGGCGATCGGCACGTCATCGGCCGTTCGCACCCGCCTCAGGCGCAATATCGACGCGTTTGGGCCCAGGCCCAGGGCCATCGCCTCACTCGGCGTCGGAAATGCTATTTCCTTTGAAATCCATATACATCCGGGGGAAAAGCCCCGGGATTCCATGTCTTCAGAAAAGCTTGATAACCGGGCCAGAGATTTCTCGACACGGGCGGTGACCTCCGTGCGGCTCCCCTGCCGCCGTCTGATGACCCCTTCGGCAATGAGGACGTCGAGAGCCTTGCGCACAGTGACACGGGAAACGCCCAATCGGCCCTCCAGTTCGCGTTCGCTCGGCAGCAAGGCGCCGCGCTTGAGTTTGCCCGCAGCGATCAGCCCATCAATGGCAGATACGATTTTGCGGTACAGGGGTTGCCCCGTCCCTTCGGCCAATTGGGCTGCCACGGCTTCGATGATCGTCTCATCGGTCATTGCGCGAACCTTTCGAAAAAAAGAGCAGGACGGCTTGCTGGATGCAAACTGGTATTATCTTATTTCTGCGTCAAACTCTTTTTTCCAGTGCTGGCGGCGTAGGAATGTGACCACGCGCTCGGGTATGCCGACCGGGGATCGTATGTTCACGCGGCCCCCGCGCCGTCTTCGGGCCACGGCACGACCTCGACCTCCGGCCACACCCGCCTGGCTCTTTCGCCCTTCTCGATATGGGCATGACGGCTCTTGCCCAGTCTGTTGGGCGTCACGCGGAATGCAAACAGATCGTCGAGCCCGAACGGCGCCTCGATCTTGAGGCTGCCATCGTCATCCAGCGCAACGGCGACCGCATGCGTCCGCGAGGCATAACGCTTCAGCGCCTCGGCCGACGATTTCAGTGGCGGCACATCGAACCCGAATTTCTCGCCGAACCACAGATGCACGCGAGCCTGATTGCGGACTTCGACTGGCACCGGCGCATCCGACAGCCACCTGCCGAGCCGCACGATCACCGCATCCTCGGCCTCGTAGCTCAAATCGGTATCGTCGAAATAGATGGCGTCAATATCCTTGACGCCATGCCAGGTTGGCCGCCCCGTCAATTCATTCCAGACGGTCTGATAAACCGCCCCGCCGCCCACCAGTGCCTGTGGCAATGCTTGCGCGCGCAATATCTCCAGAACGTTCATCAACGCGGTATTGTCACGCACAATGGCTTTCAGGGCAGCCAATTGTTCGCTCGGCGCGGCATTCGCAAATCGCAGATGATCCGACATGCGGGCAGTCTATGGGAGTCGATGCCCGCGCCCTACTCCACGGTCACCGATTTCGCCAGATTTCTTGGCTGATCGACATCGGTCCCCATGAAAACCGCAGTGTGATAGGCCAGAAGCTGCACCGGCACCGCCGCAAGAATCGGCGCGACGAACGGGTGAACGCGCGGCATCTCGATAATGTCATTGATTCCGCCACCAGCCACGGCTTTGCCCTCGGCATCGGTAATCAGGATGATCTTGCCGCCCCGCGCTGCCACTTCGTGCATGTTCGAAAGCGTTTTTTCCATCAGCTCGTCGGATGGCGCCACAACGATCACCGGCATTTCCTCGTTCACCAGCGCAATCGGCCCGTGCTTGAGCTCGCCCGCCGCATAGCCCTCGGCATGAATGTAGGAAATTTCCTTGAGCTTGAGCGCGCCCTCCAGCGCAATCGGATAAAGCTGCCCGCGCCCCAGATACAAAACGTCCTTGGCTCTTGAAAGATTGCGCGAGATTTCTTCGATACGCCCCTCAGATCGCAGCATTTCGGAAATGTTGCGCGGCAATTCGATCAGCGACCGCACCAGCGCATGGGCGTCGGATGGGCTTAAGACGCCCCGCGCCTGCCCGGCCGCGATCGCCAGGCTGGCGAGAATTGAAAGCTGCGCCGTCGTCGCCTTGGTGGAAGCGACGGCAATCTCGGGTCCGCACAGCGTTGGAAAAATTACATCGCTTTCCCGCGCGATCGTCGATTCCTGCACATTGACCAGCGCCGCGATGTGCTGGCCTTCCTTGGCCGCATAGCGCAGCGCCGCCAGCGTATCGGCCGTCTCGCCCGATTGCGAAATCACCAGCGTCAGCCCGTCCTCGGGCAGCGGCGGCTCGCGATAGCGGAACTCGGACGCCACATCGACATCCACCGGCAAACGCGCGTAGCGCTCGAACCAGTATTTGGCCACCAGCCCGGCATAAAACGCAGTCCCGCACGCCGTTATCGTCAGCCGCGAAAGCTTGGCGAAGTCGAACGGCAATTCCTCACGTAGCTTGACGGTCTCGCCCGCCAGATCGAGATAATGCGCCAACGTGTGCGACACGGTTTCGGGCTGTTCGTAGATTTCCTTGGCCATGAAATGGCGGTGATTACCCTTGTCGGCCAGCGCCGCCGACGCCGAAGACACCTGCCGTGCCCGCTGGACGACATTGCCTTCAAAATCGAAGATCTCAACCGCGCCAGGCGTAATGACCGCCCAGTCGCCCTCTTCGAGATAGGTTATCTGGTTGGTAAACGGCGCCAACGCGAATGCGTCCGACCCCAGATACATCTCCTTCTGGCCGTGTCCAACCGCCAGCGGCGAACCCTGCCGCGCCGCGATCAGCAGCTTGTCCTCGCCCGCGAACATGAACACCAGCCCGAACGTGCCGCGCAGCTTCGGCAGTGTATTGGCCACGGCCTCGCGCGGCGTCGCGCCCCGCTCGATCTCCCGAGTCACCCACAGCGCCACGGATTCTGTGTCCGTCTCGCTCTTTGGCGAATATCCATCGCGTTCAAGGTCTTCAAGCAGTTCCTTGAAGTTTTCGATGATCCCGTTGTGAACGACGGCAACCTTCCCCGCCAGATGCGGATGCGCATTGCCCTCGGTGGCGCCGCCATGCGTCGCCCAGCGCGTATGCCCGATGCCGATGTTCCCCTCGAGCGGTTCGTCGGCAAGTTTGCCCGCCAGATTGTTCAGCTTGCCCTCGGCCCGCCGCCGGTCGAGCCCTTCGCTGGTCAGCGTGGCGATCCCGGCGCTGTCATAGCCGCGGTATTCAAGCCGCCGCAGCGCGTCCACAAGCCGGTCGGCAACCGGCTCGACCCCGATGATTCCAACGATGCCGCACATGCCGCCGCCCCCTACTTTTGTTCCTTGATGGCCTTGAACCGTGTGTTCAGCGCCTTGCCATAGCCGGGCTTGTTGATCTGTCGCGCCCGCCCGATACCCAGCGCGTCAGCCGGCACCGGCTCGGTAATCACCGACCCCGAAGCCACATACGCTCCATCCCCAATCTCGACCGGTGCCACCAGCGCCGAGTTCGAACCGATAAAGGCATGTTCGCCAATGATCGTCTTGGCCTTGTTGTAGCCGTCATAATTGCACGTCACGGTTCCGGCCCCGATATTGGCGCCCGCCCCGATTTCCGCGTCCCCGATATAGGTCAGATGGCTCACCTTGGCCCCCTGTCCGATATCGGCATTCTTGACCTCGACGAAATTGCCTACCTTGGCGCCTTCGCCCAGTTCCGCGCCGGGCCGCAACCGCGCAAAAGGCCCCACATTAGCCTTGGGGCCCACATGCGCTCCCTCGATATGGGAAAACGCGTGAATCACTGCTCCGCTCTCGATTTTCACCCCCGGCCCGAACACCACGTTGGGCTCGATCTCCACATCGGGTGCGATTTCGGTATCGAACGAGAAGTAAACGCTCGCCGGATCGTGCAGCGTCACCCCGGCGGTCATGAAATCCTCGCGCCGTAGTGTCTGGAACACGCCCTCGGCCCGCGCCAGCTGCGCCCGATCGTTGACACCCATCACATTGTCTTCGGGCGCCACGGCATAGCCAACCTTATGCCCGGCCGCATTGGCCAGTTCCACAAGATCGGTCAGATAGTATTCGCCCTGCGCGTTGTCGGTGCCCACCTTGTCGATCAGCGCAGTGAACACCTCCGCCCGGAACGCCAGGATACACGCATTGCAAAGCCCGATAGCCCGCTCGCTGTCGCTCGCATCCTTGTGCTCACGAATGGCCAACAGCTTTTCGCCATCGGTGATGAACCGGCCATACCCGGTCGGATCCTTTGGCTCGAACCCCAGGATCGCCACGTCCAGCCCCGCATCGAGCCGCTCGGTCACACGCGAAAAATCCGCGCCCCGCAACAACGGATGATCACCATAAACGACCGCCACATATCCGCTCGCCTCCGCAAAGGCCGGCCGCGCCATCGAAGCGGCATGGGCCGTCCCCTTGCGCTCGGTCTGCTCGAAAAACACCACATCGGGATCGATCTTGGCCATCGCTTTGCGCACGGCTTCATGTCCCGGCCCGGTGACCATGGCGATTTTCCCGGCGCCTGCCTCCCGCGCCGCCGCCAGCACATGTCCGGCGATCGGCCGTCCTCCGACTTTATGGAGCACCTTGGGGTGAGCGGATTTCATCCGCGTGCCTTCCCCCGCCGCCAGAACGATTGCCATAAGATCGGTCATAGAACTTCCCCAAAGCGTGTCCAGAATAAGTGGGCACCACTTATTCTGTTCGGATGCGCGACAAATCAAGAGTTTAGAGCTTCTGTTCTTCACAGGAGCTTTGGTCTGTTCGCCGCCCCTCTCGCTCATCTTTATGGCGGCACGGTGTTGTCAGAACCCCTAACAGACCGGCGTAACCGCTCCGTTTACATTTGTCCGTCTAAAGTGAGCTTTGATCTGATTCGCCCAGAAAGCGGGACATATTTAGGTGCAAAAGCCGAAACGGTTTTCTCTGCCGGCCGATCATTCCGATGTCGCCCCCTGGGGCATCGCCGCGCTTGTGTGCGGCGCGCTCGCCGTCGCCGCGGTCAATCTCTCGGCGTTACTGCCGGCCCCGGTTCTGAGCGGCTTGCATACACCGTACCGGGACGGTGCCAATTATTATCAGATGCGCAGCCAGCTTTCCGAATTGGCCGAAGACAGAAACCGCATTATGGGTGAGTACCGAGCCCTGCTTGCCCGTTTCAACCTGCTCGATGACGACAGCGGCGAAGCCATCCGTCGTCTGGCAGCGCTCGAAAAAAGCCTCCCGCTCCTGATCGAATCGCTGCCCCTTACCAGCGACATCGACCGCTCGCTGCTCACGGCATCGATCTCCGAAGCTGCAGAAGAGGTCTATGAGTTCGAAGGTGGCACGATGGTCGTGCGCTATAGCCCTCTCTTCGATGGCACCGACCCTCAACCGGTCGCCGACCAGCCAATGCCGCCCCCGCTTGTTCCGCAGGCGCCACGAGCCGCCCCGGCCATGCCGGCGGTCGATCTGGGTCTCCAGGGCGTTGCAATCGGCCGCAGCGTTCCATTCGCCGATTCCCCCGCGCTCTATGCCGAAATAACCCAGGCCGCCGGCATGCTCCTGCTCGGCACCTCGCCGCTGGCCGCCACCCCCGATGGATCCGATCAAGCCCGGATCGTCCTCGGCCCCCTGCCCGACCTCGTCTCGGCGCAGGCCCTTTGCGCGCGCATCGAGCGGCTCGAGTTTTCCTGCGAGCCAGCACCCTATTCCGGCGACCCTTTGCCCCTCTAGAAACAATTGCCATTCAGCTCAGGGTGAGTCGAAAATGGCAGTTTTCGAGAACCGCAGCGGAGCGTACATCTAGTACGTGAGCACCGGAAGCTCAGGAAGCTGCCATTTGCAGGCCACCATCAGCTGAATGGTCGGCAATAAACGGGTTGACTCGGCGGGGGCAGGCACTATGTTCCGCGCGTCTCCAGCCGGTCGATTATAGACCGCTTCGGTAAGGGCTCGTAGCTCAGCTGGTAGAGCACTCGACTTTTAATCGAGTTGTCCCGGGTTCGAGCCCCGGCGAGCCTACCAAATTCTACCCGGCCATCGCGCGAATTTTCCGCGCCCCTGTTCGGGCAGTTAGCAATTTCGAGCAAATAACTACGCTTGTTTGTGACAGGTACGGTGCCGTACTCTGGGCGCATCGGTGCAAGTGCCGATGGGAGGCGGCTGGTAAGCCCCCAAGCCGAACGACCGCCTCCCCCCGCATAGTATCCAGTGCGCAGGAAGCGTATCGATCACGAGAAGAACGTCTCGGGCCAATATAATCGGTATTGCATACGATGAGCCAAAGTCCCCAGCGAGACACGCTGCTCGACGCCGGTTGGCGTCTTGCCGAACTCCAGCAACAACTACAGCAAAGCAACGGCTACGATCATCAACTCGACCAGCTTTTTTTGCTGACCCAATGGCGGATTGCAGAGCTGGCACGGGCCACCAGGCCGGTGTCGAACGTCGTTTCCTTCCCTTCCAGGCGATAGCGCGTCTCAGCGCACAAAGGCCGCCTCTCCTTTCAGAGAAGCGGCCCAATAACCGAACCTTGGTAGGCTCGTTACTGTGCGACGGGCGCCTCGGCGTCTATCTCACCTTCGACGCTCATCGCGTCGGCGCCTGCGTCCGCACCGGCCACTGCGGCCAACTCGTCTTCCGAAAGCTCCCCGCTGGCGTCGGCGTCGTACGAAGCGAAGTCTTCTTCGGTGATGTCAGGCAGGGCCACCTGCAGCTCGGTCAGGCTCACGCCGCCGCTGACGTCTGCGTCCAGCGTCGCAAAATCGAGATCCTGTGCGAGAGCGGCCCCCGAGATCGAGAGGCCAATGACGGAAGCAATAGCAAAAATGGTCTTTTTCATCTGTATTCTCCGTTTTCGGTTGAAGCCGCATTCGGAGCATGCGGCCCGCGTCTCGCCGTTCACGAGACTGTGAACAGCCTACTCGGCACCAAGGCGGCAATAGGTTCGAACAGTGAAAATGGCTGGGCAATTTGAGGGCGGGCGGTCACACCGGCGCCCGCGCCTGCCGAATTGCCCTTGTCGGCATGGACTTAGAGTTCAGTAACCTTGCACCGGTATAGAGGGAGGGTGGTGCAGAATGGCGCCGATACCGCGGGAGTGCAGAACGCATGCGATTGATTGCAGGAGCCGTAATCGTTTTTGTCTCGGTTCTTGGGGGCTATGCCGCCATGGGCGGCCATCTCGAAGTCCTTTGGCAACCCTTTGAAGCCGTCATCATCCTGGGTGCTGCCATCGGCGCGTTCATCATCGGCAACCCGAAAGCCATTCTCAAACAAAGCCTTGGCGTTTTCGGATCGCTATTCAAGGGCCCCCGCTACAACAAGCAATCCTATGTGGAACTGCTCGGCCTGCAGTTTTCGATCTTCAAGCTGGTTCAGTCCAAGGGGCTCCTGGTCCTCGAGCAGCACATCGAAAATCCTGAGCAATCCGATCTCTTCGCGCGCTTCCCCACATTTGCAAAGAACCATCATGCGGTGGAATTCATGTGCGACTACCTGCGCATGATTACGCTGGGGACCTATGCGGTTCATGAACTCGAATCCCTGATGGACGAAGAGCTTGAAACCCACCATCAGGAAGCCGAGCGCGTCGTGACCGCCGTCCAGTCTCTGGCAGATGCCACCCCCGCCCTGGGGATCGTGGCCGCCGTGCTGGGCGTCATCAAGACCATGGGTGCCATTTCCGAGCCCCCCGAAGTGTTGGGCCACCTTATCGGCGGCGCACTTGTGGGCACGTTCCTCGGCGTTTTCTGCGCTTACGGTTTCTTTGGCCCGATGGCCCAGGCCCTGCGCAACACCAACGAGGCAGAGTCAAAGTACTTTCTGTCGATGAAGGCGGGCCTGCTCGCCCATGTGTCCGGCTACCCGCCGGTTATCGCCATCGAATTCGCCCGCAAGGCCGTCATGTCCGAAGATCGCCCCTCCTTCGCCGAAGTCGATCGCGCCACGTCCGATCTCAAGGCTGCCATCTAAACCCAATCCTCCGGGAGCACCCGTCATGTCGCGTCAACAGGGCTCGATCATCGTCAAGAAGGTCAAGAAAGCTGGACACGCCCATCACGGCGGCGCCTGGAAGATCGCTTATGCCGATTTCGTGACGGCCATGATGGCCTTCTTTCTGCTCCTCTGGCTCATCAACATGACCACGCCCGAGCAGAAAGAAGGGCTCGCCAATTATTTCGCGCCGCCCAATATCAGTGAAAGCACCTCAGGTTCCGGCGGCGCCATGGCCGGTCGCGCCATGGACGATCAGGGCTCGCTGACAACGAGCATTGAAGCCAACGGCGTCGCCAGCATGGGCGTTGAAAATTACGCATCGACCGATCCGGCTTCTGGCAATGTGCGCGAAGGCGATGCAGCCGAAAAAGACTCCGCCTTCGATCTCTCCGCCTCCGATCCCCAGATGTTCCACAGTGCCGCCGCCAGCATCCGCCAGGCGTGGGAGGCCCTGCCCGACATCACCGAGATTTCCGACAACCTGATCGTCGAGGTCACCGAGAACGGGCTCGACATCCAGATTGTCGAACAGCGCGGCCGTCCCATGTTCCAGGAAGGGTCGAAATATCCCTACGAATGGATGCGCGGCGCCATTGCCGCTGTGGCGCCCACCCTCCAGCGCCTTCCCAACCAGATCCGCATTTCGGGCCATACCGCCGCGGGCGTCGTCTATTCGAACTCCGAATATGGCGCATGGGAGCTGTCCAGCGACCGCGCCAACACCGTGCGCTCGCTGTTGGGAGAATTCGGCCTTTCGGACGAGCACATCCACTCGGTCGTCGGCCGGGCGACCAGCGAACCGTTCTTTGCCAACGATCCTTATCTTGCGGCCAATGAGCGGATCAGGATCACCGTGATCAACGAGCCCTCGCCCATCCCGCTAAACATGGCGCCCTAGGACCAATCGACATTTAAATGCGGTGACGCACCACCTCCCAAACCCACCTGCGTCACCCTGGCCCTGAGCCGGGATGACGATGGTAAGGAGGGAGTTTTGTGATCTTTTTCCCCACTTCCATTTCAATATGACGGACTCTAACCATTATTCTGGCCTCCCCAGACTTGCCGTTGCCGCGGTGGCCGATTATTGCTGGACCTTGCCCCCGAACGGGGCGGCCAAATGAGGACGAGGGACGCCTATTCCATGTCGTATGTGAAGTCTTTCATCGCAGCGCTTTCCGCCGCCAGCCTGTCTCTGGCCGCGCTTCCCGCCATGGCCCAGAACGTTCACATCTCGCGCCTTTATGAGCAGGTGCTGGAAAACATCGAATACACCAAGCCCGGATTTTACCTCGATTCATTCGGTGTGGTGCGCCTCAATGAAGGCGGAACCACGCGCATCGAACTCGACGTTCCCACCAACACCGCCGTCGAAATCATGGGCGATTGCGACGAGGATTGCATCGACCTCGATCTCGGAATTTACAACGGCGCTGGCAAGCTGCTTGGCGAGGATCGGCTCGAGGATTATTACCCCATTGTGTCCTTTACCTCCGAGGACGATGGCCGCATCACCCTTGAGCTCGACCTGGTCGATTGCGACGCCGCCTACTGCTACACGGCGTATTCGGTGTTCGTGGAAGGAACCGAATAGGCCATGAACCCTGTTGCAAGCAGGCTCAAGGCAATCGCCGTCACCGCTGCGTTCTTTGCCCTGAGCGGACTAGCCCTGCTCGGGGTGATCTGGGGACTTGCCGCCTTGCCTTTCACCGTGCCCGGCGGCCTGGCGCTCACCGCCTATCGTCCGCACGATACGGTGTCGGTCCTCTCCGATCTGCGCCTGCCAGTGGCGCTCACGGCCGCCTTTCTCGTCGCTGCGGCCATCGTTCTGGTGTTTTCCAGCGCCTATCTCGACAAGATGATCGCCATTTTCGCCGATGTGCTGCTCATGCTCATGGCGGCCCTTGCCGGCTTTGTCGCGGGCTATTGGGTGCTACTTCGCCTTGCGGGATACGAGAACTTCCTGCGGCTCGATTTTCTTCAGGCGGCCGTCATCCCCCCGGTTGTCGTTTTCGGCGTATCCTTGCTCTCGCCGTCCTGGCTGCGCTCTTCCTGGATATTCCGCATCGCCGCCATCCTGGCACTCCTGATTGCCGCGCCCCTGATGCTGGTTCACCTGCCTTAGGGCGTCGGTAAACAAAGCCTCCAGTGGCCCCTTCGCAACACGCCGCTACATCCTGACCCTGCCATATCCTCCGCCAAACTTGCGTCGCATTGCGGGTTGCCAATGGCGCCAGTTCAAGGAGCACCACCATGGCCGCCCTCTATCGCGCCCTCTCTCCCTTTGCCTTTTTCTTTCTGCTTTCAACGGTCCCTGCCTTCGCGCAGGACTTCCACGCCATGCCGGTCGACCAACTCAAGGCCGAAGTGCCCAACGCCCACCCGTCGGGCTATTACGTCCTCGCTTCGCGCCTGTACGACCGGGGCGATGAAGACGAAGCGGTTTTCTGGTTCTACGCCGGTCAGCTACGCTACCGCACCCACCTCGCCTGCAACCCCGACCTGCCACCCGATGGCGACCCCGCACTGTTCAGCGCCTTGAGCGAGGTCATCGGGTCCGAGATCAATTTCTATGCCTTCGGTGATCTAGACATGCTCCTCGATACAATCGATGCCGTCATCGAATGGGATCGGTCGACGCCGAACGGCTATGCGCCCGACGCCAACTGTTCGGCCGCCCGAAGCGGCATCCTGTCCGGACTGAACGAGCTAAAGGCCTATATCGCCGAAAACACCAACGACATCCGCGCCCAACGCCTGTCCAGTGGCCATGGCGGGCTGTGATGCCCGCCCCGCGCAGGTCTCAGAGCGGCTGCTTGAGTCCGAAAACCGTGCCCTCCGGATCGGCCACATATTGCACCATGCCCTCACCGGGTATGGTGTTCCTCTCTCCAGCGACCGCCCCGCCGCCGGCAGTCACCCTGGCGACTGCAGCATCGAGATCGTCGACCACGAACCACGCGATCGCGGCCTGCGACTTGTGCGCCCGATCCATCACGGCGCCCAGCGGCCCGTCGCCGACAAGCATATGATACCCTTGCACAAATGCGGACGGTTCAGACCGGACACTCAGTGCTTTGGCATAGAATTTCGCGAGTTTTTCAGGCTCGGTTCCCGTGATCTCAAAATGAACCAGACGAGACATGATGCAGCTCCTTTGTTTGACAATAAACAAAGGCTAGAGCGCTGCCGGCCCACCGTATTGTAAGAATCTGGCACCCGTCACTTTTTATGCATCAGCCGTGCTATGCCATTGAGCCGGCTCTTGAATTCCGTCTGACCGACGCCGGTAAACCGCTTCAATTCCTTGGACGCATGCGCCTGGTCGTAATAGCCCTGCATGTTGGCCAGCAGCGCCAGTGAGCCGAATTCGCCCTTCAGCAATTCGCCGGTAAAATGGAAATGACGGATGATCGCGATATACTGCTTGGGCGAAATCCCGATCATCGCTTTGAAGAGCCGGTAGAGTGCATCGTATTCGACCGCCATTTCTTTCCGCAGATCCGCCACCTCGATTTGCCCCCGGGCGTCATCGACGAGCCCGACTGCCTCGCGAATACGGTCCAGACGCACAGCCGGCACCGGACGCCGGATATCGCCGAGCAAGCGGGAAACCGGCGCCACCCGGTCCGGGCCGAACGCCCCGGTGGCACAGTCCGCTTTAAGCTGGAGGATTCGCGCGGAACCAAAAAGGTCACCAAGCGGCAACTCGGCATCGATCAGCAGCCCGGTCGAAAGCGCTGCAAGACCCCAGGGATGGAGCTGCGCCGCCGCATAACTCGACTTCCCACTCTGCTCGAGCACGATCGGGTGCGTGAGGATGCCAGCGGCGTTGCTGTCATTGCTGCGCGGCGCAGCATCAGGTTCAATCCGGAAACCCGGTTGCCCAAGACACACGAGCACGGTGGGCCGTCCATTCGGAATCAGGATTTCGCGGTGTGCATCGAGCGGATCCAGGTTCTCGACCGCCCAGAAATGCTCAACGATGTCAGCAAGTTCGGCAGGCGGCGGAAAGGTCTCGTACCGCATCGCAGCGCTCAGGCAGCCAGCGTCACAACGACCGCCCCACGCCGCGTTGCAACGATCGTATGCTCATACTGCACGCACGGCGCCGAAGGCACGCTCACCAGCGTCCAGGGGTCGTCCATGGACTTTTCCTCGGCCATCTGCCCGCCCATCGACAGGAACGGCTCGACGGTAAACACCAGCCCATCATCAATGCGCCGCCGTTCCGAACGGTCGGGCCAAGTGGGGATTTCCCCCGGCTCGTCATGCAGCCCATGGCCGATGCCGTGGCTGGCGAGATTGCGGATCAGCGTATAGCCGTTCGTTCCAGCAAACTTGCCGATAGCATCCCCGATATCGGCGATCCGCCCGCCGGCCCTCACGGCACGAATGCCCGCCCACATGGCCTTCTTGCCGTCGCTGCAAAGCTTTTCGAGCCGGCGCACGGACCCCGGCGGCACGATGTAAGACGCACCGGTATCGGCAAAGAGCCCGTCTTTTTCCGCCGAAACGTCGATATTGATCAGATCGCCTGCCTTGATGACGCGGCTGCCTGGAATGCCGTGAGCGACCTCCTCATTGACCGAAATGCACGTCGCACCCGGAAACTGGTAGGTCACCTCCGGCGCCGAACGCGCGCCGTGATCGTCGAGAACCCTGCGTCCGATATCGTCGAGTTCCTTGGTCGTCATGCCCGGCTCGAGCGCTCCGGCCATCGTGTCCCGCGCAATCGCGCAAATACGCCCGATCACCTTGAGGCGCTCAAGTTCTTCTTCGGACGTAATGGTCATCGCTTAGCCTTTCAGGGCATGGAAATGATCGAGCAGGCCCCGGGTCGAGCTGTCGTGGCGCTCGGCAGAAGCGGTGCCCTCCACCTTGGGCAGCAGTGCCTTGGCCAATTGCTTGCCCAGTTCCACGCCCCACTGATCATACGAATTGACGTTCCAGATCGTGCCCTGAACAAACACCTTGTGCTCATAAAGCGCCACCAGCTTGCCCAGCGTCGCCGGATCGAGCTTGGAGTACATTATGGTGTTGGACGGACGATTGCCGGGGAAAACCTTGTGCGGTGTTAGCGCCTTGATCTCGTCCTTGGACAGCCCCGTTCCCTTGAGTTCGGCCGTGACTTCCGCCGCGGTCTTGCCCAGCATCAGAGCTTCGGACTGCGCAAGGCAGTTGGCGACCAGTTTGGCATGGTGCTCGGGGTGCTCCTCGTGCCGATTGGCGGCCAACAGAAAATCGCACGGAATGACCGAGGTGCCCTGGTGGATCAACTGATAAAAGGCGTGCTGGCCGTTGGTGCCGGGTTCTCCCCAGATGATAGGTCCTGTTTCCCAGGGCGCAGGCTTGCCGCTAAGGGTGACCGACTTGCCGTTCGATTCCATATCCTGCTGCTGCAGGTACGCGGGAAACCGGGAAAGCCGCTGATCGTAGGGCAGAACGGCATGGGTCGCAAAACCCCACGCGTTACGATACCACACGCCCAGCAGCCCCATGATCACCGGCAGGTTCTCTTCGAGCGGCGCGGTCAGAAAATGCTGATCCATCTCGTAGGCGCCGCGCAGAAAGGCTTCGAAATTCTCGTAGCCAACAGCAATCGCAATCGGCAATCCGATGGCCGACCATACCGAATAGCGTCCCCCGACCCAGTCCCAGAACCCGAAGATACGATCTTCGCGGATACCGAACTGCGCGCAGGCTTCAAGATTGGTCGAAACGGCAGCAAAGTGGTCCGTTACGGCGTCCTCGCCGAGAAACTGTGCAATCCAGCTACGGGCAGAGCGCGCATTGGTCATGGTTTCGTCGGTGGTGAACGTCTTTGAGGCGACGACGAACAATGTCGTCTCGGCATTGAGCATCTTGAGCGTGTCGTGGATATGGGCGCCATCCACGTTAGAGACGTAATGCACCCTCAGGTTCTTGCGGGTCAACGGCTCGAGGGCGAGGGTCACCATGGCCGGGCCAAGATCTGACCCGCCGATGCCGATATTGACCACATCGGTAAACTGCTCGCCGCGCGAACCCCGGATGGCGCCGTCGCGCACGTCGTCGGAAAATCCCTTGATTTTGGCAAGAACGTCGCGAACGCCGGGCATGACGTCGGCGCCATCGACCATCACCGGCTCGTCACCGAAATACCGCAGCGCCATATGCATCACCGAGCGGTTCTCGGTAATGTTGATGGGCTCGCCCGCCCACATCCGGTCGCGCCGCGCTTCGACATCTGTTTCGCGTGCCAGATCGAACAGTGCCGTCATCGACTGGCTGTCGATACGGTTCTTGGAATAGTCGAGCAGAATATCCCCGAACGATGCCGAATAAGCCGAAAAGCGGTCCTCGTCATGGGCGAACAGTTCGCGCATGCTCGTATCCGCCAGGCGCTTTTTCTGTGTCTTCAGAGCTTCGAAACCGGCCTTGCGAACCTTGTTCGACATCATATGCACCCCTAATCTAGCGCCGGCAGGTCGCCCTTGGCCCAGCCCTCGCGGACCTCTGCGCAATATTGGTCGAAAGTCGCATTCTCAATCGCATTTCGCATGCCCGCCATCAACTCCTGATAATAGGAAAGGTTGATTTGGCTGAGGATCATGGCGCCCAACATTTCCTCGCATCTGACAAGATGATGCAGATACGCCCGCGAAAACCGCCGCGCCGTCGGGTTGGGCGAAGCTTCGTCCAGCGGCCGGCTATCGTCCTTGTGCCGGGCGTTCTTGAGGTTGACCACCCCGAACCGCGTATAGGCGTGCCCATGCCGCCCGGCGCGCGTCGGGTGCACGCAATCGAACATGTCGATGCCCCGCCCGACAGCGCCCAGCAGGTCGTCGGGCTTGCCCACGCCCATAAGATAGCGCGGCTTGTCGCTCGGCAATTGCGGGGTGATTTCGTCGAGAACCTTGAACATCACGTCCTGCGGCTCGCCCACGGCCAGCCCGCCGACAGCATACCCGTCAAACCCGATATCGATCAGTCCGGCCGCAGAACGCGCGCGAAGCTCCGCGTTATCGCCCCCCTGCACAATCCCGAACAGCGCCCTGCCCTTGGCATTGTCGAACGCCTTTTTCGAGCGTTCCGCCCACCGGATGGATAACTCCATGGCACGCTTCAGCTCATCGTACTCAGCAGGCAGGCTCACGCATTCGTCGAGCTGCATGATGATATCGGAATCGAGCAGTTTCTGGATTTCGATGGAGCGCTCCGGCGTCAGGCTGTGCGACGACCCGTCGATATGGGATTTGAACGTGACACCATTCTCGTCGAGCTTGCGCAGCTTGGCCAGACTCATCACCTGAAACCCGCCGGAATCGGTCAGGATCGGCCGCTGCCAGTCCATAAACTCATGCAACCCGCCCAGCCGAGCGACCCGTTCCGCGCCCGGGCGCAGCATCAGATGGTAGGTATTGCCCAGGACGATATCGGCGCCCGTCTCGCGCACCTGTTCGGGATACATCGCCTTGACCGTGCCTGCCGTCCCCACCGGCATAAAGGCTGGTGTTCTGATCTCGCCACGCGGCGTATCCATCTGCCCGCGACGCGCCATACCGTCGGTTGCGGAAAGCGTAAACTGGAAATTTTCGGTCATCGGTCAGCTCGGAACAACAGCGAAGAGTCGCCGTAGGAATAGAAGCGATAGTGGTGATCGACGGCGTGCTTATAGGCTTTGCGCATGGTCTCCAAGCCGGAAAAGGCCGACACCAGCATGAACAGAGTCGAGCGCGGCAGGTGGAAATTGGTCATCAGCACATCGACAACCCGGAACTGGAAACCGGGCGTGATGAAGATGTCGGTCTCGTCGGCGAAAGGCTCAAGCACGCCGCTCTTGCGCGCCGCGCTTTCCAGCAGCCTCAGGCTCGTCGTGCCCACGGCAACCACGCGCCCGCCAGCCGCTTTCGCCGCATTGATGCGTTCGACAGTTTCGGGAGAAACGACGCCCCACTCGGCGTGCATTGTGTGATCCTCGGTATCGTCCGCCTTCATCGGCAGAAACGTGCCCGCCCCCACATGCAGCGTCACATGCTCTATGGCGACGCCCTTGGCCTCGAGCCGAGCCAGCAACTCCGGCGTGAAATGCAGTCCGGCGGTCGGCGCAGCCACGGCGCCGTCATGCTCGGCATAAACCGTCTGGTAGTCGGCCTTGTCGCGTTCCTCGAGCGCGCGCTTGGCGCCGATATAGGGCGGCAGCGGCATCGCGCCCCGCGCCTTGATCGCTTCATCGAGCACGGCACCGGAAAAGTCGAAACCGAGCGTCACCTGCCCGTCTTCGACGGCTTTGACGGTCGCCGCCAGCTCGTCCAGCAGGCAGACCTCCGAAGAGGCGCCAAATACCACGCGGTCGCCGGCTTTCAATCGCTTGGCAGGCCGCGCAAAGGCCAGCCATGTGTTTCCGTCCACCCGCTTGTGCAGATTGAAAGACACCGAGGCGGCAAATTCGCCGCGATGGCGCGTGCCCCTGAGCTCGGCCGGGATGACCCGCGTGTCGTTGACCACAAGCACATCACCCGCCTCAAGGATCGCCTCAAGGTCGGTGACAATCTTGTCCGAAAGCGCCCCATCCGGCGCCGCCATCAGCATCTTGGCGCTGTCGCGGGGCGAAACGGGATGCAGCGCAATTCGCTCGTCTGGCAAATCGAAGTCGAAAAGATCGACCTTCATTTTCCGTCTTCCACAAAAAGTGACCCCGGCTTGCGCCGGGGTACACAATGCACTTCAGGAGTATATGGCCTACGCAGCGTCTGCGGCCACCTTCATCGAAACGATCTTGTCCGGGTTGCGAACCGGCTCGCCCTTTTCAAGCTGATCGACGATATCCATGCCCTCGATCACCTTGCCGAACACCGAATACTGGCCATTGAGCCAAGGCGCTTCGTCAAAGCAGATGAAGAACTGGGAATTGGCGGAATTGGGATTGGCCGAACGCGCTGCCGAAATCGTACCGCGCACGTGCTTTTCCTGCGAAAATTCGGCCTTGAGGTCCGGCTTGTCCGAACCGCCCGTGCCGTTGCCCTTGGGACAGCCGACCTGCGCCATGAACCCGTCGATCACGCGATGGAACACGATCCCGTCGTAAAAGCCTTCGCGGGTCAGTTCTTTCATGCGCTCGACGTGGCTCGGAGCCAGGTCGGGACGCAATTCGATAACCACCGTCCCCTTGGACGTTTCCATGACGATGGTGTTTTCCGGATCCTTGATATCGGCCATGAGCGGCTTTTCCTTTTCTTGATTATTGTGGTTCTGCAACGCGCAGAGAAACCATGATGTCGGGGTTGGCGACAGCGCCGTTGGCGCTGGCCGGGCCCTTTTCCAGCCCGTCGACAAGTTCCATCCCCGAAATGACAGTGCCGAACAGGGTGTATTGCCCGTTCAGGTGTGGCGAATCCGAAGTCACGATAAAGAACTGCGAATTGGCCGAGTTGGGATTGGCCGAACGGGCCATCCCCAGCGTCCCGCGAACAAAGGGTTCATTGGAAAATTCAGCAGCCAGATCAGGCATTTCCGAACCGCCCGAACCATTGCCCAGCGGATCGCCGGTCTGGGCCATGAATCCATCGATCACACGATGGAACTTCAACCCGTCGTAAAAGCCCGAATTGGCCAGTTCGGTAATGCGCGCCACATGCTCGGGCGCTAGGTCGGGCCGAAGCGCTATGGTCACATCGCCCGCTTCCAGCGCCAGCGTCGCAATCGGCGCATCTGCCGGCACTCCGGCTGGCGTCTGGGCCATGGCCGGGGTCTGCCCGAACGGCAGATAGGGCCATGCCACCATCGCGCCAAAAACGGCAACGAAAGCAAAAACGAGAAAGCCAACCACGCGGTTGGCCGGTTTGGCGGAATGATCAGCCATCATGTCTCCAGTAGTTTGAGCACGGCACGCGGCACAAAGGGAGCAACGTCGCCCCCCATCTCCGCTATCTGGCGCACCAGAGTTGCCGAAATATGGCGCACATAGGGGCTCGAAGGCACAAACACCGTCTGAATGTCCGGCGCCATCTGGGCGTTCATGCCCACCATCTGCATTTCGTAATTGTAATCGGTCGTATCGCGCAGTCCGCGAATGACCATTCCCGCTCCGCACCGCTGGGCAGCCTGGACCATCAGGCCGTCGAATTCGACGATCTCGATGGCGACGCCCTTGCGCGTTCCAATAGCGCCCGCAGTTTCCGCAAGCAGGTCGCGTCGCTGGTCCGCGGTCAGCATCGGCTTTTTGGCCGCATGCACTCCGATACCGACAATCAGCTTGTCAACGAGTTTGCACGCCCGCTCGATAACATCGAGATGGCCATTGGTCACCGGATCGAACGATCCGGGGTAAAATCCCACACGCTCAGTCATTTGCGGTTTTTGTCACGCCCGGCGCTGGAGCGCAAGCCAGATGCCGCCGCCGATCAAGACCGCACCCGAAACCCGGTTGACCAGCCGCACGCGCGCCGCATTGATCCAATGCCGCATCTGCCCGGCCAGAACGGCATAAACAGAATCGCTCAGCGTCGTCGCCAGCATGAAGATCCCGCCCAGCACCAGAATCTGCGGCAGCGGTGCCCCATTGGCCACAACGAACTGCGGCAGGAACGCCCCAAACATCAGCAATGCCTTGGGATTGGACCAGATCACCACAAAGCCCTGAACCACATAGCCGCGCAGGCTCCTGTGCCGTTCCGCCTCCAATGCCTCGATCTCGCCGCTGGAGCGCAACATGCGATAGCCCAGCCAGACAAGATAGGCCGCACCCATCAGCTTGATCCAGTCAAAGGCCCAGCCCATGAGGCTCATCACGGCCTCAAGGCCAAAGGCAACCACCAGGATCATCGAGATCAAGCCAAGCTGCGTGCCCAGTATTATCGCCATCCCGGCCATCGTCCCGCGCGACAAGGCGCTGGCGATAATGACCGTTACGGTCGGGCCGGGAACAACTGCAATGAAAAACGACGCGGCGAGAAAAGCGAGAAGCGAGGTCATATCGGGCATGGCACCCTCCGGAAAACATCACCTCAGCTAGCCATGGCCCGAAGTCTCTGACAAGGGCCATGACTGCCTTCGATCACTCTTCGCTCGGCGGTGCGTCGGCGCCGTCTTCAGGCTCCTCGCCCTCTTCGGCTTCCGGCTCGGTAATGCGTTCGACCGACACCACCTTTTCATCGGTAGCGGTGCGGAAGATGGTAACGCCCTGGCTCGAGCGCCCCACGATGCGGATGCCGTCGACCGGCACCCGGATCACCTGCCCGCCATTGGTCACCAGCATGAGCTGGTTTTCGTCTTCCACAGGGAACGAGCCGACCAGGCTGCCATTGCGGGCATTGACTGCCATGGCAACGATGCCCTTGCCGCCTCGTCCGGTCACCCGGTACTCGAACGACGACGTCCGCTTGCCAAAACCCTTTTCCGAGATGGTCAGGACGAACTGCTCGGCGGCGCTCATAGAGGCATAACGCTCCTGATCGAGCGGCGCATCGCCCGCGACCTCTTCGTCAGCCTCTGCGGCGTCCGCGGTCTCATCGGTTTCACCACGCACGGCGCGGCTCATTTTGATATAGGCCGCACGCTCTTCCGCCGAAGCATCGAAATGCCTCAGGATCGACATGGCGATGACCTCGTCGCCCTCTGCCAGATTGATGCCGCGCACACCGGTCGAATCCCGCCCCTTGAACACACGCACATCGGTAATCGCAAACCGGATGCACTGGCCCTTGGTCGTGGTGAGGAGGATATCGTCGCTTTCCGATGCCGTCTCGACACCGACGATGCCATCGCCCTCATCGAGCTTCATGGCGATCTTGCCGTTCTGGCGCACTTCGACAAAGTCGGAAAGCTTGTTGCGGCGCACGTTGCCCTTCGTCGTGACGAACATCACATCAAGGCTCGCCCAGCTTTCCTCGTCCTCGGGCAGCGGCATGATCGAGGTGATGCGCTCGCCATCTTCAAGCGGCAGCATGTTGATCAGCGCCTTGCCCCGCGCCTGCGGCGCAGCCACCGGCAAGCGCCAGACCTTCATCTTGTAAACGATACCGCGCGACGAAAAGAACAGCACTGGCGTGTGCGTATTGGCGACGAACAGCCGTGCAACGAAATCCTCGTCGCGCGTCGACATGCCCGAACGCCCCTTGCCGCCCCGGCGCTGGGCGCGATAGGTCGAAAGCGGCACGCGTTTGATGTAACCGGCATGCGAGACGGTCACCACCATGTCTTCGCGCGCGATCAGATCTTCGTCGTCGAGATCGCCGGCAAACTCGTCGATCTGGGTCATGCGCGGCGTCGCGTACTGTTCCTTGATCTCGTTGAGTTCGTCGCGAATGATGCCCAGAACCCGCTCGCGAGAGCGCAGGATATCGAGATAATCCTTGATCTGCTCGCCAAGCGAATTGAGTTCGTCGCCGATTTCGTTCCGGCCAAGCGCCGTGAGCCGCGATAGGGTCAGCGCCAGAATGGCCCGCGCCTGCTCGTCGGAAAGCTTGAAGGTGCCATCCTCGTTGATCTGGTGACGCGGATCGTCGATCAGCCCGATCAGATCCATAACGTCCGAGGCCGGCCAATCGCGTTCCAGCAGCTTCTGGCGCGCGGTCGCGGGGTCCGGCGACGAGCGGATGAGGCGAATGACCTCGTCCACATTGTTGACGGCAACCAGCAGCCCGACCAGCACATGGGCCCGGTCGCGGGCCTTGTTGAGCAGGAACCGCGTGCGCCGCGTGATGACCTCTTCGCGGAAGCGCAAAAACGCCTGCAGGATCGACTGCAGGTTCATCAACTCCGGCTTGCCACCGTTGAGCGCCACGAAATTGCAGCCGAACGACGTCTGCAGCATCGAGTAGCGATAGAGCTGGTTGAGCACCACATCGGCCACAGCATCGCGCTTGAGCTCGATCACCACCCGCATGCCCTGGCGGTCGGATTCGTCGCGAATATCGGCGATGCCTTCGATGCGCTTGTCGCGCACCATCTCGGCGATCTTTTCGATCATCGTCGCCTTGTTCACCTGGTAGGGAATCTCGTGAACGATCAGCGCTTCGCGTTCCTTGCGAACCTCTTCGGTCGTAACCCGCCCGCGCATCAGTACCGAGCCGCGGCCCATCTCATAGGCAGACCGGATCCCTGACTTGCCGATGATGATGCCTGCCGTTGGAAAGTCCGGCCCGGGGATGATTTCCATCAACTCCTCGACGGTGATGTCGGCATTGTCCATCATGGCCAGACACGCGTCGATCACCTCGCCCAGATTGTGGCTGGGGATATTTGTGGCCATGCCCACGGCGATGCCGCCGCCGCCATTGACGATCAGGTTCGGAAAGCGTGCCGGCAGAACCGTCGGTTCGCGCTCGCTGGAATCGTAGTTGTCGCGGAAATCGACGGTATCCTTGTCGAGATCGTCGAGAAGCGACCCCGTGACCTTTTCCATACGCGCTTCGGTGTAGCGCATAGCAGCCGGCATATCGCCGTCGACCGAGCCGAAGTTCCCCTGCCCGTCGATGAGCTTGACGCGCATCGAGAAGGTCTGCGCCATGCGCACCAAGGACATATAGACCGCATCGTCGGAATGCGGGTGATATTTACCGATAACATCACCGACCACACGGGCCGATTTGCGATAGGGCTTGTTATGCTCGTAACCCTGCTCGTGCATCGAAAAGAGGATGCGGCGATGCACGGGCTTGAGCCCGTCGCGCACGTCGGGCAGCGCCCGGCTCACGATCACGCTCATCGCGTAATCGAGGTAGGATTTGCGCATCTCGTCGGTTATCGAGATCGGGTGGATGTCGGAAGGCAACATGCTGCCCGCGTCATCTTCTGGCGTATCTGTCACGATGCTCGTTCTGCACTGATTCTGCTGGCACTGGGTTTATTCGATTCCGAATGCAGATGCCAGTTTTGCACGCCATCATGACGTCATACAGGCACAGTTTTCTTGCACGTGACCGCCAATGAGATCGATTACAGAATAAGGCTTGCCCAAAATCGCCCAATCGGTTGAATGTAACACAACAAACAGCCCTTTTTTTGAGTGTGGATTCCCATGTCCGATCTGGCGACGTCCCGTGGCTCCGTGCCGCTCTATTTCGGCGTACGCGGCGACCGTCTTGCGGTCTCGACACTGTTTCTGGTCAACGGCTTTCTCGTGGGGAGCTGGGCACCAAAAATCCCGGTCCTCATGAGCCGCCTCGCCATAACCGAATCGATCATGGGTCTTCTAATCCTCGTTTTCGGCCTTGGATCGATTGTCATGATGCCCGTGATCGGCGCCCTGACGGCAAAGCACGGCTCCGCGCCGCTGCTCAAGCCGGCAACCCTTGCCCTGCTGCCCATGCTGTTCCTGCTCACGCTGGCGCCCGAACTGTTTACCACTGCCGTGGTGATTTTCGCGTTTGGCGGCCTCGTCGGCGGCATGGATGTGGCAATGAACACAAATGCCGTGGCCGTGGAAAAGCGCATGAAGCGCGCCATCATGTCGTCATGCCATGGCTTTTGGAGCCTTGGTGCGCTGCTCGGCGCGGCATTGGGCGGCGTCCTGCTCGGTTCGCTGGGCGAAATCGCTCACGGCCTCATTGTGACGGTTCTTGCAACGGCCGGCGCCCTTTTCGCCCTCCCGCTTCTCGCCCAGGATCAGCCCACGCCCGAAGCCAAGGCGGCAACGCCACTCAAATTCCCGCGGTCGCCCCTGCCCTATCTGGTGGGCATCATGGCGCTGTTCTCGATGATACCCGAAGGGGCCATTCTCGATTGGTCGGCATTGTTTCTGCAGCAGGAGCACGGGGCCAGCATCGAACTCGCAGCGCTCGGCTTCGCCGCATTTTCCGCCACCATGGCCATCATGCGCTTTGCCGGCGATGCCATCCGGCAGAGGCTGGGCGCCGTCCTTACCCTGCGCATCTGCGGCGGCTTTGCCCTGACCGGCATGATGCTGGCCGCGCTGGCTCCAGAACCCGAACTCGCCATCTTGGGCTTTGCCATTGCCGGCATCGGCATTTCCAATATCGTCCCCATCGCCTTCTCGGCGGCCGGAAATCTCCCTGGAGTCCCCTCGGGCATCGGGCTGTCGATTGTCACGGTCATGGGCTATTCGGGGATTCTGGTTGCCCCCTCGGCCATCGGGTTCATCGCCGAGCACACCGGCTTTTCTCCGGTCCTGATGGGCACTGCCGCACTCGTTCTCGTCACGCTTGGCCTGTCGCGTCTGGCGCGATACGCCAATTTCAGCGCCGAATAGTCTCCAAGGAACTCACGTTGACGTCGCCCGTTCCCTGTTCGAATATCAAGAGAACAGGAGCCACCCATGCAGGAAATGGATTTCAAGGTCGACAATAAGGTCTGGGTGCTGGTCGCCGATGGCGAAAAAGCTCTGTTCTTTGAAAATACAGGGACGCGGAAAACCCCGGTTTTCAAGGTGGTCCGGGAAATGGAACAGGACAATCCGCCAACGCGGGAACAGGGCACCGACGCTCCCGGGCGCATGTATGACGGCGGACAGAACCAGAAGAGCGCGATGGAGCCAACCGATTGGCATCGGCTTGCCGAGGAGCGCTTTGCCAAGGATGCCGCAGAACTGCTCTATAAGTTCGCCAACGAAAATCGCTACAAGCAGATCGTTCTGTGCGCCGCGCCCCGGGTTCTCGGTGAACTGCGCAAGGAACTGCACGCCATGGTCACCGATCGCGTTATCGGCGAGGTTCCCAAGACCTTGACCAATCATCCCGTGGATCAGATCGAACGCATTCTCAGCGCGGGCTAGTCACAGTGACCCGTTCGGCGCATCACGCGCACAATCCCTTCGCCCTCACTTTGCGCGACTGGAAGCACGTCGTCATCCATACCGCAAAGACCATGAGCGAAAAGGACATGTCCCTGCGTTGCGCCGGGGTCGCCTTTTACGGCTTCCTGTCGATCTTTCCCGCCATCGGGATCGTCGTGTCGCTGGTCGGCATTCTCGGCGACTATGGCGCCCTGCGGGCCGAGATCGACAGGTTTTCCGACATCATGCCGGCCATCGCCTATTCGCTCATCGCCACCCAGCTCGATTCATTCATGAATCAGGATCAGGCGGGGTTCGGCGTGGGGCTGGCCATCTCGATCGTGGTCATTCTCTGGAGTAGTTCGCGCGGCGTCGATGCCCTCCTGCACGCCACCTCGGTCGCCTACGGTGAAACGTCGGATCGGGGCTTTTTCATCTCGGTCCTCGTGGCTTTTGCCACAACGGTTCTCGGCGCGCTCTTTCTGGTGGTGGCCCTCACACTGATCGCCGCAATCCCGATCTTCACCCGCTTTTCCCCAATTCCGGGCACCGGCGAACAACTGGCCCTGCTGTTGCGCTGGCCAGCTCTCCTCGCCTTGGCTGTGGTCGCCTTTGCCCTGATTTACCGCTACGCACTCAACCGCCGGGGAGCCAAACTGCGCTGGATCTGGCCTGGAGCAACCCTCGCCGCACTCGTCTGGATAGCGGCCTGCCTGCTGTTTTCGCTCTATGTCGAATATTTCGGCGAGTTCGAGGCCACGTTCGGCTCACTGGCCGCCGCGGTCGTCATGCTGTTCTGGATGTTCATTTCCGCGCAGATTTTCGTCTTTGGCGCCGCGCTAAATGCCGGCCTCGAACTCCGCACCGCAGTGGACAGCACAATCGGCCCGGACCGCCCCATGGGAAAACGCGGCGCTTACGTTGCCGATAATGTCGAAACATAAAGTGCGGTAAGGAAAGTTGCAGATTTTTCGGTTCGACCGCCTCAGCCGGCAAGTACCGTGTCGAACACCTCCAGCGCATTGTCGATCTGCTCTTTGGTGATCACCAGTGGCGGTGCGATGCGGATCGTATCGGTGTGGGTGTCCTTGGCCAATATACCATACTCCTTGAGCGTATGGCAGAAGTGACGCGCCCCACCTGCCTCGGGGTGCAAATCGACCGCCAGCATAAGCCCTCGTCCCCGCACCGAGCGGATATGGTTCGATTTGATGCTGGCCAGCCCATCGAGGAAATAGGGGCCGAGCGCCGCCGCATTTTCGATCATGCCCTCTTCTGTCAAAACCCGCAGCGCCGCCCGCGCCACAGCACATGCCAGCGGATTGCCCCCGAAGGTCGAACCATGCTGGCCCGGCTGGAGCACCCCAAGCACCTCGGAATTGGAGAGCACAGCCGAAACCGGATAAAACCCGCCCGAAAGCGCCTTGCCGAGCAGGGTCACGTCGGCCTCAATTCCTTCGTGCTGTTCGGCCAGCAGCTTTCCCGTCCGGCCAAGCCCTGTTTGAATTTCGTCTAATATAAGCGTGACATTATGATCGGTGCACAGCTGCCGCACGCGTCGAAAATACCCCTCGGGCGGAATGATGACCCCAGCTTCCCCCTGGATCGGCTCAACCAGAAACCCGACTGTGTTGGGCGTAATCGCCTTTTCCAGCGCATCGGCATCGCCGAACGGTATGATCCGGAACCCCGGAGCAAACGGCCCGAACCCGTTTCGTGCATCAGGATCAGTAGAAAACCCCACAATCCCCATGGTCCGCCCATGGAAATTGTTGGCGCACACGATGATTTCGGCCCTGTCCTTTTCGACGCCCTTGACCTCGTACCCCCATTTGCGCACCGCCTTGATGGCGCTTTCGACGGCTTCGGCGCCCGTGTTCATCGGCAACACCTTGTGCGACCCGGTCAGCTCGGCGATCTCCTGATAGAACAGCGCGAGCTGGTCGTTATGAAAGGCCCGTGACGTCAGGGTCAGCTTTTTCGCCTGTTCAACCATCGCTTCCAGGATTTTGGGATGGCAGTGCCCCTGATTGACCGCCGAATAGGCCGACAGGCAATCGAGGTACTGCTTGCCGTCCACATCGTAGACGAACACACCTTCGCCGCGCACCAGCGCGACATCGAGCGGCTTGTAATTGTGTGCGCCCAGCGTCTGTTCCAGCGCGATAAGATCTTCGGTCAGTGCCATGGTCTTCCCCTCGATTATGCAGGTTGGGTCGGCCGGTCGAATATCCGGCGCCCGAAGGCGCTGGCCGCCAGGTCGACCATCAGGCGGGCGCTTTTTCCCCGGTCGTCGAGAAACGGATTGAGCTCGACCAGATCGAGACTGATCAGCCGCCCGCACCGCCCCACCATTTCCATTGCCAGATGCGCCTCGCGCACCGTCGCGCCCCCAGGCACTGTCGTTCCCACGCCGGGCGCCAGGTCGGGCTCGATGAAATCGACATCCAGGCTCACATGCAAAAGTGCGTCGTCAGCCTCGACCTCCTTGAGAATCCGCCGCAGGATCGCGCCAATTCCGTGCTCGTCGATTTCGGCCATGTCGTTGACATCGGCACCCCGTGCCGCCAGCAGATCGACTTCCGCCGGATCGATGGAGCGCGCGCCGACCAGATGATACCGCGTCGCCGGCATCCTGGGACACTCGAGCATCCCGTCAAACCCGGCCTCACCGCAAAAGAACGCCGCCGGCATGCCGTGCATATTGCCCGAGGCGGAGGTTTGCGGGGTGTTGAAATCGGCATGCGCATCGAGCCAGAGCACATGCAGCTTCTTGCCCAGCCTGTCCGCATGGCGCAAGGCCGCCGCGACCGAGCCGAACGAAAGCGCATGATCGCCGCCCAGATATACGGCAGTGCCCGCCGCAAGCGCCGCCTCACCGGCCACAGCCAGCGATCGCGCGAACCCGGTCACCTCAACGACGTTGTGCGCCATCCCTTCGAGGGCGAAGTCATTGGCCTCCGGCAACACATCGCCCCGATCGACAATGGTATGCCCAAGCTCCGACAACGCGTCCGCCAGACCAGCGATACGCAGGGCCTTCGGGCCCATCGAGCACCCCTGGCGCCCCGCCCCGTCTTCGATGGCCGCTCCAATCAGGGTGATGGTTCTGGGCTCAGGTCCCCGCATGCGCTCTTGCCTCCAATTAGCTACTGCCAGCATGCCCAAGCAATGCGAAGACGCAAAGTTGCAAATCTGGCCAATCCGGCACTAGTATTGGCCGATCTGACAAGGGTCATTGCGCAAAATGCCAACCACCGATCATCTGGACCGCAAAATCCTCTCGCTCCTCCGCGACGACGCGCGCCTGCCCATCGCCAGCCTCGCCGCCACCCTCGGCGTATCCCGCACCACCGTCCGGGCCCGCATGGAGCGCATGGAAGCCAACGGCACCATCTCGGGCTACGGCGTTCGCCTCGGCGAACCCGACGACGCCGAACGCGTCCGAGCCATAGCGATGATCGAGGTGGAAGGACGCGTGACTGACAAGGTGGCCCGCGCCCTCTCGGGATTGCCGCAGGTGCGCGCGCTTTACAGCACCAATGGGCGCTGGGATCTCGTCGCCGAAATCGAAAGCGCGTCGCTTCCCGAATTCGATGCCGTCCTCAACGCCATCCGCCAGATCGAAGGCATCAGCCTTACCGAAACCAACATCCTGCTCGCAGCCCGCTTCCGGCGCTAACTGCTTCCTGCCGAGAGTGGACGTCGCCCGTTCAAGTCTTTACCAATTCTAGAGCGCTTCCAGAATAGGTGGACACCACTTATCCGGTTCGGAAGCGCGACAAAAAAGACTCAGAGCAATTGAAGCGATTCGAAGAAGCGCCGAAATGCTCTAGCGCCTTTTCCCTGCGATTCGCCCGGAGGAGAAACCACAAGTGTCGATCGGATTTGGCCTTGAGCGACTGGGTCTGCTGACCCTGCGATTCCCCCGCATAATGGCCGTCGCGGTCCTCGCCTTCACGGCCCTTTGCACCTTTCATCTCACCAAATTCAATATCGATGGCGATCTTCTCCGCCTCTATCGCGGCTCCGGCATCGAATACGACCGCTACATGGCGTTGACGGAAAATTTCGGCACGTTTGAAAACGACGTTTATCTTCTGGTCCGTTCGGACAATCTGACCGACCCCGACACCCTTGAAGAGTTGCGCTTTCTGGGGTTCGAGCTCGAACTCAACGAGTTTGCAGCCGGCACGATGTCGCCCTTTTCCCTGCGACGCCCCGCCGAAGGCGGAACCTCGGTGCCCGCCGTTCCCGAGGGCATGGAGACCAGCGAAGAGGTCTCCGCGGCGCTCACCGATTTGCGCGCCAACGATCCCCTGATGAGCAATCTCATTCTGGCGGACAATGCGGGCATGGTGATGATCATGTTCCCCAACCCCGAGATCGCGGTCGAGCTGGGCGAAGATGCCATGCTCGCCTCGTTGCGCGAGCTGATGGCTGCCTATGAGAGCGAAGACATCGATCTTCAATTAACCGGCCCGGCCATATGGAAAGAGGAGGTGCTCAACGCCTCGCGCTTTGATCAGCTCCTGTTTATGGTCGCCGGGGTGGCGCTGGGATTTCTCACAGCGTTTCTGAGCTTCCGCACCTTCTGGGGCGCGCTGATCGCCACGCTCACCCCCGTCTTGACCGCCTTCTGGGTCACCGGCATGACCATTCTGGTGTTCGGCAGCTTCACCTTTCTCACCAACATCATCTCGGCGCTGGTGCTGGTCATCGCGTTCGCTGAAAGCATGTATTTCTGTCTCTACTGGATGCGGACCGTCAATACCGGCGTCGATCAGCGCGTGGCGCTTGTCGAAACCGTACGCAAGGTCAGTCCGGCCTGCGCGCTCACTGCCATCACGACAATCATCGCCTGTGCCAGCCTTGCGCTGGCGCCCGGACAGGGCCTGCGCGAATTTGCCATTTCCGGCGCGCTGGGCATGGCGCTGGCCTTCCTCGCCCTCGTCACCTTCCTGCCGCTCTCATTGCTGCTCGCCATGCGCCTTGGCTTCCGCATGCGCAAGACGCCATCCGTCGCCCTGACGGCGCCCATACCCTTTATTCGCCGCATCGCGCGCGTCGCACCGCGCCGGGCTGCCGTGGCCGCCATCGTGGTCGTGGGCCTGCTGCTCATCCCCCATTTCCTGCTCGAAGCGCGGTTCCGGTTTCAGGATTTCCTGCCCCGCGGCAGTGATGCGATTGCCACCAGCGATCAGATCGATGCGGGCGTCGGCGGCGTGGCGCCCGTCTATATCCGCATTCCGCTCCAGGGCGGTTTGACGGAAATGACCGATGGCGATTTCGCCACCGTCGAGCGCGTCCACCAAATCGCGGAAAACAATTTCGGCGACGGCAAGGTCATTTCGGCGGCCAGCTTCCGTCACTATTCGGACCTTGGGTTCTCCCGCGAGCGCATTTTCGAAGCGGTGGGACCTTTCCTGCGCCAGCGTTTCGTTACCGACGACGGCATGCAGGCTTTGATAACCGCCTTCTCTCCAACGTCTGAAAATGCTCAGGAGACCGTGGCACTGGTGGAATCGATGCGCGCCGAACTGGCCGCGGCCGGCATCGAAGGCGCCGAAATCTCGGGGTTTCGCGTCCTCACCGCCTATGCCAGCCTCGATATGATCGCCACCCTGCAGATCAGTCTCATGCTCGCCATAGCCCTCTCGGTCGTCCTGATCGGCATTGCCTTCCGTTCATGGAAGCTGGCGCTGGTCTCGATAATACCCAACAGCCTCCCGATCCTTCTGACCGAGCTGTTCCTTTATTCATCGGGCATTCAGTTGCAGTTGACGACTGTCATTTCTTTGACGATCGCCTTTGGAATTGCAGTCGATGACACCATCCATTTTCTTGCCCACTACGCCCGGGCCCGAGAACGGGGGGAAAGCATTTCCCATGCGGTCGATACGACGCTCGACAGGGTGGGCCCGGCTCTGATTGCAACCACGCTCATCCTGATCGCCGGATGTGCCGTGGTCACCGTTTCCGTGCTGCCCCAGGTCGCCCTGTTCGGATTTCTGACCGTCATCACGCTGCTTTCGGCGCTGATTGGCGATCTTATCGTCTTGCCCGCGCTGCTGATCGGTGGCGGAATGATATTTGCCAGATGGAGAGAACGAAAAGATGAGATCGCTGCATAGAGCGCTTCCGGCGAAAGTGATGGGTTGCGCCATCGTCCTTGCCAGCCTCCCGCTTTCAGGACCCGCCTTCGCTGCGCAGGAGGACGTCGACCTGCTCAAGAGCTATGTCGGAGACTGGCGGGGCCGGGGATCGGCGGTGCTCGCGTCCACTGGAAACGAAGAAACCGTGGTCTGCCGCATGGCCGTCGAAGACACCGGCGCCGCCCGCATCACATTTGATGGCCGCTGCACACTCGCTGGCCGGACCATCGCCGTGGCCGGCACCATGATCTGGAACGAGCAGGTCGGCCAGTACGAGGCAGCAATGTCCTCGGTGGCCAGCTTTCAAGGTGTCGCCATCGGCCGCCGAAGTGGTGGCGGCATCGATTTCGAACTCATCAACCGCAACGCAGAAGGCAAGGAATACCGGATCGAAGCCGCCATGGCCCTCCAGGACGCCCAGATCGGCATGGACTTCCAGATCACCGATCTCTCGACCGGCGGCGTCACCACGGCCCAAGTGCCTTTCACCCAGTAAGTGCCTTTCACCCAGTAAGTGCCTTTCACCCAGTAACTGCGCTGCCGCATACTGAAAAGGGCGCCCTGCGGCGCCCTTTTTGCAAATCAGAACGGTATGTCGTCGTCCATGCCGCCCGGTTCGAATGCCGGAGCGCTCGAAGGCCGGCCGCGATTTTCGACCTGACGGCTGCCGCCGCCATAACCGCCGCTATCACGCTCACCGCCGCCTTCGCCACGCCCGTCGAGCATGGTCAGGGTCGAATTGAAGCCCTGCAGCACGATCTCGGTCGTGTACTGGTCCTGGCCGTCCTTTTCCCATTTCCGGGTCTGGAGCTGGCCTTCGATATAAACCTTGGCGCCCTTCTTGAGATAGTTCTGGGCCACCTTGGCCAGTCCTTCGCTGAAGATCACCACGCGGTGCCATTCGGTCTTTTCGCGCGGCTCACCGGAATTGCGGTCGCGCCAGCGCTCGGACGTCGCGATGCGCAGATTGACCACGGGATTGCCATTGGGCAGCGACCGCACTTCGGGGTCGGCGCCCAGATTGCCCACCAGAATTACCTTGTTTACGCTTCCCGACATATTCGCCTTCCTGTCTCTTGTCCGCCGCACTCTGTCCGGCCAGTCACGTTGCGCGCACTATATAGCCATCACAGACAAAAGTTCAGCGCCAACCCGTGCTATGCACAGCTCGTTTGTTCTCATTTTGTTCGATCATTATGCGAAATGTCAAGCTTGACTGATTTAAAATGTTCCTATTATGTTCACAAGCATTGCTGCCGTGCACAAGGCGGCCTTGCAGGCGGGCGGAGTTGTGCTTAAGTGAACCGGACGCCTCCCGCGCCCGTTAAGAAGTTTGTCGTCGGCTCTGACCGGCCCACTATCCTTGGATAATCGCCTATGAATGACATTTCCAATCCCAATCGCGACATCGTCATCCGGGGCGCCAAGGAGCACAACCTCAAAAATATTGACGTTCGCCTGCCGCGCGACAAGCTGATCGTGATGACCGGGCTGTCGGGTTCGGGCAAATCTTCGCTGGCGTTCGACACCATCTATGCCGAGGGCCAGCGCCGCTATGTCGAAAGCCTTTCGGCCTATGCGCGCCAGTTCCTTGAAATGATGCAAAAGCCCGATGTGGAAAGCATCGAGGGCCTCTCGCCCGCCATTTCCATCGAGCAGAAAACCACGTCGCGCAACCCGCGTTCGACCGTCGGCACGGTCACCGAGATCTACGATTATCTCCGGCTGCTGTTCGCCCGCGTCGGCATCCCCTATTCGCCGGCAACCGGGCTCCCCATCGAAAGCCAGACCGTCTCCCAGATGGTCGACAAGGTCATGGCGCTTGAGGAAGGCACCCGCCTTTATCTGCTGGCCCCCATCGTGCGCGGCCGCAAGGGCGAGTATCGCAAGGAACTCGCCGAGCTGATGAAAAAGGGGTTCCAGCGCGTCAAGATCGACGGTGAATTCCACGAGATCGAGGAAGCCCCTGCCCTCGACAAGAAGCTCAAGCACGATATCGAGGTCGTAGTCGACCGCGTGGTCGTCAACGGCGATATCGCCGGCCGTCTGGCGGAAAGCTTTGAAACTGCGTTGCGTCTGGCCGATGGCATCGCGCTGACCGAATACGCAGACCAGACCGAGGAAGACGGCAGCCCCAAACGCCTTACGTTCTCGGAAAAATTTGCCTGCCCCGTTTCCGGCTTTACCATTGCGGAAATCGAACCGCGCCTGTTCTCGTTCAACAACCCGTTCGGCGCCTGTCCGGTCTGTTCGGGGCTCGGCACCGAGGCCAAGATCGATCCCGATCTGGTCGTGCCCGATGGATCGCTGTCGCTGCGCGACGGCGCCATCCAGCCCTGGTCCAAGACGTCGTCACCCTATTATCTGCAGACCCTGCAGGCCGTCACCCGCCACTTCAAGGCATCGACCGGCACGGCCTGGCAGGATTTGCCCTTCGAGGTGCAGCACGCAGTCCTTTTCGGCACCGACAAGACCAAGATCGAATTCGTCTACGACGATGGCTTGCGCAAATATTCGACCCAGAAACCCTTTGAAGGTGTCATAGGCAATCTCGAACGCCGCTACCGCGAAACCGAATCCTCGGCCGCGCGCGAAGACATCGAACGCTATATGTCGGCCGCGCCCTGCCCGGCCTGTAACGGCTATCGCCTGAAGCCCGAAGCTCTGGCGGTCAAGATTCACGGCTCCCACATCGGCCAGGTCTCCGAGCTGTCCATCAAGGGCGCCGCCGAATGGTTTGCCGATCTGCCCGCCCATCTCAACGAGACCCAGTTGGCAATCGGCGAGCGCATTCTCAAGGAAATTCGCGACCGGCTGGATTTCCTCAACGACGTCGGCCTGCAATATCTGACGCTTTCGCGCAATTCGGGCTCACTCTCGGGCGGTGAAAGCCAGCGTATCCGTCTTGCCAGCCAGATCGGCTCGGGACTGACCGGCGTCCTCTACGTCCTCGACGAGCCCTCGATCGGACTGCACCAGCGCGATAATGCGCGTCTCCTCGATACGCTGCGCCGCCTTCGGGATCTGGGCAATACGGTCATCGTGGTCGAGCACGACGAGGATGCCATCCTCTCTGCCGATCATGTGCTCGATATCGGACCAGGCGCTGGTGTTCATGGCGGCCACATCATCGCGCAGGGCACGCCCGATGACGTGCTGTCGCACCCCGATAGCCTGACCGGGCAATATCTGTCCGGGCGCATGGGCATTCCGGTTCCCGCCGAGCGCCGCAAGGCCAAGAAAGGCCGCCAGCTTTCGCTCAAGGGCGCCACTGGCAACAACCTCAAAAATGTCTCTGTCGACATCCCGCTCGGCATGTTCGTGGCAATCACCGGCGTATCGGGCGGCGGCAAGTCGACACTGACCGTCGATACGCTCTATCAGGCTATCGCCCGGCGCCTCAACGGTGCCCGCGTGCATCCTGCCCCTCATGAAAGCCTGACGGGCCTGGAACTGCTCGACAAGGTTATCGACATCGACCAGAGCCCCATCGGCCGCACCCCGCGCTCCAATCCGGCAACATATACCGGCGCGTTCACGCACATCCGAGAGTGGTTCGCCAATATGCCCGAATCCAAGGCGCGCGGTTACGGCCCTGGGCGCTTTTCGTTCAACGTCAAAGGTGGCCGCTGCGAGGCGTGCCAGGGCGATGGTGTTATCAAGATCGAGATGCACTTTCTGCCCGACGTCTATGTGACCTGCGATGTCTGCAAGGGCCATCGCTACAATCGCGAAACCCTTGAGGTTCAATTCAAGGGCAAGTCCATCTCAGACGTGCTGGATATGACGGTTGATGAAGGTGCCGAATTCTTCTCTGCGGTGCCCGTCATCCGCGACAAGCTCGTCACCCTCCAGCGGGTCGGGCTTGGTTACGTCAAGATCGGTCAGCAGGCGACAACCCTTTCAGGCGGCGAGGCGCAACGCGTCAAGCTTGCCAAGGAATTGTCCAAGCGCGCCACGGGCCGCACGCTTTACGTGCTCGACGAGCCCACCACCGGCCTGCATTTCCACGACGTCGCCAAATTGCTCGATGTGCTCCAGCAGCTTGTCGATACCGGGAACACCGTCATCGTCATCGAGCACAACCTCGAAGTCATCAAGACGGCCGACTGGATCATCGATCTTGGCCCGGAGGGCGGCGATGGCGGCGGCGAAATCGTAGCCGTCGGTACGCCCGAACAGGTCGCCGAAAGTCCCCGTTCGCACACCGGCCACTTTCTCAAGGAAGTCATGGAGCGCCGCCCCCTGCGCATGAGCGCGGCGCAATAAGCTCCCGGATTCGGGTGCGCGAAAGCGCCATGCCATGCGTCCCATGCAGGGGCGGCGTGCGCGCCGCCCGATAACGGATCGTCATGATTCGTGCCTATCCTTGCGGCGTGCAAACAGCCTGCATGGAGGATTCCATGTTCGTTCGTATCGCTTGGAAGACGTCGAATCCCCTTGGCAAAGACCCACGGAGCCTGCGCCGGATAACCCCTGTTCCCCGGCGCGGTTGCGAGGATCTGGAAATCCCGGTTCGGGATTTCTCCAAGATGACCAAGGGACTTTTCGATCGCCACGACTAGAGCGTATCAAAATCAAAGAGCGGCGTTCCGATCCGGAATGCCGCTCTCTCTGCATATGACACCTGCATATCCGGGTGACGCTTTCCCATCGATTTTCCGCTCTTCCTCCAGCCATGCGAAAACCGCATGGCCGAGATGAGCAAATCCCTAGTGCAAAGGTCGTCTTTAACGACCTATATCGAGGGCATCAAATCGAAAGGAGACATCAGATGGGTATTCGTAAGACTTTGCAGAAGTGGTCGGCCTACCAGCAGACGGTTCGCGAACTGAATTCGCTCGGCAACCGTGAGCTCAACGACCTCGGCATCACCCGCGGCGATATCGAACGCATCGCACGCAATCATGCCAGCCAGCTTTAAGCTTCAGACGACCTCCAACGTCCGGGCACGAAAAAGGCATCCTTGATCGGGATGCCTTTTTTGATTCACGGCACCGAGCGCGCTCGCAATTCCTCATAGGAAATGCAGACCGACTTTTCAAAACTCGCCCGCTCTTTGAGCCGCCCATGCCACGCCTCGACGCCGGGAAGTGACGGCAGATCGATCTCCATGGTCGTCAGACGATAGAGCGAAACACCGGACACGATATCCGCATAGCTGAATGCATCACCGGCCAGATAGTCGGTCTGTTCGAGCTGCGCATCCATCATCCGCAGCGCCGCAACGGTCTGCTTGAGGGCCGCATCGATAGCGGATTTGTCATGGTTTTCGGGCGCGGTGCGCACCAGCAGCCAGAAAAGCCGCAACCAGGCCGGCTGAAACGTCGTCACCGTCCAATCCGTCCACTGATCGATGATCGCCCGGGCTTTCGGATCCGCCGGCCAAAACCGCTCGCCGCCGAAAGCTGCAGCGACATAGCGCACCACGGCGTGACTTTCCCAAAGCGTCAAATCACCCATGCTGGAGCACCGGCACCAGCCGGTTGGGGTTCATGGCGCCAAATTCCGGCGTATCCAGCCCGCCGAATTTGCCACCCACTTCCCTCAGATCGAACGGGGTGCCGGTTTCCTCGAGCGCCCAGCGCGCCTTTTGCAGATTGGCCGAACTCGCCCGCCCCCAAAGTACAAGATCTGTCATAAAAAGCTCATTTGTTAAGCAAGGTTGAATCACCCCGCCCAATAGTCATGCAGAACATGCAAGGCGGCAATGACCAATCACCCTCTGCACATGCGCGACGATTCTTATTAGCTAGAGGGCGTAAGACGAAAGGAGATAAAAATGGACATTCGCAAGACTTTCAAGCGTTGGTCTGCCTACCAGCAGACGGTTCGTGAACTCAACGCCCTCGGCAATCGCGAACTGAGCGATCTCGGCATCGCCCGCTCGGACATCCAGCGCATTGCTCGCGATCATGCCGGCGCACTCTAATCGCGCTGGCCACACACATCAGATAGTTTGAAGGGCGCTCTGTAACGGAGCGCCCTTTTTCTTTTGCCCGGGTTACCCTGCAGGAACATCGGACGGCAAAAGCCGTTCTCCCCTTCTCCGAAAAAGAAAGGGAAAGTCATGCAAGACCTGCAAGGCAAATCCATCGCCATTCTTGCCACCCATGGTTTCGAGCAGTCCGAGCTCGAAGTTCCGCGCGATAAACTCCGCGAGGTCGGCGCAACGGTGCACGTCATCTCGCTCGAAGCGGGCCAGATCAAGGGCTGGGACAAGGACGACTGGGGCCGCCCGGTCGATGTCGACAGAACCCTCGATGCCGCTAGCGCTGGCGATTACGACGCCATTGTCCTGCCAGGCGGCCAGATCAACCCCGACCTCCTGCGCGTCGAACAAAGTGCGCTCGATTTCATCAAGGCTTTCTGGACCGGGAAGAAGGTCGTCGCCGCCATCTGTCACGCGCCGTGGCTGCTTGTCGAAACCGGCATCGCCACAGGCCGCAAGATAACCTCATACCCATCGGTCAAAACCGACGTCATCAACGCCGGCGCGCATTGGGAAGACAGCCCTGTCGTCACCGATCAGGGCCTCGTCACCAGCCGCAATCCGGGCGATCTCGATGCCTTCTGCGAAAAGATCGCCGAGGAGATCAGCGAGGGCCGGCACGAGCGCCGCGCCGCCTGATCGAAACCCTGTGACCAAACGCAGCGCGCGGCAGTCTTGGAATGCCGCGCGCTTTTCGTCTATAGCCATCCCAGCTTTATAAACGGATGGTGTCATGTCGAAAATTCATGTGATCGGTGGCGGGCTTGCGGGGTCCGAAGCCGCCTGGCAGGCAGCAGAGGCGGGCGTCGACGTGGTGCTGCACGAGATGCGCCCGGTCAAACCCACCGACGCGCACCACACTGACGGGTTTGCCGAATTGGTCTGCTCGAACAGCTTCCGCTCCGACGATCACGAACACAACGCCGTTGGCTTGCTGCATGAGGAAATGCGCCGGGCTGGCTCGCTCATCATGGCCTGTGCCGACAAATGCGCCCTGCCCGCAGGCGGCGCGCTGGCCGTCGATCGCGACGGCTTTTCCCAGATGGTCTCCGAGGCGCTCGAAGCCAACCCCCGCATCACCATCGCCCGCGAGGAGATTGCCGGCCTGCCGCCCGCCGAGTGGGACAACGTCATCGTGGCCACCGGCCCGCTGACCTCGCCCGCCCTCGCCGCTGCCATTCAGGAGCTGACCGGCGAGGATTCGCTGGCCTTTTTCGACGCCATCGCGCCCATCATCCATTACGACAGCATCGATCTCGATACTGTCTGGGCCCAGTCTCGCTACGACAAGCCCGGCCCGGCCGGCACCGGCGCCGACTATCTCAACTGCCCGATGACCGAGGCGCAATACCAGGGCTTCATCGATGCGCTGCTCGCCGCGCCCCTCCATGAATTCAAGGATTGGGAGATGGTGCCCTATTTCGATGGCTGCCTGCCCATCGAGGTGATGGCAGAGCGGGGCCGCGGAACCCTGCGCTTCGGCCCCATGAAGCCTGTCGGGCTTACCAATCCGCGTGATCCGGAAACCAAGCCCTATGCAGTGATCCAACTGCGCCAGGATAACGCCCTCGGCACGCTCTGGAACATGGTCGGCTTCCAGACCAAGATGCGCTATGGCGTGCAGACGGAAATTTTCCGCATGATCCCCGGGCTCGAAAACGCCCAGTTCGCGCGCCTCGGCGGGTTGCACCGCAACACGTTCCTCAATTCTCCCAAGGTGCTCGGCCCCGACCTCAAGCTCAAGGCCGATCCGCGCCTGCGGTTCGCCGGCCAGGTGACGGGTGTCGAAGGCTATGTGGAAAGCGCCGCCATGGGGCTCATCTGCGGCCGCCTCTCTGCCGCCGAAGCCAAGGGCGAGACCCCTGCTCTGCCGCCCGCAACCACGGCCTTCGGCGCGCTGATTGGCCACATCACCGGCGGGCATCTGGAAGCCGAATCCTATTCCGGCGCGCGCAGCTTCCAGCCCATGAACGTCAATTTCGGTCTCTTTCCCCCTGTGGAGATCAAAAAGCCCGAAGGGCTAAAAGGCCGCTGGCGTGGCCCCGACAAGGCGAAAGCCAAGAAAAAGGCCTTCACCACCCGCGCTCTAGAGGATCTGGCTGGCTGGCTCTAGACCCGCTCCGGCTTTAACGGCTCGTCGTCTCTCCATCGCTGCCCCGGCGAAAGCCGGGAAAGCGCTGGGAGCTAAATCGATTCCGAATGAATCCTAAGCGCCCTTAAACCTCAGCGCCCGTTCCGCAACGCCCACCAGATCACCACTGCCAATCGGCTGAACGCTGATGGCGGCGGCAGCGCGGTGAACGGCTGATCGACCTGCCGGGCCAGCGCGCGAATATCGGCCTTTACCAGCGCAAGGCTGGCGAAGGCCGGTTTGATGGCCGCATCGAGCTTGCCGATGGCAAGGTCCGCCTTTTCGGCGTGCGTTTGCGCCAGTTCTCCAGCCTGCGCCAATGCCGCCCGCAGCCCTTCGCTATCTTTCCCCGCATGGATGTCTGCTTCGCGCACCCCATGCGCCGTAAACAGCGCCAGCGGCAAAAAAAGCTGGCCACGTGATGCGTTGTAGCCGAAGGCCCGAACATGTCCCGCAAGTGCCTGCGCCACACCCAAATGCCCTGCCGCGTCGGCCGCCTCATCCACGGGCCGGCCCGCCAGAATCATCGCTGCATATTGGTAAAGCACCGAAACCGTCTCGCCCGCATACCCTTCGAACTGGCCAACATCGGGCATGGCATCGTGATAGAGGTCGAACCGCCGTGCCGCCAGCAGCCGCAGCAGTGGGCCGCCCGGCAATTCATAACGTTCAAGCGTCCTGAAAAGCGCGTCCGCCACCGGATTGCTGGCGATAGCCCCGTGCCCCTCGCCCTCAATGGCATCGACCCACCACTGCAGACGAATTTCGCCAGGCACGGGCTCTGAAACCCGCTCGCGAATCGCAGCGATCTCGGCAGAAAAAGCAAAAACCGATTGCACCGCCGCGCGGTGTTCGCTTGGGATGACGAGGCTCGCAGCGTAGCGATCCCGGTCGAGTTCGCGCAGCTGATCCGCCGCAAGCGCAAAACTGTCACTCATCTAGCGCGCCTTTTCGACGCTGATCAGCGCAGCGCCAACCGCACGGTTCTCGGCCAGCAGCACGTTGTACGTCCGGATAGCGCTTCCAGTCGAAACCGCTTCGACAATCACGCCCCTTTCACGCAATCTCGTCCGGACCTCGGGCAGGATCGCAGCGATATCTGGGCCCATGCCGATCAACAGAACGTCGATGCTGTCCGCACTGTCGATCACCCGCGTCAAAGAGGCCAGCGTTACGTCCGCAGCGGCCTCGACGTCCCAGGCAAACATTCCCGTGGGCAAACAGATCAGCGAGCCGCGGTGCGACATTTCCGCAAAACGGAACCCGCCGTCACCATAGGCGTCTATGGTCGCCTGATAGGGATAGTGCCCCTGACCTGCTTCCCAGGTCACAGGCTCTAGACCGCAGCGCCGTCGGCGCGGCGCTCAGGCTTGGGTTTGTCGCTCACTTCGGTTTCAGCGCGCGTCTTGACGCCCAGATAGAGCAGGATCGGGGCCGAAACAAAGATCGAGGAATAGGTGCCCACAAACACGCCCCATGCCATGGCGAGGGTAAAGCTGCGGATCACTTCGCCGCCGAAGATCACCAGCGCAATCAGGGCCAGCGCCGTCGTGCCACCGGTCAGGATGGTCCGGGTCAGCGTCTGGTTGAGAGACATGTTGATGATCTCAGAGAGGCTGATCCGCTTGTATTTGGCCAGATTCTCGCGAATCCGGTCGTAGATCACCACCGTATCGTTCAGCGAATAGCCGATCACCGTCAGCACCGCCGCGATACTGGAAAGATTGAACTCCAGTTGCAGCAGCGCAAACAGGCCCACCGTCAACACCACGTCGTGAATGAGCGCGAGAATGGCGCCAACGCTGAACTGCCACTCGAACCGCAGCCAGACATAGATCACGATGCCCACCATGGCCGCGAGTATGCCCATGATGCCGTTGAAGGCCAGTTCCGAGGACACAGTGCCGCTCACCGCCTCGGTGCGCCGCACTTCATAGTCTTCGGAAACGGCGTCCGTCACCTGCTGCACAGCCGCCTGCTGCGCCGTCTCGTCGCCATCCTGCGTACCAATGCGCACCAGAACGTCAGATGGCGATCCGAACTCCTGCACCTGCACCTCGCCGATCCCAAGATCGCCAAGGCGGGCGCGCAGATCGCCGATATCGGCATCCCCGTCATTGGCCTGCAATTCGATGGCGCTGCCGCCGGTAAAATCGATACCCAAATTCAGCCCGCGTGTGGCTTCCAGCGCCACAGTGCTGACCAGCAGCACCAGCGTGAAGGCAAAGCCGAACTTGCGCCAGCTCATGAAGGGCAGCTTGGGCTCGAGCGGCAGGAAGCGCTCGAGAATGTTGACCTTCAAGGTCTTGGGACGACGATTCTGGAACCATGTGGTGACCAGCAGCTGGGTCACCAGATAGGCAGTGAACATGGTGGTCAGAACACCGATGGCCAGCGTCACCGCAAAGCCCTGCACGGGTCCCGAGCCGAGGAAGAACAGCACAACGGCTGCAATCAGCGTTGTGACGTTGGCGTCGATGATGGTCGTCATCGCCCGCTTGAACCCCGAATCGATAGCCTGGAACGGCGATCGGCCCGCCCCCAGTTCTTCGCGTATGCGCTCGAAAATCAAAACGTTGGAGTCGACCGCCATGCCGACCGTCAAAACGATACCGGCAATACCCGGAAGCGTCAGCGTCGCACCGAGCGTCGATAGCGCCGCAAGGATCATGCCGATGTTGAGCACCAGCGCGATATTGGCAAACACCCCGAACAGCCCGTACGCCGCCAGCATGAACAGCACGACACCAGCAGTGCCGATCAATCCCGCGGTCACACCCGCATTGATCGAGTCCGCGCCCAGGCTCGGGCCGACAGTGCGTTCTTCAACCACATCGAGCGTTGCCGGCAGCGCGCCGGCGCGTAGCAGAACCGCAAGATCGCTCGCCGACTCCGAGGTGAAGCTACCTGAAATCTGGCCCGTGCCGCCGGTAATTGGCGACTGGATTGTCGGCGCGGTAATCACCTCACCATCGAGCACGATGGCAAAGCGCCGCCCAACATTCTGCGACGTGATCTCGCCAAACGTGATGGCGCCCTGCGTATTGAAGCGGAACGAGACGACCGGGCGGCTGTTCTGGTCGAACGAGGGCTGGGCATCAACGAGCTCCTCACCGCCAATGGCCACGTCCTCATAGAGCAATTCGTTGAACCCGTCGGTGCTCGGCACGATCATCGTACCAGCGGGCAGCCCCTGCGCTTCGGCCTGCGCCGCGCTCATCGATGGGTAAACCAGATGGAACGTCAGGCGCGCCGTCTGGCTGATAAGGTCCTTGAGCCGCTCGGAATCGCCGAAACCAGGAACCTGGACCAATATCCGGTCTTCGCCCTGGCGCTGGATGATCGGCTCGGTGGTTCCCACTTCGTCGATACGGCTGCGGATCACCTCGAGCGACTGCGCCACCAGTGACGACATGCGGCTGGCAATGGCGTCCTCGGTCATGGTGATCAGGATGCGGCCACCCGATGTGGAAATGTCAATTTCGGGCGCCGATGTACCGCCACCGAAAATCCCGCCGTCTACCGGCTGGCCGAGCGGCTCCAGCGCTTGGCGCGCTGCATCGAGCTGGCTCGCATCGGTGAGCTCGACATTGAGCGTTGCGCCATCGGTCGTAATGAGACTCCCGATGCCGGCCTCGATTAACATGGCGCGTGCATCGCGCCGAATGTCGCTGATCCGGCCCTCGACGATATCGTCGCGGTTGACCTGCAACAGAAGATGCGACCCGCCCTGCAGATCGAGACCGAGCACGATTTCCTGACTCGGCAACCAGCCCGGCAACCCGGCCTTGGTCTGCTCGCTGAGGAAATTCGGCATGACCGCCAGGACGCTGAGCAGCGTCACAAGGAGAACGGCGATGGTCCGGAACGGCGGGAACTTCATGGGAAACCTTTGTTTTATAATGGTCCATAGCGCCGGCGCTCAAAGCACGCCGGCGCTATCGGTTCGCGTTCGCAGGGCCCGTGCCCCGCGGATAAATCAATCGACTATTTGTTGTCGTTGACCGGTTCGGACTTGGTCCGCACGTCCGAAATCATGGTCCGCACGACCTTGATCTTGACGCCCTGGGCGATTTCGACTTCCAGGTCTTCGCCGTCGACGGCCTTGGTCACCTTGCCCACGACACCACCATTGGTGACGACAGTGTCGCCCCGTTTGACGGCCGCCAGCATGGCCTGATGGGTCTTCATCCGCTTCTGCTGCGGACGGAAGATAAGGAACCAGAAAATGGCAATAAGCAGGATGATGGGAATAAAGCTGGAAATAAAGTCCATCCCGGAAGGTGCGGCTGCACCCTGGGCAAAGGCTGGCGTAACGAACATTAAGGCACTCCGTAGCGGTCTGCTTGTCAAAGCAGGACTGATTGTCCCATATAGGGACGCTTGCGGTTTTGGGCAGGCATTTTCCTCCCAAAAAATCGGGCGGACTATACTAGCGGGCCCGGCGAAAGGCAAAGCCTATCGGGCACTTTCAGGGACTATTCTCCAGTGAAAAAAACTGACCAGCTTTCGGCCATTTCAACAGCGCTCGACAAGATCGCGCACGCCCTTCAGACCATGGCGGGGAACGCCGAAGCGACCGTCCGGATCGAGGACGGCATCAACGCCTATCTCTGGGACGGCGCCGACCACATTCTGCGCCCGGTCCATTGCGTCAACCGCATTCCGCTTGCCCTGCTCGAAGGCGTGGCGCACCTGCGCGACATTCTTTTGGAAAACACCCTCGCCTTCGCCCGCGGCCACGGCGCCAACAACGCCCTGCTCTGGGGTGCGCGTGGCATGGGCAAGTCCTCGATGGTCAAGGCGATCCACGGCCACATCGAAACACTTGAGAAATCAGGGCTTTCCCGCCTCATCCTCATCGAAATCGCCCGCGAGGACATCGCCACCCTGCCCATTCTTTTGCGCTTTCTCCTGGACCGCCCCGAACGCTTCATCATCTATTGCGACGACCTGAGCTTCGACCGCGACGAATCCAGCTACAAGGCCCTCAAATCCGTTCTCGACGGCGGCCTCGAAGGCCGTCCTGCCAATACCCTGTTCTATGCAACCTCGAACCGCCGCCATCTGATGCCCCGCGACATGATCGAGAACGAGCGCTCGACGGCCATCAATCCCAGCGAAGCTGTCGAGGAGAAGGTCTCGCTCTCGGACCGCTTCGGCCTTTGGCTCGGCTTCCACAATTGCGATCAGGATACCTATCTCGCCATGGTGCGTAACTATGTCGCTCACTTTGGAATCGAGGTTGGCGAGGACGAACTGCGCGCCCTGGCCATCGAATGGTCCGCGACTCGCGGATCCCGCTCGGGCCGCGTCGCCATCCAGTTCGTCCGCCACCTGGCCGGGATCAAGGGCAAGTCGATCTCATAGAGCGTGTCCAAAGGCACTTTGTCGGTTCGGACGCGCGCCAAAACAAGGAATCAGGGCCAATTCCGAAGCGGAATTGACGTCTGAAATGCGAAGGGGCCGGCCCTCCTGGACCGGCCCCAACAAGGAGCATTGCCTACCAGTATTCTTGAGACCGTCTAGCCGGCCAGTAGCGGCATGGGATCGACAGGTGTGGCGCCCTTGCGCAGCTCGAAGTGCAGCTGGGGCCGTGTGACCGAGCCGGTCATGCCCACCGTGCCGATGGCATCGCCGCGCGATATGGTATCGCCCTTGACCACGCCGATCGTGTTGAGGTGCGCATAGGCCGAAACAAAACCGTTGGCGTGCTTGACCAGCACCAGGTTGCCATAGCCCTCAACGGCGTTGCCCACATAGATCACTTCGCCGTTTTCGGCGGCTCGCACAGATGTGCCTTCCGGCGCTTCGATATTGATGCCGGTGCCGCGCGAAGCGGCAAAGTCGGTGATAACCCGGCCTGACAGCGGCCAGCGGAACTTGTCGCTGGTCACCGAAGCGGTCGCTGCCGGTGTCGCCGGCTGCGTGGGCACCGCTGCGACCTGCGTGGTCGGCGCGGGGGCCGACTGCGCGGCTGGCGCCGGAGTGGCGGCCTGGGTGTTTGCAGGCTGGGTGGCCGTGGTGCCCGAAGGCGTCGTGAGCGCCGTCTGGCTGCCCGAAACCGCAGCGACCTGCTGGGTCTGGCCACGCTGGGCAAGAAGATCGGGACGCCCCGGAATGATCAGGCTCTGGCCGACAACGATCCTGTCGGGCGAGCTGATATTGTTGGCGGCGATAACGTCGGTTGCACTCACATCGTAGCGGCGGGCGATCGTATAGAGCGATTCACCCGATGCGATTGTGTGCTTGTAGGTATCGCCCTGCACCACGCCGAGCTGTGGCGCGCTGGAGGTCGCGGGTTGGGGAAGAGTTGACGGAGAGGATACTGCGGCGGTTTGTGCAGGCATGGCTTGGGTACTCGTTACTGACGACGGCTGCAAAGCGGGAAGATCCTGGGAGACGACTGCCGACTGCGTGCCGACCGGCGAAGCGGTCGTCCGGTCGATCACGACCGGTCCGGTATTGGCAACTCCGGCTCCCCCGCCACCGATATTGGCTGGGGGAAGATACGCCGGCATGGCCTGGCCCACTGCGGCACCACCCATCCGCGAGGTTGATCCGGTAACCGTGGGATCGCCTCCGAATGAACCCATCGAGGAACATCCTGCCAACACAAGGGCAGCAACACTCATCGCAAGTGCGGAGCCGGTGCTGCGCAGATTGAAACCCGTTACGCTCAAGGTCATGGGAAGTGCCTGTCAACTCGTCTACTCGATGGAAATTAGAGTAGACTTGTTAAGGTAAAGACGAGCTTAAAGAAGCTCGCATTCCGCTAATCTATAGGCCACGCGCCCGTCCCGGGCTCAGCGGCGGCAGGCGCACGGTGCCCGTTTCGGTCTCGATGAAGCTGTCATCGGCCCGCTCGATCCGCAAAATCGCCTGACGCTCGGACGGCGAACCGACCGCCATCACCGCGATTCCCCCATCGGCAAGCTGCTCGACAAGGTCCTCGGGCACCTCGCCCACCGACCCGGTCAAAAGGATGCGCTCGAACGGCGCCTGCTGTTCCAGACCCGGCAGTCCATCCTCGTTGAGACCGATGATGTTGGTATATCCTTGAGCCTGCCAGCGCGCCTGCGCGCTGCTGGCCAGCACCCGGTATTTCTCGATGGAGAACACGCGCCGCGCCATGCGCGACAAAAGGGCGGCCGAATAGCCCGAACCGGTCCCCACCTCCAGCACCTTGTTGGTGCCCTGTGGCGCAAGCGGTACCAGCAATTGCGCCAGAAGCCCCGGCGCCGTGATCGATTGCCCGCATTCCAGCGGAAGAGAAGATTCGCGATAGGCGTATTCGCCGAAGTCCTCGGGCACGAACTTCTCATGCGGGACGGTTTCGAAGGCCCGCAGGATTTCGGGATCGGTTATGCCGAGCTGGCGCAGGTTCAGGATCAGGCCGGCCCGCGCTTCCCAGTAATCGGTCACACTAGTGCCCCGCTTCACTCAAGGTGATGGACTGAAAGTCTGTCAGTATGAGTGAAGATAACGCGGCCGCGTTAAGAAAATCGTGAAGTGTTTCCCGCTCGATCCCGTCGAATAAAGTGAAACACCTCACTGGCGTCCTCTTGCTTAAGTCCGCGCGGGACGCGTAAACGGCAATCGCCCATCGTGGCGCTGGACGAACTTCATGTCGGTCTGCTGCAACATGAGCGGGGTCACCGTAATCGCTTTGTCTTCATGCAGGATATGGAAATCCGCATCCACGTCCAGTGGCTTGGGCGTATTGAGAATCGTCACGAAATGCTTGCCCGGATTGTCGCTCGGATAGAGCTCGAACGGCGAATGCGCGAATCGCTGATGCGGCACCAGTCTGATACCGCTCACCTCGCTTGGCGCACAGATCGGAAAATTGACGTTGAAATAAGTGTCGCGCGCGCCGGCCACTTCGAGAATGGACCGGATCGTTTCGGCCCCCAACTCTGCCGAAGGCGCCCAGTCGATCTCGTCACGCCCGTGGGCATAATCCATGGCCTGGCTCAAGGCGATCCCGATGGCCCCATGCAGGGCCCCTTCCCGCGCACCGGCCGCCGTCCCCGAGCAATGCATGATATCGCCCAGGTTCTGCCCGCGATTGACGCCGGACAGGACGATGTCAGGCCGCCCGTCCTTGAGCACATGGGTAATCCCCGCCACCACGCAATCGGCCGGCGTGCCGTCGAGCGAGAACACCCGCTCGCCCCGCGCTTCGATCTCGATTTCATAGCCGAACGTCATCCGGTGCCCGGTGCCGCTCTGGTTGTTGGCCGGCGCCACAACCCACACATCGTCGGAAAGCTCGCGCGCTATGTCGCGCAGCACAGCAAGCCCAGGCGCATCGACGCCATCGTCATTGGTCAGCAAAATGCGCGGGTTGGCTTTCATCCGCCGATCTTTTCGATCCCGCCCATATAGGGCCTCAGCACATCGGGGATACTCACCGAACCATCTTCGTTCTGGTAGTTCTCCATCACCGCGATCAGCGCGCGCCCCACGGCAACGCCCGACCCGTTCAGCGTATGCACGAATTGCGGTTTGCCGTTTTCATCGCGATAGCGCGCATCCATGCGCCGCGCCTGAAAATCACCGCACACCGAAACCGACGAAATCTCGCGGTACGTGTCCTGCCCCGGCAACCACGCCTCGATGTCATAGGTCCGCCGCGCGCCAAACCCCATATCGCCGGTGCAAAGCTGCATGACGCGGTAATGGATGCCCAGCCGCTTGAGCACCTCTTCGGCGCAGGCCAGCATCCGCTCATGCTCTTCGGCCGATTTATCCGGCGTCGTGATCGACACCATCTCGACCTTGTTGAACTGATGCTGACGCAGCATCCCCCGCGTATCCCGCCCCGCCGACCCCGCTTCCGACCGGAAACACGGCGTCAGCGCCGTGAACCGCAACGGCAGCTCTTCTTCGGAGAGGATCGATTCCCGCACGAAATTGGTCAGCGGCACTTCGGCGGTAGGGATCAGATAATAGTTGCTAGCAAATTCGCCTTCTTCGAATTTATGAATCCAAGCTCGTTGCCGAGCAAGAGAGCGCCGGTTGACCTCGCTAGCATCCAGTCTCGGAGACATTTGCCGAATTTCGGTATGCTCCAATTCACGAGCCGCCTCATACTCTGCCCAGAAACGATTCATATCGTTGATCGAAGCCCGGAATAGATCTTCTTTGAATTTCGGCAATTGTCCGGTACCAAACAGCGCCGCATCCTTCACCAGATAGGGCGGCACAACTTCGGTATAGCCATGCGCGTCGACATGCAGGTCGATCATGAACTGCCCAATGGCCCGCTCCAGCCGCGCCAACTGTCCCTTGAGCACCACGAACCGGCTGCCCGAGAGCTTGGCGGCGGTTTCGAAATCCATCCCGCCCATCGCTTCGCCGAGCTCGTAATGCTCCTTGGCCGCAAAGCTCAAATTCGGCTTGGCCGGGCGCGTGGCGTCCGATTCATTGGCCCGGAAATAGGGAACATTCTCGCTCTCGTCGGTCCCCACCGGCACGCCCTCGGCGGGAAGGTTCGGGATCACCGACAGCGCCGCGCGAATGTCTTCGGTCAGCGCCTTCTCGCGCGCCTCGAGTTCACCGAGCTTGTCCTTGAGCCCGCCAACCTCGGCCATCAGCTCCTGCGCCCGCGCCTCGTCCTTTTGCGCCTTGGCCTGCCCGATCAGTTTCGAGGATGCGTTGCGCTTTTCCTGCACTGCATTGAGTTCGGCCACAACCGCACGACGCTCGTCGTCGAGCGCAACAAGGGACTTCGAAACCGGCTCCATCCCGCGCGTCTTGAGCGCGGCGTCGAACGCCTCAGGATTTGCACTGATCCACTTGATGTCGAACATTTTTGGGCAGGTCCGCTAAGAGCGTTTCCAGGATAAGTGGGAACCACTTGTCCGGTTCGGAAACGCGACAAAACAAAAAATAAGGTACGGACAGTGCCTAGCCGAGCCGGGCGTCAAACTCAAGGACCGGTCGGGCCGATCCTCTTATTCCTCGAGATCCTTGGCCAGCTCGGCTTCGCGTTTCAGCCGCCGCTTTTCGACAATGCCCACCGCAAAGACCGACAGCTCGTAGAGCAGCAACAACGGCACAGCGAGACCGATCTGGGAAATCGGATCGGGCGGGGTCAGGAACGCCGCGATGATGATGATCGCCACAATCGCGTATTTGCGCCACTTCTTGAGGTTGTCGACGCCGATCAGCCCGATCTGGGCCAGGAGCGTCAGAATGACCGGCAACTGGAAGCACACCCCGAACGCCAGCAGTAGCGTCATGATCAGGCTCAGATATTCCGAAACCCGCGTCACCATCTCGATGGTCACACCGTTGGGATCGGTCTGCTGCATGCCCAGGAAGAACCCCAGTGCCAACGGCATCACGCCGTAATAAACCAGCGCCGCGCCAACCAGAAAGCAGATCGGCGTCGCCAACAGATAGGGCAGAAACGCCATCCGCTCGTTCTTGTAGAGCCCCGGTGCCACAAACGCGTAAATCTGCGAAGCGATGACCGGAAACGCGAGGAATATGGCAGAAAACAGCGCCACGGACAGCTTGGTGAAAAAGAACTCCTGCGGCGCCGTATAGATCAGACGCACCGCCTCGGGGCTCCCCGCCGCAGCCACGAACGGCCCGAGCAGGAAGCTGTAAATCTGGTCGGCGACGAAAAAGCAGAGGATGAACAGCACGGCCAGCGCGATGATCGAGTAGATCAGCCGCGTCCGCAGCTCGGTCAGATGCTCGATCAGCGGTGCCTCGCTGGCCTTCAACTCGTCTTCCTTGGGCGTAGGCCCCGCGATCTTTTCCTGAGCCTGCGTCATAGATCACCGCCCGTTTCGGCATCGCTCGTCTTGCGGGCCGGCGTTACCTTCTTGGCTGTCGTCCTGGCCGCGCTCGCCCGCGCCTTTGCCGGCGCCTTCTTTGGCTGGGCAGCAGGCTCCTCGTCAGCAGCTTTTTTGGAGGTCGATTTCGCAGCGGGCTTGGCGGCAGACGTCGCCGCCGCTGGCTTGGCACCCTTGGCGGGCGCCTTGCTTGCCTTCTCGGCAGAGGTCGCCGCCGCCGGTTTGCGCACAGCAGCCTTCACCTTGGGCTTGGCCGCCGGCGTTTCTGCAAGCGGTGCGGGCTGCTCGTCCGCCGTGGTCGCGGCATTGGCCGGTTTTGCGACGCTCTCTTTCACCTTGGCGCTCAGAGCTGCCGAAGCGGCGGAAGGTGCAGCCCGTGTTGGGGACATTCCAGCCTGCGCGTGGATTTCGTCTACAACGCTTTCCTTGCCCGGCTCGGATGGCTTGAGCCTGCCGCTCGGCTCAACCTTGCCGTTCCGAATCGAATTGAATTCCCGGCTGATCTCGGCGCTTGTCTGCTTGAGCGGTTCCGAAATGGCCTTCTTGGCCTCGGCAATCTCGTCGGCAGCGATGGCCTTGTCGATTTCCCGGCGGAAATCATTGCCCATGCGACGCACGCTGCCCATCATCCGGCCGACATTGCGCATCATCATCGGCAGGTCTTTGGGGCCGACGACGACAAGCAATACGATGCCGATAACGAGCATCTCGCTCCAGCCAAGCCCAAGCATGCTGATCTATCCTTGTTTGGGAGCTATGCCGAAAGACGCGCTCAGGCGTCCTTGCGGGTTTCAGCTTCCGTGGTCTGGTTGAGCGTGGGCTCAGCCTGACCGGGCTTCTGGTCGATCGTGGCCGTCGGCTTGTCGTCGGGCGTTTCCTCTTCGGACATGCCCTTGCGGAAGGCCTTGATGCCGCCTGCGACTTCGCCCATCAGGCTGGAGATCCTGCCGCGCCCGAAAAGCAGCAGCACGACGACGGCGATAATCAGAAGTCCCCAGGGTCCGGGATTCATTGTGTACCTCCTAATTGCCGGCTCGACACTCGGGCCGAACGGCAGATGTGTGTGGCCCACAGATATTGATTATTGGCGGCGAAAACAAGGATGCTGTGCCCTCTTGTTCGACCATTATCGTCGCGGGGCACCACCGGCCGATCAATCTTCGCTCTCGGTTTCGGCATCGCCCTGATCGTCTGGGTCGAGCGGGTCCTCGTCATCGGCCAACGCACCGTCGAACGGCATGGGCACCCGAAAGCTCGGTGGCACCCGGCTCGACAGCAGCCCCGCCCCCTTCAATTCCTCAAGTCCAGGCAGATCGCCGAGGTTCTCCAGCCCGAAATGGTCGAGAAAGGCTTCGGTGGTGCCATAGGTCACCGGGCGCCCGGGCGTCCGGCGCCGCCCCCGCATGCGCACCCACCCCGCTTCCATGAGCACATCGAGCGTCCCCTTGGAGATCGAAACGCCGCGCACCTCCTCGATTTCCGCCCGTGTCACCGGCTGGTGGTAGGCGATAATCGCCAGCGTTTCGAGCGCCGCGCGCGACAGCGGCCGCGTATCGGTCTCCTCGCGCCGCAACAGAAAATTGAGATCGTCGGCTGTCCGGAACGCCCATTTCGACCCGCGCTGCACCAGGTTGATGCCCCGCCCCGCATAGCGCGCCTGCAGCGCATCGATCAGCGCGTCCACATCCGCCCCATCGGACAAGAACGGCTGCACATCCCGCAGATCGACCGGCTCGGCCGATGCAAACAGTAGCGCCTCGAGGATACGCAGATTGCGCTCGTGCAGCTCGGATGCATCGTTTTCCATCGCACTCATAGCGGCTTGTCCCCCTGCCGCCTGCGCATCAGCAATGGCGCAAAAGCCTCCTGCTGGCGCAACTCCACCTGCCCCAGTCGCACCAGTTCGAGCGAAGCCGTAAAGCTCGACGCCATCGCCGTTGCCCGTTCTTCGGGCCGTGCCAGATAGTCCGCAAGATAGGTATCGAGCGAAATCCACTCAAAACTCTGCCCGATCAACCGTTCCAGAATTTCCCGCGCCTCCTGCAATCCCCACACCGTCCGCTGGTGGGGCGAATATTCAGCCGGAATACCGCGTTCGCGCTGCGCCGCATAGGCCCGCAGCAATTGATAAAGGTCAGCTTCCCACAACGCATGCCGCGTGATCGAAACTGGCTCTGGCATCCCGCGCGCAAAAACCTCGCGCCCCAGCCGCGAGCGGTTGAGCAGCCGCCCCGCTGCCTCTCGCATCGCTTCGAGCCGCGCCAGCCTGAACTGCAGCAACGCAGCCATTTCCTCGCCGCTCGGCTCGTCATCATCGGCCTGCTGGGGCACCATCAGCCGGCTTTTGAGATAAGCCAGCCATGCAGCCATCACCAGATAATCGGCAGCGACCTCGATCCGCTGCTGACGGATGGTTTCGATGAACGCCAGATACTGCTCGGCCAGCGCCAGCACCGAAATACCCGAAAGATCGACCTTCTGCTTGCGCGCAAGGTCAAGCAGAAGGTCCATGGGTCCTTCGTAACCGCGCACGTCCACATGCAGCACGGCATCGGTCTGCGCATGCTCGGGCACTGCATCGAACCAGGGATCAGAAGTCTCGGCCATATCCCGCCGCTGGCAAAGCAAAAGAGGGGAGCAGCATTGCCACTCCCCTCAAACCAGTCAAGCCGTGAGAACCGTTGAAGCCTAGTTGTTCAGCACGAAACAGTCGCCACCTTGGCCCTGAATGGCAGAACACACCGAATTGGCCTGCGCGAACGTGGGCTGCGGCAGTCGCACACGATAATAGATACCGCGCTCACCCAGATCGACTTGGCTGACCTCTGGCGTTGCGCCGTTGAACAGCGTGCCATAGCGCGACTGCAACGAGGGAATATCGGCCTGCGCATCCGCTTCGCTGCGCTGCGAGGACAATTGCACCCATGCGCCGACATTGGACGCTGGCGTCGGCGCAGCGGCGGGCGCGGGAGTCGTCTGCGCGGGCGTGGCAGCCGCCACGGTCTCGATGGTCGGAGCTGCGTTCGCGGCAGCAGGCGTAGTCGCCGCAGTGGTCTGGGTTGTCAGCCCGGCAGGGCGCGGGATTGGACGCGGTGCGTCGGCAACTTCAGCGGGCGTGGTCGCGGCCGCCTCATTGCTCTCAGCCGTTTCGGCCACACCAGCGCCCAGAACGGCTTCGCTGGCATCTGCCGCGGCAACCTCGGTTCCGACAGCAGCCTCGGCGGTTTCGCTTCCGGCGATAGCCTGCGCAATCGCCTCCCCGATCGGATCGGAGGTCAGAGTGCTGTTGGGAACGGCCGGCACATCGGGCCGTTCGACAGGCAGAACGTTCGAACCGGCAACGCTATCGGTCGCCTGAACGATCGTGCCGTCGGGCCGCACCGTCACCGTACGCACCGGGCGGTTGGCCAAAGCGGTTTCGCCTTCCTCGGGCGCCAGCACCTCGGCGACCTGCGCGCCGCTTGCGCCATTGGTCTGGTCGCGCGACACCAGCGCCTCGTCTTCCGGCGACGTGCTGTTGCCTTCGATCTCGCTGAAGACCACGGAGTCGCTTGCCGCCGATTCGGTCTGCGAGGGCGGAGCGTCTTCCTTGAGCGGCTGGGCATCGGCCGTCAGCACCGGAGCCTCGCCGGGATCACCGGGACCCGAAAAGAACGCAAAATAGACCCCGCCGATCAGCGCGAAGATCACTGCCCCGGCGGCAATTGGAAAGATAAAGCCGCCAAGCCCACGGCGCGAGCGGCGCGGCGCGACCTGCTCCTCGGCATAGGCCTCTTCGGCATAATCGTCGTCGGCGTATTCGGATGCCGTTTCCGCTGCCGGTTCGGGCTGCGGCGTCGCAGGCGAAGCCAACAACGGATCGGGAATGAAGCGTTCCTGGCTTGGCTGCGGCTCGAATGTGGGTTCTGGCCGCTCCTCGGCTTGCCGTGGCGCGGGCGCCGGCGCCACAAGCCAGTCTTCGGGATCATTTGCCGGCTCAACACGCCGCACGGAAGATCCGGTGGCAGCAGCGGCGGCCAGAATGGCCGATTCCGCTGCATCCACTGCGGCATCGGTTTCAACGCCATCAAGAAAGCTCGATTTCACGCGTCGCCCGGCGGGCAGTCCGGCATCGCCTGAATTGGCGCGCGCCGCCTCACCGATCAACGCTTCAATGTCGCCAAGCGGATCGCGGTCCGCAGGTGTTACCGGCGCGGCATCGGAAAATTCGTCATCACGACGCCCATAGTCGGCGTATGAAGGGGCCGGCTCAGGCTCGGCAGGAAGCGGAGTATCGTGATTGCCCCAATCTTGGTCCTGGGAAGAATCGCTTTCGTAAGTCTCGACTTCCGCATCCGCGATCAGATTGGCAATCGGGTCACCGGACGTCTGCTGATCGTCCACGCTGACCTGATGGGCGGTTCCGAACCCGAAATCGAAGGCCGGCATCGCATCACTCTCACCGGAGTCCGGCGACGGTTCGACACGTTCGGCCTGGTTTTCATCCCGTGCGGCAAAATCCTGCGGCGCCCCGAAACCCGGATCGGCCTCGAAAAAATCATCCTCCGCAGGCTGCACCGGCTCATCCTGAGCTGAAACCTGAGGCTCGACGGGCTGGTAGGCGCTGGCGGGCGCAGCAGCCGTGCGGGCATCCTGCGCAACAAGCCGCGCCAATTCCGCGATCAGATCATCGGAATCCTGCCCCGCGTTCGCCGGGTTGTGCTTGGTGTCGTTCATAGAGCAGTGCCCCGAAAGTCTTTCGCTTTAACTTGCCCTTGATTGCGAGCATGTCCACAGAACTGTTCACAGCAATGCGCCGTAATTATGAAAGCTCTTGCGGCGCACTCACGCCTAGAAGATCAAGGCCGTTGCCGAGAACCCGGCGCACGCCATCCACAAGCGCGAGTCGAGCCAAGGTCAGTTTCGGGTCATCGTCGTTAACAAAGCGTAAGCTGGGATCTTCCTTGCCTTTGCCCCAGAAGGCGTGGAACTGCGCGGCAAGCTCATGCAAGTAAAACGCAAGTCTATGCGGCTCGTGCGCCCGCGCCGCCGCCGCAACCTGCCGCGGCCACGATCCGAGCAACCGGATCAACTCGATTTCGTCAGAAGTGGAAAGCAGCGACAGGTCGGCCCCGGCCAGCGCCGCCTCAGTCGTATCAAGATCGGGCAGGTCGCGCGCCGCATTGCGGAAGATCGAGAACGTCCGTGCATAGGCGTACTGGACGTAGAACACCGGATTGTCCTTGCTCTGCTCCTTGACCAGCGCAAAGTCGAAATCGAGCGGCGCGTCGTTGCGCCGGAACAGCAGCATGAAGCGGGTGGCGTCCACGCCAACTTCTTCCACAACATCAGCAAGTGTCACCAAGTCACCGGAACGCTTGCTCATTTTTACGGGCTCACCGTTCCGCAACAGCTTGACCAGCTGGCAGAACCGCACGTCAGCCGACGCCTTGCCGCCCGAAACCGCCTTCACCGCCGCCTGAATACGCGTGGCATAGCCCGCATGATCGGCGCCCAGCACGTCGATCAGCGTCGTAAAGCCCCGCAACACCTTGTTGCGGTGATAGGCGATATCGGCGGCAAAGTAGGTGTAGCTTCCGTCCGACTTGATCAGGGCCCGGTCGACGTCGTCGCCGAACTCTGTAGCGCGGAACAGCGTCTGCTCGCGGTCTTCCCAATCGTCGGGCAATTTGCCCTTCGGCGGCTCCAGCCGGCCCTCATAGACCAGCCCCTGCTCACGCAGCCAATCGAGCGTCAGGTCAATATCACCACCCTGGCCGTGCAGCGTCTTTTCGGAAAAGAAAACGTCGTGCTCGATGTTGAGTTTTTTCAGATCCGCCTTGATCAATTCCATCATCGCGGCCAGCACATGCTGCTTGACCGGCGCCAGCCATGCGGCTTCGGGCTTGTCGAGCAGTGAATTGCTGAACTCCTCCACCAGCGCCTGCCCCACCGGGATCAGATAGTCCCCCGGATAGAACCCTGCCGGGATTTCTATTGTCTCGCCCAGTGCCTCGCGGTAGCGCAAAAAGGCCGAGCGGGCCAGCGTATCGACCTGCGAGCCGGCATCGTTGATGTAGTATTCCTTGGAAACATCATAGCCCGCATAGCCGAGGAGCGACGCCAGCGCATCCCCATAGACGGCGCCCCGCGTATGCCCCACATGCATCGGGCCGGTCGGGTTGGCCGAAACATATTCGACATTGACCTTCTCGCCCTGCCCCACGTCGGCCCGCCCGAAATCATCGCCCAATTCGGCAATCGAGGACAAAACCTTGTGCCAGACGCTCTGCTGAAGGCGGAAATTGATAAACCCCGGCCCGGCGATCTCGACCGAAGCCACATCGGCATCGCCAGAAAACCGCTCGGAAATCGCTGTCGCGACCTCGCGGGGGTTCTTGCCCAACGGCTTGGCCACCACCATCGCCGCATTGGTCGAAAGGTCCCCATGGGCGGCATCGCGCGGCGGCTCCACAACGACGCGGGCCAACAACTCTCGATTGTCGACCAGCTCGGGGAAACTCGCGATCAGCGCATCGGTGACGCGCCCTTCAAAAAGGGCAAACACATCCATGGAAACGAACCTATGATTGAGACTTGAAGCCGGCATGTCGAGATTGGTGTCAAGGCGAGGCGAAAACATTGGCTTTCGAGAACCGGAGCGGAGCGTACAGACAGTACGTGAGCACCGGAAGCGCAGAAAGCCGGGGTTTGCAGCCCGTCTTCACGCCAATATCGGCATGCCGGGGCGGGTTAACGGAATTCCGGTCTTTCGTCAAACAAGCGCTTGTGCTCTTCGAGCGCGAATGGGTCAGTCATGCCCGCGACGAAATCGCAAACAATTCGCGCCTTCGCAGGGTCGGATGACGCGGCGCTGTAAGCCAGCCCCCATCGCCCCGGCATGTCACCCTCCGCGATATAGGCATCGAACAGCCTGCCCACCACGGCCTGGCTCTCGCGCACCGGCCCCATGACACGGGCGTCGCGATAGACCTTGGCAAACAGGAACGCCTTGAGTTCGGCCTCATCGGCCGCCATCTCGGTGGGAAACCCGACCAGCGCCCGACCTGAATACCGCACGTCATCGGCACTTTTCGGATCTGTCGCGATCAGCCGCTCGGCGCTTTCGGCAATCACCGCCTCGATTGTCCGGGTAATCAGCCGCCGCTGAACCTCGTGGATCTGCCGTCCACGTTCCAGTCCCGGCCACATATCGATCACTTCCCGCGCAATCGGGCCCACCAGCGGCACATCGACAAGATCGCCGATCACCACCAGCCCGGCCCGCACCGCATCGTCGATATCATGGGCGTTATAGGCGATGTCATCGGCAATCGCTGCCACCTGCGCTTCGAGGTTGGCGTAGGTTCCGGGCAGCAAATCCTCACACGCCGGAATTTCAGCGAGCGCCGCTTCAATGTCCTGGCCATGCTCGGATGCACCGCCGATCACCGGACCGTTGTGCTTTAAAATGCCCTCGAGCGTTTCCCATGTCAGGTTCAACCCGTCATGCTCGGCATACCGGTTTTCCAGCACACCCACCACGCGCAGCGCCTGCACATTGTGATCGAACCCGCCAAGCTCGGCCATTTTCTCGGCCAGCACCCGCTCGCCGGCATGCCCGAACGGGGTGTGCCCGAGATCGTGCGACAGCGCCACGGCCTCGGCCAGATCCTCGTTGAGCCGCAAGGCGCGGGCAATCGACCGGGCAATCTGGCTCACTTCGAGCGTATGGGTCAGCCGGGTTCTGAAATGCTGGCCCTCGTGATGGAGGAAAACCTGCGTCTTGTGCTGCAAGCGCCGAAATGCCGTCGAATGGATAATCCGGTCCCGGTCCCGCTGGAATTCGTTGCGCGTCGGGCTGGCCGAGGGCCGATAAACCCGCCCCCGCGACCGAGCCGGGTCGGCGGCATAAACCGCATGCATATCACTCATGTGGGAGTGCCCCTTTTCATCGTCGCCCTACGATCTTATGTTGGAGGCCGAATTTGTAATCAAAGCAGCAGCGCCATGACCGACATTGAACTATCACCAAACGAAGTCATTTTGACAGAGCGCGCCGCCAAGCGGATCAACCGCATCCTGTCAAAGGAAGAGGCTGGCACCGTTCTGCGCATCGCCGTGGCGGGCGGCGGGTGCTCGGGTTTCCAGTACGAATATAACATCGTCAGGGAAGACCCAACCGACGACGATCTCGTCCTCACCCGTGACGGCGCCACCGTTTACATTGATTCGATGAGCCTCGAATTCATGGGCGGCGCGGAAATCGACTTCGTTGACGATCTGATCGGCCAGTCCTTCCAGATCAAAAACCCCAACGCCGTCGCCTCCTGCGGCTGCGGAACCAGCTTCGCAGTCTGATCTTCCGCATTTTTCGGGTCGCCTTCCCCTCGCGATAATGCTTACCTCCGCCCGACCATACGCGCGGAGGCACGGCGATGAGCACCGAATTTCTGATCACGGCACTGATTGTCTGCCTGCTCCCCGGCTCGGGCGTGCTCTATACGCTCGCCGTGGGCCTTGGCCGCGGCTTTAGAGCCTCCATCGCCGCCGCACTCGGCTGCACGCTGGGCATTATCCCCTCCGCCTTTGCCTCGATTGTCGGGCTGGCCGCCATCTTCCACGCCAGCGCGCTGGCCTTCCAGCTTCTCAAATATGTAGGCGTCGCCTACCTGCTCTATATGGCCTGGTCGATTCTGCGCACCGGCGGCGCAATGGGGCTCCAAGCCGACCGCTCGCCCGCCTCGATGACCAAAGTTGCCACCAGCGGCGCCCTCCTCAACGTTCTCAATCCCAAGCTCAGCCTGTTCTTTCTGGCCTTCCTGCCCCAGTTCGTCCCCCTCGACACACCCAATGCAACCCCAACACTGGCCTTGCATGCCGCGGTGTTCATGGCGATAACCTTCGTGACATTTGTGGGGTATGGAGCCTGCGCTGCGTTGGCGCGTGACTATGTCATCTCCCGGCCCGACGTGCTCAAATGGATTCGGCGCAGCTTTGCGGGCACCTTTGGCCTGCTCGGCTTGCGCCTCGCCCTTTCCGATCGCTGACCAACAAACGAGACGGCCCGATGCGCATAGCAACCTGGAACATCAACGGCATCAATGCGCGCCTCCCGGCGATCCTCACCTGGCTCGACGAAACCAAGCCCGACATCGTCGGCCTCCAGGAAATCAAATGCCTCGACGAGAACTTCCCCCGCGCCGAGTTCGAATCACGCGGCTATAACGTCGAAACCCACGGCCAGAAGAGCTTCAATGGCGTCGCCCTGCTCTCAAAACTCCCGTTCGATGAAGTCCATCGCGGCCTTCCGGGAAATGATGAGGACCCCCAATCGCGCCTGATCGAAGGCGTCTTTTCCACCGAAGACGGCGGTGTTGTCCGCGTTTGTAACATCTACCTGCCGAACGGAAACCCCGTCGACAGCGAGAAATTTCCCTACAAGCTGGGCTGGATGGACCGGCTCCACGATTTCGTTGAGCAGCGGCTGGCCCACGAGGAGCCCTTCGTCCTGATGGGTGATTTCAACCTCATCCCCACCGGTTTCGATTGCCACGATCCCTCGGTCTGGTGGGGTGATGCGCTGTTCCGGCCCGAGAGTCTGGAAAAATGGCGCCGTCTGGTCAATCTGGGTCTAACCGATGCCCTGCGCGCCACAACCGGCGATCAGGCCTTCACCTTCTGGGATTTTCAGGCAGGCGCCTGGCGCCGCAACGCCGGCATCCGCATCGACCATCTGCTGCTTTCCCCCCAGGCCGCCGACCGCCTCAAAGGCGTGACCATCCACAAGGATACCCGCGGCTGGGACAAGCCCTCAGACCACGTCCCCGTCGAAGGCGATTTCGCCCTCGCCGGCCTCTCGGCAAAAGCAGCTTAGCTCTAGGCTTAGTGGTCTGGCGAGGTTGGGCCAGGGCGAGTCGAACCGAAGGGCCGCGTCAGCGAATACCGCCGTTTGCAGACCGCCATCACCCAACCTAAAATTCAGCGAACTGGCTGCCCAAGGTATCCGCCGCCCGCAGCGCCGTCTCGGCCTGTGCAGGCTCCGCATGCGCCATGGCGCTTTCGGTCAGCTCCCGTATCCAGCCTTCATCGCTGGTCCCCAGCGCCGCCCGATAGGCGATATTGAGCCACATAAGCCCTTCCACGGGCTGCGCCTCGATGCCATTGCCCAGCACCAGCATTTCGCCCAGCCGCGCCTGCGCGCCCGGATGCCCCTTGCGAGCCGCCAGCGATAGCCAGCGCGCGCCCTGCAACGGGTTCACGCCGAACCCTTCGGGGCTCAGATAGAGCATCCCCACCCGGAACTGCGCATCCGCATCGCCGAAATAGGTCGCCGCGTGCATCAACAGCGTCTGGCCGCGCGAGGCATCCTCGGGAATGCCCGCATCGGGCACGCCATGCATATAATAATCGCCGATCTTGACGAAGGACTGCGCCACGATATCCGCATCGAGCGAACTCGGCGGCGCGTCCGCATTCTCATTGGCGATGCGCGAAAAATACTGAAAGGCCTTGGCCGGGTCCTTCTGAACCCCCGCCCCGGTTTCATACATCGTCCCGAGCTGCCACAGCGCGATGGGCTGGCCGGCATCGGCCGCCCCCTCGAGGGCGGACACCAGATTGTCGCCGCTCAGCTCGGTCGCCGTCACGCCATCCAGCATCTGGGCCAGTTCCTGGGCGGCATCGAGCGCGCTCTGCGCCTGCGCCGGCAGCACAGTGCCGAGGGACAAAAGAGCCGAACATGTCGCAGCCAGAGCGAACGCTGTACTCCTGACTATAGGCATTACACACCTTCTCACGCCCCAGTCGCGCAACTGTCGCGCCACACCGTGCGCGCCCGCTGCCGGACCGGAAAACTTCACCGTATTGTTGCAAACGGCAGATTGTGTGTCCGCCGCCGCCCTGTTGATTTTTATTGTTTCGGCATTCAATTCCCGCCCGGCCCAGCGGGCCCAAACGGCTTTGAATGTCCAACCCGCCAATGGCGGTTCATATGTTTGATTGAGGATACGATACCGGCCCATTGTGTCGGCATTAGAGCGATTGTCTGCCGCCAAGATGGCAACATTGCTGCATGCCATAAGGTCGATCAATTCGCTGCAATGGGACGCGCCGGTTGCCATCTCTGTCCTGCTCCATGCCCGTTGGCGGGAAAACGATCCTCGCATCGGGCTTCGGTCGGCAGGCACAACGGTTCGGTGCGCCATACCGCGCACCAAAAACCATATCCACCCGCCGCCAACCTTTCTCCGGCTGGTTTAGGGTAAGATTGTGGCATGGTCCCTTAGCAAAGCGTGACCGCGCATGGCGCGATCACGAGTCTGTATGGAATGTAGCAAAATTGTCACAAGCGCGTGAAGCGCCCGCTCGGTTTACGACAATGTGGCAAGCGCCTGCTGCAGTTTTTCCCGCCGCGCCTTTGCGTCGCCGAGGCGTTCCTTCTGCTCTTCGATGACCTCTTCGGGCGCCTTGGCAAGAAACTGCTCATTGCCGAGTTTCTTTTCCAGCCCGCCGATTTCGCCCTCGAGCTTCTTGACGTCCTTGGACAGCCGCTGGCGTTCAGCGGCAATGTCGATCAGGTCGGCAAGTGGCAGGCCCCAGCTTGCCTCGCCCACAACGAACTGCGCCGAACTGGCCGGAATGGTGTCTACCGGATCGATGGTCGAAACCCGCGCCAGCCGTTCAATCGCCGCGCGATGCGTTTCGATCCGCGCCGTCGTCTCGGCGCTGGCGCCGACCACGACCAGCGGGACTTTCGCCCCGGCGGGAACGTTCATCTCGGTACGCACCGAGCGGATGGCCGAAATCACTTCGATCAGCCAGCCGAGTTCCGCGCCCGCTTGCGGGTAGGAGATCGCATCGAGCACCGGCCAATCGGCCAGCATCAGATGCCCCTCGCGCCTGGGCCCGGTCTTGCCGGTTTCCGCCCAAAGCTCTTCGGTCACAAATGGCATGAACGGATGCAGCATTTTGAGGATCTGATCGAGCGCCCAGGCTGCCGTTGCCCGCGTCTCGGCCTTCGCCGCTTCGTCCGCGCCCGAGAACGTCGGTTTGGCCAGTTCCACGAACCAGTCGCAGAATGTGCCCCACACGAAATCATAGGCCTGATTGGCCGCCTCGTTGAACTTGTAGTCGACGATCGAGCGCTCGACACCGGCCACAGCCCGCGCCGTCGCTCCGGCAATCCACTGGTTGAGCGCAACAGAAAGCGCCGTTGGATCGAACCCTTCAACCCGCACACATTCGTTCATTTCGAGGAAGCGCGCAGCATTCCAGAGCTTGGTGACGAAGTTGCGATAGCCTTCGACCCGGCTCATAGCCAGCTTGATGTCGCGCCCCTGCGCCGCCATCGCTGCCAGCGTGAAGCGCGTCGCATCGGCGCCATAGGCGTCGACCAGTTCCAGCGGATCGATGACGTTGCCTTTCGACTTCGACATCTTCTGGCCCTTCTCGTCGCGGACCAGTGCATGCACGTAGACCGTCGAGAAAGGTTCTTCACCCGTAAATTCAAGTCCCAGCATCATCATCCTGGCAACCCAGAAGAAAATGATGTCGAACCCGGTCACCAGCGTCGCTGTCGGATAGTAGCTTTCCAGTTCCTTGGTCTGTTGCGGCCAACCCATGGTCGAGAACGGCCACAGCCCCGAGGAGAACCACGTGTCCAGCACGTCCTCGTCGCGTGTCAACACGACGGGCTTGCCGTAATGGGCCTCGGCGGCCCTGGCGGCACCAGCCTCGTCATAGTCGACGAACACTTCGCCATCCGGCCCGTACCAGGCCGGAATCTGGTGTCCCCACCACAGCTGGCGCGAGATACACCAGGGCTGGATGTTTTCCATCCATGAGAAATAGGTGTTTTCCCAGCTCTTGGGCACGAATTTGGTCCGCCCCTCGCGCACCGAAGCGATGGCTGGCTTGGCCAGAACGTCTGCCTTGACGAACCACTGGTCGGTCAGCATCGGCTCGATCACCACCTTGGAGCGATCGCCGAACGGCTGCACGATCTTTTTGTCCTCGACCATCACCATCAGCCCTTCGGCATCGATGTCGGCCACAATCGCCTTGCGCGCTGCGTAGCGGTCCATGCCGCGATACTCATCGGGAACGATGTTGATCACGGTGGTCACAGCGTCGTCGAATTCCATTTCGCCGCGCGCGATCTTCCCTGCCAACACCGCCTGCTCGGCGTAGGGAGCGCCGTCGGCCCGCAAATTGCCCTTGGTATCGAGCAGCGCATACATCGGAATGCCGTTGCGCCGCGCGACCTCATAATCGTTGAAATCGTGCGCGCCGGTGATTTTCACCGCGCCCGAGCCGAACTCGGGCTCGGGATACTCGTCGGTGATGATCGGGATCAACCGCCGGTGTTCTTTCGGCCCAACCGGGATTTCACACATCTTGCCCACGATCGGCGCATACCGCTCGTCGTCGGGATGCACCGCCACGGCGCCATCGCCGAGCATGGTTTCGGGACGGGTGGTCGCAATCGAAATGTAGTCGCGCTCTTCTTCCAGCACGACGTTCCCGTCAGCGTCCTTTTCCACGTAGGTATAGGTTTCACCGCCGGCCAGCGGGTATTTGAAATGCCACATATGGCCGTTGACTTCGGTGTTCTCCACCTCGAGGTCCGAGATCGCCGTCTCGAACTGCGGGTCCCAGTTGACCAGCCGCTTGGCGCGATAGATCAGACCCTTGCGGTGCATCTCCACAAAGACCTTGAGCACCGCTTCGGACAGCCCTTCGTCCATTGTGAAACGCTCGCGCGACCAGTCGCACGATGCCCCCAGCCGCTTGAGCTGGTTGAGGATGGTTCCCCCACTCTCGGCCTTCCACTCCCAGACCTTTTCGAGAAAAGCTTCGCGCCCGATTTCGCGGCGGCCCGGCTCCTGGCGCTCCATCATCCGCCGCTCGACAACCATCTGGGTCGCAATGCCTGCGTGGTCGGTGCCCGGTTGCCACAGCACATTCTTGCCGCGCATGCGCTCGAAGCGCACCAGCACGTCCTGGATGGTGTTGTTGAGCGCGTGACCGATATGAAGCGAACCGGTTACGTTGGGCGGAGGGATGACGACCGAATAGCTCTCGGCGCCGGGCTTGCTCCCCGCGCCGGCCTTGAAAGCCCCCGCCTCTTCCCAGGCGCTGTAAATGCGCCCTTCAACCGAGTTCGGTTCATAGGTCTTTTCGATCATCTGTGGTGATATCCGTACAACGACGACCCGCCCCAGGTGATGGGACGGGTCACTGAAAGAGTATTGCTATCTGTAAAGCCAAGCCGGACGGCGGAGTCAACCGCGCGATGCGCGCTCGATCTCCTGGGCGATGAGCCGTTCCACCATCGAGGGCAGATTTTCCTCGAGCCAGTCCTTGAGCATCGGCCGCAGCATTTCGCGGATCATCGCTTCGATGGTCAGCCCGCTTGCGCCCAGCGCCATGTCCGGCACCGCCTTTGGCCCGCCGAGTTTGGCAAAAGCGCTCTTTACAGCGGCGCTTGTCGCCGGCTCAAGCAACTCGTCAGCCAGATCGCTACTCAAATCGGGATCGGGCATCGGGGCAGCCTGGGCGAAGTTGGTTGCCGGCTTGGGTTCGGCCTGCATCTGCGGCTTGGGTTGAGGCTGAGGAGCGGGCTCCTCGTCCTTGTCAGCCTGGAACGCCACATCGTCGGGCACCACAAGATCCGCAACCGCATCGAAGCTCGCGGCAGACGGCATTTCCATGTCGTCGGCTTCCGGCTCCACAGCGTCCGGTTCGGCGGCGGGCTCCTCGGCAGCGGGCGGTTCAACGATCTGTTCCGGCGAGAGCGCCAGCGGCGTCACCGCGTCGTCATCATCGTCGCCGAACGGGTCGATCTCGGCCGCCGAAGGCATCGGAACCGGCTCGGGTGCCGGCACCGGCTTGGGACCGCTTGCCTTGGCGACCGGCATCTTCTGGGCCGCCGCCTCGTCATCGTCGGCAATGATCTGCCGGATCGACGAAAGGATTTCGTCCATTGTCGGTTCTTTTGATGCCGGCTGGTTCATATCTGCCCCGATCTCGTTCGGCCGCACTGGCCGGTACTCTGCACTGCTAGAGCGTGTCCTGTTCGGACGCGCGACAAAATAAAGACCTGAAGCCGTCGTTTTGATTCCACCAAACGTGAACGGCTCCAGCGACAACGGCGCGGAGCCGTTGATTCGCTTTACAGCACCTTAACGTGAGACCTTGGCGCCCGAAAAGGGAAACGCCCCACCAGGGGGGCGTAATCCACGGAAAAGCAATACTATTGGTATTCTAGCGTAGGTTGCCCCACGCATCGACCGGCGCCGCCGGTGCCGCTGCCGGAACGATCACAGCGCCCTCGACATTACGCTGCTGGACAGGCAGTCCGAGCTGCTGCGCGCTCAGCGTTCCCATCGCTGCAATCAGCGAATAGGCGGCGATCGTGCGCTGCGACTGCGCAGAAATCAGCGTCTCTTCGACCGAAGCCACCGATGCCCGCGCATCGAGCACATCGAGCGTCGTGGCCTGCCCGAGCTCGTTCTGGTCCACGGTGGCCTGCAAGGCCAGCCTGCTCGCCGCAACTGCAGCCGTCGCCGCCTCGATCTGTGCCGTGGCCGCCTGGATACCCGCCCACCCCTGACGCACCGCCTCGACGATCTGATCGCGCGTGGCAAATCCTTCGAGCTGGCTCTGGATCTGGCCGATATTGGCCTGCTCGACCGAAGGATCGCGGGTCGGCGTGTAAATCGGCACGCTCAGCCGCAGACTGATGCTGGCCTGCGTGGCAACGGTGCCCGAGGTCCAGCCCCCAGCGCCAACCTGCCCGGTTACCGAGAGGTTGGGCCCAAAGCTCGCCAGCGTTTCTTCATAGCCATACTGTGCCGCACGCAACTGGGCCGCAGAAGCCAGCAGTGCCGGATGGCCTGTATTCGCCCGTGCCAGCGCCGCATCGAGCGACCCCGGAATGAGCGAGGAATAGCTATAGCCTCCGGAAAGGCTCCCGGGCTGCCGGCCGACCCAACGCTGATAATTGGCTTCGCTGTTGCGCAGATTGTTGATCGCAGCCTGATAGGCCGCTGTGGACTGAGCGAGGCTCGCCTCGGCCTGCGAAACTTCGAGCTGGGTGCCTTCACCCAGTTCCAGCCTGTCACGCGCCGAACCGACCTGCGCACCGACGAACCCGACGCTCTCCTGGCGGATATCGACGATCCGCCGGTTGGTCACCACGTTCACATAAGCCTGAATGACAGAGAGCAGCACATTCTGCTCTGTGTTCTTGGCGCCATACACCGCCGCATCGTACTGCGCCTCGGCACCGCTGATCGCAGCACTGGTCGCATTATTGTCGAAAAGGGTCTGGCTGTAGCCGATACCGATGCTGTCGGACGACGACCAGCTCTGGCCGCCGGACACCCAGGTCGACGTCGCCCCTATGCTGCCCTCGGCCCCGATGGTCGGCAACCGCGCCCCTTCGGCGGCAATAATGCCTTGCCGCGCAGCGCGCACCGAAAGGAAGGAACTCGCAATTTGTGGATTGTTTTCATAGGCATAGGCCATCGCCGATGTCAGGCTTTCCGCCTGAGCCGAGGAGACCATTCCCAGGAGGGCAATGACGCTTGCACTCAAAATACGATTAAATTTCATTGCCTACGCCTCCAGCGCCGCCTTAATCTAAGGGTGCGCCACCATGCTTTCAACGCAAACCAACGCAATATACTAAGTAAGATTCAACCCGTTGCGCGTCGGTAACAGTGCGCTAATGTCGCACGGCGAGATTGCAGCAACGTTACGCGTGCGCCAGAGCCTCAGAAAACGAAGGCCGGCGCCGACGAAAAGCTCCCCAGAACCGGGATACTCGCGTTAAAGCTCGGCAGCGGCGCGACATCATCGCCGGTCTTGACGAAAAGGTTGGCCACCGCCGCGTTCCCCGAGCCCAGAACGGCCACCAGACGCCCGCCATCGCGCAACTGAGCCAGCAATGCCGCCGGCACGACATCCACGGCGCCCTCAAGAATAATCACGTCAAACGGCGCTTCCTTGGCCACCCCGTTCTCGATCGGGCCAGCCACTGCCGCCGCATTGCCGATGTCGAGGTCGGACAGGATATCGTTGGCCCGCCCCGCCAGAACCTCATCGCTCTCCAGCGCCACAACCGCGTTGGCCAGAAGCGAGAGCACTGCAGTCGAATACCCGGTTCCGCACGCCACATCGAGCACCACGTCCTGGCTCCCCACTTCGGCAAGCTGCACCAGCCGTGCAAAATCGGCGGGCGAAGCCATCGTCCGGCCGGCCGAAAGCGCAATCGGCTCGTCGCTATAGGCAAAGGCTGTGTGCGTATCGGGCACGAAACGCTCGCGCGGAATGCGGTTCATGGCGTCCAGAATGCGCCAGTCGGTGATCCCGCTCGTCCGCAACTGGTTGTCGACCATCGTCCGGCGCGCGCGCGAAAAGTCCATGATCAATCGCCTTCCTGAGTGCCTAAAGCGTTTCCAGCCAAAGTGGATGCCACTTTTGCGGTTCGGAAACGCGGACCAACAATGCCTTAGAGCAAGCAAAGCATGCGCCAAGGCTCCTGTTCTCCGGTCAATAACGCCGCCCGCCGACCGAAGCAAGACTTTACGCGATCAGTTTGGGCGCGGCCCCCACCAGTGTTTGCGTATAGGCTTGCTGCGGGTCGCCGAGCACCCTTTCGGTCGGCCCTTCCTCCACGATCCTGCCACCTTCCATCACCAGCACACGGTCGGTAATCGCCCGAACCACCTGCAGGTCGTGCGCAATGAACAGGTAGCTTATCGAGGCCCGCTGCGAAATCTCCGCCAGAAGATCGAGCACCTGCGCCCGGATCGACACATCGAGCGCCGAAACCGCCTCGTCCAGAACGATCAGCGCCGGCTCGATGACCAGTGCCCGCGCAATGGCGATCCGCTGGCGCTGCCCCCCGGAAAATTCGTGGATATAGCGCCCCGCCGCCCCCGGCTCGATCCCCACCGATTCGAGCGTCCGCGCCACCAGCGCAGCCCGTTCCGCCCCCCTGGGCGCCTCGGCGCCAAGCAGATGCAACGGCTCCGCCACCAGTCTTTCGACTTTGTGCCGCGGATCGAACGATCCGTAAGGGTCCTGAAACACCATCTGCATGTCGCGCAGCGTCAGCCGCGCCGCCCGCCCGGCGCTCGCCACCGGCTGTCCGGCAAGAATCACGCGCCCCGCATCGAGCGGTTCGAGCCCCAGAATCGCCCGCGCCAGCGTCGATTTCCCGCTCCCGCTTTCCCCCACCAGCCCGACGCTCTCGCCCCGCGCGACGGTCAGACTCACGCCATCGAGCGCCCGGAACACTTTTCGCGCGCCCGGCACAAGCCCCGACCGCAGCGGATAATCCCGCGTTGCCCCCTCGACCCGCAGCAGCACCTCTCCAACAGCCGCCCGCGCACGAACCGGCGCATGCGTACTCGCCTCCAGCAACCGCCGGGTATAGGCATGCTGCGGCGCTCCGATCAGCGCCCTCGCGGGCCCGGCCTCCAAGACTTTCCCGTCGCGCAGCACCGCCACCGTATCCGCCATCTGCGACACCACGGCCAGATCGTGGGTAATCAGCATCAGCGCCATGCCCTCTTCACGCACCAGCCCGGCCAGCAGGTCGAGAATTTGCGCCTGCGTCGTCACGTCCAGCGCCGTGGTCGGTTCATCGGCGATCAGCAGCTTGGGCCGCAGGGCAATCGCCATGGCAATGCCCACCCGCTGACGCTGTCCGCCCGACAATTCATGCGGATAGCGCGACGGTGAAATCTCCTCCCCCGGCAGCCCCACCCGCTCGAGCTTTTCCGCCGCCAGCGCCCTCGCCTCCGATCGTCCCAGCCTGCGATGCACCCGCACCGTCTCTGCCACCTGATCGCCGATGGTCATCAGCGGGTTGAGCGCCGTCATCGGCTCCTGAAAAATCATCCCCATGGCCTGCCCGCGCAGCCCGTTCATCTCACCTTCGCTTGCGGCGACCAGATCACGCCCGTCGAACCCGATCCGCCCCGTCAGCTTCGCCCCGCCCGGCAAAAGCCCCATGATCGAAAGCGCCGTTAGCGATTTCCCCGAGCCCGATTCCCCGACCAGCCCCAAAACCTTGCCGGCCCCGATCTCAAGCGACACATCCTCAAGGATTGGCGCTCCGCCGATGGTCAGCTCCAGCCCTTCGATCTTGAGAAGACTCATCGTCCAGCCTTCCCCAGTCGCGGATCGAGCATATCGCGCAGCCCATCCCCGAGCAGGTTCAGCCCAAGTACCGAAAAGACGATGGCCAGCCCCGGCACCAGCGCCACATGCGGCGCCAGCGAAATCATTGTCTGCGCCTCGGCCAGCATCCGCCCCCAGCTCGGCAATGGCGGCTGCGCGCCGAGCCCCACATAGGCCAGCCCCGCCTCGGCCAGGATAGCCAGTGAAAACTGGATCGTTGCCTGAACGATCAGCATGTTGGCGATGTTGGGCAGCACGTGTTCGAGTGAAATCAGCGCCCTGCCCTTGCCCGCAACCCGCGCCGCCATGATGAATTCGCGCTGCCACACCCCCATCGCCGCCCCGCGCGTCAGCCGCGCGAAAACCGGAATGTTGAAAATCCCGATGGCGATGATCGCGTTGATCGCCCCCGGCCCGAACACTGCCGTTATCAATATGGCGATGATCAGCGCCGGAAACGCGAACACCAGGTCGTTGCCACGCATGATGATGTCGTCGAGCGCCGATCCGCCCCGTGCCGCCGCCGAAAGCCCCAGCGGCACGCCAATCGCCATCCCCAGCCCGACCGCCACCAGCGCCACGGCAATGGAGGTCTGCGCGCCCACAAGGATCATCGACACCATGTCGCGCCCGAAATGGTCTGTCCCCAGCCAATGCCCAGGCCCTGGCGGCAACAGCCGCTCACCAACCGCAATCAGCGTCACGTCATATGGCGTCCAGAACAGCGAGAGCAACGCCATCCCGGCGAGAATCGCCGTCAGCGCCGCACCGATACCAAGCCCCAGGCTGCCCCTCATTGCGGCCCCCGCCGCAGGCGTGGATCGACAGCCGCATAGCCGATATCGACAACAAAGGTGACGAGGATCACCGCAAACACCAGGATCATCACCACCGAGCGTACGACGATCAAATCCCGCGCCGTGATCGCCTGAAACGCCAGCCGCCCCAGTCCGGGCAGGTAAAAGACGTTCTCGATGATGATCGCCCCGGCCAAAAGGAACGAAAACTGCAATCCCATGATGGTCAGCACCGGGATCAGCGCATTGCGAAACGCATGCCGCCACAGCGCCTGACCCCGCGCCAGCCCCTTGGCCCGCGCCGTGCGCACATAATCCTCGTCCAGCGTATCGAGCAGGCTAGACCGCATCACCCGAGCCAGGATCGCCGCCTGCGGCAGCGCCAGCGCAACCGCCGGCAGGGTCAGCGCCATCATCGCCGCCGCCGGATCGTCCCAACCGGGAAACCCGCCCGATGAAAACCAGCGCAGCGTGACGGAAAACAGCAGCACCAGCAGCATGGCGAACCAGAAATTGGGCAGCGCAATGCCGATCTGCGTCAGCCCCATCGTCCCCGCGTCAATGGGTGAATTGCGGTTGGTCGCCGCCAGAACGCCCAGCGGTATCCCGATCAGCGTGGCCAGCACCAGCGCATAGATTGCCAGCGGAATGGAGACCCACAGCCGCGCTGCGATCAGATCGATCACCGGCGTGCGATAAGTATAGCTGATCCCGAAATCGCCACTGGCCATGCCACTCAGCCAGTTCCAGTACCGCACCATAACCGGCGCATCGAGCCCCAGTTGTGTTCGCAGCGCCGCCAGGGCCTCGGGCGAGGCGTTGAGCCCCAGCATGAACCGCGCCGGATCGCCGGGCAGCACTTCGAGCACGAAAAAGATAACCACGCTGGCCACCAAAAGGCTGATGGCCAGCGAAGCCGCGCGGCGTAGGACAAAGCTCAGCATTCCGCCGCCCGGCCTTTCGCGATTAGCGCGCCCAACGAACCTGCGTCAGATCAGTCGCCTGCGTCGGTGCATTCACCCACAACCCTTCAAGGTTTGCGTTCTGCACACCCGCCTTGGCCAGCTGGAAGATGTAGGCGTTGACGAAGTTCTCCGAGATATTGCGCTGCAGATCGCCCAGCAGTGCGTTCCGCGCTTCAGGCTCCGTCGTACGCGTCAACTCGTCCCACAGCGCCACGAATTCAGGCGCCCCATACCCGAAATAATAGTCCGCGCGGCCATAGATCTCGATATCCATCGGCTCGGTATGCGAGATCACCGTCAAATCGAAATCGCCCTCGCCGAACACCTGCTCGAGCCACTGCGCCCATTCCACATTGACGATTTCGGTCTCAATCCCCACGTCGCGCAACTGCGCAGCGATGATCTCCCCGCCCCGCCTGGCATAGACCGGTGGCGGCAAAGCCAGCGATAGCCGCAACCCGCTCACCTGCGCCTCAGCCAACAATTCGCGCGACCGCTCCGGGTTGTATTCCGACAACCCCGTCAGATCCACATAAGCAGGATGGTGCGGCGCAAAATGCGTCCCGATCGGCGTCCCGTACCCGAACATCGCCCCGTCGATCACCGCCTGCCGATCGATGGCGTGGGCAATCGCTTCGCGCACCCGCACATCGTCCAGCGGCTCGCGCCGGTTGTTCATCGCCAGGATCGTCTCGCCCTCGGTGGTACCCACCACCACGTCAAACCGCGGATCGGCGTCGAGCTGCGCCAGCGTTTCGGGCGCCGGAAACACCGGGAATGTATCGACATCCTCGGCCATCATCGCGGCAAAGGCTGCGGTCGGGTCGGAAATGAACCGGAAGGTTGCACGGTCGAGCAGCGGCGCATCACCCCAATAGTCTTCATTGCGCACCAAAGTGACGCTATCCCCCTGCCGCCAGTCATCGAACCGGAACGGCCCCGTCCCCACAGGATCGGTCGCATTGGTCTCCGCGCTCTCGGGCGCCACGATCACCGCGTCGCCCCAGGCCATATTGAAGGGGAAGTTTCCGTTCGGCTGGCTCAGCGTCACGACCACCGTCAGATCGTCTGCCGCCTCCACGCTCTCAATATCGGCAAACAGGAACTTCTGCGCATTGACCGAATCCTCAGCCCGCGCCCGGTCGAGCGAAAACACCGCGTCGTCCGCCGTCAGCGCCGACCCGTCATGAAAAGTCACGCTTTCGGCAAGATGGAAGGTATAGATCAGCCCGTCCTCGGACACGTCCCAGCTTTGCGCCAGCCCCGGTTCGATATCGCCGTCCGGCCCGAATCGGGTCAGTCCTTCGAACAGGTTTGCATAGACAACTTCGTCGATGGCCGCCGCGGCGTTCGAAGTGGGATCCATATGCGGTGGTTCGAGCACAAGCCCCACCACGATATCGGTCCGCTGCGCCATGGCAGGCATTGCAGCGAGGGCGGCAAACGCGAAAAATGCTGCTGTGCGAATGACTTGGCGCATATATTTCCCCTTCCCGAGGCCGGAAACGTCTGGCGCTCCGGCAATATAACAGCTAATTCCAACCCATAAGCCGGATGACGCGCATCGGCAACACTCGGCCCGTGATGTGGAACATTGTTATCGGGCTGGACATTGTCCTTGCATTCGCCACACTTATATTGGCATCGATTGACTAACGACCACGAGGGTTTGCTATGGCCCACAATGAAAATTCGCTCTTTTACCGCCTGCGCGCCCGACGCGCAGAGGCCGCGTTGACCGCGACAGAACCCGAATGGGTCGAAAACCTGCGCGACTTCGGGCTGATGGCGTCCGGTGTGTATCAGGATCTGCGCGGCGACACCCGCGAGACCTTCAGCCACTTCAGCCGTTGGCTGAAGGCGGGTCTGCGCAAGTTCGGCTCCCGCGACGAGCGGTAGCCACGTTCTTTATCGTTTTGATTTGTATTGGCCGGGATCGTTTCCCGGCCTTTTTCGTTGTGCGGTTGCACCTTGCGGGGGCAAAATTCCAAAGCATCGAGGAGACATCATGCCGATACTGAAAACCAGCCACGCCCTTGGCGGCCTCGCTCTTGCCACCTCCATCGCACTGGCGGGCTGCTCGAGCACCACCACGCCGCCCGACACCTCGATGCCGCCCCCGGTCGATTGCGGCGCGCAGGCTCTCTCGGGAATGACGGGACAACCAGTCATCGGCAGCACCGCCCAGGACGTCCGCATCGGCAGTCAGGCGATCAACGCCGCCGGCACCGTTCGCGTCATCACGCCCGGCATGGCCGTCACCCAGGACTACCGTCCCGACCGTCTCAATCTGGAAGTGGACGCCGCCGGAAATCTGGTCCGGGCTTATTGCAGCTAGAGCGCAAAAACTGGAGCATCCGCCCGGTATTATCCGAACGGATGCTCATGACCGAACCGCTTGACAAATTTGGGGGCTCGCTAGCGATTCAGGCCACGGGTAACATGTTCGTGAATTGGGGCGACAGAGCGGCCACGAAAAGGCAATTCCAAGGACACGCTCACATCGTGTCACCGAACGCACAAGTCCATACATTCTGGCGGTGAAATACCGCCAATGTTCAAGCAATGTTTGTACGGAAAATACCCGCGCGAGACGGTCGCAAATCACTGATGGATCAAGGGGAAGTGGCGGGAGTGACGGGACTCGAACCCGCGACCTCCGGCGTGACAGGCCGGCGCTCTAACCAACTGAGCTACACCCCCTTGCGACCTCGGAGCGCTACGGCCCCTGCAAGGTTGGCTTCGTTTATAGGGCTCCCCGGACCAAGTCAAGCGGCATCGCCCGCGCTTTTCCAAGTTTTTTGGATAGTCGGCAAAAAAGGTCGAGTTATCCCCAGCCATGACATCTAAGCCCTTGATTGTTCTACCCCTATCGCGCCCCGGCTCACCGCTGTTCCTTGCGCGCCAGGGCTGCTATCATCGCCACCAGACCGCAAGGAGGACCCCACATGCGACTCGATACCTTCGCGCTTGTTCTGGTTGCCGGTTTAGGATTGCTCTGGCTCGGCGTCACGATCACCGGCCTGGTCGCCATGGTGCCGTTCGGCCTTCTGGGGCTCATCCCCATCGCCATCGTCGTCGGCCTCCTGGCAGCGGTCATTCGCCAGCGCCTCGCCAACACCGAAGACGATTATTACGACAAGCATGTCGACAAGTAGCAGAGAGACCCCGATGATCGTGACCACTGCCGAAACCGTTCCCGGACACACCCTCGCGAGCACACTGGGCATCGTCCGCGGCAACACGATCCGCGCCCGGCATGTGGGCACCGACATCGTTGCCGGCTTGCGCAATCTCGTCGGGGGCGAAGTGGGCGAGTACACCAAGCTCATGGCCGAGGCGCGCGAGCAGGCCTATGATCGAATGGTGGCTCAGGCCAGCAATCTCGGCGCCGATGCGGTCATCTGTATGCGGTTTTCAACGTCGACGATCGCGCAGGGCGCCGCCGAAATTCTTGCGTACGGCACCGCCGTCAAGTTCGCCTGACCCAAGGCATGGTTGATCAACTCGACATCAAGCCCGGCCTTGCCATTCCGCTGTCGGAAATCGAGCTCAGCTTCGTGCGTGCCTCAGGCCCCGGCGGCCAAAACGTCAACAAAGTCGCTTCTGCGGTGCAATTGCGCTTCGATGCGCTCAATAGCCCTTCCCTGCCGGAAGCCGTCAGAACCCGCCTCATATCGCTTGCCGGTTCGCGCGCGACCAAGGAAGGCGTCATAGTGCTGTTTGCCGACCGGCACCGCTCCCAGCCGCTCAACCGCGACGATGCACTCACGCGGCTTACCGAGATGATCCGGGCTGCCACCCACGTCCCCCGCAAGCGCCGCCCCACAAAACCCACCCTGGCGTCCAAACGACGCCGCCTGGACACAAAAACCCGCCGCGGCGCGATAAAAGCCCTGCGCGGCAGCAAACCCAAATTCGATTGAATGGAACAAATGGTGGGCGATGACATTCTGCTTTTGACGAGGGTTTTCAATGAGATCCACGCCCCGCACCACCACATAGCCGATCATTGATTTCGTTTGCGAATTTTACCGCTCTTCCCTCACCGTCACGACCGAAAAGGCGGAGGTCAGGTTTCGACCCCATTGCGGACATCAGCTTAAGTCTCGCCAACTCTCCAAGCAGACATTTCCATGCCGTCTTCGTCTAGATGCACGGCTGATTACGAAGGCGGCTAAAATTCCCCTGACAGCAACCCCACACTACTGCGTCCCGGCTAACACTCAGGGCATACCTCTCCACATCGGCTGGAGGTGCGGGCCATCGTCAGGCAATGCAATACTATCGCCCTGTTCTTGGAAGCCGTGGCGCTTGTAGAGTCTTACGCTGCCTGGCGTGGAAGCCATGAGGAACAATGGTTCGGCTAAGTGATCAGCCAGTTCGATGCAATATTCGATTAGCATTGTCCCGATTCCGCGTCCCCGAGACCGACCGCGAACGGCAATTGAATCTATCAGAATGTGGGCATTGCGTGGACGGGCCTCGTCCGCTGTTCGTGCAACATAAGCAAACCGCTTCGATAGTTCATCAGAGTGCTGAATCGTGGATTGTGCTTCCACAGGGGCGTCTTGCTTCTCGGCCTCATGCCTTACAAGAGCTACCCCAGCAATTTTATGGTCAGCCACGACGGCAACAATTACCTGACGAGCTTTGAGGGCCGCCATAAGGCGTGCAGAGAACATCTCTCTTGCCATCGCCTCCCGGTCTTGTGCTCGTGGGACCACCCAGCAGAGCACCGCCTCGTCCCCGAATGCGTCCATGCAGGCGTCCAAAACGTCCTGCTGTTCATCAGAGGTTGCAAATCTTACGCGCGCTTCCACCGGCGTTTCACTCATATCATGTATCCAGATTTATACATTTGTATTATACAAACATATAGATTCAATCTTTGGCAAGGGGAAAGTCCATGGGACACAAGGCAGCACTGATTGACGGGGCAAAAGCGAGCATTATCGCCAAGGGATACGCCCACACCACCGCCCGTGACGTCGTTGAATTGTCGAAAACAAACCTCGGCTCCATCGGGTATCACTATGGTTCGTTGGAGAATCTCCTAGGGCTGGCTTTGACGGAGCTGCAGGATCGCTGGGGGGACCGGGTCGCGTCTGATCTCGCTGATCTTCCGGTTGGGGAGCAGCGCTTTCAAGAAGGCTGGCGGACCATTCTGGAAGACACTCTCAATGATGGCGTGAATGTCATTTCCGGCATTGAAGTTCTCAACCAGGCGTTGCGATCTGAACCAGTTCGGGAACGTGTTGCCCAGGCCCACGAAGAAGCAAGGATCAAGCTGGCTGATGTGTTCTTACCGTCTGCAGCAGATAGAAGTCTGGAAGATAAGCGAGCGCTTGGCTTGGTTGTGCTCGCCCTCATTGCGGGTCTGATGGTGCAGCGCAGTGTCGCCTCAGATGTTGCAAACAACATGGAAGAGTTTCTCAGAGGGATCGCCCTACTCGCCGAAGTGGCGGGTTAACATCGGCTCCCAAATTTCGACGGCTCTGGGCGCAAATCTGACCAAAAGCCGACAGTCCGCTTCCCACCCCTTATCAGCCATTCGCTTTTTGCGAATCTCTCGACTTCATAGGCTTGTGCCGACGGTCACCAAGTGCTGTTCGAGTCTGGTGAGGGTAGAAAGTGGAAAAGCTCGCTTAATATCAAAGCACTTAGCAAGGGCTTGGTGGGCGATGACAGGCTCGAACTGCCGACATCCTCGGTGTAAACGAGGCGCTCTACCAACTGAGCTAATCGCCCTTGCCCGCCTTGGCGGATAGAACCGGGTCTTGGTTGTCCCGGTTGCGCAAATGCCGCGCCTGATTAGGCGCAAACCCTCTTCCCGTCAATAGGCCGGCGGGACGATAGAGGGCTGAAAACGGAAAGACCCCGGACGGGTGTCCGGGGCCAAACCATACTGAAGCCAAAATGGCTTAGTTCAGCGCGTCCTTGAGGCCCTTGCCGGCCTTGAACTTGGGCTGTGTCGAAGCCGGAATGTCGATTTCCGCGCCAGTAGCCGGGTTACGGCCCTTGGTGGCCTTGCGCTGGGTAGCGGCGAAAGTGCCGAAACCAACGAGGCGAACTTCGTCTCCACCCTTCAGAGCGGCGGTGATGGCTTCGAAAACAGCATCAACCGCTGCCGCCGCCTGTGCCTTGGTGAGATCAGCCTTTTCGGCGACAGCCGCGCTCAGATCGTTCTTGTTCATAGCGTTTCCTCACAATGATGTGCCCATCCTAACGGGACGAGCGGAAGCGGCATCACCCTTTTACGATTCCGGCCCAAAAGCAAGGAAAACTGCGGGATTCACAGCGTTTTCGACCGCAAAACGGGGGAAAATGCCCGACCATGTCAGCAATGTGGCAAGCGCCTCGCGAAATTGTTAACACAACATAAGCCAACAGCCCCTCCCGCACCGGTTTGCGGGCCTTTCGGGCCGAATCAGTGGCACATCACATTGGCGATACGCGCCCAAAAAAACGGCGCCTCTTTCGAAGCGCCGTTTCACCATTTTCGTGGGCTCCGCGTTTAGTGCGGCAGCGCAGATCCGGCATCGTCGCCATCGGCAGCGGGGACCGGCTTGGCGTCGTCCTCGAACGTCCATTCGATAGCCTGGGGCATCTCGACGAGCGCATGCTCGAGCACTTCACCCATCCGGCTCACCGGCACGATCTCGAGACCTTCCTTGACGTTGTCAGGAATATCCTGGAGGTCGCGCACGTTCTCCTCGGGAATCAGCACCTTGGTGATGCCGCCCCGCAGAGCCGCCAGCAACTTCTCCTTGAGCCCGCCGATCGGCAGCACCCTGCCCCGCAGCGTGATCTCGCCGGTCATGGCGACATCGTGGCGTACGGGAATGCCCGTCATGACCGAGACGATGGCAGTGGCCATGCCGATACCCGCGGACGGACCGTCCTTGGGCGTCGCGCCCTCAGGCACGTGCACGTGGATGTCGCGCTTGTCGAACAGCGGCGGCTTAATGCCGTATTCGAGCGCCCGGGCCCGCACATAGGTTGCGGCGGCCGAGATCGACTCCTTCATGACGTCCTTGAGGTTGCCCGTCACCGTCATCTTGCCCTTACCCGGGCTCATGATGCCTTCGATGGTCAACAACTCACCGCCAACCGAGGTCCAGGCCAGACCTGTCACCACGCCGACCTGCGGCTCGGCATCGATCTCGCCATAGCGGAACCGCGGAGCGCCGAGATAGTCCTCGACCACTTCAGGGGTCACCACGATCTTCTTCTTGCCCGTGAGCAAAATCTCTTTGACCGACTTACGCATCAGGTTGGCGATCTCGCGCTTGAGGTTACGCACACCGGCTTCGCGGGTATAACGCCGTGTCAGAAGCTGCAGACTTTCGTCAGGCAGTTCGAACTCTTCAGCCTTCAACCCATGTTCCTTGAGCGTTTCGGGCATCAGGTGACGGCGGGCGATTTCCCATTTTTCCTCGTCCGTGTACCCCGACAGGCGGATGATCTCCATACGGTCGAGCAGCGGTCCGGGGATACTGAGCGTATTCGCCGTCGTCACGAACATCACGTCCGAGAGATCGAAGTCGACTTCGAGGTAATGGTCGTTGAACGTCGAGTTCTGTTCCGGATCGAGCACTTCGAGCAAGGCCGACGAGGGATCCCCCCGGAAGTCCTGGCCCATCTTGTCGATCTCGTCGAGCAGGAACAGAGGATTGGCTTTCCCGGCCTTCTTGAGCGACTGCACGATCTTGCCGGGCATGGACCCGATATAGGTCCGCCGGTGGCCGCGGATTTCCGCTTCGTCCCGGACGCCGCCCAGGCTCATGCGCACATATTCGCGCCCCGTCGCCTTGGCTATCGAACGGGCCAGCGAGGTCTTGCCGACGCCCGGAGGGCCAACAAGGCACAGGATCGGCCCCTTGAGCTTGCCGGTCCGGCTCTGGACCGCGAGATACTCGATAATGCGTTCCTTGACCTTCTCGAGACCGTAGTGATCGCTCTCGAGCACGTCCTCGGCATATTTGAGGTCGCGCTTGACCTTGGACTTCTTGCCCCAGGGCAGGTTCAGCATCCAGTCGAGATAATTGCGCACGACCGTGGCTTCAGCCGACATCGGGCTCATCTGCTTGAGCTTTTTCATCTCGGCGTCGGCCTTCTGCCGCGCTTCCTTGGAAAGCTTGGTCTTGGCGATGCGGTCTTCGAGCTCCTGGAGCTCGTTGGTCCCGTCCTCGCCATCACCCAACTCGCGCTGGATCGCCTTCATCTGCTCGTTGAGATAGTACTCACGCTGGGTCTTTTCCATCTGGCGCTTGACCCGGCTGCGGATACGCCGCTCGACCTGCAGAACTCCGATTTCGCCTTCCATGAGCCCCAGAACGCGTTCCAGGCGCTCGGTGACCGACGGGGTCGACAAAATGTCCTGCTTGTCCTGGATCTTGACGGCCAGATGGCTGGCAATCGTATCGGCGAGCTTGGAATGCTCTTCGATCTGGGTCACCGCGGCGACCACTTCGGACGAGATTTTCTTGTTGAGCTTGACGTAGTTCTCGAACTCGGTGACCGCCGAACGCGCCAGCGCCTCGGCTTCAACAGCGTCGTGCCCTTCGACGGGCAACGCTTCGGCCTGCGCCTCGAAGTAGTTCTCGGTCTGCACGTAGTTCTCGATCCGGGCCCGATGCAGCCCCTCGACCAGAACCTTAACGGTCCCGTCGGGCAGCTTGAGCAATTGCAGCACCGACGCGATCGTGCCGATCTCGTAGATACCATCGGGCTCAGGATCGTCTTCCTGGGCATTTTTCTGGGTAACGACCAGAATATGCTTGTCCTCGCGCATCACCTCTTCAAGCGCACGCACGGATTTTTCGCGCCCGACAAATAGCGGCACGATCATCGAGGGGAACACCACGATGTCGCGCAGCGGCAGGACGGGATACACCTTTTCGCGGTCGAACTCGACTGCGGAGGATTCGGTGTCGGACATGGACTATCCTTTCGTCGTTGCCGGATAAGGAGGAGAGTTTCCGGCAACTGTAGTGTGTTGCGCTCCAGTGTGCGCCTCACCCGTTAGGGATTGGCTAACCGAAACGACTCTTCGCTCACTAAGATAGGGCAATACAGCGGCTCTACAAGCGGAACGGCGCAATTTCCCGTGCGCATATCAAAATGGCCGGCATGCGGGAACTGCATGTCGGCCAGCAGACGGCACAAAACGACCTGTTGCTAGAGCAGCGCGTCGTAGTTGCTCTCGCAAAGCTCGAGCTGGGCAAGAAAGCTCTCGTCGTCTTCCATGGTCAGATCGTAAGCGCCCGCATCGAAGACCGACCATATCTCATCGACCTCCTCTTGCCGGAGCCCGTGATCTTCCAACAGAACGTCGTCGATATCGGCTCCCAGATCAAAGGCAAGGTCCTCATAGTGCAGCATGTCCTCGCTGCCTTCATCGTAATAATAGGATTCCTCGAAGAACAACGCGCTGCACCAGATCGCCTGGATCAGGCTCTTGGGCAGATCCTGGACGAGCTTGGTCTGCGGCTGCGCAACAGCGCTTCCGGCGCCGGCAAGGCCGAGGACAAGCGATAATGGCAGCAAATAACTGGAAAATTTCATGAGCTCCGTCCCCTAAACTTCGTTGGCGAGCCAGGCCGCACCCCGACCATAGCAAGCCTCACGCCCACCCGTAAACGCCATCATCGTCCTATTTTTTTGGGGAAATGACGGCGCCTGCCGTCAAAGCAAAAAAGCCCGGATCGAGTGATCCGGGCCTTTTCCGATACAATCAATTCAGAGGCGCTAGGCGCCCGACTTCATGTCTTCCTTGGCGCGCTCGGCATAGATGTAGAGCGGGCGCACGTCCTTGTTGTCCACGACTTCCTGGCTGATGACCACTTCCTCGACCCCTTCGAGCGAAGGCAGGTCGTACATGGTATCGAGCAGGATGGCCTCGAGGATCGAACGCAGGCCGCGCGCACCCGTCTTGCGGGCGATGGCCTGCCGGGCAACCGCCTTGAGTGCGTCCTCGTGGAAGGTCAACTGCACGTCTTCCATCTCGAACAGACGCGCGTACTGACGCACCAGCGCATTCTTGGGCTCCGAGAGGATCTGAACAAGCGCGTCCTCATCGAGATCTTCAAGCGTCGCGATCACCGGCAGACGCCCGATGAACTCGGGGATCAGCCCGAAACGGACCATATCCTCGGGCTCGACTTCCGCAAGAACATCACCGACCCGCCGGTCGTTGGGATCCTTGACGCTGGCAGTAAACCCGATCGAGGAGTTTTCGCCACGCGCCGCAATGACCTTTTCAAGCCCCGCAAAGGCGCCGCCGCAGATAAACAGGATGTTGGTCGTGTCCACCTGCAGGAACTCCTGCTGCGGATGCTTGCGGCCGCCCTGCGGCGGAACCGAAGCCACTGTACCTTCCATGATCTTTAGGAGGGCCTGCTGCACGCCTTCACCCGAAACGTCGCGGGTGATCGAAGGATTGTCCGATTTGCGCGAGATCTTGTCGACCTCGTCGATATAGACAATCCCGCGCTGAGCCTTGTCGACATTGTAGTCGGCAGACTGCAACAGCTTGAGAATGATGTTTTCGACATCCTCGCCCACATAACCGGCTTCGGTCAGCGTTGTGGCGTCTGCCATCGTGAACGGTACGTCGAGAATGCGCGCCAGCGTCTGGGCCAGCAACGTCTTGCCGCAACCGGTCGGACCGATCAGAAGGATATTGGACTTGGAAAGCTCAACATCCTGGTTCTTGGTCGCATGGTGCAGGCGCTTGTAGTGGTTGTGCACGGCCACCGAAAGCACGCGCTTGGCGCGCCGCTGGCCGATAACGTAATCGTCGAGCACTTTGCAGATATCGGCCGGGCTCGGCACGCCATCTGCGGACTTGACCATCGAGGTTTTCGATTCCTCGCGGATGATGTCCATGCACAACTCAACGCATTCATCACAGATGAATACGGTGGGTCCGGCGATCAGCTTGCGGACTTCGTGTTGGGATTTCCCGCAGAACGAGCAGTACAGCGTGTTCTTGGAGGATTCTCCGCTCGAATTTTCCTTGGACATCTAGCAACTCCAGAAGCGTTGCAAACGCTTGGTTCAGTTTCGCCGATTCATAACGCTACCCGACGACGCGTGAACAATTTCTCACTCTGACCATAAAGATCGTTCCGCCGGGGCGCAATCGGCACGGACGCTTTCTCCAGCGCCCGTTGCATGTGTTCAATAATCGAGGTTTATGCCCCGCCTTCCGGCACGGCCCGCTTCTCATGAACGTGGTCGATAAGGCCGAGTTCCTTGGCTTCTTCGGGCGAAAGGAACTTGTCGCGCTCCAGCAGATCTTCGACCTTCTGGTATTCGAGCCCGGAATGCTTCACGTAGATTTCATTGAGCCGGCGCTTCAGGTTCTCCGCCTCGCGGGCGTGAATCATGATGTCGGTCACCTGCCCCTGATAGCCGCCGGACGGCTGGTGCACCATCACACGGGCGTTGGGCAGCGCGCCGCGCATGTCCTTTTCGCCGGCGGTCAGCAGCAGCGACCCCATAGACGCCGCCTGGCCCATGCACAGGGTCTGAACCTTGGGGCGAATAAATTGCATGGTGTCGTAGATCGACAGCCCTGCCGTCACCACCCCGCCTGGCGAGTTGATGTACATGGCGATTTCCTTCTTCGGATTTTCCGACTCGAGGAAAAGAAGCTGCGCGACGATCACCGAGGCCATGTTGTCCTCGACGACACCCGTCACGAAAATGATGCGCTCACGCAGGAGACGCGAATAGATATCGAAGGCGCGTTCGCCGCGATTGGACTGCTCGACCACCATCGGTACGAGCGTGTTCATGTATAGATCGACGGGATCTCGCATGTTTTGGGTAACTCCCCCGGAGAAAAGGATTCGGCTTGTCGGCCAGATAGCACGCGATTGCTGCTTAAAGGACGGTTAAGCGTCACATAGGCTTGGCCGCGTTCAACTTCAATAGCAAGTCCAAGCGTGGCCCTATTGTGGCGCATGCTTAACGCTCGCAGCCTTTCCACACGGTCAGGTAAAACTGGTGGCCACGCCCTTCTTGCGGAAATACGCCTGCATCAGCTTGCGGCCCTGCCGGTTGGGCTGCGCCAGCTTCGATGTCTCGAAAACCGCTTCCTTGACCCCCTCACGCGCCATGGCGGCTTTCAGCGCAGCGATACGGACGTCCAGATCCTCATTGTCATTTTCAAGCGAGGTGTAAATGGCGTCTGTCGCCTGCGAAACGGTGATGTCACTCACGATAGATAGTCTCCACAATTGTCGCCCCATCCCTAAAGAATTTTTGGGCATGGGCAAGACCGGACCATAGGCATGAAGGATTTGCCGGAATAGGCTGCCTTAAAGATAAAGCCCAGGGAAGGACCAGCAGACCAATGGCAGCCATAGTTCAGGTCCGACCGATTACCGACATCCCCGACGGCCTTTGCGCCAGCGCTCAACCATCCGATCCTGCCTTCTACCAGAACCCCTATCCGTTTTACGCAGCACGCCAGGCCACTCATCCGGCTTTCTTTTGGGCGGAGTACGGTCATTGGTGCTTTGCCGATTTCAAGTCGGTCAGCGCGCTTCTGCGCGACCGGCGATTCGGTCGTGACGTTCTCCACGTCGCCACCCGCGAGGAGATCGGTCTGCCGGAGCCCAAACCCCACACCGCCGATTTCGACCTTACCGAAAAATATTCTCTTCTCAACCTCGAGCCGCCCGCCCACTCACGCCTGCGCACTCTGGTCAATCGGGCCTTCGTGTCCCGCCAGGTCGAGCTGCTTCGCCGCCGCATCGCCGATCTCACCCACTCCATCATCGATGGTTTCGAGGGTCAGGGCAGCGCCGAACTGATAAAGGCCTTTGCCGCCCCCATCCCGGCCATCGTCATCGCCGAAATGATCGGATTACCCGCCGAAATGGCGCCCCAGCTGCTCGACTGGTCCAACCGCATGGTCAAAATGTATATGTTCGAGGTCAGTCATGAGACCGAGCTCGACGCCAACCGCGCGGCCGCCGGTTTCACCGCCTATATGCGCAAGATCATCGCCGACCGCCGCAAGCAGCCTCGCGAGGATTTGCTCAGCCACATGATCGCCGCCGAACAGGGCGGCGAGCGCCTGAGCGAAGACGAAATGCTCTCGACCGCCATATTGCTGCTCAACGCCGGGCACGAAGCGACCGTCCACACCACTGGAAACGCCGTCAAGGCGATCCTCGAAAGCGGCTATGATCCGCGCATGCTGTTTGCCGATGATGCAGCGACCGCCGCCACCGTCGAGGAAGCGCTGCGCTTCGATGCACCCCTGCACATGTTCACCCGCTACGCGCTCGAAGACCTCGACTACAACGGCATTGCATTGCGAAAAGGCGACGTGGTCGGCCTCATGCTCGGCGCCGCCAACCGCGACCCCAATCGCTTCACAAACCCCAACACCTTCGATCCGCTGCGCACCGACGGCGCCAATGTCAGCTTCGGCGCGGGCATCCACTTCTGCATCGGCGCGCCTCTCGCCCGCCTCGAAATGCAGATCGCCATGAAAATCCTCTTCGAGCGCCTGCCCAAACTGCACCTCTCGGCCCCACCCCGCTATGCCGATGTCTACCATTTCCACGGATTGGAACGATTGGACGTGAGCTGGTAGGCCCCGCTGACTCGCAGCGACCCCTGATCCTTCCAAACCCACCACCTGATGCACCTAGAGCCGGGCCACCGACAAATCGGCCAACACCTCGGGGATCAAATCCGGCAGATCGTCCGCCATCATGCCCGGCTTGCCAAAACCCTCTGCCGCCCGCCCATGAATATAGGCGCCCGCGCATGCAGCCTCGAACGCCTCCATGCCCTGCGCCAACAGCCCGCCGATCAGTCCTGCCAGCACATCGCCCGCTCCCGCTGTCGCCAGCACTGGCGTCCCTGTGCGGTTGACAACCGCCCGTCCCTGCGGATGGGCAATCACCGTATCGGCGCCCTTGAGCAGCACGATTGCGCCAGAGCGCTGTGCCGCCGCGATCGTCATGTCGGTCTTGGCGCCCTCGACCTCCCCGAACAGCCGCCTGAACTCCCCCGCATGGGGCGTAAGAACCACGCTTTCCGGCGCACGCTTGCCGATGGCCGTAAACAGTGCTTCCGGCTGGTCGGCAAAACTCGTTAGCGCATCAGCGTCGATCACCAGACGCGCGTGGCTTTCGAGCGCCGCCAGAACCATTTCGCACGTTGCCTCTCCGACACCGGCGCCCGGCCCCAGCACCAGCGCGTTCTTGCGGGTATCATCAAGCAATGTGCCCAACGCCGCGGCATCATCGGCCTCGGCCAGCATGATCGCGGTGACATGGGCTGCATGCACCAGCAACGCGTCCCTCCTCCCGGCGATGGTCACAAGTCCCGCCCCGCTTCGCGCTGCGCCCAGCGCCGACAGGCGTGCAGCACCGGTATGCAGCGCATCGCCCGAAACCACGACACAGTGGCCCGCATCGAACTTATGTCCGTCCGCTTTGCGTGCCGGCAGGCTCCAGAGCCGAGGATCGTTTTCGTAAAGGCTTATGTCGATCTCCGTCAGCACAGCGTCGGGAATGCCGATATCGGCCAGTAGCAATTCACCGCACAATCCGCCCCCCGGCAACAGCAAATGACCCGGCTTGTGCCGGAAGAATGTCACCGTAAGGTCCGCCCTTACAGCCACGCCACGCACAGCACCTGTCGCTCCGTCGACGCCACTCGGCATATCGACGGCCACGACCTGAGCCCCGCTCTCATTGACTGCCGCGACGAGATCGGCCAGCCCGCCCTCGATGTCGCGCGAAAGCCCCGCGCCGAGCAGTGCGTCGACGATGATACCGAAATCGTGACACATCCCCGGAGCAGCCGTTTCGACCGCCCCACTCCACATGCGGGCCATGATCGCTGCATCGCCACTAAGATCGCTCTTGGCGCACATCAGCCCCACGCGCACCGGCCAGCCGCGCTCGAAAAGCAACCGCGCCACCACGAACCCGTCGCCGCCATTGTCTCCCGGCCCGCAGAGCACCAACACCGGCTGCAGCGGAAACCTTCGGCCCACCTCATAGGCAACCGCCTGCCCCGCGCTTTCCATCAAGGTGAGCGAATTGACGCCGCTCTCGATCGCCAGCCTGTCGGCCACGGCCATCTGTTTTGGGCTCAGCAGTTCCTGCACCATCGACTCCGGTCACAAACGGCAGCGCCATTCCCCAAGACAGCCTGCGATCACAAACAAAAAGGGCTCCGCAAAGATTGCGGAGCCCCATTCAAATAGCGAGTTCTGTGTCGATAACGTGGCCGTTATCTATCGCTCCACAGAGCTTTAGTGATCGTGGTCGGCGTCGATATCAAACCCGTCTTCGCCCTCGCGGACCAGCTTGACCAGCTCTTCGCGGCTCGTCTTCTTGTCCTTGACGTCGGCGAGTTCGACAACGAAATCGACGACCTTGTTTTCAAAGATCGGGGCACGCAGGCCGGCAAGAGCGTTGGGGTTCTTGCGGTAGTAGTCGTAAACCTGCTGCTCCTGGCCCTGGAAACGCCGCACTTCGGCGATCAGCGCCTGCTGGTGCTCTTCGTCCGAAACGGTGATTTCGTTGACGTTGCCGATCTCGGCGACGACCAGCCCGAGGCGCACGCGACGCTCGGCGATCTTGCGGTAGTCTTCCTGGGCTTTTTCCTCGGTCGTGCCCTCGGATTCGAAGGTCTTGCCGTGGTGCTCGACTTCGTGCTTCACGCGATTCCAGATCGCGTCGAATTCGGATTCAACGAGCTTGGCCGGCACGTCGAACTTGTGGCCCTCATCGAGCGCATCGAGCACGAGGCGCTTGAGGCGCTGCTGCGACAGGTTCTTGTTCTGGCCTTCGATCTGCTCGCGGATCGCCGTCTTCAGCGCTGCGAGATCTTCCAGACCAAGCGTCTTGGCGAACTCGTCATTGAGTTCAACGTCGGCCTTCGGGCCATCCACATGGAGCACGTTCACGTCGAACTCAGCCTTCTTGCCGGCCAGTTCTTCGTTCTGGTAATCCTTGGGGAAGGTGACCTTGATGGTCTTGTTGCCGCCCTTCTTGACGCCGATCAGCCCCTCTTCAAAGCCCGGGATGAACTGGCCCGAGCCGATGGTCAGGTGTGTATGATCGGCCGAACCGCCCTCGAAAGGCTCGCCGTCGATCTTGCCGACGAACGAAAGTCCGACGCGGTCGCCATCGGCGACAACGGCATCGTCGCCCTTGTCTTCGTACGGACGGTTCTGCTTGAAGAACTTCTCGACTTCCTCGTCGACTTCCTTGTCGGTCACTTCAACGACCGGCTTTTCGAGCTTGATGGTCTTGAAGTCCATCAGCGAAACCGGGGGAAGCACTTCATAGGAAACCGAAAACGCCAGATCGCCTTCACCGTCCAGCACGCGGTTGATGAGCGCCTGATCTTCGCTGAGGTCGATTTCGGGCTGGGTTGCAGCCTTTTCCGAACGCTCTTCGAGCGTCTTGGAAACGGTCTCGTTGATCGAATCCTGCAGCACTTCGCTCATCAGCGAACGGCCATAGACCTTTTTGAGATGCGCGGTCGGCACTTTGCCGGGGCGGAAGCCCTTGATCTGCACCTTGCCCCGAACCTCGTCGAGCTTTTCGTCGAGTTTCGATGCGAGCGCCGTCGCCGGAATGGTCACATCGAGCTTGCGGCGCAGCCCTTCGTTCAGAGTTTCAGTTACGTTCATTTTGCGTATCGATCCCGTATTGTCGTAAATCGTGTTGGAAGCCGGCGCAGAATTTGGTGCGGGTGAGAGGAGTCGAACCTCCACGCCTTGCGGCGCTGGAACCTAAATCCAGTGCGTCTGCCAGTTCCGCCACACCCGCGTATCTCGTACGCCCGGCGTCGAGTTGGCACGCGTCCTAGCCCAACTTCTCATTCCAGTCAAAGCCTCATTGGTTTGGGGCCGCGTTCCCTCGCGTTTGCGCGCGGCTTCATCCTGTTCCATGATGCCCCGATCGATGCACTACAAGTCCGCGCACCTAAAATGCACATAATTTAGGCGCCGCGCCTATTTTTCAAACAACCTTCCCCGAGAGGCCTTAAGCAACAAGTTGCAATTATTCCTGCAACCCTTTGTTTTATAGTAATTGAAGAAGAAAAAATCCCGACTGGCACACCCCATGCATTCAATGGGCCAACCGGTCCCGAACACTAGGAGACGTGGACATGAAAAAGATTGAGGCCATCGTCAAACCCTTCAAGCTCGATGAGGTCAAAGAGGCCCTTCAAGAGGTTGGGTTGCAAGGCATCACAGTGACGGAGGCCAAGGGATTCGGGCGTCAGAAGGGCCATACCGAGCTCTACCGGGGCGCTGAATACGTCGTCGATTTCCTGCCCAAGGTCAAAGTCGAGGTCGTTGTACCCGACCAGCTTGCCGACAAGGCGATCGAAGCGATCCGCAACGCGGCGCAGACCGGTCGCATTGGCGACGGCAAGATTTTCGTTTCGACGGTCGAACAGGCCATTCGAATCCGCACGGGCGAAAGCGGAGACGAGGCTCTCTGAACTTATGCTTCAGGCAGCTTCGTGAAACCAAGTCAGGCGCGCGACAAACTCCTCCCGGACTTTTTAGCGCAGGCATAAACTTCAAACACCAATAACTGGGGATCTATTATGAGCTCAGCAAACGATCTTATGCAAAAGATCAAGGACGAAGGCATCAAATACGTTGACCTTCGCTTCACCGACCTGCGCGGCAAGCTTCAGCATGTCACCATGGACGCGTCGGTTGTCGATGCCGACATGTTCGAAGAAGGCGTCATGTTCGACGGCTCCTCGATCGCTGGCTGGAAGGCCATCAACGAGAGCGACATGGTCCTGATGCCCGACAACGATTCGGCCTATGTCGATCCGTTCTTTTCGGCGCCGACCCTGTGCGTGAACTGCGACATTCTCGAGCCCGCCACCTACCAGCCTTACAACCGCGACCCCCGCTCGATCGCTAAGAAGGCTGAAGCCTTCGTCAAGACCGCCGGCGTCGGTGATTTCGTCGGCTTTGGCCCCGAGCCCGAATTCTTCCTCTTCGACGATGTGAAGTACTCGACCTCTACCTACAATGTCGGCTTCCAGGTCGACTCTTCCGAACTCGGCTCCAATTCGAGCGCCGATTATGAAGGCGGCAACACCGGCCACCACATCGCGCTCAAGAAGGGCTACTTCCCGGTGCCGCCGGTCGACAGTGCCCAGGACATCCGCGGTGAAATGCTCGAAGCCCTTGCCGCAATGGGCGTCACCGTCGAAAAGCACCACCACGAGGTGGCCTCGGCCCAGCACGAACTTGGCATCAAGTTCGCGCCGATGATCCAGTCTGCCGATCAGGTGCTGCTCTACAAGTATGGCGTGCAGCAGGTTGCCCAGTCGTACGGCAAGACGGCAACCTTCATGCCCAAGCCCGTGTATGGCGATAACGGCTCGGGCATGCACTGCCACATGTCGATCTGGAAAGACGGCAAGCCGCTCTTTGCCGGCGACGAATATGCCGGTCTGTCAATGGAGTGCCTCTATTACATCGGCGGCGTCATCAAGCACGCCAAGGCCATCAACGCTTTCACCAACCCGACCACCAACTCCTACAAGCGTCTGGTGCCCGGTTTTGAAGCTCCTGTGCTGCTGGCCTATTCGGCTCGCAACCGGTCCGCTTCGTGCCGTATTCCCTTCGGCCAGTCGCCGAAGTCCAAGCGTGTCGAAGTCCGCTTCCCCGATCCGCTTGCCAACCCCTACCTCGCCTTCACCGCGCTGCTCATGGCCGGCCTCGATGGCATCAAGAACAAGATCCACCCGGGCGACCCGATGGACAAGGATCTGTACGAACTGCCCAAGGAAGAGCTTCGGGACATCCCGACAGTTTCCGCCTCGCTGCGCGAAGCGCTTGAAAACCTCTCGGCCGACCGCGACTTCCTCAAGGCCGGTGGCGTTATGGATGACGACTTCATCGACAGCTACATCGATCTCAAGATGGAAGAAGTCATCCGCTTTGAGCACACTCCGCACCCCGTCGAGTACGAAATGTACTACTCGGCCTAAAACTGCGGATTACAACATACGGAAAGGGCTCCTTCGGGGGCCCTTTTTTAATGGCCGCGACCTAGGCCACGGGCCGCGTGCAGGGCATCAAATTTCCATAGGGGCCCGATCTGGAACGTGCGATACTGAGACGGCGCAGACGATCATGTTTGCGCGCTCAAAGGATAGCGTCATGGCCAAAGGTCAGGTGCGGAAAAACCGCGAAGCGAAAAAGCCCAAGCAGGCAAAAGAGAAAACCATAGCCGCAGCACCCTCGACAAAGGGTGTCGTCCAGCTCGGAGAGCATAAAAAGCCCAAGAAATAAGAACGCGGGTCTCTAGCCCCAAGGGGCAGAGGGCACTGTTTTCCAGCGTTCACCCCTGCCCCAACTCCCCGTTTGTTGATTGCCCGCCCACGGCGCCCGCCCCACAAAAGCCCACCTTGCTTCCCAGACCGTGCTCAAGGTTTTTGCAGCGATCTCGGGGACGTTTACGACATGACACTTTCACGCTTCATCCAGACGGCGGGAATGCTGGCCACCATTGCAGCCATCAACCTGCCCATCACCGCTTCGGCTCAGGAAACCACGCCCTCCGACGCGCTCACTGTAGTTCTGGATGCCGCAGAGGAACTCGAACCGCTCCGCACCGTCACTGTTTCCTCGGATGGCGAAATCATCGCCGATCGAGGTTATGGCGGCTACACGTCCACCGACCCCACCAACATCAAGTCGGCCTCCAAGGTCATAGTGACAACCATGGTCGGCATTGCCATAGACAAAGGCTTGCTCGACGGGCCCGAACAATCGGTCGCCGAATTGCTCGCCGACGACCTGCCCTCCGGACCCGATCCCCGCATGCAGGGCGTAACCCTGAGCCACCTCATGTCCATGCAAGCCGGGCTCGAAGCCACGTCCGGTGCCAATTACGGACGCTGGGTCGCCAGCGCCAATTGGGTACGCTCCGCCTTCGCCCAGCCCTTCGTTGCAGAACCGGGCGGCCCAATGATCTATTCGACCGGCTCGACCCATTTGCTCTCGGCCATCCTCACCGATGTGGGCGGGGCTTCGAGCCGCCAGCTTGCCCGCGACTGGCTCGGGCCCATCGATGACTTTGCCATCACCGGCTGGCACCAAGACCCCCAAGGCATCTATCTCGGCGGCAATGAGCTCGCCATGACGCCGCTCTCACTCCTGGCGTTCGGCGAGATGATCCGCAATGGCGGCGTGACCGACGATGGCGAGCGGATCGTCTCGGAAGACTGGATCGAACAATCCTGGCAGCAGCGCACCACGTCCCGCTTCGGCGGGCACGGTTATGGCTATGGATGGTTCCTGACCGAGCTTGGTGGCCATGACGTCTCCTACGCCTGGGGCTATGGCGGCCAGATGCTCTACATCGTTCCCGATCTCGACCTGACCGTCGTCATGACGTCCGATCCCAACAGCCCCTCGGGCGGCAATGGCCATCGCGACCGCCTGCACGACCTGCTGGCCGACATCATTGGCATCGCCAGCGCAGAGCAGGAATAGCCTCTGGACCACCTCTCTAGCGTTCACAACACCGTGATCACGCGCGCGTGTAACGATCTTCGATGTCCCAACGAATGAGTGGTCAGGTGCCGAAACCGGCGCCTTCACGCTCCAAAGGAAGGACATTGCAAATGAACCGCAACATCGCCTCAGTTGCCCTCGCCGCATCGCTGGCTGCAGCCCTCGGAACTGCCGCCTCGGCCCCGGCCATCGCCCAGGACAGCATGGAAAAGTGCTACGGCGTCTCGCTCGCCGGCCAGAACGATTGCGCGGCAGGTCCGGGCACCACATGTGCCGGCACATCCACTGTCGACTATCAGGGCAACGCATGGACCCTGGTTCCCGCCGGCACCTGCGACAGCATGGAATTGCCCGGCGACCGCATGGGCAGCCTCGACGCGCTTGAGCGCGACATTCCGGCCTGATCGGATTCAGTGATCGGGGCGCGGGATAGCTCGCGCTCCGTTCTCAAAAAACGCGGGAGGCCATGATGAGCCGCTACAACACCCTTCCCGGACATGCCGGTGTGGGACTAAAGCCCGAGCATTACAGGGAAATTCTCGAAAGCCAGCCACAGCTCGGCTTCTTCGAAATCCACGCCGAGAACTATATGGGGGCCGGTGGCCCGCCGCATCGCTACCTTGCCGCCATTGCCGAGACCTATCAGCTTTCCCTGCACGGCGTAGGGCTGTCGATCGGTGGAGAGGGCGATCTCGACCGCGCCCATCTGACGCGCCTCAAGCACCTCATCGAAACCTACAGGCCCGCCTCCTTTTCCGAGCATCTCGCGTGGTCGACCCATGAGAGCGCCTATCTCAACGACCTCTTGCCCCTGCCCTATACGCCCGAAACCCTCGCGCGGGTCTGTCGGCACGTCGATGAGGTTCAGCAGACCCTCGGCGTTCCCATGCTGCTCGAAAACCCCTCGACCTACCTCCTGTTCGAAGAAAGCACTATCGACGAGGTCGACTTTCTTGCCACCATTGCCGAGCGCACCGGCTGCGGGCTGTTGTTCGACGTCAACAATGTCATGGTCTCGTCAGTCAACCATGGATGGAACCCGAAGGACTATGTCGACCGGTTCCCCGTCGAGTTTGTTGGCGAGATTCATCTTGCCGGTTACGACGAAACCCAGGACAGCGAGGGCGCGCGCCTTCTGATCGATGCCCACGGATCGGCAGTTCGGCCCGATGTGTTCGATCTCTATGTCCATACACTCACGCGTACCGGTCCGATTGCGACATTGGTCGAGTGGGACAATGACGTGCCCGATTTTGCAACCTTGATGAACGAAGCCCGAATGGCCCAGGGCGCGCTCGACAAGGCGCGCGCCAGCATCCCGGATGCTGCGCAATGAGCACGCTGCCCCAGTTTGCCCAGGCGGTTCAGGATCCCGATCTCGCGCTCCCTCGGGGCCTCACCAGTAGCGGCGGCCGCAACGATCCTCTGCGGTTTGCCGTCTACCGCAACAACGTCCACGTCAGCCTCGTCGCCGCACTGGCAAAAGGGTTTCCGGTGGTGGGCAAGCTTGTCGGTGAAGAGTTCTTTGCCGCCATGGCCCGCATCTATGTTGGCCAGACAAAGCCGTCTTCGCCGCTGCTGTTCACATATGGCGCTGATTTCCCTGCCTTCATTGCCGGCTTCCCCCCGGCTGCATCGCTGCCCTATCTTCCCGATATCGCACGGCTCGAATATGTTTGGACCCAAGCTTACCACGCAGCGGACGACCCCGTGCTGACCATCGAAGCTCTGCGTGGCCTCTCCTCAGACGACCTGCTCGAAAGCCATCTGGAACCGCATCCAGCCGCGGCGCTTGTCGCCTCGCACTTTCCCATCGGATCCATCTGGCAAGCGCATCAACACACGCAACCCGCCAAAGTGACATCGAACGCCCCGGAGACCATATTGATGACCCGTCCGGCCCTGGATGTCATCGTGACCGTCGTTCCGGCCAGGGACGCCGTTTTCGCCCGTTCATTACTTGCCGGGGACAGCGTCGGCGATTCAGCCGCCGCATCGGCCACGACGCCCGGCTTTGACCTGGGAGCCGCCTTGGTCGGGTTGGTTTCACTCGGTGCCTTTACGCAGTTCCAGGGAGCACCCCAATGACCCTACGTGCCATAGCGGCGAGAGGCGAAGCCCTCATCGCCAGCGTTCCCATAATGCTGGTCCTACTGGTCTTGCGCATCGCACTGGCCGTGCCGTTCTTTCGATCCGGCCTGACCAAATGGGACGCGCCGTTCGTCCTCGCACCGAGCCAGTTTTTTCTGTTTGGGCAGGAGTTTCGCCTCCACATCCTGGGAAATGCCTTCCCCTATCCTTTTCCCACCATTGCCGCCTATCTTGCCGCAACAGGAGAAATCGTCCTCCCCATTCTGCTCGTCCTCGGCCTCGGAACACGCTTTGCCGCTCTGGGCATCTTGGTGATGACAGCGGTGATCCAACTGACGGTGCCTGAAGGCTGGGCGAACTTCCATCTGCCTTGGGCCGCCATGGCCCTTGCCTTGATGGCGTACGGCGGCGGACGCTTGAGCGCCGATGGTTGGCTCGCGGGAAACCCTGATTTAGCCGGCGCCCATCGCTGATCGCGCGCCGCAACACGAACAATGACTGCTATAACATATTTTATATGATATTTCTGATTTACCCGGATGGACTCCTGCTGACGACATGGTAGCTTCACAATGTACGTACCAGTTCGTACATTGATGAGGAGGATATCCATGTTTCGGTTGAGCATGATCGCGGCGACCGCTTTGGCGGCGTCTTTGGCGTTTGCCGTTAGCGTCCAGGCCCAGATCGTCAAAACGCCAATCCCCGGTGACCCTGTAGAAACCAGTTCCGGTCACGTCGCAGGTAAGGTTTTGGATTCGGGCGTAAGGGCTTATTTCGGCGTACCTTTTGCAGAGCCGCCCCTGCGCGAATTGCGCTGGCAGCCACCCCAACCACATGCCGAATGGGAGGGTATCTACAACGCTGACCGTTTCGCTCCCGAATGTATGCAGACGCTCCGCAACAGCAACATCAATCACTATTTCGGCGAAGAGTCGCTCTCCGAAGACTGCCTTTACCTCAACATTTGGGCACCAGAAGACGCTGAGCCAGGAGCTGACCTTCCGGTGGTGGTCTGGATTTACGGTGGCGGATTCAATGTCGGCTCGACCAACATGGCCAATTATTCCGGCGAACAGCTCGCCCAGCGCGGCGTCGTTTATGTCGCTCTCTCTTACCGTCTCGGTGCCATGGGCTTTATGGCCCACCCCGAACTGGCCGCCGAAAGCGATACCGGAACCTCGGGTAATTACGGCCTGATGGATCAGGCGTTCGGGCTGCAATGGGTTCAGGACAACATTGAAGCCTTCGGCGGCGATGCCGGCAACGTCACGATTGTCGGTCAATCCGCAGGCTCAATGTCTCTCAGCGCGCTTCAGGTAAGCCCACTGGCCGATGGCCTGTTTCACAAGATCTTTGGCATGTCGGGCAGCCTGATCAATGCGTTCGCCTCCCCCTATGAGCAAGTCGAGTCCGCTGGCTCGCGTGCCCAGGAACAGCTCGGCGCTGGCGATATCGAGGAGATGCGCGCCGTCTCTGCCGACAGATTTCTCGACCTTGAGGGCGTCCGTTTCGGTATCGGCATCGATGGCCACGTGCTGCCCGAACCGGGGTGGACCGCCTTCGAAAACGGCAACTTCGCCGACGTACCCATGGTCATCGGCTATACTAAAGATGAAACCTTCAACGGTCTCGCGGGCGCACAGAACGCCGATGAGCTGCGCACCAGGGCTCAGGACATGTTCGGCGAAGACACCGATGACATTCTCGCGTTCTACGATCTGCAAGCCACAGATTTCCGCCGCACTGCGGTCGATATCTCCCGCGACATGTCCATGGCGAGCGCCGTCCGCGATTGGGCCATCGCCCAGACCACTTACGGCAACAGCCCGGTCTACGCTTATATCTACAGCCGCACCCAACCCTATACCGAGGGCGTGACCTTCGCGGATCACAATCCAGCAACGGTTGGCGCCTATCATACCGTCGAGGTACCCTATTTCCTCGACACACTCGATAGCCTCAACATGTTCCGGGAAACCCGGACATGGACCGACGCCGATCTCGAACTGCGCGACCGGTCGGCCGGCGCTCTGGTAGCCTTTGCCCAGACAGGCGACCCCAATGTGGATGGTCTCGATTGGCCCGTCTACGAACTCGACGACGAACGCTTGGTGGAATTCGACATAGACACCGTCGACACAATCGAGTGGCCTAACCACGAGGCCATGCAGATCGTCCACGAACAGCGCATAAACCAGTAATAGCCTGGTCCGGCCCCGCGTTTTCGCGTGGGGCCGGCTCTCAAGCGCCCATCGCGGCAAAGAACCCTTCAGGGTCATCCGCCTCGACAAGCTTGCCCTTTTCGATCACCAGAAACCGGTTGCTCACTTCGCGCACGAAGGCGCGGTCGTGCGACACCAGCACGCAACTGGCATCGTGTTCGATGATTTCGGCAGCCAGCGCCTCCTGCCCGGCGATATCGATGTGGTTGGTCGGCTCATCGAGTAGATAGAAATTGGGCTCCATCAGACGCAGCGCCAGCAGCCCGAGCCGCGCTCTTTGGCCGTGCGAGAGGCGTGAACCTGGTGTCCAGTGGGCGTCAGGATCTATTCCCGCAGCGGCCAGCAGGCTCCGCGTGCGCTGATCGCCCTGCCCCAGCGCCGATATGAAATCGAACGGGCTTTCGTTCTCCGGCACGAAATCAAGCGCTTGGTCCATATATCCAACCACGAGACTCGGCGTCGCCTTGATGCCCTCGGTAGTCTCGCCTGCCATTAGAACGCGCCGCAGTATCCTCACGAGACTGGTCTTTCCCGTCCCGTTGCGGCCAAGAAGAACAATTCTATCGCCTTGAAAAATATGCAGCTTTGGGACCGAGAACAGCTTTCGCCCGTCGGGCGCCACCACGGCCAGCCCATCGATGGAAACCAGCACCTTTGCATGTGTGCCGCGGTTGGCCAGCCGGATATCCCCGCTGCGCTCCTTGTGCAAAATCTTGGCCCGAGCCTCGATCTTCTCGGCCCGCTCGCGAAGCTGTTTTTGCTTTTTCTGCAAAAGGTTGCTGCCCGAATTGATGCCGATGTTTTTCAGTTTCGCCGACTGCTGGCGAAGCTGACTCGCCTCTTTCAGGTCGCGCTCGCGTTTCACCGAGTCACTCGCATCCTCCTGCACCAGCGCGTCTCGTGCCCGGCTGTAGGATAACGGAAAATATCGGGAGGTCTCGGGCCGCAAAAACAGAGTGCGGTTGGTCACCGCATCAAGAAAACTCCGGTCATGGCTCGCCATGATGACCGGCACATCGCCGATCCCCGCAAACCATTGTTCCAACAGCGCAATTTTTTCCAGATCGAGATGGTTCGTCGGCTCGTCGAGCACCAGAATATCCGGATCGGACACCCAGGCCCGCATCAGAAGCATCAGCCGCTGCCAACCCCCGCTCAGCGCCCGCCCCGGCAAATTGCGGATATCCTCGGGCGTGGAAAGCGTATCGAGCACCACATCGACCCGCCAGCTTTCGCTCTCCAGCGTCTCGGCATCGAGCCCGGTCGCGACCGCATCGAACAGGCTGAGATCAAACAGCTTTTCCGGTACGACCTGCGGCACCATTCCGATCCGTGCGCCACGCGAAAGCGTAATGTCGCCGCGCGTGAACTCGTTCTCACCGGTCAGGCATGTGAGCAGCGTTGTTTTGCCGGCACCATTGCCGGCCACGATCCCCACCCGGTCGCCAGAGCCGATGGTGAGGGTCAAATCATTGAAAAGATTGGTTTTCGCTGTATAGCCAGCGGATTTAAGGGCAATCGTCGTCATTTCAGTCTCGAATATCCGGGACAGCCTGAAGCCACCCATTTCTGCCAGACCGCACGATGTTATGCGGTCACGATCAGGGCAGAGCCGTGCGGAATTCGAATACGAAATGTCCGGTGACGGTCAGCCCTGCAACATCTGCTGCAGGGCGTAGACAGGGCCACGCTGACGATGGTGACGCCATTGTTCTATCACGCAGCCCTCCTTTCGATGCCAGATACACCTAAACTATGCACCAGCCCAACGGGCGTGCGCAAGGTTCAGTTCGCCGTGCGCGGCGCGTATTTTTCCGCCAGCATCATCGCCGCTTTCCGGTCGATATTGGCGTATTGCAACACGCTGTCGGTCAGATACCCCTGGGCTTCCATCTGCACGCCATGCGCCTCGATGATTGCCCGTGCGTGGATCGGCTTGAGCGTTTCCCGATAGTCCCGCTTCTCGGCGTTTTTTCCGCTCGCCTTGTGCGTCTCGGCCAATAGGCCCGCAGCCGTCTTCAGGCTCTTCTCGGTCACTGGAATCTTCATATGCGCCGCGAGCGCCTTGAGTTCCTTGATCGGATCGGATCGCAGATCCTCGAACCGTATGGCATGCACTTCGGGTTGCCGCTTGCCAATCCAGCTCGCCACGTTCTGGCTCCACGATCCCTGCGGTTCCGATACGCGGGTTACGCCGCCCCGCACCCGCCGGTCGACGGTCATCATCGCCTCGATGACCGGCATGGGCTGCATGCCGGTCGCATCGACAAGCGCAGCGGCAACATCGAGCGGAGAGCGCACGATATAGGTCCCGCCAATCGAAACCTTTGTGTTGAAGGTCGGATGCCCGAAGAACGTGCCACGCACAGCATGCGTCCGCACCACCGGCAAGCCTCGCGTATCGCGTGACAGCAGCTCGTGGACCTGCGGCCGCGCCGCCGCAACTTCCTCTTCAGCAAGGCTGCTGGCGTCCTTGCCCGTCACTTCCTTATAAAAGCGGCCGTGGGAATCGAGCGGTATGATATTGTCGATATTGCGCATATCGATCCGCTTTGGTGGATTGGTCTGGCCCAGCGCGATCATCAGGAAAATGGCCGACCGCACCCAATTACCGCCCGAACGCGGATAGGACGCTACGAAATAGAGCGGACGGATGGGTTTTGCCTGTTGGTCGGACACGCGCGGACTCCTCGGAACTGTCCGCATTAGTTATCTGTCGCGCAGGTCACGCGCAACCGCGCGGCGGCCTCAGGCGAGAAAAAACACGGCCGCCAGTCCCGGCAACAGGATGATTCTGGGAAGGGAAAGGTGGGCAAGCCGGTACGCAGAACTCTTCAATCCGGCCTGCAGCCACCTGAACACTTCGTGCCCTGACCCAGACACCTGATACGCAGCGTCCCGGGTAATTTGTGCACGCATACGGCAACTCCAAACACATGAACCGTATGAACAATTTTTATCGCAAGGGGCTTAAAAAAGTGCTGATGAGAGGCAAACCGAACGTAAACCGGGCCATGATTTTGCGTTCCGGAAGTGTCCCAGGATGAGAATGTGGCGCCGGAGGAAAGTTGCGCAGGCGCAAGCTCAATCCTGTTGAAACACCTTGGAATCTGTGGTGTTTCCGCTCATATAAGCCGCCATATGATAGACCGGAATATCACTTGATTCGCCCGGCAAGAATTTTTTGAGGCCCATGACCGACGACAACGATCTTTTTGGCGTCACGCCCCCCCAACCTGCCGCCGAGCCGCAGCGCCCCGCCCCGGCGCGCGCGCCGGCGCCATCAGGCTCTTATACGGCTGCAGATATCGAGGTGCTCGAAGGTCTCGAACCGGTGCGCCGCCGGCCGGGCATGTATGTGGGCGGGACCGACACCAACGCGCTGCATCATCTGTTCGCCGAAGTCATCGACAACTCGATGGACGAGGCGATCGGAGGGCACGCCACACGGATCGAAGTCCATCTCGGCGAAGACGGCTACATAACGGTGGTCGACAACGGTCGCGGCATCCCGGTCGACAACCACCCCAAACAGCCCCATCTTTCCGCCCTCGAAGTGATCATGACGACGCTCCACGCTGGCGGAAAATTCGATTCCAAGGCCTATGAAACCTCGGGCGGCCTGCATGGCGTGGGCGTTTCAGTCGTCAACGCACTGACCGACGACCTTGTTGTCGAAGTCGCGCTCGAACAGACGCTCTACCGGCAGACCTATTCGCGCGGCAAGCCGACCTCGAAGCTCGAAAACATGGGTCGCGTCAACAACCGTCGCGGGACGACGATCCGCTTCCATCCCGACGCCGAAATTTTCGGTAACAGCGCGCGCTTCGTGCCGGATCGGGTTTTCCGCATGACCCGCGCCAAGGCCTATCTGTTTGGCGGTGTCGAAATCCGCTGGTCGTGCGACGAGTCTCTGGCCACTGACGAAGTCCCTGCCAAGGCCGTTTTCCACTTCCCCGGCGGGTTGCGCGATTTCATCGAGCGCCGCATTGAGGGCAGAACGCGCATTCTCGACGATATCTTCTCCGGCAGGACGGGCAAGCCCGGCAGCCACGGGTCGGTCGAATGGGCGATCTCGTGGTATATCGGCGATAGCTTCACGTCCTCTTATTGTAACACCGTACCGACCCCCGACGGCGGCACCCATGAAGCGGGCCTTCGCACCGCCCTGCTGCGCGGCCTGAAAAACTACGCTGACATGGTTGGCAACAAACGCGCTTCGGCCATCACCTCCGAGGACGTTCTGGGCCATTGCGGATCCATGCTCTCCGTCTTTGTTCGCGAGCCCGAATTCGTCGGCCAGACCAAGGACAAGCTCGCCTCGGGCGAGGCCACCCGTATTGTCGACAACGCCATTCGCGACGCCTTCGATCACTGGCTGACCGCATCGCCCAATCAGGCCAATAAGCTGCTTGAATGGACCATCGAGCGCGCCGAGGATCGTCTGCGCCGCCGCAAGGAAAAGGAAATCGACAGGAAATCGGCCACCCGCAAGCTGCGCCTTCCCGGCAAGCTGGCCGATTGTAGTCAGACAGCAGCCCAGGGCGCCGAACTGTTCATCGTCGAAGGCGACAGCGCCGGCGGCAGCGCCAAGCAGGCGCGCGACCGCGCCAGCCAGGCGGTGCTGCCCCTGCGCGGCAAGGTGCTCAACGTTGCCGGCGCCAGCCGCGACAAGCTCGCAGCCAACCAGCAGATTGCCGATCTGCTGCAGGCGCTTGGCGTGGGCACACGTGACAAATACCGGGAAGACGACCTGCGCTACGACAAGATCATCATCATGACCGACGCCGATGTCGATGGCGCCCATATCGCGTCGCTCCTGATGACCTTCTTTTATCAGGAGCTGCCCAAGCTGATCGAGGGCGGCCATCTGTTCCTCGCTCTGCCGCCCCTCTACCGCCTATCGCAGGGCGCCAAGACGGCCTACGCCATGGACGATGCCCACCGGCTAAGACTGATGGAGGAAGAATTCACCGGACGTGGGAAGGTTGACGTCACGCGCTTCAAGGGCCTTGGGGAAATGCCTCATGCCCACTTGAAGGAAACGACCATGAACCCCAAATCAAGGACGTTGCTTGAGGTTCGCGTCGTTTCCGACCGCGCGGAAACCAGCGACACCGTCGACCGGCTCATGGGCAACAAACCCGAGGCCCGCTTCGAATTCATTTCCGAAAAAGCGGCCTTCGTGACCGAACTCGACGTTTGATCGTGCGCCATGGCGCACGCATTAATCTTGATGGCCAAATCAAGATTGACTTGAACCCAAGGTAGTTTATGGTCCCGCTCGTCAGAGGCCATACCCGTTCGCTTGCACGCTCCGCGTGCAGGTTTGAGCCAAGTGTGGATGAAAGTGTACCGATTTCCGCTGGCGACACGTCGAGAAAGAACGAACCGGCAGCCCGCCTCACTTCTTCTTTATTCTCTGACCCGAACATGATGGACACCCGATTTGACTGTTGAATTCTCCGAGCTCGGCTTGGGCGACAAGGTCACCGAAGCGGTCGCTGCAGCCGGTTACACCAAGCCAACCGATATCCAGGCCCAGGCCATCCCCCACGTCCTTGAAAAAAGGGATCTTATCGGGATCGCCCAGACCGGGACCGGCAAAACCGCCTCGTTCGTGCTGCCGATGCTGTCCCTGCTCGAAAAGGGCCGGGCCCGCGCCCGCATGCCGCGCACCCTCATTCTCGAACCGACGCGCGAACTCGCGGCGCAGGTTCACGAGAACTTCGAAAAGTATGGCAAGAATCACCGTTTGACCGTCGCGTTGCTTATCGGCGGCGTATCGTTTGAAGACCAGAACAAGAAGCTCGACCGCGGCGCCGACGTTTTGATCGCCACGCCAGGCCGCATGCTCGATCATTTCGAGCGCGGGCGCCTTCTGCTCACCGGTGTCGACATCCTCGTTATCGACGAGGCCGATCGCATGCTCGACATGGGCTTTATCCCCGATATCGAGCGCATCTGCTCCCTGCTCCCGCCGCGCCGCCAGACACTGTTCTTCTCGGCCACCATGCCGCCCGAAATCCAGAAGCTGACCCAGCGCTTCCTGCGCGATCCGGTCAAGGTGGAAGTGGCGCGCCAGAATTCGACCGCCGACACCATCGAGCAGATCCTGCTCAAGGTCGGCAGGACGCCGGCGGAAAAACGGGCAGCCCTGCGCGACCAGATCCGCGCGGCAAAAGACTTGAAGAACGCCATCATCTTCTGCAACCGCAAGCGTGATGTTGCGACAGTCGCACGTTCGCTCGAGCGCCACGGATTTGATGCTGGCGCGCTGCACGGCGATATGGATCAGAAATCGCGCACCGAAACGCTCGATCGCTTCCGCGCCGGCTCGCTCGCGATCCTTGTCGCATCAGACGTTGCCGCCCGCGGTCTCGATATTCCCGCAGTGAGCCACGTCTTCAATTTCGACGTTCCCACGCATGCGGAAGATTATGTGCACCGCATTGGCCGCACCGGCCGCGCCGGACGCTCCGGTACCGCAATTACCCTCATTGCCCCGGGCGAAACCAAATATGTCGACGCGATCACCAAACTGATTCAGCGCGACATCGCGTGGGCCGATGCGCCGGCCTCCGGATCAGCGGCCCCCACCCCCGCCTCTGATGCCTCACAGGGCGATGAAGCGCCGGCCAATGGCCGGAAGCGTGGCCGCCGGACGCGCGGAAAAGAGGAGAAACTTGCAGCCGAAAAGCAGCAGCCCGCCAAGCCAGCCGAACAGGCGCCTCGTCAAAACCGCGAGCAGGCCCCGCGTCAAAACCGCGAGCAGGCCCCGCGTCAGAACCGCGAACAGTCACGCCGCGCCAACAATGACGATGGCCCGGCAAGCTTTAAATCTGAGGGCCATATCCCCGCTTTTCTCCTGCGCCCGACCGGCCGAGCCTGACCGCGCAATGATGGGGGGCGTGGCCTTGCGCCCGGTTGGGATCAAACATTTGTTGACATCTCGGCTCGCGGCCCGTCCCGGTGATTTTTCATCTGGACAGCGGCGCCCTGACGCTCTAGCTAGTCAGCGGTTCCATGCCGGGGGGCTCTGGAAGCGTTCGGAACGCCAGTCTGGTGTTTGCGATCGCAACCTGTACTGCAATCTGAAATTTCAATCCGCGTATCAACGGCCTTCGAACGCGGTTCGGGAGTTGGACTTGGTTTAAGGCGCCCTTAAGCCCTGCCGGACTATGATTTGGCCAGAACAGGTGATGGTTGACGTAACGTGACGAACCTGGACTTTGACCGCGCATCAGGATTTGCCAACGCAGCGCTTGCCTTGCTCAAGCGCGCGCAGATTCCGCCGTTCCCGGTGTATTACGAACTGTTCTATACATACGCGACTGGGTCCAACGCCGAACTCAATACCCAGATCAACGCAATTCTGACTCGCTCGGGCGCGATCAGCATCGAGGAAGCCTCGCAATTGTGCGAGAAATTCCTCAAAGTCTCAGACATGGACGAAAAGCTGCGGGCCATGTCGCAGGTCATGAGCCGCAAGATCACCGACGTGAACCAGGCGATCGATATCGCCATGGTCACCGCCAGTTCCTATTCGGGCTCCCTCCAGCAGGCATCGGGCGATCTGGCCGTCGGCGGGATCGACGAGGACGCGCTAAAAATGCTGTCCACGCGCCTGCTCAAGGAAACCCGCCGCATGCAGGACATGAACCGGCGCCTCGAGGCTGAGCTTGAAAACTCCAAGGACGACATTTCCGTTCTCCAGCGCGACCTCGACGAGGTCCGCAAGGAGTCCATGCTCGATCCTTTGACCAAGATCCCCAATCGTAAGTGCTTCGACGAACAGTTCTCCGCAGATCTGGAGCGCACTCACGCCCAGAACGCCACGATGTCGCTGCTGCTCTTCGATATCGACAACTTCAAGGCGTTCAACGATACCTATGGCCACCTGACCGGCGATCAGGTGCTGCGGCTCGTTGCTCACGTGCTCAAAGCCAATCTCAAGGGACGGGACATGCCGGCGCGGTTCGGTGGCGAGGAATTTGTCGCCATTCTGCCCGAAACTGAGCTGGACGGCGCCATCACCGTTGCCGAAAACATCCGCCGCTCGGTCCAGGCCAAGGAACTTCTCAAGCGCTCGACCAACGAGAAGCTCGGCCGCATCACGCTGTCGGTCGGCGTTGCCCAATGGCGCCCGGGCGATACCGCGGCTGCCCTTATCGAGCGCGCTGACAAGTGCCTCTACGCCGCCAAGGGCGCAGGGCGAAACCGTGTGATTTCAGAAAAAGACCTTCCCGGCCTCTTTGATTCGTCAACTGACGTGGCGTGATCGCCGTCAGGCCGTGGCTTCGGCCCGTGCTCTGGCGAGGTCCGCAAGGTCTGCTGGCTTGAGCTGAACGCTCTCCCCACAGCCACAGGCGCCTTCCTGGTTGGGATTGTTGAAGGTAAAGCCCGACGACATGCGAGTTTCCTCGAAATCCATCACCGTCCCGAGCAGGAAAAGGGTCGCCTTGGGCTCGACCCATACCTCGACACCCTTGTCGCTGATGTGATCGTCGCCAGCCACTGCCTCCTCGACATAATCGAGCGTATAGGCCATGCCCGCACAGCCGGCGTTTTTCACCCCGACGCGCACGCCGATAACCGGCTTGTCGCTGTCTTCGATGATTTCCCTGATGCGCTCGGCAGCGCCATCAGTAAGCTGCATGATCGCAAAAGCCATTTCTACCACCAGTTCAGCGCGACTTGCGCTTCCTCACTCATCCGATCCGGCCCCCAGGGCGGATCGAACACCATCTTCACTTCGACGTCCTGAATGCCCTCGACCGAACGGGCGGCATTTTCAACCCAGCCCGGCATTTCGCCAGCCACCGGACACCCCGGCGCGGTCAGCGTCATGTCGATCGTCAGATTGCGGTCGTCGTCGAGGTCGACCTTGTAGATCAGTCCCAGCTCGTAGATGTCGACCGGGATTTCAGGGTCATAGACCGTTTTGAGCGCCGCAATGAGGTCCGCAGTGATGCGCTCGACATCTTCGGTCGGCAGCGCATCGCCACCCTCTACAAAGCTCTTGGCTTCGGCTTCGGTCTTTTCCAGTGCGGTATCAGTCATGACGGTCCAATATCAAAAGAAGGATTGCGCCTTTTCGACGGCCTCGACCAGCGCATCCACATCGTCCTTACCATTATATAGGGCAAACGAGGCTCGACATGTAGAGGTAACGCCAAATCTTTGCAGCAGCGGCATGGCGCAGTGGGTTCCCGCCCGCACGGCCACGCCATAGCGGTCGAGGATGGTCGAAACGTCGTGCGCATGGGCGTTTTCGAGCATGAAGGAGAATATCCCGCCCTTGCCCGGTGCAGTCCCGATCATTCGCAAAGAGTTGATCCGGGACAATTGCTCGCCCGCATAGACCGCAACCTCGTGCTCATGGGCCGCAATTGCGTTTCGTCCCAGCGCCTCGACGTAATCGATAGCCGCCCCGAGCCCGATTGCCTGAACGATCGGCGGCGTACCTGCCTCGAAGCGGTGCGGAGGCGCGTTGTAGGTCACCGCGTCCTTTGAGACCTCTTCGATCATCTCGCCGCCACCCAGAAACGGCTGCATCTCGGCCAGCAGGTCGTATTTGCCGTAAAGAACGCCCACCCCGGTCGGCCCGTAAAGCTTGTGGCCTGTAAAGACGTAAAAATCAGCGCCGATATCCTGCACGTCCACTTTCGCGTGAACGGCCGCCTGGCTACCGTCGACCAACACCGGGATGCCGCGGGCATGGGCGATCTCGACGATCTGTTTGGCCGGATTGATGGTGCCCAGCACATTCGACATATGTGTTATGGCAACCATCTTGGTGCGATCGGTCAGCGCCGCCGCGAAGGCATCGAGATCGAAACTGCCGTCATCGGCCACATCCACCCACTTGATAACCGCACCCTTGCGTTCCCGATGGAAATGCCAGGGCACGATGTTTGAATGGTGTTCGGCGATCGAAATGACGATCTCGTCCCCCTCCCCGATCCGCGGACCGGCAAAGGAGGAAGCGACAAGATTGATGGCTTCAGTCGTTGAGCGCGTAAAAATGATCTCTTCGATCCGTGCGGCATTGAGAAACGCCCGGACCTTCTCGCGCGCGCCCTCGAACGCTTCAGTCGCCCGGTTGGCAAGCGTGTGCAGCCCTCTATGCACGTTGGCATATTCGTGCCGATAGGCGTAATCCATCCGATCGAGCACCTGCACCGGCTTTTGCGCCGAGGCACCTGAATCGAGATAGACCAACCGCTTGCCGTGGATTTTCTCCTCGAGAATGGGAAAATCCGCGCGTGCTGCCGCGAGATCGAAAGCCATCAGGCGCCCTTCTTGAGCCAGCGCTCCACGACACCCGACAGGGCTTCGGAGACGTATTCGTCCTCGACGGCCTCGGTGATTTCCGCAAGAAAAGCGCGAATGAGCATGGTTTCGGCGTCAGCGCGCGAGATACCGCGGCTCATCAGATAAAACAGCGAGGTTTCATCGAGATCGCCGCATGTGGCGCCGTGGCCGCAAACAACGTCGTCGGCAAAGATTTCCAGCTCGGGCTTGGTCAGAATTTCCGCCTCGTCCGAGAGCAACAGCCCCTGGGTCATCATCTTGGCGTCGGTCTTTTGCGCATCGACAGCGACATTGATCTTGCCCTGAAACACCGCCTTGCCGCGTCCACGCGCGATCTGCTTGTAGAGCTCGGCAGAGGTCGTGTTGGGCACGGCATGGGTGATGTCGATGGTGATGTCCCGGTGCTCGTCAGTGTCGACCACGTTGAGACCGAAGAAATCGCCATGCGTTGTCTCGCCCACAAAGTCGGCGAACACGTTGGCCCGCGCCAGATGCGCGCCGGCATTGATAACCACGGATTTGAGGTTGGCTTCTGCCCCGATCCGGTATTCGACGGTCGCGAAATGGGTCGCCTGACGTGCCGAAAGATCCACGACGATGTGCGCCACCTCTGCCCCGTCGCCAACCGAAACATAGCTTCCCGCATTGCCCATATGCGCAGCGTCGCTGCCCGAGATCGTCTCGATGACAGTGGCCTTGGCACCCGGCGCAATCGCGATCTTGGCGCCGGACTGGACGTGCGCAGCAGCACCCTCCATGCGGCGGTCGATATGGATTACAGGGTCGACCGAGCCGGCCAGTTCAAGGTTCAGCGATTCAGAAACCAGCGCCGCGTTGAGCCGCACGATCACGTCGTCCCGCGTCGTCAGGACCGAACCGGCCGCCTTGCCCACGATCACCCCGGCGGGAGCCGTCGAAGTCGACTGTACCACCCCATTGGCAATCACGATGCGATAGGCGCCGGGAATATCGATGACCGGAGCGCTGGAATCGTTTGCCACTTCTGCCAGCGGCGGGATCTGGCCCAAAAGCGTCTTGAGGTCGGTATAGTGATAGCTCTCCACCCGGCGCGTCGGCAGCCCGATCACACGCAGGCGCTCGGCGGCGTCCTTGGCCCCGACGCTTTCGAGCTGTGCGACGAGGCTTTCCTCGGCGCCGCTCAGCCGGACAGGCGTTTGAATGTTCACAGCGTTACCTCTCAGGCGGCGTTGGATTCGTCGAAGTCGGCATAGCCCTTGGCTTCGAGCTCGAGCGCCAGCGACTTGTCGCCGGTTTCCACGACCCGGCCGGCTGAGAACACATGCACGACATCGGGCACGATGTAGTTCAGCAGGCGCTGATAGTGGGTGATGACCAGCATCGAGCGCTCGGGTGAGCGCAGCTTGTTCACGCCTTCGGAAACGACCTTGAGCGCGTCGATGTCCAGACCGGAATCGGTTTCATCGAGGATGCACAGCTTTGGCGCCAGAAGCGCCATCTGCAGGATTTCCGCGCGCTTTTTCTCACCGCCCGAGAACCCCACATTGAGCGGGCGCTTGAGCATGTCCTGCTTGATCTCCAGCAGACTGGCCGCTTCCTTGACGGCACGCATGAAATCGGGCGTCGAAAGCTCGCCTTCGCCGCGCGCCTTGCGCTGGGCATTCATGGCAGCCTTGAGAAAGGTCATGGTTGCCACGCCGGGAATTTCGATCGGGTACTGGAACGCCAGGAACACGCCTGCAGCGGCACGCTCATCGGCTTCCATCTCGAGAAGATTTTCGCCATCGAGCAGGATTTCGCCCTCGGTGACTTCGTAATCTTCCTTGCCGGCCAGCACATAGGACAGCGTGGATTTGCCCGACCCGTTCCGGCCCATGATCGCGTGAACTTCGCCGCGATTGAGCGTCAGGTTCACACCCTTGAGGATTTCGTTGTCCTCGACGCGAACGTGCAGGTTCTTGATCTCAAGCAACGGGGTGCTCATTTTTCGTCTCCGATATTTTCGCCGTCGAGATAATCGAGGCTCGTTTCTTCTCTTCCGATGTAGCGAAGGCGCCGTCGTTTGGTGCCTTCCACTGGGCGGCTCATCACCTGGAACTTCCCGCTGTCGGGGTATTCGCAGACATCGACGTCCGCCTTGGACGAAATCACCAGATATTTCAGCGTTTCCGTCCCGGTATTGATCAACTGGTGCGCGTAGCTCGCGTCACCCATGGGCGCGCCGAGCACGTCGCCACCCTTTACCTTGTAAATCGTCCCGCCGAACCGGTAATCGCCTTCACCCGACAGGATCACCAGCATCTCGTCTTCGGCGTGATGCACGTGATAGGGGCACGCCGTCTTGCCCGGCGCCACCTCGGTGTAAGCGCAACCCAGCCGGGTCAGCTGGAGGATGTCGCCAACATAGGCGTCGTAGGATTCAAACCAGCCCTGATCCGCGTTGCGCTCGAGCTCGGCTTCCGGCAGGCGCAGGACGGGGTTGTATTCCGCACTCATATCTTGCGCTCCGTCGTTTCGCCTTCGTAGTCGTCCCGCATGTCGTCCTTGCGCCCTTTGAAAAAGAAGCGCTCCCGAGCCGTTCCCGGAACGGCCCGGCTCGACACAAGGAATTTCCCGCTGTCGGGAAATTCGAGAATGTCGAGATCGGCCTTGGACGAAACAACGAGATATTTCAGCGTCTCGCTGCCGGTATTGAACAATTGATGCGCATAGTCGGCCCCGCCCATCGGCGCGCCCATCACATCGCCTGCCTTGACCTGATAGAGCTTCCCGCCGAAGCGATACTCGCCCTCACCCGCTATGATCACGAACATTTCGTCTTCGCCGTGATGCACGTGATAGGGGCAGGACGTCTCGCCCGGCGCGACCTCCGTATAGACGCACCCCAGCTGCGTGAGCTGCAGAGCGGCACCGACAAGCACGTCGTCGGACTGCATGCCGCCTTCACTGCTGTGCTCCAGATCCATTTCCGGGATCCGGGCAACGGGGTTGTACGCCTCTGTCATCAGCCAACGCTGCCTTCCAGCGAAATGCCGATCAGCTTCTGGGTTTCGACCATGAATTCCATCGGCAGATGCTGCAGCACGTCGCGGACGAACCCGTTGACGATCAACGCCACGGCCTCTTCTTCGCTCAGCCCGCGCTGCAGGCAGTAAAACATCTGATCGTCCGAAATTTTCGACGTCGTCGCTTCGTGCTCGAACACTGTCGAGGAATTGCGGCTTTCGATATAGGGCACCGTGTGCGCCCCGCACCGGTCGCCGATCAGAAGGCTGTCGCACTGAGTGAAATTACGCGAACCCGTCGCGCGACGGTGCGAGGACACCTGGCCGCGATAGGTATTGTCCGAATTGCCCGCCGCGATGCCCTTGGAAATGATACGGCTGGACGTGTTCTTGCCCAGATGGATCATCTTGGTACCGCTGTCGACCTGCTGCTTTCCGTTCGAAATCGCGATCGAATAGAACTCGCCGCGCGAGCCGTCGCCGCGCAGGATACAGCTCGGGTACTTCCAGGTGATCGCCGAACCGGTCTCGACCTGCGTCCAGGAGATCTTGGAGTTCTTGCCGCGGCAATCGCCACGCTTGGTGACGAAATTGTAGATGCCGCCCTTGCCGTTCTTGTCGCCCGGATACCAGTTCTGAACGGTCGAGTATTTGATCTCCGCCTCATCGAGCGCCACCAGTTCGACGACTGCCGCGTGAAGCTGATGCTCGTCGCGCATCGGCGCCGTGCACCCTTCGAGATAGCTCACATACGAGTCTTCCTCGGCGATGATCAGCGTGCGCTCGAACTGGCCGGTGTTCTTTTCGTTGATCCGGAAATAGGTCGACAGCTCCATGGGACAGCGAACGCCCTTGGGGATGTAAACGAACGACCCGTCCGTAAACACCGCCGAATTGAGCGTCGCATAGAAATTATCTGTCACCGGAACGACCGAGCCAAGATACTTCTTGACCAGTTCGGGATACTCGCGGATCGCTTCGGAAATCGAACAGAAGATGATGCCGTGCTTGGCCAGCTCTTCGCGGAAGGTGGTAACCACCGAGACCGAGTCGAACACAGCGTCCACGGCAACGTTACTGCCGAACGGCGTGCCCTGGCTCGCATCCTCGCCCTGAACCCCGGCCAGGATTTTCTGTTCCGACAGCGGAATGCCCAGCTTTTCATAAGTCCGCAGCAACTCGGGATCGACCTCGTCTAGCGATTTCGGGCCGGTCACGCTCTTGGGCGCGGCGTAATAATACTGGTCCTGGAAATCGATCTCCGGATAGGAGACGCGCGCCCAGGTCGGCTCTTCAAGCGTCAGCCAGCGCCGGAACGCTTCGAGCCGCCATTCGAGCATCCATTCGGGCTCGTTCTTCTTGGCCGAAATGAACCGGACGGTGTCTTCGTTCAGCCCCTTTGGGGACTTTTCGGATTCGATGATCGTCTCGAAGCCATACTTGTACTTGTCGACGTCGAGCGCCAGCACCTGATCGACCGTGTCGCGGTCGATGTTTTCCTTGAGGGTCGGAATGTCATAATCGGACATCAATAAGTCTCCTGGTGCTAAGCTGCTGCGCCATTACGGCGGTGGCGGCTCAGAACGGTTTCAAACGCCGAAAAAAAGGCGTCAATATCCTCGGCGGCCGACGACCAGCCGAAACTGACCCGAAGGCCACATTCACTCAAATCGGGCGGCACACCCATCGCGCTGAGCACATGGGAACGTCCCACTTTCCCCGACGAGCACGCCGATCCCGATGAAACGGCGATACCGGCCAGATCCAGGCCCATCATCGCCACCGTATTCTTTATCCCCGGCACCGCGAAATTAACCGTGGTACCGACCCGCTCCGCCCCGCGTGAAAAAATCACCGCATCGGGCGAAACGGAAATAAGCCGATTTTCGAACGCGGCAACGAGCGCTGCGGCCCGATCCGCTTCAAAGACCTCGGCAAATTCTTCGCTGGCCGCCCCAAAACCGGCAATCAAAGCCGCCGATTCCGTGCCGCCACGCCGGCCCTGCTCCTGCCCTCCACCGGGAATCAGCCGAACCGTATCCGCGTGCCCCTTGACCAGAAGCGCGCCGATCCCGGCGGGCCCACCGATCTTGTGGGCGGATATGGCCATCATATCGGTAGCGGAAGCGGCAAAATCCAGATCGCGCTTGCCAAAAGCCTGCACGGCGTCGATGACGAGAATATGGGGCGTCGGCCCAATCAACGCTTCAAGGCTTCTGCGCGGCTGGACAACCCCAGTCTCGTTATTGATCCAGGATACGGCCACCAACAGCTTTTCGCCCGCCGCGCTGGCGGTTTCCACCTGCTGCTTCAACGCGTCGCGATCGATAACCCCGTGCGCATCCACGCCCACAATCCGAACCGAGACGCCGGAAGCTTCAGCCGCCTTGAGAGCGGCCGCGTGGTCAGTCGCGCACACGACAACCCGGTCGATAGCAAACGCCTTGACGCCGCCAACAATGGCCTGGGTCAGCGCTTCTGTGGCCGAACCCGTAAAGACCACCTGCTTTGCCTCAGCACCGGCGGCCTTGGCAATTCTGTCTCGCGCATTATCTATAAGGGCGCGCAACGCCCGGCCAGGACTGTGAACGGACGAGGGATTGCCCACCATTTCGAACGCGTCCAGCAGTGCCGCGCGTGCGCGCGGCAACATGGGCGCCGAAGCGTTATGGTCGAGATATACGCTCATCGATCCGTCAACTCGCCGCTCTCAAACCCAACAAAAGGTCGCTGCAGCAAACAATCCTTGAAATTCGACTCGCTCCTTAAGTAAAAGGAGCGCTCGAAGGCGCCGGGAACTCCGGCAAAAACCCGTTTGGAATTATTCTAAACTGGTTTTCTAAGTCAGTTTTATGGACACCTGCACCATTCGTCAAGCCGGGTCCGCGGGTGCATGCCTCCCATGCAGCGCCGAACTAAGCATAAAGGTAAGAGTCAATGCCTGAAGTGATTTTCAACGGACCCGAAGGGCGTATCGAGGGCCGGTACCAGCCGGGCAAGGAGCCCAACGCACCCGTTGCGATCATCCTTCATCCTCATCCCCAGTTCGGGGGCACGATGAACAACCAGATCGTCTACAATCTCTTCTATATGTTCGTGCAGCGCGGCTTTGCGGTCTTGCGCTTCAATTCGCGCGGCGTCGGACGTTCGCAAGGGCTCTTCGATCATGGCGTGGGCGAATTGTCCGACGCGGCAGCCGCGCTCGATTGGCTTCAGGCCCTCAACCGCGAAAGCCGCGGCTGCTGGATCGCCGGCTTCTCGTTCGGCGCCTGGATCGGCATGCAGCTCCTGATGCGCCGTCCCGAGGTCGAGGGGTTCATCTCGGTTTCCCCCCCGGAAAATCTCTATGATTTCTCGTTCCTGGCCCCCTGCCCGTCTTCGGGTCTCATCATCCACGGCGACAAGGATCGCGTGGCGCCTCCCGAAGCCGTCCAGAAGCTGGTCGACAAGCTCAAACTCCAGAAGGGCATCACCATCGAACAGCAGATCGTCTCGGGTGCCAACCACTTCTACGAGGACAAGATCGACGAGCTGATCGAATCGTGCGGCGAATATCTCGACCGTCGCCGGGCCGAGATCGCCGCCGGCGGCGGACGTTGACCCCTGCGATCGTTTTGAAGCGTTTCCGGCATTAGCTGGCAACGCCTCAGACAGTCTGCGAATCTCATCCTGGGCGTAAGGGCGCCCGATTGACGGGATGATTTCGAGCCAAACCCGCCCGGCATGACTGCCGGGCAGCTTCAACGCTCTGGAATCAAGACCAATGACCCAGTTCAAATCCGAATTTCTCAATACGCTCTCCGAGCGTGGCTTCATTCATCAGATTTCCGATCCCGACGGGCTCGACAAGAAGTTCTCGACCGAGATCGTCACCGGATACATCGGCTATGACCCGACGGCCGCATCGCTCCATGTCGGCCATCTCATGCAGATCATGATGCTGCACTGGATGCAGAAGACCGGCCATCGTCCCATCGCGCTGATGGGCGGCGGCACCGGCATGATCGGTGATCCCTCCTTCAAGGACGAGGCCCGCAAGCTTCTGACCGTCGAGGGCATCGCGGACAACATCGAAGGCATCAAGCAGAAGTTCGCCAATTTTCTCGATTTTGGCGAAGGTGCACAGGACGCCGTCATGGCCAACAATGCCGACTGGCTGCTCGAACTCGGCTATATCGAGTTCCTGCGCGATGTCGGCCGCCATTTCTCGGTCAACCGGATGCTCAGCTTCGAATCGGTCAAGACGCGTCTCGACCGCGAACAGTCGCTGAGCTTTCTCGAATTCAACTACATGATCCTGCAGGCCTACGATTTCGTTGAGCTCAACAAGCGCTATGGCTGCACCTTGCAGATGGGCGGCTCGGATCAGTGGGGCAATATCGTCAACGGCCTCGACCTGGGGCATCGCATGCTCGACACCCAGTTCTACGCGCTCACATCGCCACTGCTGACCACAGCGTCCGGCCAGAAGATGGGCAAGACTGCCAATGGCGCCGTCTGGCTCAACGCCGACGCGCTATCGGTCTATGATTTCTGGCAGTACTGGCGCAACACCGAGGACGCCGACGTCGAGCGGTTCCTGAAACTCTTCACCACACTGCCCCTCGATGAGATCGCCCGGGTCATGGCCGGCGTGGCCACCGATATCAACGAGGCCAAGAAGGTGCTGGCGACCGAGGTTACGGCTCTCGTCCACGGCCGTCAGGCAGCGCAGGACGCTGCTGCGACCGCAGTGGCGGTCTTTGAGGCCGGTCAACTCGATCTCTCTCTGCCCACCATCCAGATAGGTTGGTCGGCTCTGCGTGGCGGTCTGGGCATCCTTGCAGCCACAGTGACCGCTGGTCTGGCGGGATCCAATGGTGAAGCCCGCCGCCACATTCAGGGCGGCGCCCTCAGGGTCAACGACCAGACGGTGACCGACGAAAAGATGAGCCTGGGAGAAGAACAGGTTCTCGGCGAAGGCGTCATCAAGCTTTCGATCGGCAAGAAGCGCCACGTGCTGCTCAAGCCGGTCTGACCGGGCGCAAGTCACCAAATTTCAAAGCCGGGGGTAAGCCCCGGCTTTTTTTGTCCTAGTTCTGTGGCTGGTTGGCTGATCGGTATTCGAACAGCGTGCGAAACACGCCAGGCGCCAGGATCGAAACCGGATTGATGAGCAGATCGGGCTGATCCAACGGACCACGGACAGCAAAAGTCACCCCAATCAGCCCCTCACCCTCGCGGCCCCCGAAGATTGGCCCGAGTACCGGTATCTGCTGGAAGAAATTGTTGAGCCCGAACAAGGGCACATAGGTCCCCGCCAGATCGTACTGCCCGGCATCGGTCATGATATTGCCCCTGATCGTGCCGCCCACCGTATCGCCGTAAATTGCAGCCTCGACCAGTTCGATACGATCGCTGAACCGGACGAATTCGGCCCGGCCGTAGTCGAACTCCATTGCAGATGCGCCCGCCTGAACTTCCTGCGACTCGTCGTGCGAGCCGACGATAGCGTCGATATTTTCCTCGTCCACAATCGCAAAATTGCGCACCACGAATTCGCCGGTGTCAGTCTCCGAATTCTCATCGTATCGCATCACCATGCTGCCCTCGCCGCTTACAAGGCGCGGATAGATGCCGACAAAACGCAGCGTTTCACCCAGATCGTTGGTCGCGTAGGAAATGATCCGCCCATTGGGCAAGGGATTGGTCGTCGCCGAGGCCGAACGTCCGCCGCCGAACTGGGTGGCCAGGTTCACACGGCGCAACTGCTCTCCTCTCACCGAGAGGTCGAGATCGACGTTGAAGGCCACGGTGCCAAAATATCCCAGCGCCCGGTCGAGGTTGACGCTGACGTTGAACACCTGGTCCTGCAAATCGTCGCTCGCCCCCGCGCCTTCGTCCCCCTCCAGGTTGAAGAACCGCTTGAGCATCGGCTTGAGGTCGAGTTGCTCCCCGTTGATGGCCACCGAATAGCCCCCCTCGACCGGCGTCATGCTCACCTGCGCGTTGTCGCCTGAACTGATCTGGAACGTGTCAAAATCGGCTGAAACGAGCTCTCCGCCCGAACCGAGCGCCATCTCGCCCTCCAGCCGAACCGTATCGAAATTGAGCGAGATGCCGGAAACAGCAATCTCCTCATCGTCCAGCGAAACCGTAGCCTCCAGACCCCCGGCAACGCCCCTGTCCTTGCTGATGCCGATATCGCTGATCGCAAGGGAAGCGTCCGTGAGATCGGCTCGAACCTCGATTTGGCCATCCTCGAGCGGGAGCGCCACGACGCGCACCGTACCCCCCATATATTGGGAAAGATCGATCCCCAGCTCTGCCGCGTCGGCAACGCCCAGCGTCGAGGCGAACGCCAGCTGCGGCGCGCCGCCCCCTGCCTGCTCTGCCTCCAGGTCGATCCGCGCCTCACCCACACTGGCGGCTCCGAGAACCCGAAAACCCGCCTGCGATGCAGTGAAGGTCAGGTCGGCGTCGGAAAAGTTGATCCCCTGGATAGGCTGTACGCTGGCCATGTCAGTGATCGAACCATTGAGCGCGTAGTCCGTCCCCACCAGCTGCCCCGTGTCGTCGGTCTCGATCGTGGCAATCACGGTGCTTGCGACGTCGCCGGTCAAATCCTGCGCTAAAGCGCCCGGGTCGATCCCCAAATCGAAATCGTCCAGAAGGTTGAGCTTGTCGCTCGTCACAACCTCCAGAATGGCGGGCACAGGGCCCGAGACATCGCCGGAGACCTCGAACACCTGCTGGCTCGCAGAAACGTCCTGATTGATGTAGGCGGCATTGGCGATCGAGACATCGTCACCGAACTCGGTGAGATTTGCCCGCTCGAACGCCATGGTCAGCTGATTGTCGCGCATGGTGAGGCGGGCTTCGCCGTCCACCTGAAACTCGGGCACCCCATCGAGCGGGCGCAACTGCACACCGTTCCCGACCAGATCGATCTGCATCGCTCCCTCGGGCATCGGGCGCGGCTGGCCATCCAAGGCGATGCTGCCCACCGGAAACCGGAACCGCATGTCAGCCCCACTGACTGTGCCATCGGCGACATATTGTGTGAACCACTCCCGCCCCTCGGGCGCAAAAAGGTAGGGCCAAAGCCGCTTGATATCGTCCGCTGACGCCCCGCGTCCGCTCAGGGATACGTCGAGTCCCACGCCCTCTCGCACCATGTCGAGACGACCTTGCATGACGACACTGACGCCATCCTTGGCCACCACCATCCGGTCGATGCCGACCGCGCCGTAAAGCGGCGCCGACCAGCCCTCATAATGGATTTCCTCGAACGGCTCGGACGGCGCGTCGAGATCGTCCGGATGGAGCCACCAATTCCGCCCGCGAAGCGACATCCCCAGCGTCGGCCCGAATTGCTCGTCAAAGCCCATGACGATATCGCCGCCGACAGTCCCTCTGCTCTGGCCCACCCCGACCGCGACATCGGCAACCGAAAACCGCGACTGGTCGGGAAACCAGTCCACTGAAAAAGACTCCGCTGACAGCGCGAACAGATCGTTGTTGAGGCGCAGGTTGGTGCCATCGATGTCGATGACGAATTGCCCCGACTGGACACCGCCCTGCGGGCCTGCCGCGAGCGCGACCGACAAATCCAGATTTCCGGTGCCGCGCAGGGCCGCCAGACTGTTGGCATCGTCAAGGAAGGGGATGATTGTGGAAAAATCGATACGCCGGATGTCCGCCGTTATCGTGGCGCCCTGCGCCCCGATCTCGCGCACGATCTCGCCTTCCATGGTCTCGCCGGCGATCTCGGCTGCAAAATCAGCTGCCACGCGCCCGTCTATGCGACCGGACCTGACATCGAGGTCGACATGATCAAAAGAACGGTAGAGACCGTAGACCGTATCGAGCATGCCGATCGAGCCATCGCGGATTTCAAACCGCCGCACCTGCCCGGCCATCGCCTGCTCGGAAAGCTGTGCCAGCGCCTCATTGAGCGACTCGACATTGGCCACCAGCCAGTCATTGTCCGAGCGCATGCCGATGTCCTCGGCGCCCCGATCGCCAACCGAAATGCCCTCATCGCCAATTTCAACGTCCGGCGCCCGCTGACTGCCCTCGATGACGCGAACCACCGTCTCGCCGGTGCCGTCCGTCTCGAGAAATTCAAACCGCGACAGCCTGGGGCCAAGCAGGTCCTGCACCATCTGAAAACGCGGCGCGATCAGAATGACGCGCGCCTCGGGTCGGCCAACCAACAGCCCCAGTGGTGACAGCCCGATCTCCAGCGCATCGGCTTCGATAACGGCATTGGAGGCGCGTTCGGTCAGTGTGACAGTCGAGAGATGGAAGCCCACGCTGACCGGCCCGGTCAGCGACAGCCCGAAATCGCGCCAGTCGACGTCAAAACTGTCATCGACAATCCCCGCGACCTCGCTCTTGGCCCTGTCCGACAGGAACCCCAGCGATATCGGACCGAACAGCAGGCGCACATACAGCAGGGCGAAAAGAACGAGCAGTCCGATACACAGGAAGGCAACAACCTTGAGCGCCAAACGTCGCCTGGGGCCGAAAAGGGTTCGCCTGGGACGTGTCGTCTCACTCACTGTCGGATGCAGGTCCCATTAGAGCGTTTTCCTGGATAAATGGGGCACCACTTATCCAGTTCGGAAACGCGACAAAACAAAGACTTAGATCGTTGCGCCGTTTACGTGAAACGGTGAAATGATCTAGAAATATGCGCCAAGGCCAATACACAAGAATCGGCTACCAAAGCTGTCTCTCGCCGACCATATCGGCTTGAATATGGCACAGATACCCTGCCGCGCCCTGCAGCCGGGGAAAATTGATGGAAAGGGCCCGCCCAATGACAACCCCGTCTGTCGGCCAACCGGCACCCGATTTCACCCTCCAGACCGACGCTGGCAAGCCGTTCACCTTGTCGGACCAGCGCGGCAAGTCCGTACTCATCTATTTCTACCCGCAGGCCGATACCCCCGCCTGCAACGACGAGAACCTTACCTTTACAGCCAACGCCCAATGGTTTGCCGAACGCGACATCCTCCTCGTCGGCATATCCCCCGATAGCGTCGAAAAACTAGCCGATTTCCGGCAGAAATATGCGCTCTCGCCCGTCCTGCTGTCGGATCCCGAGCACAAGGCCATCGGCCCATTTGGCGTTTGGGGAGAAAAGAAGAACTATGGCCGGACTTACGAGGGTCTGATCCGCTCCACCGTTCTGGTCGGTCCGGACGGCGCAATTGGCCAGATCTGGCCAAATATTCGCGCCAAGGGACATGTCGAACGTGTCATAAAGGCTTTAGGTTAGCCGGGCATTAACCATGGCACTGCATAATTCCTGATGTTCGATGTAAGAATTGCGTCATCGGGAGACCATCTGTGCGTTCGGGGGATCAGTCGATAGCGTTGGGCCGGCAGAAAGCCGGGTCCAGCAAAGGCGGCGCGGGCGCATACCTGCTCCTGACGGGCGTCATCGCCCTGTTGCTGGTCGTCAACGCCATAACCGCTCTCGCCCTTTACTTCGCCCCTGAAATCAATGGCCTGCTGCGCGAGGACAACTCCTCGATCCTCACTGCCTACGAACAGCGCATCACCGAACTGCGGCTCGAAGTGGATCGGCTGCACTCCCGCCAATACGCCCAGATGGGCGATATGAACCTGCAGATGCATGAACTTGTTCAGCAGCAGGAAGTGCTCTCCGAGCAGCACGAGTATGTGCGCGCACTCACCGAAATGGCCCGCGAAATGGGCGTATCCGGACAGGCCGCGGCGCCAGACACCATGACGACCGGCTCCATTACCGCCCAGCCCCTCGCTTTCAACGGCGACACGGCACTGCTGGCCGATACGCTACTCGCCATGCAAGAGGAAACCCGCATGGCGCTGGTCTCGCTCTCCGATGCGGCAACGCTCTCGACCGACGAGATTGTGTCAGGGCTGCGCGGTATCGGCATCGAACCGGACGTCGCCGCCAATGGCGTGGGTGGCCCCTTCATTCCGGCGGGCGGCGAGCCGGGTTCGATCATCGATGAGGCCAATGCCGTGGCCGATGCGCTGGCACGTTACCAATCGGCCCGCCGCGCCTTGCTGGCCGCACCGATCCAGCTGCCGGTCAATGGTGCGGGCACAATAACCTCTTCCTTCGGCAATCGCACCGATCCGTTCCTCAGGCGCGCAGCGTTCCATGCCGGCATCGATTTCCGCGCCACGACGGGAACGCCGGTTCTGGCAGCTGCAAGCGGCACGGTCCGTGTCGCGGCGACCAATGGCGGATACGGCAAGATGGTCGAGATCGACCATGGTAACGGGCTCACTACTCGCTATGCCCATATGAGCCAGATCGGCGTCAGTGTTGGCCAGACGATTACCGGTGGCCAGCAGCTTGGCCTCACCGGGTCCACCGGCCGCTCGACCGGACCCCATCTGCATTTTGAAGTACGCAAAGGCGGCAGCGCCATCGATCCGTCGCGCTTTATCGCCGCTGGACGCACCCTGGCCGCCTATCTCCAATAGACCTCGCAAAAAAAATGGCGGCGCCAGATCGGGCACCGCCAGATAGATTTGTCGCGCCGGAAAATTGCTTATTCCTCGTCCTTGTCAGCTCCGAGCCGCTGAGCCAGCGAGGCTTCCATGAACGGGTCCAGCGCCCCGTCCAGCACATCCGATGGCGCTGTGCTTTCCACCTGCGTGCGCAGATCCTTCACCAGCTGATAGGGCTGGAGCACGTAGGAGCGGATCTGGTGCCCCCACCCGATCTCGGTCTTTGAGGCCGCTTCGGCACTGGCGGCTTCCTCGCGCTTTTGCAGTTCGAGCTCGTAAAGCCGCGCCCGCAGCATGTCCCAGGCCTGCGCCTTGTTCTTGTGCTGGCTGCGTTCGTTCTGGCACTGCACAACGATTCCCGTGGCGATATGGGTGATGCGCACCGCCGAATCGGTAGTGTTGACGTGCTGGCCACCCGCGCCCGATGCGCGATAGGTATCAATCCGCACATCGGACTCGTTGACGTCGATGTCGATGGAATCGTCGATCACCGGATAGACCCAAACGCTCGAAAAGCTCGTATGCCGTCTCGCCTGGCTGTCATAGGGCGAAATGCGCACCAGCCGGTGCACGCCGCTTTCGGTCTTGAGCCACCCATAGGCGTTGTGGCCCTTGACCAATATCGTCGCGCCCTTGATGCCCGCTTCTTCGCCGGCACTGTATTCGATGGTTTCGACCTTGAAGCCCCGCCGTTCCGCCCAGCGCGTGTACATGCGGAACAGCATCTGCGCCCAGTCCTGGCTCTCGGTGCCACCAGCCCCTGAATGGACTTCGACATAGCAGTCGTTGGCGTCCGCTTCCCCCGAAAGCAGGGTTTCCACCCGCATCCGCGCCGCGGTATCCTTGAGCTCGACCAATGCCTTTTCGGCCTCGGCAACGATATCGTCATCGCCCTCGGCCTCGCCGAGTTCGATCAGTTCGAGATTGTCGCTGATCCCGGCTTCAAGCGTCTTCACCGTGTCGATGGCGCTTTCGAGCGACTGGCGTTCGCTCATCACCTTGCGGGCTTCTTCCGGATCGTTCCAGAGATCGCCCGATTCCGAGCGTGCGTTCAGTGCGTCGAGGCGTCTTTCGGCTGTATCCCAGTCAAAGATGCCTCCTCAGCAGGCTTAGGGCCTGCTTGATTTCGTCAACAGTCTTGAGAACGTCTGCGCGCATGGCTTGGTCCGCTTGGAAAAGGATATGGGCTGTCCCCATAGCTACATTCCGCCAGCCGATCAACCCGCCGCGCGCCCACCAGGGCCGCCCCGAACGCGGGACGGCCCTTCTGTCTCGCCTACCGAACGATCAGCTCAGCCGCCAGTCATAGGTGACATGATAGATCCCGCCGAACCCGACATAGGTCAGCGTCTCGCGGGGCGAAACCAACGCGCCGTTGAAATTGTCGAACCGGCTCTCCAACTCGATGCCCACCAGAAGTGGCTCGAAGATGTCGTCCTTGCTCGCGGCGGTGAAAACGGCCATGAGGCCGCCGATGATGGCCCCAACCGCAGCACCGATCAGCGCTCCGATCGGGCCAGCAAGTGTCCCTGCGAGAGCGCCCGCTGCCGCCCCCGCCCCGATTGCCCCCCCGATCGCGGCGCCCACGGCGGTGATGATCGTAAAGAGATAAACCTGGACTGCGTCGTAAAGGTCGAGAAGGAACTGGGTGAACCCACCCCCCTGGTCGGATTCGGCGAGTGCCACCTTGGCGAAGAACAGCCGGGGAAAGTCGGATTGCGCCAGCATGTATTCCGCAGCGATCCACGGCGATGACAACGTAATCGAATCGCCGGACTTGAACTGGCCGATATCGAACGGGCCGCGCATTTCCACAGTTTCGGCCAGCACATCGTCGATATCGACGTCCGCTGCCCCGCTTCCCGATACCGAGCCGATTTGTATCTCGTCCCGTGCGAGTTCGCGCGTATCGTCCTGGCATTCGATTTCGTGGACCCGCAGCTCGAGCTTGGAATATTGCTGCGCCCCCGGCCCGCCCTGGCCGCCACCGAATCCGAGGCTGGGACCCGACTCCCACAGCACGGCCTTGAAATGCCCCCAATGAGAGATCCAGGCCTTGGTGTCGGACGATTTGATGGCCTTTTTCGGTGCGAGCATCGGCGCGAAAACCTTGACGATGTCGATGCGATCGAGAACATGCTCCTTCGCCGCCGGGTCGTAGAGCGTCTTTACGTGGGCACGTTGCACCGCCCCCATCGGCCCCCTGCTGTGAGGGTCGGTGGTCAGATAAATCTTGGCAAGCGCCTGTCGTTCTTTCTCTCCAAGCCCCTTCGCGTAGTCGAGAACCACCTGTCCGACAGTCCGCGCCTTGGTGTCGCGCTTCTTGCCATAGGCGGCAAGCGTCTTGCTTTGCTCAGGCGCCTTTCCCGAAACCAGCGCCCCGGCGATTTCGGCTGCGACCAGCGCCTGCATTGTATCGACGAAATTAGCCATCTGTTCGTCGCCGATCTCGCGGAACCGCGGTTGATACGTGCGGATACCGGATTTTTTCCGAGTGTCTTTCAAGAAAACTCTCCCCTTGGTGTCGCGCCGCAATGGGAGCCCTCGACAACGCCCTGAAACAAACCACCCCTATGGTGCACCGACCCGGCCCCTGGTCGAACCAGCGCTGCCTAGAGAGTTCCGGGTTGACCGTTCAACACCGATGTCGTGAATTGACAGGACAATGTCGCGGATTACCCAACCTATGAGCTGGCTTTGGAACGTGCTTGTGCGATCGCCCTGGCGGCGCAAGCTGCTCGTGGTCGGGCCCGCCATTGTCGGCTTCACGGTTCTGGGGCCTTTTGCGACCTATCTCGAGATCGCTCCGCTGCCCCGGCTGCTCTATTGGACGCTGGAGCTGCTGGGCATCGGCTTTTTCATGCACCTCGTCATCTGGCCATTGCTCCACGTCCAGGCGCTCGTCACCTGGCCCCGTCCGCTGTTGGTGCTCATTGGCTCGGCAATCGCCGCGCTGCCGAAGCCGTTTTCCGGGGGATGAACCTCCAGTCGGTCGGCACCATCGGCCTTTGGACCATGGTCACCCTGGTCGGTTGGATGATTGCCTCGGTAGAATTTGCACCCGAAATCTTCGGGTCGAACCGCCTTCTTCCGAACAAATCACCGGCGCCGCTGCCGCCCCCTCTGCAGGGCAACCTGATTTCCCTTTCGCATCAGGATCATTACGTCGAGATCACCAGCAAAAAAGGGAGCGAGTTGGTTCGCATGCGATTTCTGGACGCCCTTGGCGCGCTGGCCGGCCATCCGGGCGCCCGCATTCACCGGTCCCACTGGATCGCCGGCCCTGCCCTTGTTTCGGTCGACCGGAGCGGTCACCGGTATGTGGCGAACCTGGTCGATGGCCGCACCCTCCCGATAAGCCGCCCCTATCTGCGCGCCGCCCGGAATTTGTTGCAGGGATAGCAGGACCCCGCTCCGCCGCCGAGTAGCGGCCGGAAACGAGCGATCGCGCTAAAAGAGCCCGCCGGTGCCAAAGCTTGGCTGCTGGTTTGCACCGGTCTGGATGTTATCGAAAGCCCGGGAATTGACCCCAATGACCGAAGTCATCAAGTTCGGCCCGGTCCCCGGCTTGAACGCTTCCTGCACACCCGATCCACCAGCGACGATCCCGACGCCGGTTGCCGGATCGATCCAGTCCGTACGCATGCCTTGAGGAACCTGGAACCGCGTTGGTGGAACGCCTTCCAATGCCGCCGAAACAAAATCGGCGAAGATCGGCGCGGCCAGTTCGCCACCCGTCGAGCTTGACCCCATGTTGCGCGGCGTGTCGTAACCGACATAGACCCCGACAGCCAACTCCGGTGTGAACCCAACGAACCATGCGTCCTTGTAGTCGTTGGTCGTCCCGGTCTTGCCCGCCACCGGCCGTCCCACGGCCCGTACAGCCGTTCCCGTGCCCCGCTGAACGACGCCCTCCATCATCGAGGTAATCTGATAGGCGGTCATCGGATCGAGCACCTGCGCGCGGCTGTCGATGATCATCGGCGCGGCTTGCCCGTGCCAGTCGGCTTGCTGGCAGGCTTCGCAGATGCGTTCGTCGTGGCGATAGATCGTATCGCCGTACCGGTCCTGAATCCTGTCGATCAGCGTGGGCGTTATCCTGCGACCGCCATTGGCGATGGTCGCATAGGCCGCCGTCAGGCGCATGACCGTCGTTTCCCCTGCCCCCAGAGCCATGGCAAGAACGTGCGGCATGTCGTCGTAAACGCCGAACAGGCGCGAATATTCCTCGATCATCGGCATGCCCAGATCGCGCGCCAGCCGCACGGTCATCACGTTGCGCGAAAGCTCGATGCCGCGCCGCAACGTCTGTGGACCATAGAACTGTCTCGCGTAGTTTTCCGGCTGCCAGACCGAGCCATCGGAATTGACCACTTCGAGCGGCGCGTCGAGGATCACGCTGGCCGGCGTGTAGCCATTGTCCAGCGCCGCCGCATAAACGATAGGCTTGAACGACGATCCCGGCTGGCGCATGGCCTGTGTGGCGCGATTGAATTCGCTTTCGGCGAACGAAAAACCGCCAACAAGCGCCAGGACGCGCCCGGTCCTTGGGTCCATGGCAACGATGGCGCCTTCGATATCGGGCACCTGCCGCAAGGTATAGACGCCCTCTTCGCCGGCCACCGGCTCGACATAAACCACATCGCCAACGCTCAGCAGTTGGCTCAGCGGCTCGCTCACCCACGTAACGGCCGGGCCCGGCAGCGTACCCGTGACCCGTTCCGAACTCACGCGCCCATCAACGTCGATCATCGGCCGCAATCCGATCTGCGCCGAATTGGCCTCCATTTCCAGCACCACGGCCAGCGTCCACTCGGGCACGTCTCCAAGCGGAGAAATCCCGGCCAGCGCCCCGCCCCAGTCCTCACCGATCTCGATGGTGCCCTCGACGGCGTGAAAACCCCGCCGCTGGTCGAAATCGATCAAGCCATCCATTAGCGCCTTACGCGCATGAAGCTGCATCTGCGGGTCGAGCGAAGTACGCACCGACATGCCGCCGCCGTAAAGCGTATCCTCGCCATAAAGCCCGGCGAGCTGCCGGCGCACTTCCTCGGTGAAATACTCGGCCGAATAAAGCTGCGATCCACCGGCCCGCGGAATGACGTTGAGGTTCTCGTTCTTGTAGGCGCTCGCTTCCGCCAGCGTGACGTAGCCATTCTCGGCCATCCTATCGAGAACCCAGTTCCGCCGCTCGATTGCCGCCTCGGGCCTCCGGAACGGATGGTAGTTCGAAGGTCCCTTGGGCAGCGCCGCGAGATAGGCCGCTTCGGCATAGGTCAACTCGTAAAGCGCCTTGTCGAAATAGTTGAGCGCGGCAGCGGCCACCCCATAGGAGTTGAGGCCGAGGAAAATCTCGTTGAGATAAAGTTCGAGGATTTCGTCCTTGGTGAACGTATTTTCGATCCGCAGCGCCAGCAGCGCTTCCTTGATCTTGCGGTCCCATGTCTGGTCCGAGGTCAAAAGGAAGTTCTTGGCGACCTGCTGGGTAATCGTCGAAGCGCCGACCAGATTGCCGGAATCGCCTGAAATGAATTGCTCGGCATTGTCGCGCGCCGCGCGAAACACGCCGGCCAGGTCGATGCCGAAATGGGAATAGAAATCCTTGTCCTCGGCCGAAAGGAACGCCTCGATCACCATGGGCGGAATGGTTTCGACCGGCTGGAACAATCGCCGTTCACGCGCGAATTCGGCGAGCAACACGCCGTCTGCGGCATGCACGCGCGTCGTCACCGGCGGCTGATAGTCCATCAGCACCGTATAGTCGGGCAGATCGTCGTTGAGCAGCGCTATGTAGTAGGCAACGCCGCCCAGAACGATCAGGCCCGAAAAAACGGAAAAGCCAAACAGCCAGCTTAAAAGTCGAAACATCGCATTCTCACACGGGCCCGCGCCCAATCGTTGCGCCATTCCCCGCGATTCTGGAGTCTATCAGAAGCGGGGCCGATTGTGCGCCCAAACCCATAAAGATCAGTCAAAACGGTGTGTACTGCCCAACGCCCTAGTACCGGCCATCGAAATAGACCGCGACGCCGCGCGCCAACGCCGCCGCAACGCGGTCCAGCCACGCGTCCGTCGTCAGGTTCGCGGTGTCGTCCGAATTGGAGAGAAAACCCAACTCAATCAGCACCGATGGAATATCGGGAGAATTGAGAACAAAAAAATCGGCCTGCCGCAGCGGAAAGCGCCGCAACTGGACCGATGGCTCAAGCTGTTCGATCAGCGCCTGACCCGCCAGATAGGACTGCCGCCGCGTCTCACGCGCCAGAAAATCAACAAGCACATCGATGGCCCCCTCGTCCTCGGGGGGCGAAAAGCCCGCGATGAGGTCGACCCGGTTTTCATTTTCGGCCAGCACCCGGTCGAGGTCGGACGTCGCCAGATCGCCGCGCGTATAGATGGACGCACCGCGCACGTCCTGCTGATCGAACGAATCCGCGTGCAGCGAAATGAACAGATCCGCCTGGTTCTGCCGCGCCAGCGCAACGCGCTCGGACAGCGTCAGGAAAGTGTCGGTGTCGCGCGTCAGCGCCACATCGAACCGCCCGGTCTCGACCAGCAGATTTTGCAGCTTGAGCGCGAAGGCCAGTACGATGGTCTTTTCTTCCAGCCCGTTCGTCGCCCGCGCGCCGCCATCCACACCGCCATGACCAGGATCGATGATGACAAGGGGCCGCACGCTGTCGATGGCGGTTGCTGTTTCGCCCGGTGCCGTCTGGGCGCCATCGAGCTCTGCAGGCGGAGTTTCCTGTTCGGCCTGTTCAACCGCGGGCTCGGCGCCCCTCATATTGGCCGCGAAATTTTCCGCCGTGTCGGGCACGAGATCGATCACCAGCCGCGCCGGCTGATCCTCGAACGCGTCGAGAATGTAGGACTGCTGCACCTGTGCCGGCCCGGCGAGCGATAGTGTCACCCGCACCCGTTCGCCGCCCGGCGCCTCGACGCTGTAGGCCGTTACGAGACCATCGCCAGCCGGCTGATTGTCCTGTCCGCCGCCCCCTGCCTGCCCGCGCAGTTCGACGATAACGCGCATCGGATCGGCAGCTGTATAAACGGCGAACTCGGTCGGCGTCGTCAGATCCAGCACCAGCCGCGCGCGGTCCTGGGTGGCAGTGACCCGGGAGTCGAGCAGCGCCGGCGCTGTTGGCTGGGCGCCGGCTTCCGTCGCTGCCGCCGGGGCCTCTGCCGCCGGATTTTCCTGCGCCGGACCTGCCGGTACATTGAAAATGGCAAACGCCAGAACGAAAAAAATCAGCTTTGCACGCACAGCCGGGACGATCATCGAAAACTCCAGTTCGCGCGCACCTTATGCGATTCTTGGGCGGAAATAGGCAAGCCTCAGCTTGAACTTCATCCCCGGCAACGCCACATCCTACCGATCGAGCGCGAAGGCCATTGGCTATTGCCAATTTCCGGGAACACTCGTAAGGACTGTAATGCGGTGCTCTATAGAGTCTGCGCCCAGGCCCGTTCTCGCCTCCGGCATCCAGCCGGCCTCGACGCACCGGACATGTGACGCGCGACTTGCACCGAGACAAGAATATCGGACTCGCCGGTTTTGAGGTGATCCGACTGGCAGGGCCGATCTGGCCATGCCTCTAAGGACGAGGTCGAATGGGTTTAACTCTGGCAATCGGCACGATCGATGTACCGGCGCGCCGCAGCCCGCTGTCCCATTCCTTGACCCCTACCCTTCCCAACGACGCCTCTGGCGTTTTCACGATACTGTCATACGCCTCGCATGGCGCTGGCCGCCCGTCAGAAGAACGGTCCCGGCCCGGCGCGCGAGCGCGCGGAGTTCTAATTTATGGCCACAAAAAGAATGCTGGTGGATGCCACCCACCCGGAAGAAACACGGATAGTCGTTACCACAGGTAACAGACTCGAGGAGTTCGACTTTGAATCCGCCGAACGGCGGCAGTTAAGGGGCAATATCTATCTCGCCAAGGTTACGCGGGTCGAGCCTTCCTTGCAGGCTGCCTTCGTCGAGTATGGCGGCAATCGTCACGGCTTCCTCGCCTTTTCCGAAATCCACCCCGATTACTACCAGATCCCGGTCGCCGATCGCGAAGCGCTCATGCGCGACGAAGAAGAGGCCCATGAGGAAGAAGCCGAGCTCGTCGATGACGATGAGATCGAGAGCGCCGAAGGCGACGATGACGCCGCCGAGGAAAATGGTGACGATTTCGACGCACCACGCGAAACCAAGAAGGTTGAGCAGCTCGGCGACGGCGATGCTCTCGAAGATCTTCAGGAGCGTCCGCGCCGCAACCAGCGCCGCTACAAGATCCAGGAAGTCATCAAGCGCCGCCAGGTCTTGCTGGTCCAGGTCGTCAAGGAAGAACGCGGCAACAAGGGCGCTGCGCTCACCACTTATCTCTCGCTGGCCGGCCGCTATTCGGTCCTGATGCCCAACACGGCGCGTGGCGGCGGCATTTCGCGCAAGATCACCAGCGCCGCCGACCGCAAGCGTCTCAAGGAAATCGCCACCGATCTCGAAGTGCCCCAGGGCATGGGCGTCATCCTGCGCACCGCAGGTGCTTCGCGCACCAAGGCCGAGGTCAAGCGCGATTTCGAATACCTCATGCGCCTTTGGGAAAATGTGCGCACCCTGACGCTCGAATCTTCGGCGCCCTGCCTCGTCTATGAGGAAGGCAGCCTCATCAAGCGCACCATCCGCGACCTCTACAACAAGGACATCACCGAAGTCCTTGTGTCCGGCGATGCCGGATATCGGGAGGCCAAGGATTTCATGCGCATGATTATGCCCAGCCATTCCAAGAATGTGCAGGTCTATAAAGACGATGCGCCAATCTTCTCGCGTTTCAATGTAGAGTCGCAGCTCGACTCAATGTTCCATCCGCAGGTGACCCTGCCCTCGGGCGGCTATATCGTCATCAACCCGACCGAAGCGTTGGTGTCGATCGACGTCAACTCGGGCCGCGCGACCAAGGAACACAATATCGAGGACACCGCCCTCCAGACCAATCTGGAAGCGGCAGAAGAGATTTCCCGCCAGTTGCGCCTGCGCGATCTGGCCGGCCTCATCGTCATCGATTTCATCGACATGGAAGAGCGGCGCAACAACCGCTCGGTCGAAAAGAAGCTCAAGGACTGCCTCAAGAACGACCGCGCCCGCATCCAGGTCGGCCACATCAGCCATTTCGGCCTGATGGAGATGAGCCGCCAGCGCATCCGCTTTGGCGTTCTGGAATCATCGACCCACACCTGCCCCACCTGTGCGGGCACCGGGCTTGTGCGTTCGGTTTCTTCTCTGGCGCTGATGATCATGCGCGCCATCGAAGACCATGTGCTGCGCAAGCCGGGCCAGTCGATCAACGTGAACATGCCCGCCGAAGTCGCGCTTTATATCCTCAATACAAAGCGCGAAACGCTCACGGCGCTCGAAGCCAAATACGGCCTTTCGATCACCATTTCCGCCCAGAGCGGTCTCCTCGGCTCCCAGTTCAACATCGAGCGCGGCGAAGCCCGAGCCCCGGTTGCCGCGGCTCCGGTCCAGCATATCCGCGCCGATGCCGCTTCGATGGACGACTACCAGGAGGCCGAAGTCGAGGTCGAGGAAGAAGAAGCCGAGGTCGAAGCTGAGATCGAGGCTGAAGACGACACAGCGGGCGAACGCGATGGCAGCCGTAACAAGCGCCGCCGCCGCCGTCGCCGTGGTGGCAAGGAAAACGCTGCAATCCAAGCCACTGAGGTCGCAACACCTGACGCCGAATCCGGCGATACCGAGGACGAGCCGCGGGCCGATGCCGCCAACGAGGACGACGACGACCAGCCGCGCAAGCGCCGCCGTCGCGGCCGTCGTGGCGGACGCCGCAACAAACGCCCCAATGAGGGCGTCGGCACGGATCAGGATACGGACTCGCTTGGCGATGCCGACGCCATGAACGCTGTCGAGGAGCGTGAGCCTGCAGTTGCCGTCAAGGCCGAGGATGTTCCCGCGCCCGACGCAGCGCCGGAAACCGAAACGATCCCCGAGACCGCAGAGGAAAAGCCGAAAAAGCGCCGCACCCGCAGGACCACCAAGGCAAAGGCCGTGGAACCGGATTCGGTAGCACAGGAAGCCGTGGAAGGCGCCGAAGAAGCGCCAGCCGCCGAGCCTGCACCGGCGCCCGAAAAGCCGGCCCGCAAACCCCGCGCACCGCGTAAGAAGAAGGTCGAAGCCGAAGCTCCCGTGGCTGCGGAAGAAAAGCCTGCCCAAGCGCCGCAGCAGGATACCGCGCCGCAGCAGGATACCGCACCCCAGCAGGATACCGCACCCCAGCCCGTCTCCGAACCCGAGCCGGCTGCCGAGCCCGCTGCGGAAGATCAGCCTGCGGGCCGCAAGAAAAGGGCCGTGCCGTCCGATGAGATTCTCGTCTCATCGACGAGTGAGCCAACCGAAGAAAAGCCCAAGAAGGCCGGTTGGTGGCAGCGCCGCCTCGGTCTGGGCTAGAGCGCGGCTCGGAAGCGCGACAAAACAAAGACTTGGGGCACGTGTTTCCATCAAAACACGTGCCCCATACGATCATCACACAAATAAAAAGGGCGGCTGAGCCGCCCTTTTTATTGCCCGCTATGGGTGGAGAAATTTGCCCATTCGCTCAAGCGCCATGGCGATGTTTTCCTCTGTACCCGCATAGGAGAACCGGACGTATTTGTTTCCGTCCGTCCTGTCGAAATCCAGACCCGGCGTCGCGGCGACACCAGCCTGATCGAGCATACGCAGGCAGAAATCCATAGTGTCATTGGTAAAGGCCGACGCATCGACATAGGCGTAAAACGCCCCGTCGGACGGCTCTGCCAGACCGAACCCCAGCGTCTTGAGCCCTTCTGACAGTACCTGCCTGCTCCTGGCGTATTGATCACGGCGCACATCATACTCATCCCGCGCCTCCATCGCCGCCAATGCCGCGCATTGCGATACGCTCGATGCGGAAATGAAAAGGCTCTGCGCCATCATTTCGGCCCGGCGCACCATATCCTCTGGCAGCACCAGCCAGCCGATCCGCCAGCCCGTCATGCAGTAATATTTGGAAAAGCTGTTGACGATCACATGGTCATGGGAAAATTCGAGCGCGCTCGCGTCTCCGCCGACATAATTGAGCCCGTGATAGATCTCATCAGAAATGAACCGCACGCCGAGCCGATCGCAACATGCGATGATGGCCGCCAACTCGTCACGCTCCAGCACGGCGCCTGTCGGGTTGGCCGGGCTGGCCACAAGCAGCCCCTCGAACGGTGATTTTTCGTAAGCCGCCTCAATATCGGCCGCTGTCAGCCGCCAGCCATTTGCCGGCGAAACCGGAATTTCGACGCTCCCCAGATTGAGCGAGGCGATGATATTGAGATAAGCCGGATAGCCCGGCCGCGTCACCGCTATACGCTGCCCCGGCGCAAATCCTGCCAGAAATGTCAGGATGAACCCACTCGACGAGCCGGTCGTCACCACGATCCGCTCAGGCGAAACCTCAACGCCGTGCTGTTCGGCGTAATACCGGCTCAGCCGCTCGCGCAGCGCCAGCATACCCTTGGCAGCCGTATAGCCCATGGGGCGGTCCAGACACCCGCGGACCGCATCGAGCACACATTCAGCCGGTTTGCCGCCAGGCTCCCCGATTTCGAGGTGACAAATCGTCCGCCCCTGCGCTTCCAGCGCCTGCCCACGCGCCATGAGTTCAAGAGCGTAAAATGGGCGAATCGAATTGGCACTCATCATTTCAATGTCCGCTTGTTCTGTATTGCAGCAGCTCATGCTCAAACTGCGACATTTGCGTCAAGTCGCAGTATAGCAGCATTTCATTATCATATTTGCTATCACATTAGCAAAAAATTCTATTTTTACAACGATTCATAGAACCATCGCCCAACACGCGCTTTTGTTCGCATACCCGGTCCATTGCGGCTGGCTCCCGATCCCTGCTTACGGTAAACCCGCTGCAACGCGATAGGGAGTTACAGATGCAAAAAGCGATCAATATCGGCCTCGCCGCAGCCGTGGCATGCCTCGGCGCCGGGCTCGCTTATTCCATCGCGACACGTCCCGAGCCCGGCATGAGCCAGGCCGAGGTCGAAGCCCTCCTCACCCAGACGGCCACGACCCAGCCAGCCACCGAGCTCCCGGCTGCGCTCCAGCCCGAGGCCGCCGAAACTGCCGCCATCGACACCGCCACCATCGGCCCTGTTATCGAGGACTACCTCCTCGCCAATCCACGCCTGCTCGAGCGCATGTCGGTCGAGCTCGAAACCCAGATCCGCGCCGAGGAAGGCGAGCGCGCCCGCATCGCGCTGGCCGCTCTGGAAGATGAAATCTACAACGACCCCGCCAATATCGTGCTCGGCAATCCCGATGGCGACGTGACCCTTGTCGAGATGTTCGATTACAATTGCGGTTATTGCCGCCAGGTGGTTGCCGACGTCATGGCACTGGTCGAGGAAGACCCGGACCTGCGCGTCATCCTCAAGGAATTCCCCATCCTCTCGCAAAGCTCGGTCGATGCCGCCCGTATCGCCATTCTGGTTGGGCGCTCCGAGGTGGACTATCAGGATTTCCACACTGCGTTGTTCTCCTCCCGCGGCCAGGTCGACACTCAGGCCGCCCTCGCCGCCGCCGAATCGCTGGGGCTGAGCCGCGTGTCGCTTGAACTGGAAATGACCGCCCCAGACGTCTCCGATGCGCTCCAGCGCACCTATACCATTGCCCAGGCGCTCGGCATTTCCGGAACACCCACCTTCATCATCGGCGACGAGGTTATCCCCGGCGCCCTGCCCAAGGCCGACCTTCTCCGCCGCATCGAAAGCATGCGCGAGTGCGGCGCCACCGTCTGCACAGACAGCGGTCAGGACGGCTGACAATGGCGGCGGACCAGCCGAGTGATCCCGTTCTCGAAAAGCGCATTGCCCGCACGGCGCGCTGTTTCGATGCGACGGGCCGCCTGCTGCGCTGGCCGTCCCGCCGGGCCGATCAGGAGCTTGCGCTGTGGATCGTGTGGTCGCAAATGCCCTCTGACGGCCAGCTCTCCGAGCTCGATGTCAACGTTATGCTGCGCACCTGGCACGATTATGAGGACTACGTCCTGCTCCGCCGCGAATTGTGCGAACTCGACCTCCTGCGGCGCACGCCCGATGGCAGCATCTACCGCCGCGTGACCCACGACATGCCGCCCGAGGCCGAAGCCCTTCTTGCCAGGCTCGAAGCGGCGGCGTCTTAGAGCGCTTCCAGGATAAGTGGAATCCACTGATCCGGTTCGGAAGGGCGACAGAATAAGGACCTGGATCATTTTGCCGTTTCACGGAAACGGTAAAATGATCTGGGGACGCGTTCCCTTTGCCTTTTCAGTGCATTTCGTATAACGCCAGCTTGAATTGCCGGCCCTGCTGGCTCAAAAAGCTCTAAAAGGCGCGTTTGCCATCATTTTGGCGCTTCGGACGCGACACGATAAGGCACATGGCAAAACGCGTACTGATCCTCAACGGACCGAACCTCAATCTCTTGGGCACGCGGGAAAAATCGATATATGGCGGCGATACGCTGGCCGATATTGAAGCGATGTGCCGCGAAACGTGCGAAAAGCTCGGCATGGCATGCGATTTCCGCCAGTCCAATCACGAAGGCGAGCTTGTTGACTGGATCCAGTCGGCCCGCAAGACAGCCGACGCCATCGTCATCAACCCCGCAGCGTATTCCCACACCTCGGTGGCCATCCACGATGCCTTGCGCACCTTGGACAAGCCTATTGTTGAGGTGCATCTGTCAAACATTCACCAGCGTGAACCCTTTCGCCACCACTCCTACGTATCTGCAGTGGCAAAGGGCGTTATTTGCGGTCTAGGCCCAAGAGGCTATACGCTGGCCCTCGAGGCCGTGGCCGAAATCCTGAATTGAGAAAGACCCCAAAGGGGTCAGTGGAGACACGAAAACAATGGCAAAGATCTCGCAGGTCGATCAGGACCTCATCCGCACCATCGCCGAACTGGTCAACGAGGCCAATCTGGCCGAAATCGAACTCGAGCAGGACGATTTCCGCATCCGCGTGACCCGCACCTTTGCCAAGGAAGTCGTACAGGTCGCGGCCCCCGGCTACGCCCAGGCAGCGCCCGCCGCCCCGGCTGCACCTGCCGCGCCGGCTGCTTCTGCCGCAGCAACGCCCGCCGCCGCATCCCCCGAGGACCTTGCGGCCAGCCCCAACACGCTCACTTCGCCCATGGTCGGCACCGCCTATCTGGCACCGGAACCCGGCGCCAAGGCGTTCGTCGAGGTGGGAACCAAGGTTTCCGAGGGTCAGACGATCCTCATCATCGAGGCCATGAAAACCATGAACCAGATTCCGGCGCACAAATCGGGCACCATCACCCGCATTCTGGTCGATGATGCCTCGCCGGTCGAATACGGTGAACCCCTCGTCGTCATCGAGTAAGGCTGAGCCATGTTTTCCAAGGTCCTCATAGCCAACCGCGGCGAGATTGCCCTGCGCATCCTGCGCGCCTGCAAGGAGCTCGGCATCCAGACGGTCGCCATCCACTCCCAGGCCGACGCCAATGCCATGCATGTGCGCCTTGCCGATGAAAGCGTCTGCGTCGGCCCCAACGCTGCGCGCGACAGCTACCTCAACATCCCCTCCATTCTGGCCGCCTGCGAGATTACCGGCGCCGAAGCGGTTCATCCCGGCTATGGCTTCCTGTCGGAAAATGCCCGTTTCGCCCGCATCCTCGAAGAGCACAAGATCGCCTTCATCGGCCCGTCCGCCCACCACATCGAGATCATGGGCGACAAGATCCAGGCCAAAAAGACAGCCATTGAACTGGGCATCCCTTGCGTTCCCGGTTCGGCCGGCGCGGTGACCACCGAGGCCGAAGCCAAAAGCTCGGCCGCCGAAATCGGCTATCCGGTGCTTATCAAGGCTGCATCGGGCGGCGGCGGCAAGGGCATGAAGGTCGCCAAGACTGAAGCTGACCTTGCTATCGCCTTCTCCACGGCGCGCCGCGAAGCCAAGGCCAATTTTGGCGACGATTCCGTTTATCTGGAAAAGTATCTGGAAAAGCCCCGCCACATCGAAGTTCAGGTTATTGGCGATGGCATGGGCAACGCCGTGCATCTGGGCACCCGCGATTGCTCGCTGCAGCGCCGCCACCAGAAAGTCTGGGAAGAGGCTTCCGCCCCCACCGTTCCCATGGCTGAGCAGACCGAGATTGGCGAGATTTGCGCCGCCGCCATGCGCAAGCTCAAATACTCGGGCGCCGGCACGATCGAGTTCCTGTACGAAAATGGCGAGTTCTATTTCATCGAAATGAACACGCGCCTCCAGGTTGAACACCCGGTCACCGAGCGCATCACCAATTTCGACATCGTCTATGAGCAGATCCGCGTTGCGGCTGGCGAGCCGCTCTCGCTCAAGCAACAGGATGTGGTGTTCTATGGCCACGCCATCGAAGTGCGCATCAATGCCGAGGACCCGCAGACCTTCGCGCCGTCCCCCGGCCGCATCACCTATTACCACCCGGCGGGTGGCGTGGGCGTGCGCGTCGATGCCGCCGTGTATCAGGGCTATAATATCCCGCCCTATTACGACAGCCTGATCGGCAAGCTGATCGTCCACGGCCGGACGCGCCCCGAATGCCTGCAGCGCCTCAATCGGGCACTGGACGAATTCATCGTCGACGGCGTCAAGACAACCCTGCCCCTGTTCCGCAGGCTCATCAAGGAACCTGACATTCAGGCCGGCAATTACGACATCCACTGGCTCGAGAAATTTCTCGAGGCCAACAAGGAATAATGAAAGGCGGCCTGATGGGCCGCTTCTTCATTTTTGCCATGACACGATTTTTGCGATGACACGGAAGAACGACCCTTTCGATATCGAACTCACGCCAGAGTTGATCCTGCGCGCATATCGCGCTGGGATTTTTCCGATGTCCGAGAGTGCCGAGGACCCCGATATCTTCTGGGTCAGCCCCCAGATGCGCGGCGTCTTGCCGCTCGATGGATTCAGGGCATCCAAAAGCCTGCGTAAGTCCATGCGCAAAAGCGGTTTTTCCGTTGTGGTCGATCGCGACTTCACCGCCGTCATCGAGGGCTGCGCGACCGCGGGCAGCGACCGGGAATCGACATGGATCAATCCCACCATCCGCGCGCTCTATGGCGAGCTATTTGCCATGGGCTATTGCCACACTGTCGAAGTCTATGATGGCGATGCTCTGGTCGGCGGCCTTTATGGGCTGGCCATTGGCGGCGCGTTCTTTGGCGAATCCATGTTCCACAAGCGCACCGACGCCTCCAAGATCGCCCTCGCCCACCTCGTCGACCGGCTCACGGCGGGCGGCTACGTCCTGCTCGACACCCAGTTCATCACCGACCACCTGGCGTCCCTCGGCGCCATCGAAATTCCCCGCGCCATCTACGAAATCCGCCTCTCGGGCGCGCTGAATGTCGAAGGCGATTTTTATGCTTGGGACAGGCGCTGACGGGCGTTCTCTAGTCGTCCCGCCGCATATCGAATGCCGCCTAGGAAGCCTCGATGCCATTCTTGTGCGCACGCGACCAATCGACGAGCCCCACGACCAGCGCGGCAAGCGTCTCGCCACGGTGCGTCAATGCATATGTCACAGACGGAGGATTGGTCGGTTCGACCGATCGGCTCACCAGCCCGTCACGTTCAAGCCGTCTCAAGGTCAGCGTCAGCATGCGCTGCGTGATACCCTGCAGCGCCCGCTGCAAGACCCGGTAGCGCCGTGGACCTGCGGCCAGCTCGGCCATCGTCATCACTGTCCACTTCTCGCCCAACCGGTCGAGCACCAGCCTCAGACCGCAATCCTCGTGATCGGGCTGACCGCACGGCCTCAGCGTGTCTTCGGCAAAATTTTCTTCGGCGAACACGAATGTGCCTCCTTATGGCGGATCGGACATCTGGTTAGCCATGTGTGACCTCAACGATGGAAACACAAGCCATGATCATGATTACAGGCGGCTCGGGCCAACTCTCTACCCTGGTTGCGCAAAAGGCCGCGGCCGCCGATCTCCCTTTCGTCACCGGAAGCAGCACCATCTCTGACAGTGCGCCCGACCGCCGCCGAACCGATTTCGACGACCCCGCAACTCTCGATTTTTCCGGCGTTTCCACCCTCTTTCTGGTGTCCGCCGGCTACGCCGAAGACGACGTGGTCATGGCGAGGCATGAAAATGCGATCGCAGCCGCCGAGGCCCAAGGCGTCAAGCACCTCATCTATACGAGCCTGAGCGCGACCGGTGATCATCTCGCCTTCGCGCTCGCCCATCGTTGGACCGAGCGGCGTTTAAAGCAAAGCGGTCTGTCATGGACAGTGCTGCGCAACGGCCTTTACGCGGAACTGGTCGGCACGCTGGCTGCGCCCGTCGATGGCGTGATTCGCGCCCCCTTCGGCTCCGCCCTCATCTCGCCGGTCGCGCGCGAAGACCTTGCCGAAGCGGCCATAACCGTTCTGACCGCGCCCGAGCAGCACGCCGATACTGTTTACGAACTCGCTGGAAAAGGCAGTTGGTCCATCGCCGATCTTGCAGGGAGAGTGGGCATCCCCTACGCGCCAGCCGCCCTCGAAACCACACGCCAGAACCTCGGCGCCATGCCACTCCTGCCCTTCCAGCCGCCGATGCTGATGTCGATTTACGCTGCAGCTGCTGCGGGCTTTCTCGAAAGCCGGTCCACAGATCTCGGGAAACTGCTGCAAACCGCCCCAAGAGATACGCTCGCACTGGCGGCGGCGGCCATTCGCTCCGGCACCTGACCCGTGCCGATTGCGCTAGCGCTGGTCGGGTGGCGGCACGTCCGAAGTCTGGCGGCAATCGATCAGCCAGACGTCATAGACGGCATTGTCTATCGCATTGAGCGCCGGCGAATCGGCAAACATCCAGCCCGAAAACACCCGCTCCATCGTCGCCTGCAGCGAAACTTCGTCCACCTGCACAAAGGCGGAGACGCTCTGCGCCTCGGTTGTCGGCCGCGAATAGCAGACTCGCGGCGTCAGTTGCAGCGAGCCGAACTGCACGGTCTCATCGATATAGACATCGAATATCGTGATCCGGCCGGTGATCTTGTCGAGCCCGGTAAACACTGCCACCGGATTGGAAATGGCCTGCGCGAACGCAGGCGCCGCCAGCATGGCAGCAGCCATGACCAGCAGAGCGCGGGCCGCAATTGATCTGGGTGCCAGCCGGTTCACGCGGGCAGAGCGCCCTATTCCGGCGACCAGGCGTCGTAATCGCCCGTCACGCGCGGACGCGATTGCGGCGTCAGGATGGAGCCGTCGGGGCGATAGGCCTGCGCCGTGCCGGTCATGTTGGGGATGTGGGACTTTTCCCACTCATGGGGCTTGTAGTCCGCCTTGCTCGGCGGCACGTCGGTGCGCTTGTGCATCCAGCCGTGCCATCCCGCCGGAATCGCCGAGGCTTCGGCATAGCCATTATAGATGACCCAGCGCCGGCCATCCTTCTTGCCTTCGTAATAGACGTTGCCAAACTCGTCCTCACCCACCTTGACCCCGCGCAGGGCGGTGAAAATACGGGTGGAAAGGGTCTGGCCATTCCACCAGCCGAAAATTTCGAAGACGAACTGTTTAAAGCCGCTGTTTGCCACGTCCGATACCTTCAGGTGTCACGATGAGTTGGTTGGGCTTAGCACACATGGCCGGGCCAGCCTAGAGAGTGCTACAGTGGATTTCAGCCATGTTGCCCACACAAGATGCTGCGCATTTCCTGAGCGAACAAAAAACCGCAATTAAGGCCCAAAAAAGCCGCTTGACAGGGATTTGCGAGACTCGCGCCTACCTCGGGCGGTATCAGAGAGTGAGGTTTTTCCATCACTTAACCGCGCTTCCCGAGACAACGCTTCATTAACCCTTGCTCATACTTGCTTTGTGACACCCCAGTGAACTTTGTGCAGCTTTTTGCACGTTTTCCTCGCTATCCACACTAAAAACCACTATATTTAGCGAATGCACATTCCATAGGCACAAGGGATAGTCGATTTCGGGTGATTGACGGTTCGCCAAAGAATCGAAAACAGTCACACTAACGGGCCGCTTCATGACCCGATCAAATCGACATTGTCGGCAACGACAAGACGCTTGCAGGGGCGACGAGCCAGCAGAGCGGCACCTAGTTTGGGGATACAAGACGAATGCAGATAGAACGGCGCTTCACTACGGCTGGGCAATCGGCCTATGCCGGCATCGAATTCCGCTCGGCCACGAGCGAAATCCGCAACCCTGACGGGTCTGTGGTCTTCAAGCTCGAGGACATCGCTGTCCCCGCGCCCTGGAGCCAGGTCGCCGCCGACATCATCGCGCAGAAATATTTCCGCAAGGCCGGTGTCGCCAAGGTCCTCAAGAAGATCGAAGAAAACGACGTCCCCTCCTGGCTGTGGCGTTCGGTTCCCGACGAAAAGGCCCTTGCAAAGCTGCCCGAAGACGACCGCTTTGGCTCGGAAATGGATTCGCGCCAGGTCTTTGATCGTCTCGCCGGCACCTGGACATACTGGGGCTGGAAGGGCGGCTATTTCACGTCCGAAGACGACGCCCGCACCTTCTATGACGAGCTGTGCTACATGCTCGCCACCCAGCGCGTCGCGCCCAATTCCCCGCAATGGTTCAACACCGGTCTGCACTGGGCCTATGGCATCGACGGCCCCGGCCAGGGCCATTTCTATGTCGACCCGTTCACCCACAAGCTCGTCCAGTCCAAATCGGCCTACGAGCATCCCCAGCCCCACGCCTGCTTCATCCAGTCGGTCGACGACGACCTCGTCAACGAGAACGGCATCATGGACCTCTGGGTCCGCGAAGCACGCCTGTTCAAGTATGGCTCGGGCACCGGCACCAATTTCTCGGCCCTGCGCGGCTCGGGCGAAAAGCTCTCGGGCGGCGGCAAGTCGTCCGGTCTCATGAGCTTCCTCAAGATCGGCGACCGCGCTGCGGGCGCCATCAAGTCGGGCGGCACCACCCGCCGTGCCGCCAAGATGGTGGTCATCGACATCGATCACCCCGATATCGAGGAATACATCAACTGGAAGGTCAAGGAAGAGCAGAAGGTCGCAGCCCTCGTCACCGGCTCCAAGACCGTTTCCAAGCACCTGAAACTCATCATGAAAGCCGCCGTGAACTGCGACGGCCACGAAGACGATTGCTTTGATCCCAACAAGAACCCGGCCCTCAAGCGCGAGGTCAAGGCCGCCAAAAAGGCCTTGGTCCCGGAAAACTACATCTTCCGCGTCATCCAGTTCGCCAGGCAGGGCTACACCGATATCGACTTCCCCATCTACGACACCGATTGGGATTCCGAAGCCTATTTGACCGTCTCGGGCCAGAACTCGAACAATTCCGTCCGCGTCACCGATGATTTCCTGCGCGCCGTCGAGAACGACAGCGACTGGAACCTGACGGCTCGTCAGTCTGGCAAGGTGGTGAAAACCCTCCAGGCCCGCGATCTTTGGGAACAGGTCGGCTATGCCGCCTGGGCGTCTGCCGATCCCGGCATTCAGTACCACACCACGATCAACGAGTGGCACACCTCTCCCGAAGCCGGTCCGATCAACGCGTCGAACCCGTGCTCGGAATACATGTTCCTCGACGACACCGCCTGTAATCTCGCCTCGATCAACCTCCTGCCCTATCGCGGCAAGGATGGCGCGTTCAACACGACCGATTACGAGCACACTGTGCGGCTGTGGACCCTCGTCCTCGAAGTCTCGGTGATGATGGCCCAGTTCCCTTCAAAGGCCATTGCAGAGCGCTCCTACCTCTACCGCACCCTCGGTCTTGGCTACGCCAATATCGGCGGCCTGCTGATGACCTCGGGCATCCCCTATGACAGCGACGAAGGCCGTGCTATCGCTGGTGCCCTCACCGCTATCATGACCGGCGTTTCCTACGCGACATCCGCTGAAATCGCGTCCGAGCTCGGTGCGTTCAAGGATTACAAGCGCAACGCCAAGCACATGCTGCGCGTCATCCGCAATCACCGCAACGCCGCGTACGGCAAGGCCGATGGCTATGAAGCCCTCTCGATCACGCCCGTTCCGCTCGACCACGCCTCGTGCCCCGATCAGAACCTGATCGACCGCGCGACCGCCGCCTGGGACGCAGCGCTCGAACTCGGTGAAAAGCACGGCTATCGCAACGCCCAGGTTTCCGTCATTGCCCCGACCGGCACCATCGGTCTGGTCATGGATTGCGACACCACCGGCATCGAACCGGACTTCGCGCTGGTCAAGTTCAAGAAGCTCGCCGGTGGCGGTTACTTCAAGATCATCAACCGCGCCGTCCCCGCCGCCCTGCGCACGCTGGGCTATTCGGAAGACCAGATCGCCGAGATCGAAGCCTATGCCGTGGGTCATGGCAACATGAACCAGGCGCCCGCCATCAACCCGGCGACGCTGGCCACCAAGGGCTTCCCCGAAGACAAGATCGCCGCGCTCAACGCTGCGATGAAGTCGGCCTTCGACGTCAAGTTCGTCTTTAACCAGTGGACGCTGGGCGCTGATTTCCTTAAATCTCTCGGCGTCACCGATGCCCAGCTCACCGACCCGACCTTCGAACTCCTGCCCTTCCTTGGCTTTGCCAAGAAGGACATCGAAGCCGCCAACATCCATGTTTGCGGTGCGATGACCCTTGAAGGCGCGCCGTTCCTCAAGGACGAGCACCTGCCCGTCTTCGATTGCGCCACCCCGTGCGGCAAGATCGGCAAGCGTTACCTTTCGGTCGAATCCCACATCCGCATGATGGCCGCGGCTCAACCCTTCATTTCGGGCGCAATCTCCAAGACCATCAACATGCCCAACGATGCGACCGTCGAGGATTCCAAACAAGCCTACATGCTGTCCTGGAAGCTGGCACTCAAGGCCAATGCGCTCTATCGCGATGGTTCAAAGCTCTCCCAGCCGCTCAATTCCTCGCTCCTCGCCGATGAGGACGAAGACGAGGACGATGTGGCCGAAATCGCCGCCGCCGCGCTTTCCGAGCGCATTCCGGCCGTTGCCGAAAAGATCGTCGAGCGTATCGTCGAACGGGAGCGTTACCGCGAGCGTGAACGCATGCCCGACCGCCGCAAGGGTTACACCCAGAAGGCAATCGTTGGCGGCCACAAGGTCTATGTCCACACCGGCGAATATGGTGACGGGCGCCTGGGTGAAATCTTCATCGACATGCACAAGGAAGGCGCCGCCTTCCGCGCCATGATGAACAATTTCGCCATCGCGATTTCGATCGGCCTGCAATACGGCGTGCCGCTCGACGAGTTCGTCGAGGCCTTCACCTTCACCCGCTTCGAGCCCGCCGGTCTCGTCATGGGCAATGACCACATCAAGAACGCCACATCGATCCTCGATTACGTGTTCCGCGAGCTGGCCATTTCCTACCTCGACCGCACCGATCTGGCCCACGTCACCCCCGACGCCGGCGCCACTTCGATCGGCAAGGGCGTCTCGGAAGACAATCAGGTAAAAGACCGCACGACCCCCGCCCCGGTCCCTGCCGACAATTTCGTCTCCCGCGGCATGACCCGCGGCCGCGTCAAGGACAAAACCCTGATGCTGGTGGCCTCCTCCGACGTCAAACTCGCCAACCCCGTCCAGGCCATGCAGACCCAGACGGTAACGGCCCTGAAACAGGGCACGGCGCTGAAAACCGACCCGGAAGCCGAAGCTGCAGCCACCAAACTGGTCGACGAAGCCCAGGCCAAGGACACCACAACCCTCCGCCTCGAAGCCCAGATGAAGGGTTATGTCGGCGAGGCGTGTTCCGAGTGCCAGAACTTCACGCTGGTGCGCAACGGCACGTGCTTGAAGTGTGACACGTGTGGGTCGACGACTGGGTGTAGTTGAGTTCCTTGTAAAAAGTTGTTGTTTGTCAGACAATGGAGTATCGGATGACGCGGTACATTGACGACGACGAAATTGAACTTTGCGCGGACAGACTGAGAAGTGAATTGGGCTTCAGCAATGTAGAGCGGCTTGACCTAATGGAGGTTCTTAAGCAGCTGAAGCACCAAGGAAAGTTGCGAGACTTTGCCGTGGTACCCAACGGAGTGCTCGGAGATGCGGATGCACGGTTCGAAGATAGCGGCCGCATTCTCCTCAGCCAAAAAGTTGCTACAGCCATAAGGCAATCCGATCCTCGCGCGACGTGGACGATTGCGCACGAAATTGGACACCTCACTCTTGGCCACACAACGAGAGACAGGAAATCCAGCGGGAATCAACTCGGCAGTTTCAACAAGCAATTGGGCCGCGATGAAGTAGATGCGAATCGCTTTGCCGCAGCTTTTTTGGCTCCCGAAGCGTTGGTAAACTCTACTGAAGCCACCACCGCTGCAGAAATCCAAGAACGATTCGGCCTTTCTAAAGAAGCAAGCGAACGCCGGGCCGACGAGTTGGTTCGGCGATATCGTCGCAAAAACGGAATTCCGCGGCCGCTACCGCAGAATGCTCTCGATTTCTTAGCGGAAGCAGCGCGACGCGGACATAAGCTTCGCCCACTCGTAAGAAAGCAGGTGGAAGTAGCGATAGCGCCCAATGCTTACATAGGCGATGCGTGCCCAAATCCGCGGTGCGGCGAGATGAAGATGGTACGTCAAGGCCTGTCTACCCGTTGTACAGTGTGTGGAACAGAAACGGGCGACGATTGACTCTGCCGACGGCATAGCGAATCGGCGGTGATTTAGTTTGATTTTCCAACGACAGCTCCCACCCCGTCATCCTCGGGCTTGACCCGGGGATCCGCACCGCTTCCCCGCCGCACCTCAGATGTTTGAGCCCCACCCGCTCAAAACGACACCGCCACCTCCTCCCACAAATCGTCCCAATGGGGATTGGCGTTCTCGATCAGCTCGAATTTCCACGCCTGCTCCCACTTCTTGAGCCGCTTTTCCATATGGATGGCGTCGCGAATGTCCGCGTGCTCCTCGAACCACACCAGCCGACCGATGTTGTAGCTCCGCGTATGCCCACCACCCTTGCTGTTGCGATGCTCGTAAACGCGGCGCACGAGGTTGTTCGTCACCCCGATATAAGTCGCGCCGCGCCGCCGGTGTGCCATGATGTAAACGAACCCGCCCATGGCCGATTATGGCAACGAGGCCGTGGCGGCCGTCAAGATCGAAACACCATCAGCGGGCGCTGCAAGGTTGCGGATCCCCGGGTCGAGCCCGAGGATGACGCGGTGGATGAGGGCGAGACTGCGTCCAAAATCAGCAAAGATGGATAACCAAGGCGGCAACCACATTTTGCCTGCACGGCGATTCAGCAACCGAAGATCGCGCAGGCATTAAACAAGACGCCCCTTTCAATCGCGCTGGTCCGTAGCGAAGAGCTCAATGGAATCACCAACACTCCACCCACCCCCGTCATCCTCGGGCTTGACCCGGGGATCCGCACCGTTGCCGCCAGCACAGCAGAAGTGTTCGCCAACCGCATTCCCTATGGGCCGCGTCACCACCCTCAATATCTCCGCTCGAAATACTTATCCCCGCCCTCAGCGGGTCATGCCATTCTCCCCTCACGACCGCACCAGGGCGAAGATGCATGCGAGCTTCCGGTGAGGGCGGGATTGGAGAAGGAGGAGCATGGGTCCGAGCCTTAGGACCACATCGGCCTCCGGGCACTTCGATCCCATCCGACAGGTCGATCCGGGTCCGATGGAGGTCGCTCCAGCGGAGGCCCAAAGCGGACGGATGGCCGGACGAGGAGTGAAATCCACGTCGTACCGGGGAAACCCGGAGGGGCACCGGTTGTTTGGGGGACTCGGGAGGTTGGCAGGAAAAGTGGTTCCCACTTTTCCGGTTCGACCAACCGACCCACCAAAGACCGACAAACCCCAGCCCGGGACGCCGCCATAAGCCAAAAACCCCGGATGTGAACGGCGAAGCTGGCTTCGCTTGACTACCAAACTACGGATGAAGCTTGCTTCGCCGTTCGCCGCCCAATTCGGGCCACTTATATAAGCCGGGGCTCATGGTCGTCGGACGTTTTTGCGCGCCTACTCCTCGCGGAACGCCCGCGCGGCCTGGTCGAGGAACGGTTTGACCAGATAGCTCAAGGCGGTCATCTCGGCCGTCTCGGCGAACACCTCGACGGGCATGCCGGGGATCAGCGTCACGTTCCCGAGTTTGCCGAGATCGTCGGTGATCCCGACTTCGCCCAGATAGAACAACTCGCCAGTGGAACTGTCGCGCTGCGCGGCAGCCGAAACATGGACGATCTCGCCCTCAAGCTCTGGGGTGGTGCGCTGGTTGAAGGCCGAAAACCGCAGCTTGACGGGCTGGCCGACCGAGACCTGATCGACGTCGACGATGCTCAGCCGCATCTCGATCTTGAGGTCCGCATCGTCGGGGACGATCGTCACGAGGGTCTGTGCGGGCGTGACCACCCCGCCGACCGTCGTGACGTTGAGTTCGTTGACGATGCCGGCGATGGGAGAACGGATATCGACCCGGTCCAGCCGGTCCTCGGCGGAAAGCAGGCGCTCGGACAGCTCGGTCATCTGCGCCTGGACGACGCGCAACTCGCGCTGCGCCTCGTTGCGCGCTGTTTCGTCAGTCGCGATGATCTGCAGCCGCACTTCGCTCATACGACCCTCGGCCCGCGCCATATTGGCCACCACCTCGCCATGCTCGCCGGTAAGCCGGGCGATCTCACGGTTTATGGCATAGACCCGCGCGCCCTCGATGAGCCCGTTGGCGGCAAGCTCCTCGAGCCTGGCGTGCTCGGTGCCGACCAGTGCGATCTCCTCGTTAAGCGCCTCCAATTGCGATTCCAGCCCGACCACCTCCTGGCCCAGCTGGTCCAGTTGCAACTCGAGCTGTTCCTTTTGCCGCGCCCGGGCCAGAAGATTGCCGATAAAGAGCGTCGTTTCACCACCAATAGTGGCCGAGCGGGCCGGGCCTTCGGCGGCCAATACCGTGGAGAAGTCGATCTGGGTCAGCCCGTCGCGCTCGGACAGCAACCGCGCAGCGCGGCCCTGCAATTCGTAAAGCTGGCTCAAGACGATGGACCGCTCGGCGCGCGTCTCGACGTCGCTGAGCCTCAGCAACACTTCGCCGGCCTCGACGAAGTCGCCCTCCCGCACGGCGATTTCAGCGACGATGCCGCCATCACGATGCTGCACCTCCTTGACGTGCTGGCCGACGGTGACCGAACCCGGCGCGATGACCGCGCCGGTCAGCGTAGCCGTCGCGGCCCAGCCGCCGACAACGACAACCAGAAGGATGCCGAAAAAGACGCTGACACCAATCCGGAGGCCCAGACTGTATGTCGAATCTTTGGTTTTCCCGCCGCGGCCCTGAGGCCCGCCCGTCAATGTTCCAGCGTCGATACTTGTCATGATCGGTGCTCTCCCCGAGCCCTTGCGTTAGATAACCGCGTGTTCATAGAGGTAAGGCTGGTGCTGGCCCTGGATGGCGATCACGAGGTCGAAATTCTGATCGCCGTCGTAGTCGAACTCCAGAAGCGTTTTTTCCTCATTCCCTTCGAATTCGTATCGAATTCTCAGCCGCAGGCCGCTCTGGTCGTGCTCGGTGTCTTCGCCCTGGAAATAGTAGTCGAAGCGATTTTCCTCGCCGTTGCGGCCGGTCCTCGAGAATTCATATTCAGCCACCAGGATGCGGTCGCCGACCAGGAAATCGAGAATGTCGTGAATCACCTGCGGCCGGTCCATCACCTGGGTGAGAGGCAGCCCGAATGAAAAGGTGTCCTCCCCCGCGCCGCCGGTCAGCACAACCGCCTGGTCGCCGACATGGAACATGTCGTTGCCCGCGCCACCCAGCACCTCTTCAAAGCCGGTGATTGTGTCGTTGCCGATTTCAACGCTGGAGACCTGCCCTGTCACAAGATTGACTGTGACGCCCACGGTCGTGGCGGAAAGGTCGAGCTTGTCGGTGCCCTCCCCGCCGCTAAATGAATCGTCCTCGGCATCGAGAGCCACCACAACCCGGTCGTTGCCGCCGCCGCCCTCAACAGTATCGCTGCCGGCGCCATCGTGGATTTCGTCATCGCCATCGCGACCCTCGAGCACATCGTCGCCCGCGCCGCCGTGCAACGTCTCAGATCCCGCATCGCCTGAGATCGTATCGTCACCCGAGCCACCGATAACGGTTTCAAAGCCCGTGGCCGTGTTCTCGCCGATCTCGTCGCCCGCAGCGCTCCGCTCTTCCAGATCGACCACCAGCGACCCTGTGGCGACGGAAAGATCGAGGGTGTCGGTGCCCACGCCGCCATCGAAGACGTCGGGCGTAGCGTCAGCCGCCGCAACAATGATGTCGTCGCCAGCCTCGCCCAGAAGCGTATCGGCCCCCTCACCGTCGCTGAGCATGTCATCGCCGTCACCACCGGACAGCAAATCATCGCCCGCGCCACCAAACAGTCGGTCGTTGCCGCGCTCACCCAGAATGGTGTCGTTGCCGTCGCCACCGAAAATCCAGTCATCGCCATCGCCACCGGCCAGCATATCGTTGCCCGCGCCACCGAAAATTCGGTCATTGCCTGCGCCGCCATAGACGAAATCGTTACCGGCCCCGGCAACGATAAGGTCGTCGCCATCACCGCCGAAGACGATGTCATTGCCACCGCGGGCATCGATCAAATCGTTGCCGCCGCGCGCGTCGATCCTGTCAGCGAGATCCATCCCAACCAGATGATCGAGCCGCTCGGTTCCAACCAAGTCGCCGCCCCGATCGAGCTTGAACACGGCAGTGTGGGTGACGGTGGTCGTCCCGTCGCTCACCTGATAGGTGATGACGACGTCCGAAGCGGGCGTCTGCGCGTGACTGGAATAAACCCAGGCGTCCCCGCTTCTCCCGATAGAGCCTGTAGAAGCGCGCACATTGCCGACTTCGAGCGTGTCGCCATCGGCATCGACGATGTTGGTGAGCAGTTCGGACAACCCGATCAGCACGGCTGTACCGGCCACCACGTTGTTCAACCGGACGGGTCCGCTGCTTTCCGGCGCCCGATTGCGCCGATCCTCTCCCGGCGATTGGGCCGGCCCGGGCGCGGGAGGCGGCTCATCGGGCGGCAAATCGTCTCTTGCCGGTGGAAGGATCGCCGACGGGGTCTTCGGCGTTCCATTCTGCCCGGCACCGCCAGTCACCGAGGCCGGTCCCGGACCGGAAAAGTCGATGACCGAGGAGTCGGCAAGCGCAAAGCGCGGGCCGGGAAAGCCGATGACGTTGCTGATATGCGAATCCGGATCCAGTGGTGGCGGTGGCGTGAGGTGATGCGGCGCGTCCGCGACGCCCGCTTTTTTGCGGTAATTATCCAGTTGTTCGGGCGCGCTGGACGCTGCGGGCTGGATCGCAAATTCCTGCTCGGGCTCCGGGGTCGGCGCATCGGTTGGCTGCGCCGCCTGCGCCGGCGTCAGCGCCAGCTTCAGATAGGCGACAATGCCGGTGATAAGCAGCCCGAACAACATCGGTATCCTGCTCAAGCCCTGCGCGTCGGCAAACGCATAGCGATCGCTTGTGGCAGGTCCCTCGGCTTCGGTTTGGCGAGTGCCTTTTACCTCGATCATGCTGTCACCTCCCTTGACGGGCGCTCGGGCATCGACGTCACGCGATGAGGCGCGAGGACTTCCTCTTTGGGGCCGAAAGTGGTCATTCGCCCATTCTGGATCACCGCCACCAGATCGACCGCCGCGAGCGCGCTCGGCCGGTGGGCGACGACGATGGCAATGCCGCCGCGCGCCCGGATACCCTTGATCGCTTCGGTCAGCGCCGCCTCGCCCTCGCCATCCAGGTTCGAGTTCGGCTCATCCATGATGACCAGGAAAGGATCGCCGTAGAGCGCTCGGGCCAGCCCGATACGCTGGCGCTGTCCAGCCGAAAGAGCATCGCCGTGCGGACCGAGCAGCGTGTCGTATCCGTTTTCGAGGCGCACGATCATCTCGTGGACACCGGCGGCCTTGGCGGCCTTTACGATCCCCGCACCATCGCGCTGCGGCGCAAACCTGGAGATATTCTGCTCGATCGTGGCATTGAGAAGCGCCACTTCCTGGGGGAGATACCCGACAAAGCCGCCGAGCGTTTCGTCCGGCCATTGGTTCAGATCGGCGTCATCGAGGCGCACCGCACCGCGCAGGGGCGGCCAGATGCCGGCGAGCGCCCGGACCAATGTCGTCTTGCCGCCGGCGCTCGGTCCTATGATTCCGAGAGCCTGCCCGGCCTTGAGTTCAAATCCGACGTCCGTCAGCAGTATGCGGCCCGAGCCGGGGGCGGCTACCGTAAGCATTTCGACCCGCAGGGACGTGGCGGGTGACGGCAGCGTCATTGGGGGCTTCGCCTCTCCAATGGCAATCATGGTATCGCGCAGCCGTTTGAAGGCATTGCGGGCCGAAACAACGTTTTTCCAATTGCCGATGGCCAGATCAACCGGCGCCAGCGCCCGGGTCGCGGCAACGGACGAGGCGATGATGGCGCCCGCCGAAAGATCGCCCTGGATCGTCAGATAGGCGCCGAGCCCGAGTATCGCCGATTGCAGCAGCATGCGCAGCACCCTCGAGATCGCACCGAGCGTTCCAACGACATCGTTGGCTTTGGTCTGAAGCTTGAGGTGCTCGCTGTTGGCGATCCTGAAGTTCTCGATGGCCCGGGACGCAAAGCCCATGGCTTTGAGAATCTCGGCGTTGCGCGCGTTGGAATCGGCAATCGCGTTGCGGCTGATCATTGCCTGCTGGGTGTCATTGGCAAGCCGGCGCGACAGCAGTTCACCCAGGATGGCAAGGAACACCAGGATCACTGCCCCGCCCAGCGTCAAAGCGCCGAGCAATGGGTGAAGCAGGTACACAAAGAGGACGTAGATCGGCATCCACGGCATATCGAACAGCGCCATGGGGCCCTGACTGCCGAGAAAGGCACGCAGATTGTCGACATCGCGACCACGCTCCAGCGACTCCGGGGTCGAAAAGCCGAAGCGAGGCATGTCGATTGCAACCTGATGGGCGAGCGGCGCGAATTTACGATCGAGCCTGGCTCCGACCCTCACCAGTACCTGCGAGCGCACGATGTCGAACAGGCCCTGGAAAAGATAAAGGCCGACCGCCAGCGCCGAAAGCGCCAGCAGGGTCGGCACGCTGCCGCTGGTGAGCGCGCGGTCATAGATCTGGAGCATGTAGAAGGCGCCCGTGAGCGCCAGTATGTTGATAAGGCCGGAAACGGTGAAGAGGTACGCCGTGATGCCGCGAAACTCTTGCTTGAGTGCGTCGTCCACGCGACGCTCCGATAGTGCCCTGACGTTTGATGTACGCATTTTCCGAAATCCTTAGACCCAAGGGGAAAACAGAGGTGCGGCAGCCCCAAGGGGCTGCCGCAATGGATCTAGAGCGAGAAGTCGGTGCCCGTGAGGTCGTGGGTTCCCTTGAGGCTGATCTTGAAGTCCGCCTCGTTGCCGTTGCCCACATTCCCTTCAACCACGGTGTAGTCGCCGTCATCCCGGGTTTCGTGGCTCACCAGCAACTGACCGACACCGGTGATCTGCCCGCCATTGACCAGGGTGAAGGACTGGTTCCCGGCCGTTCCGGAATCAGCGTCGATGGCACTGAGATCGAGTTTGTCGCCCGCCTCGAAGCCGACAATTGTGTCGCCGTTTGCGGTGGCGGCGGACTCGAAGACAAAGACGTCCTGGCCGGTGCCGCCGTCGATAACGTTGACGGACGCGCTGGCGGTGATGGTGTCATTGCCCGACCCCGTCACGACATTCTCGATGCCCCAGAGCGTATCCGAGCCCGTCTGAGCACTTGCCGCACTGCCATAGCCGCCAAGGCCGGTCCCGAGATCCACGGTAACGTCGGCGGAGACTGAGGACATGTCGAGAGTATCGATCCCGCTTCCGCCGTTGATCTCATCGCCGAAATAGGCGTCATCACCGTCATCTGCCGAGGCCACGATACGGTCGTTGCCAGCCCCGGCAACAACAGTGTCGTTGCCTTTGCCACCATTGACGAGATCGTCCCCGGCGTCGGCAAATATGCGGTCGTCGCCGTCCTCACCGTATAGGAGATCGGCATCGTCGCCGCCAAGGATCGTGTCATTTCCGGTACCTCCGAAAACCATATCCTCACCGGCCCAACCGGCAATGAAGTCGGCTCCGTCGCCCCCGAGCAGCACATCGGCCCCGGCAAGCCCGACGATCACATCGTCGCCGCTGAAGCCAATCAGATGGTCAGCGACGGCCGTACCCGTCAGGACGTCGTTTCCGGCCGTACCGATTTGCGCCGCCGCGGAAACCGCGTCGGGCACCTCGTCCACAGGACCATCGTCTGCCGCGTCGACAGCGCCGCCAATCTGGGGAGACTGGCCGGGAGCCGGGGTATAGCTGACCGAATGCGCGCCGTTGCTCATGGTCACGACACCGTTTTCGTCTTGTGTCGTCACATAATCCGCAAGCACGGCGCCTGCCGGAAATTCGATGATATCCTGGTCGCGCAGGGCCCCGATGATGGTGTCCTGGCCACCATTGGATTTGAAGACAATACGGTGCGCCGAACCGAGGGACGAAATGTCGATCGTGTCGTTCCCCGCAGTGCCATCGATGGTGATGGTATTCATGTTCAGGCTGGTTTCGGTGAAATCACCAAACACCGCGATCGTATCGCCGCCGTCCACACCGCCACCCGATCCACCTGGCGAGGAGACGGTCAGCGTGTTGACCACCAGTTCCTCGATTTCGGAAAGTTGAGCGATAATGACCGCCGCACCGGCTCCGACTGCCCTGGTAATGACAATCTCGGCACTGCCGGTGTAACCGATATTGGCGATGGCCGCGTTACGCGTGTAGATGTTGAACGTCTCGGCCGCACCGCCCCCGTTTATCTGGAACACATCGCCTGCGGCCCCTTCGGTTCCGCCGTTGACGATGTCGCTGCCACTACCGGCAGACCAGATGATGGTATCGTCACCAGCCCCACCATGAATGCCGTCATTGCCGCCGCCACCATTGATGGTGTCGTCACCGTCAAAGCCCAGAAGGATCTGCGCCCCACCGCCGCTTGAGAGCGGATTGTCGGCGCCGTTCGTGCCGTTGACGATGTTGAAAAGCTGCCCGCCGAAGTTCAGGCGCTCTATGTTGGTGAGGGTATCGACGCCATCGGTCCCGACCATATCGGTAACGACGATTTCGCCGGTTCCGTTGAGCGCAATGTCATAATTGCCGATCGGTCCGGAGAAGAAGGCGGTGTCGTTGTTGTTGGCGCCACCGTCAAGGATATCGTTTCCTTCGCCACCGATCAGGTTATCGTTGCTATCGCCACCATCCAGGATGTCGTCGCCGGCTCCGCCGTCAATGGTATCCGAACCGGCTTCGCCAGCCATGGTGTCGTTGCCTAGACCGCCGAACATCTGATCGCCACTACCACGGCCGCTCATGATGTCGTCGCCGTCTCCACCGTCCATTGTGTCGATACCGCCGCCGCCGGTCATTGTGTCGTTGCCGTCGTCGCCGTTTATGGTGTTATCCCCGCCTCCACCAATCAGGGTATCATCGCCGAGACCACCCGAGATCACGTCCGCACCCGCGCCACCATGAATGAAGTCGTTGCCGCCCTCACCCGAAAGGGTGTCGGCACCACCGGCACCGGTTACGTAGTCCTCTCCCGCAGTGCCGCTGAAGATATTGGCAGCACCATTACCATTGAACAGAGCCCCGACCACGCTTGTCGGCTCGGAAATGACAGTTTCAAGCGACCCACCGCCATCTGTGAAGGTCACGACCAACCGCAGCTGCATGTTGATCTCGCCCGCAGTCGGGGTGAAGGAGTCGGTGTTGGCACCCCCTATGTCATTCCAGGTCGTCCCGTCGAGCGATGACTGCCATTGGAACGAGAAGGCACCGAGCCCATTGAGGTCCGCAATTCCCGAAGTGTCCGCCGTCAGGTCGAACGTTTGGGTCGGCGTCGTGTCGCTGATCACCGGCATGCCGGTCGCCGCAACGTTGAGTGAGAAGTCCTGATCTGCAAAGCGCAGGATCTCGACATTTCTCAAGGTGTCGGTGCCGTCGGATTCGAGATCATCCGAGACGTCGACGTGCTCCACCGTTATGGATCCGTCGGGGTTGAAGGTGATCTCGTAGTTCTCCATCACGTCGCCAAAGACGGCCACATCGAGGTCATTTGCTCCATCGGCCAGCCGAATGGTGCGGACGATGGAGAGCTGACCTGGATTGAGTTCGCCCGAGAACATTCTTTGAGCGAGTGTCGTCATGGAGTCGTGCAACTCCAGCGGTTCTCCGGTGTGGTTGGTATCGCCAACCGCAAAGACGCCGATTTGCACGTCGAGCCACTTGTCGCCGTCGATGATATCGTCGCCCATCTGGCCTTTCATGATGTCACTGCCGGCACCGCCGAGAATGATTTCACCGGCGCTGAATTCGGTGACCCCTGCCCCCAGAACCTCCTGCAATCCTGAGATCAGGGCTATGGACTCGGCGTCAATCGCGCTGCCGCGATAGCCCTCCAGTCCAGCCGAGGGGTTGGTAATGGGATCGACCGGCAGGCGATCTTCAGCAAGCAGGTTGGTTCCGGTCAGGACGTCGTCATGAGCCGAGCCTGACAGCCCTTCCACGGACTGGTATTCATCAAGGGCTGCATTGCCCGGAAACGTAGGCGCTTCGTCAAAGACGATCGGAAGTGAAAGATCGGCATTTACCGCGAAAGCGTTGTCCTTATAGGTCGCCCAGTCCCAACCGGACATGCCGGCCATCTTCCCGCGACCGGGGCTACCGACAAAGATATCGTCGCCACCTTCGCCGATGAACTCGTCAAACCCGCCATCACCGAGGAACACGTCGTGTCCGTCGATGTCGTCATGAGCGAATATCTCGTCAAAGTTATCGCCCGGCGCACCGTCAAAGGTACCGGTTTCGATCCAGTCGTTGCCCTCGTTGCCGAGGATGCGTTCGGCGTTCTTGTTGCCGTAGATAAAGTCGTTACCTTCACCGGCAAACACCTCCGATCCTTCGTCGGTGCCCAGGAACACAAAATCCTGGCCGGAGCCCGCGAGCACCAGGTCGAGACCCGGTCCAGCATGGATGACATCGTTACCCGCGCCGCCCTTGATGTTATCGTCGCCACCGCTGTCGGTGATGATGTCGTCGCCGTCACCACCATTGATGATGTCGTTGCCGAAGCCACCTTCCAGACGGTCGTCGCCACCATCCCCGTAGAGCGTATCGTCACCGATGCCGCCAATGATGATGTCATTGCCGCTCGGATTTGAGGCGTTGCCGGGGTCAGTACCCCCGAGCACCACATGGTCGCCACCGGTGTAGCGCAGATAATTCGTGTCAGCGCCCGGAGTGGCAGGATTGTTGCGAACGACCAGAGGCGTAAGGATACCTCCACCCGCCGGATCCGCATTGGTATCGACAACATCGTCGAGACTTTCGTCGACGCCGACGGTGAGCGGATCATCGCCTAGTACGCCATCGTCGCCCGGCAGGTAAACACCGGTATCGGGATTGAACTGCCGCGTCTGGTCGACCTCAAGGATGAAGCCCGGCGTCGAAAAGACATCCGAAGGCAGGTGTGCGGCGTCGGTGTTGCGCATGATCATGCCGGCAAAGGAGTTGTTCTCCATCTCGCCGAACAGGTGCAGACCATCGAGGCGCTGCAGATAGTAGAAGCGGTCCCCGCTCTGCAGATTTTCCATCTGCACTTCAAAGACGAAGTTGAACGTGGCGCCGAGCATGCCGCCGAACGGCATGATCTCTTCGGCGAGCCCGCCGATCCACAGGTCGACATTCTCGAGCCCACCGAGGTCGTCGGCATAGTCACCCAACCCGTAGAGGAAATCCTGCGCGTCCGCCGGCGGTGCGATCATACGATCGACAATGCCGTCGCCGTCATCATCAACTCCCTGCTCGGTACCAAAGATGATTGCCATCGAAGCTGCGCGCTTGCCGTCGACAGTGGCTTCGCCCGTTATCAGATCATGAGTGCCGTATGCCGCAATGAAGTTGATGATCGAAGCTTCATGCTTGAGATGTCCGGCATAATCGACCCAGCTTTCATAGGGCTTGAGGCGCACGTCCTGATTGGTAGCCTCGTAGAAGCTGCGGCGGGCCTCGTTGAGCGAGGGAACGCCGGTGTCACGGCCGCGAGCGAGGTTGATGGTCGCCAGATCGAGCGGCAGGCCCAGGAGGTTGTTGCGCAGCGCGCTGGTGACAAACTCGTCGATCTCGTTGCCGACCTGTCTGGTCATGCCACGGATAACCGCACCGGCCGCGACTTCGTCGAGAATTGTCGATCCCGGTCCGGTGAATGCCGTCGGATTAAGGAAGCCCTGAATCAGGCTGATATGATTGGGCACGAATTCGGGGCTGTACTGGTCGATCGATTCCGTCAGCATCGAGTGGCCGAACCGATAGACCACATGGGCGAATTCGGCCACGATCGAGGGATCAAGGGTGATGTCGAAACCGTCGGGCACAAGGAACGCGTTGATCGTCGGTTGAACCTTGCGGGCAAACTCCTCGAAAACGAGGTGCTGATACTGCATTTCGGTGCCGAATTTGGCCGCCTGAAACACCCGCTCGCCATCCCATGCCAGCCCGTCAGGCGAGGCCGGAACCGCAACGACCGGATCGGTAAGCCATTCATTGATGAAGTCGAGATCACCCGTCGCGATCACCATTTCCTTGGTGTGTTCGACGAGCCGGTTGTGTTCGGCGTGAAAGACGTGGTGAACCGCGGTCAGGCCAACGTTCTCGTTGGCGCGGCCATCACCGGCGATAAAGTGCGCATCGAGCAGCTCGTCGTCGTAGAACCCGTCTTCGGGAATATTGCCCCCGATTTCGGTGTCCCCATCCTCCAGCCCGTCTGGCACCGCCGTATGCGCGATATCGACAAGAAAGGCGCTGTTGGTGCGAACGGCGCCGACAACGGTGGGATCCACAGGAGCACCGATGACGCCCTCAACGACAATATCGTCGCTGGTGTTGGGTATCCCGTCCAACCCGAGCCCGACCACGAGTTGCGGCATGCCGTTGGCACCCGGGATAAAATTGCCATAGGGGTCGGTGCGAAGCAAAGGCACGGTGGCCACGTCGAGATCGGTCAGCAAAATGCCGAGGATATCGGCAGCCTGTGCCTTGACCTCGGCCCATGTCGCCATACCGCCATTTGCCCCCTCGATCAGCCTGCCGGTCGCAACAGGGCCGTTGGAGGATGGGGCGTACTCGCGCAGGAACACCTGGTGAGAAGGATGAGAGGTATAGGTCTGGTTCTGGTCAACGAACGGAGTCGTGGTGTTGATGGGACCGATATTGTCGGCAGACTCATCGATCGCGGTCAAAGGGTCGTCGACCATGATGCCGTCAGGACCGGCGCCCCGCGTTGCACGGGTCAGCACCATGAAATTGGTCGTGCTGCCCTCGACATAGAGCGGATCATCGGGTTGGAGCGGGATCATCACAGTCCCGCTGCCGCCCTTGTTGACGAGATCCAGCCCGTGATCGAAAAACTGGCCGAACAGCGTGAACCACGAGTTGAACGGCGCAGACAAGCCTTCGTCCGGTGCGACGTTGGGAATATGCAGGTTGGCACCGTCAAGCGTAATACCATTGGCATCGAGCAATTCGTTGAGCCCACCGGGCACGCTGGCCGCAGCATCGAGCACCGCTTGCGCGGCGGCCAGATCCATCGCCGCATCCTCAGCAGCCTGCTGGAGGATGAGATTGCCGGGACTGGCCGCCGCTGCAGCCGCAGCCGAAGCCTCGATCCGCGCAGCTTCGGCGACATCGATGAAAAACTGGCGCAGGGGCGCGTAAGCCGCCGAAATCTCCCCGGTAATAAGCAATCCCGGGTCTTCCACGCCAGCGGCCTGCAGCGCCGTCAGAATGGCTGCTGGATTGCCGAGCGTCTGATCGACGATCAGGTTGGAGATGATGCGAAGCGAAGGATCGATGACGTCACCGGGCGTCGCGTTCGGCCCCGGTCCATCGGCATCGACGCCCGGTGTATAGGTCATCGGCACCGGCACGGGAGCCATGGGCCCGTCGCCATCGAAATCGACCATCGCAATAACTGTGCGATATTGCGGCTCCAAAAGCTCGGGAAATTCCTGGTCGGCCGACCCCCACGTTTCCTGGCCCGGAAGCAGGTGGTTGTAAGTGCCGTCGACGGTGCGCAGGCCCCAGGCGATGTTGTAGGCCGGAATGGAGGCGGGGTTGGCGTTCAGGCTCTCGCCGAACAGCGGTGCTCCTTCTGCTCCGTCCGTTTCCAGATAGAGGGCGTGCGCTTCGGAAATCTTGATCTGCTCGAGGATGAATTCCAGATCGCTCTTGATGTAGGTAACCATTGTCGCTCTCCGTTGGCGGCCGAACAGCCATTTGATGATGTTCCCCCCGCCGGCACGGCGCAGGTGACACGTTAATTGAGGGCTGCTAGTGTCGCGTCGGATTTCAATCGGCGTAAGCTACGATAGTCGAGCGAAGTGATGCGACGTCCGGTCCCACCAACGATGCGACCAAAGGGACAAATTCGATGGGACCTTGGTCTCACCTGAAATCCTTGCCCCGATGGCTCGGCGGACTCAGTCTCTCGGCCCAGTTTCTGATCGTGGGCGGCGGCGCGCTGTGTGTGAGCATGGCCATTCTCGGCGGCTGGATCACCAGCGGGATTTCCGCGAGCACCCTCAACAGCGCCGCGAAATCGAGCTCGGTGTTTGTGGAGACTTTCCTCGAGCCTGTCGTCCAGGATCTGGCGCCCAACGGCGTGATGGCGCCCAACCAGATTGAGCGGCTTGACCAGTTGCTGGCCGACACCCCGCTCGGCGAACGGCTGATCTCGGTCAAGGTCTGGCGTACCGACGGGACCGTCATTTACAGCACCAGCAAGCACCTGATCGGGCAAAAGTTCGACGCCCCAGAGGTGACTCTGGCCGCCGGCGGCGAAATCGTTGCTTCCTACAACGCGCTCGACAACCGGGAGGGCGCCTCCGAACGCGCAATGGGGTTGCCGCTTATCGAAATCTACGCGCCCCTCCGCGCCGCCGAAGACGGCGAGATCATCGCCGTGGGGGAATATTATGAGCATGCGCCCTGGTTCGCCGAGGATTTGGAGCGGGCAAGGATTTCCACATGGGCCGTTGTCGGCGCCACCACGGCCGGCATGATCGGCATCTTGTTCCTGCTGGTTGTGCGGGGCAGTTCGATCATCACCAGCCAGCGCAGGCAGCTGGACCAGCGCATCGCCGAAGCGGACCTGATGGCCAAGCAGAACGAGAGCCTGCGGGCGGTCGCCGACAAGGCGCGCCTCGAAGCCAGCGAGGCCAACGAGCAGCTTCTCGCCCGCATAGGCGCCGATCTGCATGACGGCCCCATCCAGATGCTGAGCCTGCTGACGTTGCGCCTCTCAGCCGAGGAGGACGACAAGATCGAGCCAACCAGCGACGGCGCCCTGATCGCACAAAATGTCCTTGGGGAACTGCGCACCATCTCGGCCGGGCTGGTGCTGCCCGAAATCGCCAGCATCGATCTGCGTGGCGCCCTGCAACTGGCAGTGCTTCGTCACGAGGGACTTACCGGCACAAAGGTCGCCGTACACTTCACCAGTCTGCCGAAGAACTCGCCTCTGCCGCTCAAGACCTGCGCCTACCGTGTGGTCCAGGAGGCGCTCAGCAATGCCTACAAGCACGCTGGAGACGGCGATATCGAGGTTCGCGCCACGGTTTCGGGCGGCCAACTGTGCATCACTGTATCGGATTCAGGACCAGGGATGCCTGCCGAGGAGAGAGCGGTGGGTGGGCGCGAGCAACTCGGGCTTGCCGGAATCCGAAATCGCGTCAACGCGCTAAAGGGCGAATTCTCCATCGAGCCGCGCCCGGAGGGCGGCGTCCGCATCAGCGTGCTGCTGCCGGTCGATCCTTAGACCTGGCGGGAAAAGCGAAAATGCCCTAGCTGACCGCTAGCTGATGCTGGCCGGATTTGAACTGCGCAAGCTTCTGGGCTTGCATGGCCACCTCGACGCGATTGCGCGCGTGAAGCTTCTGCATCAGATTGGTCATATAGCGCTTGACCGTCTTCTCGCTGATCGAGAGGCTGCAGGCGATCTCGCGATTGGTGCGCGCCTGAAGAAGATAGGCCACGATCTGGCGTTCGCGTACGCTGAGATCGACCCCGCGATCGGCACTTTCCTGCCGCGTCCGATTGCGCAAACCGCTAAGGACCTGGCTGGCATAAAGCTTGGTGATGTACATCTCGCCACGCAGCACCGAACTCACCGCTTCGAACAGCTCACCAAAAGTCGCGCCCTTCAGAACGAACCCGGTCGCACCGGCCTCGAGCGCACGCATGGCCGAGTCGACGCTTGAGAATGCGGTAAAGACAACGATCTTTGTGAAATCGGACTTTCGGACGATCTCCGTCATGACCGAAAAAACGTCCCCGGGCATGCTGAGATCCATAAAGAGGATTTGTGGATGATACGTATCCACAATATTGCGGGCATCGTTCGCTGATGAACCCGAAGCGACCACACTGAAGTGCCCCTTGTTCAAAAAAAGCGTCTTCATGCCCTCAAGTAAGATCGGATGGTCGTCAACGAAAGCAATACTGACATTTTCTTCCGTCATTATTTCGCCCTTCGCCCCCTCGGATGACCCCAAATTAACATACGATGATTTCCGGACATAATGATTATTGTCAAAACATAGGGAACTTTCGCATCCGGGGAAGCGCCGCCGCGAAGCGAATTCCGGGAAAAACCTCGGCTCCGCCTGGCGTTTTCCGCTCGCTTGGTGGCGAGTCTTCTGCCGATCCTGGCCAAGTCGTGGGGACCAGCCAAATCAATTAATTCAAATGTCATACTCAATGTTCGGACAGACATCGGGCCTTGTGTTCCTGGCACCGGCAACAACAGCAAAGTTCATCAGCGCTGCATCGCACAGCTTATCCCATGGCCATCGCGCCCACTATTGCCAGGAACACAACCAACCCGGCAGCGATCGCCCACTCCGGCCCGCTGAGCGACAGTCCGCCACCAGAGCCGCTGTCGTCTGAGACGGGATCGCTGCGCCGCCCATAGCGGCCCGATACGCGACCGAACCGGCGCTTGAGATTTCGCAGCCGTGCTTCGGCTTCCTCGGCGTTCTCACCATTGATCGGTTGGGGCTGGCGGCGGGCCATCGTCGTCTCCATCACGCATTACTTATACGTCAGGATTTAAGCACCCTGCCCGCCAGTTCAACCGTTCGGTCCAATTATCGTTTACACGTGCTGGTCGATCAGGATGGCGTTGCCGTCCGGATCGAGCAACGTGCAACTGGCCGGCCCGCTGCCGGTTTCGTCGGCCTCTTGCTCGAAGCGCACGCCGGCCGCCTTCAGCGACTTCTGGATCTCGCGTATGTCGGTAAAGCTGCCAACCGGCTGCGCATCGCTGTCCCAGCCGGGATTGAATGTCAGTATGTTTTTTTCAAACATCCCCTGAAACAGCCCGATCACCGCCGTCGGTGACTTCATGATGAGCCAGCCCTGCTCGGCGTCACCACCAAACACCGAAAAGCCCAGTTTCTCGTAAAAATCGCGCGAAGCGCCGATGTCCTTGACCGCCAGACTGACGGAAAATGCGCCCAGTTCCATCTGTTTCCCTCCTGCAATCGGCCGAAAGGGATTGTCCTCGCGCATCGCACACGGCACGAGCCCCGGCCATCCGCTAATGTGGCATACCCTCGTTCAAATCGCTCGAAATACTTATCCCCGCCCTCAGCGGGTCATGCCATTCTCCCCTCACGACCGCACCAGGGCGAAGATGCATACGAGCTTCCGGTGAGGACGGGATTGAAAATTGGAGGAGCATGCGGCGGAGCCCATGTCGCATCGGCCTCCGGGCACTTCGATCCCATCCGACAGGTCGATCCGGGTCCGATGGAGGTCGCTCCAGCGGAGGCCCAAAGCGGACGGATGGCCGGGCGAGGAGTGAAATCCACGTCGTACCGGGGAAACCCGGAGGGGCACCGGTTGTTTGGGGGACTCGGGAGGTTGGCAGGAAAAGTGGTTCCCACTTTTCCGGTTCGACCAACCGACGACCAAAGACCAACAAACCCCAGCCCGGGACGCCGCCATAAGCCGAAAACCCCGGATGTGAACGGCGAAGCTGGCTTCGCTTGACTACCAAACTACGGATGAAGCTTGCTTCGCCGTTCGCCGCCCAATTGGGCCACTTATATAAACCGGGGCTTATGGCCGCCGGACGTTTTCGCGCGTCTTATGCGCCGAAATAGTCCAGCACGCCCTGCCCCGCAACGCGACCCGTGGCAAGGCACGCCGTCAGCAGATACCCGCCCGTCGGCGCCTCCCAGTCGAGCATTTCCCCGGCCACGAACACGCCCGGCAGCTTTTTCAACATCAGCCTCGTATCGACCTCGCTCCAGCCGACACCGCCCGCCACCGAAATCGCCTCGGCAATCGGGCGCGGGCGCAAAAGCGGCACTGCCAGCGCCTTGATCGCCCCAGCCAGCGCAGAAACGTCCCCGCGCACCGCCTCGGAGGTCAGCTCTCTCACCAGCCCGGCCTTGACGCCATCAAGCCCCGCGCCCTTGCGCAACCGGTTTGAAAGGCTCGCCTTGGCCGGTTGCCGCGCCAGATCGCGCTCGAGCCGCTCGCGCGTCCGGTCGGGCGCCAAATCGAGCACCAAAGCGGCCGGCCCCGCCTCCAGCGCGTCGCGCAGTTCCCCCGATTGGCCATAGACCAGCGACCCCTCGACCCCGTGCCGGGAGATGACAAACTCCCCCCGGATCGAACCCACGGCCACCGCCTTCACCGGCGCACCCGCAAACCGTTCGATAAAGTGTTCGCTCCAGGCGACATCGAACCCGCAATTGGCCGGCCGGAACGGGGCGACGTCAACGCCCCGCGCTTCGAGCCAGGGCACCCACGCCGCGTCCGACCCCAGTTTGGGCCAGCTCGCCCCGCCCAGCGCCAGTACCACTGCGTCACATTCAACGCTCAGCCGACCCTCGGGCGTTTCAAACACCAGCGTCTCGCCCTCGAACCCCGCCCAGCGATGCCGCTTCCGGAGAATAACGCCCTGCCCTTCGAGCCGCCCCAGCCAGCTCCGAAGCAGTGGCGATGCCTTCATCGCCGTGGGAAACACCCGCCCCGAAGACCCGACAAACGTCTCGCTGCCCAGCCCTGCCGCCCATTCACGCACCGCTTCATTGTCGAACGCGCCAAGCATCGGCTCCAACCGCTCTTTCGCGTCACCGAACCGGGAAAAGAAATCCCCCATCGCCTCGGCATGGGTTAGGTTGAGCCCGGACTTGCCCGCCATCAGCAGTTTGCGTCCAACCGTCGGCATCCCCTCGTAAACCGTGACGGGATATCCGGCCCCCGAGATCACCTCGGCAGCCATAAGTCCTGCGGGGCCGCCCCCGATGATTGCGATACGCTTGTCCATGGCCTGCCCAGAACACCCTTTCGCCACCGCTGTCAAACCGATAGATTCCCCGTTCAACCTGAGTCATTTCCAAAACAAAAGAAGACCCATCATGTCCGACTCGCGTTCCAACGCTCCCGTCAACGAGGAGAAGCTCGACAAGCTCGCCCAGGTCGCCGTTCATACCGGCCTTGGGCTCGAAGCCGGTCAGGATCTGCTCATCACCGCACCGCTTACGGCCCTGCCGCTGGTGCGCAAGATCACCGAACACGCCTACAAGGCCGGCGCCGGCCTGGTCACCACCATCTATTCGGACGAGGAAGCCACCCTCGCCCGCTACAAGCACGCCAATGACGACGCCTTCGATCACGCCGCAGACTGGCTTTACGAGGGCATGGCCAAGGCCTTCGGGTCCAACACGGCCCGCCTCGCCATTTCCGGCGACAACCCCATGATGCTGGCCGAACAGGACCCCGAAAAGGTCTCCCGCGCCAACCGTGCCAATTCCAAAGCCTACAAACCCGCCATCAAGAAGATCACCGGGTTCGAGATCAACTGGAACATCGTTTCCTACCCCAACCCCAAATGGGCCAAGCTGGTCTTCCCCGATCTTGGCGAGGACGAAGCCATCGCCAAATTGGCCGATGCCATTTTCGCCGCCTCCCGCGTCGATCAGGCCGATCCCGTTGCGGCATGGAGCCAGCACAACGCCAATATCCACGCCCGCCGCGATTGGCTCAACGAAATGAAGTTCCGCGATCTTCATTTCCAGGCGCCGGGCACCGACCTCATCGTCGGCCTCGCTGACGATCACGAATGGGCCGGGGGCGCGTCGCTCGCCAAGAACGGCATCACCTGCAATCCCAACATCCCGACCGAGGAAGTCTTCACCACTCCCCACGCCCGCCGCGTCAACGGTACCGTGCGCGCAACAAAGCCGCTCGCCCATAATGGTTCGGTGATCGAGAACATCGAGATGGTCTTTAAGGATGGCGTTGCCGTCGAAGTGCGGGCTTCCAAAGGCGAAAACGTCTGGAACAAGGTCCTCGACACCGATGAGGGCGGCCGCCGTCTGGGCGAAGTGGCGCTCGTGCCGCATTCGTCGCCGATCAGCCAGTCGGGCGTCCTGTTCTACAACACGCTGTTTGACGAAAACGCCGCCTGCCACATCGCCATGGGCCAGTGCTACACCGAATGCTTCGTCGATGGTGACAAGCTTACCGAAGATGAAGTCACCGAAAAGGGCGGCAATTCGAGCCTCATCCATATCGACTGGATGATCGGATCGGACGAAATGAATATTGACGGCATCACCCAGGACGGCGAACGCGTCCCGGTCTTCCGCAAGGGCGAATGGGCGAACTGAGCGCGACAAAATACACAAGGGCCGGGCTTATCCCCGGCCCTTTTTATTGCCTTACCATCCTGTCCAACATTTCATCTGCCGGACAGTCTGTCGTGAGGTTGCATCCCCTAGTCTCCTGTCCATCGGCGCAACAAACGCGCCGCCCATGCAAAGGAGACGATAAATGAAAACCCTGACACGGACCGCGATCATCACCATCGCCGCCGCCTCGATCGGCGCCGCCACGCTGGCCCCGGCCCTCGCACAACCCTTCGGCGGCGCTCGCGACAGTGCCGGCATCCAGCAAATTCATACCGATGGCGCGCGCAGCTTCCGCCCCGGTGGCAACAATCAGATGGGCACTTTCCATCGCGGCCAGGGTGGTGGTCTTGTCGAAATGTTCCTGTCCGATCGCGGCGCCGAAGCAATCGATATCGCCGCCGTCCGCCTTACCCATCTCCTCGAGTTGACCGAGGATCAGCAGGGTCTGCTCGAAGATCTGCGCCTCGCGGCCCTTGACGTCTACGACGACGTTCAGGCGGCCCGTGACGACATCGCCCCGGTTGCCGAGGAAGATGCAGAAGCCCCCGATCTCGTCGCCCGCTTTGCCGGCATGGTTGCCATGACCACCGCCCGCGCCGAAGCCCTCGAAACGCTCCAGCCCACCTTCGAAGCGTTCGCCGGGAGCCTCAATGACGCCCAGCTCGAAAAGCTGACCCCCCAGCGTCCCGGCGGCCCACGCGTCGCACCTGCGGCACCAGCCACTGAAGCCGCTCCGGAAACCCCCGAAGCCGAGGGCTAAAGCACCCGCAACGCCACAAGCACAGCCGCCCCTGCGACAAGGAACGCCGGGTCGGCCCATGAAAACCCCGGCACGCCCACCATGGTGCGTGCCGGGATCGCCCCGAACCCCCGCGCTTCCATGGCAATCGCCGACCGTCCGGCCCGCCGGACGGCAAAAGCCAGCAGGGGCACAGCCAGCGCTGCCATTTCCCGCGGCCCTGGCACCCGCCGCACGGGCTTGCCCACCCGCATGGCCCGCGCCATGCGCATCTGCGCTGCCTCGGCCAATAGATCGGGCACCAGCTGCATGGCCACGAACAGCGCATAGCCAAGCCGCACCGGAAACTTGAGATAGGCGATCAGCGCTCGGACAAACGCCCCCGGATCGACGCTCAGCGCGAATAGGATCGAAATCGATCCGATCGCCAGCGCCCTCAAGCTCAGCGTCAGCCCCGCCGAAAGCGCCTCGCCGCTGTTGTCCCCGCTCGCGATATGCATGGCAAAATCACTGTCCTGACGGAACAGCAGGTTGGTCGTGACAAATCCCATGCCGAACAGAACGAACGGCACCATCAGAGCCAGAAGCAAAAGCGGCGGCACCCGCTGAATGCCGACAAGCACCAATGCGACAACACCGATAACCGATAGCTGGAATGCCGGGTTGAACGAGGTCGCAACCCCGATGAAGAACATTACACACACGGCAAATACCGTCAGCGGATTGAGCCGTCCCAACGGAGCGTGCGCAAACTTTTCATACAGAGCAGCCATCGCGCCTCACCCCGCAACCCGAACGGGCGCCGCCATTTCGGTACGATCCAGCCAATCAAGCACCGGCGCGAAACTCGGGCGCGCCAGCCCAGCCCCTTCGAGCAATGCGGCGTCCGCCAGCACGTCCATTGGCCGCCCGACGGCAACAATTCCGCCCCCAGCCACAACCGCGACCCGGTCGCACAGCTTCACCGCCATGTCCATGTCGTGGGTGACAAGGACCACGCCTTTCCCGTTTTGTTTGAGATCAAGAAGATGGTCCGCTACCATCGCGGCGCCTGCGGCGTCCAAGCCGGAAAACGGCTCGTCGAAAACGACGAACGGCCAGCGCGCACTCGCGTCCAGCGTAGCCAATGCCAGCCGGCGCTTCTGTCCGAACGAAAGTTCGAAGGGATGCCGGTCCGCGAGCGCGGCGAGCCCCCACTGCGCCAACACCGCCTCCGCTCGGCCATCCTCGCTGTTGCCCACAGCGCCCAAAATCTCCTCCCGCACGCTGGCAGCGACCAGTTGGGCCTCCGGGTTCTGGAAGGCAATGCCCGCCATCGGGCCATCCCTGCGCCCGGCACGCAGCCGCAGCACGCCGGCAAGACTGGCCGCCAGCGTCGTCTTACCTGCCCCATTGGGCCCGACGAGCCCCAGGATTTCCCCCTCGCAAATATCGAGGTCGATTCCCTTGAGAACGACCGACCCCATGGGCGGCGCACAATCGGCTTGCCGCAGTGACGCAATGATTTCTCCACCCGCTGAAGGGCTGCTGACGCGCTGGTCGAGGTATCGGCGCGCAACCACCCGGGCCGCCGCTATAGCAGCAACATTGCCAGCACCCGGCTCGAATGGGGCAAGCACATCCGAAAACGACAATGGCGGTTTGTCCGAGCCAAGTCCGATCGCACAAAGCATGTCATCAAGAGCCGAAAATCCAGGACGCCAGATACCAGAGCGCACAAGATCCTTGCCGCGCTCCCGAAACAGCGGCCCCGGCGGCATATCCGCCAGCACAGCCCCGTCCTCGCCAAGCACCACGACGCGGTCGATTGCATCGATCAGCCCGTCCAGCCGATGGTCGATTACCAGCACAGCCTCAAACGCGTCCCGGTCTGATAGCAGCGTATGCACCTTGGCCGTCGCCGCCGGGCTCAGATGCGACGTCGGTTCATCGGCGATCAGGATCGGCGTTTCCTGCGCCAGCACGGCAGCCAGCGCCACAAGCTGGCGCTCGCCTCCCGAAAGCGCCGCGCTGCGCCGGCCGTGCCACGCCTGCGGCAATCCCAGCCGGTCGAGAGCAGCTCCAACTCGCTCCCGGATCATCGCGGGCTCCATTCCCCGGTTTTCCAGTGCGAAAGCAATCTCCTCGCCCACGCGCATCCCGCACAGCGTTTCGTCGGCATTCTGGAAATACTGGGCAACGGTATCGGCCCATTGGGCCGCGCTACGACTGGACACCGAAGCACCCTTGAGTCGGACCTCCCCCGAGACGCTCGCCGGGATGGCGTTGGGGATTAGCCCGGTCAGCGAAAGCATCAGCGACGACTTGCCCGACCCCGAAGGCCCAAGCAAGAGGACCCTCTCGCCCGGCGCGATGGCCATGTTGACCGGCCCGACCGCGTCATTGTTGGCGAAGGGGTATCGGATCGACACCCCTTCCCATTGCGCCAGGCTCATTGGGCCGCCTGCGCTGCAAAACCGGGGCCACGCCGCTCGATATCGATGCGCAGCCCTCTGAGAACCCCCGTACGATAAAGAGCTTCAACGATCAGATGTCCCAGAACACCCGCCAGCAAAGCGCCACTGATAAGCCGGATGACAAACATCGCGCCGACCAGCCATGGCTCCAGCGCGCCATAGTCGAACAGGAACCAGTTGTAGATGAAACTCGTCACGGCGGCCCCCATCCCCGCGGCGATCAAAACCGGCAAGCGGTAGTGCTTCCAGCCCAGCGCAGCAAAAACCAGCTCGGCTCCAAGCCCCTGCACCACGGCGGCGATCAACAGGCCCAGGCCGGCCGGACTGCCCAGCAATATTTCGATGCCGGCGGCGAGCACCTCGGCCATCAACGCCACACCGGGTTTGCGGATGATGGCAGCAGCCACGATGGAAGCGGAAAACCAGAACCCCATGAAAACATCCATAGTCACCGGCCCGAACACCGCCTGGCTGACCAGCCAGACCTGGACCCAGGCCAGATAGAGCACGGCGAAAGCGGCCCCGAAAACGGCCACGACAAGTGTTTCGCGCAGCGTCCAGCGCCACGTTTCAGGTGCGAATTGGGACATGTGCTGCCCTCCTTTGATATCGATGTGGGAAAGAACACCGTGGGACCGCGCCCCACGGAAAAATCAGGCAGCCGCGTCCTTGGACGGACTGTTGACCGAGGCAGTCAGGTCGATGGCGACATGTGCATTCGGATCGCCAAAACTCAGCCACGCCTGCGACAGGGCCTCAAAGACCGGCCCTGCATCACCGGCAAGCCGCGTGCAGTAGTTCTTGGCCCGATCGAAGACCGGAGAGGCCTTCAGGAAATCGATGCAGCCGTAAATTTCGTCCATGTAGTCTGTCGGACCGAGCGGATAGAGCGAAAACTGGACTGCGACCCGCTGACCGGCCATGGGTGCATCTGCCACTGCCTGGGCGGCATGCACCTTGCGGGCCTCAAGGTCGTCGTCGAAGGCCGATGGTTGTGCGGGCTCGCAGATGTCCATATCCGGCTCCCCGGGACACCCCCGCGAGATCGTGGCATGCATCGCGACGTGATGTCCGCTCAATGCAGCGGCAACGAACAGGTCCCGGATGGCCGGAAAAATCAGGTCGGGCGGCCCGACGATAAGCGTCGAGATATCGTCAGTCTCGATGCGCAAGCGATCCCGATAGGGCGCGATGGCGTCGAGGGAGGACAGAATTACGCGAACGAAATCGTCCGCCATGACATAAAGGGAGAGTTGTGCGCCGCACTTCATCTTCGCCTCGCTCCGCTGGTATTATCCAGATCAGCTTTAGGGTTAGATGGCCTTGCGCCGTCCTCTCAGCCCCGGCAATACGGAGCACCCCTGTCGAACGACTCGATGGTTAGCACATATTTCCGCAGCGCCGCAACGGCAACTTCCAGCTTTAAGGAAATACCGTTTTCCGGCACTCTAGCGCTTGGATCATCGAAGGGCACATCAATGCGAACCACTCGACTTTTGGCCACAGTCCTGCTTGTAGGCACCCTGCCCGCGACAGGCTTTGCGCAAGACAATGGCTTGACCCAGAGCGACGCGTTTGCGCGTTTTACCCAGAGCTTCCCGGACCTTTGCTATGGGCTCGAGGACTCCGCTGCTGCTGAGTATTACCCTAACGAAACGTGGGACCTGACCTGGGAAACCGAATATTCGGACACGCCCCAGACCGCCACGCTATACAAGTTTTTCTGTGGTTCGGGTGCCTACAACGTGAACCACATGTACTATCTGGAAACAGAGTACGAGGGGTTGGTGCCCATAGCTTTTGCCACGCCCCAGTTCGATGTTGTCTATGAGAATGACGATTTCGAGGGCACGGTTCTCGAAATGCCGATGACGGGTTACGGCACCCAGTTGCTGCTTACCAATTCCGAATTTGATCCCGAGACCAAGACGATCACCAGCCACGCCCTCTGGCGCGGCATTGGCGATGCCTTTTCAGCGGGCACATGGAGGTTCGATGAGGGCCAGTTCGTCCTCATACGTTATGACGTCGACGCCCAGTATGACGGCGAAATCGATCCCGCGACACTGGTCAGCTTCAAGTAAAGGGGGAGGTGCCATGTCCGATCTCAAGACCCGACCCACAGACCAGAAGGTCGCCCAATTCATTGAAGCGGTCGAACCCCACCAGAAGCGGCACGATTGTTGGGCTGTCGTCGAGATGATGCGCGAGATAACCGGCGCCGAACCCGTTATGTGGGGCGCCTCCATTATCGGCTTTGGAACCTACACTTACGTCAACACGACCAAAAAGCCCGCTGATTGGCCGATCACCGGATTGTCGCCGCGCAAGGCAAATCTCACGATCTATGTGATGCCCGGATTCTCGCAGTACGAATCCCTCATGACGCGGCTCGGCAAGCACTCGACCGGCAAGTCATGCCTCTACATAAAGAAACTGTCCGATATCGATGAGAGCGTCCTCGAGGAGCTCATACGCCGGTCGGTCGAACATATGCGGGCGACCTATCCCACAACATAAGAAGAGACCGCAGCGCCGGGCGGACGACTGCGGTCTCCATAACGCTCCCGCCGCGCTGTTGAGGGCTTGGGGGACTACAGCGGAAGCTTGTCCGCTAGTGCATGGGCTCGTTTGCCAGTCCAGCAGACACCCCCAATATCGGGTGCCATTGCGGCGACAAAAGGCCCAATCACCGAACTGTGATAAAATGCTGCTTGGATGGCAGACCATTGCACGGCCAAGCCGAAACTGGCATGCCTTGGGGTTAAAACCAAAAACAAGAACAGGACTTGCGCATGAAACTCGTCACTCCACCCGCCATACCACTCAAATCTTTCACAGACCCGGTGAAGGCTTGGGAGTATGTCTGCGAGATCTACGACCGCAACACGGGCTTCATCCGCGACCATTTGCTCAATCTCACCAAGGGACAGGTACCCCCCGGCAAGATCCGCGCCCACTATCCCAAGGTTCAGGTGCTTTCAACGAGTTTCCAGCAGCAGGCCAACTCGCGCCTCGCCTATGGCTTTCTGCATAGCCCGGGCCTCTATCAGACAACGCTGACCCAGCCCGCGCTCTTTCATAAATACCTGATCGAGAATTTCTCCCTGATTCTCAAGAATCACGGCGGCCAGATCGAGGTCGGCGAATCAGAAACGCCCATTCCGCTCCATTTCGCCGTCGATCCCAAGGAACGGGTTGAGGGCGATACGCTTCTCGATATCGGCGTGCCACTGCGCGACCTGTTCGACGTGCCCGATCTCGCGCACATGGACGACGAGATCGCCAACGGCACCTTCATCCCACCCTCAGGCGGCCCCTACCCGCTCGCAGCCTTCACCGGACCGCGTGTCGACTATTCGCTGCACCGGCTCAACCACTACACCGGCACGGTCCCCGATCACTTCCAGAACTTCGTGATCTTCACCAATTACCAGTTCTATATCGAAGAATTCACCCGTCTGGCCCATCAGTGGATGAGCGAAGGTCACGAATTCTATGAGAGCTTTGTCGAGCCAGGCAACGTGATAACCACAAACGCGCGGCTTGGCGGCGGCACCAACGGCGCCATCCCGGCCCGCCAACCCCAGATGCCCGCCTATCACCTGACCGCGCCGAACGGGCGTGGCATCACGATGATCAATATTGGCGTTGGCCCTTCGAACGCCAAGACAGCCACGGACCACATTGCCGTGCTCCGACCCCATGCATGGCTGATGCTGGGCCATTGCGCCGGGCTGCGTAACTCGCAGTCCCTCGGTGATTACGTGCTCGCCCATGGCTATGTCCGCGAAGATCACGTCCTCGACGACGACCTGCCCGTGACCGTTCCCATCCCGGCCCTGGCCGAAATCCAGGTCGCGCTGCAGGAAGCTGTAGCGGAGGTGACCCATCTCGAAGGGCTCGAAACCAAGGCCATCATGCGCACCGGCACGGTGTTCACCATCGACAATCGCAACTGGGAGTTGCGCGATCAGAGTGAAATCACCCGCCGATTGTCACAATCGCGCGCCATCGCGCTGGACATGGAGAGCGCCACAATCGCCGCCAACGGCTTCCGCTTCCGCGTGCCCTACGGCACCCTGCTCTGCGTCTCCGACAAGCCCCTGCATGGCGAACTCAAGCTCCCCGGCATGGCGTCGGATTTCTATCGCACGCAGGTCAACCGGCATTTGTTGATCGGGCTCAAGGCCATGGAGATCCTGCGCAATCAGCCTGTTGAAAGGCTGCACTCGCGCAAGCTTCGATCCTTTGCCGAAACGGCATTCCAATAAGAAAGCGCGCGCTCAAAGCGAGATCAGAAAAAGTTGAAGACTTTTTCTGATCTCGCGACAAAAAAATAATTGAAACCGGCCCAGCTTCCTTGAAGCTGGGCCGGTTTCAAGCGCCCTTTTTGCCTCTAGCGCTTGAGCGCCAGACTTTCGTTTGCGGTGATCGCCGCCATGTTCACGATGCCGCGGCTGGTCACCGACGGCGCCAGGATATGCGCCGGGTTTCTTGTGCCCATCAGGATAGGACCAACCGGAAGTGCGTTGTTGAGTTCCTTGAGCAACGTCATGGAAAGATTCGCACTCTCGAGATTGGGGAACACAAGAAGGTTGGCCTCTCCCTTGAGCACCGAGTCGGGAACGTAGCGCTCGCGCAGCCCCTGGTTGAGCGCCAGATCGCCCTGCATCTCGCCTTCAACAATAAGTTCGGGCGCAACGATCTTGAGCTTGTCGTAGGCCGTTTTCATCTTGTCGGACGTCGTACCCTCACGCGAGCCGAAATTCGAATAGCTCAGCAACGCAGCCTTCGCTTCGATGTTGAAGCGCTTGAGGTGGTCACGCGCCTGCAGGGTGATCGATACGATCTCGTCGGCGCTCGGGTCCATGTTCACATAGGTATCTGCAAGGAAAAACGCCCCGCGTGGCATGATGAGCATCGACAGGGCCGACACGTCCGATACGCCATCGGACAGGCCGACGACGGATTTAATATCACGCACATGCTTGATGTAGCGCCCCTGAAGACCGCAGATCAGGCCGTCAGCGTCGCCACGCTTGACGGCAAGAGCGCCAATAATCGTGGTGTTGGTGCGCACTATGGTTCGCGCGGTGTCGGGAGTGACGCCCGACCGGCCGACCAGCGAATGAAACTCGGCCACATATTCCTTGTAGCGCGGATCGTCCTCGGGATTGATGATCTCGAAATCCTTGCCCGGCGTCAGTTGCAGCCCGAAGCGTTCGATGCGCTGCTCGATGACAAAGGGCCGTCCGATGAGGATTGGCTGCGCAATTCCCTCCTCGAGAACCACCTGAGTGGCCCGCAACACGCGTTCATCTTCGCCGTCGGCGAAGGCGATCCGCTGGCCGGCGCCCTTGGCGCGCTCGATCATCGGCTTCATGACCATGCCCGAGCGGAAGACGAAGCGATTGAGGCTGTCTTTGTAAGCGTCGAAATCGGCAACCGGTCGCCGCGCAACGCCTGAGTCCATGGCCGCCTTTGCAACAGCCGGCGCAATACGCAAAATGAGGCGCTGATCGAACGGACTGGGAATAAGATAATCCCTGCCGAACGTGGACGGTGCACCGGGAACCGACTCGAGCACCGGCTCATGTGCCAGCTTGGCAATCGCGTGAGCTGCGGCCGCCTTCATCTCTTCGTTGATCGTAGTGGCGCCCACATCGAGCGCTCCACGGAAGATAAACGGGAAGCACAGGACGTTGTTGACCTGGTTGGCATAGTCGGACCGCCCAGTGCAGATCATAGCGTCCGGGCGCTCTTCCTGAGCGATCTCTGGCATGATTTCCGGGACTGGGTTGGACAGCGCAAGGATCAGCGGATTTTCCGCCATGTCCTTGAGCATCTCCCGCTTGAGCGCCCCGGCCGCTGAAAGGCCAAGGAATATGTCGGCGCCCTGCATCACCTCGGCCAGCGAAGTCTTGTCACTGTCCTGGGCAAATGCACCGCGCCAGCGATCAACCGAATTGTCGCGCCGCGTCGTTACCAGTCCCTCGCGGTCGGCAACCCAGATATTTTCCCGCTTTGCACCCACTGCCATCAGCATGTTCAAGCATGCAATCGCCGCTGCGCCCGCACCCGAAGTACAAATCTTGGCTTTGGATATATCCTTGCCGGCAATCTTGAGGCCGTTGAGAACGGCAGCGGCAACGATAATGGCGGTCCCGTGCTGATCGTCATGGAACACCGGGATCGGCATGCGTTCACGCAGTGCTTCCTCGATCTCGAAGCAGTCGGGGGCCTTGATGTCTTCAAGGTTGATACCGCCGAACGACGGCCACATCGGCGCAACGGTTTCGATGAACTTCTTGGGATCCTGCTCGTCGATTTCGATATCGATTGAATCGATACCGGCAAATTTCTTGAACAGAACCGCCTTGCCTTCCATCACCGGCTTGGATGCCAGCGCGCCGATGTTGCCTAGCCCGAGAACAGCCGTACCATTGGAGATGACCGCAACGAGATTGCCACGCGACGTATAAAGCGCCGCCGTTTCAGGATCGGCAGCGATTTCCTCGCACGGCGCCGCAACGCCCGGCGAATAGGCAAGCGCAAGATCGCGCTGGTTCGCCAATGGCTTGGTCGGAGCAATCTCGATCTTGCCAGGCTTTGGATATCGGTGGAAATGCAGCGCAGCTTCTTTGAGCGCCTTCTGCGGATCGCGCGGTTCTTCCGTCATGCCGTCTCCTCGGATTAGCGGCGAGATACGTGCCACCAATCGCGACAAAATGGAAGGCTTGCTGAGCTATCTTTTCCGCACAAGGGAAATTCGTGGCCCGGGTCCATCGGCGGCCCCAAAATTCAGGCAGCCAACCCCGGCTCAAGATTGCTTTCCCGCCCGGCCGGTCTAAGCGCATTTGCCAGCACAAGGAATGAGGACAATTTCATGGGTGCCGCGAAAAGGTAGCCCTGCGCAAAAACGACGTTCTTGGATCGAAGATAGAGCGCCTGCTCCTGGGTTTCGACACCCTCGGCAATGATATCGATGTCGAGTTCCTTGGCCATCGATATCAAACCGTCGACCACCGGCACGGGCTGGGCGGCATCCTTTATCATCTCAACGAAAATCTTGTCGATCTTGATAATGTCGATGCCAAGTGTCTGCAGATAAGCAAGATTTGAGTGCCCCGTCCCAGCGTCATCCATGGCAATCCGCACGCCGAGCTTGTGCATGGCAGACATGACCCGGTTCGCGGCATTGCGATCGTCAAGCGGTCGGCGTTCGGTAATTTCAAAGACAAGCTGGCGGTAGGAAATACCGCTGCCTTCAAAGACCGACTGAATGTCCTCCACAATCGATCCGTCGCGGAAATGGCCCTCGAACAGATTGATCGACACTTTGAAGTCCGACACCTCGCGGCAAATGTCCTCAAGGTCGTAGCGGACCTGCTCCATCAGGCTTAGCGTCATCGGAATGGCAAGACCAGACATCTCCGCATAGTCGATAAATGCGCCCGGCGGAATGACCTCGCCATTCTTCTTCACCCACCGGATGAGAACCTCACACCCGATAAGCTTCCCTGTCTTGAGATTCATGACCGGTTGATAATACGGCTTCATCTCCCCCGCGATTATGGCGCGCTCAAGATCGAAAGCAACGATATCGGCCTTGCGGGTGTACTGAATTGCGAGGACCAGAATGAGAGCACCCAGAAAGCACGCGGCAATTGTAAACCCGATATCGAGGGGCGAATAATCCGAGCGAACTTCGGAAAATGAAACGCCGGCCTCGGCCTTGAGCGGTATTTCGCCAGCGAAAGATCGCGCGAACAGATACTCGTCTCGGCTCGCCCCCTGGCCAATCCGCTCGTCGCCGCGCAGCAGAATTGACGTCCCACTCGTCAGGGCAACGTGCAAATAGCTGATCTGCCCCAGAAGCGGCACATCGTTGCGCATGAGCATTGGAGAGGCCAGCACGAGCGCCGAGACAGTACGCTCGCGCCCAAACGACTGGGTTATCTTGAGCAGAGGCGTCTCATTGCCATCGATCTTGATAACGCTCAGCGTTTCAGTATGGCCAGGAATTGTAAGATTTTCCGAAAGCACCCGATACTGCACAGCGTGGCCGAACGCCGAGCAGTATTGCACCCCATCATTATTCTCGACGACGACCTGCCGGAGGAACGGGTTGCCCTCCAACTCACTGTTGACGTTCTGTACAAACGTCGCCGCACACAAAGAGGGGCTGTTGGCTAGAATGCGTCGGAGCGATTGAATTCCCTCGTGCACGGTGAGCTGGGAATCGTGAGTAATGGCATCGACGGTCGTCTGCAGCGCGGTCGTTTCCCGCGCCATCACATACCCGTCGATCACATGGTCGACCGCCACCACCGGCAAGAATGCCAGCAGCGCAACGACAAGCAGCACAATTTGTGAAAAACGCGATCGCAAAAAAATGCCCGGAAGTATCGAACCCTCAAATTCGATCCTACCGGGCAACACTTTAACTGCGCATTAAATCTGGCGTATTTACGCCGCCGCCTATCAGGCGTTCTTCTTGTCTGCCGGCAGATTGAGCCGGAGATGCAGTTCGCGCAATTGCCGGGGGGATGCATCGTTGGGCGCACCCATCAACAGATCCTCGGCTTGCTGGTTCATCGGGAACAACGTGATCTCCCGCAGGTTCTGGACACCGCACAACAGCATCACGATGCGGTCGACACCCGCCGCCATGCCACCGTGCGGAGGCGCGCCATACTGGAACGCGCGATACAGTCCACCAAAGCGGTCTTCAACGTCCTGACGCGACAACCCCACCTTCTCGAAGGCGGCAACCATGGTTTCGGGCTCCTGGTTACGGATCGAACCCGACGCGATTTCAAAGCCGTTGCAGACGGCGTCGTACTGATAGGCCTTGATCGAAAGCGGGTCCTCGCCATCGAGAGCCTTACGCCCACCCTGAGGCATTGAGAACGGATTGTGCGCGAACTCGAACTTCTTTTCTTCTTCGTCCCATTCATAGAACGGGAAATCGACGATCCAGCACAGCGCATAGCTGTCGAGGTCGATAAGTTCGAGATCGGTGCCAACCTTGGTGCGCGCCGCGCCAGCAAATCCGTGGAACTTGGACGGCACACCACAGACGAAGAACACGGCATCGCCGTCCGCCAGTCCGAGCTGAACGCGAATGGCATCCGTACGCTCCTCACCGATATTCTTGGCGATCGGTCCCGAACCGGCACCATCCTTAAAGAAGATGTAGCCCAGTCCGGGCTGGCCTTCGCCCTGCGCCCAGGCGTTCATGCGATCGCAGAAAGCACGGGAGCCGCCGGTCGGTGCCGGAATGGCCCAGACTTCGACCTTGGGATCGCCTGCGATCTGATTGGCGAACACCTTGAACCCCGAGTCGCGGAAATGCTCGGTGACGTCTTCCATCTCGATCGGGTTGCGCAGGTCTGGCTTGTCCGAGCCGTATTTGCGGATCGCCACATCGTACGGGATACGCGGGAATTCCTGCGTAACCTTTTTGCCTTCGGCAAATTCCTCAAACACGCCGCGGATGACTGGCTCCATCGTGTCCCAGACTTCTTCCTGGGTCACAAAGCTCATTTCCACGTCGAGCTGGTAGAATTCCCCCGGCAGACGATCGGCGCGCGGGTCCTCATCACGGAAGCACGGGGCGATCTGGAAATAGCGATCGAACCCGGCGACCATCAGCAGCTGCTTATACTGCTGGGGCGCCTGCGGCAGCGCGAAGAATTTACCCGGATGGATACGGCTGGGCACGAGAAAGTCGCGAGCCCCTTCCGGCGACGAGGCCGTCAGTATGGGCGTGGAATATTCACTGAACCCGATGTCGGACATGCGACTGCGCATCGCCGAAATGATCCTGGTGCGCTTGACGATGTTGGCGTGCAACGTTTCACGGCGCAGATCGATAAAACGATACCGCAGCCGGATATCCTCGGGATATTCAGGTTCGCCGAACACGGGCAGCGGCAGTTCTGCCGACTTGCTCAACACTTCGATATCGCGAATGAAAACTTCGACCTCGCCTGTCGGCAGGTTCTTGTTGGTGGTTTCGGGCGTGCGCGCCTTGACCTCACCATCGACCCGGATAACCCATTCGGCCCGGACGCTTTCTACCAGCTTGAAAGCGGGCGAATCCGGATCGATCACACACTGGGTCAGCCCGTAATGGTCACGCAGGTCGATAAACAGCAATCCTCCATGATCTCGAATGCGATGCACCCATCCTGACAGCCGGGCGGTCGAGCCGACATCTGCCTTTTTGAGTTGGGCGCAGGTGTGCGAACGATAGCGATGCATCACAACAAGTCTTTCGAGAACGGAGTGGGAATTTGTGCCGGAAAAGCGCATGTGACGTGCCCAATGTCAAGCACGATGCGCCATAGCACTTTGCGATGGGACAACAATGCTGATAACAGACATCCCATTATTTTAGAACTGGATACCGACTCAATGCAGGTCATCACTTCGACGCGGGCGCTGGAAGCGTTCTGCAAGGACGCTGCGACCTATGATTTCGTGACCGTCGACACCGAATTCTTGCGCGAAACGACATATTGGCCAAAGCTCTGCCTCATCCAGGCCGCCACCACCGACAGGGCGGTCATCATCGACCCCCTTGCCGACGACATCGATCTGGCGCCGTTCGCCGAACTTCTTGCGGACCGGCATGTGACAAAGGTGTTCCATGCGGCAAGGCAGGACATCGAAATCTTCGTAAAGCTGTTCGGCGTCGTCCCCCACCCGATTTTTGATACCCAAGTGGCCGCCAGCGTTTGCGGTCACGGCGATTCGGTGTCCTATGACAATCTGGTGCGCTCCGTGGTCGGCGAGCAGATCGACAAGAGTTCGCGCTTTACGGACTGGTCGCATCGCCCACTGACCGAAAAGCAGCTCAATTACGCTCTGGCCGACGTCACTCATCTTCGCGATATCTATGCACAACTGCGCAGTGAAATCGAAAAGACGCGCCGCGGCGCCTGGGTCGCCGACGAAATGGCCATCCTGGAAAGTGTCGACACTTACGTCATTCAGCCCGAAGTCGCATGGAAGCGGGTAAAGGCCCGGGTCAACAAGCCCCGCGATCTGGCCGCCCTTCAGGCTATTGCCGCCTGGCGCGAACGTCGAGCGCAGGAGAACGACCAGCCGCGCGGCCGTATCCTGAAAGACGACGCCATCGCCGAACTGGCCATACAGCGCCCCACGACGCCCGATGCCTTTGAAAAGCTTCGCGCCGTACCGCGTGGTTACGGCCGGTCATCGGCCGCAGCGGAAGTAATCGCCATCATCAAATCGGTGGAAGCGGCAGACAAATCGAGCCTTCCCAAGATTGCCGAACGTCCACGGGGCCCGTCACCCAAGGGTGCTGTCGGTGACCTGCTTCGAGTCTGGCTCAAGGCCGTCGCCGATGCCAACGGCGTGGCAACCCGCATTATCGCCAGTTCCGACGACATCGACGCCATCGTGCTCGATGACAACGCAGACGTCCCTGCCCTTAAAGGCTGGCGCCGCAAGCTGTTCGGCGAAAAAGCCCTGGCGATCAAACACGGGCGCATGGCACTGGCCGCGACGCGCAAGGGCGTGGTCGAAGTGTCCGTGGAACTGGGCGAATAAGGGTCAATCGACCCTTATTGTACCGTCCTTGAACCCCGCCTCGGTGGCCAGTTGGCGTTGGCGCCCGCGCATCCTGTCGCCGTCCAGAAACGCCAGATCGGACGGCAGGTGCAACTCCAGGATCTTGCCATCCACCGAGAACCGGGTGCGCGGCAGAATGCCCGGCATGGCTGCCGCCAGAGGATAAGCGACCCGGAAATAGGCAGCGATCAGCCGCGCCCTCGGGCTGAGATCCTTGCCTGCGAGTTCAAGCAATTTGGCATTTGTGCTCTTTTGCTTGAAACCCATGTAGCGAAACGCAAGGGTCTGAGCGAGGAAGGCCCGACCGGCATGGCTGATCCCGACAATGTCGGAAAAGGCCACCATCTGGATGCTCTGTTCCCCTCGATAGTCAGGATGCGCTCGCCAACCGATGTCGGAAATGTAGCAAGCCGCTTTGCGCAATCTTTCTTCATCAGTGGTTTCCTCGACACCGATGAGATTGAACAACGCGCCGCTGCCATCAATAAGGTCGCCGGAAAATTCCGGCGCCCGTGAGCGCAGCGTCGAGATTTCCTCTGCCGCCTGCAGCAAAGGATCGATTCCCTTGTCGTCGTCAGCGAGCCTATCGTACAAATAGCCTTCGCGAACGCCCTGGGCCGAAAAGACGACCTCGTCGAACTCGCCGGTCCGCAGCACTTCAGCCAGGACGGCAGCGCCGTACGGCAGAAGTTCCTTCCGCGAACCCGAGACAGTTTCGATGCCCTTGACCAGCTTCCTGTCGCCATTGCCCTCGATCAGGGCATCGCACAGCGGCAGGATGTCGGCCGTGCGAACGACGTAGTCCTGCACCATGTGCAGAGGATAGCTGCATCGGGCTTGATGCAGCTTGGCCAGAGCGCGCCATGTCCCGCCGATGGCTGCAAAGCTCCTGTATTTCCCGCGCTCGAGCAACTTCGAAGCTTTGAGGCGCTCGTTGATAATGCCCGACGCTTTGCTCGGGGTCATCTGCGTATCATCCTGGAGGCGGATAACCCCGAGTTCGTGGGTTTCCCCACCGGTATCGTGTCCACCATCCACCATGGCCAGTTCCAGGCTCCCGCCGCCCAGATCGCCCACGACCCCCATAAACCCGGGCATGCCCGACACCAACCCCAGGGCCGCGTAATGGGCCTCCTCGACGCCACTGAGCACGCGCACCGGCACACCGATGATGTCTTCGACGGCCCGCGCAAATTCCGGCCCGTTTTCGGCCTCGCGGGTTGCCGACGTCGCGATGGCGTAGATATCGCCGACTTCGGTCAAGCGGCAGACAAGCGCAAACCGCCGGATTGCCTTGAGGGCGCTGGCCATCGAGGTCTCAGCCAACCGCCCCGTTGCCGCGACCCCTCGTCCGAGTGTGCTGGACGACTTCTCATTGTAGAGCACGGTCAGGGCACGCGTCAGACGCTCATAGACGACAAGTCGTACAGAGTTCGAGCCGATGTCTAGCACCGCAACAGGCTTGGCGCCTGAAAGGCGCCCCTGCCCGGCGGGATCGGATTCAAGGCTCCAGAATCGAATCAAAGATCATTGTCCTCGTCGTCGCTGTCTCCGTGCAAAGCGCTGCCGCGCCCTGACAGGGACGGATTGGTCATAAAGTAGTCATGGGCGTTGAACGCTTCTTCTCCCTCGCCCTGCGCGATGCGTTGCGCAGTGCCGTCCGGGAGAACCTCCCAGCTCTGCTGGTTGTCGCGAAGATTGGCCACCATGATACGGTCGAGAATCTGCCGGTGAACGGTCCGATTCTTAATGGGTACCAGTGTTTCGACACGCCAGTCCAGATTACGCGGCATAAGGTCTGCCGACGAAATATAGACCGCAGCTTCGCGCGAAGGCATCTCGCCGCCATTGCCAAAACAATAGATGCGCGAATGCTCAAGGAAGCGTCCGACGATCGATTTGACGCGGATATTTTCCGAGAACCCCGGAATTCCGGGGCGCAGACAGCAAATTCCACGCACGATCAGCTCGACCCGGACCCCTGCCTGGCTCGCCTTGTAAAGCGCGTCGATGAGCTCGGGATCGACCAGCGCATTGCACTTGAACCAAATCGCCGCAGGTTCCCCCCGCTGGGCCAGCTCGATCTCGGTCGCGATATGCTCGAGCAACTTGGCTCGCAACGAAAACGGCGAAATCGAGATGGCTTCGAGTTCGCTGGGCCGCGCATAGCCGGTGATGAAGTTAAAGACCCGCGCCACATCACGGGTGATGATCGGATCGGCCGTGAAGTAGGAGAGATCGGTATAGATCTTGGCGGTCACCGGGTGATAGTTGCCGGTCCCGACGTGGCAGTAGGAAACCAGCTTGCCCTTCTCGCGCCGCACGACCTGGCTGAGCTTGGCATGGGTCTTGAGTTCGATGAACCCGAAGACCACCTGCACGCCCGCACGTTCGAGATCCCGCGCCCAGCGGATATTGGCTTCTTCGTCGAACCGGGCCTTGAGTTCAACCAGCGCAGTCACCGATTTGCCCGTCTCGGCAGCCGCGATCAGGGCCTTGACGATCGGGGAATCCTTGGACGTCCGGTAAAGAGTTTGCTTGATCGCAACCACATCCGGGTCGCGCGCCGCCTGGGCGACAAACTGCGCGACGACATCGAAACTCTCATAGGGATGATGGACGACGATGTCCTTTTCCTGGATTGCCGCAAAGCAATCGCCATGATGGTCACGGATACGCTCAGGAAAACGTGCGTGGTAGCGCGGAAACTTCAGCTCCGGACGGTCCAGGTCACAAATCTTGCCCGCGTCGGCAAGTGCCATGAAACCTTCGACCTCAAACGTATCCTCCGCCGAAATCCCCAGCTCTTCGGCGATGAGCCGCTTGAGCGATCGCGGCATGGACCGCTCGATTTCCAGCCGGATCACCTGACCGCGGCGACGCTGGCGCAGTGCCGACTCGAACTCGACGACCAGATCGGCCGCCTCGTCGTCGATTTCGATTTCACTGTCACGGACGATGCGGAACGATCCGTGCCCGACAATATTGTAGCCCGGGAAAATCTTGTGGAAGAACAACTGGACCATCGTCTCGACGGTCACCATTTCGACCCGCCGATCCGAAATGGCCTTGGTGGGCAGCTTTATGAACCGATCCAGGTTGGAAGGAACCCGCACCAGTGCCGTTAGCCGCGAATTGTCGGTCGCTCGATCAAGCTGGAAAGCCAGCGAGAACCCCAGATTGGGGATGAAGGGAAACGGGTGTGCAGGGTCGATGGCGATCGGTGTCAGGACCGGAAATATCTCTTCCCGGAAAGTATTTTGCAGGAACTCCACCTGCTCGGCCGTCAGGTCTGCGGCTTCAAGCAGGACGATATTCTGTTCGAATAGCTCTTCACGTATCGACTGCCACTGATCCTGCTGCTCGAGATGCAGATGTTGGGCAAGCGTGGTGATTTCCTCGATCTGCTCGCTCGGCGTCATGCCGTCGGCGCTCTCACGTGGAAGGCCCGCGCGCAACTGCCCTTTGAGGCCCGCCACACGCACCATGAAGAATTCATCGAGATTGTTGGCCGAGATGGAAACGAACCGCAATCTCTCCAGCAGGGGATGATTGGGGTTGGCGGCTTCCTCGAGCACCCGCATATTGAACTGCAGCCAGCTCACTTCGCGGTTTACGAACCGTGCCGGGCTCGTGCGCAATGCCTCGATATCGGGTGCAGCCTCGTCCGTTGAGTGCTGCTCATGAGCCATATCGTCCATTCGTCACCTTTTCAGTTCGGCTAGCGTTCCGAGCGAATTACAAGCGCCTCGGCCGCAATGGCCCGCGTGATTGCCCGGCCGCGTGATAGCGACATCTTGTCCAGCAGTTCGACCAAAGCGACAACTTCTTCCGACGAGCGCTCCATACGGCCCACCAGATAGGAGATTACTTTCGGATCGACCGACAACTGCCTGTCGGCGAACAATTTCACGAACATCTGCGACAACAAGATGTCATCGGGCGCCGTGAGCGAAAAGTGCGCGGCCAACCTGGCGCGCGATTTGACGTCGTTTGTCCGGTACGGCCATTCTGCGACCTGCGTTCTGGCGGTCATCAAAATCGGTCGCTCGTCGCGCATCGACTGGTTGAGCAGATGAAACAACTCCGCCTCTTCATACGCGTTTCGGTCCGAATCTTCCACCAGCACCGGTCTCTTTCCACCGTCGGTCGCAAGCGCTTCGACATTATCGGGGCAAGCGATCACGGCATCGGCCCGCCTGGCCCATATCCCCGCCAGATGGGATTTCCCCGACTTGGCAGCGCCGACGAGCAAAGTCATGGGCGCCGCCCAGGCCGGAAAGGCCATGACATGGGCGAAAGCCAACTCATTGCCCGCACAGACCATGAAATCATCCTCGGTCTGGGCAACCTCGTGCCCAAGATCGAGAATAAGCTGCTCCTTTGTCAGCGGGGACAAGGAACTAGGAGATTTCTTTTGGGCTTGCATCGGCGCCAGCCTCTTGGGGAGCAATCATTGCTGCAGCCTGGGAATCGTAGAGAGGGCTCTGCTTGTATTTGCGGACGGCCCAGCGAACCAGAACGCCACAGATGGCCGCAAGCGGCACGGCGATCAAGACACCCAAGGCGCCAAACAACACAGCGAAGGCAAAGAGCGAGAACATCAGCCAGACCGGATGAACGCCAATGCTCGACCCCACGAGCTTGGGATATAAAATATTGCCTTCGAGAAACTGGCCGACGAGGAAAATCGCCAGAATTACCGCCATCATGACCCAATCAGGCCAGAACTGAACCAGGGCAATACCCATCGAAAGGACGAACCCGATCAACGCGCCCACATAGGGAATGAAACTGAAGAGGCCCGCCATCAGGCCGATGGCGAGACCGAAGCTTAGTCCGGCCAACGACAGCGTGACAGCATAAAAGACCGCCAAAATCCCGACCACGGCCCCCTGCCCGCGCACGAATCCGGCAAGGGCGATATCCATGTCCTTGAACAGCGCATGCATCTCGGAGCGGTGCGCCGGCGGAAACAGGCTATCAACGGATGCCACCATCCGGTCCCAGTCCAAAAGGAGATAGAACGCAACGACGGGGGTAACGATCATGATGCCGATCGTGTTGATGATGCTCATCGATTGCTGCATCACCTGTCCCGTAAAGCCGGTGAGCATGCCGATGCCATCGGCAAACATCTGCTCGATGCCCCGTTCGAGTTCCTGCATCCGCTCGGGACCGAGCCACTGCTCGAGTCGCGGGATCATGTTCTCGATGAACACCTGCAATTGCTGCACATAAGTGGGAATGTTGCGCGCCAGACCGAACGCCTGCTGCAGCAGCAGCGGTACGATCAGCAGAAACACGGCAAGCAATGCAAGCATTGCCAGCACCATCACGATCAGCGTGGCAAACCCGCGATGAACCTTGCGGCTCTGCAGCCAGTCGACAAACGGGTTGAGCAGGTACGCCAGAGTGATGCCGAGAACGAAGGGCAGCAGAATGCCGCGGAAGACCCACAACAGCACGCCCAGAACGACAAACAGTGCGATCCAGAAGGTTATCTGGTTCTTGAGAGACATGGCAGTCCTTGCGCGTAGCGTTGTGAGCCGGTATCAGCCTTCGAAATATAGAGCCCAACCGGGCCAATCAACGTTAATCTGATGCCGGCCTTCATGACGGCGCCTCACCGGGGATGGCGTATTCAAATGTCAGACGATCCAAACCTGCCCTCCAATGGCCTATCGTACAAGCAGGCCGGGGTCGACATCGACGCCGGAAACGCTCTTGTCGAAGCCATCAAGCCGGCGGTCAAATCGACCCGCCGCCCCGGTGCCGATGGGGAAATCGGCGGCTTTGGCGGGCTGTTCGATCTGAGGGCCGCGGGTTTCACCGATCCCGTGCTGGTCGCAGCCAATGATGGCGTGGGCACCAAGCTCCGCATCGCTATCGAAGCCGGTATCCACGATACCGTGGGCATCGACCTTGTTGCGATGTGCGTCAACGACCTCGTGGTCCAGGGAGCCGAGCCGCTGTTCTTCCTCGACTATTTTGCCACGGGCGCCCTCGACGTTGCGCAGGGCACGGCGATCGTCGAAGGCATTGCCGAAGGGTGCCGGCAGGCGGGATGCGCGTTGATCGGTGGAGAAACCGCCGAAATGCCCGGCATGTATCACGGCGGCGATTATGACCTCGCTGGATTTGCCGTCGGCGCCGCCGAGCGCGGCAGCCTGCTGCCCCGCAGCGACATCGGCCCTGGCGACAAGCTGGTGGCCATCGCTTCGTCAGGAGTTCATTCCAACGGCTATTCGCTGGTGCGCAAGATCGTCACCATGTCTGGCCTCGATTGGTCCGATCCCGCGCCCTTTGCGCCGGAAATCAGCCTGGGCGCCGCCTTGCTCACACCAACCAAAATCTACGTCAAGCCGCTGCTCGACGCGATCCGGTCCGGCCTGGGCATCAAGGCACTGGCCCATATCACCGGTGGCGGATTTCAGGAGAATATTCCCCGTGTCCTGCCGCAAACGCTGGCAGCCCGCGTCAATCTTGCTGCGGTTTCCACACCGAACGTCTTTGGCTGGCTGGCCAAACAAGGCGGGATTGCCGAGCGCGAAATGCTGCGCACCTTCAATTGCGGCGTGGGCATGCTGGTCGCCGTCGGAGCAGACGACGCCGAGGCGCTGATTACCCGGCTCGAGAGCCATGGCGAAATCGCCAGCATCGTCGGCGAGCTTGTGGAGCGTAGCGGCGATGCCGTGGAATTTGAGGGCACCCTCTCCCTATGAGCGGTAAAAAGCGCGTCGCTGTGCTGATTTCCGGGCGTGGCTCGAACATGACAGCGTTGATCGAGGCCGCAAAGGCCCCCGATTATCCCGCTGAAATCGTGGGCGTCTTTTCCAATCGCGCCGCGGCGCCCGGACTGGAAACCGCCCGCGCCGAGGGCATCGATACGGCCAATCTCGCGCAAAGCAGCTTTGAAAGCCGCCTTGATTTCGAAAACGCCCTGACGGGCATCCTTGAGGGATGGGCCGTCGATTACGTTTGCCTTGCCGGGTTCATGCGCATCCTGACGTCAGAATTCACAAACCGCTGGCTGGGCAAGGCGATCAACATCCATCCCTCGCTTCTGCCCGCCTACAAGGGGCTCGATACACACGCACGGGCCATATCCGATGGCGCGCTGGAAGCCGGCTGCACAGTTCATTTCGTGACGCCCGGCCTCGACGAGGGGCCCGCGATTTTGCAGGCGCGAGTGCCTATCAAGCCCGGCGACACGGCCGAAACCCTGGCGGCCCGGGTGTTGGTGGAAGAACACAAGCTCTATCCCGAAGCCCTCGCCCTGCTCGCATCCGGGGCGGCAGCCTATCCCGGCTGACGTCAAAACCGGGTGGTTCGGATCACCCGATTTGATAGGTCTCATTTCCATAACTGCTTCGACATCGCGCCGCCGAAGGCGTAGCGTCTGGCCCTTCCACCTATAGGCATACTGTCATGGCGACACGCGACTGGTTCTGGATTCTCCTGCTCGGCGGAATTTGGGGTTTTTCTTTCATTTTCAACGCGATTCTGATCCGCGAACTCGGCCCCCTCTGGGTGTCGGCGCTGCGCGTCTGCATCGGCGCGTTGGGGTGCTGGGTTGCCCTGTTTGTCATGCGCAAGCCGTTGCCACGCGATCCCATTCTCTGGATCAAGCTCGGCGCTCTTGGCTGGCTGGCTTATTCCATTCCGTTTGCGCTCTATCCGTTGGCCCAGGGAAGCCTGGCGAGTGGCGTTGCGGCGATCATCAATGCGCTCACTCCCATCATGACGGTGATCATCTCGCTGCTCTTCCGCGACGGCGAGCGGGCCAGCGTGCTCAAATTCGTCGGCGTGGTCTGCGGATTTGCCGGCGTTGCAGTCCTTGCTTCTCCGGCGCTTTCCAGCGGCGGCAATTCACAACTCTGGGCCATCGCCGCCTGCCTTGGCGCGACGGTGTGCTATGCGCTTTCGCTTAACATCACCCGCAGCTTCAGGAGCGTGGAGCCGACAGCCTTCGCAGTTGTAGCCATGTCCGGCGCCGGCTTGAGCTCAGCCATACTGGCGTTCTCCTTTGAGGGCGCGCCAGTCATCACCTTGCCGGAAACCTGGCTGGCAGCACTTGGAATCGGGCTGGTGGCCACGACGTTCACCTTCATCATCATGTATCGCATCCTGCCCCGCGTTGGTGCGACCAACTTTTCCACGGTGACGTTCATCGCCCCCGTCTCGGCCATTATATTCGGCTTCCTGCTGCTCGGGGAAATCATTCAGCCGATTCATCTGATCGGCATGGTGGCCATCTTCATCGGCTTGCTGATGATCGATGGCCGCCTGCCCCGCTGGATCGGCATGCGTTCGCGGGCCGCCCACTAGGCCCCGAAGCGCGCTCTAGCTCCGGGTCGGCTGAACCGGCTCGCCGGGATTGGGCGGGATCTCGGGTTCCGGCGGACGCGGAATGGGGTCGGTCGGATCGGGGATCGGACTGTCGGGCGGAGATGGCACCGGATCGGGATTAGGGCCCGGAATCGGCGGGACCGGATCGGGATTGGGGATAGGGTTGTCGGGCGGCGGGTTGGTCATGGCGACCTCCTTTTCCATCCAACGACAACCCCATAGCCTCTGTTCCCCGAAAGCTATTCAAGTTCCAGCTTGGCCTTGAGAATCTCATTGACTGCCTGGGGGTTTGCCTTACCGCCGGTCTGCTTCATGACCTGACCGACAAACCAGCCCAGCAGGCCCGGCTTGGTCTTGACCGCTTCGACCTGCCCGGGATTGCCGGCGATGATCTCGTCGACGATCTTTTCGATAGCGCCGGTATCGGAGACCTGCTTCATGCCGCGCGATTCAACCAGTTCGGCCGGATCGCCGCCCTCGTTCCACACGATCTCGAACAGATCCTTGGCAATCTTTCCCGAAATCTCGCCCTTGGAGATCAGATCCACGATGCCGCCAAGTTGATTGGCGTTCATCGGGCTCTCGTTGATTGAAAGCCCCTCCTTGGACAGGCGCCCGAAAAATTCGTTGATCACCCAGTTGGCAGCCAGCTTGCCATCGCGGCCCTTGGCGACGTCCTCGTAAAAATCGGCATAGCGACGGTCGGAAACGAGAACGGACGCATCATAGTGAGTGACGCCGTAGTCATTGACCAGACGGGCACTCTTTTCGTCGGGCAGTTCGGGCAGCTTCTCGGCGAGCCTGGCGATGAACGCGTCATCAAATTCAAGCGGCAGCAGGTCGGGGTCAGGGAAATAGCGGTAGTCGTGAGCTTCTTCCTTGGACCGCATCGACCGTGTCGTGCCGGTCTTGGGGTCGTAAAGCCGGGTTTCCTGATCGATCACCCCACCGTCTTCGAGAATGTCGATCTGACGGCGCGCTTCATATTCAATGGCCTGGCCGGCAAAGCGGACCGAATTGACGTTCTTGATCTCGCAGCGCGTACCGAATTCCCCACCGGGACGACGCACCGAAACGTTGATGTCGGCCCGCATGGAGCCCTGCTCCATATTGCCGTCGCAGGTACCAAGATAGCGCAGGATAGTGCGCAGCTTGGAGAGATAGGCTTTTGCCTCATCAGAGGAGCGCAGATCGGGCTTGGAGACGATCTCCATGAGCGCTACGCCCGAGCGGTTGAGGTCGACAAAGCTCATATTGGGATGCTGATCGTGGATCGACTTGCCGGCATCCTGTTCGAGATGCAGGCGCTCGATGCCAATCTCGACCTCGCCATCCTCGCCAAGATCGAGCATGACCTTGCCCTCACCGACGATCGGGTCCTTGAACTGGGAAATCTGATAGCCCTGGGGCAGATCGGGATAGAAATAATTCTTGCGATCGAACACCGAGCGCTTGTTGATCTGCGCCTTGAGCCCGAGCCCGGTGCGCACGGCCTGGCGCACACATTCTTCGTTGATGACCGGCAGCATGCCCGGCATGGCAGCGTCAACGAACGAGACGTTGGAATTGGGCGGATTGCCGAATTCGGTCGAGGAGCCCGAGAACAGCTTGGATTCCGAGGTCACCTGCGCGTGCACCTCCATACCGATGACCATTTCCCAATCGCCAGTGGCGCCGGAGATGAAGTATTTCGGGGTGGGTGTGCGTGTATCGACGAGTGTCATGGAAGCGAAAACCTGCTCGATTGCTCAGGCGCTAATCTGCGCGGAAACTTGATGTCGGGGATAAAACAATTGCCGTCGGGAGGCTAGTGGGCGGTGACCACCAATTGCTTTTCCATGCGCACTTTTTCGATACGCTGGCCCAGCATGCGGGAGAATTTGATACCCCGCCAGACGATCCCATATCCCTCGCGGGCGTAAAACCGGATGGCACCGCCATTTTCGGCATGGGTTTCGAGCACCGCGACATCGTGCCCGGCGCGGAAAATGTCCTGCTCGACGGCGGCGAGAAGCGCCCGACCGATGCCGTTGCGCTGATGGGCCGGGGTGACCCACAGATCGGATATATAGTCGCTCATCGGCTCGCGGGCGCCCCAACCGACGAGATCGCCATCATGCTCGGCCACCGTGATGGCGTCACTGGCAGTGATGCAGAACAGCTGGAACGACAGCTCGAGGGCGGCGCGCTCGGCGGCAACGCCCTCTTCGGATTCGGGACTGATGATGTGGCGCATACTCGAATCCCAGGACGCAAATGCCAGCTTGCCGAGCTTGTCCGCTTCGGCGATGGAGGCGCGGCGAAGGATCAAATTGTCGAGCATTTTCTCTGGTGCTCTATTTTTTCCGGGTCCGGGCAATGATGATGCCCTTTTCGTAGTTGATGTTCCAGTCAATTAATGTGCGCCAGAGCAATTCGATCTGATCTTCATCCAGCTCGAGCTCCAGAGCCTGGGCGCGCCGTTTGGCCACAATCGCCTCGATACGGGCAGGATCGTTGGCCTCATGCGGGTCGGTCTTGATCTCGGCCATCCGTGTCACGTACCCGTGCCGCTCGGCAAAAAGTTCGATCAGCGCGTGATCGATCCGATCGATCTCGGCGCGCACATCGTCCTTGGTTTCACAGTCGGCGGGCAGTTTTGTGGCGGTCATGTCTGGCCTCGAAAATTCACGTCGTTGATGGTGTGCAACGACAGCCGATGATTTTCAACCACCTCGTTCGCCCACTTGCCTTCTCACCGTTCCGGGGCTAGTGAGATTTCTTATGTGTAATCTGTCTGAGCCCCGCTGAGGCCCGGCCTAATCAGGCTGGGCTGAAAAATCGAACTTACCGGCCTCCTGGCGAAATGCGGGCGGCAAGGTTTTCGTTTGACCGGCGGTCCTCCGCCTCATCAGCAGACAGACTTTCATGGACATTTCCCGAGACGAACAGCGCGTGCTGCACGCGTTGGCTCAAGGCGGCTACATCCAACCCCTCAAGGATGCGCGCGGCAAGATCGCCGACATCGAGTGCTATAATCGAGACGGCTGGCGTCTGACTCAGTGCGATATGGCGCTGTTCAAGAAGCTGCGCCGCCGCAAAACCATCGCCTCCCAAGGTGGCGGGCCCTACCGCATAACCCGGCGGGGCGTGATACTGGTGCGCGGCCAACTGGACAACCGCTGATCAATTCCGGTGCCGGCGCGGCAAATCGCCCGCCGGCCCTTCGGACCGCGGTCATCGCAAAAATCATAGACGGCATGGGGCGATGAACGCTCCGCACAGTTTTATTTTTTATATGAAGCGATCATCGCCCCACGCATCCGGGGTTTTTGGCTTATGGCGGCCTCTCGGGCTGGGGTTTGTCGGGATGACACCGTTGCCAGTGACATCCGCGGTGCCCCTCTCCCTTTCAGGAGTACGACGTGGAACGCCTGGCTCCTCGTCCGGCCATCTGTCCGCTTTGGGCCTTCCCTGCAGCGACCCGCAAGGAACCCGAACCAAACCCGCCCAAACGTTCGTTGCGCTTGCGTCCATGTGCGCGGGTTCGTGAGAGGGAGTATGCTTGCGACAGGAGGAACGGGGATAAGTTTTGTCACGCCCCCTCTCCACCCCCTCCATCGTCATCCTCGGGACTGACCCGGGGATCTGCCGTATCGGGATGCCGGTGAAGCGGTTTTGGGGGCGTTGAAAGGCCGGTGCGCATCACTTCTGCTGTGCGTGCAGATGCGTTGCAGATCCCCGGGTCAAGCCCGAGGATGACGAAGGGGGTGGGGGCGAGGGGCAGACCGCTGGCGCTGCCGGTGTTAATGCCGCGGCGCGTCCGAGAGCATCATCGCCATGTGCTCCCATTCCTGGGATACCGACGGCGCGGTGCGGCGCTTGCCCGAGCGGCGATACCAGTAATCGGCGTTGCCCATATCGGCCTCGATCCAGTGCAACAGGGCATGAACCCAATCGAAGGCTTCAACGCCCTCCATCTGCTGGACGATGCGATGGGCTTCGTCCCACTCGGGGCCCATGCGGAATTCGCCCTTCCTGATCCACCAGAGTGCCTGCAGTGGCATGCTGAGGTCCTTGGGCGGCGCGGACCAATCCAGTGACGTGAAGATATCGGACATGAGTTTCTAAAATACCGGAAAACAGTTGAAGAATTCAGTTAGCCGCTAAGGGCTTTGAGTGCAACATGGTGGCTCAACGCCCGCGCGGGAAGACCCTGATGCCCAACGGACGCACCAGATCGGTCAACTGATCGGCCGAAACCTTGACGCCCTCGAAGCTGGTAAGCTTGGTCACATCGAGGCCGAGCAGCGTTGCGTCGCGCAGATCGGCATTGTCAAGGATGGCGCCGTTGAGATTGGCTTCGGAAAGATCCGAACCGCGCATATCGGCACTCGACAGCGTCGTCTGGCGCAGATCGGCCTGGCGCAGGCTGCACTCGGAAAACATGCAGTCCTCAAGCCGCGCCTGCCGGAAACTCGACATATCAAGCTGCGTGCCGATGAACCGCACGCGGGACACGGCGACCCGCCCCGATGTTTTGGCAAAGCGGGCGTCCTCGAAATCGGCACCTGCCGCCTTGCAATGCTTGAAGGTGGTATCGAAAAGGCCGGCCAAACCAAATTTTGCCGTTGCCAGATTGCAATTCTCGAATGTCGCGCCCTCGAAATCGGCGCGGGAGAAATCGCACCCCTGCCGGGTTTCTGCATCAAAGAACGAGCAATGGGAAAACACGGCGTCGGTGAAATTGGCGCCGCCGAAGCGGGCCCGCTCGAAGGTGCAGTTTTCGAATTTGGCGCCCGCCAACTCGGCGTCGGTCAGATGGGCATCGCGGAAAACGCAATGGCGCGCAATGAGCGCGCCATCGACAATATCGGACCAGTCGATACCGGAAAGATCGGCGTTTTCGACAGGCTTTTTTTCAAGGATCAGCTCTTCGAGCTGTCCCTGGGTCATCACCACCATTTGGCGGGGGCCAGATCGAGAGCGGCGCTCTTTTCGATGACACGAGCCGCCGAGAACAGTGTTTCCTCGTCGAACGGCTTGCCGATGAGCTGCAGCCCGAGCGGCAGCCCCTGCCCGTCCTTGCCGGCCGGAACCGCGATGCCCGGCAGCCCGGCCATGTTGACGGTGACCGTGAAGATGTCGTTGAGGTACATCTTGACCGGATCGGCGTGCAGCTCCTGATCGGCGATGCCAAAGGCCGCCGAGGGCGTTGCCGGGGTCAGGATGGCATCGACACCGGCGTTGAACGCGTCCTCGAAATCGCGCTTGATGAGCGTGCGGACCTTCTGGGCGCGGACGTAATAGGCGTCGTAATAGCCCGCCGAGAGCACGTAGGTGCCAATCATCACGCGGCGCTTGACCTCGCGGCCAAACCCTTCGGCGCGGGTCATCTCGTACATGTCGGTGATGTCCTTGCCCGATACGCGCAAGCCGTATTTGACGCCGTCATAGCGGGCGAGGTTGGACGAGGCTTCGGCGGGGGCGACGATGTAATAGGCGGGCAGCGCGTATTTTGTATGCGGCAGGGAGATGTCCTTGACGGTCGCACCCTCGGCCTTGAGCCATTCAAGGCCCTGGCTCCAGAGCTTTTCGATCTCGTCGGGCATGCTGTCCATGCGGTATTCAGCCGGAACGCCGATGGTCATGCCCTTGACGCCGCGCTCCACCGCTGCGGCGAAGTCGGGGACCGCCATATCGACGGATGTGGAATCCTTGGGATCGAACCCGGCCATCGACTGCAGCATCAGGGCCGTGTCCTCGACGGTGCGGGCGATCGGCCCGGCCTGATCGAGCGAGGATGCGAAGGCAACTGTGCCCCAGCGCGAGCAGCGGCCATAGGTCGGCTTGATGCCCACAGTGCCGGTGAATGCGGCAGGCTGGCGGATCGATCCGCCCGTATCGGTTGCGGTCGCCCCGGCGCACAGCCATGCGGAAACCGCGGCAGCCGAGCCGCCCGACGAACCGCCGGGCACCAGATCCTTGTTGCCGCCCTCGCCGCGCCAGGGATTGACCACCGGGCCGTAGTACGAGGTTTCGTTGGACGAGCCCATGGCGAATTCGTCCATGTTGAGCTTGCCCAGCATGACGGCGCCATCGGCCCAGAGGTGTTCGGTGACCGTGGATTCGTATTCGGGCTTGAAGCCGTCGAGGATGTGGCTGGCGGCCTGGGTGTGGACGCCCTTGGTGGCGAACAGATCCTTGATGCCCAGCGGCACACCTTCGAGCATGCCGTTGTTTCCGGCAGCGATTTTCGCGTCGGACGCCTTGGCCATCTCACGCGCTTGATCGGCGGCGACGGCGACATAGGCATTGAGCTTGTCGTTTCCGGCCTCGATGGCGGTGACATAAGCATCGGTGGCTTCGAGCGCTGTGAACTCCTTGGCAGCGATTCCATCGCGCAGGGCTTTGAGGCTCAGACGGGTAAGATCGGTCACGGATAAATCCTTAGATCAGCGCCTTTTCGTAAAAGGCTGAATATTGGCTATCGGGGTAATCGAGGAAGGCACCGCAGCGGGTGAACCCACCGCGTTCGTATAGCCGCCAGGCCGGCTCGAACCCCGCCACGTTTCCTGTTTCCAGTTTGAGCGTCTTGACGCCCTTTTGCCGGGCAAGCGCTTCGATGGCGTCGAGCAGCGCCACACCGACGCGTTGGCCGCGCACCTGGGGGAGCGTGTACATGCGCTTGACCTCGGCCATGTTCTCGCCGAACAGTTTGAGCGCGCCCATGCCGACCGGCGTGCCACTTTCATCGCGGGCGATAAACACTGTAGTGTCCTCGCCAGCCATCTGCTCGACGGTCATCTGGAACTGGAACTCGGGCGGCGAGAGCGGATTGAGATAGGCGTTGAGCGCCTTGACCAACACCCGCACCTCGTCGCTCAGCGGCGTCTCGATGGCAATTGACGCGGCCACGGCCTACTCCACGACCTTGGGGACCATGAAAAAATTGTCTTCCGAAATCGGCGCGTTGGCGATGATCCTGTCAGCATAGCCGCCGTCGGTCACCGCATCTTCACGACGGCGCAGCGTCATCGGGGTGACCGAAGTCATCGGCTCGACGCCTTCGACATCGACCTCGTCGAGCTGTTCGACAAAGCCGAGAATGGCGTTGAGCTCGCCCTCATAGGCGGCAACTTCGTCCTCGGTGATCCGGATGCGGGCCAGACGCCCGATGCGTCTTACTGTATCGGCGTCGACCGACATAGCCATCTCCTATTCGACTTCTTGTTGAATGGGCTTTTAGCAATGGGCATCCGGCAAACGCAATCGGCAAATCCGCCCATCGAAGGGCTTTATGGGCGCGACATCAAACTTCCACCGCGAGCCGGGGCTCTAGCACGATCAGGCTGGCCTGTCCCAGCCGGGGCACCAGCGTATCGAAAGCACCGTCGACTTCGCCGTCGTCGACCGCGAGCGCGATAAGGCGCGGGCGGGCGATGTCGAGCAAGGCAGTGCCCTGCGCCGCGCATTGCGCGCCGGAACCGGCCAGGACGATGACGCCATTATCAGCGAACCGATTCCACTGTCCCCCGGCCCCCGCATCCTCGAGAACCAGCAGTCCCTCATCAACCGAATAGGCGACAAGGCCGCGCGCGCCAAACCGGTAAAGATCGAGCCCTTCGTCGCCGGCCTCTTCATCGATCAGCCGCGGGCGGCGTCGGGGACGCCATGCGTTAGGATCGAATTGGCCCAGATCGGAGCTTTGGGCCGAAATGACGGTCTGGGCTCCCGCGACCAGTTCGGTGCGGTCGATACCCTGTGGAGTGCCCTCGATATGGGTGACGATAATCCGTCCTGCAATCTGGATGCGGAAGGTCATATCGGCAAACCAGGTGATCTTCATTTTGAGCCATTCCCCTTGCCAGTGCGGCGCAAACTGCTGATAAGCCGACAGAGAAATCTCCGCAAGGAACCAAGAGATGACCGACGCGCCCTACGCCCTCGCTGACCTGCATCCTGCGGGCAAGCTGATGGGGCTCGACCTGGGCACCAAAACCATCGGTGTTGCGATCTCGGATTCCCTGCGCATGGCAGCTTCGCCGATCGAAACGATCAAGCGCACAAAGTTTACCGCCGATGCGGAACGGCTTCTGACGCTTATCGAAAAGAACAATGTCACGGGCATCGTCATGGGACTGCCGCTCAATATGGACGGCAGCGAAGGGCCACGTGCCCAATCGGCCCGGGCCTTCGTGAGAAATCTCAAGCAAAAGACCGACCTGCCAATCGTGTTCTGGGATGAGCGCATGTCGACGATGGCGGTCACCCGCACCATGTTGGAAGCCGATCTTTCGCGCGCCAAGCGGGCCGAAGTGGTCGACAAGCTGGCCGCCAGCTACATCCTGCAAGGCGCGCTGGATCGGCTACGCAACGACTGAGCGGCGCGTCGCGCCGGGAGGCTTGCCGAAATACTGCCGGAAGGCACGGCTGAACGCGGCTTCCGACTGATACCCGGCCTGCCGGGCTACAGTCGCCATCGGATCGGTGGTTTCCATCAACCGCGCCCGCGCCAGATGCAGGCGCCATTGCGCCAGATAGGCCATGGCCGATTGCCCGAGGCGTTCGCTGAACCGCGCCGAAAAGGCCGAGCGCGACATGCCCGCCTGCCCGGCCAGTTGCGCAAGCGTCCAGTCGGTTTGCGGGTAGCGGTGAATGGCCACCAGCGCGCGCCCTAGCTGCGGATCGCGCAGGGCGGCGAGCCACCCCTGCTCGGCTTCGGACGCGGAATCGAGCCAGGTCCGGACAGCCTGGATGACGAGGATATCGGCCAGCCGCGTCATGACGATCTCACCACCCGGCTTGAGCGCGCTCGCCTCCCGCGCAATCAGCCCCAGCGTGCTCTGAACCCAATCGCCCAGCGACTCGTCCCAGCCATCGATGCGAATGACGCGCGGCAGGACGCTCATCAAGCGCTGGCCTGCAACGCTGTCGAACTGCACGACGCCGGCCATGGCCCGTGTCATATCGCCCCCGCCGCCATGGGTCATCAATTCATAGCGTTCGCTGATTTTTTCGACGGGCAGTTCGAACAAGGGCTCGGCATGGGCGCCTGCCTCGCTCAGCAACCTGAAGCTGTCGCCATGCGGCAGCAGCACCATGGTGCCCGCCGAAAGCTCAATGTTTTCCCCGTCGATTTCGGCGACGCAACGGCCCGCCGTGACGATCACGAAGATCATCGATTCCACCAGCCTGGGCATGATGAGCCCCCAGGGAGCCGTCATTGTGGCGCGACAATAGAGCGTGCCGGTGAGCCGCAACATGTGCAGCACCTCCCCCAGCGGATCGGCCAGCGGTGCGGGTTTAAAACAATCATCCATGTCAAAAACTAGATCAGCTTTTTCAATCCGTCCAGTCATTTGGACGAACTGCAAGCATCTTCAGACAATCCATCATTGATCGTCCTGCCTCGCCCTCTGACATTGGCAACATCGTCAACAGGAGAAAAAAATGACAAGCGACAATTCAGTTCTCGTTATCGGCGCCACCGGCAAAGTCGGCTCTCGCGTGACCAGCAGCCTTGCCGCATCGGGACATCCCCACCGCGCCGTTTCGCGTTCCACCGATCCGGCTTTCGATTGGGAAAAACCCGCGACCTGGGCCGGGGCAATGGATGGCATGCGCAGCGCGTTTGTAACCTATATGCCGGACCTCGCCGCGCCCGGCGCACCCGAAGTCATCGAGCACTTTGCCACGATCGCCAAGGCCGAGGGGCTGCGCAAGATTGTGCTTCTCTCGGGCCGCGGCGAACATGGAGCCGAGCTTTCTGAAGACAAGTTGGCCCAGAGCGGCGTCGATCATGTCGTGGTGCGCGCCAGCTGGTTCAACCAGAACTTCGATGAAGGCATGCTGCAACCCTCGATTCTTTCGGGCACCCTGGCCCTGGCCGCCGGCAACACGCTCGAGCCTTTCGTCGATGTCGACGATATTGCCGACGTGGCCGTTGCGGCTCTGCTTGATGACCGGCACAACGGCAAAACCTATGAAGTAACGGGACCACGGCTGATGACGTTTGCCGATGCGGCACGCGAAATTTCATCCGCCACAGGACGCCAGGTCAACTACATCCCGCTCAGCGTCGAGGACTTCCATGCGGCATTGCTGCCAGAGATCGGCAAGGACGGCGCGGACTTAATGGCCAATATCTGCGCCGAAGTGTTCGATGGCCGCAACGAATGGGTTGGCGACGGCGTGCAGCAGGCACTTGGCCGCGAACCGCGCGATTTCGCTGAGTATCTGCGCATGGCAATGGCCAGCGGCGCGTGGCGGCAGGTAGCGTGATGGAACGGCTGGAAAGCGTATATCTGTTGATCGCCGGTGCCGTCGCGCTGCTGATCGGGTCGGGCATGGTCATCATGCCCGCCACCTTTTACGGCAGCTATGGCATCGACCCGTCGGGATCGGTCGATCTGGCAAACGAATTGCGTTCGCCGGGGTTCTGGCTCGTTCTGGCCGGCTTTGCTATCGGGCTCGGTACATTCAGACGCGACATACGCCACGTCTCGCTCGGCATCGCAGCAGCGCTCTATCTCAGCTACGCTGCGGCGCGGGGCGTTTCAATCGTCGCCGACGGCGTCCCCGGGCCGGGGCTGTTGATCGCCATGGCGTCCGAAGTTCTGCTCGGCATCGGCGGCACGCTTCTATTCTGGCGGCAACGATCTACCGCTCGATAACAAAAGGCCGTCATCGCGCTGCAACGCCTGCACGATAAGAGCAAACCAACGGAGGACGACATGACTTATCTTGCAGGCATTCTTGCCACTCTGGCATTCATGACCAGCGCTATCATGGCCGGCTTTTTCTTTGCCTATTCGATCTCGGTCATGTGGGGTCTGGACGCTGCCATGCCAGCTTCGGCTATCGACGGCATGCAGGGCATCAACACGGTGATCCAGAACCCGTGGTTCTTCCCCAACTTTTTCGGCGCCCGGTCTTTGCCGTCCTCGCGGCCATCGTTTTCTTCTCGATGGGCCTGCGCGACATCGGCATCGTCTTTGGCCTCGCCGCCCTCGCCTATCTGATCGGCGCGTTTGGAATAACCGTCGCTATCAACGTGCCAATGAACGAAGCACTGGGCGCCGAATCGATCCCACAGGAGGCCGAAGCCGCCCGCGCGCTCTGGACAGACTATTCGAGCCGCTGGACCTGGTGGAACCACATCCGCACCGTCTCAAGCATCGCCTCAACGCTGCTTTGCGGGTTCGCGATATTTCTCACCGGAAGGGCGATGGCCTAAAATCGGCAATAGGGACTTGCCGTTGGCCGGGCCTTGGGGTACGCACCGCTAGTCGCAGTGGGAACCCCTATGGCACGTCCAGCACCCGACACTTCGGACACATCCTCCGCCTCCTTTCTTCCTTTCCGTCACCGGCATTTGTTGGGAATCGCCCAGCTCAATCCCGTCGAGATCATCGATCTTTTGGACCGGGCTGAAGCGATGATCCCCATTTCGCGCCAGCGAAAAACGCTGCCGAGCCTGGCTGGAAAGACCCAGATCAACCTTTTCTTCGAAAATTCGACCCGCACCCAGGCGAGTTTCGAGATTGCCGGCAAGCGGCTGGGCGCGACGGTCATGAACATGGCGGTGCGCACCTCTTCGGTCGCCAAGGGTGAAACGCTGATCGATACGGCAGCAACGCTGAACGCCATGCAGCCCGACGCCATTGTCGTGCGGCACGGCTCGTCGGGCGCTGTAGAACTGTTGAGCCAGAAGGTGGAATGCGCAGTGCTCAACGCAGGCGATGGCGCCCACGAGCACCCCACCCAGGCGCTGCTCGATGCCCTGACAATTCGCCGCCACAAAGGAAGGCTGAATGGGCTGACCGTGGCGATTTGCGGCGACATAGCCAATTCGCGCGTTGCGCGCTCCAACTTGATCCTTCTTGGCGCCATGCAGGCCCGCACGCGGGTGATCGCACCAAAGTCGCTGCTGCCGCGCGGGGTGGAACAGATGGCCTCGGAAGTTTTCACCGACATGGAAAAGGGCCTCGAGGGCGCCGATGTGGTGATGATGCTGCGGCTCCAGAACGAACGCGCCTCGGGCAGACTGATCCCCTCGGTACGCGAATATTACCGCTTTTACGGGCTGGACGCCGACAAGCTGGCCAAAGCCAACGCCGATGCGCTGGTCATGCACCCCGGCCCCATGAACCGGGGCGTGGAAATCGATCCCGCCATTGCCGACGGGCCGCAATCGGTGATTACCGAACAGGTCGAGATGGGCGTTGCGGTGCGCATGGCGGTGCTCGATGCGCTGCTCAACAAGGAGGTAAGTGGTGAATAAGCCTCTCCTTATTGAGAACGCCCGCATCATCGATCCCGCAAGCAATGCCGATTTCACCGGCGCGGTGCTGATTGAAAACGGCCGCATCGCCGATATCGTCGAAGGCAAGGCGTCGGGCGCGCCGGAAAAAGCCGAAATCATCGACGCAAGGGGGCTGGTGCTGGCGCCGGGCCTGATCGACATGCGGGTGTTTACCGGCGAGCCCGGTCACGAATACCGCGAAACGCTCAGGAGCGCCGGCCGGGCGGCCGCGGCGGGGGGGATCACCTCGATCCTCGTCATGCCCGACACCCAACCGGTGATCGACAACAGCGCGCTGGTCGAGTTCATCGCCCGCCACGCCGAGGCGACCACCAGCGTCAACGTCCTGCCCACGGCATCGATCACCACGGGTACAGAGGGCAATGACCTCACCGAGTTCGGGCTGCTGAAAGAAGCAGGCGCTGTATGCTTTACCGAGGGGCGCAAGGCATTACAGAGCAGTTCTGTCCTGCGCGCGGCCATGGTCTATGCAACCAATTTCGACATGCCGATCATGCATTTGCCCGCCGATGCCAACCTCGTTTCCGACGGGGTGATGAATTCGGGGCCGCTGGCCACCTTTCGCGGCCTCAAGGGCATTCCGGCCGAGGCCGAAACCATCCCGCTAGACCGCGATCTGCAACTGGCGCTGATGACCGGCGCGCGCTACCACGCCGCCGCGATCTCCACGGCGCGCTCGGCCGAACTGGCCGCGTTCTACAAGCAGCGCAGCAACGCAATTTCGGTCGGCGCATCGATCAATAATCTCTGCCTCAACGAAAACGACGTCGGCTCGTACCGCACCTTCTTTAAACTCAACCCGCCGCTGCGCACCGAAGACGACAGGCTGGCGCTGGTCGAGGCCCTAAAGGACGGAACGATCGACGTTATCGTGTCCGATCACGATCCGCAGGACGCCGAAGGCAAGCGCCAGCCCTTCGCCGATGCCGCGACGGGGGCCATAGGGCTCGAAACATTGCTGGCCGCTGCGATGCGGCTCGTCCATTCGGGTGATGTGGACCTGATGACCATCCTGCGCGCCATGACGGCCCGGCCCGCGGAAATTCTGGGCATCGACGCGGGGCGGATCACCAAGGGCGCCAAGGCCGACCTGTGTCTTTTCGATCCGGACTATCCCTGGGTTGTCGAGGAAGCTACGATCCGCTCGCGTTCGACCAACACGACTTTTGAGAACGCCCGCATGTCCGGCAAGGTCATGGCGACCCTGGTCGGCGGGCAGATCGTTTATAGAGAGGAAGCCTTCGCATGACCCAATATGCGCTGGCCCTTATATTGGGGTACCTGCTCGGCTCGATCCCTTTCGGGTTCTTGATCACCCGGGCCGCCGGGCTCGGCGACGTGCGCACCATCGGCTCGGGCAATATCGGGGCCACCAACGTGCTGCGCACGGGCCGCCGGGACATTGCAGCGCTGACGCTGGTACTCGACGCCGGCAAGGGCGCCGCCGCGGTGCTGATTGCCAACTGGCTGTGGGGCTACGAGGCCGCCATGATCGCCGGGGTGGCAGCGTTTCTCGGCCACATCTTTCCGGTCTGGCTCGGGTTCAAAGGCGGCAAGGGCGTCGCGACCTATGTCGGCGTTCTCCTGGCGCTCAACTGGCCGATCGGACTGATCTTTTGCGCCACATGGCTGGTGATCCTGTTTGCCCAGCGCTATTCCTCGCTGGCCGCCCTGACCGCAGCAGCCACCGCCCCGATGTTTGCCTTCGCGTTCTCGGGTGTCGAGTTGACCTGGGTGACCGGAATTCTTTCGATTGTGCTGTTCATCACCCACCGCGAGAACATCATGCGGCTGGTCGCCGGAACGGAAAGCAAAGTCGGCGGCAGCAAAAACGCCGGGCAAAGCTAGGCCGAAGACGATGACGCGCTCGAGTTTGACCCAACCCCAGCGCGTTTCCTGGCTCCGGCTCATCCGCTCCGACAATGTCGGACCGACCACCTTCCGCACGCTCATCAACCGGTTCGGCTCAGCCGAAGCGGCGCTGGACGCCCTGCCCAACTTGGCCCGGCGCGGCGGCAGCCAGCAGGTGAGAATTCCCAGTCTCGACGAAGCTGAAGACGAGATCGCGCGCACAGAGGCGATCGGCGCGCGGCTTGTTGCGATCAACGATCCTGACTACCCACCCCATCTGCGCCACGTCGCCGGCCCACCACCGCTGCTGACCGTGATGGGTGGTACCGCGCTGAGCGGCAAGCGAACAGTGGGCATCGTAGGTGCCCGCAACGCCTCGGCGGCCGGGCGCCGCATGGCGCAGCTTCTCGCCACCGACCTGGGACACGAGGGCTATGTCATCGTCTCTGGCCTGGCGCGCGGTATCGACGCGGCGGCCCACCACGCGTCTTTGCAAACGGGGACCGTTGCCGTAATGGCCGGCGGCCTCGATCACATCTATCCCAATGAAAACGTGGACCTCGCGCGCGCCATCGTCGAAGCGGGCGGCACACTGGTTACCGAAATGCCGCTCGGCTGGGAACCGCGAGCTCGCGATTTCCCCCGCCGCAACCGGCTCGTGGCCGGAATAAGTCTGGGCGTGGTCATCGTGGAAGCCGCCAAACGGTCCGGTTCGCTGATCACGGCGCGACTGGCGCTGGAACAGGATCGCGAAGTGTTCGCCGTGCCAGGTTCGCCCCTCGATCCGCGCGCCGAGGGGGGCAATCACCTCATCCAGCAAGGCGCAAAGCTGGTGACCGGCGCGCGCGACATCATCGCCGAACTCACCCACGCCGATCCGGCGCGGCTGCCGCTGTTTGAAAATGAAACGCTCGATATGGCGCCAACCGCATCGCCAGACCCGTCTGAAGATGAGCGCGGGCGCCTGCTGACGGCGCTCAGCCACGCCCCCACCGCGACCGATCTTTTGATCGAGACGACCGGCATTACAGCGCCAATCATGCAGATCCTGCTGCTCGAACTGGAACTGGCGGGGCGGATCGAGCGATCAGCCGGCCAGCTTTTCGCGCTCAGGGCATAAGGATGCACGCACCGAGATGCGGCGGGCCAGAAGCCATCCGCCCCTTCATCGAAAAGCGCCTCAGGGCATCGCTGGAGGCCGCCAAACGGCTCTCCTAACCACGCGCAATTGACAGAAGCTGACGCATTCACCATTTTGCGCGGACCTTGTGGGCGGGTGCCATCCGCCCTATCTCCACTCCTTCAAGGCAACTCTCTCTTATTTGCGGAGCCGTCACAGGCATGAAAGTCGTCATCGTCGAAAGCCCGGCCAAGGCAAAGACCATCAACAAATATCTGGGCAAGGACTTCGAGGTTCTGGCCAGCTTTGGCCATGTGCGCGACCTGCCCGCCAAGGATGGATCGGTGCGGCCCGACGAAGATTTCGCCATGAGCTGGGAGATCGACACAAACTCCAAGAAGCGCCTGGCCGACATCACCCGTGCGCTCAAAGGGGCGGACGAGCTGATTCTGGCGACTGACCCTGATCGCGAAGGCGAAGCCATTTCCTGGCATCTGCTCGATGCGCTTAAGGCGAAAAAGGCGATCAAGGCCGACATGCCGGTCAAACGCGTGGTCTTTAACGCCATCACCAAGGATGCCGTGACCAACGCCATGCAGCATCCGCGCGATATCGATGCGCCGCTGGTCGACGCCTATCTGGCGCGCCGTGCGCTCGATTATCTCGTCGGCTTCACCCTCTCGCCCATCCTGTGGCGCAAGCTGCCGGGCTCGCGCTCGGCGGGCCGCGTGCAATCGGTCGCATTGCGTCTGGTCACCGAGCGCGAAGAAGAGATCGAGCGCTTCAAGCCCCAGGAATACTGGAGCGTCATCCCGACCCTCAACCAGTCGGGCAAGAGCTTTGCTACGCGTCTTTGTTCGGTCGATGGCAACAAGACCGACAAGCTGGCCGTCAAGACCGGCGAAGATGCCGAGGCACTGAAAACGGCGATCGAGAAGGGCAATTTCAAGGTCGCCAGCGTCGACAAGAAGCCGACCAAGCGCAATCCTTATGCGCCGTTCACGACGTCCACGCTGCAACAGGACGCCTCCTCGCGGCTCTCGCTTTCGCCATCGCGGACCATGCAGATCGCCCAGCGCCTCTATGAAGACGGGCTGATCACCTACATGCGGACCGACGCTGTGCAGATGGCGCCCGAGGCCATCGAAGCGGCGCGCCGGGTAATCGGCAAGGAATTCGGCACCGAATACGTGCCCGAAAAGCCGCGCCTCTATCAGACCAAGGCCAAGAACGCCCAGGAAGCCCACGAGGCGATCCGTCCCACCGAATTGGGCAAGCACCCCGATACGCTGCGCAACCTCGACCCCGACCAGCACAAGATTTACCAGCTGATCTGGCGCCGCGCGCTGGCCAGCCAGATGCGCTCGGCGGAAATCGAACGCACCACTGCCGATATCGACGTCGTTGCCGCTGGCCGCGCCATCACGCTGCGGGCTACCGGCTCGGTCGTGACTTTTCCGGGCTTTCTCGGTGTCTATGGCATCGAAAAGACCGACGAGGACGATGAGGACGGCAAGGACCTTCCGGCGCTCAATGTCGGCGATACCCCGGCCCTCGAAAAGGTCGAGATCGACCAGCACTTCACCCAGCCCCCTGCCCGCTACACTGAAGCGAGCCTGATCAAGAAAATGGAAGAGCTCGGCATCGGCCGGCCCTCGACCTATGCGGCGACCCTGGGTACGCTCAGGGATCGCGATTACATCCGCATCGACAAGCGCGCCATCGTCCCCGAGGATCGCGGGCGGCTGGTGACGGCGTTCCTGCAGAGCTTTTTCACCAAGTATGTCGAATACGGCTTTACCGCCGGGCTCGAGGAAGAACTCGACGAGATTTCGGCCGGGCAGATCGATTACAAGGAAGTGCTGCGGCGCTTCTGGAAGGATTTTTCCCATCAGGCCGACGAGATCAAGGATCTTCGGGTTTCCGAAGTCCTCGATGCGCTCAACGACCTTCTGGGCCATCACATCTTCCCCGAGCGCCCGGACGGGACTGATCCGCGCCTATGCCCGACCTGCGGCACCGGCCAGCTTTCGCTCAAGCTGGGCAAGTATGGCGCGTTTATCGGCTGCTCGAACTATCCCGAATGCCGCCACACCCAGCAACTGGCCGAAAGCGCCACCGGGCAGGCGTCCGAGGCGGCTCAGGGCGATGGCGTGCTGGGCGCCGATCCGGAAACGGGTGCGGAAATCTATCTCAAGACCGGCCGATTCGGTCCCTATGTGCAGCTTGGCGAAGACGCCAAGGACGCCAAACGCTCTTCCATCCCCAAAGGCTGGGATGCTGGCGCAATGGATCTGGAAAAGGCGCTGAAGCTGCTGTCCCTGCCTCGCGAAGTTGGTTTGCACCCGGAAGACAGCAAGCCCATTACCGCAGGGATCGGCCGATACGGTCCGTTCGTGTTGCACGAGAAGACATATGCCAATCTGCCTGATGTGGAAGAGGTTTTCACCGTCGGGCTCAACCGCGCCGTTGACCTCATCGCCCAGAAACGGGCCGGCGGTGGACGCGGAGGCCGCGGCGCCGCCGTGGCGGCGATCCAGACCTTCGAGCATGACGATGGACCGATCACCGTGCGCGCAGGCCGTTACGGTCCCTATGTCAACCAGGGCAAGGTGAACGCCACCCTCCCTAAGGATCTGGCGCCCGAAGCCGTTACGCTTGAAAAAGCGCTGGAACTGATCGCCGCCAAGGGCGGTTCAAAGGCTAAGCCCAAGGCAAAAGCCAAACCCAAGGCAGCAGCGAAAAAGCCAGCGGCAAAGAAGACGGCAACCAAAAAACCCGCAGCCAAGAAGAAGGCTGAGGCTTAGGGTCCAGACCCCGAAGGATAAAAATGGCCAAACGCACAGGACAAACCCCTTCGGCCCCTGCTCCGCGTAAGGGCCGGCGTTCGGCCAGTTTTGCACCCGGTCAATTGCCGACCCGCGAACAGATTCTCGAAGCGATCGCCGACTTTCCCGAGATCAATTCAAAGCGCGAAATCGCCCGGCATTTCAACGTTAAGGGCGATGATCGCGTGCCGCTCAAGGTGCTGCTGCGCGATATGGAAAAAGAGGGTCTTCTGGCCCGCAAGCGCAAGGAACTGCGCCCTGTCGGCGAATTGCCCGCAGTGACCGTGCTCGACATCCCTGCCGATGCCGACCCCGACAACCTTCATGCTTTCCCGGCCAAGTGGGACGATGACGAGGGCCAAAAGCCCCGTGTGACGGTATCGGTGAGCAAGGATGCCCGCGTCGTCCCCGGCCCCGGCGACCGTATACTCGCCCGCATCCAGCGCGATGGCGGCACGGTGCCGACCTATACAGCCCGGCCCATGAAGGTGCTCGATAAGCCCCGCAAGGCCGATCTGGGCATCGTGCGCTTGGACGATGACGGCGCGCGGCTGGTACCCATCGAGCGCAAGGCCCGCGAAATGCGGATTTCTGCAGGAGACCTTGGCGACGCGAAAGACGGCGATCTGGTCGAAGTCGAAGTGACGGTTTCGGGCCGCATGATGATCCCGCGCGCCAAGGTGGTGAGCGTTGTGGGCAATCCGCAGTCCGAAGGCGCCGTCAGCCTGATCGCGCTCCATTCGCTCGACATTCCCTACCGGTTCCCGGCCTCTGTGCTCAAGGAAGCCGAGCAGGCTCAGGAAGCGCCGCTCAAGGGCCGCGAGGACTGGCGCGACATACCGCTGGTCACCATCGACCCAGCCGACGCCAAGGACCACGACGACGCCGTCCACGCCGAACCCGACCCCGACCCCAACAATGCGGGAGGGTTCATCATCCGTGTGGGCATCGCCGACGTTTCCTATTATGTGAAATCGGGCTCGACCATGGACCGCGAGGCGTTCCTGCGCGGCAATTCGGTGTATTTCCCCGACCGCGTCGTACCGATGCTGCCCGAACGCATTTCCAACGATCTGTGCTCGCTGCGTGAAGGCGAAAACCGCGCGTCCATGGCGCTGCGCATCGTCATTGACGCCGAGGGCAACAAGAAGAGCCATTCGTTCCATCGCGTCATGATGCGCTCGGCAGCCAAGCTGAGCTACCAGCAGGCCCAGGCGGCAATCGACGGGCAGCCCGACGATGTGACCGGCCCATTGCTCGAGCCGATTCTCAAGCCGCTATGGGCCGCCTACGCGGCCCTTTCAAAGGCCCGCGACCGGCGTGGCCCGCTGGCGCTCGACCTGCCCGAACGGCGCATCCGGCTCGATGCCAACGGCATGGTCGAGGGTGTTTACGTGCCCGAGCGGCTCGATGCTCACAAGCTCATCGAAGAGATGATGATCCTCTCCAACGTCTGCGCCGCCGAGACGCTGGAAAAGCACAAGCTGGGACTCCTCTATCGCGTGCACGACGCGCCGAGCCGGGAAAAAGTCGTAACGTTGGGCGAGTTCCTCAAATCGCTCGACCTGCCCGTTCCGCGCAGCGAGGCGCTGCGGCCCAAGGATTTCAACCAGATCCTCTACCGCGCCGAAAAGGCCGGCAAGAGCCAGCAGGTCAACGAGATGGTGCTGCGCAGCCAGGCGCAGGCCGAATATGCGCCGGGCAATTACGGCCATTACGGCCTTAATCTCGACCGTTATGCCCATTTCACCTCCCCGATCCGGCGTTATGCCGATCTGATCGTGCATCGCGCGTTGATCCGGGCGCTCGATCTTGGCGACGACGGGCTGACGGTTGCCGAGGAACAGCGCCTTGGCTCGATCGGCGAGCACATTTCGGCCACCGAGCGCCGCGCCATGGTGGCCGAGCGCGAAACCTCGGACCGTTTGCTGGCTCAATATCTGGCTGCCCATATCGGCGCCCGGTTCACTGGCAAGATCGCCGGCCTGGTCGGTGCGGGCCTGTTCGTGCGGCTCGACGAAACCGGGGCCGATGGCTTTGTTCCGGTTTCCTCTCTCGGCCAGGATTATTTCCGCCATTTCGAGGACCAGCAGGCGCTGATCGGCGAACGCACCGGCGAGCGGTTCCGAATCGGCGACCGCGTCGAGGTGCGACTGCTTGAAGCAGCGCCCATGGCTGGTGCATTGCGGTTTGAAGTTCTATCTGAAGGTGAGCGGGTCAAGCCGCCCGGCCCGACACGCGGTCGCAGAGACCGCAAGGGCAAGCCGACACCGCGCGGACACCGCGCGAGGAGATAGCCAATGCCGTATACAGACCTGACATTGCGTCCGGCCCGGCCCACCTGGCCGGCCATGCTCAATGGCATGAAGTGCCGCTGCCCCAATTGCGGCCAGGGAAAGCTTTTCTCGAGCTACCTCAAGGTGGCCGATCAATGCAATGTCTGCGGCACCGAGTTCTTCCACCACCGCGCCGACGATGCGCCGCCCTACATCGTAATTACCATCGTGGGCCACCTGGCGGTAGGCGCAGTGCTCCATATGGAGATGAGTTCGACCCCGCTTCCTGCCCTGACCTATCTCTGGGTGATGATCCCGCTCATCATCATTTCTTCGCTAGTCCTGCTGCCTATCACCAAGGGCGCGGTCGTGGGCCTGCAATGGGCGCGCTATATGCACGGCTTCGATCCGGTCGGCGGGCACGACGAATTCGAGGATGACGAGCGGCGTTGATCCGCTTGACTTTTGGCGCGAAATGCATAGTTTGCGCCCAACTCATTTCCCGAGCCGTGCGCAAGACCGTCGCGCGGCCTGTTTGTTTCAAAGGCTACCGCGATGGCAAAGTCCAACACGATCAAGATCAAGCTGGTTTCGACCGCCGACACCGGCTTCTATTACGTCGCCAAGAAGAACACCCGTACAGCGACCGAAAAGCTTTCGTTCCGCAAGTACGATCCGGTTGTTCGCAAGCACGTCGAATTCAAGGAAGCCAAGATCAAATAAGCTGATCAAGGCACCTGCCGAATGAGAAAAACCCCGCCACACGGCGGGGTTTTTTGTTGTCTGCACCAGACGAATTTCTCAAGTGGGGGTTGGCTGACCCGGTCCGGTTTGTCGAAGAGGCCACTCTTGTCCGATACCGGGCCAGCCGCCCTACGGATCAGGAGTTGCGGCGGACCTGAAAACCGTAGGGTTTTGTACTGAACTGGATCGCGCGAACGCGTCCGCCTCAGTGCTTGCAACCTACTCCTAGCAACGCCGAACGCCAAGCATTCCGGGGCCTGGCGGGGTCGGTTTCACTATTAATAATGAAGGGTTAACCTTACCGGCGGCAGGGATCAGGCCGCGTCGTGCACCACGCGATTGCGCCCGGAGCGTTTGGCCCGGTAGAGCGCGATATCGGCCCGTTTGATGACCGATTCCGGGGTATCGTTGTCCTGATCGTTCAGCGCCAGCCCTGCGCTGACGGTGATCTTGAGCGGCTTTTCGGCCCCGACCTGAAACCCCTCGTCGGCAATGGCGCTCCGCACCCGCTCGGCCACGCCCTGCGCGGCCCGCATGTCAGTGTCGGGCATGACCACGACGAACTCCTCGCCGCCAAACCGGCAGGCAAGGTCCACGCCGCGGATGTTGCGCTGCAACCGCGTGGCGAACTCCTTGAGCACCATATCGCCGACATCGTGCCCGTAGGTGTCGTTGACCGGCTTGAAATAGTCGATATCGAGCAGCATCAGCGCCATGTCGCGATCCTGCTCCTGCGCCTTGTTGAGCACCATGGCCATATGCCGCTCGAAATAGCGCCGGTTGTAGAGCCCCGTAAGTTCATCGATGACCGCCATGGCCATCGTCGAATTGAGGCTCTCGCGCAATTCGACGGTATAGCGCTGACGGCGGATCTGGGTCTTGACCCGCGCCGAAAGCTCGTGCCGCTCGATGGGCCGCATGATGAAATCGTTGACCCCCAGATCGAGCGCCTTGACGACCTGCGAGCGGTCCCTGTCCTCGGCAACGAGGATGATGGGAATCGAGCGGGTCTGATCGACGGTGCGAATCTGCGAACAGATGCGTAGCGGATCGAAACCTTCGAGCGCCATCGAAACGATGGCGAGCTCGAACTCTCCGCCCGACATCTGGAATACCGCCTCGGACGGGTCGGTCAGGATGGTTACAGCATGCGAATTGCGCAGATACGCCTCGATGCGCTCGGCCCGCGACCGCTCGGTGTCGATCACCAGAATGCGGCCGCCATCGACGGCGATACCGAACTCGGTACGCGCGGTATCTTCCAGCGCCAGCTCGTGACTGGTGCGCGTACGGGCCCGCAACTCGTCGCTCAAACCCTTGAGCCGCACGAGGCTTTTGACCCGCGCGAGCAGTTGGACGTCATCGACCGGCTTGGTCAGAAAATCATCGGCGCCGGATTCGAGACCCCGTACGCGGTCGGAGGGCTGGTCGAGCGCCGTGATCATCACGATAGGGATATGGGCCGTTACGACGTCGCGCTTGAGGATCTGGCAACAGGTGAACCCGTCCATTTCGGGCATCATCACATCAAGCAGGATGATATCGATATCCTGGCTGCGGCAGATTTCGATGGCCTGCGCGCCAGAAGATGCCGTCACAACGTCGAAATACTCAGCGAGCAGGCGCGCTTCGAGCAGTTTCACATTGGTGGGAATGTCATCAACGATGAGCACTCGTGCAGTCACGGCGCGCGTCCCTTCGGCCCTGAATGAAGAATTGCTTTTTGGCTATTCGGCTTTGCCAATATAGCCTTCAATCGTTTCCAAAAAGTGAGGCACCGAGATGGGTTTCGAGATATAGCCCTCGCACCCGCCCGAAAGAATGCGCTCCTCGTCACCCTTCATGGCAAAGGCGGTAACCGCGATCACCGGAATGTGGGCTACGTCGTCGTCTTCCTTGAGCCATTTGGTGACCACCAGCCCCGACACTTCGGGAAGCTGGATGTCCATAAGGATCAGGTCCGGGCGGTGTTCGCGCGCCAGATCGAGCGCTTCCAGCCCATTGCGGGTCTGGATGGTATCGTACCCGCGAGATTCGAGCAGGTCGTGAAAGAGCTTCATGTTGAGCTCGTTGTCTTCCACGATCATGACGGTCTTGGCCATCTACCCTCGCCCGGCACCGCCAAGGGTGCTTTGAGTTGTCGTTGCTTTGCGCTAACAGCAATGTGTTACGAAACAAGAAATAAGCTGAGTCTGACGCTTTGCGCGATAGGGTCGATACCGAAGAACTTCTGGCCGTTGGCGATGCCTGCCTCACATGGCTTGCCGCCGACGTCAACGAGCTTGAGCGTTTCATGGCGCTGGCCGGCTTTTCGCCGCAACGTCTGCGAGAATCGGTCGGCACGCGCGCGCTGGCCGAAGGCCTTGTCGACTATTTCGGACGCCACGAATCCCTGTTGCTGGCCATGTGCGCCAATGCCGGCCTGGACGTAAACCGCGTCATGGGCCTCTGGCACGGCCTCAACCCGCAGAGTTGATGCGATGGCCGCCGGCGGACATCTGTGCCGCGATTGCTTTGCGACAGGCGAAAGCGCAACGGCCCCGGCCCGGTGCCCCAAATGCGGCTCGCCCCGCATCCTGCATCACCCCGAACTGTTTTCCCTTTCCATCGCCCATATCGATTGCGACGCCTTTTATGCCTCGGTCGAAAAACGCGACGACCCGAGCCTGATCGATAAACCGCTGATTGTGGGTGGCGGCCAACGCGGCGTGGTCTCCACGTGCTGTTACATCGCTCGAATGAGCGGAATAAAATCGGCAATGCCGATGTTTCAGGCAAAACGCCTCTGCCCGCAGGCGGTCATCATCAAGCCGGATATGGCCAAATATGTCGGCGTCAGCCGGGAAATCCGCACGCTGATGGATTCGCTGACCCCGCTCGTCCAGCCGCTCTCCATCGACGAGGCGTTTCTCGATCTCTCCGGCACCGAGAGGGTGCACAAGGCGGCGCCCGCGGTTTCGCTGGCCAGACTGGCAAAGCGGATCGAGGACGAGATCGGCGTCACCATTTCTGTCGGCCTGAGCCACAACAAGTTCCTTGCCAAGATCGCCTCCGAACTCGATAAGCCCCGCGGCTTTGCGATCATCGGCGAGGCCGAGACCGTATCGCTGCTGGCTGAAAAGCCGATCACCGTGATCTTCGGTGTGGGCAAGGTAATGGCCGAAACCCTGCGCAAGGACGGACTGGTCACCATCGGCCAACTCCAGAAGCGCGCGCCCGAGGATTTGATGCGCCGCTACGGCGAGATGGGTGCAAGGCTGGCCAAGCTGGCGCGCGGCGAGGATTACCGGCGCGTCTCGATAGACCGCGAGACCAAATCGGTGAGCACCGAGACCACGTTTTTCGCCGATCTCTCCGACTTCGAATCGCTCTCGACAGCACTGCTGTCGTTGTGCGAGCGGCTGTCCGAGAGGCTCAAAAAACAGAAATTGGTGGGTGATACGGTTACCGTCAAGCTCAAGACCGCAGGGTTCAAATCCCGCACCCGGGCGCAACACATCATGTTGCCCACCCAGCTTGCCACAACGCTTTATGAAACCGGCGTGAAACTGCTGGCACGCGAGGTGGATGGCACGGCCTTTCGCCTGCTGGGGATCGGTGTTACCGGTCTCGAGGCGGCCACCGGCATCGATCCGGTCGATCTGATCGAACCCGATATCGCCCGCAAGGCGGCCGCCGAACGGGCCATGGACAAGGTGCGCGACAAATACGGCCGCGAGGCCCTGGTGCGCGGCAAACTCTACCGCCAGTCGAAAACCAGAGAGACCAAACCGGAGAGCGACGATGACGATCGAACAGAAACTCAATGATCTGGGCTACACCCTGCCCACACCTGCAACCCCAGCGGCCAGCTATGTCCCGGTCCGCCAGTCGGGCAAGCTGCTGTTCGTTTCCGGGCAGATTTCCCAGGGCCCCGATGGCATCACCAAGGGGTGCCTGGGCAAGGACGTCGACGTGGCGACCGGGCAAAAGGCCGCCGAACTCTGCGCAATAAACATTCTGGCCCAGGTCAACACCGTCGTGGCCCTGTCGCAGATCAAGGCCGTCCAGAAACTGACGGTGCTCGTGGCCTCAACGCCCGATTTCAACGAACAGCATCTCGTGGCCAACGGCGCCTCCGACCTGTTCATAAAACTGTTGGGCGACACCGGTAAGCACGCCCGCGCCGCGTTTGGCGTGGCCTCCCTTCCCCTTGGCGCCGCAGTCGAAATCGACGCCATCATCGAGATCGAATAAATGACATCAAATCCCCCGTTCGCCCGTCCTATCGCCCATCGCGGATTACACGACAGGCAGCGGGGGATCATTGAAAACTCGGCCTCCGCTTTTACGGCGGCAATCGAGCGCGGTTTTGGCATCGAGTGCGACCTGCAGCTGACCGCCGATGGAGAGGCCGTGGTGTTCCACGATGACGACCTTCCCCGGCTGGTAGGTGGCAGCGGTCGCGTTCGCTCGGTGCCCGCCAGTGAGCTGACGGACTTTCCCCTGCTGGGTAGCGCGGCAAGTGATTGCCCCCAGGCCTTTGCGGCCTTCCTCGATCAGATCGGTGGCCGCGCGCCGCTGGTCATCGAGGTCAAAAAGCAGGCAAACGCGACCGATGCGACCGAACTGGCCAAGCGCGTCGTTCAAACTCTCGCGAACTATCAGGGTCCATTCGTCCTCAAGACCTTCGATCCCCGCATGATCGTCGCGCTGAGGCGGCAGGGCTTTCAGGGCCCAATCGGCATCATTACCTATGGCTACGACAAGCCCGACTGGTATGGCGACATGCCGGCGCGCACGCGATTTATGTTGCGCCACCTCTTGCACTACCCCTGGACGCGCTTCACATTCATATCGTGCGAACAGACGGCGCTGACGCTGCCAGCGGTCCGGTTTTTCCGGGCCATTGGTTTCAAGGTCATGAGTTGGACCGTCCGGTCGTCCGATCAGGCTCAAGCCGCCCGGCGCAATGCCGACCAGATAGTGTTTGAAGGATTCGATCCCGACGCGTGAGTGAAAATTCCGAACTGACGATCTCGGTTCATCCAACCACAGCCTCCATCCCCTCTGCCACATGGAATGCTCTTGCATCTTCTGGTGGAGAAAAGCCTGACAATCCATTCCTTGATCACGCCTTTTTTCTTGCGCTTGAGGAGTCGGGCTGCGCCACCGGTGCGACCGGCTGGCAGCCCCAGCACATCCTGATCTCGCGCGGCGCCGAGCCCATCGGGCTGATGCCGCTGTTCCTCAAATCCCATTCGATGGGCGAATACGTCTTCGATCACGCCTGGGCTGACGCTATCGAGCGGGCCGGCGGGAACTATTATCCAAAGCTGCAATCCTCGGTGCCATTCACGCCGGCCAGCGCACCAAAACTGCTGACGCGGGACGGTAGCGCGGACACCCAGACGTTGCTGCTCCAAGCCTCCGAGGCACTGGCCGAACGGCTTGGCGCATCTTCGGTTCATGCGACGTTCGTTACAGGCGACGAGGAGGCGATAGCGGCCAGCGCCGATTGGCTGGTACGCCACGACACCCAGTTTCACTGGACCAATGCCGGGTTTGGCGCGTTCGATGACTTTCTCGACACACTGCAATCGCGCAAGCGCAAGGCCATCCGCCGCGAACGCCGCGAGGCGTTGATCGACGGCATCACATGCGAGTGGATAACCGGAAGCGACCTGACGGAAGCGCACTGGGACGCCTTCTACCAGTTCTACATGGACACCGGCGCCCGCAAATGGGGCCGCCCCTACCTCAATCGTGAATTTTTCTCGCGCATCACCGAAGCCATGCCCGACCGCATCGTCCTGATGCTGGCGCGCGATGGTGCGGACTATATCGCCGGGGCGCTCAATTTCCTTGGCGACGATACCCTCTATGGCCGCAACTGGGGCGCCATCCGGGAGGTGCCGTTTCTCCATTTCGAGCTCTGTTACTATCAGGCCATCGATTTCGCCATCGATCACGGCCTCAAACGCGTCGAGGCCGGCGCCCAGGGCCAGCACAAGCTGGCGCGCGGCTACGCCCCGGCCACGACCCGTTCGATCCATCACATTGCCCACCCCGGTCTGCGACGGGCCGTGGCCGAATACCTCGAGGACGAACGCAAACATGTCGATTTGCAAAATCGGGAACTGGCCGACTACGCGCCGTTCCGCAAAGGATAGCGGCCTTGTTCCTGCCGGCCATTGCGCTATAGCTCAGTGTGAACAGCAAGGGAGCGCGCGATGACCGCTTACGATCCGGACAATATTTTCGGCAAGATCCTCAAGGGCGAAATCCCCAGCCACAAGGTCTATGAGGACGACGACACGCTGGCCTTCATGGACGTGATGCCCCAATCGCGTGGACATACGCTTGTGATTCCCAAGACCGGCTCGCGCAATCTGTTCGATGCCGAGCCACAGGTGCTCGCCAATCTGATCCAGAAGACACAGCGGGTAGCCAGGGCCGTGAGGAGCGCCATGGACGCCGACGGCCTGCGCGTCGCCCAGTTCAACGAAGCGCCGGCGGGGCAGACAGTGTTCCACCTCCATTTCCACGTCATCCCGATGTATGACGGCGTGCCGCTCCGGCCGCACACTGGCGAAATGGCCGATCAGGACGAGTTGGCCGCGCAGGCTGAGAAGATCCGCGCCGCGTTTTGATCCTGTAGATAATTGCGGGCAGAGCGGGGATAACTCTGGGGATAAGTTCGGGGAAAACCCAACAAAAAAGGCCGGTCGCGAGACCGGCCTTTTTCATATTCGTCAACGCCTAGGTGTTCTGCTCGGCGTCCTTGGGCTTGGACTTGCGGGCCGGCTTCTTGCCGCCCTTGGGGCCAGTGATAGCCTTGGGCCGGGCCGGACGCGGGGGAACCGAGACCAGCTCGAGCCGCGCTTCGCTGCCCTCGCCGACCACTGTCACCTTGACCGATCCGCCCTTCTGCAGCAGGCCGAACAGCACTTCCTCGGCCAGCGGCTTCTTGACGTATTCCTGGATCACCCGGCCAAGCGGACGGGCACCCATCTTTTCGTCGTAGCCACGCGCGGCCAGCCAATCGGACGCTTCGGGCGTCAGCTCGATGGTGATGCCGCGTTCAGCCAACTGGCCCTCGAGCTGGAGGATGAACTTCTCCACAACGCGGTTGACCGTCGAGGGCGGCAGCGGTGCGAACGAGATGATCGCATCGAGCCGGTTGCGGAATTCCGGCGTGAACATCCGGTTGATCGCTTCCTCGTCGTCGCCTTCCTGACGCACCCGGCCAAAGCCGATTGGCGATTTCGCCAGTTCAGTTGCACCGACGTTCGACGTCATGATGAGGATGACGTTGCGGAAATCGACTTGCTTGCCCGAATGATCGGTCAGCTTGCCGTGATCCATGACCTGCAGGAGGATATTGAACAGGTCCGGATGGGCCTTTTCGATCTCATCAAGCAGCAGCACCGAGTGCGGGTGCTGATCGACACCGTCGGTCATCAGCCCGCCCTGGTCGAACCCGACATAGCCCGGAGGCGCGCCGATCAACCGCGAAACGGTGTGACGCTCCATGTATTCGGACATGTCGAAGCGCAAAAGCTCGACCCCGAGCGTATCGGCGAGTTGCTTGGCCACCTCGGTCTTGCCCACACCGGTCGGGCCGGTGAACATGTACGAACCGATGGGCTTTTCAGGCTCACGCAGACCCGCACGGGCCAGCTTGATGGCCGATGACAGGGCATCGATCGCCTTGTCCTGGCCAAACACCACGCGCTTGAGGTTGGCTTCGAGGTTACCCAGAAGCTCGGTGTCGGACTTGGACACCGACTTCGGCGGGATGCGCGCAATGGTGGCCACGGTCGCCTCGATGTCCTCGACGCCGATGGTCTTCTTGCGCTTGTCCTCGGTCACCAGCATCTGACGGGCGCCGGTCTCGTCCACGACGTCGATAGCCTTGTCGGGCAGCTTGCGGTCGTTGATGTAACGGGCCGAAAGCTCGACGGCAGCCTTGATGGCGTCATCGGTGTATTTGAGCTTGTGGTAATCCTCGAAATAGGGCCGCAGGCCCTTCATGATCTCGATGGCATCGGGGATCGTGGGCTCATTGACGTCGATCTTCTGGAACCGGCGCACGAGGGCCCGGTCCTTTTCAAAGAACTGACGATATTCCTTGTAGGTGGTCGAGCCGATGCAGCGGATCGCACCCGAAGCCAGAGCGGGCTTCAACAGGTTCGAAGCATCGAGCGCACCGCCCGAAGTGGCGCCTGCGCCGATCACCGTATGGATCTCGTCGATGAAAAGAATGACGTTGTCCTTCTTTTCGAGCTCTTTCATGATCGCCTTGAGGCGCTCCTCGAAATCGCCGCGATAGCGCGTGCCCGCCAGAAGCGAACCCATGTCGAGCGCGTAGATCACCGCGGTTTCCAGAACTTCGGGCACATCGCCCTCGATGATCCGGCGTGCAAGGCCTTCGGCAATAGCCGTCTTGCCCACGCCGGGATCGCCCACATAAAGCGGGTTGTTCTTGGACCGGCGGCAAAGCACCTGAATGGTGCGTTCCAGCTCGATACCGCGACCGATCAGCGGATCGATCTTTCCGGCCCGGGCCTTGTCATTGAGGTTGATGCAGAAATCGGCAAGGGCCGAACTCTGCTGCGGGCTGGCGCCGCCGCGTTCCTGCTCGCCCTCGAACCCCGGACCACCCTCCTCGGCGCCGCGTACGGGCCGATCGGCGTTGCGCCCGGATTTGGCGATGCCATGGGAAATGAAATTAACGGCGTCGAGCCGGGTCATGTCCTGCTGCTCGAGGAAATAGGCAGCGTGGCTCTCGCGCTCGGCGAAAATCGCAACGAGCACGTTGGCCCCGGTCACTTCCTCGCGGCCGGACGATTGAACGTGAATCACCGCGCGCTGGATGACGCGCTGAAAGGCGGCCGTCGGACGGGCGTCCTGGCCGTTGGGCACGACGAGGCTGTCGAGCTCCTCGTCGATGAACTCCTCGAGATCGGCTCTTAAAGACTCGATATCGACATCGCAGCCGGTCAGAACCGAAATCGTATCGCGATCTTCGGTCAGCGCCAGCAGCAGATGTTCGAGGGTCGCAAACTCATGACTGCGCTCCCGAGCCAAATTCATGGCCTGATGCAACGCCTTTTCGAGACCGCGAGAGAATGAAGGCATGTTGGTCCTATCCTATTGCTTTTCCATCACGCATTGCAGCGGATGCTGGTTTCGGCGCGCGGCGTCCATGACGTTGGTGACCTTGGTTTCGGCCACCTCGTATGGATAAACCCCGCATTCCCCCACACCTTGATTATGGACGCTCATCATAATGCGCGTCGCATCCTCACGGGACTTGCTGAAGACCTCTTCCAGAATGAGAATAACGAACTCCATGGGCGTGTAGTCGTCATTGAGAAGCAGAACCCGATAAAGGCTCGGCTTCTTCGTCCTCGTTCTGGTCTTGGTGGCGACCCCGGTCTGGCCGTCGCCGCCTCCGTCCCTGTCATTATCGTCTTTTCCCGGCCCGGCCGAGATCGCCGGCAGCGTGGTGTGCTGCAAACGAAGACCGCCGCCGCGCGGCAGTTCCAGACCAGTGAGAGGGGCAGACATTAGCACGGCTCTTTCGTCCCAAATCAGAAAGGCAAGATGGCCCCATTATGTAGGCAAAATCTCGGCCATGTTAAGGGGCGAAAATCCGATCAATCAGGTGTGATCGCTCCCGGGGAATTTTGCTTCAAGTTTTAAGCACTTTACGGATTTGTAACCGCATCGGCCTAAAGTGGCCCCGAGTTAGGATTTCCGGCGCGCCATCGGGGGACGGGCGCGCCGTGATCTCAGAGTAGAGTAACGGTGCGGCGTATTTCGTACCGGTCCAGTAAAGAGTTGGAGTATCGGGTGCCGACCCTTCTGCGTATCGATTCCGCACGCGTCCCTTTTGTACGCTTTTTTCTCACATTTTTGATTGCGGCGATGTCATTTGCCGCAATTTCGGCTCCCGCCGCAGCGCAAAACGTGCCGCGCGCCTTTGCCGGCATCGCCGTCGACGCCAAAACGGGGCAGGTCCTCTATCAGGATAACGCCAATGATTTGCGTTATCCCGCCTCGCTCACCAAGGTGATGACGCTCTATATCCTCTTCCAGGAACTCGAAGCCGGACGCCTCAAGCTCGACAGCAAACTTTCGGTCTCCGCCCACGCCGCCGCCGCCGTTCCCACCAAGCTCTATGTGCAGCGCGGTTCGACCATCAGCGTCGAAAACGCCATCAAAGCATTGGTCACTCTTTCAGCCAACGACGTCGCCCGCGTCATCGCCGAAAACATTTCCGGCACCGAAAGCAAGTTCGGCGAGCGCATGACCCAGACGGCCCGCGCCCTCGGCATGAGCCGCACCACCTACAAGAACGCTTCGGGCCTTCCCGACAGCGGACAGGTGACGACCGCCGCCGATCAGGCGACCCTCGCCCGCGCCGTCTATCTGCACTTCCCTCATTATTACGAGTATTTCCAGACTCGCAGCTTCACATACGGCTCCAAGACGTACGGCAACCACAATGCGCTGCTGGGCCAGAACGGCGTCGACGGCATCAAGACCGGCTATATCAACGCGTCGGGCTATAATCTGATGACCGCCGCACGGTCCAATAACCGTCATATCGTGGTGATCGGCCTTGGTTTCAACACCGGTGCCGCCCGCAACGCCCGCGTCGCCGAACTGGTGCGCACCTATCTCCCACAGGCCCGCCAGGGCGATTACTGGCGCGAAGCGATGATCCCGCGGCCCACCCTGCTCGGCAACGGCATTGCCGTGGCTTCGGCGGGCGCCGCCGTCCCGCTCAACCGCCTGCCGCCCGGCCGCCCGGTCAGCCTTCTGCCGGTCATTACAGCCGAACAGGCCATGCAGGTGGCGTCGCTGGGCCAATCCGCACCGGCACCGGCACCAGCCCCGGCGTCCAACGAACCTGAAAACATCCCCTTCCAGATCGTATCGGCCGATGACATCCCGTCGCGTCCGGGCGACAACGCCCTTGATCAGGCGACCTATGTCGCGACCGGGGTCATGCCGTCGAACGCACCGGTCTATCCGGCCGACGACCCGATTGGCGCCTGGATTGCTGAATCCCTTCAACTCGGCCCGCAGTCCGGTCAAATCCTCGTGCCGCCCGCGCCGATTGCGCGTCCGGACGGCCTGACGCTCGACACTATGAGCACCAACAGCGCAGCAACGGTTCCGGCCGGCGGCTGGGTGGTTCAGGTCGGCGCTGCTGACAGCGAGGGCAACGCACAGCAAATGCTGAGCCAAGCCACCCAGACCTATGATCAACTCGCCAATCTTCGCGGCTATGTTGAAACCTTCGAGCGCAACGGCGTCCTCTATTATCGCGCGCGTTTCGCCGGCTTCGCCGATCGTACCCAGGCCAGAACGACCTGCGACGCGCTGTCTGAAGCCTCGATCAACTGCCTCACAGTCCAGGGGTAACGAACAAAACGAACGGACAGTCTTCGATAATTGGCGCAGATGTATGGAGTAGCCCAATGAGCGAAATGACCCGACTTTCTGAGCTTGGCCAGTTCCAGCCCCGCTCCCCGCTAGCCTCGGACGATGACGCCGTCCGCGCACAGTCCCTGCGGATGCTGGCGCGTGGCCTTGGAGAAAACAGGCCCGTCCACCGGCGTATGTCCGACATGCTCTCGGTCGTGCTGGCGCTATCGTCGCGCACCCGCCGCATGGTCCTTCCCCGGGTCTCCGTCGATGTCGACGTTTTCGATCCCGCCGGACGCCGCGCCCTTCGCATGTATATGCCCCAGGAAGACTGACCGGGCGGAACCGCCCGCCCCTGCTCGCGTTGCCTTGGGTATCGGCAACGGAGGCAGGTATGACACTTGCAGGAAAAATTGCCCTGGTGACCGGCGGCGGTTCCGGATTGGGCAGGGCCAGCGCCCTCAAGCTGGCCGCTGAAGGGGCCGACATCGCCCTGCTCAGCCGCACTATGGAAGAGGTCGACGCCGTCGCCCTCGAAATCACCAGGCTGGGCCGGACAGCCCTCCCCCTTTACGCCGATATATCCGACGTTTCCGACATGCAGTCGGCATTCGACCAGATCACCGAGAAGTTCGGAAGGCTCGATATCGTTTTTGCCAACGCCGGCATCAACGGCACATGGGCGCCACTCGAAGACCTTACGGTCGAGGATTGGGACAGGACCATGGCCGTCAATCTGCGCGGCACGTTCCTCACCCTCCACCACGCCGTACCATTGATGAAAGAGCGCGGCGGCTCGATCATCATCACATCCTCGATCAACGGAACCCGGACCTTCACCACCGCGGGGGCGTCAGCCTACTCGACCACCAAGGCGGGTCAACTGGCCTTGGCACAGATGGCCGCGCTCGAACTTGCCAAGCACCGCATCCGCGTCAACGCTGTCTGCCCGGGCGCCATCGAAAGCCAGATCGACGAGAACACCGAACGGCGCAATGTGGAAAAAGCGGCCGAACCGGCCAACTACCCCGATGGCGATATTCCGCTAACCGACGGGGCGCCGGGCAAGGCTGAAGACGTCGCCGATCTTGTCTGTTTCCTGGCGTCGGACGCTTCGCGCCACATCACCGGCACCCCGGTCTGGATCGACGGGGCGCAGTCGCTGCTCGTCTGAACGAAAACCTATACGGGGCCAGCCAACGCCCGCTGATCGGCCTGAGCCCGCTGCTCTTCGCTCTGGCGCTTGCCGGCAAGATTGAGGGCGTCGAGCAATAGCCGATATTCCTGGCGCGCACCGATATGGCTCATGGTCGGCGATCCGCCCAGCGCGTTTTCATCGAGCGGATCGAACACCGTCATGCCGATCGGAAACAGCGAGCGGAAGATCACGCGCTCGGCGATGCCATCGGCAACGCGGCACCCCACGCGCTCGACAACGTTCTCCAGCCCGGTCTGCACCAGCCTTGTGTTGCGCGAGTTGAGCGTGGAAATGCGATTGCGCACCATCACCCAGTCGATCGTACGGCCGTCGATGGCCAACCGCTCCCGGCGGGACCGCTGGACGAGCCGCGTATAATGACCCAACTCGATCAGTGCTCCACTGTCGGGTTCGATCCGGGCAATGACGTCGAGATCGATCAGGCTGTCATTGAGCGGGGTAATCAGCGTATCGGCCAGCGAATGGGCGATACGGGTCAGGTGTGTGTCGAAGCCGGGCGTGTCGATGATGAGATAGTCGACGTCCCGTTCCACGTCGGCCACGGCCTGGCGAAACATTTCAAATTCCATATCCGCATTCTTCTCGCGCGAGTCGCCCCGGCCCTGCGGCAGATGGAAATGAGTGGAATGAGGAACCGAGAGGCCATGGGCATTTGCCCATTCGCGGCGGTTGCGCACATAGGTGGTCAACGTGTGCTGGCGGCTGTCGGCGTCGATGGTCGCAACGCGGAAGCCTTCATAGAGCAGATGGACGGCAAGATGGATCGCCGTGGTGGACTTGCCCGAGCCACCTTTTTCGTTCCCCAGGACGATGACATGCGCGTTCGATCGCTGCATTGATCCGACTCTAATCCTTGCCCCCGAAAAGCGTCGCACAGCATGTGTGCTGCGCAAAACCCGCACAAGTACGAATATTGCGCCTTGGCCCCGGCTTAGTTTGCATTTGATTTACATTTTATAAACGAATGGCCAGCGCACATTGCGTGCGCCGACCATTTCGAATCGCACTCATGGAACGATTATATCCAGTACGGAGGAACCCCGTAATAGGTGTAGATGTCCATGGCCCGCTGACGGTCGTCCCATTCGAAGTCATCGTCCGCGTTGTAACGCGGCGCGGCATCGAGGTCCGCCTTCGAGATGTCGGTGCGATAGCCGCCAATGGTTTCGTCATAGGTCAGCTTGGCCCACGGGATCGGGTAATGATCGTCCCCGATACCCAGAAAGCCGCCGAAACTGAGGACGGCATAGCCAACCTTGCCGCTGAGCTTGTCGATCATCACCCGTTCGATGACGCCGATCTTGTCATTGGCCAGGCTGTAAACGGCCGTGCCTTCGACCTTGTCGCTTCCGATCAGATTGCCGCTCTCGCGGCGATCGAGATCGCGGGCCTGTAGCCCGTTATCTGTTGTGGGATCCATCGCAAATCTCCGTCTTGGTTGCACTGGAGAGTCAACGGAATGGAGTCTGTGGAGTTCCAGTTACGAGAAACTAAGGCAAGCCGTCATCGAGCCGGCTCAAAGAAGCCCCAGTTGGGCCAATTCTTCGGCCATGCCCTCGGGCGGAGCATCCTCACCGGCCCGGGCGAGATCGGGCGGGGCATCCTTGGTCTGCAGGTAGCGCCAGCCCTGAAACGGGCGGCGCGGATAGGGCGCCGTGCGGATCAGCTCGGGCTCGAGGAGAATATCGCAACACGACTTTCCTTCCCCGTCCGTCTCCGCCTTGAGGTCGGCAATCACTTGCCGGGCCCTGACCGCGCCGGCAATAACCCAGTATAACGATCCCTTCCCCAAGATCTCGCCGGCCCGTTTGGGCATCATGCGCGTGCGGTGAACATTGAGCCCGTCGGGGCGCCCAAAACCCTGTTCGCGGCGCAGGGAACGCCACTCGATCAGTTCCTCGACCGAAGAAACGCCAACACAGAGCTTGATGATATGCATAGGGAACCACCCAAAAAGAAAATGGGGCGACCGTTTCCGGGCACCCCATTGTCGTATCTGAATCTGTCTGTTGCCGAAAGGGCCGTATCAGGCGCCAGCAATGACAGAGACAATGAAACCGAGCGAGATCAAGCCGACACAGGTCCAGCTTGCAGCTCGCCAGCATACGGCCTTGGATTGGCTACGCATGCAAGCTCCTTGCGCTGTTGCAAAAGCGGTGAGCGCCTTGCTGCCACTCACCGGTAACGCCTAATTAACTACGCAAGAGCGCTTGCGCAAGCCATGTTTAGGCCACATTCACGCAAATCTCGCTTGCATTTCACGCATGGCTGGCGAATCAGGCTCAGAAAAGCCCGAACCACCAACCCGCCAGGGTCAGGAAGGCGAAGAAGCCGATCACGTCGGTAAACGTCATCACAAAGGTCGAGGACGCCACCGCTGGATCGATCTTGAGCCTGTTGAGCAGCATCGGAATGAGGATGCCGCAGCCGCCAGCCACGATCATGTTGACGACCATCGCCATGCCGATCACCAGCCCGAGCGCCGGGTTGGCGAAGCGGAAACCCGTAATCAACCCAAGCAGCACAGCAAAGATCACGCCATTGGTGAGCCCGACGAGTAACTCGCGTCGGATCAGGCGCCAGGCATTGTTCTTGTCGAGCTCCCGCTGCGATATGGCGCGCACCGTCACCGTCATCGTCTGCGTGCCGGCCACCCCGCCCATCGAGGCGACGATGGGCATCAAGACAGCCAGCGCGACCATCTGCTCAATTGTGCCGTCGAAAAGCCCGATGACCAGCGAGGCAAGGGTCGCCGTGCCCAGATTGACCAGCAGCCACGTCGCGCGGCTGCGCACCACGCCGGGCACGGTGCGCGAAATGTCTTCGTCGCCCACACCACCGAGACGGTGGATATCCTCGCTGGCCTCTTCATTGATGACGTCGACGATGTCGTCGATGGTCAGCACGCCAACCAGCCGCTTGCTCTCATCGACCACAGCAACCTCGACCTGATCGTAACGCTCGAAGATGCGCGCCGCCTCCTCCTGATCGAGCGCGGCGTCGATCTGGCGGATCTGGGTGTTCATGATCGTTTCTATGCGCGTCGCGCGTTGAACGCGCAGAATGCGGTCGAGCGGGATGGTGCCCAGCAGGTTGAACCCCGGATCGACGACATAGATCTGGTAGAAGTCGTCGGGCAGATCGTCATTGGTGCGCAGATAGTCGATGGTCTGCCCCACCGTCCAGAACGGCGGAATGGCAATGAACTCGGTCTGCATCCGCCGCCCGGCGGATTCTTCGGGGAAGTCGAGGCTGCGCTTGAGCGATATCCGGTCGAAAGCCGGCATCTGCGCAAGAATTTCGTCCCGGTCGTCCTCATCGATATCTTCGAGAATGTAGACGGCATCATCGCTGTCGAGATCGGCGACGCCGCGCGCAATCTCGGCATTGGGCAATTCTTCCATCAAGTCGATACGAACCGAATCGTCGACTTCGGTCAGTGCCGAATAGTCAAAGGCATGGCCCAGCAGCATGACCAGCCGCACCCGGTCATCGGCCGGCAACGCCTCGATCACATCGCCGGTTTCCGATTCATGGAGCGGTGCCATGCGCTTGCGCAGCGCTTCGGCATCCCCATCTTCGATTTCGGCGCGAAGCGCCTCGTACCAATCGGACCGGAGCCGACCATCCGAGTCATAGATAGTGGCGTTCGTCTCGTGGGGTTCCGGTCCGGTCGGTGCAGCGTTTTCCATGCATCTCTCCTTCCCGGTTTTCGCGATAACGCGACTCTTTGATTAATGGCTATGGCGTACCCCATCCGCCGGTCATTTGCCACAGCGCAATCGCATGGCAGCCGCCCGCTACGGGCAGCATCAGTAGTTTAGCCTAAAGCCATATAAGGACGACCTTATCGTCATTCGCCTCACTCTCGCAGCAAGCGACGGAGGCTGGGATGAGTATCGGCCATGGGCTCAAGGGTTGGATGCGGATTGCAGGGTGGACGGTGTTCGGACCACTGTTCTGCGTTCTGGTGGCGCTCAGTTACAACATAATGACATTTGCCCCTTTCCCCACGGAAATCAGGGTCCGCGCCGCGTTTGCGGCAGTCGTCGTGCCGCTCGGGCTGGCCACGCCGTTCTTTTTCTATTTTTCGCTCAAGCTGCGCGAACTGGAATCGGCCAACAGACAGCTCAACCTGCTGGCGGCCACAGACGGACTGACCAATTGTCTGAACCGGACGGCCTTCACTGCGCTGGTCGAGGCACGGCTGGAGGCGCTGGTCCCCCAAGGAGATCACGTCCACGGGGCGCTGCTCATCATCGATGCCGACAATTTCAAGCAGATCAACGACCGGTTCGGGCATCACAATGGTGATATCGCCCTGACGCTGATCGCCAGGGCCGTCCGTTCCTCGGTTCGCGCCGGCGACAATGTGGGACGGTTGGGCGGCGAGGAGTTCGGCGTATTTTTGCCCATCGTCGACCGCTACGGCGCGGAGATCGTGGCCGAACGGCTCCGCCGCGCCGTCGAAAAGCTCGCCTTTGTGGCCGATGGGCACCACCATCAGCTTTCGGTCAGCGTCGGTGGTGTGGTGTTCGACCGCCGCACCGGATTCGAGGACTTGTTCAAGATGGCCGATGAGCAGCTCTATGCCGCCAAGGACGAGGGCCGCAACACCGTGAGGCTGATCGGCTGCGCAACGAGTGGCGCCGGCTTTGCAATCCTTGATGCCTGAGGCTATCTAGGCCGCATGGCCGCCGACCCTTCCTTTATCAAACGCTATTTCGATGACGACGTTGTTGCTGTCGCAAAGCGTTTGATCGGCGCGCAGTTTCTGGTCGATGGCATCGGCGGCACCATTGTCGAAACAGAGGCCTACACCCAGGACGAGCCCGCCTCGCATAGTTTCCGCGGCCCCACGCCTCGAAACAGGCCGATGTTTAACGCCCCCGGCACCGTCTATGTCTATCGCATTTACGGCATGCACTGGTGCGTCAATTTTGTCTGCCATCCCGGCAGCGCAGTGCTCATCCGCGCGCTGGTGCCAACCGAGGGCATAGAGGAGATGATCGGCCGGCGCGGTCTCTCCGATCTCCGGAAGCTCTGCGCCGGACCCGGCCGGCTGACCCAGGCGCTCGGCATCGACCTGAGTCACAACGACCGTCCCCTATCCGATAACCCATTCGGTCTCATCCCGGCGCCCGTCGAAGGACCGGTCATCGTCGGCCCGCGTATCGGGATCACCAAGGCCGTCGACCTGCCCTGGCGGTTTGGGTTGCCCGACAGCAGATATCTGAGCAAGCCCTTTACGAAAAACGGCCCCTCAGAAGACTGAGGGGCCGTTCGAAATCGGATCGGATCAGGCTCTTAGGCCTGGATGACCACCACGCGGGTGCCGGACGGCACGCGTTCGTAAAGATCGATGATGTCGTGGTTGAGCATGCGGATGCAGCCCGACGACATTGCCAGCCCGATCGACTGCGGCTGGTTGGTGCCGTGAATGCGGAACATAGTGTCGCCGCCGCTGCGATAGAGATAAAGCGCACGGGCACCGAGCGGATTGTTGGGTCCGCCTGCCATGCCGTTGCGATAGGGGCCATTGGCCTCCGGGTCGCGGCGCAGCATGTTGGCGGTCGGCGTCCAGCTGGGCCATTCGGCCTTGCGCCCGATATAGGCGTTGCCCCGCAGCGCCAGCCCTTCCCGTCCGACGCCGACGCCATAGCGCATGGCCTTGCCGTCGTCCTGAACGAGATAAAGGAAGCGGTTGGGCGTATCGACCACCACTGTCCCCTTGGAATGATTGGTCTCGTAGTCCACCATCTGCCGCCGCAGCTCCGGCTTGATCAACCGGGCGTTGAGCGCCGCAAGTGGAAACGGCTCGTCCGCCACGGGGCCATAGGCACTGACCATGGACATCGAGGAAACGGAGGAAGAGGTGCGCGTCGAACACGCGGCGAGAAAAAGCGGAAGGCCAATAAGAAATCCGCGTCGCGTCAGGCTCATCGATAGCTACCCAGGCAAGAATCAACAACGTGAGCGATAATTAACCACAAGGGTTAAAACTTCTCTCACCATAATTCCGCCGTATGACAGCCCGATTGCCGTTTTGGTGCGATCTGACCGAAAGACGCGGCAAATCTGCAACACTCGGCGCACCGGCATAGGGTGCGCGCAGCAAGACCAACTCAAAGAAGTAAATGAGAACGGCCCCGGTGGGCCAGAGATGGTGCGGTCGAGAAGCAACCGCACCTTTGCGCACCTCAAGCCCACCGGGCGTTAGAGGGCTACTGACCCGGATATTGTGTCCCGTTTTGTGGCCCAAACTGGGGCGCAAGGTGCGCTCACCATCTCGGCGTTTTGCTCGTTCCGATAATGACCTGCACCGCCCTGCCCCCACACTTCTGGCACTTGAAGCGCCGAAGGAAGGCATTGCGGTTCTTGGATATGATGAAGTCCGCCCCAAAAATCTCGATCAGCTTGTCAAAGCCGATGGTCTTGGAGTGGTTCTTGGCGCAATAAAGGGTGCACGTCTCCCCGCTCTCCAGATGATCATGGAGCGTTTCAACCACATATGCGCCGTTTCGATGTCCCATGAGAACGGATAAAGAACATTGGCGCAGTGGGCGTCAAGACGGCATTCAGCATCAGTGCCGTCATTCTGGGGACATTTTCGCGTGATAGAAGCTGATCGGATCGACCACAGATGGCCCTCAAAAGAGCCATCGGGAGAACCATCATGCAAGATCTACAGGAACGCGTCGTCACCTGTCCGGAATGTCTAGCCGACAACACCTTTGTCGCCGACTACCAGGTTGCGGACACGCCGATCTATTGCTCGCGCTGCGGCGCTCTTACCGGCACATGGGCCGACACAAGGGTCGCCCATGTACCACGCGGAGCGCCGGGCCCCGAACAGCAGTTGCCGAGTGCTAACCGCCATTCCACTTGCTGACGATCACGTCCCAGGCCCAATAGATGAATGCCCCGATCGAGGCGCCGGCAATGCCGACCATGGACAGCACTGTCATGCCGGTGATCTTCCAGCGCCTCACCTCGTTGATGGTCGGCATGACGTCGGTCGAGAGCTTGGTGTCGAAGCCGTCGAGCCGTTCGCGCACCTGGGCATCGATGCCAGCGCTGATCCTGATGTCGCTTTCGATCGCCCCCACGCGCTCGTAGAGCGCCTTTCGACTTTCGCTCGAGGCGACGTTCTGTTCCCGGATCAGCCGCTCGATGGCCAGCAGATTGGCCTCGATCCCTTCGAGACGCCCTTCGATGCGACCGATGTCGCGTTGTGTGGTGTCATCAGACATAGATCCCCGGCATGGTCAGGAGGGAATATTCGGCCGCGCCGGAAGCGCGGCCGGCGAAATCAGCGCGTCGGAATATGCGTCTGATTGTGCCCGGTCTCGGCATTGTTCCAGGCCAGCGCTTCGGCCTCGGTCATTTCACGCCGCTGCTTGCCGGGCAGAACGATCTGCGGCTTCACCGTCGCGCGCCACGATCGCCACTGGTTGATGGCCAGCATGACCAGGCCGAACGCGCTGCCCAGCGTCACCTCGCCGATATGGCCCTGCAAGGCCGAAACGATGATCGCCTGTGTTGCCGGATCAAGCTGGCCATAGAGCGCCAGAAGGCCGCCGAGGATGGATGCGAGCCAGCCGCCCCAGTCGAAGATCCTGCGCACGATCCAGCCGAGCGCCGCGTTGCCGCTGATCGCGGCGAAGATACCAGAGAACATGATGCTTTCCTTTCAGGTGAACAGATTGATGACGCCGGAGGCAATCAGCACCCCGGCAGCCGAGACGACGCCCGCGATTGCGACGGCCACCAACAGGTCGCCATTGCTGGCCGTTTCGTTGCTGGGAACTGCGGCGAGCAGGAGGATGATAAGGACGGCCAGGATGGCCCAGACGATGCCGAAGGCTATGGCGTAGCCCATGGTGAGTGCTCCTATCGGGTGAACAAGAAAAAGGCCGCTGCGGCAGCGGCCAGGAAGATGGTGATGATGATGCCCGTAGGCGGGCGCTTCTTCTGGCCCGGCCATTCGGGTGGCGCCGGGCTCTTGTCGTCGTCCTGCGCCGCAAGCTCGGCGGCAATGGCCCCGGCCGTGGCGTCCCCGACCTTGCCGTCGATCGTGATCCCGGCTGCGGCCTGGAAGGCCCGCACGGCCTTTTCCGTCTTGCCGCCGAACCGTCCGTCGATCGGGCCGGGATCGAACCCGAGCGCTGCCAGATCGGCCTGGAGGTTGTGAACCGCCTCGCCCTTCATGCCGGCAACGAGAACGGCGGCAGTGGGCGGGGTCATGGCTTCGCCCTGCGTGTGCTTGATATAGGCCGCCGCGATCCGGCCATGGTAATTGTGCGTGGCATAGCCCGAGCCGTTGTAGCGCTTGACCGCCGGCACCCAGCTTTCGGGCTTGGTGAAATCCTTGCCGCGCAAATGGGCGTCCAGCCCCCAATCCTTGAGCAGCGACACCATGGCCAGCAGCTGCTCGCGCTCGCCCTGCATCATGGTCGCGACCATTGCCTCGGCCGACGCGAAGCCGGCAGCCCGGTGGTTCTCCCCGAGGATCTGCGGCAGTCCGTACGATGCCGATTTCAAGCCCGGCTCTTTCGCGATGCCGATAGCTTGTGTCAGGCGGGGATAGCTGTCGCTGGGATAATTCCCCGACCGCCATTTGGAGTAAGCCAGCCCCAGCGCCACGGCCCGATCGCGCAGCGCGCCCGAGAGGTTGCGATAGAACACATGCGGCTCGAACAGCATCTTGGGCCGGTTCTTTCCGTCGAACCCCCTGCCCGCCGCCTCGACCTCGATAAAGGCCAGCAGCACCGCCGTCTCGATTCCGATGGCGCGCGCAGCATCTCCAACGTCGCCCTGCGCAAGGCGGCGCCCCGTTCCAACGAAGTTCATTGGTTCACCTGTTGATGTGATATGAAAAAGCCGCCCGGAGGCGGCAAAATGTGCTTCGGCTGGGCTTGTCGCCGACTATAACGGACGTATATCTTGCCGGAGCACCTTCCCGTTACCTCAGAAGCTCAAAAGCCATGATCTACTTCGCCGTAGCTGCCGTGATCCTGGGTGTGCTGATCTTTTCGGCGATCTATGCACGGCGCGCGCTGCCGGAAAACATCACGGTCATGGCATTTCAGGAAGCAGCCACAGGCGAACTGCGACCGGCCTTTGTTCCTCAAACGCACAAGACACGAGCCGAAGCGCTGAGAAAATGCGCTGACTTGAGCAAGCGCTATGATGGCGTGCTGGCGTTCAAAATCTGCGACAATTTCGACCTGTCCCCCACCGGCTTTTCGAAAGTAGAACTGTTCCGGGCTGGGAAAGTACCAGAACTGGACTAAGCCGATTTTCATTCTGGGCCGCCTATCGAACATACTCGCACTTAAAGGGGGACCGAACAGCTTCCTTAAAGGTAGCGCCTTGTCGTTCGGTATAAAAATTCTCAACCAGGCGCTGACGTTCGCGATCAGCATTTTTCTGGCGCAAGCACTCGGTGCCGAAGGGCTGGGGCTTTACTCCGTTGCCCTTTCGTCGGCCATGATCGTTTCGGTAGTGGTGAGCCTAGGGATGCCCAACCTGCTTGTCCGCGATCTGGCGAAGCACATTGCCGGGTCCAGACACGGTGCGATTCGTGGCCTCATCGGCCGATCCATTATTTTGGTAACCTCCATGTGGGTCATCGCTGCCGTCCTTGGAGCGGTTGCCTACTGGATCAATCCATCACTGGTCGAAGCGCGTTTGGCGGCCGCGCTGGCATTAGGGTTGCTGGCGATCTTATTCACATCGTTGAACGAGATCATGGGTGCCATTCTTCGCGCGATCAAGAGCCCCGTTATCGGCCAGATACCCCACTTGATCTTGCAGCCCGGCTTCCACCTTCTTCTGTTGCTTGGCTCCACGATTTGGATGGTGATGTCACCACAAATTGCGCTCGTGCTGCTCGCGAGCTCCGCCGCGATATCTCTATGCATCACTGCCTACATCGCAAAAAATGCGATACCGCCATCACAAAAAGAAACAGATATCAGCCCGACATATGGATCACTCTTGGCTGCCGCCGTGCCGTTCGCGCTGTTCGGAGGCATGCAGATGATTTACATGCACACTGATATTGTCATGGTCGGTTCGATTGCCGGGCTGGAAGATGCAGGCCACTATCGCATTGCATCCAAAGGCGCGACGCTGGTGGTCTTTGCTCTGAGCGCCATTAACATGTTTTCGGCACCCTTGCTTGCAAGATCCTACGAAGCCGGCCACATCGATCTGATTATGAAAATCTCCCGCAGCGCCTCTCTCGCATCAATGGTGTTCGCAGTAATTGCCTTGGCAACATTTGCCCTGTTTGGCGAATTACTGATCGGCCAATTGTTCGGCGATGAATTCCTGCCCGCGCTGCCTTTACTGCTCATCCTTTGCGGCGGGCAATTCGTCAACGCGGCTTGCGGACCTGTCGGGCTACTACTCAACTCGGCCGGTCACGAGCGAACGACTGTCGCGGTTCTGTCTGCAGCGGCTGCCGCAAACGTTGCCCTCAATGCCATCTTGATCCCCATTTATGGAGCTACCGGCGCTGCTATTGCAACTTCATCTACATTCGTTCTTTGGAATGTATGGCTGGTCGTGATCGCGCAGCGGAAGCTCGGGTTTTCGCCCCTGCCGTTACCTCGCTTTTCAGGCTTCCGCTGACATCGGGAAATCACTGCCCCAGCAACCCATTCATCGCTGCAGCATAGCGCTGCCCCAAGACGATCAGGCTGGCCGTATCGATATGAATTTCGTCGCCCGGCTTTCCCGTAAGGTCTGCCGCTGAGACGCACGCAACGTTCCCACCTCTGGCACCGTCTAGGCTGCGCTGTTGAGCCTGCACCGTTGACCAGTTGTCGAAGCCACCCGGATTTGGACCAAGCTCCGTTACGATAAACTTCAAGTCCTGGTCGTCCATGTCATCGCAGACGTCTTGCGCCCACGCCAGCCAATCGGCGGCGTAGCTATTCGCAAGATCGGTGCGTTCACTGTTGGCCTCATGTTCGCCCTGATACCAGACGATGCCCTTGACTGCCCCAAACGCCCGAGCAGCCTTGAGGCGAGCGACCATCGAACCGTAAAGGGTGGAACGGCTGAGATTGCGCTGCCAATCCGCGATCAAGCCGGTTGCACCCTTTGCGCAGGGCACTATGCCTATGGTGTTGGGAACCCGCAGCCCCGCGAGGGTACTTCCGAACGACATGCCGGAGGAAGCCTTGTTCGTCTGCGTGTCGATGGACACAGTGTCGATTTGCCCGGTTTCGTCATCGGTCGGCTCGTAGCCATCAGCCCATGTCCACGCGTTGGTGAACAGTTTGACCCTGTTGCCGTAGGCGAATGCGGGAGGAAGTTCACTCTGCAGACCTCGCCCCGACATGTTCGATTGGCCCGCGTAGCCAAATATTTCCACTAGCGACCCGCTGAAATCGAGGGGCTTTAGCGCCAACATCACGCATCCCCCCAAACGGCTACGGCACGCAATTCAACGGCTGCATTGTTTTCGGTTTCGAGCCTCCATTGCACATGAGATGAAGATGGTTGCGCCGACACGTCCACATCGTTTGACTTCATCACCCGCACATTGTCCGGCTGCATATACATCTCCGCCATGGTCGCAACCGCCCAAGTTGAGCCCTCATCCCTGCTCACGGAAAAGACTGCATCAGAATTGATGACATCATCGCCGGTCAGCAGCACGACGAGGCTGATAGTCGAGGGGACGCCGATGCTTTCAACCGGGATCGACGCAACGTCCAGATCGTCAAAATCGATCGAATAGATGGCCCGGAGCGCGAGAGTTGTGCCGGTACTTTCCGTGCAGGCAATGCCTGTTCCCACAGCAACGTTTGTGCCGGTGCCAAAACCCGCAATGCGCGCCGTACTGTCGACAATGTCCATATCTGCGATGTTGCAGTAGGCGCCGAGATAATAGCTTCCACTGGCCGGGACGGCGTAAGGTGAATTGAGCTGGAAGTCGGCCCACCCCCCGCCCGGATGCGAGTGCTCTTCGGAAAGGACGACATCGATACTCGTCGAAGAATTTCGCAATGCGATCTTGACGTAGACCGTCGTCGCTTGCTGCGAGTAAAGGCCGATCTGGACGACCGTTTTGCTGTTATCGAGGGCCACATCCTTGTTAAACGTTGTCGCATTGTAGGCAAACGTGGCGTCGGCCGATCCGGTCTGGTCGCTATCACTCGTGCTTGTCGGCTTCAGAATGCTGGCCGTCGATATGTCGAGATTCGTCGCGCCAGCCACATCGACATAATCGAGGGTTACAAATCCATCGTGGAGCGCACTTCCGCCGCCACCGAGGAATATTGGTGCACCATCGGCCTCCGACTGAAGGAGGCACAGGACGCGCTGGTCTAGGATCAAGGCTGCTGTGTCCGTTCCAAGCCCCAACTTTTCCTTGATCGCTTCCTGTTCGCCGGAATCGTCAGTGATTTTGGCAGCGGTAATGCTGCCATTGGGAATGGCGATTTCCTCTGCCTGTCCTGCCCAGTATTTGGCCGATCGGTCCGTTGCGCCGTCTCCGCCCGCAGCTTCGCTGATCGGATCATCGGATTGCGCCCACTCCTCGGCATATCCCACCTGGATCTCTGCCGCCTCAACCTTGCCGTCCAGTTCATCGAGTGGCGCGAGAAGTGCAGAGCGCAGCTCTGCCTTTTTCGGATTGTGCGGCCCCGATGCGGGATCGCCAACTGGAAGTGGCGCGCCAACCGGTTCGTTGGGCAGCCCGTCGCCAGTATAGCGCTTAAACTCCCTGAGAAGGCGATTGACGACATCGATCGCAGCCATACGACATGCTCCTAAAGAAAAACCCCGCTCGATGGCGGGGCGTCAGGTGATGATGATTTCAGCCAGGGGCGAGGACCATTCGCCCACTGTCGATTGTGGCCCGCGCCAGCGCGCCCTTGCCTGCCAGGTTCCGGCCGCCGCCGGCTCAAATATGGCAGTTGTCTGGGTAACGCCCTGCATGGCCTGCCAGAGCGAACCGGCGCCCAGCCGAACTTCGACTTCAAGCTCGATATCGTCGCGGTCGGGATCATCGACCGTTGCGAGTATCTGCCCGCCCGTCGGCTCGGTCAGAACAAGGTTTGCGGGAACCGGAAACTCGAGGTCGGGCGATGTCTCCTGCGGCAAGGCCGGGTTTTCACCCTCCTCTGCCGTGCTCCAGGCATAGGCAGCCTCCGAAATCGAAACCACTTCCATTTCGACGCCCGCCAGGTCCGGCGCCAGTTCGATGCGCGAGATGTAGAAGGCGTCATCGATCTGCAGCTCTGGGATCACGAGGCGCACAGTGCGCTCATCCCAGGCATCAAGCGCCGCCAGCGAACACCGCACCCGGCCCTTCCAGGCGGGGTTGGCTTTGGCGACATGGATCTTGGCCAGCCGCCGGGCCTGCGAAGGGCTGGGCACATAGTCGAGATCGAGGCTCGAAGGGATCGGCCCCCGCTCGGCCTGGTCGGCCAGATCGGCCCAGGCCGTCGCCTCCATGGCCTGATAGTCATGGAGCGGCGAGGTATAGGTGATCTTGAGTTCGTTGAACGTCGAAAGCCGATTGTTCCCCTGTTCCATCGAGTGGGCCAGGATCGAAGTTTCGTCCAGCGTGACCGTGGGCGGAGACCATTGACCGCCGCGTATGCCGATCTTGCCCTCCGGCGTCGTGAAGAATTCAGCATCACAGGTCCGCCGCATCGCCTGGATGACGGTGTCGGGCTCGTCGGTCAGCTGATACACCCCCCACAGCCGATAGCGCATTTCGGTGCCGCCATCCGCTTTGGCGACGGCCTCGTCGCAGAGATCGGCAAAGGCGGCAAAACTGTCGAGGTCACAATCGTCCTTAGTCAGCCGCATCCCGTCGGGATGGGTGAGATAGTCGAGGATGCACAGCGATGCGTTTTCCGACCATGCCCAAGTGCCCGCGTCCTCTGGGTCGTGGCCGGGCTCTCGCGGATCATAGACCTTGGAGAGCCGTGCGCGGCCACGCACCGGCGTGTTGTATGACTCGGGGAAAACCTTCTGCAGATCTTCCGCCGGCGGCGAGCGGAACCGGGCAACGAAATAGGCGATGCCGCGCAGGCGGTGCTCACTGGTCCATTGCGACCAGACCGAACTCATCAGACTGTCGGCCGCCTGATCGTCAGTGCCCAGGTAGGGCAGTATACGCACCGCCCTTTGTGTGCCGCTCGTCTCGCTGGTCCAGCTCAGTCCGCTGTTCGTCGCATCCCCACTGCCATTGAGTGTCGCCGCGATATCTCCGACATAGAACTGTTCCCAGGCGTCGATCTCGCCCGAATGCGCCATGATGACCTGATACAGGCGCCCCGACTTGCTGTCGAAGAACGCCCGCGTGCCACCCAACTTGGCGCGGCCATAACCTCGGACGCGCGGACCGGTCGATTGGTTGATAACCGCCTGGGCCTGCGACGTTCGCATCGACGGTTGGCGGGCCATCGTCTGCCCCAGCGCGGACACCCCGAGCAGGGCCGCACCGATGACGATATTGGCGAAGGTCGTTGCCGCCGCCAGCGAGGTTAGGCCGAAGACGTTCCAACCGATCAGCACCAGCTGCGACGTGATTGCCGAAAAGATCGCCATCAGACTGCCTTGACCCACGCGTGTTCGACCACAGAGAACCCGCGCCGCTGCAATAAAAAAGCCGCCCGAACATTGTGGGGCGGCGTCGACATTCGGATGAACTGGCAGCCCTGCTCCGCCGCCCATTTTTCAAAGTGGAGCAGGAGTTTTGGCCCTACGCCTTTCGCCTTGCCCGATGCCCACCAGCCATGCTCCTGGGCCACTGGGGCGCTCGATACGGTAGTGAACCCCACCGATGCCGCCAGAAACGCTTCAGGATGGGCGCCAGAGACGATCAGCAACCCCGTCGGGCTGACGATCAGCCTTTGCAGCGTTTGCCGCACTACGGCCGCGTCAATGGCCATCGGAATGCGCGTCGATTGCTGGAGTGCCACGACCATTTCGACAAGGGCCGCCACATCCTGCCCGTTTGCGTCGCGGATCATCATACCCTCGGCCAGCGAATGGTTTTCGACATCAGGTTCACCACCTGCTCAAGGCCACGATCGCCGGGGAACCGTGCGTTCTGGTCGCGATCAGTCAAGAGCCCGTAAGGCGGGATGCGCCGATTGGTCCACAAGGTCTCGGCCGACAACCTGATCGTGCGCTGTTGTGGCCCATCGGCGGCATAGCTCATCTGGTCCATGCGACCGGCATAGAGCGCATAGGGTGCATCGAGCGGCATCCAGTCGGTCTCATCCCAGAACTGGATGAAAATGCGGATACGCCGGCCCTTAACCCTGTCGCTAGCCTGCCGGGCCATCTGCACCATCGTGGTATTGACGCCCGACACGGTGAACGTGGTTTTCGGCGCCGCCGTGCCAATGGGCTGTTCGAGCCCTTCCACCTGGATCAGCGTGCCGGTGCCCTGCCAGTCATACCCGCCAAGCGTCACGTCGCCATTGCCGCTCCACCAGCGGCGCTCGTTCTCGCGAAACTCGGCATGCGTCAAAAGCGCAGCCCCGATCGCCCGCCCGGCCATGTGCGCGGCGACGGTGGCGGAAAAGAAGCCCATCGCTAGAACACCTCGACCAGATCGAGCGATCCAGCGCCCCACCGTCCGAAATCAAGCTCCAGTTCGCCCGTCACGTCCTGGGCAAACCGCATCAGGCACACGGGTCTGTCGATGATGACGGTATCCCCGGCGCTGGCGGCAGCCCGCAGCCATGGCGAAAACCGGATATGGGACGGCTCGCCAACGTCTTCCTGCCAGACCGAATGGGCGAGATATAGCCGCTGCCCGATCCCGAAATACTGGCCTGGCCTGATGCCATCGATTCCATCGGCATAGTCGACCATGATCTCCGTGGCGTTGAGTGCGGCATCATCGGCGAGCGTTGCATAGACCGTGCTGTCGTCCTGCCCCCAGCCCGTCAGATCGAAGTTCAGCCCGTTCTCGTTGAACAGCCCGTCGTCGCCATAGAGGACGCTGTGCTGCTCATCGAGGCGTTTTCCGTTGGCATCGCGCGGGCCATAGTGCTCGAACTTGGGCACAAGCACCGTCCCGGCCCGTCCATTCATGCCGCCAATGAACGCCCGCCACGACAGCACTGCATTCTCGGTTACGACCGGTCCGGACAGTCTGGCCCGCCAACGAGCAGTCGGCGAAACGACAATCTGTTCCGCCCCTGAAATGCTGCCGCCGCCAGACCTCGACGTGTTTTCAGGATGAAACATGGCCGCACGCGGAAAGATCGCGGGCAGCAGAGAGGCCGCACTAAACGCCATATCAGCCCTGCCTCATCTGTGCTTCGGCCATCATGCCGGGCAAGCCGCGCTCGATGGACTTGACCACGCGCACGTCACCCTCGCCGGCAATCTGCTGCACCCGCGCAGCGAACATCGTGCCTTCCTCAACGATCAGATTGATCTGGGTCGGCCGGCGATCCCCGAGTTTGTGGTTAGCCGTGATGTTGCCGCTCGCCGACGGCGTGAACAGTTCCGGCCCGCGCTCACCCACCAGATAGGACTTTCCGCCCGTCACCGGGCCTCCAGCCGCACGGGCGCCACCAAAGAGCCCGGAAAAGAAATTGCCGATACCGCTGAACAAGCCCCCGCCGCCCATGCTGAACAGCGCCTGGAAACCGGCATTGAGGAACATGGTGCCAAGAGATTTGAGCAGATCGCCGATCGATGACATGAGGCTTTTCGATCCATCCAGGGCGCTGGTGAACATGTTGGTAAAGCCGTTCGCCAGCGTCGAGGTGATCTGCTCGGCCGATACACCGAACTTCTGCATCTTGGCGTCCGCGCCCTCTGCCGCGTCGCCAACACCGGAAAGCGCACTACCCGCACCACCGGCTGATCCCCCGAGGCCATCCATGGTTCCCGACAGAGCCGTGGACGAACTGCCCAGCCCATCGATCTCGTTTTCGAGGAGCCCGGTCGTGACGACCATGTTCTCCAGGTTGTGCTGCACGCCCTCGATACCGTCACGCAGCCCTTCGGGCAGCGCGTTCATCAGCTGCTGGCCGATGCCCTGTATCCACCCCACAAGATCGTCATAGGTTCCTGTCACCTTGGCGATGACCGCGCCCAGCAAAGCGATGGCAGTGATCTTCGCCCGGGTAACGCTGGTCAGGAACACCATGGCAAAACCGGCGGTGCGAATGGCCTTGGCGAAGGTCACGAAGGCGCGCGCCATTGAGACGATACCGCTGACGATCGCTGCGCCCATAAAAACCACGAAGATATCCCAGAGATGGGAGAGGTTATCGATGACTACCCCGACCCCGCGCGCCAACAGGTTCATCGCGATGCTGATGCCCTTGACCACCATGTCGAGCTGACCGCCCTGCTGCGTGGCCGCGATGATCTTGTTGGTCAGATCGGCAAACCCGCCGATGACGTTCACAAGCACCTGGTTCCACAGGCCGGTCATCGTCGCACTCAGGCGCGCCATGTTGTCGTTGAACACTTCCGAGGCCCGGCCGGTGCGTTCGTCGAACACAAGCCCCAACCGCTCGGCCTCATCGCCCATCGCCCGAAGCCCGTCCCGGCCCATGTTGAGCGTGGGGATAAGATTCGACCCGGTGCGCCCGAACATCTCGATGGCCAGCGCGGTCTTTTGCGCACCGTCCGGCATATTGGCGAAGCGTTCGGCGACATCGCCAAGAATGCCCTCGACATCGCGGGCAGTGCCATCGGCATTTGTGAGCGCTACCCCCAGCTGGTCGAATGCCCGCGTTCCGGCGTTGACCATCCCGTTCATGCTGTCATTGACCGCACGGCTGGTCCGCTGCGCCGCCTTGCCGATCTCTTCGAGCGAAGATCCCGACATTTCAGCGGCGTATTGCAGCCGCCCCAGCTGTTCGATGGGAATGCCGAAAGACTGACTGGCCTTGAAGGCGTCATCGGCCCGCTGCGCCGCGCCCTGAATGGCCATGAACGCGCCAGTCGCGGCAGCGGCCGCCGCTGCAAAACCGGCCGCCGCTGCCTTGGCAAAATTCTGCATGCCGCTCTGGGAGCTTTTGAGCCCCGACTGGAACTGCGCGGAATCGAGGCCAAGGTTGACCCTCAGCGCTCCGATGACGGCTCCTGTTGCCATGCCCTAGCCTCGTTTCCTGAAACTGCCGACCCATGCCTTCACCTGCGCCAGCTTGTCCTCCCAGGGGACGGGAGAACCTTTTGGCTTTTCGCGGTGCAGGAGCTTGTCGAGCTTGATGAAGTCTTTGCCCTTCTCGGGCGCGTATGCCGTCAGACGGGCCGTTTGCCAGGCCATTTCCATGGCCAGATTGCGTTCATAGATCAGCCGCTTGCTGTCACCTGCGAACACGAGATCGATCTGGCGAAGTGTGAGGCGCCAGAACTGCTCTGGATCGTGCCCAGCTTCGGCCCAGGCGATTTGCAGCGCGGACCAGTCTAGGCCCGCGCCGCTTTCCGGTTTCCCTTTGGGGTGCCGCCTCTTTGTTTCGGTGTGGCGATGACGAAGGCCCGCTGCATGATGTTGGATGCCTTCTCGAACCCGATATCATCGAGGATGTCGCCCACCGTCTTTTCGGTGATGTCGTCGTGGTGATCGATCATCCCGCAGACAAACACCGTCCGCATGAGCTTCATGGTGAACCCGTCACCGTTGAGCAATTCGCCGATCTTGTTGATCGACTGCCCGGTGCGATCCTCGATCTCGCACATGGCGTTGGTGCCCAGCTTGATCGTCCAGCTGTGCCCCAGCGCCTCAAACGAGACTTCGCCCTTCTGTGCGTTCGCCATGGTTTAGGCCGCCGCGATGACGTTGGCCGTCGCGTCCGTTTCGACCTCGGTTTCGAAATCGTCGTTCACGCCGGTCACCACGCAGGTGATCGGATCGCCGACATCGCCAACGACGGGGACATAGGTTGTATTGGTCGCGCCGGCGATCTCCACTCCACCAGCTTCCCACTGATAGGAAAGCGACATCGCGCCGGCCCAGATGCCCGGATCAGCAACGAGGGGAACACCGACCTGGGCAGT